>PJTT01000057.1_pt1 | contig 216980 bp, 227 predicted proteins | sample 1512261 | NCBI WGS metagenome assembly PJTT01 (sample SAMN08177685, study PRJNA422409) | Soil metagenome, whole genome shotgun sequencing project. | isolation source: Soil (2) enriched on wood chips | place: USA: Madison | collected 2015-01-15 | reverse complement strand
TCATTATTGGCAGAGTACAAGCGGGTTCGTGTTACAACTTAGGGAAGCGCCGTATACCGAACGGTACGTACGGTGCTGTGGAAGGTCGGAACGGGAATTAATCCCGTTCCTCCTATCCGATTGTGACATGCTGTCTCCGCGGTCAATAATCTAACTCAGGTGTTGTTTCCTAAGAATACGTGCTCTTCCTCTTCGATTTTAACGTGACCTCTGAGGCGTGATTTCGTGCTTATTTTCGAGTGTTCGTAAAATTTATTTCGTTGTTTTATTTTTTTGTGCGATGTTTATTTTATCTTTAAGCATCAATTATAATGAATTATGATAATCAAGACGTTACTTCTCCTAGTAATGGCCTTTCGATTATCTGCTCAACAGTTTTCTCCTGCGCCCTTCTTGGGCGCTGGCGGTGCCAGTATAGCGCAGGAAGGAATCTTTGCATTGCAAGATAATCCCGCAGGCCTTACTTCTTTAAAGCGACTAGCTGCAGGCAGCGCTTTTCAGCAACATTTTGTCGGAACGGATATCGCCAGCCAAGCTTTTTATTTGGCGTTTCCAGTTTTTCCTGGCTCTTGGCTAGGTTTTACGGCTACAAACTACGGTGTTTTTGAGTTGAGCAGCCTTATGCGATCTGGCGGATCCTTCGTGCGCTCTTTTGGTCATTTTTCTGCTTCTGTCAGCGTCAACTATCATCAGTTTGCTGTACAGTCTTATCAAAGCGAACGACAGTTTAGTGCTGATTTAGGCTTTCAGTTCCGCGGAATAGACCATCTAAGCTTAGGCCTCTTTTGGCGAAACATTGCGCAATCAAAATTTTCTACGTTAGTGGATCAACGCATTGTCCAAGAGGTAGGAGTCGGTGCCTTAGCGCAGGTCACGGGTCAACTAGCGGCAGTAGTCGATGTGTGGCGCGAGCATCCCGAAACGTGGCGGTATCGTTCCGGTTTGGTATATCGTTTCTCCGAGCAGTTTTGTCTACGCGGCGGCTTTGCTTCCAATCCGTTTCAGTACACCGGCGGTGTAGGCTTTATGAAGGGTAAATGGGCATTTGATTTGGCATCGGCTTTCCATGTTATGCTAGGATCGTCGCCTCAATTAGCGTTGTCTTATGCGTTTTAGTCGTATACTCATCGGAATTTGGGCAAGCCTGTTGTGTGCAACTGTCGCTATAGCACAAGTTGATCTTTCTACGGATGTGGAAGAGGTAATTGTCGAACAATTGTTGGAAGGGCTAGATCAATCGGTCGATATCAGCGAATTTACAGAGACACTGCGACATTATCTGCGCTTCCCCATAGATCTTAATAAATCTGATGGAAAAGATTTTGGACATCTATTGTTTTTAAGTCCGATGCAGATAGCTAACATTTTAGCACATCGGCTGAAAGCCGGAAATTTTCTCTCCGTACTGGAGTTGCAATCCGTAGAGGGATTGGATTTGACAACGGTAGAAAAACTAATCCCGTTCGTCGTCGTTTATCCCTCAGGTCCGTTGCAAAGTGGCGGTTTACAGGAGGTTCTCAGTAAAGTCGATCAGGATTTGATTGTTCGGTACGCTCGAATATTGCAACGACAGACAGGCTATGCAATTACTGACACGACACGTTCGCGTTACCTCGGGGACGCTAATAGGTATACAGTACGGTATAGGTTACGTGTAGGCGATCATATTCGTTTAGCGATTAATATGGAAAAAGATGCCGGCGAGCCATTTTTTAAGGAACAACAGCGTTGGGGCTTTGATCATTACGGCGTAAGTCTTAACCTAAGGGGAAGTGGATTTTTAAGGGAGTTGATTGTTGGCGATTATGCCATGCAGGTAGGCCAGGGATTGGTTTTATGGAATGGGCTAAGTTTTGGTAAAGGTCCTATGATCACAACTACGGCTCGAAGTGCTGTGGATCTACGTAGTTACACTTCCATGAATGAATATAATTTTCTGCGGGGCATTGCAGGTAAATTGCAGTGGCATGCCCTGTCGTTCGTTCCCTTTGTATCTTGGCGTAAGCTTTCAGGCAATCGCGTACAAGCGGCGGATGGTATGGAGATTCATTCGTTGTCGGTATCCGGATTGCATCGTACGCCCAATGAACTACGTAACAGGCGCCAGATTGATCATCTGACGACGGGCGTGAATGTATCCTATGAACGAGCACGTTTGCGGTTTGGCGCTCTAGCGTTGTACAGTCAGTATAACGGAACAATTATACCTTCGTCTGCAATACGTGATATCAATCGCTTTAGTGGGCAATCAAGTCTTCATACCACGGCAAATTACCAAATGAGCTTTCGCAATGTCTATCTTTTTGGTGAATTTGCTTATCAGATTAATGGCACATGGGCGACTATAAACGGCCTGATTGCGAGTCTTACGCCAACGCTTTCTATATTTGCGAATTACCGCAATTATCAACCGGCCTATTATGCTCCTTTCAGTCAAGCATTGGGCGAAGGAAGTACCGTCGCGAACGAACGCGCCGTGTACGCGGGGGTAGCGTACCAGTTGGCGAGAAAGTTAACATGGGTCGCTTACGCGGATCTTGTTCGATTTCCATGGTTACGATTTCGTACGGACGCACCCAGTATCGCCGTGGATCTCTTTTCTCAAGCAACCTACCAGTGGTATAAGAAAGGTGACATTGGCCTGCGTTATCGATATCGGATGCGGCAGGAGAATGCAAATACAGATGCAGCGGAGCGTTATTTGGCCGATGTAGGAAGGCATCAAATACGGCTGAACTTTCAATACAAGCTGTCAAAAGTTTGGGAAGTTCGATCCCGAAGTGAATTGATTTCTTTCAAGAAGGAACAACGACGGGACATCGGTATGCTGTTTTACCAAGATCTATTTTGGACACGACCCAAAGGGCGATTACAGGCCAATGCAAGGGTGGCTTATTTTACAACAGATTCCTTCGATGCACGCTTGTATACTTTTGAAAATGATGTGCTGTATGCCAATTCCTTTCCTTTATACAATGGTAAAGGGTGGCGATCTTACTGTAACATGCGTTACAGGATAGGTCGGCATATTGATTTGTGGGCGCGGTATAGCATAAGCTATTATTTCGGTGTGGAAACAGTGGGCACGGGACTCGACCAAAGCAATGGGCCGTATCGTTCTGAAGTGAAAATACAAATGCGGTACCAATGGTGACTTTGACTTCGACCGAAGCACTACGCAGGACTCCCTTCGCTCGGGTATTTTGCCTGTTCTCTTTAGGGATCGTTTTGGGGCTTTACAACGACTTTTCTAAACTGACATTGTACCTGACGAGCCTGCTTGTGATCATGATTGTCATAGCGCTGATTCTTATAAATGTATTTCTGAAGTATCAGATAAGTAGACTGTCTCCACTATTCGTTTATCCGTCTTTCGTTATATTGGGTTTTCTTTCATTAGCCTATAGACTTCCAGACCATCAGTCGGTATTATTGGATGGGCGAGCAGCGCAGCTATTCATAGGTGTAGTTACCGATGAACCTGCTATCCGGGAAAAGACAATAAGGTTTCCGGTGGATATCCTTCAAGGACAGTTGGGGAAAGATCGTTATGCGGTTTCAGCCTCGGTCATGGTCAGTGTTGTGCGCACCGATGTTTCCCCCTCTTTTAAGTATGGAGACAAAATTGTGATGGTCAACAAACTTCAAAGGATACCGCCTGCCTATAATCCCAATCAGTTTGACTATCAGCGCTACTGCGCCAACAAAAGCATCTACCATCAGGTATTTCTTCAAGAAAATGAATGTCGTATCCTAGGAAGCGACTACGGTAATTGGATTGTTGGAATGGCGCTAGAATTGCGACATAAACTCAAAGCTAAGTTTGAAAAGGTTGTGCTTGATTACGAGTCTTTGAGTGTATGTGCCGCGTTAATCTTTGGTCATCGTAGTGATTTTAGCAGTGAAGTTTTGCAAACCTTTTCGGAAACAGGTACCATTCATGTCTTGAGTGTATCCGGAATGCATGTTGGTATAGTTTTTTTTCTGCTGAACTTTATGTTATCTAGATTGGGGAAATATAAATCTGGTCGTTGGATACGGTTTTTGTTTATGTTATTGGTGATATGGAGTTACGTCATCCTGACCGGTATGGCACCTTCGATACTGCGTGCCGGGATGATGATCTCTTTTTTGCTTATTGCCGATTTGACGAAGCGTAACTATGGTAGCCTGAATGCTTTGTTTGCTTCCGCATTTTTTCTGGTGCTTTTTGATCCTTTTTTGCTATTGGATGTAGGCTTTCAGTTGTCCTATGCTGCCGTCTTCGGTCTGTTTACCTTGTATCCTTTGTTACGTTCCCGAATACGGGTTAAATGGTTGCCGTTTCGTCTATGCGTTGAGCTTATTCTAGTCTCCATAGCTGCTCAGTTGTTTACGGTACCCTTTGCATTATACTATTTCCACCAATTTCCGACTTACTTCTTGCTGGGAAATCTGCTCATCGCTGTTCCTTCTGCCTTGCTAATGTACCTCGGTATATTGCTGGCGATTTCACCCTTTGTAACGTTAAACCTATTTCTAGGTAAATGTTTGACATTCCTGTGCCTTGCAATGCTGAAAGGTCTTCACTTGATTCAGGCTTTGCCCATTTCTGTAATACGTGGCATTCATTTGCATAAAGTCGATTTACTGCTTTCCGTGACTCTATTGCTTATACTGTTGTGGGTCTGGTATGGCCTTAAGAAGTCCGCTGTATTTGTATTTCTTTTTTGCACTTTTGTGCTGAGCGTTAGCAGAGCGATACAATGCTTGCAATATCAAGACTTCCAAGGTATAAAAATGTACAATGTGCAACGTGAAATCGCTATTGCTGTCATTGACGCCGGACGCGTCGCCTTGATTTCTACCTTGGACAGCTTGGATCACCCAAAGATAAAACACTCACTGTGGCCTGATTTATTCATCTATGCGGATAAATCGAATATAAGCTTTCACAAAATTGATGTATCTGCCGGTAAAGTAAGCTTAATAGAAACACCTTTCGGTCGGCTTGCATTGGTGCATCAATTTTACGACCCTTTGTTCTTGGAAGATACCTCTTGGATCTTAGTCCGCAATGCCAAAGTCACTGATAGTACCGCATTTCGCGTAATTAATCCTCAAGAAGCTGTTATATTTGACGGGACGAATGATGCGGCGACGATTTCATCAATGATCCACACTGCCTCGTTCGCCCATTTGCAATATTATATTTTGAAGGATAATTTTGCTTATGTTTGGCAGAAGCTCGATTAGACACATGGAAAACAAAAGTTTAGCGCTATTAAAGCAATACTGGGGATATGAAGCATTCCGTCCTTTGCAAAGCGAGATCATTGCTTCCGTGCTGCAGGGACGAGATACGCTAGCACTATTGCCTACCGGCGGCGGCAAATCAATTTGTTTTCAGGTTCCTGCACTCCAGTTGGCAGGTATCTGTATTGTAATCAGTCCACTTATTGCGTTGATGAAGGATCAGGTTCAAAATTTACGCAAGAAAGGGATAGATGCGGTCGCTATTTTTTCGGGAATGTCACATCGCGAAGTGGATATTGCCTTGGATAACTGTATCTATGGACGTATTAAATTTCTGTATTTATCGCCAGAGAGGCTCTACAGCGATTTGGTAAGGGAGCGTATTCGTTATATGAAAGTGAGTCTTTTTGCGATCGATGAAGCCCATTGTATATCCCAATGGGGATACGATTTCCGCCCTCCTTACCTACAGTTGTCTGCTTTAAGACAGCTCCATCCTACGGTACCTTTTTTAGCGCTCACCGCTACAGCTACACCAGCTGTTGTGCAAGATATACAAGATAAATTGGCCTTCGTTAGCGGAGAGGTTTTCCAAATGAGCTTTCGGCGTGAAAATCTAGGATACATGGCCTTGGCAGAAGAGGACAAAATGGGACGTATGTTACGTATGATCCATAAACTCGGCGGTTCGGGCGTTATCTATGTTCGGAACAGACGTGAAACGCAGGAGGTAGCCCAATATCTGATAAACCACGGCGTTTCGGCAGATTTCTATCATGCTGGACTCGATGCGCAAACACGTTCGCTTAAACAGGATGGTTGGATGGACAATAAAGTTCGGGTGATCGTCGCAACAAACGCTTTCGGGATGGGGATTGATAAGCCTGATGTTCGTTTTGTGCTGCATCTAGATATCCCCGATTCGTTAGAAGCCTATTACCAAGAAGCCGGTCGGGCTGGGAGGGATGGAAAAAAGGCTTTTCCGGTTTTGATGTACAGGCAGGCAGACCGTGATAAACTTTGGGAAAACTTTGAAGCTAGTTATCCTCCCATCAATTTTATTCAACAGGTCTATCACCATTTAGGTAACTATTTTCAGATTGCCTACGGTGCAGGAAAGGGCGCTTTTTTCGATTTTGATATAGTAGACTTCTGTAAAAGATATCTCATTGATATTTTGCCTACCATGAGTGCGCTCAAATTTCTGGAACGTGACGGGTGGATCAGCGTTTCTGAAGCCGTCTTTATTCCCTCCCGATTTAAATTCGATATTGATTACCAGGAACTTTATAAATTTCAGGTACAGTCGGCAAAATACGATTCTTTGATTAAGCTTGTCTTGCGCACTTACGGCGGTGTGTTTGAGTATTATGTGCCCATCAATGAGTACGATTTCGCGAAGAAACTAAAAACCTCCTATGCTAATGTCGTTGAGATGTTTCAAGGTTTACAAAAATTACAGCTAGCAAGTTACCTACCTAAAACGGATGCACCCCAGCTTGAATTTTTGCAGGCTAGGGTAGACTATAAAAACCTATTTATCGATGCAGCCTTTATTCAGGAGCGAAAAAATATAAAGGAAACGCAGCTAAAAGCAATATATGCTTATCTCGATAATACCGACTGTCGGAGCAAAGCTCTTCAACTTTACTTTGGTGAAAAAGATGATACCTATTGTGGCGTATGTGACCTATGCTTGATGCGTCTCCACAAGAAGGATCTCGAAGAGCGGTTACGACAAGAGATCAAAATGCTACTTTTGGTAGAAAGTAAAACGCTCAAGCAATTGGTAGACGAGCTCTCTCTTGGGAATGACGAGATGAAAGTACGCGTTGTACGTGGTCTATTGGATGAAGAGACAATTCTTTTACAAAATGGGTTATATAGTTGGAATGCAGGTTTTTGATCAGCATTATTCCAAGAGACCTAAAAGTGATACAGAATTATTTGACAAAACAATGAAAAAGTTCAAAAAGTAAAATTTTGATCAAGATTAAAGTCTTGTTAATTTTGTGTTATCATTTAAAATCCTCCCTGTTATGGCAAAAAAATTATACGTGTCGAACTCGACAGAATCAACTCGGATGTTCAAAAATGATTTTTTAGAGTCTTTAACAAAAATCCACTATAGCATCCCTTTGATTTTTTGGATTCCTGTTATTTGTTATTTAATCTATCGATCATTGGTTATCGGCGAAATGGAAGTCGGAGAAGTTGTCCTTTACTTTTTCTTTGGGCTCGCCTTTTGGACACTGGCTGAGTATGTATTGCATCGTTGGGTATTCCATTTCCATCCAAAATCTGCATGGGGGCAACGTATCCACTTTATTTTTCATGGTGTACACCATGATTATCCTAAAGATCGATTACGTTTGGTTATGCCGCTTTCTGCCAGCATCCCCATGGCAGCATTGATCTATTTTATTTTTAGAATTTTCTTCGAGGAATTTACGTTGGCATCCTTTTTCGCGGGCTTCCTGATCGGATATCTTATTTACGATGAGTGTCATTATGCGATGCATCATGCAAACTTCAAGTCAGGTATTTTCAAGAAAATCAAGGATCACCATATGTTGCATCATTACTCGGATCCCGAGCGGGGATTTGGGGTGAGTTCATCCCTTTGGGATGCCATATTCAATTCTGGTTTTAACAAGAAAAATAAAAAGAAACTTTAGGTGGTAGCCTTAAAGATCTTCGTGTTCTTCTAGGTTTTCAGCATGAACGCCTAGAAGAACATCCGGATTTACCTGCTTCTCCGAGCAGGACTTTTGCTCGTGTTTTACCTACCAGCGGATCAATGCGGATCCCCAGGTAAACCCAGCACCGAAAGCTGCAAGACAAACCAAGTCGCCATCTTTTATCTTGCCTTGTTCCCAAGCTTCGCACAAAGCGATCGGAACGGAAGCCGCTGTCGTGTTACCATATTTTTGTATGTTGTTAAACACTTGGTCGTCTCGTAGACCCAGTGTCTTCTGCACAAATTGTGAGATACGTAAATTAGCTTGATGCGGGACAAGCATATCGATGTCACCAGCCTGAAGATTATTTTTAGCAAGGGCTTCATGGATCACCTCCGGAAATTTAACCACGGCTTTTTTGAAAACAGCTTGGCCATCCATGTAGGGAAAGGCGGTTCCATCCTCCAACATGTCGCTAGTCATCAACATGCCACCCAGTTCTTGATCTGGCCAAGTCGGTTTGTTTTCCAGCCATTTACCGCCCGAAGCACCAGGATAGTACATCGCTAACTTTTCTGCTTCTTCACCATCGGCGTGGAGATGTGTGCTTAAGATACCTTTGCCTTCTTCCGTCGTGGGTTGCAGCACAACAGCGCCGGCGCCGTCTCCAAAAATAACCGATACCGCACGTCCACGTGTGGAATAGTCGAGTGCAAAGGAATGCTTTTCCGATCCAACGACCAATATGTTTTTGTACATGCCCGTCTTGATAAATTGGTCGGCTATAGACAGTGCATAGACAAATCCGGAACACTGATTGCGAATATCCAAAGCGCCAATTTCTTTCATGCCCATCTCACGTTGTAACAGAACGCCACATCCAGGAAAGTAATAATCCGGGGAGAGTGTTGCAAAAATAATGAAGTCAATTTCTTCTGTACTTGTCCCCGCACGTTCGATAGCTATCTTCGCCGCTTCAACGCCCATTGTTGTCGTCGTTTCTTCAAGTCTGTCCGCATAGCGACGTTCCTTGATCCCTGTGCGCTCCTGAATCCATTCATCACTGGTCTCCATAAATCGGGTCAGATCGTTGTTGGTGTACACATTCTTGGGCACATAATAGCCGATGCCCGCTATTTTCGACTGAAACATAGTTTATATCCATTTGATTAGTGGGTAAAAGTACGTCATTTTTTAAAAAATAACTACTTTTGTAGAATGAGTGTACAAACCGAACAAGAGACCTTTACGCTTGATGAAATCTTGGCAGCTGTTAAGACCTCCAACCGTCTTGTCCTTTGGAACGATGAGATTAATACCTTCGACCATGTGATAGCCTGTCTGATTAAACATTTACAGTATACTGAGCCACAAGCCGAACAGATAGCTTGGAAAGTACACAACGAAGGCAAATGTGCGGTACTGGAGGGCTCTTATATAGAGATGGAGGTTTACCGAAAAATTTTAAAATCGGAAGGGCTTACAGTATCCGTAGAGTAAAACCACTAGCGTAATAATACAGTTACGATAGAACGATAGCAGCTTTTATTTTGTTTTTTTGTGAAAATGTTTGTTTTCACAATGATATCAACTAAAAACGTTAAACTACTCGTATTCTTTATTTTTTCACCTTTTCTTCTTCTCGCTCAAAAAGGAAAAATCGAAGCGGTCGTGATCGACGCCGAAACCAGTGAGCCGATCATTGGAGCCAGTGCATCATTACTGCGCCAAACCGATAAACAATATGTTTTGGGGGCACAAAGTGATGTGCAAGGAAATCTTCGATTTGGCGAAATTAATTTCGGAACCTATGCGCTGCGTATAACCTACGTTGGTAAACAAGATATTATTCGAGACAATATTCTGGTGAACAGTGTTGAACCGATTAATCTCGGCAAGATATTATTGACAGGAGATGGTAAGGTGATTCAGGAGGTTGTTGTGGAAGGGCGTGCTCCGGAAATGCGCCTAGGAATAGATCGAAAAGTTTTTGACGTTTCCCAAAGCTTAGTCAGTGTCGGTGGATCTGCAACCGATCTGCTACAGAATGTTCCCACTTTACAGGTGGATATGGATGGAGCAGTCTCTCTACGTGGATCCAGCAATGTAAAGATCCTTATTGATGGACGCGAGTCAGCCCTAGCGGGAAGCGATGTGAACGCATTGTTACAATCTTTGCCGGCCAATGCCATTGATAAAGTCGAGATCATCACCAACCCTTCTTCGAAATATGATGCAGAGGGACAATCGGGCATCATCAACATTGTTTTGAAAAAGAACGTGAGCACTGGGCTTAATGGTACGGCTACCGCTTCCGCTGGATCATACAATAACTACATGGCAGGTGTGACACTAAATTTTAGAGACAAGAAATTCAACTATTATGGAAACTACAACTTCAATAGACGCAATATGGTTGGATCGGGAGCAAGAAACAATTTGTATCTCAATAATAATAGCCGTATCGATAACACGGAAGAGACATCTCGCCGTGGAATTAATAATACGGTGAAGTTAGGAGCAGACTACTTCCTGAATGATAAAACGACTATAGGATTGTCAACGAACTTAAGTGTGCGAGATAATAACCGCGATGCGGATCTGATTTACCGTTACCTGAATCATCCGACACTATCTGGGACAAGTACACGACTATCCCGCCAAAACGAAAGCGATTTGGGCTATGAGTTTAACTTGGACGTTATCCGTAAATTTGATAGGGAGGGAGCAGAGCTTGTTGCTAATTTCAACTATGGAAGAGATACCGAAGACGGTACAAATAGCTTCACGCAGACCTACAGTTCGGGTTCGCCTACCGACGGACGTATAAACGAAACCAGTGAGGATGGTAAAATGATGAACATCCAGCTCGATTATGTGCTTCCCTTCAATGAGGATAGCAAATTTGAAGCAGGTTACCGAAGTCTGATCCGCAAATCGTTTGATACTCAATTTTCGGACACCCTGAACACGGTCAATAACCAATATCTCCCTGATTACTCGATCAGTAACGATTTTGATATGACCAATGCCGTGCACGCTTTGTATGTGAATTATCAAAATAAATTGTCTAAAAAGATCGGCTATCAGGTAGGTCTTCGTGCAGAGCAGGTGGATCTGACCACGCGGTATTTCGCGAAGGATCCCGACCTTTCTGCGACAGAGCAGGTGGTCGATGGAGGACAGAACTATTTCCGTCTGTATCCAACAGTGTTTTTAACCTACGACGTCAATGACAAAGGGGATAAGGTGCAGTTGAGCTACTCTCGTCGCGTGCAACGCCCGCGCGGATGGCAGGTGAACCCATTTCCGGATGTCTCCGATGAAATGAACAGACGTCAAGGTAATCCAAATCTACTACCCGAGGATATACATTCTTTCGAGGCTAGCTTTGCCAAGACATATAGCAAATGGAATTTTATTTCCACGGCTTACTATAGGCGCATGAATGATGTGATGCAACCCTACATCTATTTGGTGGATGAGCACAGCGTAACCTTCAGTCGTTGGGAGAACCTAACGAGTTCCAATGTAGCAGGGATTGAGTTGATTACCAAAGTAAACATCACCAACTGGTGGGACGCAACTTGGAACGGAAACCTGTTCTACAATAAATTCGAAGGCAACGCTGCCTTCGATATTCAAGAGCAAGAGGGCGTCAATTGGAACGCAAACCTCAACTCCAACGTGAAACTTCCTAAAAATTGGGCCTTTCAGCTTCGTGGCGACTATTTTGCTCCTCGTGTGATGGCACAAGGAAAGACGAAATATATGACCGGTGTCGATGTAGCCGTAAAAAAGGAGTTCATGAATAAACGCGCGAACCTCTCCCTCAATGTTCGCGACCTATTTAATACCCGTCGCTTTGGTGCGCAGACCGTCACACCACAGATTGTTACCGATTTTGAACACCGTTGGATGAAGCGGATGGTTACCCTTTCGTTTTCCTACCGCTTTGGTTTGCAAGATCTGACGAAGAAACGCGAACAAAAAGAAAATGGAGAGATGGGCGACGATATGGGCGGAGGTTTTTAACGAGATTTTTATTACCTTTAATCAGCAACTAAACTTATGCATTTTAATATGAAGAGAAATTTTATGTATGTGATTGGAGCGGTCATGCTTGTAACAAGTATGTCTTGCAATGCGCAGCAGGCAAAAAAAGCAGCGTCGAACGGTCCTCAGTATGAGATTCTGAACCTGCCTAAGGTGGATCTGAAAAGTTTTAAAAAGGATGCGAATGGCGCATATATTATTTTTGATGGAACTTCTTTGAATGGCTGGAGAGGATACAATAAAGAGAAGGTTCCCGCAAAATGGTCTATCGAAGACGGGATGTTGAAGTTTTCCAAAAATCCTGCTGGCGTAACCAATCCTGATGGCGGCGATTTAATATTTGCGCATGATTTCAAGAATTTTGAGCTGGAGTTCGAATGGAAAATTTCGCATTCGGGAAATTCAGGAGTTTTCTTTTTAGCTAAAGAAGTCAAAGATCAGCCAATCTACATTTCCAGCCCAGAGTACCAATTGTTGGATAATGACAATCACCCAGATGCTAAAATGGGCGTTGATGGTAACCGGAAGTCAGGTTCCCTTTACGATATGATTCCGGCGAAGCCACAAAATGGAAATCCGGCAGGACAGTGGAACAAGGCTAAAATTGTGGTTAATAAGGGTAAAGTAACCCATTATCAGAATGATGTGAAGGTTGTCGAATATAGCTTATGGACCAGTGATTGGACGACGTTATTGCAGGCCAGTAAGTTCAGTGAAGCAAAATGGCCATTGGCATTTGAGTTGTTGAACAATGTTGGTGGTAAGACCAAATCTGGTGTTATCGGATTTCAAGACCATGGCGATGATGTCTGGTTGAAGAACATCAAGGTAAAAGTTCTTTAAGATAGGTCAACAAAGGAGGATGGAAAATCCTCCTTTGTTGTTAGAAACAGGATTGCAGGTCTTTAAGATCGACAATCATATGTTTGATGTCCGGGGGTTTCTCTGCACCTACAGCGTTAAAGTATATGGCGTCAATACCAACGTTTTGAGCACCGCGTACATCGGCATCCAAATTGTCTCCAATCATAACCGATGTACCCACCGAAGCTGCACCATTCGCTAATGCGTGACGAAATATGGCCGGATCGGGCTTGTTGACACCTACGTTTTCTGAAATGACGATCGTCTGGAAGTAGGGCGATAACTTGCTATTTGCGAGCTTTATTTCGCAGGCTTCCTTAAACCCGTTTGATATAAGGTGAAGTTTATACCTAGAAGCTAGATATGCTAATGTTTCATGCGCATGTGGAAAGAGGTTGGTCTTCGTTGGGCAGATAGCTAAGTACTCCTCCTCAAACGTCCAAGGGAATAATGTAGGTGAAAACCCTAACTGTGAGAAGGTGTCTTCAAAGCGTGCCTTTCGCAGCGTGGCTTTGTCTATTTTTCCATGGTGATAGAGATTCCATAGCCTATGGTTATTGGCGGTGTAGGTTTTAATAAAGGTCTCGGGACTGTTTACCCCGGTCAGTGCATCGAAGTTATACTTGTAATAGAGATCATGGAGCGTCTCTCGAGCATTTTTATCGAAATCCCAAATGGTGTGGTCGAGGTCAAAGAAAATATCTTTTTTATCAAAAAACATGTACAAATATAGGAAAGGATTTTTCTTATTAGTGTCAAAAAAAGGCTAGCATTTCCATAGCCTGCCGTAAATGGTTACTTTTGTGCATAATAATCATGCGCATATGAAGAGAGCCCTTGTTTTGTTTTATTTTCTGGTGTTTTATGCCGTTATGCAGTTGGGATGGTGGGGCTATCTGTTGGTGAGCTATGAACCCGAACGCCGAGGCATGATTATCGGTGAGGGTATTTTCTTTTTGCTGATCTTTATTTGGGGCGCTATGCGGTTGAAGAAGCTCTTTAGCCGTGAACATAAGCAACAACAGCAGCAGCAGAATTTCCTGCTTTCGGTCACCCACGAGTTAAAATCTCCGTTGGCTTCCGTGAAATTATATATACAGACGATTTTAAAAAGGGATCTGGAACGTGAGCAGCAAAAGATGTTTCTTACAAATTCCTTAAAAGATATCGAACGACTGGACGACCTCGTTGAGAATGTATTGCTGACCACCAAATTGGAAAGTCGTAGTTTCAATTTACCGAAAGAAGACTTTAATTTTACGGAGGTTGTGAATACTGTCGTGGATAGATTGCAAAAGAATGCCTGCAGTTCACAGGTAATCAAGCCCGATCTACAGGAAGATCTAGTCATTCATGCCGATAAATTTGCCATCACTAATGTGGTTAATAATCTCATTGAAAACGCGATAAAATATTCTCCTCCCTGTGCCAGCGTGATGGTGCAGTTGAAGAAGAATGAATTCGGAAAGCTACAGTTTTCCGTGGCCGATCATGGACAGGGCATTCCGGATGAAGAAAAAAAGAATATATTTAACAAGTTTTACCGCGTAGGAAACGAGTCTACACGTAAAACCAAAGGCACAGGTTTAGGGTTGTATATTGTGAAGACCGTATTGCAAAAACATAATGCCTCGATAAAAGTAAAGGATAACACTCCATCAGGGAGTATTTTTGAAGTAACATTTGACAACTATGCAAGCTAAACAGCGTATACTTTTAGTGGAAGATGAAGAGCATCTTTTGGAAGCAATCAAACTAAATCTAGAGTTAGAGGGCTATCGAGTAACCACGGCCACGGATGGTAAAAAAGCGTTGAAAATATTTAAGGAAGAACGTTTTAATCTGATTGTTTTAGACGTGATGATTCCCGAGATCGATGGTTTTCAAGTAGCTGAAACGATTCGTCTTCAGAATACTGAAGTGCCTATCATGTTTTTGACAGCAAAGAACAGTAGCGAAGATCGTATTACAGGACTTAAGAAAGGTGCTGACGATTATCTAGTCAAACCATTTAATTTAGAAGAACTTATCCTACGCGTTGGAAATCTTATTCGCCGCGGCTTAAAGGCGGATGATTTGAAAGAATTCAACTCCTATACCATCGGCGATAAAACCATCTATTTCAATTCGTATGAGTTGCATCATGCCGATGGTAGTATTACGTCGCTGACGAAAAAAGAAACCATGTTGCTCAAGTTGCTGATCGAACGCAAGAATGAGGCTGTTTCACGGGAACAGATATTGGAAACCGTCTGGAATTACGACGTGTATCCTTCCACACGTACCATTGATAATTTTATCCTCACCTTCCGTAAATATTTCGAACCTGATCAGAAACATCCGGTTTTCTTTCATTCTATTCGTGGGGTAGGTTATAAATTTACGGACACACCAACCGTTTAATATTGATGAACACACGATCCAGAATGATTGTCATCGCTGTAGCGATGGCATTTCTTCTTTATGCGCTGTATAGCCAACACTATAACGTAGCGGTTTATATTCTTGGTGGTATTGGCTATGTTGTATGGAGCCATTTTCGAGAAGGAACGGTTTTTTTAGCTACACAGGCGTTTCATAAACAAGATTATGAGAAAACCGAGCGTTTGCTTCATGAGATTAAAAATCCGGATCGCCTGCGTAAGGGAAGACGTAATTATTACGAATTCATGATGGGCAACATTCGGCTAAAGCAGGATCAGATAGATGAGGCAGAATACCATTTTCAGCTTGCGTCACGTTTGCCTTGGAAGCGGGATACCGAAAAGGGCTTTGTATTGATCAATCTCGCCAATATAAACTTGAGGAAAAAGAACTATGAACGCGTGCCGGTATACGTTGATCTAGCGAAAAAGCTGAAACTGACCGAACGTCAACATGGGATTATCCAGAAAATAGAAGTAGAACTAAATAAACATAGCTAAGTGAATCAAACTTTACAGAACGACCTATTGATCAAAGCGGCGTTGTCGCAGTTTACGGAACGTCCACCGGTATGGATGATGCGGCAGGCAGGCCGATTTATGCCCGAATATTGGGCGATAAAAAATAAGTACAGCTTTTTGGAGATGTGCAAAACTCCTGAAATTGCTGCAGATGTAACCATGCTTCCCGTGGATTTGTTAGGTATTGACGCTGCGATACTGTTCTCCGATATATTGGTTACCGCGGAAGCGATGGGAGGCGATCTATCGTTTGAGCAGGGCGTAGGTCCTTTGTTCAGCAACCCTGTACGCTCAAAAGCCGATGCCGAAAATCTAAACGTAGATTGTTTGGATAGGTTGGAATATGTGGCGGACGCAATTAAGGTTATTCAACAGCGCTTAAACGGTAGTATTCCACTGATCGGTTTTGCCGGTGCACCTTTTACGATATTGAGCTACTTGGTAGAAGGTGGATCGTCCAAAGATTTTAAACGTACGAAGCTGTTGTTGAACAATGATCCACAGTTAGCGCACTATATCTTGCAGAAGATTGCTCATGTAACCATTCAGTACCTCAATATGCAGATCGACGCTGGTGTTAATGCTGTGCAGCTTTTTGATAGCTGGGCTCTGGCATTGTCGTGGAACGACTACCGTGACTTTTCACATTATTACAACAAATATATTCTGGCGAATATCAAGCGATCGGTTCCAGTGATTTCGTTTTGCAAGGGGTCCTCTGTTTTCGCTCCGATGATGGCCGAAGCAAATCCAGATGTTATTTCTGTCGATTGGAATGCCGATTTAAAGAATGTTAAACAAATTTTGCCCCAAGGGATTGCCGTGCAGGGAAATTTAGATCCTTTTGTTCTTTACGCTGATAAAGCGGTGATCAAGGAAAAAATCTATCAATTGTTTGAACGAATGCGTGGTGAAAACGGTTTTATATTTAATTTAGGTCATGGTATCATGCCGGATATACCGTTTGACAACGTGAAGTATGCAATTGACGTCGTAAAGGAATTTAGATATTAACAAGGGAAGGGGCGTTAAATGCCCCTTTTTTATAGTTTTTTAAACATGTTGTATTTGTACGCAAAATCATTGCACATCATTTTCATGGTATGTTGGATGGCAGGTTTGTTTTATATGCCGCGCTTGTTCATTTACCATACTGAGGCTAAACAGAAGCCTCGGGCGGAATACAAGGTTTTGCATGAACAGTTTGTCCTGATGGAGCGCCGCTTGTGGTGGGTGATTACCACGCCTGCGATGTATATTATGGTCGGATCAGCCATCACCATGCTTTATCTGTCACCGGGCTTTCTAAGTCAGGGATGGATGCATGTTAAGCTAGCATTTGTTGCTTTATTGCTGGGTTACCATTTCAAATCGCAACACATCATGAAGCAGCTGGCTGAAGAGCGCTGTAACTGGAAGTCATCTCATTTACGTCTGTGGAACGAGCTGTCTACCGTTGTCCTCTTTGCTATTGTATTCTTGGTGATCTTTCGTTCGGCAGTAGATTGGTTGTATGGTGTTTTTGGTCTTATAGGTCTCTCGGTATTATTGATGATTTTGATTAAGTTGTATAAGAAATATAGACATTCGAAAGGTGAAAAAATAAATTAAAACGATTGAATTATGAGAAATATCAGTTTGCTTTTTATCGCAGTGCTAACTATGTCGTCTTTGCTTAGTAAAGCACAGGACCATGCCTGGGCTTTTGGATTTTACGGGGATGTGCAATTGGAATCACCTTCCTATAACGGTGCTTTTGGTATTCAAGGGAAATACGATTTCGGAACTTATTCTGCGGTGCAAGGACAAGTTTATGGGCGTAACGGTTTTGTGGCCGCCGGTGCTGACTACCTCTTTTCTTTTCTTGATAAGGAAAAAAGCAATTTCAATGTCTTTCTTGGTGCGGGCTTAAGTCAAGATTTCTATCGCTTTAATGAAATTGATGGTGAGGTGGTGACACCAGAGGCGCGACGAAACTTCACTGTTTCCAATGCGCAGTTGGGGCTGAGTTACTATTTTCCCGATGCAAATATTTCCGTTTACGGAGGTTATAAAGTGAAGTATCATTTCGATTGGGAAGAGTTTGAGCCCAATTTTGTGATGTTTGGTTTACGCTACCACCTTTGGTAGATTATCCTGCAAGGTCTGTTATGGGGTATCAGCCATAGCAGACACTTTTTTCTATATATTTTATCCCATGCTGTTTGGTTAACTCTCCTGTAAGACCTGAATACCTTATTTGACGGAACAAAGCTATAGTCAGCTGGCTTCCCAATATATCAAATTCAACCGTATGCTCTTTTGAATAGCATGCATGCTGTACATATAGACAAATGGTTCTACGTATCCATGAAATACCATGTCTACGCATACATGTTATAGACTAGGGATGTTAACACATCGGTTTATATTTTATGTAATTTTATTCCGTTGTTGTTTTGTTTTTTGTAGTTTTAATAGCGTATTATAAACTGATTGATTGTTTTAAGCGCTTCTATCCATGGATATATATCCGTTTCTCTTTACTGTAAATAAGATACACGAAATAAATACTACGACAATTAGAGAGCGATTAAGTAGGGAGCCTCATCGCCTTTTCCATCCGCATCGTACCAATTTTTTTATGATATATCTATTTACGGAAGGAAGCGGCAGACATCTGGTGGACTTCGAGGCAGTTGACGTGGAAAGCCGTCATATTCTATTTATTTCGCAGGGGCAGGTACACGCGTTTGATCGAAATAAAACATATGATGGGAAAGCACTCATCTTCACCGAGCATTTTTTTTGCCGGACAAATTTTGATACGAAGTTTTTGCTGTCAACACCTCTTTTTGCGAATGATTTTAGTCAATCTTATTTTAAAATTAATAGTTGTTTTGATCAGTTGGTAAAGCTGTTTGAAGAGGTGTTCGATGAACTGAGACACAGGCCAGATACAAAGCAGGGGATGATATTACATAATCTTCTGTGGCGCATTTTATTATTGGCAGAGCGCGAAGTGGAGGGACAAGCTGGTGTACAAAAAGTGCTTTCTGATACTGAACAATTAGCGATAAAATTTAAAAAGGCGGTGAACGAACATTTTAAGACGCGAAAAAGGATTAGCTTTTATATTGATATTCTTCATGTCGGTATTAGGCGTTTGCAGTTGGCTACTGCTGCTTCGTTTAACAAGACGCCGAAGCAAATGGTTAGTGATAGATTGTTACTCGAGGCGAAAAGAATGCTAACCTATGAAGATTTGTCGATCAAGGAAATTTCCGACCATCTTGGTTTTGATGAAACAACAAGTTTTGATAAGTTTTTTAAATCAAAGTTGGGTATTGCGCCTTCTGAGTTTAAACGAAATTTGTAGAATTTCGTGTTTTTGCTATTTATGTTCGCTTTTTTGTGTCCCTGTAAATTGATTTTAGTGCTAAATTACGCTGTAATTTAAAACCAGCATATGAACGCACTAAAATTAAAAACTGTGGTGGATCTTCCAATTAGGATCGGACTTATTTTTACGATGTTGATCAATGGAGCGGCTTTACTTACCGGTGAACACGACATGCATCTGGAATACCTTAACCAATACAATCGCACGCCAGTGTTGGATTATCCCCCATATTTCACTACGTTATTGTATGGCTCCTCTATTTTGCAATTGATGGCTTCCGGCTTTTTGATTATTTCGTTGGTAAAGATGGTTTTTTTTCCAGGAAAAGATTTAAGATTCTTTGTATGGGGAGTCTTCTTTGCCATTCTTTCCTTAACGCTTTATGGTTTCATGGTTCGCTTGTTGTCAAATCATGGCGCTTCGGCGACTTTGTATTTTTACATAGCGCTTCTATACCTATATATAGGCTCTTTTAAAATGCCGGAAGATAATCCAAGCCTTCTAATTTTTTCAAAAGTTAAGCTTTTACCCATTTATTTTACGTTGTTCTACACCATGGGCTTCCCCGGATGGCAAAAAGTGTTTAATTCATCGACGGTAATGGATCGATATGTGTCCTTATTTAAAGATTCGTTTTTAGCCAATATATGGGGAGGTATCGAGCCCATTATCTATTTCCTTGGCGTATTCGAATTGTCGGTGCCGTTGCTTCTGGTTGTGAGTCTAATCAAGCGAGAATTTATGCTGAAGAATCCAGCTACCCCATTTTTAGAATGGGCATTGTACATTTCAATCTCTACGTTTATTATGCTGTGTTTTGGCCTAAGTGTTGTTCTAAATTATTCAGGATCTACCAATCTTATGTTTTATGCTATCTTGACCTTTGGCTTGTACGTGTATATTCATACGGAGAAGAAAGCATAACATGTTGCTATCGTTAAATCTTTTAAAAAATTAAAAATATGGCGTTATCTGAGTTTTTTTGATCAGGCAAAGATCGATATGTTAGCCATTGTACCTGTTATTGTTGTTGTGGGGATAGCTTGTTATGGTAACGATGTTTTTATGGACCAATGGTTTTGAGGCTTGTAGGATAAACTGGGGAGAAGGCGGACTCGGATTTTCTCATCCTATTCTTATGCTGTATTCGTCAAAAATAGCGTAAATTATATTCGGACTATTTTTAGCTTTTGAATTTTTTACGCGTCTGTTGTCATTTATTTTTCTGATCATTATGTCGGCGGCGGTTGGTGTAATTCAAAATTGGCAAATTTTCCTGATGACAGGGAGCGATCAGATTCTTTTATTGGTTTTTTTTCGTGGTATTTTGATTGCGGGAGGCGGCAGATATAGTTTAGACAGCCTTTTTTAGGTTTGATCGTTATCGCGATCCAGTCGAATATAATAAGTAAGGATCCTCGTCCTCTTTTTCGATCTATACGACGTTAACAAATTCTTTTCTCAATATCGAGTCCATACGCCTGGCTCATATCTAATAACGACGCCTCTCCATTAAGCTTGGCGAGACATGTTCGTCAATAGCGATAAGTAGAATCGAACTATCTTCCACCAATGTGCAGATGGAAATCCTCCCCAAATGTTCTAAAAAGAAAAAAACCAGCATCTGGTGCTGGTTTTTCAAGTAGCGGGGAGCAGGATCGAACTGCCGACCTCAGGGTTATGAATCCTGCGCTCTAACCATCTGAGCTACCCCGCCGTTTTCGTGATGCAAATATAGCAAATACTCGCTACATGCAAAGAAAAAAAAACAATTCGAAGGCGATTTGCGTGAGGCGTGTTGCAATACGCTCATTTTTAATTGGATAATTTAACGTGGTTTTAAAGCCTAAAATTAATTAGAGGTTCTATTTTGATTACCGAAATAAAATTGTATAATTACAAAACGTCAACAATGGTTTTTTAATTATTAACCAAAACAAGCTGTATGGAACAAAAAGTAGAAATTCATTTAGAATATATAATAAATTCATCCCCTCGGATTTTATTCCCGTACATTCAGGAGCCGAATGCTTTATCCCAGTGGTTTGCCGACGATGTAAATTACAAAGATGGTGTGTACGAGTTTATCTGGGATGATGAAATAAATCGGGCTAGGCTCGTTACTAGTAAAGAGAATAAAGCCGTCCGTTTCAAATGGATCGACGACGAGCCATATTATTTTGAAATCGAAATCATTCAAGATGAGCTTACCAATGACGTCGCTCTATCGATAACTGATTATGTGAAACAAGATAATCTGGAAGATCGGAAAAAAATATGGGCCAACTCCATTGGTTACCTACAGAGTGTTATTGGAGCTTAAAAAAAATAGTATCTTTGTATCGGAGGTTGCGAAAGGAAATTCAGCATCGATATGAAGAAGATACACGTTCTTATTCTGCAAGCATTTATTAGGCCGTTCATGGTATGTTTCTGTATCGTGATGTTTGTCCTATTGATGCTTTTTTTGTTTAAGTATATCGATGATCTTATAGGTAAAGGGTTTGAATGGTACGTATTGATGGAACTTATAGGCTATCAATGTGCCGTACAATTATCTATGGCGCTGCCTCTCTCGATGCTGTTGTCTTCGATCATGACATTCGGTAATTTAGGGGAAAGTTACGAACTGGTTGCGATAAAGGCGGCTGGTTACTCATTGCGAAAGGCAATGACTCCCCTTATCTTCTTCGTTACCCTTTTTGCAGCTGGATCTTTTCTTTTTTCCGATTATATTCTTCCTGTTGTTAATCTCAAGATGGGTTCGCTTCTTTGGGATGTGCGCAACAAGAAAGCAGATTTTTTGATCAAGTCAGGTATCTTCAATAGTACGATCCCAGGGTATTCCATTCGCGCAAAAAGCAAGAATGAAAATGGAACAATTCTTTATAACCTGATGATTTACGATCATCGGTCGGGAAATGCCACGAATAATGTTCTTTTGGCAAAGGAGGGGTTTATGCAAAATTCGGCGGATAACAATTATATGATCTTACGTTTAAAAGATGGGGTACGTTATGAAGAATCGCGTGCAAAAAATGCCAAGCGCTACGATCCACGTCAGCAATTTACACGTTTCCGATTTAAAGAAACCGAACAGAAATTCGACATGGAAGCCTTCCAGATGAAGCGGACAGATGAGAGTTTTTTTAAAACGCACCATTCGATGCTTAATCTAAAACAGCTGAAGATGTATACGGATTCCAACCGTCTTCAGCTCGATAGTATCAAACGAAACATCTTTTTGGAGGCTAAAAATTATGTAACTTATCTTTCTCCATACTACCACGAGAAGCAGGTTGCTCCAGTTCGGGTTAGAAAGTTTAATGATTTCTTGACGGAGTATGTTCCGAAGGATCAACGAAGAATGTTGATCAGTAATGCTTTGGGACAGGTGCAACAAATGAACAACGTGTTCGAGATGAAAGAGCCTGATTACAAATCGTATGTTGAAAAGGACATACGCTATAATATTGAATTTCACCGAAAATTTACCCTGGCGGTTTCCTGTTTGTTGCTTTTTGCTATTGGTGCACCTTTAGGGGCTATCATTCGAAAAGGAGGGTTGGGACTGCCGGTGGTAGTGGCCATTATTTTCTTTTTAATTTACCACATCATCTCCACGATGTCTGAAAAAGCAGCGAAAGACGGTAGTTTGGATCCTATTTTTGGTATGTGGATGGCCATAATCGTACTTAGCCCTTTAGCTATGTTTTTGACATATAAGTCGACCACCGATTCCTCTCTTTTCGATATCGAACAGTATAAGCTGAAGTTGGAGGCTGCGTGGAAATGGATAACATCGAAGTTCGGTAAGCGGTTGTCGCACTAACCGACAGATTTTGACAAGGGTATTATAGAAAAAACATGAAAGAACCCTACTTTTGCTTACGAAAGACTAACACAACATGGAAATTAAATTAAATACGATCGAGGAAGCTATTGAAGATATCAAGGCTGGGAAGGTCATCATCGTTGTCGACGACGAGGATCGCGAAAATGAAGGCGACTTTGTTACAGCGGCTCGCAATGCGACTCCCGAGGTTATCAACTTCATGGCTACACATGGTCGTGGTTTGGTCTGTGCTCCGCTCACGCAGGAGCGTTGTGTGGAACTTAATCTCGACTTGATGGTCGGACAAAATACAGCGGTCTATGAGACAAATTTTACGGTGTCAGTGGATCTTCAGGGGTATGGCTGTACGACAGGAATTTCTGCTACGGATCGCTCGAAGACCATTAAAGCGTTGATCGATCCCAACATCAAACCGGAAGAGTTAGGACGACCTGGCCATATCTTTCCACTTATCGCCAAAGATGGCGGTGTATTACGTCGCACAGGACATACAGAGGCCTCTGTCGATTTAGCGCGTTTGGCGGGATTTGAGCCGGCGGGTGTGTTGGTCGAAATTTTAAAAGACGATGGCGAAATGGCACGCCTTCCGGATCTCATGGACGTGGCACGACGTTTTGATCTGAAGATCGTCAGTATCGAAGATTTAATCGAATACCGATTAAAACACGATTCTCTTATTCAAGAAGAGGAAACCGTAAATATGCCGACCCAATGGGGCGACTTTAAGTTGAAAGCATTCACACAGAAAAACACGGGAGAACAGCATCTTGTCCTCTATAAAGGCGAATGGAACGAGGATGAACCTATTTTGGTTCGCGTCCACAGTTCTTGTATAACCGGAGATATCTTTGGTTCCTGTCGTTGCGATTGCGGGCCTCAGTTGCACAAGTCTATGCAGATGATTCAGGAGGAGGGCAAGGGTGTAGTCGTGTACATGAACCAAGAAGGACGAGGTATCGGGTTGATCAATAAATTGCATGCTTACAAATTGCAGGAGCAAGGTGTTGATACGGTAGATGCAAATCTACAGCTAGGTTTCAAGGCCGATCTACGTGATTATGGTGTTGGCGCACAGATTCTACGTCATATTGGTGTATCGAAGATGCGCTTGATGTCAAACAATCCGACAAAAAGGGCCGGATTGGTGGGCTACGGTTTGGAGGTTGTTGAAAACGTACCGATCGAAATCGAGGCCAACCCATTCAATGAATCGTACTTACGGACGAAAAGAGACCGTATGGGACATTCTATAATGAAAGACAATTAAGATTACTGTTTGACAGGAAACAGCTCTTGGCTATCTGCTAAGAGCTGTTTTTTTTTGCTGGAAAAAAGAATAGATAGGATTACCTACTTGGCAATCAGTATTTCATATTTGCTGAGTAGACCCGATAGTCCCCACATAGAGAATTTCGCTTTTTTTATCCGGTTGGCTTCTGGATCTATGCTGTAATTAAATGATGTCTGGAAATCTGCTTTTTCCAAGTTCGTCTGTCGAAAAATACTTCGTTCAAGATTACATTGCTCAAACACTGCTGCACTGATGTCTGCCTCCGTAAAGTCAACCTCCTGCAAAGCACAATTGCTAAATTTCTGCCCCTTTAATTTCAGTTTCGTAAAAATGCTATGCTGCAGTTGACAATTGTCGAAAACAAAGGATAGTCCAAAGGTGCTGCAGCTTGCGAATGATATACCCATCATTTTGCAATGGGAAAATGATGCATCTTGGAAACTTGTCCTTGAAACAGTCGCCAAACTCAGGTCGCAATGGATGAACTTGCAGTCGATGAATTTACAGTCTGAGAGGTCTGCTTGGTTAAAGATACAGGAAGTGAATACGCAACCATCATATTCTGATCCACGCAGATCGGAATTTTGAAAATTTGCCTTGTTGAACGTCTCGTCTTGATGGTATGCCTGTGTCATGTAAAGGAAGAATGTTGTGTCTAATGGTTGCAATTTACAACTTTAGCGATGAAATTTTCGGAATATTGTCGCTCGATTTGCCTAGAAAAAAGTCTTTTTTTTCGTTGAAAACTAAACTGTTTAATTGCCTATCTTTAGGAAAGAAAATATTGTACAAGAAGCTCGAGTATGCTAACGATAGAGAATAACGTCCGGTATGATATCGTATTTCTGCGTTGCCTCGCAATTGTTGCAGTTGTTTGCTATCATTTTAAACTCATGTTGTTTCGTGATGGATATGCAGGCGTTGATATTTTCTTCGTGCTATCCGGATTCTTGATGACCCAAATAATAAGTCAGCAGATGAAATCCGAGACTTTCAAGTTGAGGGAGTTTTACCTTCGGCGATTAGCCCGAGTTTTGCCGGCTCTTTTGTTTGTCATTCTTGTTTTTCTATTGTTAATTTATGGAGTGCTTGGAATAAAGCTCTATGATTTTAGTCGTTTTGCGCTATCTAGCGCGCTTTTTGTATCCAACATACACTACTACCAATCATCCGGTTACTTTGCTCCTGCATCACAATTGAATTTTATGCTTCATACCTGGTCGCTTTCAGTAGAGTGGCAATTCTATCTGACCTATCCGTTGGTTTGGTTGGGATTTGGGACATGGTTGAAAAGAAAATCTTATCTCTTTCCGATAGTAGTGCTCGCTGGGTTATGGCTCCTGTCATTGCTATGCATGTACTACTATATGGAGGTCAAGGAATCATTTGCCTTTTATATGTTTCCAGCCCGAGCTTGGGAATTTTTGACAGGTGCTTTCGCATTCTTTCTTGCTCCCACCCTGATTAAGCGATGGTCGCTATTGCAAAGAAATCTACTTGGGCTAGTATTACTCGTACTTTTGGTTCTGTCATTATCGGGTTATCTACAGATTGGCCGCTGGGGCTGGCCTTCTGCAGCCACACCGCTGCCCGTAGGATTGACATTCTTCTTGTTGCTTATCAGCCCTGACTACAGGCTATTCCATACGGGATTTGTCGTCTATTTAGCGCGTATTTCTTACAGTTGGTATTTGTGGCATTGGCCTATTGTTGTTTTGTCCACCTATTTTGCTTGGGATCAAGATCTGCAGTGGCGGATATTCTTTTTTTTCTTGTCCATTGGTATCAGCGCATTAGCGTATCAGTTAGTCGAAAAAAGACATCGGTTTCGTAACCCGAATGTGTTGGCCGGAGGATTGCTGTTAACGATAGCAACCACCTTTTCTTTGACGCAAATTCCGCTAAAGAACATCTTCCTGATGGGGAGCCATTCCTCACTGGTGCAATTTAAGCGTGTTTATCCTATCAAGGATGCGCCAGCACAATACAATTTTGACAGAGGACACTTGTTGGCTAATTCATCTTTTGATAGTTACGATCTTCAGCATCTTTTTCTGTTATCCGATAGCACGAGTAATTACCTGCTTTTGGGTGACTGTCACGCGGGCATGTTTTCAGCTACGTTGCGCGATTTGGCTAATAACAATAGGATAAATTTGATACAGGCAACAGCGGACGAGGCCTTTCCAGTGCCTGGGATAGCATCTGCTTACTCAGGACCAAGTGACCTCATGAATTTTATGTATAATAGCTACCTGCCAGCTAATTTGCCTAAGATTGACAAAGTAATCCTAGCGGCCAACTATGCTGGTTATAGCAAAAAGCAGTTAACCGAGTACTTTAACCGTATTGACTCATTCTTTTCTGCGTATGGAGTCCCCATTGTGTTTATTGGGCAAACAGAAAGCTATCGTATCGAGTATCCCGTTGTGGAGACTTTGCATAGACGCTTTGGTTTGGATAGAACGGATTATTTGATTCCTACTCGTTACTATGCAAACGAGTTTTTGAAACGATCTACAATTGCTTCGCGGTATATAGATATTTATAATCGACCCAACATCAAGCACGGAGATGCTTCGCAAGCTTACTTTTACGACAACGACCATCTATCTAGTTTTGGGACAGATCAGTACAAGGATCTATTCCAGCGATATATTTTTGAAAGAAACGAAGATCGTTAAAACAGTCTAGCTTGTCTTAGATCTATGAGATGGCCTCACTTATAACGAGGGCTGTAAAACAGAAGAGCGTTGTCATGCAGACTACGCTCTTCTATGATTGCCTGGATGAGACTAAACTAAAAAGAATAGTTTCTAGAAAACGATTGTTCAGGTGCCAATTGCAAGTTCTCTTCTACCTGAGTTTGCCCATTTTTTTCAACTTTGAACGAAATCGAAATGGCTTGTCGTGAAGGGATAAACTGCGCGCCTATAGCGACCATGCGCAAGGGGCGTGCAGATTCAATAACCACGGTTTTTGTACCGCCAGCGAGTTCTGCATCCGTAACCGACACTGCTGTTTCCCCTGTGCGCTCAGCACCATTTACCTTCCATGGCGTGTTTGCTTGGAAATCGACAGGTGAGCCAGAGGCGACAAAGCTGATGTAATCGTCTGTAGTGACATTCGTAGCAGTAATGGTGATTTTGTAGGAGCCTTCTTCTACTGTTGCCTCGGTTTTACTGCAGCTATTTAAGAATACCGCGCCGAAAAGCATAAACAGGAATAAACCTGCGTTTTTGAACGTTAGTTTGTGCATAATGCTTGCTTTAGATAATATTTTTAAAAAATAGAAATTGTTAATTTGTCCTTCTTTTTCAAAAACTATGCTAAAAAACGCAAATATGAGGCGTGATAATCCGTTTTACTTTTAAGGGTGATATTAAGTTTTTGTTAATCAATTAGTTAATTTGTTTTGAATTTTAAGGATTGTAGACTTGTAAAGCTTGTAATTAGTCACTCGCGGAAGTATAGTGTGTGGTTGTTCATACAACTACGCAGATGAAGATAAATCTACTAGATAATTCGTGAATCGACAGAAAGCTACACTGAAGTGCTCTAAGAATCAATGCTCGCCATAACCGAGATCGTCCAGCTTGCCTCGGAATACCTTAAATTGGATGATAAAGTAAATAACGACCAAAATAGCGGCCACAATGAACCAGCTCAATCCTACAGAAAGACCATATTCATTTGTCGCCGCGTTATAGATTGTCAAAGATGGATTTACCTTATTTGTCGACGGCAATAAAATGGGGAACATGGATGCTGCGGTTGTCCCGAAGCTACCGACGATAAAAAGGCTCGAGCATATAAAGCCGCTACGGTCTTTCTTAAATCTTATGATGTTAAATTGCGTAATCAATCCCGTTGCCGCAATAAGTGGGAATATCCATAGCCAGTAATGCTCTTCTAGGTTGGTGAATGCAATAGGTTTTACATAGTACCATAGCGCTGCAGATATCAGTACTAACACGACCAAGATAAGGTTAAGACGAAACACAAGAGGCTTTAATCGGAGATTGATTTTCGAATTCGACTTTAGAATGATCCAGTTTGCACCGTGTATTGTGAGTGTTAGAACAGAAACTAGTCCAAGCACAATAGTAAACCAGTCGATGATCCCCTGGTGTTCGGCCAAGGGATCGAAGGTGGGATTCCACAGGGGTAGAAAAAAATAGGGTGCTTCTTGTTGCGCGACGCCATTTTCGACCATACCTAGATTAACTCCGCGAACCACATTGCCCAATGCGGCACCAAAAAAAAGAGCCAATAGCAAGCTAGCAATCCCGAATGCGCGATCCCAAAGCCGCTCCCATAATCTGTTGTGAACCTGGCCCCGCAACTCTAGGCCAACTGCCCGGAAAATAAGTAACCATAGCACGAGCATAAGAGGAAGGTAGAATCCGCTGAACGAGGAGGCGTATAGCGTTGGGAAGGCGAAGAACAAGACACCGCCGGAGGCAATCAACCATACTTCGTTGGCGTCCCAAAAAGGGCCGATTGCATTCGTTACGGCTCTACGTTCTTCATCGTCACTTGCCACGAAAAGGTGTACGATGCCGGCTCCAAAATCGTAACCATCCAATACAATGTAGGTTGCTAACATTACAACCAATATGACAAACCATAATGTTTCCATAGTGCAAAACTGTTAATGTGCTAATATTTGATCAGGTCCTTTGCGTATGATCTTCAACACTAATAGTAAAAATAGCAGGCCGAGCAAGATATAGAGCCCGACAAAACCTAAAAGCGTGAATAATGTGTTTCCTGAAGAAACCGTAGGGGAAACGCCACTAGTCATACGCATTAAATTATAGACTAACCAAGGTTGTCGACCCAATTCGGCGGTGTACCAGCCTGCCGTGTTGGCGATGTACGGAAACGGAATAGAGAACATCAAAATCCATAACAACCAATTCGACTGGTATAGTTTTTTTCTAACCAAGAGAATGGCAGCTACTACCATGATGGCGATGAAAATCGTTCCTAGACCTGCCATAATATGGTAGGCGTAATATAGTCCGGGGACATTCGTGGGATGTACCTGTTCATCAAATTCGTTCAGTCCCTTTATTTCCGCGTCCCAACGTTGATAGGTCAAAAAGCTGAGGATATTGGGTACTGAAACCTTGTTGTCCAGTTTTTTATTGACCATATCGGGCTGTCCAACGAGCACAATCTCAGCGCCACCATCTTCTGTCTTGAAAATCCCTTCCATGGCTGCGAAGGTTGCTGGCTGAAACTTTACCACATTTTTTGCTGCCAGATCGCCGGTAGGGAAGGCAACAACAATGGAAGCGATTACCCCAAAGATAACCCCACTTTTCAGGAAGATCTTACCGTAATGGCTATGCTTGTCGCTTAAGATATAGAATGCGCCAACTGCTGAAACGAAAAAGGAGCTGGTAATCAGAGAGCCTGCTTGGTTGTGCAGGTACGAAGGCCATAACCAAGGGTTCTTGAATAAAGCTGCGAAATTCGTAAGGACAAATTTCCCATTTTCAAGAATTTCGTAACCCACCGGATGTTGCATCCACGAATGTGTCGCGATGATAAGATAACCGCTTGCCCAAGATCCCAAAAACACCATCAAGCCCGCCAAGAAATGTAACTTTTGTCCCAATAGTTTCTCGCCAAAGATGAACATCCCCAAAAAAGAGGATTCTAAAAAAAAGGAAAACATGCCTTCCATGGCCAGCGTTTGACCTACGATGCCTCCTGTTAGCTCGGAAAACTTTGCCCAGTTGGTACCGAATTGAAATTCCATCGGGATCCCAGTGACTACACCCATCGCAAAATTGAGCGCAAAAATCTTCATCCAAAATTTAGCAGCATGATTATAATCCGCGTTTTTCGTCCTAATGGATATCCATTTAAAATATACGATCATCAGCGAAAGTCCCATAGTCAACTGAGGAAATAGGTAATGAAAGGTAATCGTGAAGGCAAATTGAAGCCTATTGTAGAGAATCATGTCTTCCATAACGCAGGACGGATTTTATGGAATAAATATATTTATTATTTCACTGAAAAACCGGACAACGACTTCCCAATCAAGAAAACAATGTAGTTTGGAAACAATCTAAATTACTGGTGCTGATAAGTGCAGGATCCTATGAATTACTGCTCCATGTAGCGCCAGTCGAAAGGATATATCTACGGTTGGCGCTCGGTTTATACGTGCTTGTGTTGCAGATATACGGAAAAGATGTTTTTTTCAAACTTTCTGTAGTGGATTCTAGTTAATGAGTACAATCTCGCAGTACAACTCCAAGAGATTTTTTTTACAATAAAAGTAATGTTTTATGGAAGTTACATTGGCAGCAAGACGAATAAGGATTATTAAAAGTACAGAAAATCGGAACTTGGGTACCTTCAATGAAGAGGTATTCAAAGAGTGTATGGACAATAGGGAAGTGTTGGCTTCCTTTTCCGATATTGAACGCGCATTTAAAGCAAATCCAAACTATGAGTTGTTGCATGGTGCACAAGAGCATTTGTCCATTCACTTTAGAAACATTCATTCCTCTCAGGAAATTCGATTTAGCGCAATTGACTAGTTGTAATTTTATGACTGGAGCCTATAAGAAGTCGATCCTCTCTGGAGTGAAGGAATCAATCAGTTCACCTTTTTCCAAGCACTCGCAGCCGTGTATTTGCATGGAAGGGACAACGCAACTATCGCCTGCTTCAAGAATGCGTTCAATACCGCCAATCGTATATTTGAATTTGCCCGATTGGACGTAAGAAATTTGAACGTGATGGTGGTTGTGAAAAGCCCCAATTGATCCTTTTTCAAAACTCACCTTGACCAACATAAGCCCTTCGGCATGTGACATGACTTTGCGTTTCACCCCCTCTCCGAGATCTGCCCATGTTAATTCTTTATCTATTCCAAATAAGTTATCCATGTATCACAAGGTTTTCTGTATTTTTTCGACCTGAAAAGAATACGGGGATACCGAAGCTCCCCGCATTGTTAATAATGAAACAAGTATGCAATTGGCGTTGGCACTTGAACGTATCCACTATTAAACATGACAAAAATAGGAAAAAAAGCTGACGCATGTACAAAAGTTGCCTTTTTTAACGTGTTTATGTACCATTATCCGCAGAACTCTTGCCACATTATTCCATGACCATATTACCCTCTTTCACAAAAACCGTCGGACGATGCGATACACCGATCGGTAAGCTCATGCTAAACGTGGAACCCATTCCTTCTTTGCTTTCCACGAATATGCTGCCGCCATTTTGCTTGATCAAATCATGGCACAAATGAAGCCCCACGCCGGATCCTCGCTCACCATCTGTCCCGAAAGCGGGATCTTGGAGAGAAAGAAAGAGTGCTTTGTCCTGATCCCGTCGCATTCCAACACCAGTGTCGGATACATGCAGGGTAACACGATCACCCGTTATCGTAACCCTAAGCGTGACCGTGCCTCCTGCATAGCTAAATTTTATGGCGTTGCTGATGAGATTTCGTAATACGGTGCTTAACTGGTCGCGATCGGCATAAACAAAGATGTCTTGGTCGACCTGTACATCAAAGTCGATTGCTTTCTGGTCTGCCAAAGCCTCTAAAAAATAACAGGTCTCCTGTACGACACCAACTAAATAGATGTGTGATTTGCTGGTCTGCAATCCTTTCAGGTTATTGCTGCTCCAGTGAAGGAGATTGTCCAAGGTGTTGTTCAGTTGGCCAATCCGCTTGCTCACTAACTGAATGGATTGTGCAGTGGCTTCCGGCGTAAGAAACCCCTCTTTAAAAAGCATAATAATATTTTGTAGCGACGCCAACGGACTCTTTATATCGTGGGAAACGATGGAAAATATTTTTTGCATGTCTGCATTCATTTGCTTCAGTCTGGCGTGCTGCTCTTCTATCTTTGCTTGGTAGCCATATTGAATATGTTTGAAGAAACTGATGATAAAAGTCATAAATACCAATGCACCTATTGTGTTGATGATATTTCGCTCCGTTGACAGAGCTTCTTTATGTAGGAACTGTTGCGGGTAAAACGTAACTACTATTATTACACCAATGATAATTGCGCCTGCAAGGATTTGGATCCATTTTTTATCATAGACTAGGATAGTTACAATAAGGACGCACAGCAGATAATAGGTTGCCCCATTTTGATAAAGAAGGCATCCGATTGCAAATAGAATAAAGTTGAAAGCCAGCAGCACAATCCGTCCTGCATTATACTGGCGACGGAAGTGCAACAAAAGAACAATAGCGGAGGCGGCACTGTTGGCGAGATTGATGCTTGCAAGCAATTGATGATCCTTCAGAAAATTGCAGACAGAAAAAAAGAGTGTCAGCGGTATGCAAGATAGCGCGATCAAATTCAACATTTGAACCCTTTTGCTCTCTAAATAAGACATACCTTGGTGAACCCCAATATGGATGAGCTTTTTCAAGATCGATAGCAGATTTTTCATGCAATCTGTAAAATAGAATAAGTAGTAAGCGGCTAATAAAATGTAAAGTTATGGATTATGTAAGTAAATAAAAACAGGCAGGATGTTAAATAGGAGAATCAAAAACAAAGTTCAACCTGTCACTTGGTTGATACAAAATAGAAGATAAACAGCAAAAGTCGTAGGTTTGCTTCGCGCATCGGTCAAATATACCGGCGTTGGTTTTTGGCCGTATTTTACAGAGCGAGAAGCCATTTTGTCTTATTCCAGATTAATTATCATGACAGTACTTGTTTTTACCCTTATCCTGCTGCTCGGATCTTATTTAGCAGGATTGTTGGGGTCTCTGACCGGATTAGGAGGTGGAGTGGTCGTGATCCCTTTGTTGACACTTGTTTTTGGTGTGGATATTCGCTACGCCATTGGCGCAGCGCTACTTGCATCCATCGCTACTTCATCCGGCTCGGCCAGCGCCTATGTCAAAGAAGGGATTACGAACGTGCGATTGGGGATGTTTTTGGAGATTGCGACTACGATAGGCGCAGTTTTTGGAGCGTTATTGGCTGTTTATACGCCTACCAATACCATTGCCATCATGTTTGGCGTTATTCTTATTTTCTCCGCTGCGATGACGATGCGGAAGAAGAATCAGGAAGCATTATCCGAAGGCAGCCCGCTAGCGGAACGACTGAAGCTCAATGCATCCTATCCGGTAGGAGATAAGACCGTACCCTATAAGCTTAGGCATGTGGGGGCTGGATTTTCCTTAATGACTGTCGCGGGTGTTATCTCCGGGCTATTGGGCATTGGCTCGGGCGCCCTTAAGGTGCTGGCGATGGATACAGCCATGCATATTCCGTTTAAGGTAAGTACAACTACCAGTAATTTTATGATCGGTGTAACCGCTGCAGCGAGTGCGGCCGTTTACTTGCAACGGGGGTATATGGATCCAGGTTTGGCCATGCCTGTTATTTTGGGTGTGTTGGGAGGCGCATTTACCGGTGCTAAATTGTTGACACGTATGAATCCTAAGGTGCTGAGGATCATTTTTTGTGTAGCTATTGTTTTTGTAGCGATCCAGATGATGTATAACGGCTTTCAGCATAAATTCTAATCAATGCACCTTATTTTTTAAGTATTACTGATATGATCATCAAAAAAGTAAGTCAAATGAAAGATCGCGATGTTGATCTTCTAGTTGCGCATCTTCTGCGTTATGGTGTTTTGATTGCTAGCGCGATAGCCTTTACAGGAGGAACCGTCTACTTATATCAACATGGTATGGAATTCGTTCCTGATTATAGTATGTTTCACGGTGAAGGTGAGGGCTACACCACCTATACGGGGATTGTTAAAGGAGCATTTACAGGAAGTGCCAAGGAAATTATACAGTTTGGGGTGCTGGCCTTGATTGCGACGCCTGTGCTCCGTGTGTTTTGTTCACTCATTGCTTTCGCTTTTGAAAGAGACGGCATGTATGTCGTCATTACCTTGATTGTGTTGGCGGTTATGTTAAGTAGTATTTTCGGTGGTTTGGCGGGTTAAGGATTTGAAAAAATAAAGAACCTTTCGTTTTTATTCTGGTTAATTAGGGAGAATAGTAGAAATCCTTTCTACATAAGTTCTTAACATAAAAACGAGAAATAGCATGATACAACATTGGATAAATAAGGGGCAACGATGGCTTGTTTTTATTGGTATAGCTTGCTTGATGACGGCCTGTGGGGCTAACGGAAGGCAGTCAGAGTCCGATCAAACCGATTCCGCAGCGCAGGAAAGAGAATATGGATTACAAATTGTGCCCCAAGAACCGCTTGCCACCCCGGCGATGAATAAATTTTCGAAGATTACGGGCTGGAAAGATGGTAAGACGCCAATTGCTAAGAGAGGCTTTGCCGTCGTCAAGTTTGCCGATAGTCTAAATAGTCCGAGGCATGTCTACGTGGCGCCAAATGGTGATGTATTTATAGCGCAGGCTCGGACAGAACGAAAAAACGAAGAGGAGGAGAAAGCTAATGCTCGGAATCAATTTAAAAGTGCTAGTCCAAATAATATTATTCGCCTTCGTGATAAAAACGGGGATGGTATAGCAGATGAGCGTGATACGGTGCTTACAGACTTATCACAGCCCTTTGGGATGTTATTACTCAAAAATTGGTTTTATGTAGCTAATACCGATGGTCTCATGCGTTTCGCTTATAGGAATGGCGAAATTACCAAACAGGGTGAAAAGATAGTAGACTTGCCCGCGGGTGGATATAACAATCATTGGACCCGAAATATTATTCCAAGCGCCGATAGCACAAAGATCTATATCTCCATAGGGTCTGGCAGTAACGTAGGGGAAAACGGTATGGAACATGAGATGCGCCGTGCAGCTATTCTGGAAGTTAATTTAGATGGCTCTGGCGAGCGCATCTATGGCTCGGGAATCCGTAATCCGGTGGGCATGGACATTGAGCCACAAACAGCTACTTTGTGGACTGTGGTAAATGAGCGCGATCAGTTGGGTGACGAGCTTGTGCCGGATTATTTAACGAGTGTGAAAGATGGTGATTTTTATGGGTGGCCGTACGCTTACTGGGGGCAACACACAGATCCTCGATGGAAAGATCAAATTCCGCAAGGTATGTTGGAGAAATCCATGACGCCAGATTTTGCGTTGGGAGCACATACCGCTTCCTTGGGACTTTCGTTCAACAAAGCGGAGGGATTTCCGGAAGGAGCCTACATCGGGCAACATGGCTCTTGGAACCGATCATCGTTCTCCGGATACAAAGTGATGTTTGTGCCTTTTTCAAAAGGTCGGCCGACGGGAAAAGCGGAGGATTTTCTAACAGGTTTTATTAGTGATGCAGAAAAAGGCGAAGTTTATGGCCGTCCAGTATCGGTGGCATTTACCAAGCAATACATGTTGGTTACCGATGACGCTGCTAATACAGTATGGGCTGTGAAACGTGACCAATAAGCTTTCTACACAATAAAATCAAAATGCATAAGTTGCGCGTGCCTCATTTGGAAGCATACGCAACTTTCTTGATTTATAAAGCTACATGTACAATCTTGTACTAATAATAGGCCGGCTGTAATAATGGACGACCGTGCTCATCTTTTTCAAACGCCGCCAAGAATGCTACTTGATGTCCTTCGAGATGAAGAAAACGGGAAATAAAATCCTCGTTGCGTTGCGTTGACTCCACACGTAAAATAAAGTCTTCGTCGTCTAAATCAATTGTCGCAAATTTCACTTCTTTAGATACATTGTAGAGTTTTGCAATGAGATGGGAACGCTCCAAAATTGTTCGGATGGAGGTTTTAAAAATCAATACATACTTCTTCATAGCTACACAATTTTTGTTAAGTTTCTGCGTACGCCGATACACGACGTGAACACGCTAACAAATATGCATGGATTGAGGTTTATTATTAGGGAAAAATCGGCTGAAGCGGACAAATATTCGGCCGAACCGACAGCTTTATCGGTGAATACCTAGAGCGTGTCTCTTACCCCTCCAACCATTGTATAAAAGCTTGGTATTTTTCCTTACTAACGGATATTTTAATCGGATGTTCTACATGTAAATTCAAGATAAGCTTCCGAGATAGACTAGTGTTAGCAAAAGCGATCGCCGTTCTTTTGATTATATGCTGTCGATTCACTCTAAAAAACTCATCTCCAAGCATATGCTCCATCTCCTCCAAAGGTTTATTGACCAGATATTCTTTGCCGCCGGCCGTTTTTACAAAGACGTTGTCGTACTCGATATAACACATGGCAATATCCCGTAATTGAATGGGAATGATCTTGTCTCCACTGATCACGATAAGGGATTTCTTACGAGTATCCAACGAGTGTTGGGGCCGTACCGACTGCACCATCTCGAAGGTGTTTTTATTGAAGGTTTGCTTTAACAATCTGTATTTGGCTAATGTCTTCGATATGCTTTCGTCAGAGAATGGTTTCAAAATATAGTCTAATCCGAATGTTTGGAAGGCTTCTAGCATATATTGGTTGTATGCCGTGCAAAATACGATAGGTGCCTTGGGGGGGACTTGTCTGAAAATGTCGAAAGATTCGCCATCACCAAGCTGTATGTCGCTAAAGATAAGGTCTATGGGGGGGGCTGTTTTTAGGTAAGCAACAGCTTCTTTTACACTGGAAAGCCTTGCACAAAGCTCCGTATTTGGTTCGATCCTTTTTAGCGTTAATGCAAGATCTTCCGCCGTGAGATCTTCATCTTCTATGATAATCGTTCTCATGCATGGATAATTTTAACATGTACTTCGAAACACAGTCCCTGGTCACGGATAATAACGCTATCCTTGAGGTAGTAGCTGAAGCGTTCTTTAAGGTTGTTTAGGCCATAATTATTGTTATCCTCTGTTGCGAGTTTTCGGGCGCATACATTGTTCCGCACAATAATCCATCCGTCCTCTTGGGTGATGTCAATATGTAACGGGTTTTCAATAGTATAGTGGTTGTGCTTCAGAGCATTGTCTACCAATGGTTGCAAGGAAAAAATCGGCAGATGGGCTTTAAACGTTTCTTCGGACACGCATATATTATATTGTATCGCTTCTTTAAACCGAATCTTCTGCATGGATAGGTAATCTTCGCAGAGTTTCAATTCCTGCTTTACGGTAGCCAAACCATCGTCAGAGGTCATAAAACTGCCGCGCAGATAGTCGGAAAGCTGAAGCAGGTAAGATTCTGCCATGATACTGTCTTTCTTTATCAGTGACTTTAAGCTGGAAAGTGCATTGAAAAGAAAATGCGGTTGTACCTGTTGCCGAAGCATTTGGTTGACCGCCCTTTCTTTCAACTTGTCAAGCTTTGATCGCTCCAGCTCCAGCTGATTTTTAAAGTAATCGTTCATCAAGAAGTACAGCCATAGCAGTACGATAAAGTCAAGGATGGCAGCGCGAAAGCCGGACAGTAAAAAGAAGTTGATGGGTGACCCCTGTATAATCCGACATTCTTCGTGCGTGAGCATGCCCAAATTTGCAGAAAATGCCAACATCATCAAACAGATGCCAAACGTTAGGAAATAGCCAAACACCTTGACTTTGATAGGGGATTTTATAGGATCCTTGACATCGAAATGTACATGCAGAAAAAGGTTGCAAATAATTACGCCAAAAAGGCCAGCAAAGGCAATTCCCGTATTGAGCCAGAAACGGCCTTGATCTTTGTACAACGAATCGATTACTAATATAGAAACGATGCATAGCGAAAAGATAGCACTTCGTTTTACCCAATACTTCAATGGATAGCGATGTCTATTTTGAAGAAACCCCATGTTCTACATTTTTGGTTGGGTGCAAAGATAAGGGATTCTTTTGGAATACCAGCTGAAGCTTTATTGGGAGAGAAAACAACCGGTGTTGAGTAGCTCTTTAAGCTATTTAGCACTATTCCTCTTAAAAGGGATCTTTCTTTTCTTTTCAATACCAATTAGGTAGCCGTAGGGTTTCAGTACGTCCACGCGGTCACAGATTATCTTGCATATCCCGATCACGGGAATCGCGAGCACCATGCCGGAAACTCCCCACACAGCTTCGGCGACTACAAGACCGATAATGGTGAAAAGTGGATTTATATTGACTTCATTTCCAACAATCAAGGGTTCTAAGATATAGGTTTGTACAAACTGAACACCAGCGTAAAGGGTGATGACCAATAGGATCATATCCGTTTTCCCTCCTTGCGCAATAACGCCTAAAATCGTGACACCGGTACCGGTAAGGTTTCCCACAAAAGGAATTAACTCGAGCAGCCCACAAAGCATTGCAAAAAATAATGCATTTTCCACACCGATAGCGCTGAAGCCGATACCATACAATATCCACAGTACCACAATCATCTTAGCAAGTCCGCTGACATATTTGGCTGCAACTTTGGTGGATGACGCTATGATTTCCTGTGTTTCAATCCTCATGTTATCTTTGCTGACCTTTAAGATGAAATTTTTGATGCGTGTGCGGTAGAATAACAATAGGTAAGTGTAGACAATCACAAGAATGGTATCTACAGCTATACTAAAAAATCCAGAAGCGAAGCTCGTCGTTAGTCCCATCGTTTGCTGACCAGCCTTCATCTCCTCTTGAGCTATAGCCTTTTGTTGTGCCCTGTCGAGCCCGAACCTGGACTCTACCCACTCTTGCACACGCGAAAATACGTTCATTACATTCTCTTTGATCGCATCTAGGTTATCCGAAAAGCTTTGCAATTGCCAACTGAGTAAGAAAAATAGGCCTGCTGCAGCCGACACCAAAGTTGCAACAGCAAATAGGGCAGTCGCCCACCTGGGGATTCTCTTTTGTTCTAGCTTGTTACTTGGCGAGACAAATAGCATGGCAAGAATCCCCGCTATGGCGATTGGCGCAAGGATACTGCGCGCAAAATACAGCGTCACGCCAATGAAGACTGCAATCGCTAGAGCTTGATAGACTTTAGTACCTGTGCGCATTGTTCAAGAATAAAGGGGCGGGTTATATTTTAGGACGACTTCTCCCTAAAGCAACTAAGGTTATTTTTCAGCAAATGTCCAGAGGTTACGCTTTACTTTGTGGAAAATATTGTCCTTGAGCACATAGATATCGGGGCCCTCAGTCCACTTTTCTGTACCTTGATTGTACTGAAATAGCTTGTAGTCCACCCGCACGGTGTCTCCAAACTCGGTGATATTTAGATAGTCGTAATCGGAGAAGGTCGAAGCTCCACTAGGACGTAGATAGCAGTTTTGTGCTAGTACCGTTTTTGCGACTTGATCATCCGGGAAATAATCCTGTATCAACTTTTTATGCGCATCGGATCCTTGCTTTCCCAGTCCCAAAGCTGTGGTAAGTCTGCACTCCTCGCCGTCGCAGCCGCTGCCACCCATCGCAGCATAAAAAGCTGCCAACGCTTTGATAGGTGCCTTCAGGTGAGAGGCTACTCCATCGCCGATATTTCCAGGGATCGAATCTGTGTCATGGATAAGTTCATATTTGATGGAGTCCTGTACTTTAGCGTCGTGCGTACTGTCGTCAGCACGTTGGTCGGCTGCCTGTTTATTGGTTTGTTTTTCATTGTTGCAGGCTCCCATTAAGGTCGCCGATCCGAATAGCAGGATAAAAAAAGATAGATTTTTCATACCTAAAGATAACGGTTCAACCGCTTAAAGGTTTGTGTAAATTTCATTCTGTTGTAAGACCGATGTTATATTTTTTTTAAGGGCTGACATTTTTTTGACGATAAAAGTCTACTAAATTAATGGAATATATGTACATTTGCCGCTCAGATTATTTACATCCATTGTGAAACTATGTGTATTGTCCTTTTTCGTCGAATGTGTTTAGGAGATAATTAAATCAAAATTAGTCTCCGATAATTTATGGAATAGCTCGTAAAAGAATTTTTCAACCCTAAGTCTTTGTAATGAAAACAAAAAACTATCTAAGTATAGTGGGGATCGCTTTTGCCCTAGGTACGGGGCAACTCTATGCGCAATCCACCTTAAAAGGTCGTGTCGTCGACCAAAACAATCAACCTATTGCTGGCGCAACAGTTACCGATAACCAGACAAAAATTCAAGCGCTGACGGATAGCGAGGGTAGCTTTTCCCTGCTGGTAAAAGCCGATGCGCCTTCGATCACCGTTAAATTTATTGGTTTCGAATCGCAGACGATTACCGAATTGGGCGTCGGTACTGTTACCATTCAACTCATCCCAGCAGCCGATGAAATAGGCGAGGTTGTGGTAACCGCGCTAGGTATTTCGCGTGAGAAGAAGGCCTTGGGCTATGCTGTACAGGAGGTAAAAGGTATCGAACTGCAGACTCGTCCTACCAATGCCTTGAGTGCCCTTTCCGGTAAGGTGGCAGGTATGCAGGTAACGACTTCTGGCGGTAATATGGGCGGCTCTTCCCGTGTCACGCTACGTGGTATCAATTCCATTTCCGGAAATAACCAACCACTATATATTGTCGACGGCACGCCGCTGGATGACAGAGACCTCAACTCATCGGCAACGATCAACGGGAGTGCCGGAAAGGACGTCGGAAATCTGATACAGGATATCAATCCAGACGATATTGAAAATATATCGGTGTTGAAAGGTCCTGTATCTGCTGCTCTATACGGATCGAGAGCCGCCAATGGTGTGATCATGATCACCACCAAAAAAGCAAAAGTCGGGGATAAAACATCCATCTCGCTCAACACGGGTTTGGATTTTGAACAAATAGTGCGTCTTCCAGAAAGACAGAAGCTGTATGGACAAGGATATTCGACAGAATTCCAAACGGTCAATATCAGTGGTACGGACTACAAGATTGTCGACTATGCCTCGGATGAAAGTTGGGGGCCTCGCCTTGATGGTACCAACGTCTTGCAATGGTATAGCCTTAACCCAGAGGATGCCTCAACTTACTTACAGACCACACCTTGGCTATACCCAAAGCATGATGTCAACTATTTCTTTCGAACAGGGTTGGCTAACACCAACAACTTGGCTATTGCAGGAAGTGGCGAAAATACTACATACCGCTTGTCCTATACGAATAAAAATGTACGCGGTACCACACCCAACTCGACTTTGGGACGCAACAGCTTAAATTTCTCCGGAAGCACGCAATTAGGCAAGCTACGTGTAAGTTCGGTTTTAAATTACATCAGAAACGAATCGTTGGGTAAGCCTTGGGCGGGAGCCTCCAATAGGAATATCATGTTAGAAGCCTTTCAGTGGGGAGCTGTTCAAGTAGACTATAAATTGCTGGAAAACTACAAACGAGCTGATGGCACGCCTTTAGCTTGGAACCGCACGGGCTGGCAAAATACGCCGGCGGCAGAGGCTACACGTTTTATTGATAACCCTTACTGGTCGGCCTATGAAAGTTACATGGAGGAACAACGCGACCGCGTCTATGGGAATGTGGGCTTGGATTACCAGGCGACAAGTTGGTTAAATTTACAGGCCAGGGTGCACGGTGACATATATAGCTTCAGATCAGAGGACCGCATTGCCGTGTATTCAAGAAGCACCTCGCAGTATGAGGAGGCAGGAAACAACCTGAACGAATACAACTATGAATTTATTGCGACGGCGAAGAAACAGTGGCAGGATTTTTCGCTAAATGCGCTGGTAGGAGGGAATGTGCGGGATATGCAGCGGAAGGTTGATTACGCAGTTACCCAAGGTGGTTTGATCATTCCCAACTATTACAACTTGAAAAATGCCTCATCGGTATTGATAGAAAATTACAACTACAAGCGGCGTATTGCTTCTCTTTTCGGTAGCGCATCACTTGGTTATCGAGATATGTTGTACTTGGATGCAACGGTTCGGAACGATTGGTCGTCTACATTGCCTACTAACAACTATTCCTATTTCTATCCCTCGGTATCGGGAAGCTTTGTCTTTAGTCAGCTCGACGCTTTAAAGAAGTTGGATTGGTTGTCTTTCGCAAAAGTGAGAGCTGGTGTATCTTGGGTAGGTAACGATACCGATCCTTACATGTTATTAAAGGTGTACAATGCAGAGCAGGCTTTTGCTGGTGTGCCTTCTTACAGCTTGCCAGCGGTATTGAATAACATAAACCTGAAACCGGAGATTACCAATTCTTGGGAAGTCGGCCTGAATATGCAGTTTTTTAAGAACCGCCTAGGCTTTGATGTGACTTATTATAATAATACCACCCGTGATCAGATATTGCCGGTGCCAGTATCTTCAGCCTTTGGTTATGAGTCTAAAGTACTTAATGCTGGTCGTGTAGAAAACAAGGGCTTGGAAATCGTTTTAAACGCAACACCAGTCCGGAACGAAAATTTTCAATGGAATACCAATGTAAACTGGGCGCGCAATGTGAACAAGGTCGTGAAACTGGATGATCTCGTGAACACCTTGACCTTGAGCAACACCTTGGTAAATCTAGTCGCTCGTGAAGGTGAATCGTATGGACAGTTCTTGGGCTATGATTTTGTGTACGCGAATGATGGACAACGGGTCGTTCAAGCCGACGGAACTTATATGCGCACGTCACAACTTGTGCCCTTAGGTTCTGTGTTGCCGAAATTCATCTTTGGTTTCCAGAACAGTTTTAGCTACAAGAATTTTAACCTCGGATTTTTGATCGATGGCCGCGTAGGAGGGAAGTTCTTCTCACAAACCTATAAGGTGGGCATGTACGCCGGTATCTTGGACAAAACGGCAGCCAACAATGTTCGTGAAACCGGTGTGCTGCTTGATGGTGTGAAGGCCGATGTTACTTTTAACCCTGATGGTACATACGATGTGCGTAATGCGGTGGAAAATGATACCCGAATCACAGCACAGCAATGGGCCAGAAATGAATATAATGGGCCGACGACATTTTCTGTTTTCGACGCGACATTTGTGAAGTTGAGGGAAGTGACCTTTGGTTATACTATTCCGCTGAAGGATACCAAATTGATTAAGAACCTAGGGGTATCGGTTTATGGAAGGAATCTGTGGAACATCTATACGGAAAGTAAATATATCGATCCGGAATTCACATCAAGCGGAGGAAATGTACAAGGTATAGAAGGGGGCAATATTCCGGTGCCTGTCACCTATGGTTTCAATGTAAACGTTAAATTTTAAGACAACATGAAAGTTTTTAAAGCGATCTATACACTGGGTATTATTGGCTTTGCAGCATTCGGACTCGGGAGCTGCTCAAAAGATATTTTTACAGAAATAAATACTGATCCTAATAGGCCGTCGGCCGTTTCAACGCCATATATCTTGGTGAGTGCTGAAAAACAATTGATGAATACACTGCGTAATGAGGAATTGAACCTGCGCGGCGCACAGCTGTATGCTCAGTATTTCAGCCAGAATATTTATACCGACCAGTCGCGCTATGTCATTACTAACAGCTATGCCGACAACTATTGGACGGGTTTGTATAAGGCACTGAACAATCTAAATGAAATTATCGAACTGAACACGGATGAATCTACGCGTGCTATTGCAGCAGCCGGTACGGCTGGTACAAATGTCAACCAGATAGCTGTGGCGCGCATATTGAAGGCCTACGCTTTTCAAGGGTTAACGGATGTATTCGGTGATATTCCCTATCAATCCTATGGCAATGCGGATCCGGATTTTCAAGCTCTACAGCAGAACCCAGATAATTTGACGCCCGGTTATGCGACGCAGGAAAAGATCTATAGAGATCTACTAAACGAGTTACAACAATCGGCCGATACACTCCTAAAGTATGCGTCGGCAACGACGTTTGGTAATGCTGATATTATTTATAAGGGAAATAATGCAAATTGGGCGAAGTTTGCCAATTCCTTGCGGCTACGTGTGGCCAATAGAATTTCGAAAAAGGATGGTTCTCTGGCCGCGCAGCATATCGAAGACGCTTTAGCAAAAGGTGTTTTTACCTCAAATGCAGACAATGCGGCGTTCAAATATACAACAACCTCGCCCAACGAAGCGCCGCTTTATCGCGCAACGGTGATCGCCAATAGGAAGGACTTTGCGGTATCCCATGTTTTGGTTGAAGCGTTGCAGGGCAAACGTGGCCCGTTTACAGCAGCAGATCCGAGATTGGCCAAATATGCGAAGCCCAATGTCAAAGGGGCATACGTAGGGCAACCGTATGGTTTGCCGCTGGCCGCCGGCAATCTCTTCCCTACAGATTCGATCTCACTGCCCGGGGATGTGATCAATGCCGCAGACTATGCTGAGGTGCTACAAGAGTTTGCTGAAGTGCAATTTATCATTGCGGAGTATAAAGCGTGGGATCAGCAAGCCTATGAAAAAGGCGTTCGCGCTTCGTTGGAAAAATGGGGCGTGAGTGCGGTAGATGTGACGGCTTACTTGTCTACGCTTCCCGCAGCAAACAAAGAGCGGGTGTTGACGCAGAAATATTTAGCGCTATTCAATCAAGGAGTCGAAGCGTGGTCAGAAATACGGAGAACGGGTTTTCCGTTGTTTTTGGTGAAAAAGGACGATGTGATTTGGTCGGGTATACGCGCAGGCGCCGCACAAAACTATCGGTTTGTCCCAGAGGTGGGCACAGGCATACCAACAAGATTTGTATATCCCTTGAAAGAGCAGAGTACTAACCGAGATAACTATCAGCGTGCATTGACAAACCAAGGCGACGATTTGACAAGCACCAAGGTATGGTGGAATAGAGATTGATAATCAGATACGCTCAATAAAGTGATAAAAGCGGGGCAACTTTTAGTATTGTCCCACTTTTATTCTATTATCCTTCACATATTTCCTTTAGCTTACGAAGTGCCCTAGGCCATGCTTCATCGAAGTATGCAGCATATTCATCGTTGGTGTCAAGTTCCACCGTCAGGGTGGTATGCCCCTCGGTTTCTAGGAACGTGTAGTTTTCGAAGGCCCCAGCCCACGCCTCGACTTTTGGTCCTTTTGTAATTTCTTCATTTCCGTCAACGATCCCATAGTGTCTGATCGAGATAAATGAATTGGGGATATGTTCAACAATCTCTGCAATCATACCCTGACGTTTGCCATTTTCTGTGTGACCAAGAAAATAGATTTTGTCTCCTTTATTCCATCCGCCCTCAAAGTCAGAGCTCGGATCAAATTCCGCTGTCCACTGCCGGTATGTATTTCGGGTTAGCATTTGTTGAAACACATGTGCCACTGGTGATTGTATGTCAATGTTATAGGTCGATCTTTTCATAGCTAATGTTTTGGAAAATCGGGGTTAGTTTTGATTTCTTCGATCTGCTTGATGTGTCGTGCCATGTGAGCGGCGATAAAAAGTAGGTTTTGATAACCATTGACCGTGCCTGTGGGATATTCACTAATATGGTTCCGTAAATCTTCCTCATTCGCTTGTTCAATGTACGCAAGGATGGGGGCTCGGGCAGCTATAAAATCGGATAGGGCCGTTTTGCTATCCGTGTATTTCCCAGAAGGCTGCAATTCTTGTGGTGCCTGGAATTTCTGGGTACGATCGCCCATCATCTGTTTTAGGTTTTCATTGCTAACCTTCACTTCCCCGCGACGCTGCGGTTGTGCTGCTTTTTGGAGCTCTTTTTTGGCCATCTCGAAAAGCATGGTCTCCGATAGTACAATATGTTCTAGGCATTGACTTATAGACCATTGATTAGGGGCTGGCTTGAAGGCAAGTTGTGTGGCGCTAAGACCCGATACTTGGTTGTCTAGATTTTCTGCAGTCTGTCCGAAGTACTGCAGCAACGAGTCGATTCCGGATATGGAATCGGTTGCGTAATTAACGGCATGTGTCGCTTTTCCGAAGCTGCAAAATGCAGTGTTCGCTGCAGTTGCCATCAAAAAGGTCATTAGTCCTATCAACAGGGGGCGAGTGGAATACATTTTCATTGCACTTGGTTTATAAATTATTGAAAAAAACTCAATAGTGGCTGTTTCTTGCGTAACGCGGAAAAAGCCTCGTTTATCTATGACAAGTATAACGTTATTTTGTTTTTTTATACTTTGCATAAGGCAAGAATTTAGAACAGGTTGCTCGAATCTGATCTTCGCTTCAGGCATAAGCAACTGACACGGGTTTACATTTTTACTTTACAACGAGCAACGCATGCTGACAAACAGCATCGTGTTTTTCTTTTTAAGATGATCGATGTATAATTTATCCACAAAAATGTTATACTTTAGCTATTTATAAACCCGTGCAAGCAAAGATCAGATCTATGGATGGACAACGTATATTATTGGTAGAGGATGAAAGGAATGTTGCTGAGGTCATCATACAAGGACTGGAGGAAGATGGATATAAGGTGGTGCACGCAACTAAATATGAAGATGCCTTACACAAGCTGCAAAATAATACGATCAGCCTCGTTATCTTGGATGTTCTACTCCCCGAAATGAATGGATTGGATATCTGTAAGAACTTTCGTCTGTTGGGGTATACCGATCTGCCCATATTGATGGTCACTGCACTGGGAAGTCCGGAAAATGTGGTGTTGGGACTCGATAGTGGTGCTGATGACTATCTGTCGAAGCCCTTTAAGCTTATAGAGCTTAAGGCACGCGTGCGTACACTTATCCGACGTAAACAGGAAATTACCAAACAGGTGCAGGCCGTGGAAAAGCGCCTTTTTACCTATAAATTCCTGGAGATAGATGACTATAAGAAGATTGCATACGCAGATGGGCAGGAATTGAACCTGACGTCGACCGAGTATCGACTTTTACTCCTGTTTATACAGGCTCCCCAGAAGGTATTTGAACGCAGTGAACTCTTGGATAAGGTGTGGGGCATTAATTTTGATATCGGGTCAAATGTGGTCGATGTATATGTGAACTATTTGAGAAAGAAAATCGAGAAAGTAACCCCAATCAAAGCAATTCATACCGTCATTGGGATGGGCTACGTGCTAAAAATTGAAATCTAATGCGTAACTACAACAAGATTCTGTATGCATTGATCACCATTTTAGTGATTTACACCACATCTTTTGTGGTATTTATCATGTACTCCATCACGAATTTTGCCTTTTCCGACTTTTATAAACGACTGGAGCTGCGGCGCAACCTAGCTGCCGAAAGAATGTTCAATGGGGAACGCGTAGCAACGGAATGGTCGCTAAGTTATGTAGAGGAACTCAACAAGCAAAGTGAGTTTATTGTTGAATTTGATAAAGACAATCATATTATTCACAACAGTGGATTTAATAAGGAATTATGGAACCAGATTGATAAATCAGGAACGAGTAATTTTAAGATTGGCAATACATTCTACTCCACGAAGTTTTACGAACAAAAAGGTAGAAACTTTATACTCGGGGTCTCCGCGGAGAATTATTTTTATACGCATCATCTAAGTTATTTGAGAAACCTGCTTATCATCTCGCTATTACTGGGACTTCTATTTGTCGTTGTTGTTTCGCTTTTGGTGAAGCGATCTTTTATTAAGCCTATCAGCGAACTCATCGGCGAGGTGGAAAAAATAGGTTCGGAAAACCTAGATCTTCGGTTGACCCTACATAAGGATAAAGGTGTATTAAGTAAGTTAGCCAATACCTTTAATCAAATGCTAACACGGATTGAAACGTCCTTTGAAACACAAAAGAATTTTGTGAGTAATGCTTCGCATGAATTGAATACGCCGTTAACTTCGATCATTGGAATCGCTGATTTAGCCCTTTCTAAGGAACGTAAGGTTGAGGAATACAAACAATCTATTCAAAAGATTGCGGATGCTGCAGAAAATTTGGAAAAGAAAACAAGCGCATTGCTGCTTCTCGCGCGTACAGGATTCGAAAACAATAACCTCAACTTTAAGCCGGTGCGTATTGACCAAATTGTTATGGATGCTGAAATGACGGTAAAGGCCATCAATGAGCATTTCCATATCAAAACCGATTTTAGTATGCTACCCGACGATAGTATGAAACTGAAGGTTAATGGATCGGCACCCCTTTTGCAGCTGGCGATCTCGAATATCGTGTCCAACGCCTGTAAATATTCTAAAAACAGAACCGCCTATGTTGCGCTTGGTGCATTCGATAAAGGCGTGCTATTGCTGATTCGTGACGAGGGCATTGGGATCCCTGAGGAAGAACTTTCCCAAATTTATGATCCTTATTTCCGGGCTTCAAATACCACTAATTTTTCGGGCTATGGAATTGGACTTCCGCTAGCACGAAATATTATCAAGATGCACAATGGACAGCTTACTGTATCCTCTGCATTGGGAAAAGGAACAACGGTACGAATAGAACTGCCAACTATTGATCGACGATTTTTGTAGCCCCCGTGGATGTATTTTTCGTTCTCTTTTACAAGTAGTCTTTAGCTGACCGTTTTATTCCCCTTTTTTAATCTGTTTTTAATTCTACGCTTAAATTTAACCCAATTTTAATACGTCCGGCTGAAGTCTAATTGAAAACTAATGTCGGTCTCATGCCATTGCTATGCCTACCCCGTAACTTTGAGAAAAAACAAAGTATGGCAAGTATAGCACGTATTCTCGTACCGACAGATTTTAGTGTAGACTCTCTTCGTATTGTTTTAGATTTTATGGAGAAAAATGCTGATCAGAAAGTCGAGCTGGTACTTGCCTGTGGATATGATATTGGTGATTCTATAACGAGTTTGTTGGGGATTACAAAAGAAGATCATCTCACGAGACTCGAGAGCGAAGACTTCATCAAGGGATGCGAAATGATCAAATCCCGTTTTAAGAACAGCTTGGTGGAAATGTATTCGGATCTGATTATTTCAAGAAATGCACGTTACTTGCGTAACTATTTTAAGGGAGGGCGTGTAACGCATGTTGTGCTGCCCGATAGTTACACATTTTCCTCAAAGGAGCCAAGCGTATTTGATTTAACAGAACTGTTAAGAAAAAATGCCGAAAGCATCGCAGCAACCATTATTCCTATAAGGTTGGAAGGACAAGTGGTGGAAGGAATGGATAGCATGGACAGCATTTTTTTTAGGAAAGATTGGAGGGTAAGTTATGAGTAGAGATGTATTAGTCAAGATAAATTATATCTTCATCGCTTTATTGCTGATCGGCAGTAGTTTGGTGGTGATGTACCATGAAAACCCAGAGCGTCTGATACAGGGGGAATGGGTGGAAAAAGAATGGCGGTTAGAAAAAGATAATGCATCCCCGGAATTGGCATCAAATTCGCAGTTGCAAGAAGGCTTGCGTAAGGAAATCCTTAGGGACTTCGAGGAGCTGCATCTCGGTGTTTGGAAATTTAAAAAGGATCGCTCGCTGCAATCAGCAGATTCAAACCAAAATAACAACATAGAATGGCTTATCAAAGGTCGGGGACATGTTTTGGAACTTCGTAAAGAAGGAAAACCAATTGAGAGTTTTCAAATTCAACAAATAAGCGATAATAAATTGGTGCTCCACCTTAATTTTGATTTGCAGGTGAAAGGTATAATAGAAATCGTTTTAGAAAGGAAAGATCCGTCAGATCAATATGCTAAGAAAATATAGTAATCATCGTACCCAAAGTGATAACGTAAAATTAGGCGCACTAACGGCATTTTCTGCGGGCATGGTCAATGTAGCCTCGGTAACTGTGTTTTTTGCGTTCACGTCCAATATAACAGGTTACTATGCAGTTTTTGCACAAGAATTAAGCAAAGGTAATTGGTATCAAGGCGCTGTTGTACTGCTGTGGATTTTGTTGTTTTTCATGGGGAGTTTCCTGTCCAACTTTGTAATCGTGCAAGGAAGGGGGCGCTGGAGTCAATATTTGTCCCATGCGATCCCAGTGATGTTGGAGCTGCTAAGTATTCTTTTCGTTGGGTTGTACCTCGACTTCTTCTACAGTAACTCGTTACAGGAAACAGAATTTTTAGTCGCCGCATTATTATTCGCTATGGGGCTTCAAAATGGTTTAACGGCAAGTATCTCAAATTCGGTGGTGAAAACAACCCATCTTACGGGTCTAACTACCGACTTGGCCATTTTAGTCTCGATGTTTAGCAAACGTCAGAATCGACAAAATAAAGCTTTGGTTGATAAATTCCATCTGCTTCTCACTATTATGATAGCTTACGTCATTGGGGGCATTTTCGGTGGTATTGGATACCTTTATTTGGAAAACGGAACATTCTATCTTACCTGCGTCATTCTATTGGTGATCGCGCTGTATGACTTTTACAAGTTGACTCGTGTGAAGCATTTTTTTGATAGACGGCACAAGGAAAATTGTACCGTATAAAAAATTCCCGACCTTCGGGCAGTCGGGAATTTGAAATTTTTTCAAGGGGCACTTCAGCCCCTTTCTTAATCGTTGATTGTCAACTCACCACGGATGTCGCGTTCAATCCAATAGGCTACAGATTGCTGATCTTCAAAATGGCCTTGAAGGTACATGAGCTTGGTGACCGCGGCTTCGAAAGTCATGTCGTATCCATTTAGTATACCGATAGCCTTAAGCCCCTGCGAGGTTTCGTACCGACCAAGCTCCACTGATCCCACCTTACATTGCGAAATATCGAGGATATTTTTTCCATTTTTAACGGCGACAGCCAACATGTCCAAAAACCAATCATCGGTCATGGTGTTGCCCGATCCGAAAGTTTCCATCACTATACTGCGCACATCGGCGTCTAGGATTGATTGGATAAACTTCGGACTGATGCCTGGAAAAAGCTTCAATACGCCTACATGATCATCCAATTTGGTATGCATGATAAATTGTTTGTCATTATTGTTGAGCAATGCTTCCCTGTTGTAGTTAATGTGGATACCAGCTTCCGCCAAGACTGGATAATTGGGCGAACGAAATGCTTCGAACTTTGCCGAATTATATTTGAATGAACGGTTTCCGCGAAAGAGTTTGTTGTCGAAAAGAATACAGACTTCTTGTATAATCGACTTCCCGTTTTCTTTGGCCGATGCAATTTCCAATGCCGTCATCATATTCTCGCGTGCGTCTGTTCGAATTTCGCCAATTGGTAATTGCGACCCAGAAAGGATGACCGGTTTCTGTAAGCCCTCAAGCATGAAGCTCAAAATAGAGGCGGAGAAAGACATCGTATCCGATCCATGTAGGATGACGAATCCGTCGTAATGTTCGTAGTTATCTTTGATGATTTGTGCCATCTCTACCCAAATGGAAGGCTTCATGTTGGACGAGTCAATGATAGGTGTGAAAGAATGCACCGTCAACTTGTAGTTTAGACGCGCTAAATCAGGTAGATTACGGGCAATTAGCTCGAAATCGAATGGAACGAATGTACCGGTTTCTGGATCTTTCACCATCCCTATTGTTCCGCCGGTGTAAATAATAAATATGTTCTGCATGGTTAAGCGCTTAAATTCCAAATATTCTTCTTGAATTTGCGGTGCTGATGTCGGCAACATGGCGCACGTCCATTTCTTTGATATCAGCGACTCTTTGGGCGATGTAGTGTAGGTAGCTACTTTCGTTTTCCTTTCCCCGAAAGGGAACAGGGGCGAGGTAGGGAGCATCGGTCTCTAGGACGATATGTGCCATATCTATTCCTTTGACGACGGTATCCAACCCTGATTTTTTAAAAGTCACAACGCCACCAATACCAAGGGCAAATCCAAGGTCGATAGCCTGTTGCGCCTGCTCCAAGTTTCCTGTGAAACAGTGTAGGATGCCGAACAATTTGTCATCTTTAAGCTCTTCGAGCAATGGAAACAATTCGTCGAAGGCTTCGCGGCAGTGGATATCTATTGGCAATCCTAACGATTTTGCCCAATCTACCTGTATACGGAATGCTTCTTTTTGCCAATCAAGCGTCGTTTTGTCCCAGTAAAGATCAAGACCTATTTCGCCAATGGCATATACCTTATAGATGGACAGCGCCTCTTCTATCGTGCGCAACTCATCTTGGAAATTTTCTTTGACCGAACAGGGGTGTAAGCCCAACATAGGGAAGCAGTTAGCGGGATAGGCTTCTACCGTGGCAAACACAGAAGTTATAGATTCGCTGTCTACGTTTGGGAGAAATAAGCGATCTATTCCCCGTTCGAAACAACGGGATAGCTGCTCGTCCAATTTCGCATCTGCTACATGATAGTAAATGTGGGTATGGGTGTCAGTCAGTATATAGGGTTTAGTGGACATATGATCGTTGATAATGGGGCTAAATTTAGTCTTTTCGTAGTATAAGACCTAATCGGGCATAAAAAAACGCAAGACTTTTAATAATCTTGCGTTTCCATTATCAATTTGATAAAATTCTTATTTCTTTGTTGCGACCGAGTCTGCGATAGGACCAGCAGCAGGCGCTTCTGTTTTCGGTCCAGGGATCACATCCACGACTTCAATTTCGAAGACGAGAGGTGCGTATGGAGGAATAGTCCCGCCACCGCGCTCGCCGTAACCTAAGCTAGAAGGAACCAATAATGTTGCTTTACTGCCTTTGCTTAACAATTGGAAACCTTCGGTCCATCCTTGGATAACCGGATCGTGACCAACACGGAAACGAAGTGGTTCGTAAGGACGCATCGGGTTAAATTTGTTCTCCTTTTTTGCTGTTTCAGCATTGTTGGTATCAAAGATACTTCCGTTTACCAAACGACCTGTGTAGTTTACGACGGCTGTATCACCTACGACAACTTTGTTTCCCTTACCTTCTTCAGCAATAACATATTGGAGACCAGATGCTGTCTTCTTAGGCTCCAACTTTTTGTCGGCAATGTAACCAGCCAATTTGCTTTCTTCCGATTTTTTCAAGCCTTCGATTTCGCCTTTGAAGTAGCTGTCAATCTGTGCATACAATGCCGAATCAGTAAGATTTCCTTTTTTGAAGTGCTTCCTAACCTTTACCGTGAAAGTAACATACTTATCCGCAAACTCTGGCTTAGGCTGTCCCGTTTTTGCAGCCATTGTATCTAAATTTAAACGGAAAACTGCGCTATCGCCTTCTCCTAAAAACTTGAACATAGAATTATAGTCGCCGGCATACAAACCAGGAATAGAATCTGGAGCAATGTTGACGATTTGCGGCAAACCGATATCATAGGTACTTTGCAATAACGAATCTTTACGGTCTGACTTCACAATCATATCAACCGATAGTAAATCGCCAGCTTTCGCTTTTTCTGCTCCGGCATCTTTTACGATGTTATATTCAAGACCACCATCACCTTTTTTGAAGTTCTGGCAAGCTGCAGTCGCTAAAACGGCGACAGCTGCCGAAAGGAATAAAATTGATTTCTTCATTTTTCTGATCTAATCACTAAATTTATTTTGTTAATATTTCTTTATACGTTGGTAAAATAGACTTGAACTTGTTAACAACTTGGCTCAGTTCTTCGCTAGAACTACCACCAGAAGCGTTTAAATGCCCGCCCCCATTGAAGTACTTTTTACAGATCTCATTACATGGAATATCTCCAATCGATCGCAAAGATAATTTAATTAATTCGGTTCTGTCAATAAATAACGCTGCTAAACGAATTCCTTTTACAGAAAGGGCATAATTTACCAAGCCCTCTGTGTCTCCGGTGGTTACATCAAACTTTCGTAAATCTTCTTTGCTGACCGAAAACACTGCCGTATTATATTCCGGAATAACTTCTAGGCAATTCAGTAGGCAGTATCCCAAGAACTTCAGTCGATTTTCGGTAGAACTGTTGTACACCTGTTCGTGTATTTCCCAATTTTTCGCTCCAGCGTCAATTAATGATGCTATAATTTTGTGTACAGCTGCGGTAGTCGAACGAAAACGGAAAGAACCGGTGTCGGTCATGATTCCAGCATACAAGCAGGTAGCAATTTCCGAGGTTATGCCTTCTTCATCTCCGTTTACTGAGCATATAAATGTGTAAATAAGCTGTGCTGTGGCTGCTGCATCGGAATCCCAATAACTTAAGCTAGCGAAATCTTCGGGATCTAAATGATGATCGATCATCCATTTTTGCCCAGAGGCTGCGCGGATAACAGGTTCTAGAATATTGGTGCGACTTAAAGCACTATAGTCTAGGCAAAAGATAATATCTGCTGTTGCCAACAAGCGTTCCGCCCGATCTTTCGTCGTGGGATAAATAATTACTTCTTCGCGACCAGGCATCCAATCCAAAAAGGTGGGGAAGTCGGATGATAATATGATCTCGACTCGATGTCCTTTAGCCTTAAGCCAACGGTACAAGCCCAAAGAAGAGCCTAACGCATCGCCATCAGGCTTATGATGGGTGGTGATAACGATATTCTTAGGTTCGGAAAGTAAATGTAAATGTATTTGTCCTGTCAGCATAAATAATCTAAGATTGCAAACCTACTACAATTTTGTTGGTTCAAGAAATTTTTTAGCAAGAAGTGTCTCCATGAAATATCGTTGAAGGCTCTGTTTCATCTCTATATAGTATGATGATCCTTGTCAATGCTTAAAAGCATACAGTTTTCGATCCCTTCGTACACATAGTAGGTACGTCGCGCTGTTATAATCTATCTTACCGTAGTAAAATAGCGGCATGGACTCTATTGGAAAGCCATCTACGACAGTTCCTTTGTCGTCAAACATATAAATCAGTCCATTTTCTCGAGAAGCGACACCTAAAAGATGACCAGTGCTGCCATTCTTAAAAAATTGTGGTCTATCTTCTGCGGCTTGCGTAAAAGTAAAGTCGTATAAAGGAGAGCCATCAGGAAGCTGGAGCGCAGCTAGTTTCTTACCGTCTAGCACAATCAATCTATTGGCAACACCGGAAGAACCAAGAGGGTCAAATGCGAAGATTGATTTACCGTGCCAGCTTCCTACTTTTCGTTTGTTCGCTGGCTGCTTAAAATCTATGGTAATAAAGTTGTTGGTGCTGTCTATAGCGATAAGCATGCTACCATCATCTTCCGTTGAGATAAATGCCATCGGATTTTGGAAATAGCTGCCTTCAATAACTTCCTGCTTGATGAGTTGTCCATTCGCATCAAACTGGTAAAAATGACCATTCTCAGTCCCTACAAAAACTTGGTTATCGCGGACTTTAACATCAAAAAGTATCCTGCCTCCCAATTTCTCGCTGCCCCAATTTCCCATACGCTTGCCGTCCAAGTCATACACCAAAAGCTCGTTTCCAGCGGGGATGAAAATAAGTTGCTGCCCGTTCAGCGTGGCGACTGTTGGCGTGAAACTCGGTTCGGCGCTTAGACCCAACGAAAATCCCGGTAGACCATTGCCGCTACTGTCAAATCTGTATAGGCGGTTGCGGTCGGTCACCAACACGATCGATCGATCAGCCAACTGCTGAGCTTCACCAACCACGCGTCCATGAAAAACGGCAGACCAAAGCTGCTTTCCAGAAGGATGTATACCATGAACCGTATGGTCTTGTTCTTGGATGAGGATGAATTGACTCGTGTCGGAATGCTCGAAGACCCAAGGTGCTGTAATGGGGCGGTTTTCGAATGCATAGCTCCATTCAGGGGTAGCCCCCAAAGCGGTCTTGCTTTTGTAGATAGCGTAAATACTGGATAGAAAGTCTCCGTTGTTGCCCGAGATTTGGGCAGACCAAGAGTAGAAGTCTTGGAAGCCGAACTCGTCACTGTCGCGGAATGTATCGCGGAAAGCAGGTTTTAGTAAGTTGCCAATTAAGGCCGAAGAGCTACGAGTTCGTTGAAAATACGTCACATTGGCCTCGTTACCTTGTATCTTCTCGAAGTTTTTGAAGCCCAGTGTATTGATTAAGAGATTCTCTCGGCGTATATCCCGCTTAAAGTCCTGCAGTAGGCTTTGACTATTGGCGATTACGATGCAGTTTTCATGCTTCACAAAATAGGGACGTGTGAATGATTTTAAAGGATCACCGAATAGTGCGTACAACACATTGGATTGATCAAAACGGAAGATGGAATCTCCTGTTTCTGTGGAAATACGATCAATTTGTCGACTCAGTTCTGAAGAATCGTGAAGAGCGATAAAGCCCAGCGAGGTCTGATTACTCTGTTCGACCACTGCAAATTCGTTTCCAAATATTTGACGGATATCCCTGCTTAGGGATAGGTTCCTGCTACGTTCCAACTCCTGAAACTGGTTTGACAATTTTTCCGATTCGCCGCGTTCCTTAAACATCTTTTGCAAATCCTCTTGGAAAATCGCGGGATTGCTAATCGCAAAAGCCATATAGGTTGCTGTATTTTCCGGGAAATAATTGAAAAGGCTTTGCGTGGTCTTGCTTTGCCTACCGAAGACCTCTAGGTAATTTTTTCGGTCGCGCATGGTCTCGCTCTCGCCACTTAAGATCAGTGCGTCATTCTTGAAGTTGAGATTCCAAGCCGACTGCCCACCGATGGATGTGAAAAGACCAATATTGCTGCCCGGACGGTTACGCATCAGTTGTTGTGAAATTTTAGCAACTTGGTCGTGTAGGAAGTAAATGCTCAACGGCGAGTTTCTGCTGTTGTTCTCTGCGAAATAATCAATCGCATGTTTGTCCAGTTTAGGCTGGTTATTGTCAAGCACACGGTTAATAAGACTATCTGAATAGCTGGCAAAAAATATCTGTTTATGATAAGCGATATGGAAGATGCTGTCCTTTTTACCGCTATCTAGATGAAAAATACGGGCACCCAAGGTATCCTGATGTGTTATCTTGAACTCTTTGGCCACGTCTGTCATCACCGTAGCTAGACTTTCTATTTCGATAGGTTCGCTGGTTGGAATGCTGAACAGGGAAACGATCTTTTCACCTTCCGGATGAAAGGATAGATATAGATCGGTATCGTTGACATAAGGTTGCAAGGCGGCATTGCGCAACAGCTTTGACTTCCAAAATTGCCATTGTTTGATTTCCTGTTTACCTAGCAGTGCCTCAAATAGCTCGAAATCTTTGAAGATATTATCCGTTGTCGCATCATTATGAAATGTGCTGACCAAATAGGTTTCTTTAGGTAGATAAGTAAGTGGTCGCAGTCCTTCTTTATCGTTTCCGTTTAAGTCTGCAAAATAATATATAGAAGCGCCGATAACAGCGACGAACAGTAAAATTGAAAGTATGATGGTATTTCTCATTGCGCACAAATCTGTAACAGATTCAAAAATAAAAAAATAAAAAGCAAACCTGATAAAAATTGGGGGAATATCTATGCGTTGGAATTATTGCCGGCTAACGAAAGCTGAAAAAATTGAAAGGCAATTTGCATTTAATTTTATACATTTATAAGCGCAAAAACATACGTTATAGAATTTTATCTCCTTTATGAATAAACAAATTATATTAGTCGCTTCCTTTTTTGGGCTAACTGCTGTGATATTGGGAGCATTTGGAGCACACGGCTTGGAAGGCAAGATTAGCGACTATCATTTAGGGACATGGAAGACAGCAAACCAATACCAATTTTACCATACGTTGGCATTACTGTTTCTGTCTACTTTTTCGCGTGCAAAAAATGCATCTATACGCGTTTCTTTTATAGCCTTTGTTTTAGGGATTCTCTTGTTTTCGGGCTCATTGTACCTGCTCAGTGTTCGTTCGCTACTCGGACTGAACGGATTGACTATGCTTGGCCCAATTACCCCGCTTGGTGGACTGTTCTTCATCGTGGGATGGGCAGGGCTATTTGTAGCGGCAGTTCGAAATCGATCTTGATGATAAAAGTAATCACATAATAAATAAGCCTTCCATAAAACGAAGGCTTATTTATTATGTGCCCCAATACATTGTTTGTCTCCGATCTTTGCGTGTTTTGCTCATCATTTCTTTTACAAAGATCTCGTGAAGGTTTTCTAACTTTGTTCTTATGTCTGACACCTCGTTATTTGGGATTGATCGTGAAACACTTTTTGTAGAGGTTATTTTGCCTTTGTACATTGCTAAGACCTATACCTATAGGGTACCAGTGGAATGGAATGACAACGTGGCCATTGGTAAAAGGGTAATCGTACAATTTGGGAGAAACAAGATCTACGCGGCGATTGTTCACCGTTTATCTCACGAGCCTCCATTAGCCTATGAGGCGAAATACATTCTTAATGTGATTGATGATGAGCCGGTTGTCGATGGAAACCAACTGGCACTTTGGGAGTGGATGGCAAGTTACTATATGTGCTATCTTGGTGAAGTAATGCAGGCAGCTCTTCCTGCTGCGCTCAAAATGGCCAGCGAAACCAAAATTGTTGCTTCGGACGCGGAAGATCTAGACCGCTCGCTATTGTCCGATAAGGGGTATCTCGTGATGGAGGCCCTGGACGTGGCTGGAGAACTTACAGTTAATGATATTATAAAACTTCTCGGACAGAAGACTGTTTTTCCTTTGTTGAAGTCGCTATTTGATCATGGTTATATTCTGATTTCCGAGGAGATAAAGGATCGCTTCAAGCCAAAGCGCAAATCTTTTTTGCAATTGGCGGCAGCCTTCGCCGATGGAGAAAGTCTACATGCACTGATGGATTCCTTAAATCGAGCTCCCAAACAACAGGATGCCTTATTGGCGTTTCTTCAACTACGCAAGACCAATCCTGATGTTACCCGACAAGATATCATCGAAAGGACAGGCGTTAGTGCAGGGATTGTGGCATCATTGATTGAAAAAGAAGTTTTTGAAGTTCGTGAAAAAATCGTGTCACGATTGGCGGGCGACGATATTGAGATTACCACCAACTTTGTATTTAATGATAAGCAGCAGCAGGCCTTCGAACAGGTCAATATGCTCTTCGAGGGAAAAGATGTGGTATTGCTCCACGGGGTTACCGCATCCGGAAAAACGCAGTTGTATATTCGTTTGATCGAGCAGGTTATTGCATCTGGGAAAAATGTGCTCTATCTGCTCCCCGAAATAGCACTTACAACACAGATTACGGATCGATTGAAGATGCATTTTGGTGATAAGCTTGGTGTCTATCACTCCAAATTTAATGACAACGAACGGGCCGAGGTATGGCATAAGGTGCTAAAAGGTGAATACAAGGTCGTTGTGGGGGCACGTTCATCCGTTTTTTTGCCTTTCAAAGATTTGGGCTTGATCGTGGTTGACGAGGAGCACGAAAGTTCATACAAACAGTTTGAGCCTGCCCCGCGTTATCACGCGCGCGATACAGCGATTTATTTGGCACATTTGCAGGGTGCGAAGGTGCTGCTTGGCTCTGCAACCCCTTCAATAGAAAGTTACTACAACGCCAAGGCCGATAAATATGGGTTGGTCGAGCTTAAAGAGCGTTTCGGTGATGCCAAGCTTCCTGAAATCCAAGTTATCAATATTGCTGAGGAGGGACGCAAAGGGCAAATGTTTTCCTACTTCAGTGGTGTTTTGTTGCAGGGGATTAGTGATGCATTGGAGCGCAAGGAGCAGGTTATTCTCTTCCAAAATAGACGGGGGCATACACCTTTTGTACAATGTAGTACCTGTGGTTGGGTGGCAAAATGTATAAACTGTGATGTGAGCTTGACCTACCATAAATCAACCCACCACATGCACTGTCATTACTGTGGACATAGTGAACCACCCATTCAGGTCTGTCCAGCATGTGGAATGCCTCATATCGAAAGCAAGGGATTTGGGACAGAACGTGTGGAGGAAGAGCTCGAACTTCTTATTCCCCAAGGGCGCATAGGGCGACTAGATTTAGACGCTGCCAAGGGAAAGCATGGGTTCGATAAAATTATCACGGCTTTCGATGACCACGAGTTCGATATTCTTATTGGAACACAAATGGTGGCTAAAGGTCTTGATTTCGGTCGCGTTAGCCTAATCGGTATTATCAATGCCGACGCCATGATTAATTTTCCTGACTTCCGCGCATATGAGCGTGCTTTTTCGTTATTCTCGCAGGTGGCAGGTCGCGCCGGAAGGCGAGAGAAAGACGGACGTGTAATCATACAAACGCATTCTCCCAATCATCGTGTGCTGGAACAAGTTATCTTGCACGACTATGAGGCGATGTTTTTGACCGAAGTTAAAGAGCGGAAAAATTATCAGTATCCTCCTTTTTACAGGTTGATAAAGATGGATGTTCGGCATACAGATATGCAGGACGCGCATGATGGTGCCATGCGTTTAGCACATCTGTTGCGCAGCAATTTGGGTAGTCGGGTCCTTGGGCCTGAGCCTCCATTGGTATCGCGTATACGCAATTACTTTATACAGACCATCACCTTGAAAATTGAACGGAACAACGTCAGCATTGCTAAGGTCAAGGAATTAATGCAACAAGCCATTACGCAATTCGAAATCGATAAAAATAACAAAGGTATACGTATTGCGATTGATGTTGATCCTTATTAATCCTTTCGCTTTTCCTGTTCACGCCACTGTTTGGAAAACGACTTGTCAGCAAGTTTTGGTAGATCTCGCTGATCGCCCCAAGGTTTATTAAGCAATCTTTTGAATAGAAAATTTTTCGTTGTTCCGCCAAAGAAGTCAAGTAGGCGGCGGCGCTGAAACAAATATGCAAATCCACGCCAAAAGCGTTTTTCGCCCTTGCCAATCAACTGCTGTGTAACGGCTTCTTTGCGGTTTAAAAGCAGCATTTTATCAAGTTCTATACGCACGGGGCATATGGATGATGCCTTGCCATCGAGTGGTGTGGCAAAGCTGAGGTAGTTAAGGTCGACCGTATTTTGCTGCATATGCGGCGCGACCATCGATCCGATAGGGCCAGGGTAAGTGGTTCCATAGTTATGTGCTCCTATACTTTGGTAAACTGGGCACACATGTAAACAAGCTCCGCAACGGATGCAATATAGGCCTTGCCGCTGTTCTTTTTTTGTTAGCAGGTTGCTACGTCCGTTGTCGAGTAGAATCACATACATCTCCTTCGGGCCATCTGTTTCCCTGTTTTGCCTAGGCCCTCCTAGTAGGCTGTTATATACCGCAGGACTTTGACCGTTGCTATGCGAGGCCAGTAAAGGCCAGAAGAGATCCATGTCATTCATCGAAGGCACGACTTTGTCAATACCGGCGATGCTGATATGTATTTTTGGAAAAGCACTGAGCAGTCTTGCATTGCCTTCGTTCTCGGTGATGGAAATGCTTCCGTTATCAGCTACTAAAAAATTGGCTCCCGAAATTCCAACGTCTGCCCGCATGAATTTCTCATATAGTAATTCGTTTACTTTTTCAATAAGTTGTTCGGCGGTCGACTCGATTGGGCTATCGAAGTCCTCATGGAATTTCTTGGCTATTGCTGCACGATCTATATGGCTGGCAGACGCAACAAAATGTGATGGCTTTTCCTGAAATAATCGTGCAATAAATGCGCCGGTATCTGTCTCCGAAATATCAAATCCCTTTTTTTCGAGGTAATCGTACAAACCAAGTTCTTCGCACACCATCGCCGCTGTTTTGACGATCGATTTAGCTTCGTGCTGCTCTAAGATACGTGTAATCTCTTCCCGTGCTTCTTCCACATCATTGGCCCAGATTACTTTTCCTCCTCGGCGAGTGAAATTTGTTTCAAAATCAACCAAATATCGGTCAAGGTTTTCCACGGCTTTCCATTTCAGCAGGTGCGCTTTTTTTTTGGAGTTTTCTAAGTCGAAAAATTTCTCTGTGCCACGCGATAACGCTCGATGAAAGCTATGAAGATTGTTCTTCATCATTTCGCGGTGTGTTTTGTCAAAAGACTTAATCGCGCTTTCGCGAATGAATTTTTCTGCCAATTGTTGCGCCATAGAATTAAAGCTACTGTTTTTTAAAACGATAAGCAACAAGCTTTCGTTATATGTTCGAAAGAAAGTATGCGTTTGATTAAACTAATATTGTCATTTTTTTACGGAGCTCTCGCTTAACGTTCATGCAAAGAAAATGCCAATAAGACGGATTTAAACCGTGGTCTAGCATGACACAGCAAATGAATCGGTCCAAAAAAGGAGTCTTAACCTGTTTTGGACCGATAAGCATCTTTGGTAATACTAAATAGCCCTATGCTGGGGAACTATTTGAGGCTTGTTGTGATATGGAGCTCCTGAAGTTGACCCGCGTCAATAGTAGACGGTGCGTCGATCATAACATCGCGACCTGCATTGTTTTTAGGAAATGCAATATAGTCTCGGATGGTTTCTTGCCCGCCGAGAATAGCCGTTAGTCGGTCTAGGCCAAAAGCTAATCCTCCGTGTGGAGGTGCGCCATATTGAAAGGCATTCATCAGGAAGCCAAATTGCTCTTGCGCATCCTCTGTGCTGAATCCGAGATGTTTGAACATTAACGCTTGCGTTTCCTTGTCGTGAATACGGATGGAGCCACCACCAATTTCGTTACCATTTAAGACTAAGTCATACGCGTTGGCGCGTACCTTACCCGGATCTGTGTCGAGTAGGTGCATATCTTCCTGTTTCGGTGAGGTAAACGGGTGGTGCATGGCGTGGTAGCGTGCAGTATCTTCATCCCATTCCAACAATGGGAAATCGATTACCCATAGCGGCGCAAATTCATGCGGCTTGCGCAACCCCAATCGATTGCCCAATTCCATACGAAGCGCACTTAGCTGCGTACGTGTCTTTAAGGCCGGTCCCGACAATACCAAAATCAAGTCTCCTGCTTCCGCTCCCGTGGCTTCCGCCCATTTTGCTAAATCGGCTTGGTCGTAGAATTTATCCACAGACGATTTAAAGCTACCGTCAGTCTCACATTTGCAATAAACCATCCCACTAGCGCCTACTTGTGGCCGTTTTACCCACTCAATGAGTTCGTCAATTTGTTTTCTGGTATAGCTGGCAGCATTGGGAACGGCAATTCCAACGACCAGTTCGGCGCTGTTGAAAACCGAAAATTCCTTGTGTTGGGATACTTCATTCAACTCACCGAATTTCATGCCGAAGCGGATGTCCGGTTTATCATTTCCGTAGGTACGCATCGCCTCATCAAAGGTCATTCGCGGAAATTTGGTGATGTCGATCTGATGTATCGTCTTTAATAGGTGTCTCGTTAAGCCTTCAAAGATGTCAAGGATGTCCTCTTGCTCGATAAAGGACATTTCGCAATCGATCTGTGTAAATTCCGGCTGACGATCGGCACGAAGATCTTCGTCGCGGAAGCATTTAACGATCTGAAAATAACGATCCATGCCCGCTACCATGAGCAGTTGCTTAAAGGTTTGTGGCGATTGCGGTAATGCATAGAATTGACCCGGGTTCATGCGGGAAGGAACGATGAAGTCACGTGCGCCTTCTGGTGTCGATTTGATAAGATAGGGGGTTTCTACCTCACAGAAATCTAAGTTGGAAAGGTAATTACGCACTTCTTGTGTCACTTTGTGGCGGAAAAGCAAGCTGTTTTTCACAGGATTGCGACGGATATCGAGGTAACGATATTTCATACGGATATCTTCACCACCGTCTGTTTCGTCTTCTATCGTAAAAGGTGGGATTTGTGACGCATTGAGAATCTGTAGTTCTTTAACCAAGACCTCAATTTCTCCAGTAGCCATGTTACTGTTTTTAGACTCCCGCTCAATAACAGTACCTTTTACTTGAATGACAAACTCACGTCCAAGGGCCTTCGCTTGCTGCATGATCACAGCATCCGTGCGCAATTCATCGAAAATCAATTGGGTAATGCCGTAGCGGTCGCGTAAATCGACCCACACCATAAATCCTTTATCTCTCGATTTTTGAACCCAGCCGGCAAGTGTTACCTCTTTATTTGTGTCGGCGATACGTAACTCGCCGCAACTATGACTTCTATGCATTGTAAATGAATTTAAAAAGTATAATAAAAATCGTTTTTGTTGCCTTTTCGGTCTAACACCCTGAGAAAAGGAGAACAATTAAATTTTACGCAAAAATATTGGATTTCGATGAGAATAACGAAAGTTTGTGCGTCACTTTCTCCCACCAGGGCCGACAATAGAATTTGGATCTACCACATTCTCCCATGCGCCTGTGGTCGATGCTTAGTTGGTACCACTTTTTCCCACAGAACTCGTTTTTTCTCATAAATTAGGTGTCAATATCGTTTATCATTCTCGAAAAAGGACTGTTCTTTCCAACGGATGCAGACGGTTTCTTGAAAAATATTTACGGCAAAAATGATTTTGTAATACATTTATTGTTAGGGTTTTAATGCTTTTTTTTATTGTTTAACAATATTCCTTGTTTGCCTTTTTTCGGTGTGGAAAACTTTTTTGTGTGATATTGTGGGGGAAAGTGGGAGAAAGTGTATACTTTTACATTTAAAATTTGATTAGGCTCATAGGAAATGAACTATTTGATTGGAGAATACGAATGCAAGCTGGACACCAAAGGAAGGATGGTGGTTCCTGCCGCGCTCAAAAGGCAACTGCCTGATGTGGAGCGGGAGGGGCTTGTTGTGAATCGTGGCTTCGAGAAAAATTTGGTCATTTACACACGTGCCGAATGGAATAAGATTCTGAAGCAGTTGTCTAGGCTTAACCAGTTTCAGCCAAAGAATCGGGATTTTGTTCGGAGGTTTATGAGTGGTTCTACCGAATTGATGTTGGATTCTGCGGGGCGTGTTTTGTTGCCTAAGAGCTTATTGGAATATGCGGAGGTTACGGCTGATGTGGTGCTCGCTTGCAATTTGGAAAAGATAGAGGTATGGTCGAAAGTGAAGTATGAAGAGCAGTTGGGTGCTTTGTCGGAAGAGGATTTTTCTGATTTAGCGGAGCAAGTGATGGGCGGTTTTGATTTGGAAGGAGGCTTGGATGACTAGTTCTGGAGTTTATCATGTGCCTGTGATGTTGCAGGAATGTATGGATGCTATGGCGATAAAGCCGGATGGTGTGTATGTGGATGTGACGTTTGGTGGCGGTGGGCACTCTCGGGAAATTATGAAGCATTTGGGGCCTGAAGGTCGATTGGTTGCTTTTGATCAGGATCCCGATGCGGTAAAGAATGCGATCGATGACCCGCGTTTTACATTGGTTCATCAGAATTTTAAATTTTTGAAGAATAATTTGCGGCTGTTGGGAGTGAAGGAAGTTGATGCTGTGCTGGGGGACCTTGGTGTTTCTTCACATCAGTTTGATTCTGCTGAGCGTGGATTTTCCATTCGCTTTGACGCCGATCTGGATATGCGTATGGATCAGGTGGCTGATTTGGATGCGAAGATGGTGTTGAATACCTATGCCGAGGAGGAGTTACATCGAATTTTTGGGATGTACGGCGAGATACAGAACGCACGTTCTTTGGCGAAAACTATTGTGACGGCACGGCTGACCTCGGCCATAGAAACGGTTGCTGGTCTGAAAGAGGTGATCAAGCGTTTGGTGCCGAAAGGGAAGGAGCATAAGTATCATGCGCAGGTGTTTCAGGCATTGCGTATAGAAGTGAATCGGGAGTTGGAGGCGCTGCAGGCTTTTCTGGAACAGACGGTTTCTGTGCTGAAACCAGGTGGGCGTTTGGTGGTGATGTCTTATCACTCGCTGGAGGATAGGTTGGTGAAGAACTTTATGCAGAAAGGGAAATTTAAAGGTGAGGTGGAAAAAGACTTTTTTGGAAATGAAATAAAGCCATTTAAAGTGATCAGTCGTAAAGCGATTACGGCAGGTGAGGTTGAGTTGGCTAGCAATAATAGATCGCGCAGTGCGAAATTGCGTATCGCCGAACGGAGCATTTAATTTTTTTGTGATGTCTAAGAATACGATAAAAGACAAGGAATTAAGTGAGGAGGTTCAGGAAAAAATGAATGAATCCGTTGAAGAGAAGGTCGAGGAAACGCAAAATTTTCTCCGGTCCATTTTTTCAACGAAAAAGCTATCTAGTTATCTGGTGGCTAAAAACTTGCCTTTTGCGGCTTTCGTGGCATTCCTGGGGTTATTGTATATCTCCAATCGCCATCTGGCTGAACGAACGGTAAGATCTATTGACCGATTAGGGCGCGATGTGAAGGAGCTAAGTTGGGATTATAAGTCCTTGTCTGCAGAGTTGATGAAATTGACGACGCAGACTGAAATTGCAAAACGGGCGGATACCTTGGGTTTGAAGGAGCGCACGGAGCCGCCTATCAAAATAGAGGTGGTTAAGGAAAAGTAATAACACGTTAACACGTAGTCATATGAATATTAGGAAATCGATACTTATTCGGGTATACCTGGCGTTCGGGCTGATGGTGTTTGGTGCGTTGTTGGTTTTTGGTAAGCTGTTGCATTTGCAGTACGTCGATGGAGGTGAGTGGCGCGCCATGGTGGATAGTTTAACGATTAGGGAGCGGTTGATCGAAGCTGCGCGTGGTAATATTTATTCAAATGATGGTAGTTTATTGGCTACTTCGGTTCCTGAATATGAATTGCGTTTCGATGCGATGTCTATTCCGCTTGAAGAAAGTGATGTCTTCAACTCGAAAGTTGATTCTTTGGCAGCAAAACTGGCTTCGCATTTTAGAGATAAATCGTCTAGACAATATCTGGCGCAATTGAAAAATGCGCGTGCCAAAAAAGCACGTTATATGTTGTTAAAACGGAATGTTTCCCATCAGGATTTAAAGGTCGTAAAGGGATTTCCTTTGTTTCATTCTTTTAAAGAGGGTAAAAAAAGATATTCGACCAGTTTGGTTACCGTGCGGGAGAATAAAAGGATACTCCCTTTTACCAATCTCGCGGCGAGAACGATCGGTTATAAAAATACCAAAGGCGACACTGTTTTGGTTGGATTGGAAGGAGCCTATGGGGCTTACATAGACGGGAAGAGCGGTTCGCAGTTGATGCAGCGTATTGCAGGAGGAGTTTGGGTGCCTGTGAGTCGTGAAGTGGAGGTAGCGCCGGTTGACGGTTCGGATATTATTTCTACGCTGGACGTGAATATGCAAGATATGGCACAGAGGGCTCTGGAGAAACAGCTGATTGCAAGTGATGCCGATAACGGCTGTGTGATTTTGATGGAGGTGAAAACTGGTGAAGTTCGCGCTATTGCCAATTTTACTCGAGACAGTGAGGGAGTATTTCGTGAAAAATATAATTATGCCATCGCACAGGGAGCTGATCCAGGATCTACCTTTAAGTTGGCGAGCTATTTGGCTTTGTTGGACGATGGGTTGGTGGATACCTCAACAAGGGTCGACATCGGGAATGGAACGTATAAAGTTCCATCGCATACGATCAAGGATTCACATGCGCCAAAGAAATCGGTGCTGAGCGTGAAAGAGGCCTTTGAAGAGTCCTCAAATGTGGGGGTGGCAAAACTGGTACATACCCATTATGGGGAAAACCCCGGTAAATACACTGCGAAGTTGCACCACTTTGGCCTGGGGCAACCTTTAGGACTGCAGATCCCTGGCGAGGTGAAACCTTGGGTAAAGACGCCCGACAGCCGTACGTGGAGCAAATTGTCGCTTGTGCAAATGGCTTACGGCTATGAGCTGCGACTAACGCCGTTGCAAATGTTGGCTTTTTATAATGCCGTGGCGAACGACGGTAAAATGGTAGCTCCTCTTTTTGTGAAGGAGATTCGTCATTTAGGAAATACCGTAGAACGTTTTCAAGCACGTGTGGTGAGCAAGCAGATTGCGTCAAAGGCGGCGATAGATAAGGTGCAAGGTATGTTGGAAGGGGTGATGACTGAAGGTACAGGTAAAAAGTTGAGCTCGCCTTTATACAGTTCGGCTGGAAAGACAGGCACGGCGCAGATGAATGATGGGGCAAGGGGATATGGAGCAAGACGCTATCAATCATCTTTTGCGGGCTATTTTCCTGCGGAAAATCCGAAATACTCTATGATTGTCGTGATCCGCAACCCACGTAAAGGCTATTATGGAGGAGCCATAGCGGGGCCTGTCTTCAAAGAATTGGCGGATATGGTGTATGCTAATGATCTTTCCTTGCATAGTACCTTCGCTGTGCGAAAAGTCAATGTGGCCGGGGCAAAAACGCCATTGACATTGGGAGGATCGAAGGAAGCTTCGAATGCAGTCTATGAGGCCTTGGGTTTTCATCCTACAGCTTGGACGGCGTTGGCACAACCTACGGATTCTTCAGCAAAAGGAGTTCCTTTTGTCGAGGTGCAAATTAAAGAGGGCATCGTACCTAATGTGTTGGGCATGGGCCTTTCGGATGCTGTTTTTACGATGGAGAATGCAGGTTTTAAGACTAAGGTGTCGGGAAGAGGAAAAGTGGTGACACAATCCTTAGTCGCAGGAATAAAATTGAAAGCAGGTACGCCAATTGTATTGGCACTGAATTGATGTAAATATGAAGCTGAAAGAATTATTACACGCTATTCCAGTGCAGCAGCTCGAAGGATCGCTTGAGCTGGATGTGCAGTCGATATGTTTCGACTCGCGGAAAGTCGTTGCAAGCAGCATGTTTGTGGCGGTTCGTGGCGTGCATACCGACGGGCATTTGTATATCGATACCGCGCTGGATCTCGGTGCCAGCGTGTTGGTGTTAGAGAAACTGCCTAACGTGTTGCAGGAAGAGGTTACCTATGTCTTGGTGGATGACACTTCCTATGTATTGGGCTTATTAGCGACGAATTTCTATGGAGACCCGTCGAAGGAGTTGAAGCTTGTCGGTGTGACTGGTACCAATGGTAAGACTACGGTGGCTACCCTACTTTTTAATTTGTTTGTGAACTTGGGATACCACGTAGGACTTATTTCTACGGTGCAAAATAAAATAGGTGAGCGAATCATACCCGCAACACATACCACACCGGATCCGTTGGCTTTGAATGCATTCTTGAGGGATATGGTGGATGATGGCTGCGACTATTGTTTTATGGAGGTAAGCTCTCATGCTGTTGTCCAGCAGCGTATAGCTGGATTGCGTTTTGCGGGAGGTATTTTTACGAATATCACCCATGATCATTTGGATTTTCACGGAACTTTTGATCACTATATAAAAGCGAAGAAGAAGTTTTTTGATGACCTTGATCGTTATGCTTTTGCGCTGACCAATATCGATGATAAAAATGGTTCGGTCATGTTGCAGAATACATTCGCACATAAGAAAAGCTACGGACTGAAGAATATGACCGATTTCAAAGCTCGCATCGTGGAAAGTCACTTTGATGGGATGCTGATGAATATCGACGGGCATGAGCTATGGGTGAAACTGGTAGGCGGGTTCAATGCGTATAACCTGTTGGCCGTGTATGGTGCAGCCATTCTTTTAGAGCAGGAGACCATGAAGGTGCTAACTGCAATGAGTGAGATCAGCGGAGCTGATGGACGTTTTGAAATTGTGCATTCGGCAAACGGCATAGCGGGTATCGTGGATTATGCGCATACACCGGATGCCGTGGAAAATGTGCTGTCAACAATTCGTGACTTGCGTGCAGGGAATCAGCAGATCATAACGGTGTTGGGCTGTGGCGGCGATAGGGATAAAACGAAACGTCCCGAAATGGCTGCTGTGGCGGTTCGCTTGAGCGACCGTGTGATCCTTACTTCGGATAACCCGAGAACGGAAGATCCGGCGTCTATTATTCGGGATATGGAGGCTGGTATAGCGGTAAAAGATCGAAAAAATGTTTTCACGATTACCGAACGTCAGGAAGCTATACGAGCGGCCTGTCATTTGGCACAGCCCGGTGATATTATTTTGGTGGCAGGAAAAGGCCATGAGAAATACCAAGAGGTAAATGGACAACGTCATCATTTTGATGATAGAGAGATATTAGAACAAACCTTTAACGAACAACAATAAAGAAGAATGTTATATTATTTATTTAGCTGGCTACAAGAACACGTGCATATTCCCGGTGCAGGATTGTTTCAGTACATTTCGTTCCGTACGGCCATGGCTGTTATTGTTTCGTTGATGATTACCACAGTCTTTGGAGGCCGTCTTATCCGTGCTTTGCACAACAGGCAGGTGGGAGAGACCGTTCGCGACCTCGGCCTTGAAGGGGAGAAGCAAAAGGCCGGAACGCCGACTATGGGTGGTTTGATCATTATTGCGGGCATCCTTATCCCCACATTGCTTTTCGCTAAACTGGATAATATTTACGTAATCATTATGATCGTGACGACCGTTTGGATGGGTGCAATAGGATTTTTAGATGATTATATCAAGGTCTTCAAGAAGAATAAGGAAGGTCTCGCCGGACGTTTTAAGGTTATCGGTCAGGTCGGGTTAGGTACTTTGATTGCGATAACAATGTATTTTCATCCAGAGATTGTATCGCGTCAGGAGGTGACAAATCCTACATCAACACGCGCGGTGCAGATCATGACTGACACGCAAACGGGCGAGCGTTATTATGCTGAAAATGTGAAGTCAACAAAGACGAATATTCCCTTCTACAAAAATAATGAATTTGACTATGCTAAGGTGTTGAGCATGTTTGGTTTAAATAGTAGTTTGGTAACGTTTATCGTTTTTCTCGTGGTAGTCGTTTTTATTGTTACTGCTGTTTCAAACGGTGCGAATATTACGGATGGTATTGATGGATTGGCGACGGGCACTTCGGCCATCATTGGTATTACACTTGCTATTTTGGCCTATGTATCGGGTAACGTGATTTTTTCGGATTACCTCAATATTATGTACATCCCCAACTCCGGAGAGCTGGTGATTTTTGCAGGAGCATTTGTGGGTGCCTGTACGGGATTTCTTTGGTACAATGCATTTCCTGCACAAGTGTTTATGGGTGATACGGGGAGCTTGGCGATTGGTGGTATCATAGCGGCTTTTGCCATTTTGATTCGCAAAGAGTTATTGATACCGGTATTGTGCGGAGTGTTTCTTTTGGAGAATGTATCCGTCATTTTGCAGGTTTCCTACTTCAAATACACAAAAAAGAAATATGGTGAAGGGAGGCGTATATTCCTTATGTCTCCGCTGCATCACCATTATCAGAAAAAAGGATATCATGAATCCAAGATAGTCATGCGCTTTTTTATTGTCTCGATCATCTTGGCCATTTTAACGATTGTCACATTAAAAACAAGGTAACATGCCCAATATCGCGACGACATTTTATCCACAATCGGGACTTTTAGTGGTCCTAGGCGCTGGCGAAAGCGGTGTTGGCGCAGCTGTATTGGCGAAAGATAAGGGCTTCGATGTATTCGTGTCGGACAAAGGTTCGATAGCAGAGCATTATAAAGCAACACTGGTGGCCGAGGGGATAGCTTTTGAGGAGCTGCAGCACAGCGAAGAACGTATTTTGCAGGCTGAGCTTGTGGTGAAGAGTCCGGGGATACCGGAGAAAGCACCCTTGGTGAAAGCTTTGAAGGCGTCTAATGTGCCAGTGATCTCAGAGATTGAGTTTGCTGCTCAGTATACGGATGCTAAGCTGTATTGTATCACGGGCTCGAACGGGAAATCGACGACGACCATGCTGACATACTATATGTTGCAGAAGGCAGGCTTGAACGTGGGTTTGGCAGGTAATATAGGTAAAAGCTTTGCTCTCCAGGTAGCTCGAGAAGACTATGACATATATGTCCTAGAGATATCCAGCTTTATGTTGGATGATATGTATCAATTTAGGGCTGATGTTGCCGTCATCCTGAATATTACGCCCGATCATTTGGATCGCTACGATTATCGATTGGAGAATTACGTGGCCTCCAAATTTCGAATGGTGCGCAATCAAACGGACGCGGATTATTTTATCTATTGCTTGGATGATGAAGAGACGGCGAAAGCACTGCCGTTGTATGAAACGAAAGCACTACATCTTCCTTTTACGCAAAGGGAAGTGCTAGAGCGAGGTGCTTATTTGGACGAACATAAAAATATTGTAATTAACATACCTAACAAAGAAATTTTTGCGATGAATATTGAAGAACTATCATTACAGGGAAAACATAACGTCTACAACAACATGGCGTCGGGCTTGGTTGCCAAAGCTATGGAGTTGCGCAACCAGACGATGAAGGAAAGTATGAGTTCATATGTCAATATTGAACATCGCTTAGAGCATGTGGCCTGTATCGGCGGGGTGAACTATATCAACGATTCGAAAGCGACAAATGTCAATTCGGTTTGGTATGCACTGGAAAGCTTCTCTCCTGACATTATCCTTATTATGGGAGGTGTGGATAAAGGGAACGATTATGAGATGCTGCGTGACCTGATAAAAGCTAAAGTGAAGGCTATTGTGTGCATCGGAAAAGATACGGTGCGCATTCACGAATCCTTTGAAGATGATACCGATGTTATCGTGAATAGTTCTTCGATGCAGGAGGCGGTAGAGATCGCGTCTCACCTTTCAAAAAAGGGCGACACGGTGCTGTTATCGCCAGCATGTGCAAGCTTTGATTGGTTCAAAAATTACGAAGAAAGAGGCGATAAATTTAAAGAGGCAGTAATGGCATTGTAAGGTTTAATAAACGCATACGGTGATGGATCAGATTTTTAGTAAATTAAAGGGAGATAAGTGGATATGGATCATCGTGATCGTTTTATCCGGTTGGTCGCTATTGGCTGTTTACAGCTCGGTAGGGACACTTGCTTACAAGGAAGGTAAAGGTACCGAACTTTATCTCTTTAAGCATTTTTCGATCATCGCCATCGGTATAGGACTGATGTACTTGTCTCATAAACTGGATTATCGCTACTACGCTGGGATCTCCAAGTTGTTGATGATTATCACCATACCGTTACTGCTATTTACGTTGATAGGAGGGAATAAAGTGAACGATGCTAGCCGTTGGGTGACAATTCCGGTGATCAACCAAACATTCCAAACCTCGGATTTGGCCAAACTAGCGCTTATCACCTTTTTGGCGCGGATGTTATCGCGTAAACAGGAGGATATTAAAGACGTCAAGAAGTCATTTGCGCCGATAATGGGGGCTGTATGTGCCGTATTTGTGTTGATTGCTTGGGCCAATTTGTCGACCGCATTGATGCTTTTTGGCACAAGTATTCTATTGTTGTTGATCGGCCGTATTTCTTTTAAGCAGATAGCAATTGTCTCTTTAGGTGTTGGCCTGCTTGGGCTTATCGTTATCTCCGTAGGCCCGCGGCGTGCCACATATTTTAGCCGTATAGAAGGTTTTTTTCGCACGGAGGAAGCAGCGACCCGAACGGTATCTTTTCAGGAAGATAAAAACTATCAGGCCAATTTGGCGAAAATGACGATAGCATCTGGTGAATTTTTTGGAAAAGGTGCAGGGAACAGTGTTGGACGTAACTTGCTGCCGCACCCTTATTCTGATTTTATTTTTGCCATCATCATTGAAGAGTATGGCACCTTGGGAGGGGCCATATTATTGCTGCTATATATGGCATTGATGTATCGCTGTATACGCATCGTGACGTTGAGTCCAAGGGCTTTTGGAGCTTTCTTAGCGGCAGGTTTAGGTTTCAGCTTGACAATCCAAGCATTAGCAAACATGGCTGTGGCGGTTGGTTTGGGACCGGTGACGGGTGTGCCCTTGCCTTTGGTGAGTATGGGAGGTACATCCATTTTGTTCACGAGCGTTGCACTTGGGATTATCCTTAGTGTGAGCCGGAATATAGAAGAGTTAAAGGATAAAGAGGAGTTATATGAAGTTCCGAAGCCTAAGAAAGTGGTTGTAGGAACAATTTAATAGCAATATGGCGCACAAAGTAATTATAAGCGGTGGTGGAACCGGAGGGCATATCTTTCCGGCGATAGCGATTGCCAATGCCTTAAGACGGTTGCAACCCGATGTAGAGATCTTGTTCGTCGGTGCGAATGGTCGTATGGAGATGGAGCGCGTCCCTGCAGCTGGTTACGAAATCGTGGGCTTGGATATTCAGGGCATAGACCGTAAGTCTTTGGTCAAGAATTTGGGACTGCCGTTTAAGATGCTAGATAGCCTGCTTAAAGCAAGACGCCTGATCAAGTCGTTTAAGGCTGATGTTGCAGTTGGTGTTGGCGGTTATGCTTCCGGGCCTTTGCTTATGATGGCAAATGCGTTGGGATTGCCGACCTTGATTCAGGAGCAAAATTCCTATGCCGGCGTCACAAATAAGCGACTCGGAAAAAAAGCGCGCAAAATCTGTGTAGCCTACGAAGGGATGGACAAGTTTTTTCCGGCACAGAAGATCTTGTTAACAGGAAATCCCATTCGTCGATCGTCGGTGCAAATCGAAGGTCGGGAACGGGAGGGCTTAGCATCCTTTGGCTTGCAAGAGGGGAAGAAAACATTGTTGGTCACCGGAGGTAGTTTAGGTGCCAAGACATTAAATGATTGCGTGCTTGCCGGTTTAGATAGTTTCGTCGAGCAAGATATTCAAGTCATTTGGCAGTGTGGAAGCTACTACTACGAGGCGCTAAAAAATACCTTGGTAGATAGGCTACCTGCTCAAGTGGTGCTGCTGCCATTCTTGCAACGAATGGACTACGCCTACGCTGCTGCGGATGTTGTCGTGTCGCGCGCCGGTGCCGGAACAATATCCGAGTTGTGCGCTGTAGGTAAGCCTGTAATTTTGGTACCCTCACCTAATGTAGCGGAGGATCACCAGACGAAGAATGCCAAGGCCTTGGTCAATAAAGATGCGGCCATTCTAGTGTCTGATGTCAGCGCACGAACAAATTTGGTCGATACTATTATTTCCTTGGCAAAAGATGAGGCAAAGTGTTTCGAATTGAGTGAGCAGATTGGCAAGCTGGCGATGTTGGATGCCGATGAAAAAATAGCAAAAGAAGTTTTAAAATTAATTAGATAGATGATGAATCTCGATCACATAAAACGTGTTTATCTCCTCGGTATCGGGGGAATCGGTATGAGCGGTTTGGCTCGTTACTTTCATCATTTGGGCTGTGAGGTGAAAGGTTACGACAAGACGGAAACGGACTTGACTCAAGCATTGGTAGAAGAGGGGATTGCCGTGATCTATCAAGATGATGTGTCTTTGATTCCCGACGCTTATCAGGCACTGTCGCCGGAAACATTATTGATTTTTACGCCTGCGGTGCCAAAAGATCTTGCATTGAAAAACTTTTTCCTAGATAAGGGATTTACACTGTATAAGCGATCCGAGGTTTTAGGTATTATCAGTGCGAGTCGGTTTACGATTGCTGTTGCGGGAACACATGGGAAAACAACGACTTCCACGATGATTGCACATATTTTGAAAGATTCAGGCTATGACTGTTCTGCTTTTCTCGGTGGAATAAGTTCGAATTATAACAGCAATGTATTGTACGGCGCGAATAATGTCGTAGTGGTCGAAGCGGATGAATATGATCGTTCTTTCCTGACTTTGCATCCCAATATCGCGGTTGTAACCTCGGCGGATGCAGACCATTTGGATATTTACGGTGATGAACAGCATCTGATCGATTCCTTCAACTTGTTTTTAGACCGTGTAGTGGATGACGGTTTATCCATCGTGAAAAAAGGTCTTCCATTTACGGGTACATTGACCTATGCTAAAGAGCAGGTATGCGATGCATACGCGGAGAACATTCGGGTGTTAGCTGGTGAATTTTATTTTGACTACATCGGAAAGGACGGTGTTTCATTAAGCGATTTGCATCTCGGGATACCCGGTCTGCATAATGTGGAGAATGCCGTTGCGGCCATTACTGTAGCACTGGCATTGCGTATCGAGGCGGATGCAATTCGCCAAGCACTGACTTCCTTTCGTGGAGCAAAACGTCGATTTGAATACGTTGTGCGTACAGATAGCGCGATTTATATCGATGATTATGCTCACCATCCGGAGGAGTTGCGTGCATTTTTGGAATCTATGCACAAGTTGTATCCTTCGAAAAAGTTGACCGTGGTCTTTCAGCCACATTTGTTTAGTCGTACACGGGATTTTATTGACGGTTTTGCGGAGGTGTTAGGGATGGCTGATGAGCTTTTGTTGATGGATATCTACCCTGCGCGCGAATTGCCGATCGAAGGCGTCACATCAGCGTGGCTACTGGATAAAATTAATTTGGATAATAAGCGTTTGGTAACTCCTGAAATGGTCTTGGATATTGTTAAAGAAGAAAAGCCGGAGTTGGTCGTGACGGTTGGGGCCGGCGATATTGATAGGCTCGTGAAGCCTTTAAAGGAATTGTTGGGACATGCTTAACAAACTGCGCAATATACCTTGGAGACTATTAGGCTATGCCTGTTTGGTGATCGTTGCACTAGTCGGTGTCGGTATGCTGATGGGCTTGGTCAAGAAGAAAGATAGTGCGCAGGTATGTACGTCAATGCGCGTGATGGTGGAAGGGAAGGAAGCCTTTATCGATCAGCATGATATTTCCGACTTAGTGAAAGCGAAGTTTGGTCGCGTTGTCGGGAAAACATTGCAGCAGATCCCGATCGAGCGGATAGAACAGGCTTTGATGGAGCTGCCTTACGTGTCGGCGGCAGAGATATATGTGGATATGGACGGCGTGCTCCAGATTTCCGTCCAACAACGCGAGGTTGTTTTGCGGATTGTCAACAGAGTTGGAAGTGAATATTATATCGATACCAAAGGGGCAAAGGTGCCCGTAACATTGCGTTATGTTCCACATGTGCTCGTGGCGAATGGTAATATCAAAGAGGGGTATAAGCGAGCATTGGATACTATAGAGACCCGATTGGTGAAAGATTTGGTCACTATCGTAGAACATGTGAAAGGGGATCCTTTATGGAGCAACCAGATTGTGCAGCTCTACGTGAATGACTATGGCGATATAGAAATCGTCCCACGCGTGGGTAATCAACAATTGGTATTGGGAAATGCCATGAAATTGGATGAAAAGTTGAAAAGACTGGTCGTGTTCTATAAAAATATTCTGCCGCGTGTGGGCTCCGATGCCTACGAAAGGGTGAATGTCAAATATGATGGACAGATCATTTGCGAGCGTAAGGATGGGTGGATACTCGATAGCTTGCAGACAAAAATGAAAATGAATTAAGTAACACAGTAATAGTAATATACAGCAACAAATACACAGCATATGAAACCAAGATTAGCAGAAAACGAAAAGGAGAATCCGATCATCGTAGGATTGGATATCGGAACCACGAAGATTTGCGTGACAGTGGGTCGTCGTAGTGGTAGTACGAAGATTGAGCTGTTGGGTGTGGGGAAAGCCGAATCTTCAGGTGTAAATCGCGGAGTGGTTGCCAACATTCAAAAGACAGTAAGCAGTATTCGGGAAGCTGTCGCAATTGCCGAAGGTCAATCCAATGTCGATATTAAAGTAGTTAACGTAGGTATTGCAGGGCAGCATATCAAGAGTATCCAGCACCGGGGTATCCTTACCAAGCGTGATTACGATGAGGTTGGTCGCCTAGATGTAGAGCAATTGATCTCCGATATGTATAAGTTGGTGCTTCCCCCAGGAGAAGAGATCATCCATGTGCTGCCGCAGGAGTTTACCATCGATAACGAGCCGGGTATCAAAGAGCCGATCGGGATGGCTGGTCGTCGTGTGGAAGCTAATTTCCACATTATTTCAGGCCGTGTCACGGATATCCGCAATATCAAACGCTGTGTGGATAATGCTGATCTTGAAGTGTCTTCGTTGGTATTGGAACCTCTTGCCTCGTCCGAAGCTGTGTTGGACGAAGAAGAGAAAACGGCTGGTGTTGTATTGGTTGATATTGGTGGCGGTACTACGGACGTAGCCATCTTCCATGAAGGGATAATTCGCCATACGGCGGTGATTCCGTTGGGCGGAAATATTGTGACGGAAGACATTAAGCAAGGTTGTTCGGTGTTGCGCAACCAAGCCGAGCAACTCAAGGTGCGTTATGGATCTGCGTTGGCCGATGAAAATAAAGATAACGAGGTGATCTGTGTACCCGGTATTCGTGGACGGGAAGCGAAAGAGATTTCGGTTAAGAACCTCGCCTATATTATTCAGGCACGCATGGAAGAAATCATCGAGCACGTTTATTACGAAATCAAATCTTCAGGCTATGAAGATCGATTGATTGCCGGTATCGTAATTACCGGTGGAGGTGCACAGTTGAAACATTTGGTGCAGCTGGTAGAGTATATCACCGGTATAGGCTGTCGCATCGGCTATCCGAATGAATATTTGGCAAAAACGGAAATGTTGAACAAACAGGCTTTAGAAGAGTTGAAAAGCCCAATGTATGCTACTTCGATTGGTTTGCTGATTAAAGGTGTGCAGGCGATAGAAGAGGATGAAGCCACCCAACAAGAGATGGTGACGAAGAAAGTGAGCAAAGAAAAGGTGACCGAAATTGCGGAAGAGAAGCGTAAAAAAGAAAGCTGGTTCACTAAAATTCTCTCCGATTTTATCAAGGATGATGCGGGAATTGATGACGATACGTTTATCGGGAAAAAGTAAGTTTTCCACAAGTGGTGTTTTTTCCACAATTTAACAATTGTGGAAAACTATGGTGAATAAATTGGTATTATTACATTGGAATTGTTGAACCTGTGGGGGATTATCTAAGTGGTTTAGCAAGAGTTAAATAGGGTTATTTTATGTCGATACAATTTGAAATGTTAAAGGAACAATCATCAATAATCAAGGTTATTGGTGTTGGTGGTGGCGGAGGCAACGCCGTTAATCACATGTACAAGCAGGGGATTAGTGGTGTAGATTTCATCGTTTGTAATACGGATGCGCAAGCGTTGGAGTTGAGTCCTATTCCGAATAAGGTACAGTTGGGAGCGAGTTTGACAGAAGGCATGGGAGCAGGCGCTGATCCTGATGTGGGGGAAAATTCGGCCATCGAAAGTATTGAGGACATCAAACGTATGTTGGGTACCAACACGAAGATGCTTTTCATTACAGCAGGAATGGGCGGTGGAACCGGTACCGGAGCGAGTCCAGTGTTGGCGAAGGCCGCAAAAGAGCTGGGTATACTTACTGTCGCGATCATCACTACTCCATTTACATTCGAAGGTAAACGACGTCGCTCACAAGCTGAGGAAGGCTTGGAAGAGTTGCGTAAATATGTTGACTCCTATTTAGTGATTTCCAATGACCGCTTACGTGAAATATTTGGTAACTTAACCATGACGGCAGCATTTGCTAAGGCCGATGATATTTTGACGACTGCAGCAAAAGGTATCGCTGAAATTATTACGATCCCGGGTTATGTGAACGTCGATTTTAAAGATGTGCGAACGGTGATGAACGATAGTGGTGTGGCTATCATGGGTAATGCAATAGCGACGGGAGAAAACCGTGCTATTGAAGCGGTTACCGGTGCGTTGGCATCTCCATTGTTGAAAGATAATGAAATTGAAGGAGCACGCTATATCTTATTAAATATTACTTCCGGAAAGAAGGAAGTAACGATGGACGAAGTTGCTATAGTAACCGATTATATCCAAGAGAAAGCAGGTCTATCTGCAGATTTGATCTGGGGTAATTGTATCGACGAAAATTTTGAAGACGAGTTGTCTGTAACCATCATTGCCACCGGTTTTCAGACAGCAGAGGAGCGCGTAAAAGAAAAAGAGAAAGAAAAAATCGCGTTACCCTTAACCCCTGAGCCTGTAGCGAATCAGTTTGTTAAGCCAGTGGTTCAGAATCAATTTGTTGGAAAGCAAGAGCCGGCAACAAACCAACAAACGTATATTAAACCTGTACAGAATTCGATCGTTGTCGAGCCGACAAGTGTTTCTTCCCCGTCTCAGGTTGATCTGTTTACCTCACCAAAACCGATTCACTCTTCAATCCTGAAGAACGAAGAGCCGCAGGTAATACGTCATACCTTGAGCTTTGATGAGCCTGAACAAGAGGAAGAAGCCCCGGTACAAAATAATGGTGGATTTGAATTAAAGACGTCGCCATCGATGTTTGAATTTAAGCTCCCTTCCGTTTTTGATGCCTACGGTGCAACACCGGATAAAGAGGTGGAACAGGAAACAGCGCCTTTAGCAAGGAATACGTTTAATGATGCTCCTGCTGTTCCTTTGGAGCCGAAAGAGGTTGATTTTGAAGATCAGTTGATGAAAACGAAGGAGCGTATCTTGCGTCTAAAAGAATTGAGTATGAAGTTGAAGTCGAGCAATGGTCTGCAGGAATTAGAGAATGAGCCGGCTTATAAAAGAAGGCAAAAGTCTTTGGAAGATGTTCCGCATTCCTCGCAATCACAGGTCTCTCGTTTTACCTTGTCTTTCGATGATGGTGAGACAGAAATTAGACCAAATAATTCGTTTTTGCACGATAATGTAGACTAAAATATATCTTATATAAAAAAAAGACAGCAGAGATGCTGTCTTTTTTTTATAAATATTTTTTTATTTGCCAAAAGATGCTACTTTTATAAAACAGTTAATTATTAATAGATTATAAAACTTAAATCATTTCAATTATGGCTAGTTTTGATAAATTCAAAGAGCTGAAAGCATTGGTGGATGGCTTGGAAGTTGATGCAGATAAATTCTTCGTAAAGGGGAATAGCGCTGCAGGTACTCGCGTTAGAAAAGGCTTACAGGACATTAAAAATCTGTCGCAGGATTTGCGTCTAGGGATACAGGAGTTAAAGAATCAGAAATAGAGAATTTCCTATATAGCGAATGCGAAAAGCCCTTTTAAGGGCTTTTTTTGGTATATTTACGGATAAAACAACGTAGATTTTTATGGCAGATAAACTAAATAATCCTATTTGGGTGATGAGTTCAGCATATGATAAATTGTCCCTAGACGAACTTATACATACTTCAAAGGAAGTTGGGGCTCAAGGTGTCGATTTGTGTGTGTTCCGAAAAGATGGTACACGTGCAGATCATACGGCGACGCATTTGGCTTATGAGAACTTTTCTGTGGACGATGGGCGTGCTTTGATCGAGAAGTTTAATCAGGCTGACCTTCGATTGTCGTTAGGTGCTTTTGAAAATATGATTGGCGGCGATCCTAGCGAGAGGATCAAAAACCAAAATCATTTATTGCGCCTTATCCGTATTGCTTATCTGCTCGGTGGAGATGCGAACGATGTCAAAGTAGGAACCTTTGTCGGATACAACCATGAGCTGGGCAATGAAGTCGATGGTTTTCAAAAAAACTTGGATGAATATAAGCGAGTTTTCGGACCTATAGTGAAATATGCAGAAGATTTAGGGGTAACTATTGTATATGAAAATTGCCCGATGGAGGGTTGGCGCTCCTCTCATTACACGAGTACCTATAATAATCTACCAGCGGTGTTAGCTGCTCGGAAGCTGATGTATGCTATCGTGCCTAGTAAAGCCCATGGCGAGATATATGACCCTTCTCATGATATTTGGCAGAACACAAATCCCGTAGAGGTTATTGAACAAATGGATATTTCGCGTTTGAAGCGGATTCATGTGAAGACAACACGAAACCTAAAGAATAAAGCGCGAACCCAGTGGGGAGGGATGTATCCTATGCAACATGTAGATCCTGCATTGGCTAAAGAAGCAGGAGTTGCTATTCCACAACACGACTGGGATAGACATCATTATGAGGCTATGCTGCCAGGCTTCGGCGGTTCCGATCATATGGATTGGAACGACTTTGTTGATGTGCTGCACCGACGCGGCTTCGGTGGCCCTTTCGAAATAGAAAACGAAGCTAAAAATTCGAAGGATACCGGTAATCTAAAAGCGACAAACCAAGGGTTCACTAACTGTATCCGCTTTCTTTCACCGATACTTTGGAATCTAAGTCAGGAAGACGGGTATGTGTACCAAAAAGGTGATGCATTAATTTTGCCTGATGTAAAGGATATACCCGAGGTTACGATCGATCAACTACGTTAATTATTGATCGATACTTGATAGCGTAGGGAAGAGCAACAGATTAATGTTGCTCTTCATCATGTAGTTTAAAAAGTTCGATCAGTTCAGGAAGATTACCCACATTCAGTTTCTCGAAAATTCTACTTTTGTAGGTGCTTACCGTCGATGAACTAAGTTCCATAAGGTTCGCAACATCTAAAATTCCCAAACCTTTGATAAGGTGCTTGGCGACATCCATTTCGCGGTTGGATAGTTTTCGGAGTTGGTCTTTTCCATCGAAAGAGGATTTGCTTGTCGTCAACTTTTGTATATATAACTCCTTCACTGCTTCAGACATATATCGCCCTCGAGTAGTGATGCTTTGAATCGCATTTTTCAATTCAGACATGGCGGTGTTTTTGTGTAGATAACCACTTGCCCCTGCACTGATATAGCGTAGAGCATACAGGTTTTCTTCATAAGAGGAAAATATCAAAATCTTGACCTGTGGCTGTATTTCCAAGATCTCTTTAACCATTTTAATATTGTTACCTCCAGGCATATTAATATCCAAGAGTAATAAGTCGACGGTATCCTTTTTAAGCTCCGTATAAACTTCATCATACGTTTCTGCTTGTAGTATGGTCGCGTCTGGAATGAGCTCCTTAATAATAAAAGATGCTCCAAGTCGCACAATACTATGGTCGTCGGCAATTAATATTTTTTTCATTGTACTTGACACAGTTTTAATTTTCAAAGCGCACGAACTGAAATGAATGCAGCCCTTTAACAAAGATATAAAAAAAGTCAGTTAATGCGTTGCCATAAAGTACCTAACTAAATAAGAAATTGCTTAAATTAAATCGGAAAAGCTACACTAAAATGTGTTTTTCTAAAATTAATTTTCATCTTTGTTTATCGATTACTTATAAATAACACATTATGGGATTTTTTAAAGAATTTAAGGAATTTGCAATGCGCGGCAGTGTCGTTGATTTGGCTGTCGGTGTTGTTATCGGTGGTGCATTCGGAAAGATTGTTACCTCCCTAGTTAATGATATTATCATGCCGCCCATAGGCTTTATCACTGGCGGTGTGGATTTTAGTAACTTGAAGTATGTGATCACGGCGGCAGATGAAGCTGCGGGCGTGGCCGAAGTAGCCATTAATTATGGGACTTTTGTAAATGTGGTTATCCAGTTTATCATCGTTGCCTTCTGTATTTTCTTGGTCATTAAAGGACTGAATTCCTTGAAGAAAAAAGAAGAAGCAGCTCCAGCGGCGCCAGCTGCACCATCAAAAGAGGAAGTATTACTGACTGAAATCAGAGATATTCTACGGAATAAGTAGGCGACAAGCGAGGAGATTGTGCTTGCTGAAACCGGTCCGTATCTCTCGGTGGAGTTGTTTGCCGGCTAATAGAAAATTTTGAAACTTTGTTTGCTTCTTATACAAATTAACTGTACTTTTGCATTCCCCTTCTTAGGGAAGTATCGAACAAAAATATAAAACAAGCATAATAGCGTCATGAAAAGAACATTTCAGCCTTCGCAAAGAAAAAGAAGAAATAAGCACGGATTTAAAGAGCGTATGAGTTCGGCTAACGGTAGAAGAGTATTGGCTTCTCGTCGAGCTAAAGGTAGAAAACGCCTTACTGTATCAGACGAATACCGTCATAAAGGATAGTAACGTCGCCGGTGACTCCTCCGAGCCTCTGAGCCGGCGTTTTGTCACCATGAGCTATACATTTAAAAAAGAAGAACGGCTATGTAGTAAAAGACAAATAGAAAGTCTTTTCCATAACGGTTCTTCTTTTGTATTATATCCCTATAGGGTTGTCTTTGTTCGCGCTAGTGATTTAGAAACCTTGGATACACCTGCCGTGCGATGCATACTTTCGGTGTCGAAAAAAAGGTTCAAGAGGGCTGTCGACCGTAATTTTCTAAAACGTCGGATGCGCGAAGCCTATCGGCTTCAAAAGTCAATTCTAACTCGCTTTCTTGATGAACATTCCTTACATTTGCTCGTGGCCTTCCAATATGTCGGGAAAGAAATGTTGCCTTCGGCACAGCTTCACCAACGGATGGAGTTGGTATTGGGACGATTAAAAGATGAAAGCACTAAACTTTATTTGGAAATGGGTGGTTAAACGGCCTCTTCAAGGTTTGTTCGTTTTGATCATTCGCTTCTATCAGCTCTTTATTTCACCGTTTCTGGGAGCCAATTGCCGCTACACGCCTACTTGTTCGCAATATGGAAAAGAAGCAATCCTAAAATATGGCCCCTTCAAGGGAGGGCTGATGGCTATTCGGCGCATCTTGAGGTGTAATCCTTGGGGCGGTCATGGTCATGACCCTGTGCCTTAATTAAGCTATGAAAGATATCTTTGTACTACAGATAGAAACAGCAACACCGGTGTGTGCCGTTGCTGTGAGCAAAAACGGGAAAACCATTGCCAAAATCGATGCCGACGAACCTAATTTGCACGCCAGTCATTTAACAATTTTCATCAATCAGTTACTTGTCGACGTGGAAATATCCATGGAAGATCTTGCAGCCGTAGCGGTAAGTATGGGCCCTGGATCTTACACGGGTCTACGTATTGGGGTTTCTACAGCAAAGGGATTGTGCTATGGGATGAATATTCCTTTAATCGCGATTAATACACTAGACGCTATGTTGGCGGGGTTCACCGAGCGGTATCCGGAGTTGGTCAACCGCAATGTTTTGATTCCGATGATTGATGCCCGTCGCATGGAGGTATATTTGGCGAATTACAATGATGCCGGGCTTAAGATTCGAAATACCGAAGCCTGCATTGTTGACGCCGATTTCTTTGCGCAGACTGATGGCCAACAGCGTTTTGTGCTTTTCGGTAGTGGCGCGGATAAGTTTGAGGCCTTGTTTGCTGAAAACCCTCAGGTTGAGGTCGTTTCCCATTTCGCTAATAGCGCCGATTTCCTATCAGGCTTGGCCTATGAAAAATATGTAGAGCAACAGTTTGTGGATCAGATTTATTTCGAACCGTTTTACCTGAAAGACTTTATGGCGACAACACCCAAAAAAAGATAGCCTAACCTCTACCTACTAAAGCCATTTTCGCTTTTTAAACCAATAGTATATAAGGAGGGCCAACAAAGCCATAGCTATCATAACGGCAGGATAGCCATAGTACCAATCGAGCTCAGGCATATTCTCGAAGTTCATGCCATATACACCTACGATGAAGGTCAATGGCATAAAGAAGACCGAGATAATCGTAAGCGTGCGCATGATGTCGTTCGTGTGGTTGGATTCGATATTGAAGTAGACCGATAATAGTTGTGCGGTGTTTTCGGAAATATTGCGGTAAAGGGATGAGGAACGTGCATAGATGTCTTTCAGATCTTGCGTATAGATGTTTTTGAAGGCGCTGAGATGAAAGAAGTCCACGATGTCTTTGTAAAGTGTCAGGATAATGCGGATAAGATCAATTTGACGTTTTATGTAATAAAGCTGTCGTAGAAAGTCCTTCCGCCGTTTGTGCAGAAATACCATCTCTTCGTAACTGTCCAACTGCTTATTCAATTTATTGATTACCAGATTTTCGAAGGTCTTTAGCGCTTCTGATGTCAGATGGTTGATGAACAACTTACTTGAATGTAGTTTAGTTAGTGGGAAGTTGTCCACCATTTTTTCCAAATAGTCGATCTGTCCCCTATGTACGGTTATTACAAAGGTTTCACCAAAGAATACCGATACGCGCTCCGTAATTTCAGTCAACGTATCGGAGAAGTTGTCGAACTTTCGCGGTATAGAGCGGATGATTAGAAAGTGGTAATGTTCAAATTCTTCGATCTTGGGTAGCTGGCCGATTTGTAAGCAATCTTTGATCGATGCTTCATGCAGCTGAAACCGTTCTTTTAAATCTGTAAAGTCTGCTAGTTCCGGCTCGAGGATGTCGATCCATGTAAATGTAGCTTCGGTGCCCAGCAATATGTTCCTGACCATAGATGATGATTAATCTACGGCAATGTATCAATCAAATAGTTGAAAAGCAAATAAAAAAGGGCTTCCCCAATTTTGGAGAAGCCCTTTTTTATTTGCTCAGCAGAACTATTTCTTTTCGTTCGCCTTTTTGTTTTTATATTCTTTGTTCAAGGCGTCGATGACATCGGCCGTGATATCCAATTTCGAGTCAGCATAAAGCACGGTAGGATTCGACTTGGAATAGGTCAACACCAATGTGTAGCCATTGTCTTCCGCATGTTTTTTCAGGTATTCAGTGATGGTATTATAAACATTGTTGAATTCCGTGGACTCATCTTGTTGGATCGAAGCCGAAGCATTTTGGTCTAAACGACCTAGTTCTTGCTGTTTGCGCGACAGTTTCTCTTCCGTAGCTTGGCGCTCAGAAGCACTCATTGTGGCCGCTTTCTGTTGAAAGTCTGCTACTTCACGTTGAAAAGCCTGTCCTTTTGATTGAAGGTCGCTTTGTGCTTTTTTAACCTTTGCCTCAAGTTTTGACCGAATGTCTTTAAAATATTCGTACTTTTCAGATAAGGTGTCGGAATTGATGTAGACGATCTTCTCTTCTTTAGCGTCGGTCGTCGTCGTTTTGGCAGCTGTGGAATCTTTGCTGCTAGCAGTTCCAGTGTTTGCATTTTGATTACAGGATACCGTTGCGACAACTAGAGCCAAGCCCAAGGATACTTTAGTTACTGTGGTGAATAGTTTATTCATTCTAATCTAAATTTTCAAGTTTTAATCTTTCAACAAGCAAACCTAATATAAAAAAATTAGATTTCCCCATTTCCACGTTGGAATCTTCGAAAAATATACCTTTTTCTGTGTCCACGAGGACTACTTTTTTGAGCGCTCAATTCCGTGTTAAGTTTGATTTTTAGCGAAAAAAATCGTATTTTTGAATGTTAAACGGTACTCATTTTAATTTAATTTCATGAGCGAAGAAAATAAAAATACGTCGACGTATTCGGCTGATAATATCCAGGTTTTAGAGGGGTTAGAGGCGGTACGTAAGAGACCTTCCATGTATATCGGTGATACCGGTGTAAAGGGGTTGCACCACTTGGTGTACGAGGTGGTGGATAACTCTATCGACGAGGCTGTCGCAGGTTATTGTACGGATATTGTCGTGCGTATTCACGAGGACAATTCTATTTCCGTTAGCGATAACGGTCGCGGTATTCCAACCGGTATTAATAAAAAGGAGAATAAATCTGCCTTGGAGCTCGTAATGACTGTACTCCATGCCGGAGGTAAGTTTGATAAAGATACCTATAAGGTTTCGGGGGGATTACACGGCGTCGGGGTTTCCTGTGTGAATGCGCTTTCTACACATCTTTCCGCTGTGGTGCATCGCGAAGGAAAGATCTTTCAACAGGAATATGAGAAAGGAAAGCCGATGTACGATGTGAAAGAAATCGGCGAAAGTGAACAAACAGGAACAACGGTAACTTTCCATCCGGATGCCGAAATTTTCACGATGACGACCATCTATAACTACGATACCTTGGCAAATCGCCTAAGGGAACTCGCTTTCTTGAATAAAGGCGTGCGTTTGACCTTGACCGATGAGCGCGAGACCTTGGAAGACGGTTCCCTTAAATCGGACGTTTACTTCTCGGAAGGTGGACTTCAGGAATTTGTGAAGTTTTTGGATGGAACGCGACAACCGCTTATTCCGGATCCGATCTATGTGGAAGGTATTAAGCAAGGAATTCCTGTGGAGTTGGCCCTACAGTATAATGATACCTATTCGGAGAATGTACACTCCTATGTAAATAATATTAACACGATAGAGGGGGGAACTCACGTTGCGGGATTCCGTAGAGGATTGACGCGGACCTTGAAGGCCTATGCTGACAAATCGGGTTTGTTGAAGAATTTGAAAGTGGATATCACGGGGGATGATTTCCGTGAAGGTTTAACCGCTGTGGTTTCGGTGAAAGTTGCAGAGCCACAGTTTGAAGGTCAAACGAAAACAAAACTGGGTAATAATGAGGTGATGGGTGCCGTGGATATTGCTGTTGGGGAAATCCTAGGCGTATACCTTGAAGAGAATCCTCGTGAAGCCAAAGCCATCGTACAGAAGGTTGTCATTGCTGCTCAAGCGCGTGCAGCAGCACGTAAAGCGCGTGAGCTGGTACAGCGTAAGACGGTGATGGGCGGTTCCGGCTTGCCGGGTAAGCTGGCTGACTGCTCGGACAATGATCCCGACAAATGCGAGATTTTCTTCGTTGAGGGAGATTCCGCAGGTGGAACGGCTAAACAAGGTCGTAATCGCCGCTTTCAAGCGATTATGCCTTTGCGCGGTAAGATCCTGAATGTCGAGAAAGCCATGGAGCACAAGATCTATGAGAATGAGGAGATTAAGAACATGTTTACGGCTCTAGGGGTCAGCGTTGGAACAGCGGAAGATTCCAAAGCACTGAATCTCGAGAAACTACGTTACCACAAGATCGTGATCATGACGGATGCCGACGTGGATGGGTCGCACATCGCAACGCTCATCTTGACCTTTTATTTCCGCTACATGAAAGAGCTTATTGAAAAAGGTTATGTTTACATTGCGACACCACCGTTATATATGGTGAAGAAAGGAAAGGAGTTTGAATATGCTTGGAACGAAGATCAACGTTTGGCGGCAATTCAGCGTTTAAAAGGATCGGGAAAAGAAGAGTCTGTGAACGTTCAGCGCTACAAAGGTCTTGGTGAGATGAATGCGGAGCAGTTGTGGCAAACAACAATGGATCCAGAGCACCGTACGCTACGCCAGGTAACCATTCAGAACGCTGCAGAATGCGATCGTATATTCTCCATGTTAATGGGGGATGAAGTAGCTCCACGTCGCGAATTTATAGAGAAAAATGCACGCTATGCGAGAATAGACGTTTAATGGAAGTTTGTTGTGTTTCAAACATATATAATAAATCCCAATCGTAAGCGATTGGGATTTTTATTTGTAAATTGTATAGGTTTTTAAAGCATTTGATTATGTCGAATATTGATTTTATTCTAGAAGAAAAAGCTGCAGATATCGGTAATTTTTTGGTTGGACGTCTATTGCCATTTCGCCAAAAGAGATCTATCGGCCCATTTGTGTTTATCGATCATATGGGGCCTGCATGCTTGGCCGATTATGAAAATTTGGATGTACCGCCCCACCCGCATATTGGATTGTCTACATTGACCTATTTGTTCGATGGTGCGATGATGCATCGCGACAGTATTGGCACGGAAATAGAAATACAGCCAGGCGCCGTGAACTGGATGACAGGAGGTAAAGGCGTCACACATTCGGAACGGACACCGGACCATCTGCGGAAACAGGATAAGTTCTTACACGGACTACAGATTTGGGTGGCCCTTCCAAAGGAGCTTGAATTTATGGATCCTGAATTTTTTCATGTGGAGGCAAAGGATATTCCTGCTTGGGAGGATGATGGTGTACATTTTAAGTTGATTGCGGGCGAAGCATTCGGACACAAATCGGCTGTGCCCGTGTACTCACCGTTGTATATGATCGAGATCAAGTCATCCGAAGAGAAGAAAATCGATATCGGAACACATCTGTTTGGCGAAAGCGGACTGTATATTTTGGAGGGTGAGATCGAAAATCTAGGACATGCCTACGGTCCAAAACAGATACTGATTACCAAGGACGCACACCTCTGTTCCTTCACGATGAAAGCGAACACCACCGTTTATATATTCGGCGGAGAGCCTTTTCCCGAAGAACGCTTTATTTTTTGGAACTTTGTGGCTACGGATAAAGCAACGATTGACAAGGCCAAAGAAGATTGGCAAAACCACCGCTTTCCAAAAGTGATAAATGACGATGGCTACGTACCCTTACCGGAGCCTAAAGTAAGATAGGGCTAGGAAACGCTGGAATATTGGTGTTATTTTAGATGATATACTAATCCAATACCAATATTCCAGATTTCACTGAAATTTATAGAACCTGCATTTTTAACATAGTTTATCGTCCTTTTTTCGGTAGTCCCAAGTTCATAGTATAGTCCCCATTTTTTATAGCGAACTTCAGATCCCAATGTTAAACCTATGTTCATTGCAGTGGAAAAGTAGTAGTACCCACTGTCATAATAGGAAGGCAATTTCAAGAAATAATCGTCACCAAAAGAATAATTAAACCATAGACCAACTTGTAGCCAGTCTACTTGGAGCGTATGCGAATAGCTTCTGTCAATAGGGACGTATTTTCCTTTTAATGTTAATGAATGTATGGGATCGTTGGCATAGGAACTGGGTACAAAACCGTACATAAAGTCGCCGATCCATTTTTGATTGGGGCTGCGATAGCCGAAACCGGTGGAAAACATACCGATGTTTCCTGCATACTGCAATTTGACGTGGCTGGGCATTAACTTATACAAGATGCTGTCTAAGTTGTTGATTTGCCCCTTCACAGGCAGGAAGGCGATCAGTGTCCATAGAAGGACGTATACTTTCTGCATGTTAATAAAATAATTCGTGTACGGTCACAGTGGTATCTGCAACATCAACTTTTACATAAGATCGCTTTAATAGTGTCGGCGCTACGAGATAAGGAAAACCATCATCAAAGAATTCCCGATAGTCGAAAGAGTGTGAATGTCCGTGTATGGAAAGACGTGTATTGCTGGTTTTTACGAAGATGTCTGCTAGCATTTGCGTTTTTTCCTGATCGAAATCAAAGGAGATTGGCGCAATATGCGAGAGATAGATGATATTTTTCATGTCTTTAAAGTCCCTCGTGGCCTTTTCGACCCAGTTCAGGTTTGGAATGCTACCGTCAAAAGCTACTTCCCTAGAATTTGAGTTAAAGACAATAAACGCGGTGTTTCCATAGGTAAACGTGAAGTCTTCGATACCAAAATAACGCTGGAAAATGGTGCGTCCATTGCCCAGCATGTCGTGATTGCCGATGGTTCCGATTACAGGGAATTTCAATTTTTTGATATCATCGTAATACAGGTTGTATTCAAAGTTGGCACCGTAGTCCGTGAAATCTCCACCATGTAGCACAAAGGCGATGCTATCGTTTGGGATCTTGTTGGCATGTTTCACAAAGGCCTCCAATTCATCGTACGCAATTTGGGTATCTGAAATGATCAGAAAGGAGAAGTTATTCTTCGGGTTACGTTTTGCAAGTTCTGCAATCGCTTTGTTATTGAGATCGTTTGCCAGCGGCTTCACTTCCAGTACGGAGTATTGAAAATTCCGCTTGCAAGAGCCCAAAATAACAGCACTAAATAGTAGTAAAATAGATATTAAGATGGTGGAAAATCGCATATCGTTGTTCGAGCGTCGGGCATTGAAAATTATAGTACAAGATTAGTGTTTTAATTTTTAACTTTTATAGATTAAAAGTCAGTTTTAGGTCAATAAAAAATCCCCAGCTAGATAGCTGGGGATTTAGAAAAGTATGTTTAAGAATCTAAATTATTTAGATTTCTTTTCGTCACCTTCCATTTGCTCTTTCAATTGAGCAAGAACGTCTAAATCACCCAAAGTAGATTTCTCAACAGATTCTTTTACTTTTTTAACGGCTGAATTAGCTGCTTTTGCTTCTTTCTTACGAGCATTGAACTCTTCGATACGAGCTTCCGCTTTTTGGTCTTCCCAAATACGTGAGTGAGAGATTACTAAGCGTTTGTTTTCTTTGTTGAATTCGATGATTTTAAATTCAGTAACTTCATCAACTTTCAACGCAGAGCCGTCTTCTTTAACAGAGTGTTTGTTCGGGCAGAAGCCTTCGACACCGTATTGTAAAGCGACGATATCACCTTTATCACCCACTTTGATTACTGTACCTTCGTGTACGGAACCTTCTGTGAAGATGGTTTCGAAAGTATCCCAAGGGTTTTCTTCTAATTGTTTGTGACCTAAAGATAACTTGCGGTTTTCTTCGTCAAGCTCAAGAACAACAACTTCTAATTTTTCACCTACTTTAGTGAATTCGTTAGGGTGGTTGATTTTCTTAGACCAAGATAAGTCAGAGATGTGGATCAAACCGTCGATACCGTCTTCAAGTTCAACAAATACACCGAAGTTAGTCATGTTTTTAACGACAGCAGATTGCTTAGAACCTACAGGGTAACGCTCAGTGATGTTTTTCCAAGGATCAGGAGTCAATTGTTTGATACCTAAGCTCATCTTACGCTCTTCACGATCTAAAGTCAAGATTTCGGCTTCAATTTCGTCGCTTACTTTCAAGAATTCTTGCGGTGAACGTAGGTTTTGAGACCAAGACATTTCAGAAACATGGATCAAACCTTCAACACCAGGGATGATTTCAAGGAAAGCACCGTAATCTGCAACAGTTACGATTTTACCTTTAACTTTAGAACCTACAACCAAATCTGTGCTCAAAGACTCCCAAGGGTGCTCTGACAATTGTTTTAAACCTAAAGCGATACGTTTTTTCTCATCATCAAAGTCAAGAACAACCACGTTGATTGTCTGATCTAGAGCCAATACTTCTTTTGGATGCTCGATGCGTCCCCAAGAGATATCTGTAATGTGAAGTAAACCATCAACACCACCTAAGTCGATGAACACACCGAAATCCGTGATATTTTTAACCGTTCCTTCCAACACTTGACCTTTCTCAAGTTTTGCAACGATTTCTGATTTTTGGTTTTCTAGATCATCCTCGATCAACACTTTGTGAGATACAACAACGTTCTTGAATTCGTGGTTGATTTTTACCACTTTGAATTCCATTGTTTTACCAACGTAAATATCGTAGTCACGGATAGGTTTGATATCGATTTGAGATCCAGGTAAGAATGCTTCTACACCTTTGATGTCAACGATTAAACCTCCTTTAGTACGAGATTTTACGAAGCCATCGATGATCGCATCATTTTCTAATGCATCGTTGATAGCTTCCCAAGATTTTTGTGTTTTAGCACGTTTGCGTGACAATACCAATTGACCGTTCGCATCTTCCTGAGATTCTACGAATACGTCAACCGCATCACCAACTTTCAAGTCAGTTAAGTCGCGGAACTCAGATAATGCTACAAGACCGTCTGATTTGAAACCGACGTTTAAAACCACATCTTTGTTATTGATAGATACTACAATACCTTCAATAATCTCCCCTTGGTTAATTTGGTTGAACGTACCTGCGTACTGCTCTTCCAATTTGTTACGCTCAGCTTCGCTGTAGTTACCGAAAGCTTTTTCGTCCAAATCCCAGTCGAAGTCACCTTGTGGTGTGCTCCATGTGTTAGATTTGATTTCGTCGATCAATTTTGAATCTGCTTCAGACTCGATTGTTTCAGTGTCTTTCACTACTTTAGTGTCAGCACCTTGTAGCTCTGCGTTTTTCGCCGCTAACTCTTTTTCTGCTTCTTGTTTTTTTGCCATTAATTATTTTTTCTCCTTTTCCCCACATTGTAGGGACTGCAAAAATACGAAAAACTTTTATATACAACAGATTAAGTGAAAAAAATGTTTTCCAAACTATTTTTATTGTGAAACATAGGTTAGCGGCTCGCTTTCAGCCAATCTGCATGTTGCGTATTGGTGATATGCCTGTGCAAAAATTACTCGCTCGTAAAATGAAATTATTTTTTAGTTAGTTGTTTATTAGCGTTTTATTGAAAGGAAGGTTATCCCTCGGCTTTAAATGAATTGTACACGCGTGGTTTAACAATTTTAATGCTTTGCTTAGACAGTGCGATAGCGGCGTTCAGCTCAAACCCGATCAAAAGGATCAAGGAATTTAAATACATCCAGATCATCACCACGATCAATGTTCCAATAGAACCATATAGCTTATTATAAGCGCCGAAATTATCAATGTAGAATGTGAAGCCGGAAAAAGTCAATATAGCCAAAATAGTCGCCAAACTGGCACCGGCATTTAGAAACTTCCATTTCTTTGCATCGCTTGGTCCAAATTTGTAGAGAATACTCACGGTAATAAAGTATATGCCAAACAGAACAATCCAGCGCGATAGCGTAACCACAAACGTCCAAAACCAAGAGATGTCATAGTCGATCTGTTTCTTGAGGTAGTTGATGACAAAGCCTGCCCCTGTGAATATACCAATGCCTGATGCCAAAGCCAAGATGATGGCAAATGAGAGGCCTATGGCCGCAATCCGGCGGCGTAGCCAAGATCGCTTTTCCTTCGCGAGCGACGCCTTGTTAAAGGCCATCATTAGGGTGGTCATGCCATTGGTCGCAAAAAAGGTAGCCAATAAAAAACCGACAGACAACAAACCTGAGTTTTGGTTCTTGACGATATCGATTAGCGTAGCTTGCAAAAATTCATAAGCATTGTGGGGGAGGGCAACTTGGATAAGATCCAATAGTTTCTGCTGGAAGTTGTCCACCGGTATATAAGGAATGAGGGTAAACAAAAACAAAATGCCGGGAAATATGGCCAACATAAAGTTGTAAGCCAATGATGATGCCTTGTTGAGGATTGATTCCCGAGCTATTTCTTGAAAGAAAAAACTGAACACTGTATACAGCGGGAGGGAACCAAATCCCGGAATAATAGCCACCTTCGTCCACTCGATAAACCTATCGTAAACCTTGATGCGTAAGAGGGAGCTATGTATGTTCTTCTGCATTAAACGCTAAAGTATGGGGCAATTTTCTCCTGAAATATTTGTGGAGCTTTACATGGCCGTTTTTTTTTCATGTCAACAAAAACAAGCTGTGTTGACCCTGTGTTCAAAAGTACACCATTTTCGTTAAAAACCTCATACTCAAATTTGATGCGTACGTTGGGCCTCTCGCGGATGTAGGTTTTTATCGTGATCAAATCGTCATAGCGGGCGGGCTGCATATATTTGCAGGTGAGATCGGTTACAGGAAGCATAACCCCCATTTCCTCCAATTCCTTATAGGAGATGCCCGTACTTCTCAACATCTCAGTGCGGGCTACCTCATAATAAGATGCGTAATTTCCGTAATACACATAGCCCATTTGATCCGTCTCTGCATACCTTGTTCTTAATGTGGTCTCGTGTGTAAACATGTTGAAAAGTAAAAAGTAAGCGACCTTTTGTTTTTTAAGCGCTAACTTGGCTTCGTACCGGTCGTTTCCTGATTTTGTAAAGAGATTATTTCTTGATATTTCGTGCGTCTAGTGCACGTTGGAATTTCCGAGCGTTGACTAAATGTTCGGCCTGTGTTACGGCAAAATTATGATAGCCAGAAAAGTCGTCTTTCGCACACATATAAATGTAGTCGTGCTTTGTGTAATTTAAAACGGCATCAATGGCAGCGATGCTGGGCAACATAATAGGGCCTGGCGGCAATCCCTTAAAGCGATATGTGTTGTAAGGATTGTCGACCGTCAAGTGTTTGTTAAGCACCCGACGGATACTGAAATCATTATTGGCAAAAATTACGGTAGGATCAGCCTGCAACAGAATGCCTCGCTTTAAACGGTTAAGGTAAAGACCCGCTATTTTCGGCATCTCATCTTTATGCAGTGCTTCACCCTTTACGATGGAAGCCAATACGCTCACCTCCTGCGGCGTTAGGTTTAACGCAGCGGCCTGCTCTTTTCTTTCGGCGTTCCAAAATGTATTGTACTCATCGTGAAAGCGAGCGATGATCTTGTCCGGCGATGTATTCCAATAGATCTCGTAAGTATTGGGGATAAACATGCTAAAGAAATTTGCCTCCGTAAAGCCATAGGACTCCGCAACCGTGGTGTTTTGCAAAATATTTAGAAATGCAACCGAGTCGGCCTCAAAGCTCTTCCCTAACAATGCTGCGAAATTCTCTTTCAAACGGATATTCTCAAACCTGAATTTTACGGCCTCTTGATAACCTCCACGCAGGTTGCCGATAAGTCTTCTGTTGGACAGGCCCTCCGTCAATTTATACTTACCCGGTTTAACAGCACTCGGATAGTCCATTGCTTTAGCTACATAATCGAAGAACTGTACATTTTTTACAATGTTCTTTTCTTCCAATTGCTGCAATACATCAGCATAACTGTCGCCGGTACGAACATATAAATAGGGCTCATTTTGCGTCACACTGGGACCAAGAAATGCTTGGTAACCTAAATAGCCCACTACAATACCGCCTACTAAGATTAAAAGCAGTACAATTTTTAAAAACTTTGGAAAACCTCTTTTTTTATCGCTCATTTCAAGCTCCTTAATTTGATAATGTTAAGTTTACCGCCGTGCCAATGCCTACAAAGCCAGCCGTACTATCCGGTTGCTGACTGATAACCTTGGCACTCAACGAGTCGAGTACAGTGCCACTATAGGTCAATGTGCCAACGTTTAGTCCTACACCTATCAGGGCAAAGCGAGCCTCTTCCAACGAAAAACCTATTAGATTGGGCAACTCTACCTCGCTGGCACCGCGGCCATTCCCCAAGACCAAGGTAATCTTTGATCCTTTAGGTACCATTCTTCCTGCTTTAAGGGGTTGTCCTGAAAATTTCACATCCAGCACCACGTCACGGGCAATATCCGAAACGTAGACGGTATCGCCAACTTTTAGAGATTGGTTCCGGAGCATAGCGGAGGCTTCAATAAATGTTTTGTCAATAATGTCTGGAAACGCAACGTCCGGTGGTACCTGCGTGATAATGGTGAGGTAGATCGTACGTCCTGTTTTTACATGAGAACTCGGTTCGGGATCCTGCTCGATGACCAAACCTGGCTTCATGTCCATCTGATAGACAGAATCTATATAATATTCTAGATCAGCTTTTTCTAAGACTTGAATTGCCTCGTCAATCTGCATACCTTTCACCTGAGGAACCTCGATCGCGACACCGTGCTTCGTATAAGCTCGCAATCCGAAATAGATGGCCAAAAATAGAAGGAGAACAACGACCAAGGCCGCAATTAGATTTTTTCGAAAAGCATCTGTCTTCAGATACAATAACAGTTTTGACATGGATTCTTTGAAATAATAGGAGCAATAGTTAAGCCAATTTGCTTGACTATGCCCATAAGTGTTACCACTAATATAATAAGCAAAAATATTCGTTTTTCCGTGGAACGCAAATTATATTTGTTCAGCTTTAACATTATTTATGAAACAGTGAAGTAAATGGAATGGGCAAAGGTGGAGTTTAATAGCGTAATGAGGGGTAGTAACGAAGAAAAATATTAGATGAAAAGAAAAGTAGCATTAGTGACCGGAGGCTATACCGGCGAAGCGGAAGTATCTTTCAAAAGTTCCGCGTTTGTACATTCCCAGTTAGATCTGGAACGTTATGAAATATATCCCATCACGATCAGCGTCGATGCTTGGTTTCACGTGAACGATGCCGGAATTAAATCCCTCGTGAATAGGGAAGATTTTTCACTCATCATAGATGGACATCTTGTTACCTTTGATATCGCATTCATCATCCTTCACGGCACCCCGGGTGAGGATGGCAGATTACAAGGCTATTTTGATATGATCGGTCTTCCGTACACCTCTTGTAGTGCCCTAACTTCCGCGCTTACCATGAACAAGGGATACACCAAGGCGATCTTAGCGGATGTTCCAGAGCTATTTGTGGCAAATTCGGTATTGCTATTTGAAACAGATCGTGCAACAGGCGCGCGCCAAGTAGAGAAACAATTGAAGTTGCCTTACTTTGTGAAGCCCAATGCCGGTGGTAGCAGTATTGGGATGACGAAGGTGAAAGAGTCTTCGGAATTGACGCTAGCTTTGGAGAAGGCTTTCAATGCCGAAAATACAGGTCAACAAGTACTGATAGAAGAATTCGTGAACGGACGCGAATTTTCGCAAGGCATCTTTCGTAACGCAGCGGGCGAACTGGTGGTGCTCCCGGCCACGGAAGTCAAAACAACACGTGAATTCTTTGATTTCGAAGCTAAATATATTCCCGGCTTAACGGAAGAAATAACCCCGGCCGACCTTTCTGAAGAACAGCAGGCGAGAGCAGCACGTATTCTTCAGGCGATCTACGTCCGGCTAAACTGCCGCGGCATGGTGCGTGTCGACTTCTTTTTGGAACAAGAAACGGATAACTTCTACTTTATTGAAATCAATACTATTCCCGGACAGACGCCGCAAAGTTTTATCCCGCAGCAGGTGCGTGCCTTCGGAATGAAGGAAGGTGATTTTTATGCCGAGCTTATTGAAGCAGCATTTAAAAACAACCATTAATCTTCTTACTTATAAAAGGACAGGGGATAGATTTTTCAAAAATCTATCCCCTGTCCTTTTTGTTTGAATAGCTTATATACGTTCCCAAGTCTCGAAAGTAAATGCATATTGGTGACGGTCGTCGGCCTCATGCCGCTCGCTTTTTACCTTTCTCCATTCCGCTATAGGTAGCTCGGGGAAATAAGCGTCTGCATCAAAATTAGCATGTACGCGCGTTAAAAGTACTTCTTGTGCCTGTGGCAACCACTGCTTATAAATATGGCCACCGCCAATGATGTAAATCTCTCGTTCGTCACGGCAGTAGGTGAGCACTTCATTCATCGAATTGGCCACATCAACCTCCTCGGCCGACCAGTCCTCGTTCCGGGTCAATACGATATTTCGTCTATCGGGCAATGCTTTGCCCATCGATTCATAGGTTTTTCTGCCCATAACAATGGAGTGGGCAGTAGTTTTATTTTTGAAATACTTGAAGTCATCCGGCAAATGCCATAGCATCTGGTTGTTTTTTCCAATCGCATTGTTTTCGGCTGCGGCTACAATCAATATTATCTTCAGGTTGCTCATACTTGTCAGGAAGTGGATACAATAAATTTTTTCTATATAAAAGGAAGTGGCTACACCGCTACTGGAGCTTTGATATGCGGATGAAACGTGTAGTTTTCCAGTTCAAAATCATCAAAGGTAAAATCAAATAGATCTTTCACGGCCGGGTTAATCCTGATCGTGGGAAGAGGCTTTGGTTCTCTGGTTAATTGCAGCTCTGTTTGTTCAAAGTGGTTGCTGTAAATATGCGCATCGCCCAATGTGTGCACGAAGTCACCCGCTTCCATATCGCACACCTGCGCAACCATCATCGTTAACAACGCATAGGAGGCGATGTTGAAGGGCACGCCCAAGAAAATATCTGCACTGCGTTGATACAGTTGGCAGGATAGGCGCGGCTTAAGTATGCCCTTCTCCGGCTCCGCCGGAGCAACATAAAACTGGAAGAAGGCATGACAAGGAGGTAGCGCCATGTTTTCTATTTCCGCCACGTTCCAAGCAGATACGATTATCCTTCTGGAATCGGGTGATTTCTTTAGCTGTTGTATAACTTGTGCAATCTGGTCAATGTGTCGTCCATCTGGTGTGGGCCAAGAGCGCCACTGAGAGCCGTAAACCGGACCTAGATTGCCCTCCGCATCTGCCCACTCATCCCATATGCTAACACCATTTTCTTTCAGGTATTTAATGTTGGTCTCGCCCTTTAAAAACCAAATGAGTTCATGAATGATGGAGCGCAAGTGAAGCTTTTTAGTCGTAACGAGCGGAAAACCCTCTTGTAGATCGAAGCGCATCTGATAACCAAATACACTGCGTGTTCCGGTGCCTGTTCTGTCGGTCTTATTTACACCGTTTTCGTAAACGTGTTTAAGTAAATCTAGATATTGTTTCATCCTGAAAAATCCCAAAGGTGTGACCACGAAGATACTTGTTTTTACATCATTACAATATCACAATTTTTCAACAACTCACATTTTGCGACTTTTTATGTATTTTTGCAAAAATCATGAGTAAGAAAGTCGCATTTTATACGTTGGGTTGCAAGCTGAATTTTTCGGAGACTTCCTCTATTGGTCGGATCTTTAAAGATGCAGGTTACGAAACCACAGCTTTTAATAGCCCTGCCGATGTTTATGTCATCAATACCTGTTCGGTAACGGATCACGCCGATAAAAAATGTCGTAAAGTTGTTAAAGAGGCTTTAAAGCATTCCCCCAATGCTTACGTGACGATTGTGGGATGCTACGCCCAGCTCAAACCCAAGGAAATTGCCGAGATTCCCGGAGTAGATATGGTCTTAGGGGCTGCCGAGAAATTTAACATCATCGAGCATATCAATGATTTGACCAAAACAGAAAAGGCCGTTATCCACAACGCGCCAATTGATGAAACAAACCAGTTTGTTTCCGCCTTTTCTATTGGCGATCGCACACGCACCTTTTTAAAGGTGCAGGATGGTTGCGATTATTCGTGTACGTTTTGTACCATTCCGTTGGCGCGCGGTGCCAGTCGCTCTGGAAAGATTGGGGATATCGTTCATCAAGCTGAAGAAATTGCGGCTTTAGGCGTAAAGGAAATCGTGTTGACGGGCGTCAACATAGGTGATTTTGGTATTCGTGAAGGCAAACGTCAGGATAAATTCTTGGATCTTGTAAAAGCACTGGACCAAGTAGAAGGCATTGATCGTATCCGTATATCTTCTATAGAACCCAATTTGCTGGCCAATGAAATTATAGAATTTGTGGCACAATCCAAGCGTTTTGTGCCCCATTTTCACATGCCTTTGCAATCGGGCAACAACAAGGTCTTGGGTATGATGCGGCGCCGTTATAAACGGGAGCTCTATGCCGAGCGTGTGGCCAAGATCAAATCTTTAATGCCCGACTGTTGTATTGGTGTCGATGTGATTGTCGGTTTCCCCGGCGAAACGCGAGAAGACTTCATTGATACCTACAACTTCCTGAACGATATGGATATCTCGTATTTGCATGTTTTTACCTATTCAGAACGAGAAAATACCATTGCCGCCCAGATGGAAGGCGCGGTGCCTGGGGCACAACGTAGCGATCGTAGCAAGATGCTCCACATCTTGTCCGAAAAGAAACGCCGTGCTTTCTATGAAGCTCAGCTAGGGAAAGTTGGCGAGGTATTATTTGAAGGTGATGTGAAGGATGGGTATATGCATGGCTTTTCGAAAAACTACGTGAAAGTTCGATCCCTCTATGATCCTTTGCTTGTTAATGATATTGTTCCAGTGAAGTTCATTTCAATAACCGAACAGGGAGAAGTTGACATCGAAGAACTTCCGGAACTCCTTGCACATCAATAAGGTTTCTTCACAGTATACCATCCGCTTTCGCGGGCGAATGCATCTCGATACCGATCGATATGCTGGACTTTTGATGGGACTACCGTTGCGTAAGGCGATCAGCTCTCTTCGGCATATTCAACCCGACAACCACAACTAGAATACAGATCACGCCCACAAACTGTAGCGTAGACACCGGTTCATGCAATACGAAATAGGACATGCAAACAGCAACCGGCAATTCCACCGAACTTAAGATACTGCCCAAAGATATGCCGATTTTTGGCATGCCGTAGGCAAACATAACGGGAGGAAGAACGGTACCAAAGACGGAAAGCAGCAGGCCATAAGGTCCGATCTGCAACAAGGTGTCTATCTCGAACAGACTAAAAGGCTGCAATAGGATGAAGATAAAGAGGCATGCACCGGATACCAGGAATGCACTTTTTTGCAGGGGAGGATGATCGTTGCCGACCCGTCCATTCACAATAATGAAAATAGCGTAGGCGCTGGCTGCAAGCATGCCATAGAAGATACCCATCATATCTAAAGTATGAAAGTCCTGTTCCAGTAAGCCCGTAGCCAATACGGTCGCCAGTAAGATCACACAGATACCAACGATGGTTCGTTGCGTCGGACGCTCCTTAAACACCAGGAATTCGATCAGCTGGCCAATCCAGATGTACTGCATAAGTAAAACAATGGCAAGAGATGCCGGAACCAGTTGCACGCACTTGTAATACAGCAAACTTACGGCGCCCGTTGAAATACCGCTGATCAGTATCGTCCAACGACTGCTTTTATGGGGGTATCGCTTGAAATATTTGCGATAGCCGACATACAGCAACAATAGCGTTGTCCACAATAGTATCATGCCGAACAGTGCCTGCACACCGGTAACCTCACCCAAAGTAAAGCCCTTTGCGTAGGCTTTCTTCACAAAAGTCGATAGTATGCCAAAACTTGCTGCCCCAACAAATACCGCGATGATGCCCTTGATCTTTTCCATGTTAATTTCGCGCAAGTTACGAAAACAGGACCGTTAATAAGTATGCTGAAGAAACCGAGGTTTTTGTGTCAGTAAGCTATGTGGGAAGTTAAAGTCATGGTTGCATTAAAATATACTGATTCTACGGGTTTTACTTGATTTTCAACCTTACCGCCTAGTCGGTATAGCATAGGATAACCTTTTTTCAAATTTATAGGACGGTGTTTTTTCTGTATTTACTTGTTTTTTTCCAAAAAACTGACAACCACTGCCCATAGTTAAATGCACATATATAAGCTGATTTTCTCTACACAAATGGAATAGTGCTGTCTTCCAGTACGATATGCCATACATTGTTGTGGAACCAAGTCACATCCTGTCCATAATCATGCTTAAGATAGCTCATTGGAAAATGGTCAATATCTACGTACTTTGAGATGCTGTCTGTCCATAAATTTTGTCTTTTAAAATATAGGCGGAAAACCTTGGCTGGACCTTATAATGCCCTGCCGCCTGAAGTGGTCATCTCGCCAGCCTAATCACGGTTTGCGTTCACCTGTATATTTCAGGAAAGCGAAAGCATTGATGAAGAGTAGCGTCGGTGTATACATCGCTATTGGTTTTTTCTCTTTTTTGTGTCTAATTATTGTCTGCACTTACGTATCTACGCATCTGCGCTCTGATAAAGGAAACTGTGGAAGAAGGGATTTTAGCTTTTTTGTTTATAACCAAGTAAGCTATTTCCATAGCTTTTTCTGTTCGACCAGTTTTTACATATATTTCATGGAGGTAAAACAATGGCAAGAAACGATTCGGGCACATGTTGGAGGCTGATTTCAGATGTTTTTCTGCTGCTGTCCAATCTTCCAACTGTCTATAATTGTCTGCGAAGAGCATCTCGATGTCATAGTCGTTCCAGTATATGTTTGTCTTTTTTAATATATCTAAACTTTTGGTGGGTTCGCCTAAATGATGAAGTTCTGCCGCATAGTTATAGAGAAACAAGGGATTTCCATTCCATTCCTCTTCTAGCTCTGTGAAGTAAGGTCTCATTGCTGATGTTTGGCCTGCGAGTGAAAGCTGTGCCGTTTTGTTCCATTTATATTCAAACGATATGTCTTGGAGCACGTAAAATCCAGCTATCAATAAAAGGGAGGAAAGGAGTAACTTGCTCCAAATTTTGCCAAAACGGACTGATTGTTGATCCGCTCCAAGAATCTGTGAAATACTGTATAATAACGCTATGGACGTGAAAGGATATTGAAAAGGGTAGGAAAACAGTGAAAATATGCAGATGCAAATTATGCAGAGCATATAGGGGGAGGATATACGTACGCGTTTTATGAGGTACAAAAAAGCATAAAAAATAAACGACAGCCCGACGATTCCATACTTGGAAATCAGTAGCAAATATTCATTAAACGGATGCATAATTGTACTTGCAAGCATCGCATAGTTATCATCTGTGTTTTTGGTAAAATATTCCGCTTGACTGAGCATGTAGTTTTTTAGAAACCCATAGCTTCCCGCGCCCCAAAATAGGTTTTCTGTAATCATACAGCTTGTCACCTTCCAGATCAAAATTCTTCCGATAGCTGATTGTTCTTTTAGAAAAAAGAGGTAAATGCACGACACTGTTAGTGTGATCGTGACTAGTACGATTATGATCTTTTTGAAACGTGGTGATTTAGCGGGCAAATGGTCAAAAAAATAGATGATGCTGACGATGATAATGGACAGTAGCCCTGCTCGTGATCCCGATAACAAGATAGCGATTGTCGAAACAGCAATGAAGAGGATAGACAGTATCTTGAGTTTGGGCCAATAGATAAAAATTAATGGGAATACGCAGCTTAGACCGGCCGCTAAGCCAGCAGGGTTATTGTAAGAGCCTAACACGTTGAATGTATCGCGCGTCGGTACTATCATTGTATACTGTAACAGCGCGTAGATGGCTTGCAGAGCGGCGATGGTTAAGAAAAATAAGTTAAGTATATGTGTTTGATCGATGTTGCGTTTGAACAACATATATACTGCAACGAGGGAAATATAGATAGCGATATCAATTTTCGGCATACCACAAAGGATCCCTCTAAGTAGGAAATAACCCAATAGTGCAGTTAACGCGATAAATATTTTATCCAAAGCAATCCTATGCTGCTGATCCAAAACCATCTGCCAACCTCCCGCGCAGGTTAATAAGATAAAAGCATACCACTTGGACATTATTTTACCGTCTACAAAATTACCTGATGTGCAGAATATGCTAAAAAAGAGGAGTGTCAGTAAGATCGGGAGATAGGCTCTATTTTTTACTTTGTCTATCATAGGTTGTATCGGTCGGAGGATAGTCAGCTAAGGCAAAGCCCAAGTCGGCGAGAACCTTCTCGTGATGATTAATAAAGTACCGTGTAAGCTGGTATTGTTCGGTATCTTCATAGTTCACGAGTTTTATCCCATCAGCAGAAACTTGGTAAATGTCGGCATGGGGATAGGCGAGAAGCACAGGGGAATGCGTCGCTATAATGAACTGAGCATGTAAATCAACCAATTGTTTAATCCTTATTAGCATGCTAAACTGGCTGCTGATCGATAGAGCAGATTCCGGTTCATCAAAAATATAAAGCCCTTTGCCATACAGTCTATGAAGTAATAGTGCTAAAAAGCTTTCTCCATGGGAGCGAGCATGCAGAGAACCGCCATAGGATCCCTGTGCCAAGTAATTATCCACCGCTGTGGCAACGTTATAAAAACTTTCTGCCCGCAGAAAGAAACCATCTTTATTCCGGTAGGCTGTTCGTATAAGCTGTATATCCTCAAACAAAGAGGAGTGGGAGTCCTGTGTGGCGAAGTTAAAATTGCGGCTTCCTCCTTCTGGATTGAAGCCTGCTTTGATTGCAATGGCTTCGACCAAAGTGGACTTTCCGGATCCATTTTCTCCAACGATAAAAGTTACGGGGTTATTGAAATTAAGCTCTTTCAATCCCTTTAAAGAGGATATATTGTATGGGTAGTGATGACGAAGATCAATAGGTCTATTATTGCGTATCTGGCTTATGTAAATCATATTCGTACATGTTATAGGATAGATTACCAATCGTCATTGTTGTTGTAAATGATCTAAATCTGGTGCAGTTAAATTAATCCTTCCTTTTTCAAGATGGCTTCCAGTCGCCTAAACTCCTCTAGCCTTTTTTGTAATTGCCATTCTTCGTCCTCTACCAATTTCTGATAATCTACATCCACGTGTGAAAAATTTAAATTTTCTAAAATCTCGCCGGTAGCTCTATCAAAATCAGAAATCGTGAATTCAAACTCAGTTTCTTCTTCAGCTGTTTTCCAGATGGAAAGATATTCCGATTGAAGAATTAAGGTGTCTTGATTCAAGCTTAATAAGATATCCCCCGGAATTCTATATTCTTGATCTTTCCAGTTCGTTTTTACACCAATCATAGACTTCTAAATTATTCCTTTATCTTCAAGTTCTGTTTTAAGATATTCATACCCTTCTTTAATGCTAGTTAGATCTTCAGAAACGGTAAATGAAGGCGATGTGCCTGAGTCAAGATTTAAGACTTTGATTTTAATGATATCGCCTTCTTTCAAAATTTTCTTTTCCCATTCAAACCTATTTTTTTTTTGATCTCCTCCATACATCAAAAGATGATAATTACTATCTATTTTTATCAAAATAACATTGCTAAAAAAGCTGTTAAGATTAATAGTGGTGTGATTGTTAATTGTAATTTTAAAACCTTTCATTTTTAAGTGATTATTATCTATAAGGACTTCTAAAATTTGTACTACATTTCCATTGACCGTTTGATCGGTTATATTCAGCTAAGCACTTAGCGCATTTTATAGTTCGATCAATCCTTCGTTAACGAGAAGTTCCTGAAGGGCATAAAATCTACGCTTCATTTCATCAACATCTCGGTCTGTTAATTGAAATGTTCCGGAACTTTTAATTGTATTTTGTTTTAATCTTAAGACAATGGACGGATCTATAAGCTTTATTGATAGCTGCAGCTGATCTCCCGGATCGATGTGCATAAGAAAACGTTCTTTATGAAGATACTCGTCTTGTGAACTTATTTTCCAACCTTCCATCTCTGCATAAAAATTTCCGTATCTATTGTATAACATGATGGATGTATACGGCTGAGTAGGTACAATGAAAACAGATTCTTTATATTTTACTTCTATTATCTTCATTCTAGTAGTCTTTTTTCTGTTAAAAATGCTTTCAGTTCCTGATATTCTTTCAATAATTTTTTTCTATCGATCAGCTCTTGATCTATATCAGCAGAAGGATATTCTTTCTGGTTTACGGTAGCTTTGATAATCATATTGTCGCCAGTATTTAAAGATAATTTGTCCCATTTTAAATGTAATCCCAATTTATCGTCCCCTCCCGTGATATAGGCTCCGTAAGCATCTATTGTAATTAAAACAAATCCTTTATCGACAGCCGCAATTATTTTTTTCTGTGTGTCTATTGTTATCTCAAATCCTTTTTTCATAACCTTATTCATATACGGGACATCTCCACATCCCGCGATTGTTCATACAATGATCATAACAACTACGGCAATCTAATCTGATGCCATTTTTCCAGGGATTGGCTATACAATCATCGCGATTTTTTCCACATTTCGCATTATAGTCAGTATCCCCACTCAACAACAAACAAGCTGTTACCACCCATAATGCTCTAGCCGCTGCATATGTCGTTTGCTTTACGACATGTTTTAATCCTTCTACAAATATCTCTGAGCCCACAGCTATAGAAGTTAATGATTCAACCTGCTTACAAGAACCTGTGCCACCTATGCCTCCTTCTCCATTTTCTTGAAAAGATTTTAGCCTCGGCACGCTTGCTGATTTCATTCCAATAGGAATCATTAATCCCTGATGCTGTAACTCGTTTATTTCTTTGAGTCCGTAATACAGCGTAGCAGTTAAGTTAAACAAACGCTCTCGTTCTATCTCAGGAAGTTTATAAATTTCTTTATTAAGCACCCTGATGTTTTTAAAAAGGTCGTCATTGGACTTGCTATCTCTATACGCGTTTAATATGGCATTCAGAAGGTCAAGTTGAGCTTTCGTTAAGATGTCTAAGTTTTGCTGAGGAACGTTGTCTTCGAATGATACCTCCACCGTGGACGATGTTGTCTCTACCACTTCTGAGATGTCTTTATACAATTCCTTGATAACTTGCCTCTTTATCTTTGGCGATCTATGCGCTTGGGTATAATCGATATTTTTGTTGTTAAAATTTTGGGCAATAGCCCTAACCTCTCTGGCTACCGCTTTCCCGTACTCTTCACTTTCCTTGGGCAGGTTTATCTCTGCTGTATCTCGGTCAGATAATCCCAAATCATCTCCGGTCGTAGAACAACCTTGTATAAAGATCATCCAGCACGACAATACGAATAATAGCTTTTTCATACTTTAAAAATTTAAATTGTTTATAATTATGGATTAACATGTGCAAGGATATTGATGTGGAGGGCCGGTTTATTAAGTGCATTTGAGTAGATGTAAATATCCCGGGATAGCGCTCCTTTATCTTCGGGCTTTACATTAAACTTCGCTGTATAAGATCTTTTGCCGGCAGTGACAATTTCAGAATCGGGGCCATCTAAATAGACACAGGTGCAACTCATAGCTATTTTTTCAATGTTTAGCTGCTCTTCACCATCATTGTATAGCGTAATAGCAATAGGCACACTTTTCCCGGCCTGCAAGTCTGTTAGTGTTATCTTTTCGTTGGTGGTTCTGATATTCGGGGCTTTTCTCAGGCTAAAAGTTGGGTCAATTGTCTTTTTGGCTACAATAAACTCATCTTTATACGTTTCCAATGTGGCTGATGACTCTTGCTTTAGCAATCGTTTAGCATATTTTATGACGTCAGCGGAGTCTTTATTTAAAAGAGCAGCTTTAAGCAACAAATAGTCAACGTATGGATAGTGCAAGCTGTCAGAAAGCTCTTCACCTTGTACTCCTGATGTATTATTTATTCGGTCACTATTACTTTGAAATGCCAGTACCTGATCTAAAAAAGGAATGAGCTCATTCTTACTGCGCTGAAAGCTATTTGGCCAATGGTAAGCGGTCATTTTTTCGTTTTCGATCGCCTGTTTCGTATATAGAAAGCTTTCTTTTGCAGATCCTGGTATTAAGTCAAGCAATTGTCCATCGGCAGAAAATACACAGGTCAGGGGTAGTGATACCGGTTTTAACCATTTTATATACCACTCGCTCTCTTTCATGCTGATATCTATGAGATTAACAACAGCTTTCTTTGCCATGCTATTATAATCGGCTTTTAATAACTGTAGGTATTCTTTCGATAAGTTTTGGGTTGTATCCGTCAAAACCACACAAAAAGGCTGCTCGTCAGCGAGAGCGAGTAGTTCGTCGAAGGTTTTACCTTTTTCAATAGTCGCCTCTTGCTGCGCACATGAAAGAAAAAATAATAGGATGAACATACCGATGAAGTAAGAAAATTGCTTCGCATGGCTGCGTATATTGAGCTTTCTTGCGCGAGAAAAAGCATCCCACTTGTCGCTGAATGCTACAGCATACATGACTAGTTTCACTATTGCAAAGGAGACAATTTCTGGAGCTATGGGGTATTTTATCGCTTTTGCTTTCATAATCTATTTATCTAGTTTTAGCATTTTTAACTGGTATTTATCGCTATATAATGATCTATTATTTCAAAAGTAGAAGCAAGTGGTATAATAAGGTGTAGTATGTGTGCTTTAACTTGTTTAAGCTTTAGTTTAATATATGATAATCTAAGTTATGTATAATTTAATAATATCGTTTGGTTAAACTAAAAGCAAACGATTGCGCTATTTTATTTATTTTCAAAAATGTCGTAAATGAATAATTAGATAATTTATTTATTCTTATTGTTATGATTTTTATAAGTTGTTTGTTTTTTTGTAACGGCTACTGTGAGAATTGTGTGTTTGACACTAACTAATTTTTGCACGCTTCTTGCTACAAGGAACACGGTTGATTACATTTGTTTATGGCTTCGAACTTACATCGCTACGTATTTCAGTTCCTGTATCTCGTTTTTATTGTCGCTTTTCTTACTTCCTGTGGCGCTCGTCGGAAAGGTTCTTCCACTGTTCGCCCAAGGACGGAAACCGGTGCTTCTGGGAAAAAAATCCCAACGGATGCCAGTGACGCCCGAAACAAATCATTGTCGGGATCCAAAATGGAGAACTATGCAGATATCCTCGGCGTTTCTGTTAGGGAGCTGGATAATAAGGCGCTTTATCAGTTTATAGACAACTGGATGGGTAGTCCTCATCGTTTGGGTGGCACCCAGAAATCGGGCATCGATTGTTCCGGTTTCGTTGGCATACTCTATCAAGAAGTTTATCGGAAGAATCTTCCTCGCACTTCCCGCGACATGGGTGATAATGTAAAACGTAAATATGAAGATAAACTGAAAGAAGGGGATCTCATTTTCTTTTCGTTTGGCGGCAGAAACATAGATCATGTTGGGGTTTATCTGCACAACAACAAATTTGTACACGTGTCTACTCGTAAAGGCGTTATTATTTCGGACATGAAAGATAGTTGGTACTATAAATACTTCGTTCGCTGTGGAACGCCGAAAATCTAACATTCAAATTACATATATCGTGGATTTCTGCACGGGCTGACCTTCTAAGTTCAGCCTTATTGTTTATTTTTGCGACATATTTCTTCGATGTCATGACTAAAAGAACAAAGGCTATTTTTCTTGGATTGTGTATTATAGGTTCATTCTTTATCTATTGCGTATTTTATTATTCCAATATGATCAAAAATGCACCTTATAGGTTTTCAGATTTTGAGTATATTACGATTTCCTACGGAACCAGAGACTCGATGTTGAACCAGTATAATTCGGCGACCCAGGATTATCAATACCTGAATCGAAGCAATCAGGTGGTGAAGCAAAAACTCAAATTGACAGACGACGATTTATTGTATCTGCATCGCAAGGCCATGGAGATGGGCTTCTGGAACGTTGATAACGACATGACGACCCCACGCAAAGACTCCTTGGAAGGTCGCGATGTTCCACGTTACACCTTGGAATACAAGTATAAGGAAAAGCGTAAACAAGTAACCTTGGATGCCGATTACGCTGGAAACCAAAAAATGAAGGACGCCACAAAGACAACTATCGAGAAGGTTTTGGAGATGATCAATATCGCCAATGCCCGCTAGATCGTCTTGGCTTTGTTTCTAAATAATAAAACGAAGAGCATTTTTTAGATGCTCTTTTTTCGTTTAGGAGGTCGATGTGTATCAGGCGTTTTGCCGGTTAGCATAGGTTAGCTAACAACAACTTAATCCTCTATTTACAATTTCTTTATTTCATAAAGCTATGTTTGCCAGCAAACAAATCGTTCATTTTATGAAGAATATCTGTTGGGCACTATTGGCGTGTGCTCTATCTGGAACAGCCTTGGCACAGGAAGTAGCCCGTGGCGTAGTGTATGTTGATGCTAATGCAAATGGCGTGCGTGATAAAAAGGAAATCGGCCTGGCCGGCGTAAGTGTCAGCAATGGCGTTCAAGTGGTTCAAACCGATGCGAAAGGAAATTATCAACTGCCCGTTCAGGACGATAATATCATCTTCGTGATCAAACCTTCCGGCTATAAGCTGCCTTTGGATGAGGTGAACCATTCCCGGTTCTATTACCTTCACAAGCCCAAAGGGTCACCATCCTTACAGTTTGCTGGAGTCGCGCCGACGGGCAAGTTGCCGAAATCTATCGACTTTGGCCTGCAGGCGGTTGAAGAACCTACAACCTTTTCCGCTTTTGTTTTTGGAGACCCACAGGCCTATGATGATGCTGAAATGGAGTACTTTAAGAAAGCAGTGGTGGATGAAGCGAAGGAAAGAAAAGGCCCTTTGTTTGGTATTAGTTTAGGCGATCTTGTAGGTAATGACTTGAGCTTACATCCCAGCTATAGAAAGACAATCAGCCAAATGGGACTTCCTTGGTACAACGTTATTGGAAATCATGATCTTAATTTCGACGTGAAGAGTGATTCACTATCGGACGAATCTTTTGAAAGACTTTTCGGTCCTGCAAATTATTCGTTCAATGTTGGCAACACGCATTTTATCGTGTTGGATGACGTATTGTATCCGCACCCGACAACTGGGAAAGGCTATCAAGGCGGATTCCGCAAGGAACAATTGGACTTCGTGGCGAACGATCTGCGTTTCGTTCCAAAGGAAAAGCTGGTCGTTTTAGCCTTCCATATCCCGCTCAATCCTGATAACGAAGCGTGGTTTAGAAATGAAGATAGACAGCGTTTGTTTGACCTGTTGCAGGACTATCCAAACACCTTATCGCTTTCCGCACATACACATTTTCAACAACAAAATTTTTATGATGATGTTCATGGCTGGAAAGGACAGAAGCCGCATCATGAATACAATGTTGGTACAACATCAGGCGATTGGTATTCGGGTCAGTTGAACGCGCAAGGTATCCCCGTATCGACCATGCGCGACGGAACCCCGAAAGGCTATGCTATCTTGCATATTGATAACAATACATATACGTTCGATTACAAAGTTGTCGGAAAAAACGATAAACATACCATTGGCCTATTTGGGCCAACTGTTGTGGCGGAGAAATATGTGAAGCGCTACGCGCTGTATGCTAATTTCTACATTGGAGCTAAAAACGATCAGCTGCGGTACAATGTAGATGGCGGCAAGTGGAAAGAAATGGAACGTGTGGACGACCACGATCCGGCATACACACAGGCTGTACTCGCTTTTGATGGTGCCGACGCGTTGATCGAAGGCAGAAGGCCATCTGATGTGGTAGCGTCAACGCACCTTTGGAAAATTAAGCTTCCCAAGCTGCCTGCCGGCAAACATGTGCTGACGGTAGAGGCCAAGGATATCTTTGGACGCCTGCATACGGCGAAGAAAGATATAACCGTAGTGGAGTAATAAAAGCAAGCTAATTTCTTATTTAATGGCTTGCTAATATTCAATTAATATGAAATGCCCACCTTTGGAGCAGAGTAATTTTTGTTCATAGTGTTATGGTTAATGTTAGGCCTGTTGCGAAATATGCTGAAACAAAATTTGTTTTCATACAAATAAGAAAAGGTTGCCCCCCGGCAACCTTTTTCTTTTTAGTAGAGGCTCGATTCCTACATCGACTGGATGACCTCGGTTTTTTGCATATGCTCTTTGAGCAAGCTGCGTAGGTCATCTGAAGCAGGCAACTCAAAAACCTCGAGATCAAAGTATTTTATCGCAGCAAAAAGATGGTCGAATATATTCGCCATCGTATTTTCGTAAAAGGTCCATTCTGTACTTGCTGCAAACATGTAGAGCTCCAAGGGAAGGCCGTGTTCGGTTGGGGCGAGCTGCCTGACCATCAGCATGCGGTCTTGATGCACGTTTGGATTGTTTTGTATATAGCGTGTAATGTAAGCCCTAAATAAGCCTATATTCGTCATTCTTCGCCCATTTACCGGCATGGTGGAGTCTGCACGCACGCTGTCGTTGTATTGTGCTATCTCGTCTTGCCGCTCTTCAATATAAGGAGCCAGTAAATGTATTTTGCTTAACTCGTGTATTTCTTCTTCATTCAGGTATCTTATCGATGAAATCTTGATGTTGATGGCACGCTTGATCCTTCGTCCTCCAAATTGTCGCATTCCCCGGTAATTCTTGAACGAATCGGTGAGCAGGGTATGGGTTGGTATGGAGACGATGGTCTTGTCGAAATTCTGAACCTTTACGTTGTTTAGGTTTATCTGGATAACATCGCCGTCTGCGCCATACTTGGCCATTTCTACCCAATCGCCCACACGCACCGAATCATTGGCTGATACCTGTATGCTGGCGACGAACCCGAGTATGGTGTCTTTAAATACCAACATCAAAATGGCTGATGCCGCGCCCAAAGATACCAAGAACGACCATGGCGAATTTCCGGTCACGACCGAAAAAATGATGGTACCGCTGACAAACATCAGGAATATCTGGGTCACCTGCAGGTAACTGTCTATGGGTTTGTCAAGAAAAGCCTTGGACGTTTTTAAGATGTCCCTTGCCGTTTTGAGCAGTGCGCTAAACAACTGAAAGACGACGATGGTGACGATCACCGAGAGGCATTTTATGAGTATCGCCGTGAAATTTGGAAAACCAACGAAGATTGCTGGAAGCAGTTGTTGCGCAACAAAAAGCGGTATCAAATGACTCAGGTGATCCAATACTTTATTGTCTAGCAATTTGTCATCCCAAGTGGCTGTCGTCCTTTTGATGAGCCTAACAAATAGTGTTTTAATAATTCTACGCGTGATAAAGTCGACCATAATCAACAGGATGATTGCGGCGATCAACAAGATAACTGACGTGACGCTGTTTTCGGCTTGATCGGGGAGGCCGACGCCTTCGATCTTGCTATGTGTCCAATCGTATATAAAGCTTTTTTGTAGGGTAGGGATGTTAATAAACTTTGTGTTTTCCATATTAACAGACAAAGATACAAAAAATGAAAAAGATGGCTTGTAGGCCATCTTCCAATACTTTTATAGGCTTGTCCTATCGTGCTTGTGCTTAAAAAGCAGGGCAAATAAAATAGCAATAACGAGTGTATATCCCGCAAATGCGAGCCAAATGTGATGCCAATCCTTCAACATTACTTCCGCGCTAAGTAAACCATCTTGAAAAATCGATACGCCGCGTCCCTTGACGAAACCTAGAAGGCTTTCATTGGTACTTTCTGTCTTAAGGTAACTCGCGAGCGTGGATATGTTGGAAAAATGCAATGTAAAGTAGTTGTCGATGATCCATCCCGATAAAAGACTGCCTAAGACGGCTCCAAATCCATTGGTCATCATCATAAACAGACCCTGTGCAGAACTGCGTATATGCGCGTTCGTAGAGGTTTCCACAAATAGTGATCCAGAGATATTGAAAAAATCGAAGGCCATTCCGTAGACAATACAGGATAGTACGATCATCCACAGGCCTGTCGTGGGATCGCCGTAGGCGAACAGTCCAAAACGTAATACCCAGGCAAACATCGATAGCAGCATCACTTTTTTAATGCCAAATTGCTTCAAAAAGAAAGGGATAGCGAGGATAAATAAGGTTTCCGATACCTGGGAAATGGACATAATGATCGTGGAGTATTCGATCACAAAGGAGTCTGTATACTGGGGATAAAATTTGAATTCATCAAGGAAAACGTCGCCATAGGCATTCGTCAATTGGAGCGCTCCACCCAAAAACATCGAGAACACAAAGAAAAGAGCCATCTTATAGTTAGCGAAAAGCTTGAATGCCTCTAAACCGAAGGTTTGTATCAAAGATTGATTTTCTCTGTTCACGTTTCTTGGTGGACACTTCGGAAGCGTCCAAGCAAATAAGCTTAGTCCGAAGGCGGCAGCACCAGCGATGTGAAACTGATGTCCGGTGGCTTTGTTTCCCGTAAGATTGACCAACCACATCGCCGCGATAAAACCAATGGTACCCCAAACGCGGATGGGAGGAAATGCTTTTACCAAATCGTATTTGCCCGTCGTCAATGCGGTATACGAAATGGAGTTGGACAGCGCCAGTGTAGGCATATAGAAGCACATCGCAAGGAGTATGATGTAGAAAAACAGCTGCGGGTCGTCGACCTGAGGCAGGTAGAACAAAGTCACTGCATAAAGAAAGTGCATCAGGCTGTACAGCTTCTCTGCGTTCACCCAACGATCTGCAATGATACCCATGAGTGTTGGCATAAAGAGCGATGCGATACCCATGGTGGCAAATATGGCTCCAAACTGCGTGCCATCCCATTGTTTTGTGCCAAACCAATAGTTCGCGATTGTAATTAACCAAGCTCCCCACACGAAAAACTGAAAGAAGCTCATGATGGTTAATCGTAATTTTATGGACATAGTATTGTATTAGGGTAATTATGATTTTCTTCGTTCAATCTCATCGCGTATTTTCGCCGCAGTTTCATATTGTTCGGCTTCGATTGCTTTGTTCAGTGTTGCCTCTAGCTGCTCATCATTCAGGTTGGCGTAAGGAGAGGTTTGCACTTTTTCCTGCTCAGCGCTAGGCTCTTCTTTCTGTAGGGTATTCTCCTTCGGGGGGAGGTTTTCGATGTTCTCTAAAAAAGCGAAATCATTGCTCTCGATCACGATGCCTGCAGCATCCATGATGAAGTCGTAGGTGTAGATTGGAGATCCAAATCGGACAGCCAGTGCAACGGCATCAGATGTTCGGGAGTCTAGTTCGATAGATTTGTCGCCATTGGAACAAATAAGTTTGGCAAAAAAAATACCGTCGATAAGGTTATAAATTAGGATTTCCTGTATTTTTATTTGGAAGTTGTCAGCGAAAGTTTTGAAAAGGTCATGCGTTAATGGACGAGAGGGTTGCATTTTCTCAATTTCAACAGCGATGGCCTGTGCCTCGAAGCCCCCAATAATTATCGGTAGACGGCGATTACCGCCAATTTCTCCAAGAACCAATGCATATGCCCCGGATTGTGTCTGACTGTAGGATAACCCAACTATATCTAATTTGATTTTCTTCATTCTTAAAGCCTTACCTTCGTACAAAGATGTAAATATTCAAGCCAAAATAAAAATGGCCAGACACAATTTCTTGACGTCTAGCCATTTACTTTGTTTCGATATTGTTGTTTAGTTATTTTTATAGGCTTTTAAGGCTTCAATGAGCTGTGGCACAACCTCAAAAGCGTCTCCGACGATACCGTAATCGGCTACTTTGAAGAAAGGAGCTTCAGGATCTTTGTTGATCACCACAATGGTTTTAGAAGCACTAACTCCCGCTAGATGCTGAATAGCACCCGATATACCGATGGCGATGTAGAGGTTCGGCGTTACGGCCAATCCGGTTTGCCCAACGTGTTCCGCATGTGGACGCCAGCCCGCGTCCGATACGGGTTTCGAACAAGCTGTGGCCGCACCAAGTACATCCGCCAGCTCTTCCACCATCGCCCAGTTTTCAGGTCCTTTTAAACCGCGCCCAGCCGACACCACAATATCGGCCTCTGGTAGGGACACTTTATCCGTTGCACGCACGATATCCTTGATCACCGTCGATAAGTCGGTAGCGGGAACCTGAGGTTCATATTTTTCAATGGCTACCGCAACAGCAGATACTGTTGCTTCTAAACTGTTTGGCGTTAGTGCGATCACCTTTTTCTGTTCCTGCAACTCCTCCGTTGCAATGGCTTTATTCGAGAATACGCTTTTTTGAATCTGCCACACGCTACCGCTTATTTTCGGAAGGGATATGACACCATCTGCCAATACAGCACGGAGCTTTGCCGCCACGCGTGGAGCAAGACCCTTTCCGCTAAATGAATTGGATAATATCACCGTTTGTGCATCGATACTTTTTGCGACTTCAGCAATGACCGATGCATAAGCCTGATTAACAAACTGTCCCAGATCGCTGTTGTTGACCTCGATAACTTTCTCTACACCATATTGACCTACTTTGTTAAGCTCTTCCTGCGAAACATTTCCTATACTTAATGCCGTTACTTTTTCGCCCGTGAGATCACCAATGGCTTTGCCATACGAGAGCGACTCAAATGCGGATTTTTTTAGTGCGCCTTCAACGTTTTCTATATATACTAAGATTGACATAATTATTATTCTAAAAGGTGATCAAAATTAAATGACTTTAGCTTCGCTATGTAGCAACTGAACCAGTTGGGCGATATCAGCTTTGTCGATAAGTTTTACCTGTCCACGTGGGGCCGGCGTATCGTAATGGCTGATTTTTGAAAGTACTGGTACCTCAATAGCATCGATTACATGAAGCGGCTTGGTCCTCGCGGTCATGATCCCGCGCATGTTCGGTATTTTTGGCTCAGCTACTCCTTCCGCAGTGCCCACAACAATGGGCAAGGATACGCTCAGCACTTCTTTGCCACCTTCGATTTCCCGCTCCACAGATGCTTCCGTTCCGTTAATTTCTAACTTCTTCGCAATAGAAATAGATGGGATGTTCAACAATTCCCCAAGAAATCCCTGGACTTGAGCTCCATTATAATCAATGGATTCTCGCCCTGTTAAGATAAGATCAAAGCCATTGGATTTTGCGTAATTCGCTATCTGGTTTGCTACAAACCAAGCATCGCGCGCGGCAGCATTAACACGCACTGCGTCATCGGCGCCCACAGCCAATGCTTTTCTAATCGTTGCATCTGCCGCTGCTTCGCCAACATGGATCACAGTCACGGTACCTTTTCCGCCTTCAGCCAATTCAACAGCCTTGGATAGGGCAATTTCGTCATATGGATTGATGATGTATTGGACACCATTGCTGTTAAATGCAGTATTATTGTCCGTAAAAGTGATCTTGGATGTCGTATCCGGTACGTTACTCAGGCATACAAGTATTTTCATCAGTTTATCGTTTATTAAAGTTTAAATGGTGCAGGAACAGAACAATTGCTATGGACAATATGTCCAAAATTGATTCCCTTACTACTAGCTAACAACACAAACCTATTAATTTTTAAGGCGAAAACCAAGGTTTTTTCTCTTCCTCTTGGTCATCCTTGTAATGTTCTATATTTATGCTATTTGTATTATATGAGCTATAATAATGTGATATTGTCATTTAAGTTTGGTTTTTTGTGTTTTATGTTGATATTTTTTTAAAAATTTACACACTTGTATCTTAGTCAATATATTGTCATTTTTATATGCTAGCATAGTAATTTTGTTTTTGAAAACCACCGGTGCTGATCCATATACGCTGTCAATATTTTCGTACTTTTGGTTTTTAACAATCAACGTAAGGCTATGCCAAATAGAATTGAAGAACTTAAGGTCTTTCTTGCCGAAACTCCGCAAGATCCGTTTTTGAAATATGCATTAACGATGGAGTATAAGAAGGAGGGGGATAAGGAGAAGACTTTAGCGGGATTTTTGGATTTAGTGACCAATCATCCAGATTATGTAGGTACCTACTACCACTATGCAAAATATTTAGAGACACTGCAGGAAAAAGAGCGGGCACTAAAAATATATCAAGAGGGTATGGAGGTTGCGCAACGTGTTCGTAATCGCCACGCATATGGTGAATTATTAGCAGCATACAACTTGGCGCGTGGTATCGATGACGATGATTGGGACGACTAAAAAACAAGAAAATTGCATAGTTAACATTTTGTGGTATCTTTTTTGTTATTGATATCCAAAATCTTATGTGATGCGTTTCGTTGTATACTTAATTGGACTTTTAATCGTGGTTTCTGCATCCGTTGGTTGCATAAACACTCGAACCAATGCGAGTATTGACAATAACAAGTTTGGGAAGATTACGGAGGGAAGGCTAGTGGGAACTTACCGCGGTGATCTACCCTGTACGGATTGTGAAGCGATCGCAACGGTGCTGACTATCGCTAGCGATAAGGCATATACTTTGGAATATGTCTATGTGGGGAAAAGCCCCGAAGCATTTTCAAAATCTGGAAAGTGGGAACTGCAGGAGGGGGAGCTTAACTTGGAAGGGCTTGACTTTAAATACAAAGTGGAACCCAACCAGTTGCGACAGTTGGACTTGTCTGGTAATGAGATTACCGGTGATTTAGCAGAGCGTTATGTACTACATTCCTTGGAATAGATACACTATTCAAAAGTTAATACTTGTTTTTTGATTAGTGATATAGTTTAAATACTAAAATATAAATAAAAAAAGACCTCCTTAGAGGTCTTTTTTTATTTATGGTTTTCACAAAGATCTTTCAAAGTCTTAACGACAAAATCTACTTCTTCTTTTGTATTGTATTTGCTGAAAGAGAAACGCACTGAAGGGCGTTCACCGTCACATTTTAATGTGCGAAGCACGTGGCTTCCAATTTCTGATCCCGAACTGCAGGCACTGCCTCCAGAGGCGGAAACACCAGCGATGTCAAGACTGAATAGCAACATGTCTGCTATCTCGGTCTTTGGAAGAGATACATTCAGCACCGTGTAGAGCGACTGCGCCGCCTCCCGGTTACCATTGATAGCAATGCCGGGTAAAGCTTTTTCCAGTTCTTGGATCATATAATCCTTAAGCCCTTGGATATGTTGCTGATGATGCTCCATTTCCTGATAGCACAGCTCCAGTGCTTTAGCCAGGCCAACGATGCCGTACACGTTCTCTGTACCTCCTCGCATATTGCGCTCTTGCGCTCCGCCGTAAATGAGCGGTTGGATCTTGTTGCGTCCGTTGATATACAGAAATCCTACGCCCTTTGGTCCGTGAAATTTATGCCCCGCTCCGGTGATGAAATCAATATGCAAATCGGAAAGGTCATGTATATAATGTCCCATTGTTTGTACCGTGTCGGAATGAAACACGGCGTTAAATTCTTGGCATATTTCAGATACCAGCTTGATATCGGTTAGATTTCCGATTTCATTATTAGCGTGCATCAAGGATACAAATGTTCTTGGATTCATTGTCAACAGCTCGCGTAAGTGTGCAAGGTCTACATTGCCCTGCTCGTCGATACGAACGAAATCTAGTTGGATATGTCCGCGCTTTTCCTGCTCTTCCAATGTGTGCAAAACGGCGTGGTGCTCCAAAGGGGAGGTGATGGCATGCGTAATACCTAGATCGATGATCGATCGTACGATCGCCATATTGTCTGCTTCTGTTCCGCCGGAGGTAAAGAAGATCTCGGAAGGTGATGCCTTTAATAGGTTAGCAACTGTCTTTCTCGCTTTTTCAACGATCGTTTTCACCTGCCGTCCGTGCGCATGAATAGACGAAGGATTGCCGAAATTCTCCTGCATGGTTGCTGTCATGACTTTAATCACTTCAGGTTCAAGCGGGGTTGTCGCGGCATTATCAAAATATACTTGCATGCTGCAAAAGTAATCAAAGGAAATGTAATAATAAACAATATGTGAATAAGGCGTCTGTCAAACTTTTAACGAAATAGGAGTATGGACGAGCTTTCGCTATACATCACATCCTAAAGCGGGGGGCATACCTTTACCGCTTCTTCCTGATTAGCGTGTATACGGAAAACAACCCGCCCAAGAGCGCGAAGTACAACACAATGTCGCCATAGCGCGTGTAGTGTGTTAAATCTTCGTTGAGGTTGATTTCCTGAGTAAGGGCATCGGGAACCCACCACTTTGTTTGTTGGACGACATCACCACGTTGATTGATGAAGCCTGAAATTCCGGTGTTGGCCGATCGCGCTATCCAACGGCGATTTTCGATAGCACGAAGTTTTGCATATAGTAAGTGTTGATCTTTTCCGGAGGTGTCGCCCCACCAGCCATCATTGGTAACGATGGCGATAAATTGAGCCCCTTGTTTGATATAGTCGGCAACGTAATTGCCCCAGATCGACTCGTAGCAGATTACCGGTGCTGCGCCAATACCACTTTGTGCGTAAAGAACGGATGGCTTCTCTTGGCTACCATAACCGCCGGTGGATCCTCCGAAATGCGCAAAGAGCGGCTTCATAAACGCGAGAGCATCGCCAAAAGGCAATTTTTCTACCCCGGGGACGAGCTTTGACTTATGGTAAAACTGTAGTTTGCTCGATTGGTCTACCAATACGGCAGCATTAAAAGGATCTAAAAACACTTTATTTCCATAATCACGAGCAGTGAGCGTTTTTTGGTAGTTGTAGATCTGGTAGCTTTCAATCCCGGAAAGGATACTGCCGTTCTTGTATGTATTAAGGAAAACCTGAAGACTATCAAAAGCAGGATAGGTTCTGAATTCTTCCTCATTGATGCCGCGGGCGGCAGAGATGGCTGTCTCTGGCCATATGAAGAATTCTGTATTCGGCTTTCCAACCTTGGACGAAAGCTGTATAAGGTTCTGTAATTGCGCCTCCGGGCTGATGGAATTAAACTTTTGATAGGGGTCAATGTTCGGTTGCACAACAACGATTTCCGATGGATTTACATGCTCCTCGTAACTGCTATACTGCCACAGGGAAAGGCTGCTGGGAATGATAATAAGCCCCGCAAGCGCTAACGCTATTTTCTTGTTGCTGATGGCTTCTACTTTCTCGCGCTTTTGCCAAATCAGCAAAAAGAAAAGAATATTGCAGCCCCAGATCCAAAGGGTGCCGCCATACACTCCCGTAACACTGTACCACTGTATCAACTGATGAAAGCTGGCAAAGCCATTGCCCAAGGTCATCCAGGGAAAAGCCAAATCCCACCATTGGTGTAAGAATTCGTAGCCCATCCATAGGGATACCAAACCGATAAAACTATAACCAATGCTTGTTTTCTTGCGCAACTGGTAGTACAAACGGAATACCGTTGCCATTAACAGTGGGGCTAAGCCGAAGGGAATCAGGGAAATCGGTAGGGCAACATAACTAGGGAGGTAGGCGCTCATGGCATTGTACACCCAATAGATGGAAGCTGTGTTCCAAAGGAATCCTGTCAAGAAAGCAAGCCAAAAAACCTTTCGTCCTTTGTTTGAACTATCGCTACGGATGGTCTGTTCGATGGCGATAAGTAGCGGTACAAAAGCAATCCATAAAATGGGACTGCTGTAGGGAATGGGCGGCCAGGCCAACCATAATAGAATAGCACTGGATAGCGCCAAGATGTATTTACTCTTCACGTCTTACAATTGTGATAAAAGCTCGGTTTTTTTTGTTTCGTATTCCGCCTGCGTAATCAACTGCCTGTCGTAAAGTGTTTTAAGTTTCTTGAGTTTTTGCGTCAGCTCATCATCTTCTTCCGCTGGTTTTGGTGCAGTTTCTTCTTGGATAAACGATGGAATAGACGTTGCCGGTGGCTTGACCTCGTTGACATCGATCTTTGGTACCGCAGGGTCGGCGTTATCCACAAGTTTTGGTGCGTTTGCTTCATTACTTTGTGGGCGCACGACAGCTACCGTAGGCTCAGGCTTAGGTTTCTCCGATACGGGATCTGCCAAGGGTTTTGCCGCTGGAGCCTTCGCTGTTTCCAGCGCCTCTTTAATCAATTGATATAGTTTTCGTGCCTGCACTTTAGGGATGTAATCGATCGTCAGGTTCTCTCCTGCCTGCGGGATGACTGTCACCTTCGAACCAAAAATTTCTTCCTTAAAGGCAATGTCCTTGATATCGGACCAAGAAAATATCTCAAAATTTGTCGCCAATCCAAGCTTGGTGAACTCACATAAAAAGATCCGCTTGTTGCTCACCGTTATACTATCCGGCAGCAGGGTCACCGCAGGTTTCTTTTGTAACGATATGTATTGTATAAACTCGCCAGCGGTGAGCATGTCAATAATTTTATCATGGATCTTTTCAACCACCTTGGGGTCTTGTCCGTCTTGGAGAAATTTTTCTATAGCCATTTTATAATCAAATTAATGTAAACCTGCAGGAATTCCGCTGTTTATTGATCGGCTCCTGCGACACAAAATACGAATTCTCCTTTTATGGGATTGTTCTCAAAATGTAATTTTAACGTTGACAATGTACCACGTACATTTTCCTCGTAGAGCTTGCTCAGTTCGCGGGAAATGGAAGCCTCGCGTTCTTCCCCAAAATATTGAATAAACTCATCTATTGTTTTTAGGATACGGTGAGGCGATTCATAAAAAATCATCGTGCGTTTTTCTTCTATCAATTGCTTCATCCTCGTCTGACGGCCTTTTTTTACTGGTAGAAATCCCTCAAAGCAAAAGCGGTCGTTCGGAAGCCCTGAGTTGACCAATGCCGGTACGAAAGCCGTTGCGCCGGGTAGGCACTGCACTTCAAGCCCTTCTTTAATGGCTTCGCGCACCAAAAGAAATCCGGGGTCGGAAATCGCTGGCGTACCGGCGTCAGATATCAAGGCTATTTGCTGTCCTTCCTTTAGAAACTTGATAATCTCTGAAACAGCCTTATGCTCATTGTGCTGATGATGGGCAAATACTTTCTTCTCGATACCAAAATGCTTGAGCAGAGGCGCACTTGTACGGGTATCTTCCGCCAAGATTAAGTCGGCCTCCTTTAAAATACGGATCGCCCGAAAGGTCATGTCTTCCAGATTGCCAATAGGCGTGGGTACTAGATATAGCATAAACAAAGTTAAGAAAATTACAGTGTATTTACCTAGCCTAGTGATCAGAGACAGCGGTTCCGCTAATTTCCCATCACGTTATTGGCGTCGTAAAATTCACGCTGTCATGGTATTCCAAGAATTATCTTTGCTAAAGTGTCGATAGGAGGTGGGAAAAGAGCTAGTTACTGGGTTGTGTTTCTTGAAACTATGGCTTTTTCTGTGTGGAGATTGTTTGGGATAACCTCCTGTTTATAGTTGCAAGCGTCCCCCCAATAACTAATCTTCCAAGCTAACGAAATCATCCCCGTCATAGGCAAACTCTTGGAGTTCGACTTGCATGTCTTGTTCGAAAATTTCTAAATCTTTCAACATAATCGTATTTGTTTAAATATGTACAATCAAATGTAACCTTGTGTTATGAACTGGACATTACGTCCAAATCAATTAATTGTTAATTCGCTTGGTAAACAATCAAAAATATAAAATGTTTTTAATAATTAAAATGTATTTATATAAAAATGGCAATTAAAATAAAATAACATTGGAATATTGGTGATAATGGGCGAATTCATTTACACTTCTTATCTTTGTGCTTGTAAAAAGTTATTTTTCATTTATGTTACAAATAAATTATATCCGTGAAAACAGGGATGCCGTAATCGAGCGATTGGCTGTCAAGAATTTTAAAGAGGTGAACTTGGTTGATGAGCTTATTCAATTGGACGAGTCGCGCCGTAGAATTCAAAACGAGTCCGATTCGATCGCTGCGGAAGCCAATGTTGCTGCAAAGCAGATTGGAGATTTGATGCGCCAAGGAAAGAAAGAAGAAGCCGAAGCCGTTAAGTCGAAATCTTCCGGATATAAGGAGCAGGTGAAACAACTTACCGATCAGTTGGCAAACGTTGAAAAAGAACTGCACGACAAGCTTGTGCAGTTGCCCAATCTGCCACATAGCTCGGTTCCTATTGGGCATACGGCCGATGACAATGAAGTGGTTCTCGCGCATGGTGAAGTTCCTACATTGGCTGCAGATGCGCAACCACATTGGGAGTTGCTGACAAAATACGATATTGTGGATTTGGAACTCGGTGTGAAGGTAACGGGTGCCGGCTTTCCTGTCTATAAAGGTAAGGGAGCGCGCTTGCAGCGTGCATTGATCAATTTTTTCTTGGATCAAGCGGCCGAAGCTGGTTACAGTGAGGTGCAGGTGCCGATCTTCGTTAATGAAGCTTCTGCTTTTGCGACGGGGCAACTTCCGGATAAAGAGGGGCAGATGTACCACGTTACCGGAGACGACTTTTACTTGATCCCTACGGCTGAGGTACCGGTAACCAATCTTTATCGCGATGTCATTGTCAAGGAAGATGAGTTCCCTATCAAGCATTCGGCTTATACGCCATGTTTTCGCCGTGAAGCTGGATCTTATGGTGCGCACGTACGTGGATTGAATAGGTTGCACCAGTTTGATAAAGTGGAGACGGTTCAGATCGTGCACCCCGAACAATCCTATGCCGTTATTGAAGAGATGAGCCTATATATCCAAGGATTGTTGCAAAAACTGGAATTGCCTTATCGCGTGTTGCGCCTCTGTGGTGGTGATATGAGCTTCACCTCTGCCTTGACCTATGATATGGAGGTCTTCAGCGCGGCACAGCAGCGTTGGTTAGAGGTTTCTTCCGTTTCCAACTTTGAAACTTATCAATCTAACCGCTTGAAGGTACGTTTTAAGAATGCAGAGGGAAAAATGCAGCTTGCCCATACGTTAAATGGATCTGCATTGGCCTTGCCGCGCATCGTGGCATCTATAGTAGAAAACAATCAAACCAAAAAAGGAATACGTGTTCCAGCAGTACTGGTGCCCTATACTGGTTTTGAGTGGATTGACTAGACGCGGGCTTCGACTATCATAAAAAAAGCGTAGACGTTTCATTTCGTCTACGCTTTTTTGTTGCATGATGTGGCATTGCGGCGCCGCTGAAAGCAGCCTAGTTTTCCTCGTTTGGCTCCGCTTCCAGCGGTATCCGTGGCTCCATCCTCACCAAATATTGGTCGTTGTCATCTTCAAAGAGTATCTGTACAACCCAGTTTTCTTCTCGCGCGATTTTTATCAGTTCGTCTTGATCTATGTATAGCCAAGCAAAAGGCTGTCCCATATGGCCTTTGTAGGCATATTGAAATCGAATCTCGCCAAGGTAATGGTCTGGTTTTTTGATCTTGTACTCATCATACAAATAAGCAATGTTTGAAGAGTCGAATAGCAATTGGCCATTTGGCCGAAGCAATGTTTTTGCATGGCGTAAAAGTGATCTGAAACCTTGCAGTGTTCCCGCCAGTCCAATACCGTTCATCAGAAAGAGAAGGGTGTCGTACTGCTTGTGCTCCAGTTTGAAAAAGTCGCCTTCAATGACGCGCAGTACACCGCGCTGCACCATGATGCTGCAGGCGGCGGCCGATTGTTCTATCGCATCAACCAGAAAATTCCCTTGCTGAAGGTGTAAGGCATGGCTGCCTACACCAGCCCCCACGTCCAGCACATGGCCGTCACATAAGGCTAAAGCAATGTGTTCCAGCTCTGGAAAATCTTCTTCTTCACGAAAGAATACCTCAATAGGCATCTCCTCGATATCGCCGTAGCTACTGTGCAACAAAAGCGGTTCCGATAGCTTCCCCAGCGTATGGAAGTCGTATAGCGCTTCGCCGTAAACATCTCTCTCCATTAGCCCCTTATCTTTAAAATTTCTTTTGCAATTGCTATTTCCTGCGTCGTACCGGTATGTTTATTAGGTTCATCGGATAGCTTGATCACCTCCGTCCATTCACCATCTTCGGGCTTCGCTTCCGTCATTTTTAGCACGATGTTCATGCGAGATAATCCGACATCATTCGTGAAATCGGTGCCTATCCCAAACGAATGCCCAATTTTACCGTTGCAGAATGTCGCTATATGTTCTACTTTTTCGTAATCCAAACCGTCTGAAAAAATGATGGTTTTCGATCGAGGGTCGATGCCTTTTTGTTGATAATGATCGATGGTCATCTGGGCAAAGGTCAATGGATCACCGCTGTCGTGACGTACGCCATCAAAAAGTTTGGTCAGTTTCTTATCAAACTGGGTAAAAAACACTTTTGTTGTATAGGTGTCCGAGAGGGCTATACCGAGGTCTCCACGGTACACGTCTGCCCAATGTTCCAAGCCAAGTAGGTTGGCCATTTTATAGCCATATTTCGCCGCATGGAACATAAACCATTCGTGGGCGTGTGTACCTATGGGGGTGGTTTCATATTTCATAGCTAAATGCACGTTGGATGTACCGATGAAGGTTTTGGACGAATGGTTTTTCAAGGTGCGTATCACCAAGTCATGTACGGCATAGGAATGTCGGCGTCGTGTGCCGAAATCGGCCAAGGTGATCTGCAATTTGTCGTATTTGTCCATCTTATTGGCCACGATTGAACATACCTCCTCGTTAGATATTCGCTCTAGGCCATGCGCTTCATAATAGAGCTCGCAGATTAACGACATGATCGGTACTTCCCACAAAATGGTGCGGTACCAGTATCCCTCGATGTGCACCTGCAGTTCGCCTCCATGCTGCTCGATATGTACCTCCTCGGGGTCATACCTATAGCCTTGTAAAAAATCTAGATAAGTAGGGTCTATATAGGGACATTTGTCGTGCAGAAATTGCTTTTCGGCTTTGCTCAATTTAAGCTGCGCCATTTCGCCTATCGCTTCTCTCAACAATTTGTCAAAACCTTCCGGGAATTGATGCTTTCCACGATTGATAAACTGATAACGGGCCCTCGCTTTAGGGAACAATTTGCTGACTGCAAACTGCATCGTGAATTTATAGAAGTCGTTATCGAGTATCGATGATAATGCCGCCATGAAAGAAACTTAAATTTAAAAACAGGTGAAGTTAATAATAAAAACATGAAACGTAGGGGAGGCGTAACTAAGCTTTTGTTTATAAGTTGTTTATTTTATAATGCTCGTATCCATCTAGCTGCTTGTCACTGTCTTCAATTGTCTCCCGAAGGATGTGATGATCGATCTTTGCCAGGTAGGAAAGATATTGGTCAGTACCGGCATTATTGTTATAAGGATGGTACATACGTTATCCCTTGGGCCACAACGCAGGTGTCAAGGATCATTCGCGAAAACTAAGAAATAAGACGCATCATGCTTGACATGAAACAAGAACGGAGGGAATAAACCCTCCGCGCCTGATGTTCAATTAAAATAGTATATTGTTTAGCGTGTGCTACGGCCACTTGAGCGTTCGCTATTGCTGCTCTTTGCTGCTCTGCTGCTGCCTCCCGAATTGCTGCGTTCTGTGTGGGATGAGCTAGAGCGGCTTACCTGTGAGTTGGAACCGCTACTGCGTTGACTCGCTTGTTGAACCGGTGCACTTTGGCGTTGAGGCGCGCGGCTTTCGCTGCGATTTGGTGTGCTCCGTTGCTGCGGTGCAGTCTGTTGACGTTCGGTTGTGCCACCCCGGCTTCTTCCCTGTGCAGGTGTCGTACTTCTGTTTTCGGTACGTTGTCCCGCTGTTGACGACGGGCGCTCACCTCTTACCGTAGTGCCCGAGCTGCGACCACTATTTTGTACGCCCGCATTGTTCGTGGCTGGACGCTCGTTGCTACGTGATACACGGCCTTCGTTTTGTGTCGTACGGCCAGCGGTGTTCGTACGTGTATTACTACGCGATGTGGTGGGCGTAGTGCCTACATTATTGCGTGATGTGCCTGCTCCATTCGTGGCTCTACTGCCTGTTTCGGAACCGCGTGTAGCTCCCGTAGGACGTTCCGTACGATTGGAATTGACGTTGCTACGGCTCGTGTTTCCAGCATTTGCACGCGAGGTGCTGCTACCCGAAGATCGCGCTGTATTACGATCAGGTCTGTAGATGGACACCGATCGGCTGTCTACCCGGGACCTTCCAGGGCGATCACTTGTGCGTATGTCCCTAACGGTCACGCGGCGTCCAATGTTACGTTCTATGTCGCGTCGACCAGGACCTCCATAGTAGTGATGATTATTCACGACATAGGTGTTGTTGATGATCGTTGTGCGGTTATAGATGTTACGCTGACCGTAGCTCCAGTGACGCGAGATGTAAGGGTCGTAGATGCGACGTACGGGAAGGAAAACCCATAGGTTGATAGGCATCGCTACCGATACGTTGACTCGGTTACGTGGAGCCATGGGCGCCCAACCGTAATAACCGCCGCCGGTTCTCCAGTCTACCCAAGCCGGTCCCCATTCATAATCGGGGATCCATCCCCAGCCGTTATAGTTGGTATACACCCAGCGTCCGTAATGAAAAGGAGCCCATCCCCAGTCGTAATTGGACACCCAAGTATTTCCATATTCGGTCATGGTCCAATAGCCATCGGTGCCATAAGGACGGAAGTTTCGATCTACATTAGGGAACCATATGTCGCCGTAGTTGGCGTCACGATCCCAGCTGCCGTAAGGCGATAATTCATCATAGAAAAGATCGAATGAAACCTCCCCGTAGGGTTGTGCATCAGCCTTCTCAAAAGAAAATACCGCCAAAAGTAGGGCTACAACAACTACATATAATGTGGAATTTTTCATGCGTTTCATAGTCTTATCATTTAAAGGTGAAACTAATCTTGTTTACTGTTAGGACTGGCTTATCCATAGGAAGGTTTAATCTTTAATACGAAACTGTAAACAAATGGTAAATATTTTGGTTATGTAATTATTAGCAAATGATGACATCGGCGAAAGAACAAAAAGTTTGTACATTTGTCGGGTATTTTTGACAGGTCATCATTTTAGGCTTCAGTGTTAACTTCATACTTAAATGGGAAGTAAAATAGAAAAACTACTTATCGAGTTCGCGCGGATTCATCGTTTTATGGTGAGCTTTCTGCGAGAAGCGGTATCTCCACCTTATGAATTCAAAGAGATTATTCGCCAATGCTACGAGATTGGCTGGAAATCGTTCCCATTAATCAGTCTAACGGGCTTTATCGTAGGTTTCGTTTTTACGAAGCAGTCTAGACCGTCACTGGAAGAATTTGGTGCCACGTCTTGGCTGCCGGCCTTGATATCGATTGCTATTGTGCGTGCGTTGGCTCCCTTGGTCACCGCATTGATTGCATCTGGGAAAGTCGGGTCGCAAATTGGAGCCGAACTTAGTTCTATGAACGTTACTGAACAAATTGACGCCATGGAAGTGTCGGGTACTAACCCGACTAAGTTTTTGGTTTCCACACGTATTATTGCGACGACCTTTATGATTCCTGTGCTCTGTTTCTACGTGGCCGGTATTGGGTTGTTTGGCGGTTACCTCAGTATAATCGGTAAGGATGACCTTAGTATGCTTGCTTTCTTTACCCAAGTGTTTGAATCCATTGCGGCTAAGGATATTTTTGCTATGGTTATTAGGGCGGTGGTATTTGGCTTTACGATTGGCTTTGCGAGCTCTTACGTCGGTTACTATTCGACGAAAGGTACCGAAGGCGTCGGAAAGGCAGCAAACAGCGCCGTTGTTTCGTCCATGTTTTTGGTGTTCGTGGAAGAGCTGCTTATTGTTCAATTGTTGGCCTTGCTTAATTGATAGAAGATGGAGAAGAACAAAGTGAATATTGATCACGATGAAACAGTGATCCATGTCGATGATGTCAGTAAATCATTTGGTGACCTGCACGTTCTCCGCAATGTAGATGTCAAGCTATATAAAGGTGAAAACCTCGTGGTGCTGGGACGGTCGGGGACAGGTAAATCTGTACTTATCAAATTGATATCTGGTCTTTTAAGTCCCGATACCGGAAATGTTCGTGTTTTGGGAGAAGTTGTCAATGATTTGAATGACCGTGAACTACGCGCACTAAGACAACGGATTGGTTTTTCTTTTCAAAATAGCGCGCTATACGATAGTATGACCGTTCGTGAAAATTTGGAATTTCCGCTCGTTCGGAATAAGCGTAATTTATCGCGATCCGAAATCAATAAAGAGGTCGAGGAAGTGCTGGAGGGTGTCGGATTATCACAGGCGATTAACCAAATGCCGTCGGAATTGTCAGGTGGGCAACGCAAACGGATAGGTATTGCTCGTACATTAATCCTGCGCCCCGATATTATGCTTTATGATGAACCGACTGCAGGGTTGGATCCTATCACCTGTTTGGATATTAACTCCCTCATCAATGAGGTGCAAGAACGCTATAATACTTCTTCGATCATTATTACCCACGACTTGGCTTGCGCCAAGATGGTGGGAGATCGTATGGTGATGTTATTGGATGGTAAGTTTGAGCGTCAGGGGACATTCAAAGAGATTTTTGATACGGATGATAAACGTGTTAAACCATTTTATGATTATAATTTTATTGTTTAAAGATATATGAGTACAAACGAAAGAAAGCGTACGCTTACAGTTGGATTATTTGTTTTAATCGGATTGGTTATTTTGGTGGCCGGGATTTTAGTACTGGGGACACAACAGAATAAATTTAGTAAAAATTTGGTTGTCACCACCTATTTTCACGATGTGAAGGGACTAAAAGTGGGCAATAACGTTTGGTTTTCAGGCGTAAAGGTTGGTATTGTCAAGGAAATCAAATTCCAAAGCATCGACGACGTGAAGGTGGTTATGCATATCGAAGAGAAGTCCAGTGAGTTTATTCGGGAAGATGTGGTCGCTAAATTGGGATCGGACGGTTTGATCGGTAATGCTATTGTGAGTTTGATCGGTGGATCGGATGCAGCGGCGGCTATTAAAAACGGTGATGTGGTGAAGTCGGTCAGTGGTACGGATACCGACGCGATGTTTGCTACGCTGCAGACCAACAACGAGAATTTGGTGGAGATTACCAAGAACTTTGCGCTGCTGTCGAAACAGATGGTCGAAGGGAAGGGTACCGTGGGGGCGTTGATGACCGACTCGACCATCGCGCTGTCGCTGAAAGGTTCTGTCAATTCATTGAATAAGGTGATGAGCGATGCAAATAAGGCATCGGCAAATTTGGCGGTATTGATGAGCAAGTTGAACAGTAACCAAGGTTTAATCCACGATCTAACAACAGATACGGCCGTTTTTGCAAGCTTGCGTGAATCCGCCGCACAATTGCAGGGCGTAACCCAGACAGCATCGGCCTTGATGGAAAACCTGAATACAACTTCCGCCCGCCTGAACGATAAGGATAATGCCATAGGGGTGTTGACCAATGATCCGGAGACGGCGGCGGAAATCAAACAGATTTTAAGAAACCTCAACCTAAGTACCGAGAAGCTGGATGATAATATGAAGGCACTGCAGAGTAATTTTCTCTTCCGAGGATATTTTAGAAAGCAAGAGAAAGAAAAGGCTAAGGTGGCAGCCGATTCGTTGAAATAGAACATACAGGAAAGGGGCATGAACTGCGCTCTCCTGCTTAAAAGATAGCATGAGCATTACGAATAAGGATGTCATTTATGAAGACAACCATTACATAGCAATTAATAAACGTGCCGGCGATATTGTGCAGGTGGATACTACCGGAGATAAATCAATGGAAGAAATGGTCAAAGAATATTTGGCCAAAAAATACGATAAACCGAATGGCGCTTTTTTAGGCGTCATTCACCGTCTTGATCGTCCTGTGAGCGGGATGATTCTTTTTGCGAAAACGAGCAAAGGCCTCGATCGAATGAACCGCTTGTTTCATGATAGAAAAGTCTCAAAGACGTACTTGGCGCTGGTTCGTAACAGACCCGAGAAGAAGTCGGATACCCTGAAAAACTGGTTGCTGCGCGACCGTAAGAAGATGATAACAAAGGCTTACGATCGCGAGGTGAAGGGGGGAAGTTTTGCCGAACTCGATTACGAGGTTGTGGGCGAGCTGGAGGGCTATTACCTGTTGAAAGTAACGCCGCTTACCGGCCGTACCCATCAAATTCGTTGCCAGCTGGCCTACATGGGTTGTCCGATTGTGGGGGATAACAAGTATGGCTATCCACGCGGAAGCCTGCGTCGCTCTATTTGTCTGCATTCTCGGGCCTTGAGTTTTGTGCACCCTATCAAAGAGGAATCCATGCAGATCAAGGCAGATTTACCCGTCGACGGCTTTTGGGAGAAGTTCAATGTACTGCTTTAGATAAGCGATGGGCTTCAGGATGAACAACTTTGGGAAAAATTAGGTATTTTTGTCTTATGAAATTAAAATATGCACATTTCTTGATGCTGATGGTTATTCTTGTTGGGATATTGCTATGTACGGATGTTGCAGCGCAGTGTGCCATGTGCTCCTTGAATGCAGAAAACAGCACGACGAATGGCAATACACAAGGTAAAGGACTGAATGATGGCATCCTCTTTTTACTGGCTATTCCTTATTTGATTGCAGTCGGTGTGGGCATATTGTGGTATAAAAAATACCGGAAGAACCAACCGAAGCGTGTTTCGCCGTTTGAAAGATAAGTATATATATGTCTACCTCTAGATTTTCAGCTCTTTTGCAGTCCAAATGTCCACGTTGTAGGGTGGGTAAGATGTTTGAAGGGCCGGTTTACGGCTTTAAAAAGCAGCACATGCACGAGCATTGTCCGCATTGTGGGTTAAAATTTGAAATAGAACCCGGCTATTTTTATGCGGCGATGTATGTAAGCTATGCTTTCTCCGTTGCCGAGGTTGTGACCCTAGGTTTAGCGACAGCATTTTTTTCGAAAAGTGAATCTCCTTGGCTCTATATTGGCGTGCTTTTTCTTGCCATTTTTATCTTCGCTCCATTCAATCTGCGGTTTTCAAGACTTGTGCTATTGCACTATTTGTCACCTAAAGTAGTATATAATCCGCGGTTTGAGCAGGATATCGATAAATAGAAAATGTGATAGGGGAAAAAACGACACAGGTTATTTTCCTGTGCCTTCGTTCGTAGCACGAGCTTTCTGTTTTACGTTGATATTACTTAATCGAACGATAGATACTGCATCTTGCTGTCAAAAATAAATGCCTTTTCCGTATGTTTTGTGGCGATGTACTGCTGTAGGCCAGGTAACAGCTCGTCTTGAAAAGACGCAATGGCCTGGTCATCTTCCGCAGTCATCTGCAAACAATAGGTTGTGCCCTCATGTGGTGAATCCAGCATCCTTAGCAGTCGGATTTCTGCAGACAATTGAGGTAACCTTTGTTTGATCCACGCCAGCACATCATCGTGGCTACTGTCTTCGACTATGACGGAAATGTTGTATAAAATCATGTGTAAAAGTATCAAAAAACCAGCATATTTCGTCTGTAAAAATAAGGTTGCACATGCCTCATTGTGGTAAAAATTGACAATATTTGAAATGGAATAGGATTGGATTATGTATAGATTCTTGCTTTGGGGTTTTGCTTTTGTGTTGATGGGCTTATTTGTGTCTTGTGGAAATAGGCAAAATACCGATCAACTTATCCCTGTTGAAGATTTTTTTGTAAAGCCCGAGAAAAGTAATTTTAGGCTCTCGCCCGATGGCAAGCGAATCGCTTATTTGGGTGTGGATGACCATTGCCGGAATATTTTTGTGCTGGATCTGGAAGATAAGAGTAAGTCTAAGCAACTTACCTATCAGTCGGATATGAATGTGCAGTATTTCTTTTGGGCTTCGGACTCCGCGATTGTCTATTCCAATAGCCATGCCCCAACGGATAGCTTGCGACTATTTGGGATAGCTATAAACGATGAAAAAAGTAAACCCTTGCTTCCGGTAAAGAAGGTCAAGTTACGTTGGTTGCAGCCGCAAAAACTCTATGGTGATTATTTGCTGGCCGCCATGAATGATCGCGATTCTACGGTTTTTGATTTATATAAAATCTTTCTTCATGGTCGTAAACCGGAGCTTGTAACGTCCAATCCTGGTAATATCTTGAATTGGTTTCCATCCCCCGATGGCAAAGTGCGGCTGGCTGTCACCAGTGATAGCGTGCAGGAGAGCATACTTTACCGAGCAGATGATCAACTTCCGTTCAAACAGGTTGCTACCACAGACTATCAAACGCTTATCCAGCCCTTAGGCTTTGTGAAAAACGAGAAGAACATGATCTATGCGCTTTCCAACCATGGGCGTGATAAGCTGGCCTTGGTAGAGTACAATATCGAAAGAGGAGAGGAGGAACGCTTGATCTACAGCAATGGCGAGGTGGATCTCGAGCAAGGAGGCTACTCCGACAATTTGCAAGAGATGGTGTTTAGCCAGTACACTGCAGATAAAACAGAAAAACTGTTCTTCAATAAAGAATTTCAGCATCATTTCGAAAAGCTCTCAGCCCAATTTAAGGGACAGCATATTGACATTATCGATACGGATACCAGTCTGCAAAATTGGATCGTAAAGATATCAACCGATGTAAATGCAGGCGGTATCTACCATTTCAATGTTAACAAACAACACGCAGATTTACTGGTCGACATGAACCCCAAATTGCTGAAAGCGAAACTGTCGCCTAAACAACCCTTGCGCTACCAAAGTCGAGATGGCTTAACGATCCATGGATTTTTAACCTATCCCAATACAGGTGGGCGTAAAGATCTTCCTGTGGTGGTTTTGGTTCACGATGGGCCAAATAGAAGGGAAAGCGTCGATTTTGATGCAGAAGTACAGTTTTTAGCCAATCGTGGCTATTTGGTCTTTCAGCTAAACTATCGTGGTTCCGTTGGGTACGGTCGGAAATTTTGGACTGCAGGTTTTAAGGAGTGGGGCGGAAAGATTCAGAGCGACATTATTGATGGGGTTACCTCGCTGATCCATCAGGGTATTGTAGATAAAAGGCGGGTCGCCATTATGGGGGTGGGCTTCGGCGGATATTCAGCACTGCACGCCGCTACCTACAACTCCTCGTTTTATCGCTGTGCGGTGTCCATGTCGGGGTACACCAACCTGTTTACTTATTTTAAGGAAATCCCCCCTTATCAGCAGCAGTACGTACGTCTTTTTTACAATATCATTGGCAACCCAACCAAAGAGTACGAAATGTTTAAAGCTATTTCTCCCGTTTTCCATGCAGATAGGGTAAAAATTCCTGTTCTTTTCGCGCAAGGGGGAAGTGATCGCTACAGCTCGCTGACCGATGCAAACCAGTTTGTGCAAAAATTAAAGAACAATAAGGTTCCGATCAAGTATATTTATAGGGAAGAGGAAGGTAGACGATTCAAAAGCGAGGAAAATATCATCAACTACTACCAAGAAGTGGAAACTTTTTTAAAGACGTACTTATAGCGATCGATGGCCTATAACCAGCTTAAATACCGCAAAAACTTTGGATTGCTGATTGCCTTCGTGGTGTTGGTTACCATACTTTTTGTGGTGGCCATGCTAGCGGCGCGCTCCATGATTGCAAATTTTATAGAAACGGAATTCAACAACCGCAAGGTGGAGGTCTTTGATCAATCGGTGCAGCCCTTTCAAGAGTTTTTTAATGACAAGATTCCCGAAATTTCCTATTATCAGGGCTATCTTGATTCCGTCAAGGCTGCGTCCTATGTGAGTGATGTTATCCGCAAGAACGCTTTTGTTGAAAGTGTACTCTTTTACGATATTACGGTCACCAATTCAGACTCCATTGAAGCAGGAATCAAATACAATCATTTGTTGGTCTATCCAAAAAACGTGATCTCCTTCAAGCTCGATGCGCAAAATCGTTTGATTGCCGAACGGAAGGAAAGCAATGAGACACGTGCCTATACGGAAGACTTCAATAGTATGGTGTTGAAGTTTGTGGGCTTCCTTGATCGTGTCAACGACTCGACGCGTATGTCGGATAGTGATATCTATAAGGTGTTTTATACCCTGAATGCCGGAAAGGTGTCGTATATGAATATTCCCAGAATCTCGGATTTGCTCGCCTATAAGCAAATGATGTCATCTCCGGATAATCCTATCGTGTCCTATGATCAGGATATGTTTTTGTTTTTGATCAATCCGAGCAAGATTCAGATCAGAAACGTGGCGCCCAATCTGTATGAGAAGATCGAGATATTGCCTATTGTTTCGGGAAGCGTTACCGATCAGCGTTTTTATTTCCAAACAGAGCTCTCCCTGCCGGGGGCACTTTCTGATTATAAATTACAATATACCAGTTCGGAGAATTTTTTAAATAAGGAGATCAACCGTCGGTTTTTACCGGTAAGTGCCGGTATTTCCATTATTTACTTAATCCTGATTTTTATAGCCTATTTGATTTACCGGAATGTGACGATCAACAGTAGGCTATTTCAGTTGCAATATGATTTTATCAATAACTTGACACATGAGTTTAAGACACCGGTAAGCGTGATCAAGATCGCCGGTAATAACATACAGAGCTCCGAAAAGCTGTCGATGGACGAGCAACGTATGTATGGAAAGATTCTCGATCAAGAGGCGGATAAGTTGAATAGCCTGATGAATAAGTTGCTGTCGTTTGCACAGATCGAGAACAAGTCCATCAAACCGAATAAAGAAGAGGTTGGTGTGCGGGAATTTTGTGGGCCAATTTTTGACGCAGTAAAATTGAAATATCCTGATTTAAACTTTTCCTATCAAATCGAAGTCCAAAATAACATGATGGTCGATACCACCTTGTTGTTGAGCGTTTTTCAAAATTTGATTGATAATGCATACAAGTATTCGGAAGCACAGCGGAAGTTTTTAAATATTGACATACAACAAAGTAAAAAGAATTTTGTTATAAGGTTTAAAGACCAAGGTATAGGTATAAGTAAAAAAGAATTTAATAGTATCTTTAAGAAGTTTTACCGCGTGAAGAACCAATTCAACCAGCAAGGGAGCATCGGTTTGGGGTTGGCATTCTGTAAGGAAATAGTTGATTTCATGGGCGGAGAGATCAAGGTGGAAAGTGTTCTCAATCAGGGAACCACCTTTACCTTACTTCTACCCTTAGGTCCAAAAAAGAATTAAGTAAACATTATGAGTAAAGATATCACCATAGCGGTAGTTGAAGACGATGAAAATCTTCGTTTTTTAGTTGCCCATCGTTTGCAAACCGAAGGATATAAGGTTATCCAAACCGGTAATGGTAGGGATGCCGAAGAACTTATTATCCAGCAGAAACCTGCAGTTGTGCTGCTGGACTGGATGCTTCCCGGAAAAGAGGGTATTGAGGTGTGTGAAGCGGTGAGGAAAGCTGGTTTTGAGCATATTATCATTATGATGACGGCAAAATCGCAGGATGTCGACAAGATTGACGCATATAGTTATGGCGTTACCGATTATATTACCAAGCCATTCAATATGGACGTATTGGTAGCGATGATCGAGAACAAAGTGCGTTTCTTTTTGCCAAAGAATAATGATGTTTACACATTTGGCAGTACAGAGCATCACCCAAATATCCATTCCTTGGTGCGCGATGGGCGTAAGATCGAGCTGACGATCTTGGAGAATCGTATTTTACTGTATTTCTTGCAAAATGTCGGTAAGGAGATTACACGTGAACAACTGATGGAAGTGGTGTGGGGTTATAGCTCCAATGTGAACACGCGTACGTTGGACATGCATGTGGTGCGTCTACGTAAAAAAATTGAAACAAACCCCGATAAGCCGCATTATTTACAGACGGTGCGTGGCCTGGGCTATAAATTCGTAGATAGCGAAGAGGAAGAATAAAAAGAAATTTGGTTTTATGCATGTTGCTTGCTATCTTAGCAAGCAAGGTACAAGACCATGTTGTCCTGAAGAAGGATGGTATGGTCTTGTCTTTTTTTTGATTTTTTGTAAAATAAATTAGGTAGAAATATGGCAGAAGTAACGTATTACACGCAAGAAGGTTTGGACAAGCTGAAACAGGAGTTGCAGCAGTTGAAAACGGAAGGTAGAGCTAATATTGCTAAAGCGATAGCCGAAGCACGGGATAAGGGAGACTTATCCGAAAATGCAGAGTATGATGCAGCAAAAGAAGCGCAGGGTCTACACGAGACAAAAATAGCGAAGCTTGAAGAGGTTTTGGCCAGTGCTCGTCTTATTGATGAGTCTACATTGGACACGTCGAAGGTATTGGCTTTGTCGTATGTGAAGATCAAGAACAAGAAAAACAACGCGGTGATGACCTATCAATTGGTGTCCGAAACGGAGGCTGATTTGAAGTCAGGAAAGATTTCCGTTAAATCTCCGATTGCACAAGGCCTGTTAGGTAAATCCGTGGGCGAGGTTGCACAAGTAGAGGCACCGGCCGGTGTCCTAGAGTTTGAAATTCTTGAAATATCGCGGTAAACAGAAGTAAAGGTTATGTGCGGTACTGCCATAACCGCACATGATGTTAAACATATTGCGGAAGACGGTTGTGGAAATGCACAACCGTCTTTTTTTATAGACGTCGATGAGGGAGTTTCAGCGTCTCCTTCGAGAACGACTCATGTCTTGGCTGTTTAATAAGGCTTCGTGGCAAGGAAAAAGGCGACGGTATCCTGAATATTCAGCGCGATTATAATTGCATATGAGAGCAAATTTATCTAAGTTTGTTTGTGATTCTTAATGAAGATAAGCTATGTCAACGATTTTTTCAAAGATAGTGTCAGGGGAGATTCCAGCCTACAAAGTGGCGGAAAGTAATGATTTTCTCGCGTTTTTGGACGTGCGCCCGTTAACCCAAGGACATGTTTTGGTCATTCCTAAAAAGGAAACCGATTACATCTTTGATATTCATGATGATGAATACATGGGGATGTGGGTATTCGCGAAAATTGTTGCTCAAGGTATAAAGAAGGTGTTCCCCTGCCGTAAAGTCGGTGTGGCCGTTGTCGGTTTGGAAGTCGCTCATGCACATATACATTTGATTCCTTTGAATCAGGTTGATGATATGAATTTTGGGAGACCCAAATTGGATATAGCGGAGGAAGAAATGACGCAGATTGCGGAACAAATTCGGGAAGCAATTTCGGAAGTCACCAATGCTAGTAAATCCCAATAACAAGTAAGAACGAAAAGTGCAGTCTCTCGACTGCTCCTTAACGATAACGTATGCAAGATTTGTGGCTGTCCTTCCAGCAATTAATGAATCCCGAGTACCTGTTGAGCCATGGTGGTTTCTACATTGTGGTATTGATCGTCTTTGCCGAAACAGGTCTGTTCTTTGGTTTTTTTCTCCCTGGTGACTACCTGTTGTTTTTGGCAGGGCTTTTTTGCGCCTTGGGAAAGATCGATGTTGATATCACCACCATGTACCTTGGTATTTTATCGGCCGGTATTTTGGGTAATTTTACCGGCTATTGGTTTGGCTATCGAACGGGGCCAATGCTTTTCAAACGCAAGGATTCTTTCCTTTTTAAGCGCAAGTACGTCATCATGGCGGAAGAGTTTTATCAGAAATATGGTGGAACAGCGCTGGTTATAGGGCGCTTTGTTCCTATTATTCGTACATTTGCACCTATATTTGCCGGAGTGGTAAAACTAAACTTCAGGAAATTTGTCCTCTATAACATTATAGGAGCATTCTTATGGGCTTCTTTATTGACGTTAACGGGCTATTTCTTAGGTGTGAAGTTTCCGTCTATCATCCATTACGTCGAATATATCATCGTCGGCCTCATCGTGATCGCATTTTTGCCTATCGCGATAGCTTTGCTGAAACGGTGGTTGAAAAACAGAAAACAAACAAAACAGTCATAATAATTAATGAGTAAAACACATCCTTGGCATCAGATAGCTCCCGGTAGCGACTTGCCAAATTCCGTCAATGCGATTATTGAAATTACGAATGGTTCCAAAGGAAAATACGAGTTGGACAAAGATACCGGATTACTTTTATTGGATCGTGTATTAAGTTCTTCCGTGGTGTATCCTGCCAATTATGGATTCATTCCGCAAACCTATTGTGATGATAAAGATCCCCTCGATATTTTGGTGATCTGCTCCGTGGACATCTTGCCGTTGACTTTGGTTGAGGCAAAGGTTATAGGCGTGATGAACATGGTTGATGGTGGTGAGCAAGACGACAAAATCATTGCAGTAGCTAAAAACGACCCCATTTACAACTACATTACGGATATCGAACAGTTAGCGCCGCACGTAATGAAGGAGATCGTACAATTTTTTGAGAGTTACAAAGCCTTGGAAAAGAAATCTGTACAAGTCGAGGGATTACATGGTCGCGAGCGCGCCCAAGAAATCCTTTTGGAAAGTATAGCGTTGTACAAAAAAGAATTTGGTAATCAATAAATTCTAACATGGCCGTCGACGTTTTTTGGACAATATTTTTAGTTTTAGCCAATGGTTTTTTTGTAGCAGCAGAATTTGCCATCGTGAAGGTGCGAGCCTCGCAAATTGAACTGCAAGCAAAATCCGGTAGCAAAGTGGCAAAAATTGCTAAAAATATTACCGAACATCTTGATGGTTATCTTGCGGCAACGCAGTTAGGGATTACACTGGCTTCTCTTGCCCTAGGATGGGTGGGAGAGGCTGTAATGACCGAAATCGTGCATAAGATCTTCGGTCTTTTTAACGTGGAGCTGACAGGACCTATAGCAAAAAACTTAGGGCATGTATTTGCTTTCAGTATCATCACGTTTCTGCATATTGTTTTTGGCGAGCTGGCACCGAAATCCATTGCCATCCAACGGCCTGTGGCAACGACGATGCGCATCGCTGCACCCTTGCAGTTTTTTTATTACATTTTTCGTCCGATTATCTGGTTGCTCAATGGCTTCGCCAACTTCCTGTTACGGCTTATAGGTGTTGATGTACATGGACATGAAGCGAGTCACTCTTCAGAAGAGTTGCAGTATTTACTGGAAAAGGGTAAAGAGAGTGGAGCGCTTAATAATGCGGAGCATGAATTAATCAAAAATGTCTTTGATTTCAATGAGCGCATCGTAAAAAATATCATGGTGCCCCGCACCAAGATCGTTGCCGTGGATATGCTTGATTCTGCCGATGAATTTATCCGTACCGTTACCGAGGAAGGCTACTCCCGTATCCCTATTTACGATGATAATATCGATCAGATTGTGGGTATCGTACATACCAAAGACATCCTGCCTATTATTGTCAAGGGTAAAGAGGTCGTGCTCAAGAATATCATGCGTAAACCGTACTTCATTCCGGAAACCAAGAAAATCAATGACTTGATGACAGAGTTTCAGCTGAAGCGCATTCAGATAGCGATCGTGTTGGATGAATTTGGTGGAACGGCAGGTATGGTGACTTTGGAGGATATCGTGGAGGAACTTGTTGGCGAGATTCAAGATGAGTACGATGAAGAAACACCGGTGGTAGAGCGTATCTCCGAAACCGAGTATATGGTCGATGCAGGTGCCAATGTGCACGATGCCAACGGTTACTTACCACTCGAGCTGCCCGAAAGCTCAGATTACGATACCATTGCCGGTTTGGTGAGTCATTTCTTCGAGAAGATCCCGGATGTGGGGGAAGTGAAGGAGGTAGAAGGGTATGCGATCACCATCATCAAGAAAACACAGCAGAATATCGAGTTTGTCAAGCTTGATCTTGTCGAGACAGCAAATGATGATATCGACGAGGACTAATATATGCATCTGTTTTATACCCCAACATTACGACCGGAACATCAACACTTTGTACTGACTGAAGAGGAAAGTAAACATGCTGTACGTGTGTTGCGCCTGCAGGCCGGAAATATCGTGTATCTGGTGGATGGAAGGGGAGGATGGTACACCGCAGAAATCCTTGATCCGCACCCTAAGCGGACAACATTAACGATTACACATGTCGTACAGGAATACGGTAAGCCTTCTTACCATTTACATATCGCGATTGCGCCAACGAAAAATATTGATCGGATAGAGTGGTTTTTGGAAAAAGCGACCGAGGTCGGTATTCAGGAAATTACGCCTATCATCTGCGAACATTCCGAGCGAAAAGAGGTGAAACTCGATCGCTTGAACAAGGTGGTCATTTCGGCCATGAAGCAGTCATTGAAGGCTTATCTCCCGCAGATCAATCCTGCTATTTCCCTCTCGCAATTTCTGCAGCAGCAGAACGAAAAAAACGATTTGGTAAAATGCATTGCCCATTGTGCCGATGGCGAAAAGAAGTACTTACAAGATGTCGCCCGACCCAAAGCAAATTGTTTACTATTGATAGGCCCTGAAGGCGATTTTTCAGAAAACGAGATTAAACTTGCGCAGGATGCCGGCTTTCATGCGATATCTTTGGGAAACAGTCGTTTGCGTACGGAGACTGCTGGCTTGACCAGCTGCATAGAGGTTGCATTGCTAAATAGGTAAAGGCCTGTGCGTGCTTGGATACGCAGAAGGCCTTATCCATATTGTCTTTATTTGATCACGACGGCATCTATAATTTGAATCTCTGAATTTCCTTTCAACGGCTCCGGATTAAATTTCATTTTTCCTTTGATTTTGATCGGTTCTTCGGTAAACAATACCGAGCCATCCTTTAAGAATATTTCCACCATGGGTGGAATACCATTGGATCCACAAAACATACATTGCATAACGGGAAGTACTGATAGCATGAATTTTTTATGTGATCGACCACTGGTTAAGGGTACTAGATAGCCAGGCAACTCTACCGTTTTATTTTCCAAGGCCTTCAATACAGGTGGATAGGTGGGGGTGTACACCTTTTTGTTCCCTTCGTAGGTTACCTTGTACATCATTTTGTCGATCGCTTCCCAAGTGCTGTTCATCATCGGCGTGTGATCCGGAACATTCATCTCCGGAAATTGACCTACTTGGGCTTTGGCGAAAGATAAGGTAGCGAAGCTTACGAATAGAAATATGATGATTTTTTTCATGTTATTTATCTGCTAGAATTGTTGAAATCGATGTTTTGTAAGCACGTATTGCTGGAATGAGTGCTGCAAGCATACCAATAATGACCGCAGCCAAAATTAAGAATAATTCCTTGCTATTTACGCGGAACGCTTCAATGAAATCAGCACTTTCACTGGTTTGCTGATTGATAAGATAGAGCGCGAAGTGGCCGAATAACAAGCCTAACACACCGCCGATGAACGTGATCACTAAACCTTCGACTATGACTAGGCTGAAAAGTTTAGTTTGTGAGGCTCCCATGGAGCGCATGATGGCCAAATCGTACTTTCTTTCCTTTAAGGCATTGTAGAGGCTGATGAATACACTGAGCCCAGCAATCAGCATAATGACATAGGCCAAGATGGTCAAGGAATCAAGTCCGACACCCAATAGAGAAAATAAGCGTGTGCTCTCGATTGCCGGAGACGCTGCTTGCATGTCTGTAGACTGGTTTACCAAGCGTGGAACAATACCCATGGCCGCTGGTGATGCATACTTGACCAGCAATGCCGTAACTTCGTCGCCACGATGCTCTAGCATATCTTCGCCAATGCTCTTCACGAAAACATCATTCGGCTTCTCGCTCACAATCTCGCCTTCGTCGCTATGGTCATGGTCTTCTTCATGCTTTCCATGATCATGCTGCTCCGTGTCGTGATTATGACTTTCTGCTGCGTCATGATGATGCTTTTCGTGTTCATGTGCATGTTCTGCATGGTCGTGATCTGCATGATCATGATGTGATTCCTCATTGCCGTGCGCAATACCGTGGACGTCCCAAACGCTTTCAAGGTTACAGAGAATAAGGTTGTCCACCACCGAATTGGACTTTTCCAAAATTCCCACCACATGAAAAGGGTGTTCATCGTGCACATGTCCTTCGGCCGATAGTCCGTGTGCGGTATTAAAGGTGTCACCAATCTTCAATCCCCGCTTGCGGGCAACTTCACTGCCGATCAACGCTTCAAAGGCTTTACCCCATATTTTTCCCTCCGCTATTTTTAGTTCATAGAGATCCAAGTAGCTGGGTTCTGTTCCTATTAAGCGGTGTCCCTTAAAATTATCGCCGAGGGAGATAGGCACTGCATATTCGATAAAGGGGTTGTTGCCTAGCTTACGTGCTTCAGCTAATGCAATATTGCCAGTGGGGTTATCGACATGGTAAAGTGAGCTTAAGATCAATTGCAAAGGACTTCCTTTGGCTCCGACCACCAAATCGATGTTCTTGCTGTTGTTCGTGAGTTGCTTTTCAAAGGCATCGCCGGTAATGTATATCACACAGAGAATGGCTACGCCAAAGGATGTCAGTAAAATGCTAAGCAAGGTGGAACCCAGTTGTTGCGTTATATTTTTCCAGACGAGTTGCAGATTGTTCATGTCGTTCGTTATTACTGGCGCGCGGCGCCTATTTCCTGTCTAAAGTCTTTACTATGCACTATTGATCTTGCGCTACAGCTGATAGGCCTGTGTGAAATGATCTTTGATGCGTTTGTCGTGTGTCGCAATCAGTAAGGTCGAGCCATGTGTCGTCGCCGCATCAAACAGCAGTTTAAGCACCAGGTCGGTGTTGGTGTCATCTAGCGATGCGGTAGGCTCGTCGGCCAGTAGTAGGCCCGGGCGGTTGATCACGGCACGCGCAATGGCCACACGTTGTTTTTGTCCGCGGCTAAGCTGATGGGGTAACGCATCGGCCTTATCCGCCAACTGCAATTGTTCCAGCACCGCCGAAATCGCTTGCTCATCTACTGGCCGCTTTGCTAAATGCTGTGCCAGTTTGATGTTCTGCGCTACGCTGAGGTTTTTTAATAGATGTGCTTCCTGAAAGATAAAACCAAGATGCTGCGCCCTATACGAATCCAATGCGGAGCCCGAAAGACTGTATAGGCTTTTTCCCATCAGTTCCACCTCTCCCTGCGTTGGCTTGGATAATCCACTGAGCAAATGCAGCAGCGTGGTTTTTCCTTTCCCCGAGTCACCCAGCAAAAGGCTGTGTTGGTCTTTTTTGACCAAGATATCGGGAAAGATGAGATGCGCCCCTTGCGGATATTGATAGCTGAGCTGGACGGAGGACAATACGGTATCTGCCATACATTGTTGTTTTATGTTGCAAATTACTAACTATTCCATAGAAGTGCGAATGAAATTGGGTTGCATCTACTTTAATTAACGAAAAAAATACAATTCCACAGCGCAAGTATCGCGTCTTCGCTACTGTCCTATCATGTTGTCAAGCATAGCTTGAACAGACAGTGTAAGTAAAATTGCGTCTAATCGGTTTTTAGCGAGGCGAGTAACAGAAAGTTCCTCGTTATTTAATAATTTATTAACAAATCAGTGATGTTTTGATAACCGATCGGTAACACTTAGCTAATATTTAGGTGATAATATTGCAACATAATTTTAACACGCTATGAACAAGTTCAGCTATTATGTTGCTTTAATCATTTCATTATTAACCATTCAACATTCGGTGGTCAAAGCACAGCAATTCGGGGTGAAAGGAAAGGTTTTGGATTTGGAGACCTACCAGCCTATCCCAGGGGTAAGCATCAAGATTGCCAATACCAATTTGGCGACATCAACCAATGAAAGTGGGGAATTTTCGATCACCCTGCCAAACAAAGGAAGTGAATATATATTGGTAAGTACCTTTGTTGGGTATGATGCCGACTCTACCAAATTTACATTACAAACGAATAGCTGGGAGTTTGTTCCGGTTTCCCTAATCAATTCCAGCTCTACCTTGGACGAAGTTGTCGTTACTCGGAGACGCGAACGTGTAAGCGAAATTGCTTTGTTGGAGGAGAGACGTAAGTCAAGCCTTACCGTGGAGCGAATAGGCTCTCAGGAATTGTCAAGAAAAGGCGTGGGTGACGCTGCTGCTGCTGTTAGCAAAATCTCCGGCGTTTCACGTCAAGAGGGTAATAGTCAAGTTTATGTGCGTGGTTTGGGAGATCGATACATGTCGACTACCTTGAATGGGTTGCCAATCCCTGCATCTGATGTCAATCTCAAAAACATTGCTTTGGATATATTCTCTACTGATGTAGTTGATTACATCAGTGTAGATAAAGTTAATAACGTCGCATTAAGTGGCGATTTTGGTGGAGCAAGTGTAGATATTGCATCTAAAAATTTCACGGGAGACAGGTTGTTGGAGTTTTCAATTGGTTCTACGGTTAACACCAATGCTCTAGGGGATGCTAGCAACTTTAATTTGCAAGAAGGACCAAATTTTTTCGGATACTCGGACTATAAAACGCCGTCAGATGTTAGAGGGAGCTACCATTTCCCGAACAGTTGGAATCCGTCTAAGAAGAATATGACACCCATCAATTTCGGCGTTACAGGTGGCAAATCGTTTAGATTAGGAGATGAAGGACAGTTAAAATTGTTTGCAACGGCGAATTTCTCCAACGGATATTTGTCAAGAAACGGTATCAATGCAGATGTAAATGCACAAGGAGCGCCTTTAAAAAGTTTCATGCAAACACGTATGAGTTATAACAGCCGCGTAACTGGGATGTTCAACGCGAATTACCAAATTAACAATAATCATCAGATCGCTTATAACTTGTTGTATGTAAATTCTGGGGATCAGTTCAGAGATGTGTTTTCTGGGTTCATCCGCGACGCGGCAGAATCTAATAATGGTATGCTAACACGGAATACATTTGCCCAAACTCAATTGCTTATCAATCAATTGTTGGGTAAACACAAGTTGAACGAAAAACTCGACTTCGATTGGGGTATTACTTATAATCATGTCAATGGCGATATGCCGGATCGTATGCAGAGCCAAGTTAGATCAGAGAACGATGAATTCTATTTTATTCGTGTAAATCAAGCAGATAATCACCGTTATAGTCATTATCTAAAAGAATACGAAGTTGGTGCTAATGCAAAGTTAGATTATAAGTTAGGTGAAGATAACCGCGGTAAGATATCTCTAGGGTATAATGGAAGAAAGAAGAAGCGGACTTTTGATATGATACAGATCAACTTCGATATTAATAGTGGATTTCGTGATGGAACAGCTATCGATCCAAATGATATAGACCGTTACCTTGGTGCTGCGGGCTTTAATTCTATTTATACTTTGCAAGCTTTCGCTGGAAATTCGTTTCAATACTATAACGGAGATCAAGATATACATGCTGGTTTTGCCAGCCTTGATTACAAGTTGACAGATAAATTTACAGCAGTAGTAGGAGCACGGTATGAAAATATTAGTCAGTTTGTAGATTATTATACCGCGGAACTGCGCGGGGATAATACCATAAAGAAAAATGCATTTTTGCCAAGTTTGAACTTAAAATATGAGCTGAGCGAAAAGCAGAATTTACGTTTTGGCGCAAGCAAAACCTATACTTTGCCGCAGTTTAAAGAACGTGCTCGATTTCCTTATGATGACGTGACACAGGTGGTCTATGGTAACCCATATCTGTATGCTTCGGATAACTATAACGCTGATTTAAAATGGGAATTCTTTCCTACGACATCTGAGTTAATATCTGTGACCGCGTTTGGGAAATATATACAAAATCCGATCAACGAAATTTTGATTGTGTCAGCAACCAACGACTTAAGTTATGCAAATACGGGCGAATCTGGTTATGCTTACGGCGTCGAACTTGAACTTAAAAAAGATTTGCTGACTTTTAATGAAGACAAGCTTTCTTTGGGATTCAATACGGCTTTGATGAAGACCCATCAAGAATTCGATGGAGAAAAAGTGAATCGTGAAACGAATGGTATGATCAACTTCGCACCGACTAATTTGACCGGTAGTTTTGCAGGTGCATCAGATGTTGTTGTAAACGCGGATTTATCTTACTTGAAAACATTTAACAATAACCAAAACTTAACTGCAACCTTGCTTTATAACTATTATTCAGATAAAATTTATGCCATTGGAGCCAGCTTCTTGGGGGATCGTGTAGACAAGGGACTCGGTACATTGGATTTTGTTCTTAAGTCCAAAATAACTAAGAAAATCGGTCTAGACTTTACTGCTAGAAATATTTTGAATCCTGAATTCCAGAGGTGGCAACAAAATGCGGAGCCTGTGAAGATACTGTCGTATAAGAAAGGAGCATTTTTCAACCTAGGTCTTAAATACCAACTTTAGTACTTAATATAATCTTAATATATAATTAATTACAAGGATATACAAATGTTGTTCATTTGTAACGAATTGAGAAAACGGATTAAAAACAAAAAATAATGAAAAAATCAATTTCTACTCTATTATTGCTAGCAGCTTTGTCATCATCTGCTGTAGTATTCACTACTTCATGTAGCAGCGATGATCCAACTACTGAAATTCCTTCAGAGAATGTTGATCGTAACAATCTTAAAGGTCAGGTTAGATCAGGTCAGAATTTAGTTTTAGAATCGGGGACGTATAAGCTAACTGGTAAGTTAGAAATTGAATCTGGTGGTAAACTGACTATTAAACCTGGTGTTACTGTTGAGGCTACAAAATTTACCGACGGTGAAGAGATTCGTTATATCGCTGTAGCACAAGGTGGACAAATTTTTGTTGAAGGAACAAAAGAATCTCCAGTTGTTATGACTGCTGCTGATAAAGTTCAACAAGCCTGGGGAGGTGTTGTTATTTGTGGACGTGCCCCAATTAACCCAGGAGCTACTGCTTCTGCCGAGGTTTCAGGATTAACTTATGGAGGTACAGTTGCGAACGATAATTCAGGTTCTATCAAATATTTGAGAATAGAATATTCTGGATATGCGTATTCAGCAACAAAAGAGTTTAACGGTCTGTCAATGTTTGGCGTTGGTAATGGAACAACAATCGAGTATGTACAAGTTCACGAAGGTTCTGATGATGGATTTGAGTGGTTCGGTGGTACAGTTAATACGAAGTATTTAGTTGCAACGGCTAACGAAGATGATCAGTTTGACTGGACTGAAGGTTGGAATGGTACAAATGAGTTTTGGTACGCAAAAGAAGCTACTAGTAAAGGTAACAGAGGTATTGAAGCCGATAATAACTCAAACAACCACTTGGCGAACCCTATCTCTAACCCTACTATCAAAAACATGACGCTTATTGGAAGAGGTAATGTTGGTTCGGAAAGACAAGCCATCAAATTGCGTGTTGGTACGAAAGGTATGTTTGATAACTTAGTATTGAGCAATTGGGGCGTAGGTTTTGATGTTGAGCATAACGAAGGAATCGGTTATGTTGCTGATGGAACATTAAAAGCAACCAATGTTAAATTCGAAAATGTGTTACTTAAATCAGTTGGTATTATGTCTGTGCCTGCAGGTTCTCCTCAAGGTACAGTTGGTGCTAGCGCTGATGTAAGTAGAATTTTTACTGAAAATGCTAACGCTACTGGCGCAGGTGCTGGAACAGCAACTCCTGAGTGGGCGAAAGGTTGGACAGTTGGTTTGTAAGATCCTACAAACTAACTCTTAATAAAAGAACGAAAAGACGGTTCCCATCAGGAGCCGTCTTTTTTGCTTTAGATAATTGTGGCAATGTTTTTGGAGTAAGCTATGTAAAAAAGGATATGAACTACTTCTATATAGCTATTGCAACCATGCTTATGTTTTCCTGTAAAAGTAGTAAGCAGCCTAATGGCGATAGTAAAGACAGCATTACGAGTATAGCACTTCAACGTACACCATGTTTTGGTTTTTGTCCAATTTATGAGGTGCAACTTCACGCCGACGGTACCGCTTCTTTGGATGCACAAGACCATCTTCAAAATAATCTTAAAGGTCAGTTTAAAGGAAATGTGGCGGCCAGTGCATGGCAGAAGTTAACGGCTATGTTGCAGACCATGAAGTTTCGAGAGCTGAATGAGGAATACGGTAGTCGAAATGTTTCTGATTTGCCGTCGGTCAACACGAGTATCCGCTACGGTAAAGACCAAGAAAAGAAGATCAACGATCACGGCGGGCGGGGTACGGCCGAATTAAGCAAGTTTTACGATGAAGTGGATAGGCTGCTGTATAGCATGGAATGGAAGACTAGCAATTAAAAACAGCACTATTTATCCACGTTTACGACTGCGTGAAGTTAGTTGAATTCAACTGCAACTGTTTTTTTTACTAATGTATCGGTGATTTTTCATGTCCCGGGCTTAGGGACGCCCCTGTCCCTGCCGGGGACAAAAGCGTATAAACAAACTTAAACGTTTATACCCATTTAACAACCGACTACTCCCAAAGAACCTCCTTAACTTTGCTTTTGAAACCAACTTATAGATAACGATGCATGCTCCCAAGTATATTGATCTGACAACAGATTTCGGCTTCAAGCGAATCTTTGGTTCGGAGACGAGCAAGGAATTTTTAAAGTCCTTTTTGAACGAGCTTTTCCGCGGGCGCAAGCATATCGCTGACTTCCATTACGGGAAGAACGAACATGTTGGGGAAGCCGAAGATATAGGCACGGTGATCTTTGACCTGGTGTGCACGGCGGACAGCGGGGAAACGTTCCTGATCGAGGTGCAGCGCAGTATACAACGGAACCTGAAGCGTCGTATGTTGTATTACGGGAGCAAGCTGATTGCCGATATGGCGCCCAAGGGCGGACGCCCTGCTTGGAACTACGCGATCAGCGAAGTATATATCATTGTGCTGCTGGACGGTTTCCCGATGCCCGATCATGAAGATGATGGGCGGTATATGCACGAGATCGGCCTGTGTGATACGCATACAGGAAAAATTTTTTATAAACAACTGGGATATAGTTATATAGAATTAGTTAAATTTGATAAGGAAGAGGCTGAATTACGGACAGATCTGGATCGGTGGCTTTATGTACTGAAGCACATGGCTAAGCTGAACAAGCTCTCGGTCTATCTTCGGAAGCCTATATTTGAGCGGCTGTTTGATATAGCCGCCTACACACAGTTAAATAAGGAGGAACGCGACATGTACGATGTAAGTTTAAAACGCAAATGGGATGCCTTCTCCATCCGTGAAACCCAAGAGTTGGATTTGGCGGATGCGATTGAGAACGGCTTGAAGTAGGGGTTAGAACAAGGATTGGAAAAGGGACTACAGCAAGGTTTAGAGCGAGGATTGGAACAAGGTTTAGAAAAGGGGCTTGAGCAAGGTTTAGAACAAGGTTTAGAACAAGGCGTAGAAAAAGGTTTAGAGCAAGGCTTAGAAAAGGGGCGGGAGGAAGGAGAGCGAAGAAAGGCGATGGCAATTGCAGTCGAGTTCAAGAAAATGGGGTTTTCTGTCTCCGATATTGCTAAAGGTACGGGTCTTTCTATTGCAGAGATTGAAGCGTTGTAGGTTTCATGGTAGAGCATAGTGCGTCTTGTGTAGTGCGGTAAGGGTTGCGATGAACCGTGGTATTACCGCCTTCGATCGTCACTTCGTCACTTTATCACCTCGTTGCCAGATCTCCATCGTCAATCGTCACTTAGTCAGGTTATTACATTGTTCCTGTATGGTAGTGAAGCTTGTCGAAAAGCTAAGATATATTGGAGATCATGTTTCAAAAGCCTCCCTCCCCCAAGCGCAATCCAAAGAATAGTATTCGCCATCTGCCAAACTTGAACGCAACATATGTTTACCTTGAGGAAGACTTGTGGTATATACGGCAACAAGTGGGGATAACTGCCGAGAACCAGGACTACCCTGTCGGAACATTGTCGGATAGGTGCGGCAAGCCATCGGACTAGTAAGATGAAGTCGTCTGACGGTAAGATACAATATATTTTACGTCAGATGCTACAACATTTACGTCAGATGAAGCATATTTTACGTTGGATACTTTGTCTTTTCAGTAGGATACTCCAGCTTTCCCGTCGGGTGCTTTCTCTTTTCCGTCAGATGCTTTCGCGCTACCGTAGGATACCTATGATTTACCGTTGGAAGGTTTACAAGATACGTAAGTTACTTTGCCGCTTAGGTTGTAAGCTCCCCATTTTCCGTCGGATGTTTCATCTTACTAGTCGGAAATGGCAGATCTGAACAATACCTGTAGTGTTATATTGATTTCGGCATATCAGTTTTTTTAACAAATGATGTCAATTTGTTAAAAAAAAGGTGTCTCCCCATCTGCTTGGAAAAGCTCACCGGGAAAACACCTCCTAGATAATGGTGTCAGCGAATGCTGTTCTAGGCTCGTTTATACTAGGTTTTCAAAAAACCGATTAAGTCTTCATTCAATCGCGCGGCATGTGTCACGTTTAAGCCATGAGCAGCGTCATCGTATGTAATCAAAAGGCTATTGGCGATAAGCTGCTGCGCCTGTTGACCGGCCGTTTCGAACGGTACGGTTGCATCCTTCTTGCCATGGATGATCAAGGTTGGTACGCTGATGTTTGCGCATTCTGCGCGGAAATCCGTGTTAGCCCAAGCGTCGGCAGCCTTTATGGTAGCCTGTGGGGCAGCTTGTGAAGCGATGATGAAGTCATAATCCAATTGACCTTGCGATACGGCAGTCGCATCTTTGTCGGCACCGTAAAACTGTTCGTGAAATCCTTTCAAAAATCCTACGCGGTCGTCCTGTAAAGCTTGTGCTATTTCTTCCAGCTTTTCGGCTGGAACGCCATCTGGGTTGTCGGCATGTTGCTTTACTAGCGGGATGATGGAAGAGATCAAAATCACTTTGGCGATATTGGCTTCACCATAATTCGTAATATAACGTACAACCTCACCGCCGCCCATGGAAAAGCCCGCCAGGATAACATTGCTTAATTGCAGTTCGGCAATAATGGCGTGCAGGTCGCTGGCCAAGGTGTCGTAGTCGTAGCCATCCCAAGGGCGCGATGAATCGCCAAACCCGCGTCTATCGTAAGCGATCACACGGTAGCCTGCGGCTACAAGAGCAGGGATCTGTTGTTCCCAAGATTTGTGGCTCAATGGCCATCCATGAATCAATATAATAGGTTGCCCCGTGCCGTAATCGACAAGATGTAGCTTAACTTCTTCCGCTCCTGTTTGATTTATAACTGTTGACATATGCGTTTCTTTATTTATTTTTAAAAGAACTGCCAAAAGCAAATTAAGTTTCCTGAAAAAGCATTCTTTTACCGAAGGCCGGCGAAATTTGAATTTTTGCACGCATTTATTGAGCTAGCAACAGATAGCGGGCGATTAATACGAGAGCGAAAACGTATATGTGTCTTGTATTTAGGGGTAAACACGATTGTTTGTGGTCTTTTTTTTGCGCTAAGCTTAGCGTAACAAATCAAATTCTTATGGAAAATACAGCCGTTTTAAACGAATTGATAGAAATAAATAACGATCGTGTGGCGGGCTTTGAAAAAGCTATCGCCGATATGGAAGAGGGTAATATGGATTTGAAGGCCGTATTTCAGCAGTATAGCGAACAGAGTCGACAGTTTGCACAGGAACTAACGCAGCTTGTCATCGCGCAGGGCGCTGAGGCTGAAAACGGAGGCAGTGTGACAAGTACCTTGCACCGCGCTTGGATCGATATAAAGACTCTTTTCACAGGCGCCGGTAGGTTGACGGTGCTCAACGAGGCCGAGCGTGGAGAAGATGCGATAAAAGCAGCATACAAAGCTGCCCTAGATCATGCTGAACTGCAGGGCGATGCCTTGTCGCTCGTCATGAAGCAAGCCTTGGAAGTCAAGCAGGGCCATGATGAGATTAAAGTGTTGCGTGATGCTGCTAAAGTGATCGGATAGGGGCATGACGATCGTTGACAAGGCCGTTTCGTTGATTTTTTAAATAAAGTGTGATAAATAAAACGAAATTATACCAAATAGCGTTGTATATACGTTGAAATGATACTTGAAATTAAATTTTGTTGAAAAATCCCCTGTCGTGAGACATGGGATTTTTTTCAAATGGCTATATTAGTCTCCGCCCATTCGTCGTAGCTTATAACCGCTCCGCTAGGATCGCCTTTTCCGGGTAGCATCGCAATAAATTCCAATTGGTTGCCGTCAGGATCGTCAAAATAAATGGCTAATGCGGGCATCCAGCTAAACACCATGGGTTTTGGTGTTCCATCTTTCAAAAAATTATAGGGTTGTAGTTTAGCGTTCAAGAGAAAGGTTGTTGCTTTATCACGAACGAAGTCGACCGTGCAAGAGAAGGCAAAATGTCTAGTATGTACTTCTTTTTTCTCCCATAAACCTAACATCGCGTCTTTATTTGATCCCACCCAGAGAAATGCTATGCGTCTGTCCAAGTCTTGGTACCCTATCTTTAACCCGAGTGTTTCGGTGTAAAATAGAATTGCCCGATCTAAATTACTTACTTCGACGTGTGTTTCGTAAATTCCTGTTATCTGCATAATACTACTTTGTGATTGCTATTATTTATGAAATATGACGCTTTGCGTCAAAATGCTCCAATGTGGTGTCTACAAAGTAAAAGAAGTTTACGTCCTTATCAGTATGAACTTTGTTACTTTTTTGTCAAATGGCAATAGTAGGAGCAGGATACGTTTGTATATTTATAACATGGAGCAACTACTTACCTATCTCGGAAAATACGGTCATCTCACTACGGTTGATAAGGAGTTGATTGCGCGTTTGGTCCATCTATTTTATCTTGAAAAAGGTCAATATTTTGTGGAGTCTGGCCGGGTCTGTGCAACGCTGGGTTTTGTTAGCGATGGCGTGTGTCGCTCTTGTTACTACGATAAGTCGGGCAACGACTTCACGCGCTACTTTATATACGAAGGCCGATTTATCGGTGATGTAAACGGCTATTTGGATCAAAGTCCGTCTCTCGAGTATATCGAAGCCATTACCGACTGCACATTGCTCACCCTTAGCCGTGCTGATTTTGCTATACTCGAGACATCGGTAGCCGGTTGGTCGGCTATCTTTTCCAAGCTTAATGCGCAGGTGTTGGAGAACAAGATGAAGATGGCCAGTAATATGCTGGTGCAGGATGCACATACACGTTATCTCAATTTTCTCGATCATTATCCAGGTCTCGGCAATCGTGTTCCGCAATCGATGTTGGCCTCCTTTTTAGGAATTACCCCCTCCTCATTAAGCCGTATTCGAAGACAAGTAAAGTAATTTTCGATTTTGCCAATTGGCAATGGTGTCCCGCTGGAAAAGCTACAGTTTTGTGTTATAAAAGAGAATAATATGAAAGTAGATGTATTGTTAGGCCTTCAGTGGGGTGATGAAGGCAAAGGTAAATTTGTAGATGCCCTTGCTGTGCACTACGATGCGGTAGCGCGTTTCCATGGCGGATCCAATGCGGGGCATACCCTTATTTTTGAAGGCAAAAAGGTGGTACTTAACAGTATCCCTTCCGGGATCCTAAATTCAAAAATTATCAATATTATTGGAAGTGGCGTAGTGCTGGATGTGGCATCATTCGCTAGGGAGATCTGGATGCTGACTGCCATGGGCTATCCGGTCATTGACAACCAAAATTTGTTAATCGCTAAAAAGGCCCATCTGCTATTGCCTACCCATGCCTTACTGGATAAATATGCCGAAGAAAGCCTTGGCGACGACAAGATCGGCACCACACAAAAAGGTATAGCGCTAGCCTATGCGGATAAGATGTTGCGAAAGGGACTTCGTGTTGCGGATATCAAGCAACCTGATTTCGAAAGACGGGCAACCCAGTTGTTTGGAGAACATGCTAAACTGTTGAACGAGCACTACGGCGTTCATCTTTCCGTTGATGACTTTTTAGCGGATTTTATGCAGCATATCGATTTGCTGAAACAGTTCCCGCTGGTAGATGCGGAATGGACCATTAAGAATATGCTCGCCGAAGGAAAGAAAGTGCTGGCCGAAGGCGCGCAGGCAACCTTGTTGGATATAGATCATGGAAGCTATCCCTATGTAACATCGTCCAATACCACAGCGGGTGCGGTATGCACCGGATTGGGTGTTGCGCCCAAGCATGTCCGCGAGGTGATGGGGGTGTTTAAGGCCTATTGCACACGCGTGGGTAACGGTCCATTTCTTACGGAGCTTCAGGGCGACCTGGCCAATCACATTCGTTTCCAGGGGCGGGAGTTTGGTGCCGTCACGAAACGTCCTAGGCGTATCGGCTGGTTGGACCTCCCGGCTTTACGCTACGCGATCATGATCAACGGAGTGGATAAGCTGATTATGACCAAGGCAGATGTACTGTCTGGTCTCGATTATGTTGATGTATGTATCGCTTATAATCATGAAGGTGTGGAGGCACAGGATTATGTTTCCACGAATGAAGCAGGCTGGACAGCACAACCGGTATACCGCCGTTTTGCAGCATGGAAAGAAGATATTTCGGACGTGACTGCAGGCGATGATCTTCCTGAAACGTTGCAAGCGTACATCAACTTTTTGGAACGGGCATTGGAGGTGCCGATTGCCTACCTGTCCACAGGGCCTGATCGGAAACAGACCTTGGAAAGATAAAGCGGGCAGCTAAAGGTTAAAATGACGTATCGCTGCAAACGAAGGGATACGTCATTGTTGTTTGCCCAAATAGGCAGGCTGGGCTTCGAGTTCGGAACGTATGCGCTGGTTGATATCCACTTTGGCTTCCCGGAAGCTAAAGATAACAGTGCCATATTCGCGGGCGTAAACGTTTTGGATGCGATCTGCCACGACAGATTGTTGGAATAAAGGTCCTGTTTGTTGCATCTCCTCAACCTCTTCCTGCGCGTTCTTCACGCGGATCAGGTGTTTGTAGTGTCTCTTCAGATCGAACCAGTTGATGTAGTCGGCATTGAAGGAAACAGCTTGGATACCGAGGGCCGAATAATAGTTGATGGCGCCTGCTTGGCCATAGTTGTCGCATAACACCAGGGTGTGTTCGGGATCTCCGAGCTGTAGATAAACGCTATCTACTTTTTTTGCCAGCTCTGTCCAGCCCAGCATGTCGGCGAAATCTTGGGGCAAGCTATGTTCTTTGCCATCCTCCCAGCGTAATAGACCATATTTTCGATAAGTATCTTGGTGCGCTACAATGTATTCCGGCGTTTTGTTAGGGAAAGCGATGGGGTAGATGGGCAGAAAAAACAGTATTGGCGATAGTACAACCATAGTGCGATAATACCATTTACTGCTGGCCAAAAGACTTCCGATGTAGGTGGCACCAAATGCGAAATAAATCGGATATAAACCGATAGCATAATAGTCTTTGGCTTTAAGTGCAACAAAGAGCGCAAATGTGAAGATAAATGACCATAGAAAAAGCCTGTATTTCCGCCACGTCTCTTGGCTGGCCAAAGCGTATAGGCCTACAAATAATACGATAAGTGAACCCGAGAAAAAAAACAAGGGCGAAGTAGCGAAGGACCAGCGGTTGACATGGCTCAGCTGTGTTTCGGCAAGTTCTCCTAAGTGTAGGAATACGGGGAAACGATGCTGATATTGCCAAAGTAGGTTCGGAAGCAGCAGACACAAGGCAAGTAACAGTGCCCCATAAAAATGGCCGGTGTAAAAGATTTTTCTGGCCGAGCTCAGGACAATGGCCGGTAGCATACCTATGAAAAGAAAGACGATATTGTATTTGTTTAAGAAACCTATGGCAAAGGCAAGCGCTAACAAGTAAAGCCATCTTGGCTCGTTGCGAATGAGGTACCGAATGAAGAAGTAATATACGCCAGTCCAACAAAGAACGTCGAGGGAATTTGGCTGATAGAGTACATTCAAACGGAAAAGAACGGAAAAGCAGATGCAGCTCGCTCCGAGAAGTAGCGCGCACAGGTTTCCCCCTAATGCTTCGATAGCTTTCCATACAAAGACGATCGTTAGTGCACCAAAAAGAGCCGGAACGAATTTTATCCAAAAGATACTATTTCCCAATAACCCAATCAAGTAGGATATCCATGAAGTAAGCGGAGGGACGGAAAGATAGCCCCAAGCAAGATGTCGGGCTTGGTTGATATGGAGAAATTCGTCCCGATGCAACTCATAGCTATCATTTACCAAACTGTATTGTATAAGAAACTTCATCAGTACAAAACCTAGCAGTAAGCTATTTCTGAAGATTGGGTTGTTTGCCATATGTTCGACGCTTGTTGTTAACCGGTTAAGATACAAGTGGGAAAGAAGCTCAATTGATAAGTTCTCCAACGGTGTCCTCACAAAAGTAGTTTATTTTTCGTTACAAAAAATCCGAAGTATTCCGGTTTATTGGTATTAAATTTTTGGAATTATTATTATGGAGGCCGACGCTTTAGTTGATTTTGACGTTTCAGTTGTTTCGTTAGTTGCTTATTTGTGTGCTTTATGTTGTTTTTGTTAATTATTGTATTTCAATTTAGTTTTTATCTATCTTATTTAGTTGTTTTTATTTTTATTTAATTTAATTTGTTAATCATTGTGATTGTTATATATTTGGTTTAATATTTTTTATCGTGTCATCTTTAAAATGGGACTTAATAATGGATATCATGGAAATCAAGACTTCTTCAAAGTTTGCCGCCGAATTGATAGGTACGTTCGGCTTGGTTCTTTTCGGTTGTGGCGCTGCGGTCGTTGCGGGCGCGAATGGCCTAGGCGGTTTGTCCGGTCTGGGACTGTTGGGCATTTCGCTGGCGTTTGGGCTTGCCGTGTTGGTATTTGCCTACGCTATCGGTGGCATTTCGGGCTGCCATATTAACCCTGCCGTGACGATAGGATTGCTGCTCGCCGGAAAGATATCCTGGCGGGATACCTTGGTCTATATTGTGGCGCAATGTTTAGGTGCGTTGCTTGGCGTCTTTGTGTTGCAAAAGCTACTGCAAGGGCAGCTGAATGGCTTTACCGCGGGAGAGTGGGCTTATGGTGCAAATGGTTGGGGCATCGGTTATCAAAATGAGTATGGTATGGGGGCCGCCTTTTTAGCAGAGACCATGCTGACCTTTATTTTCGTGTTTGTTATTCTTGCCACGACTTCTGCCGTGGGGAACAGTAATATGGCCGGTGTAGCAATTGGGTTTACCTTGGTGCTGATTCATTTGGTCGCGATTCCGATCACCGGCACTTCGGTTAATCCGGCACGCTCTTTTGGTCCTGCAGTTTTCTCTGGTGGGCATGCATTGGCCCAGCTCTGGCTATTTGTTGCAGCACCTATCCTGGGAGCCATTTTCGCAGCGATCTTGTGGAAGATGCTGGTGCCAACGGGGAAGGTTGCCACCTCCTCTAGTCATGTTGTTAATAAGGTTTCAATATAATTTTTTCATTTCTCTATTCATGCATGGCGGTGTCTCTCTGTTGCTAACAGCGGGACTCGTCTTTTCTTAGCTTTGATTAAGGTCTTAACAAGTCGACGGCCTTCATTTTCCGTGCTTTTAGTTTTTACTTTTTAATTTTTACTTGCTATCTTCGTGCAATGGATAATTTTATTGTTTCGGCACGTAAATATCGCCCGGTAACCTTCGATTCTGTCGTGGGACAGGGGCATATTACCAGTACGCTCAAGAACGCCATCCACAACAACCAATTGGCCCAGGCTTTTCTTTTCTGTGGACCTAGAGGGGTGGGGAAGACTACTTGTGCCCGTATTTTAGCCAAAACGATCAACTGTGAACATATCCGTGAAAATGTGGAGGCTTGCGGAACCTGCGATAGTTGTAAGTCTTTCCAAAATGGCAACTCCTTTAGTATTCATGAGCTGGATGCAGCATCCAATAACTCGGTAGATGATATCCGAAGCTTGATTGAGCAAGTACGCATACCGCCTCAAACAGGGAAGTACAAGATCTACATCATCGATGAGGTGCACATGCTTTCACAGGCTGCCTTCAATGCCTTCTTGAAAACGTTGGAAGAACCACCTTCCTATGCTATTTTTATTCTGGCGACGACCGAGAAGCATAAAATATTGCCGACCATCTTATCCCGATGTCAAATATTTGATTTCAACCGGATCAAGGTGGAAGATATGGCTATGCACCTTGCCGGAATAGCGCAAAAAGAAGCGATAACCTACGAGGCGGATGGACTACATATCATTGCGCAGAAAGCCGATGGCGGTTTGCGGGATGCACTGTCCATGTTTGACCAAATTGTGAGCTTCTCCAATAAAAATATCTCCTATCAGTCCGTGATCGATAACCTGAATATTTTGGATTACGATTATTATTTCCAGTTGTTGGACTGCATAGCCACGGAAAATGCAGCGCAGACACTACTGGTTTTTGATAAGGTACTGAACAACGGTTTCGACGGTGGTCATTTTATCAGTGGACTGGCCACGCATATCCGTAATCTGCTTGTGGCCAAGGAACCAGCGACCTTGAAACTGCTCGAAGTCAGTGATAATATCAAGCGTAAGTACTTGGAGCAATCGCAAGCTTTGAGCTCCGGTTTATTGTTGTCGGCATTGAACATTGCCAATCAATGTGAGATCAACTACAAGAATAGCAAGAACCAACGTCTGCAGGTAGAATTGGCGTTACTAAAAATGTGCCACGTGTCCGCTGCCATCGTACTGAGTAAGCAAGGAAGTTTTGTTCCCTCATCATCGACTGAGGTAAAAAAAAAACTCCCTGAGCAACCCATAGCTCGACCTGAACAGGCGATATCCGCTCCGGTAGCAACCAAACCAACGACGACTGTTGCCCGTGCGACACCTACACCCATAGGGCGCCAAGTGGAACCTGCCGCCGCAGCTATCGCGACGACAGCGGTGGAGGCTCCAGCTACTCCTAAGAAGGGATGGGGGAAAGTTTCTTCTTCTATCGATATTCCCAATCTCAATACCATTTTCGAAGAAAAGAAGGCAGAGGAATCCGAAGAAAATGATCTCGTTCAGGGAAATGCCTATAGCGAGGTCACGTTGAATGCTTTGCTTTCCAAGTGGAATGCCTTTGCGGATGGGCTGAAGAAAACGACCCGTGTGACGTTATATACCATTATGACATCGAGTACACCTCGTTTGCAGGGCACCATGATTGAAGTTGATGTGGAAAATGCCGTTCAGATGGATGAGCTTAAGGTTGGTAAGATTGATATTTTGAATTACCTTCGTGTGCAGTTGAATAACTTCGCAATCGATCTACAGGGCGTGCAGGTGGAGTTGACCAAGGTGCGTAAGCCCTACACCTCGCAAGAAAAATACCAGGCAATGTTGTCCAAAAATCCAGCTCTAGAAAGTCTTCGAAAAGCTTTTAACTTAGGCTTGAGTTAAGCTTGCTCTACCGGTCGGTTTGTTTCCACTTTTGACTTCACCGTTGCGAGATAAGTAATACAAGAAACTGTTCCCACTTTTTTCTTATCTTTGCCGACTGGTGTTTCCAGACAGGTGTTTGCACCTCATGTTGTGGAGCCTTTTATTTCACGTTTTAATTTTTCAATAATGCAACATTTTCAACAGCGCGATAGAGGCGAGCGGAGAGAAACGAATCAAATGGTGTTTGGTATCCGTGCGGTCATAGAAGCTATTGATAGCGATAAGGAAATCGAATCGTTGTTTGTTCAACGCGGGTTGACGGGCAGTTTATTTTTAGAGCTCAAAGCATTGTTGAAAGAGCGTAATATCGGTTTTCAACAGGTTCCCGTGGAAAAGCTGAACCGTATAACACGCAAGAACCACCAAGGTGTAATTGCCGTTATTTCGCCCATTGTTTATCAAAATATCGAAGACTTGCTTCCTGCTATCTATGAAAAGGGCGAAACGCCATTTTTGCTAATGCTCGATGGCGTAACAGACGTGCGGAACATGGGAGCCATCGCTCGTACGGCGGAATGCGCTGGTGTACATGCCATCATTGTGCCCAAAAAAGGATCGGCAGAGATCAATCCGGACGCGATAAAAACATCGGCAGGGGCTTTGTACAAAATCCCGGTATGTAGGCAGGATTCTTTAGGGAAAACAGGTCGTTTTCTGATCGAATCGGGGGTGCAGCTCGTTGTTAGTACCGAGAAAACCGAAGATTCTATCTATGATGTCAACTACACGATGCCGACCTGTATTGTGATGGGAGCGGAAGATGTTGGCGTATCCGACGATCTGATTCGTATATCCGATAAGTTGGCTAAAATTCCCATGTTCGGTGAAATTGGATCGTTGAATGTTTCGGTTTCAGCGGCAGTCGTCATCTACGAAGCAATCCGTCAACGTAATCTAAAATAGGAAAAATTGCGTAGAAATATACAGCGTCAACTGCGGGTATATCGTTATGTTTTCTATCGGGAGACGCTTGTTGACCCGCGTGAGCACTTTTGGTCTTTCGTTGGTGCTTTCGTCGGTATCTTCCTGATTGCAGTGCTGCAGTCGTTGAATCTGCCCGTTTCGGAAAACGTTTTTCTCATAGGTTCCTTTGGAGCTTCTTCCGTTTTAGTGTATGGCGCTATACAGAGTCCCTTGGCGCAGCCTCGAAACTTGATAGGTGGTCATGTTGTATCGGCAGTTGCAGGTGTCACCGTAGCACAGCTGCTGCCGGATATCATTTGGCTCACGGCTCCCTTGGCTGTTGCATCGTCGATTGTTGCTATGCAGGTAACGCGTACCTTGCATCCTCCCGGAGGTGCTACGGCACTCATTGCCGTAAGCAGCGGAACTAAGATTTCATCCATGGGTTATTGGTATGTGCTGAGTCCCGTCTTATCGGGCTGTTTGATCTTATTTGTGGTCGCGCTCCTCTTTAACAATATGACGCCCCGACGTCATTACCCGGTGAAAAGATCAAGGTTGCGTCGTTCTCGTCGCGTGCAGCTGCGTTCAAAACGCAGCTAACCGTAGGAAGATTAAGGTGTTTGTGTGCTACATTCTGACACAGAAATGATTAATCGTTTCTTTGTTTCAGATATTTTTCCTATCTTTGCACCGCCTTAGGCAATAGAGCCTATTGTATATTTTATTTCATGAACCCATTTTTAGACTTGGGAATCCGTCATGAAGTTGTTAATGCCATCGCTGAGATCGGTTTTGAAAAACCATCTCCCATCCAGGAAAAAGCCATTCCTGTATTACTGACTGGTAACGACGATTTTGTCGGATTAGCCCAAACCGGCACAGGAAAGACCGCGGCATTTGGTCTTCCATTATTAGAGTTAATTGACTTTACTCAAAAACACCCACAGGCACTTGTATTATGTCCTACTCGTGAGTTGTGTTTACAAATTGCAAAAGATTTAGAGAAATTCGCCAAGTACATTGACAATGTACATGTTGTTGCTGTTTACGGTGGCGCGAACATTTCAGATCAATTGCGTCAAATCCGTCGTGGCGTGCAAATTGTTGTTGCTACGCCCGGCCGTATGTTAGACATCATCGGCAGAAATGCCATCGACTTTTCCGACGTTAAATATGTCGTGTTGGATGAGGCTGATGAGATGTTGAATATGGGATTCCAAGAGGATATCAACAATATCCTTTCAGAAACGCCCGACACAAAGAAAACCTGGTTGTTTTCAGCCACAATGCCTAAAGAGGTACGACGTATAGCACAGAACTATATGAGCAATCCTTTTGAGCTTACCGTTGGTACCAAAAACACAGGAAATGCAAACATTGAACACCATTACTATTTAATTAAGGCTAAAGATAAATATGCGGCGTTCAAACGTATTGTAGACTTCTATCCGGAAATTTTCGGTATCGTTTTCTGCCGTACAAAGATTGAAACGCAGGAAATTGCAGAAGCTTTAGTGAAAGATGGCTACAATGCCGATTCATTACATGGCGATTTGTCGCAACAACAACGCGACAAGGTGATGAAGCGCTACCGCGAACGTAGCCTTCAGCTATTGATTGCAACGGATGTTGCCGCACGTGGTATTGACGTTAATGACGTGACACACGTAATTAACTTCTCGTTACCGGATGAAGTAGAGAACTATACCCACCGATCTGGCCGTACGGCTCGTGCTGGTAAAACAGGTATCTCGCTTTCTTTGGTGAACATTAAAGAGCAAAGTAAAATCCGTCACATTGAAAAAATTATCGGTAAACCATTTGAAAAGAAAGAAGTTCCACAAGGAGCGGAAGTTTGTGAAAAACAACTTTTCAAAATGATCGATAAAGTGCACAATGTGGATATTAACGAAGAACAGATCGCGCCATTCATTCCAAAGATTATGGAAAGTATGCAGGATCTTTCCAAGGAAGATATCATCAAACGTTTTGCATCATTGGAGTTCAACAGATTCTTGGAATACTATCAAAATGCACCTGATTTAAATATCGATGCACGGGATAGCAGAAGAGATGGCGATAGAGGTGAACGTGGTGATCGTGGCGACCGTGGTATGCGTTCATCAAGAGGATACACGCGCTTGTTTATGAACTTAGGTTCTGTGGATGAATTTAGCCGGGGAGACATGCTTGGATTCATCTGTAATACCGCAAAGATTTCCGGTAAATCAATCGGTAAAATTGATTTGAAAGGCGTCTTTACGTTCTTCGAAGTGGAAGATGCAGAGGTAAACAAAGTCTTTGAAGAATTCAAGGGGGTTGACTTCAATGGTCGTCAAGTACGTATCGAGGTTTCTGGAGAAGCTACAGGAGGCCGTGAAGGTCGTAGCGGAGGACGTCCTCGCGGTGGAGATAGAAACCGTGGTGGTGGAGATCGTGATCGTAACCGTGCTGGCGGAGATAGACGTGGAGGCTCTAGAGATAGACGCGAATCAGGAGGAGGCTTCCGTGATTTCTCTGGTAAAAAGCAGACTACGCGTTCTAAATATTAATCATTTTTTTGCAAAAGCCAGGTATTCTTCGGGATGCCTGGCTTTTTTATGTGCTATTGAAATCGGGCAACTGGAACAAATGGTCTATTCCTGATTGAACAATTTCGTACGATCAATTTATCTTTGATATAAAAAAAAGGGCATCTTCATGAAGATGCCCTTTTACTGTGTAACTAAAAGATACTAGTAGAGCGTAAACTCTACACGACGGTTTGCTTGGCGACCTTCCGCAGTTGCATTGGTAGCAATGGGCTGGTTAGGTCCGTAACCTGTCGCTTCGATACGCGACGCATTCGCTCCCTTGGAAACCAAGTATGCTTTTACCGCTTCCGCACGCTCTTTGGACAAACGCATGTTGATCTGCATAGAGCCCGTGTTATCGGTGTGCCCAGCTAGCTTTAAGCTGAAGTTTTTTTCAATAAGTAAGGATGCAACACTGTTCAGAGAAGGGTAAGATGTCGAACGGATGGTGGATTTGCTCAGATCGAACTCAAGGTTTTTAATCGCCTCATCGACAACTTTTCGATCTTCTTCGGTAACGACAATTTTTTCGATCACCCTAGTTTCGTTCTTCATTTCCGGAAGGGGACAGCCCGATCCATCAACTTTAACACCCGCTGGTGTGTTTGGACATTTGTCATAGCGGTTCGCGACACCATCACCATCGTCATCCTGCAGTTCTTGGTTTAATGTTTCCATCTGCGATTTCAATGCATTGTTCGCTGCAACAAGTTCATCACGTTCTGCTTTTAGATCATCATATTTGGCCGTGTAATCATTAACCAATGTCGCAACGGGATTCGAATTGCTTAACGTCGGCTTTGAGCCGCTGCCTAGAGCAACCTCGATGCCTGCATGGGCATAGGAGAACAGATCATTCTTGTACTGTCCACCTGTTTTGCCGTCAAAATCCTGGTTCGCCCAATTTAATTGGTAGCCAAGGTCCAAGTTGATGCCTTTGGCAACAGCAAATTTAAATCCGAAGTCTACGGGAACGTAGAGCTTGGTTTGGCTTGCTGCAGTGTTCATCTCGTCGCCTATCGTAGTCGTTGTCTCGAAATTTAAGGCGCCCAAACCCACAGCAGCATAGGGCTTGATGATGCTGTTAAAGAAGCGCCAGTTGGTGTTGGCCATTGTCCACTCTCCGGAAAGGGCTGCCGACCAAGGCATCTTTGTTTCAAAGGCTGCGATTTGGCCCGTCGCGGCGTCTTCGTTTATCCCGCCGACCTTGCCGCCTAAGTATTGTGCTTTAATACCAAAAGATGGGGAAATTTGTTTCTTAATGTAAGCACTGTAGCCTACATTATGCTCCAATTTTGTGAATCCATCTTGATTGAAACCGAAAATGTTGCTTTGGTTTAATAAGCCGGCATTGACACCAATAGACCAAGTGCGGTATTGCGCTTCCGGTCCAAGCGGTGTTGTGCCTTCAATAGTGGTCGTATTTTGCGCTTGCGCAACTGTTAAACTACCGACCATAAACGATAGCCCTAAAAAGGCGACGTTTCTTTTAAAGTTAAAGTTTCCCATGTACAAATTGTTAAACGTTGTTAAATGTATGTTTTACCCAATGCAATTGTTTTGCCAAAAAAATGGCTGAAGATAAAATTTCTAGTCTTGGTCAAATTTTGTAGTCGCTATATGACAAGAAAATTGAGCGGTAAATAGCGTAGGAGATAACGCAGTCATGCAATGAAAACCCCGCACATCGTGTTTCAGTCAACGATGTGCGGGGTATCGTTCAAGTTATTTTACGGGACATTAGCTTTTAGCGTGCACCCTGGCAAACAATGTTGGTACGGTCATTTGGTAGGCAAGTTTTCTTACAATGTTCTCGCCGACGATTTGACGGAAGAAGCTTTTTCTGCTTTTTGTGACCAGCATAATATCGATATGCTCATCCACCAGTGCATTGTTGATGGCATGGGACACATTTTCCGCCACATGGTTGTACAGTACTTGTGCCTTTACGGTGTAAGAGATATTGTCTATTCCCGTTTGTACAATAATTTCGTCGATCCATTGCTTGAATTGGGCGTCTAGAACCTGTATATCTTTATCTTCTTTGTTGACATGGATCAAAATCAGCTCAAATCCTTTTCCGAAAAGTTTGATGGCTTGCTGCAGGGCTTCGAGTTCGGCCACTTTGAAGTTGCAGAGGAGGCCTACACGATCTTTTTTGAAGTGGTCAAAATTTTTCGGTATGCCAAAAACAGGTGTTTTGGTGTTTAGGATAACGTCGTAGGTGTTGCTACCCAAGAAAATAGCTTCCAAGCCGGAGGTGCCTTTGGTGCCCATGATAACTGCATCATAGGCGAAAGTCGCTGTCACTTTACTGACTTCTTCGAACAGATTGCCCGATTTAAAAATCTCCTGGCAGACGATGTTTGGGTATTTGATGTGGATGATCTCCTTCAGCTTTTCCATCTCCTTTTTGGAGATTGCTACTTGGGGATCCTCCAAGCCGGGACTCAGTTGCCGGTTGACGTACAAATTGGATTGGTTCGTGAAAACATGTACCAGATCCAATTCTTGTTGGCTTTTGTTCGCAATGATCAGCTGGCAGGCATAATCTACCGCGCATTGCGAATATTCAGAAAAGTCTACGGGAATCAATATTTTCTTCATGACGAAAGATGTTAAATGGTTTTTCCAAAGAAAGCTGGCTTTTGGAGATCCAATGCAATTGCCTTGGATACCGATCTGGTAAAGAGACGCTCAATAAAGGTTTTTCGACTTTTCGATACAAGGATCATGTCGATATGGTTTTCTTCGATAAGTTGCGCGACAACTTCGGCTATCGTATCTAAATCTTTATCGTCCTTAACGACGGGGGCTACAAGCTTATCGATATGCCGAACGGCAGAAAACTCTTCTACGTTGAAGGACCACGAATCCAGCCGGTCGTGGATAGATGAGGCCGACTCGCTTTCTTTGAACACATGGATAAGGCTTAGGTCAAAGGTTTCTTTGAAGGTGTGCACAAATTCGTGTAAAGTCAGGAGTTCCTCTTGATTGAAATTGGTCAGCAGACCAACTTTTTGCACCTCCATTGCGAAGGGTTTGTTCGGGACGGCAATTACCGGTATCGGTGATTTTTTCGTGACCGCGGCCGTGTTGCTGCCCCAAAAAATATGTTTGTCGGCCGTAGCACCCGTCGTCCCCATAACGATGGCGGCATAACCATCGCGGGACGCTTCTTTTGCGAGGGCTTCGTCGAGTAGGCCGCGTTCATTATGGAAAGATATCAAAACCATAGGATACTGTTCTTTCAGCCTTTCAGCCCATGCTTTAATCGTTATATCTGCCTTCAATACGTCCGTTTGTTCGGCTTCCTCCGTCAATTCATTTTCGGCAAAAGCGGACGAGCTTGCCGTGTAAAAATGGATGATGTGTAAACTGTACTTGTGCTTTATACAGAGCTCCGCAGCATACTGTGCGGCTAAAAAGGCGTTGTCTGAAAAATCAGTTGGGACGAGGAGTTTCTTCATAGAAATATGGTGGATTACTGTCTAAATATACGTAAAAAATATAGGAAATATTGCAGTATAGGTTAGCTATTTGTCAGATTTGACCCTAATCAGCTCCTGGTGGAGCAAGTGGATTGTAAGAGCAATCAATTTTAAGTAACTTCGCACAATTAAAATTTTTTAATAGTCCATGACCAGTAAAGAGATACGTGAAGCTTATTTAAGTTTTTTCAAAAGCAAGTCCCATCAGATTGTCCCTTCGGCACCTGTTGTCGTGAAGAACGATCCTACCTTGATGTTCACAAATGCGGGAATGAACCAGTTTAAGGAGTTCTTTCTCGGTGAAGCACAACCGAAATTTGCACGGGTGGCCGATACGCAACGCTGTTTGCGCGTGTCCGGAAAACATAACGACTTGGAAGAAGTGGGGATCGATACCTATCACCATACCTTGTTCGAAATGTTAGGCAACTGGTCTTTTGGCGATTATTTTAAAAGTGAAGCCATTAGCTGGGCTTGGGAATTGTTGACATCGGTATACAAGTTGGATAAGGACCGTTTGTATGTGACTATTTTTGAGGGCGACGATAAAGAGGGCTTGGCACGCGATACGGAAGCTTTTGATTTTTGGAAAGCACTTATTGCGGAAGACCGTATTCTTTTAGGTAATAAAAAAGATAATTTTTGGGAGATGGGCGAGACAGGACCTTGTGGACCTTGTTCGGAGATTCATTTCGATATGCGTAGCGATGCGGAACGTGCGCAGGAACGTGGACAAGATCTGGTAAATGCCGACCATCCTCAGGTTATCGAAATTTGGAATCTGGTATTCATGCAGTATAATCGTTTGAAGAATGGTTCGCTTGAGCCCTTGCCAGCACGACACATCGATACCGGAATGGGCTTTGAACGCCTCGTTAGGGCTATCCAAGGCAAGACGTCCAATTACGATACGGATGTTTTCCAGCCGATTATACAGTATATTGCGGGTCGCTCCGGCATTGTTTATGGAACCGATGAGAAAACGGATATCGCTATGCGTGTACTTTCCGATCACATCCGTGCGGTGAGCTTTGCGATTGCCGATGGACAGTTGCCTTCCAATAACAAGGCGGGTTATGTCATCCGTCGTATTTTGCGTCGCGCGGTGCGTTATGCATATACTTTTTTAGATTTTAAAGCGCCTTTCTTAAACGAGCTTGTGCCACTGCTGGCGAAGCAGTTTGAAGGTGTCTTCGATGAATTGATACAACAGCAAGGCTTTGTCCAAAAGGTTGTGTTGGAAGAGGAGGTCTCTTTTCTCCGTACATTGACGACCGGTATCCAACGCTTTGAAAACTATGCTGCAGATCACAGCGCTGTGGACGGTGATTTCGCCTTTGAGCTCTTCGATACGTTCGGATTTCCGATCGACCTCACCGATTTGTTGTCGCGTGAGAAAGGATTGACCGTGGATATGGATGGGTTCCAACGTGCATTGCAACAGCAAAAAGAACGCTCGCGTGCGGCCACAGCTGTGGACACTGGCGATTGGGTCGTGCTGCAGGATGATGAAGAAAGTGTTTTTGTAGGCTACGATCAAATGGAAGCTACGACGCAGTTGCTTAAGTATCGTAAAGTGACGGCTAAAGGAAAAGAGCAATACCAGCTCGTTCTTTCGGTAACGCCATTTTATGCAGAAGGGGGCGGACAGATCGGTGATTCCGGGGTGTTGATAGCCGATAATAATGAAAAAATATATATCCTCGATACAAAAAAAGAAAATGGATTGATCGTGCACTTTGTGCAGGCGCTGCCTATCAGTTTGGAAGGAAACTTCAAAGCGGTGGTTGATCAAGTGAAACGGCAAGATACAGAAAACAACCACTCTGCAACGCACTTGCTACATGCTGCATTGAAGACCGTGTTGGGTGACCATGTGAACCAAAAAGGCTCCTTGGTTACGCCAGATCTCTTGCGGTTCGATGTATCGCATTTTGCTAAAATCACCGGCGAGGAAATCAAACAGGTAGAAGATATCGTGAATCAGAAGATTCGGGAAAATATTGTGTTGAAGGAAGAACGCATGGTGCCTTTTCAGGAGGCATTGAATGCTGGCGTTACCGCTCTTTTCGGTGAGAAATATGGTGACTACGTGCGGGTGATTTCTTTTGATGATTCTTTTTCCAAGGAACTTTGTGGAGGAACGCACGTTGCTGCGACGGGGCAGATCGGTTTTTTCAAGATTACTTCCGAGTCAGCAGTAGCGGCTGGAGTTCGTCGCATCGAAGCAATTACCGGTACGCAGGCTTACGCCGTTATCCGCGAGCAGTTTGAACTGGTGGCCAAGATGCGCGACTTGTTGAATAATCCCAAAGATTTTGTCTCAGCGGTGTCGAAATTGATCGATGACAATGGTGATCTGAAGAAGGAAATTGAAAACAATATACGCGAACGTTCGCTCGCGATGAAGAAAGACCTCGAGTCGAAATTTGAAGTAATCGATGGGGTGAATTTCTTAGCCGTACAGGTGGATCTTCCCAATGCAGATGCGGTGAAAACATTGGCCTATGCCTTGAAGGGGCAAGTAGAAAACCTGTTTTTGGTAATCGGTGCTGATTTTGACGGTAAACCTAGCCTCACCGTGGCGATCTCGGATGAAATGGCGAAAGCCCGTGGCTGGAATGCGGGAGCCATCGTTAAAGACTTAGCAAAAGATATTCAAGGTGGTGGTGGTGGGCAGCCATTTTTTGCGACTGCTGGTGGTAAATTAAGTGCCGGACTTCCGTCTGCTATTGCTAGAGCGCGGGATTTTGTAAAATAAAATTGATCGTTATGAGAGGACATTTTCTGCGCTTGCTAGTTGCTGTAGGTGCGCTATCGAGCTGTACAAATAGCGATGTTATCCACGTTTCCGGTCATATTGATAACCCCGGTAACGTCAAGGTTGTAGCCTTTTACGAGGGTGATCGGAAGCTGGATTCGGTATTCCTTGCAGACGGGAATAAATTTGTGTTTGAGCGCGAAGCGACGCAACCGCGTTTACTTTCCTTGGCGATAGGGAACAATAAATATCCGGTTATCCTCAGTCCTGGCGAGAAATTAACCTTTGTTGCGGATATGCATCAGCCAGAGAGTTATACGGTGGAAGGATCGGAGCTCTCGACAGCCTTAAAAGACTTTGCGCCGTATAAACGACGTAAGGAATATGTACAGGACTCCCTGCAGGGTGCTTTTGCAAAGGCAACGCTCAATAAATCTGCCGAGGAGATCGAAAGTTTACGCTTTGATTACCTCACAGAGTTTAAGTCTAAATTGGCACTCTACACCAAGCAGGCGGTAGACTTTGCAAAAGCGCAGCCCAATCTGGCTGGTTTTTACGCGATCAGCACGTTGGATCCGGAAGTGGCAGAAGCGGAAATCTTGGCCTATGCACAGGAGATCGATACTAAATTTCCCGATAACCGCTATGTTTCACAGTTTAAGGATGAAACCAAGAAGCTTAAGCGGCTAGCCGTAGGTCAGCCTGCACCAAATATTGCTTCATTTACTCCTGACAACAAAGCCGTTAGCTTATCCGATTTTAGAGGGAAATACGTATTAGTGGATTTTTGGGCCTCTTGGTGTGCTCCTTGCCGACAGGAAAACCCGAACATCGTGAAGCAGTATCAGGCTTTCAAAAGCAAAAATTTTACGGTCTTGGGCGTTTCCTTGGATAATAATCCGGGAAGCTGGATGCGGGCGATTCAGGATGATCAGTTGGAATGGGTGCAAGTGTCGGATTTGCAGGCTTGGAGTTCACCCTTGATCACGGACTACAGAATCAAGGCTATCCCAACATCCTATTTATTAGATCCGGATGGTCTCATTATCGCTAAGAATTTGCGTGGTAAAGAGTTGGAGCGTTTCCTAGAAAAAACATTAAATTAAATTTTATGTTTAACTAGTGTTAAGTATTAACAATTTAATAACGTTGCTTTAACTTTATTTTACCATTTAGTACATAATTTAGCAAAAAAAAAATAATGAGCGCCAACCAGAAAATACTAGTGGTAGATGATGAGCACGATATCGTTGATTTGATAGCGTATAATCTCACAAAAGAAGGATATCAAGTTTATCAGGCCCACAATGGTAGAGAAGGCATCGATATGGCAAAACAGGTCAACCCAGATTTGATTATTTTGGATGTGATGATGCCCGAAATGGACGGAATCGAGGCTTGTCGTTTGATGCGGTCCATGCCCGAGTTTAAACATACATTCATGGTGTTTTTGACCGCTCGCAGCGAGGAATATTCCGAGATAGCGGGTTTCAATGTCGGTGCTGACGATTACATTGCTAAGCCAATCAAACCCCGTGCGCTGATGAGCCGCATCAACGCGATCCTAAGGCGTAATACATCGGAGGCGGAGATTAGCAGCGGTGATAAGTTAGAGATTATGGATTTGGTGATCGATCGGGACTCATTTCTGGTGTATCGCGATACGGATCGCATTACCTTGGCGAAAAAAGAATTTGAGCTGCTTTATCTATTGGCCTCCAAGCCCAATAAGGTCTTTACGCGCGAGCAGATATTAAAGGCAATTTGGGAAGACTCCGTGGTCGTTACCAACCGAACCATTGATGTGCATATCCGTAAATTGCGAGAGAAGATTGGTGAAAATTATGTAGCTACCGTAAAAGGTGTAGGGTACAAATTTGAATTGAATTAATAAAAAAATAGTAACCTATTATTATCGAAAAGCAAGCTGTAGAGTTTGCTTTTTTTATGTGCTTGCTATTTTCGGGGCATAAAAAAACCTCAATAACACTGTTATTGAGGTTTTAGTACCCAGCGCCGATATATCCGACATTTTATGCGTACTAATTATCAGGGGTTTAAAATTTATTTAGAGAAACAATTAGAGAAAAAGCTATGGAACTTCGACTTTAAACCTTATTTGGCTTGCTCCATAAATATCATACGTTTCCCCCCCAATTTTCAATCTTACAATTCTGAAACCTTCTCGAACTGGAAGTTTCAATTCATACTCTCCAGTCTTGCTATTGAGTGGCAAATTACCCCGATAGTTATAGAATGTGTATGAAGTACCATTATACGATCTATTGTTCGTTGAGGTAAAAAGAGGGCTTTCGATACGATGTATTGGATCAGAGACATATGGCATTTTAAAAAACTGATAGCTAGATAGGCTGTAGTTAGCCGATATCTCATAATCCACATTGTAAACCGGAGCTACATTTTCGTCCTTTTTGCACGAAAATAACATTGTATTAAAAGTTAGGGCTAGAGCAAACCCATAAATTGATTTCATTATAATTATCCTAAGGTCAATCCGCGATTCTCCGCTTCAATCTTTATCAACTGCAAAAAATTTGACATCTCGCTTGATATTTTTTCTACCGATCCTTTAATGCAAATACTGAAAGATATTTCAGGTTCCACTTTCTCCAATGGTGCAACTGCTAAAGCATCTACAGGTAAGTTAGCTTCGCTAGACTTTTGCCAGTAGTTTTTAAATTTCGAGTTTTTAATGTACAGGCTAAGGAAGTTGAAGTCAAGTATTTCGCTAGCGAGAAGTAGTTGATCGACGTCCATTTGTTCCTTTTTGAAAAAATGGTATAAGTTTCTCTCTTCAATGTTCATGAGGTCTCCAAAGGCCTTGTTTTTTAGACCCTTTCTTTTCACTCTTTTTTTTATTTCTTCCCCGATTACGAAACTCATTTGACAAAAATGTGAAAAATATTCTACCTCAATATCAATTTGTTATGAAAATAAATTGATAAAAAGGTGACATAAAATTGATATTATACAAATTATTTGCGTCTTTTGATGAAACAAAATTGATGTTTACAGAATGAATTCTAAATCCCTACTAAGTACCAAAGATCTTGAATTGCTTAAATCCAAGCTCCCCCACGGATCTATCAACAAAATAGGTGAGCTGACGGGTTTTGATAAAAGTACGGTCAGTAAAGTCTTGAAGGGTGATTTCCATAATGAAGAGGTGATCCTGGCTGCTATCAAATTGGCTCGAGAAGGTCAAAGTAAGATTGAGAACTTAAGTTCAATGATAAAGGCTCTATGAAAATTCAATTGCAAGTAGTAAACCAGAAACTTCCTGCCGGGCTCGAAGATAAAGGCGCTGAATTTTTTGTTTCTCCAGAGACGGGTAAAATAAGATGCCTTCATGCTGGAAGTGTTTTGGAATGGGATCAAATTCCAGATTATTTGCTAGAGATCGTAGCGGATGATTTAGCTAAGCATCCAGAGGCGATCAAAGCGATCAAAGATTGGAATATCCACGATTCAGATGAAATGTTGCAGCAATACATCTTCTGTAGGTTTGGTGGGTTTGATTATGAAGCTGACATTTCTACATGTGGCAACATTCTCTACACCGAGTATTTTGATTGTGGAAAGCGAGGGTTATGCAAATACGAGGGGAAAGTATGCGCAACGATCATGGTCGGTACAGATATCGATGGTAATACACAATATCTAACGAAGCGAGAGCTAGAAATATTAAAGCTTGTGGCCAATGGCAAGATCGATAAGGAAATCGCCGATATCCTAAATATTGAAGAGGAGACTGTAAAAACACATACGCAAAACATCCGTAGTAAAGGGAATTTTGCGCGACGTCCAGATATGACCGCATTCGCCGTCGCAAAGAATTTGATATAAGCTAAACAACAGTGCACGGGCCAAGGGTCGGTTGAAATATGACTGACCACTTTTAAAAAGATGTAAACCCTTAAAAAATTTAAATATGTTACTTATCCAGGTTATGCCGCACGAAAGGCACGCAATTATTACCTATCCAACAGAGGCCCGTTTAACGCCGAAAACCATCAGCTGTCAATCCAATGATCAAGCCCTCAAAAAATGGGAAGAGTACTCCCGTGCCTATATGATCAAAATGCTTAAGGGCTGGGTCAGACAACGGGACAAATCCTTTAAAAAGACCAAGACATTGACTGGTAAGCGTGCTGCAGCAGTTGATAAGGTTCAGCTCATGCTCACCATGCACGAAAACAGTCGGCTTCACGTGCTCTGCCGCAGAATAGTTCAAGACGGACGTTATTTCGCCGAGCTGTTTCCAAATAAAGAAAGTAAACAATATGCTTTCTTTAAAGGGCGAGTCGCTCCAATCCTCCTATGGGCTGATGAATACAGACAGGTTTTCAGTGTAGATAATGGGGCAGGAATCAAAACGGTATAACCATGGGAAATAGAAAATTACAAATAGACGTGAAAGGTCCCTCGGAATCAAATAACAATATCATGGTATGTAACCTGTACATCGATGGCCGGTGCTGCCGGTTTTACATGTCAAGAGTAGACTACGAAGCGCTTATGTATGACGGTGTATTCCTACGTGATGGGAAAACAGCAGATAGCGCGGATGTAATTAACACAACGAACCTCTACGAAGAACAACTTTAAAGTTTAATAAATGGCACTTACAATTAGATTATTGGGCATAATCAGAGATGTCCTCCCGATCGATCGATATGACGAACAGGATCCGACAAAGCGAAGACAACATATCATCTTAGATGTACCGCAGTGGACGGATCCCTTACAGATCAAAAGAGGGAAAACCGAATGCTGGAAAATCACTGTACTTAACGGTTACATAGACAAAAATAATGTCTCAACAGCTCTGATCGGCAAAGAGGTCGAAGTCGAATGTTTCATTTCGTCGAAAGAGGTGCAGCGAAATGGACAGGGACCGAAGATTTACCCGATCAGTACAAGGCTCAAGCGGATCGTATTGGTGCAGAAATGGAAGGATCCCGCTAGGGATGGCGATCTGATCAAAAGAGTTCCTTATAAAGGATAAAAATCTTGGGCGCAACTCCAATCGAACGTTCTTGCCCATTTACAACTTTGAAACAAACACGAGGCCCCTATTTGGAGGGGGGCATTTTTAACCATCTATCAACGGGGAAATGATAAGGATTATTAACACACCAGACGGCAAAAAGCACCCTATCTACGACATGGATCAGGCTTGGCAGAATCTCTTGGACATGGCGGATCTCGACGAATCCAAAATGACAGTTGCGGAGCAAAGGAACCTTAAAATGGCATTCATGTACGGTATTGCAGACATGTTCCATGTAATGACGGTTGGCTTGACAGATATACCTGATCTAGAATCCAAGACAGATTTCATGCTGCTGATAAAAAGCCAAATATCCAACTGGTGGGAAGATGCAGTCAAGACCCCATTATCAAAAAAAATCTAACACACTATTTTATGAGTAAGGTAAAAAAGCCAAGGATCATAGTCTACCATTGCAAAAGTTGCGCTACGGGAATCCATAAAATGAAGATCACTGAAAAGGAAAACGGCGGTGTTTCCATGGAGCTTAGTAACTGCGATGAATGTGGAAACACTGTTCCCGTCGTATTTGCATCAAGGGAACTAAAAAAGCTGGAGCAATGAACAGGGTAATCTATATTTCCGGACCCATAACAGGCCATCCGGATGGTAATCGCGAATCCTTTAAAGTCGTGTGCGCAGAGCTCAAGGCCAAGGGACTTTTTGTACGAAATCCGCACGAGTTCTGTTCCGACATTCCGGAAGGATCCGACTGGGAAATCTACATGCGCCGGTGCATCGTAAAACTGATGGAATGTACCGACCTGATACTGCTACCGGGTTGGCAAAAATCTAAGGGTGCGTGGATCGAGGCACGACTCGCAAAGGAACTGGGAATTACCGTGCATCCTACGCTCAAACTTTTTGAGAACAGTATTGATCAGCAACAGGAGCAATCAGCATAATTTTTAACACCAAAATTAACCCCTATGGAATTTCAAGAAAAACTATCTTCAAATCTCACACTGCACAACACAGAAACCCAGCAGACGGACAGTAATGAGCAAGCTGTCACTGTCGAGTTCAATTTCACATTTTTTGGCGAGTATTGCCGGGCTGTTATGCACCGCGATAAGCTCGACATTGACTGGCCATCCTTTGTCTTCACGGAGGCACCTTGCGAAGTGGCCGACAGTTTTGTGGATCAGTTGGAGAACGTACACTGGGAGAAACTTGTCGATTGCTTCTGCAGACACCAGGACGATCACAATCGGGAATGGGGAACCAACCAATCGGAATAATGGAAATCATCGGAGCCTTACTTCTGATCACACTCGCACGATTCGTTTATATATACTATTTCAAATTTCAAAAGCTACAAGAACAAGATGATAACACAGGAGTCGATTAACAACGTACTGGATACTGCAGATATATACGAAGTCGTAAAGGATCATGTGGACCTGACCAAACGCGGAGCGAACTATACAGGCTGCTGCCCTTTCCATGACGAAAAAACGCCATCCTTTTCGGTATCTCCTGTAAAGGGGATCTATAAATGTTTCGGCTGCGGAGCCAGTGGCAACGCGATAACCTTTATAATGGAAAAGAAAAAGCTTGAATTTCCGGACGCAGTGAGAACCCTTGCCGATAAGTTCAACCTGACGCTGGAGGAAACCCACGACCGCGAAGAGGACAAGATTGTAAAGGAAAAACGCCTGACGATGATCGATATGAACAAGGGAGCGCTGGGCAGATGGCAGAAAGCTTTCTACGATCTGCCAAAAGAGCACTGGGCATCCGTTGCAAGCCTGCAGAAGCAACGAATGCTTACAAGGGAATCCATAGCCGAGTTTCAGATCGGCTACGCGCCAGATGAATGGAGGTTCATCACCAAGCACATCGTCGACGGCGGATTTTACGAATTTGGAAATGAAATGGGCCTTATCTCACGGAATGACAAGGGCGATACCTACGACTTTTTTCGAAACCGGATCATTTTTCCTATACATGACATGAGGGGCCAGATCATTGGTTTCTGCGGACGTAAAGCTTTTGATAATAACGAGGACCGCGCGCCCAAATACATTAACAGCAAGGAATCCATGCTCTATAAGAAGAATTCTGTGCTATACGGGATATTCCAGGCACAATCAGAGATTCGCAAGCAGGGAGTGGCCATTGTCGTAGAGGGACAGGTCGACGTAATTATGATGCACCAAGCCGGGATCAAGAACACCGTATGCCCGGGAGGAACCGCGCTTACCGCCAAACATGCGGAGATCCTGAAAAAGATGTGCAAGAAAGTGATCTTGATGTTCGATGGCGATAAGGCAGGAAAGGAAGCGACACTAAAGGCCATCGATGTGCTGATCGAACAGGAACTGAATGTGGTTGTGGTGCCCATAAGGGACAACGATGATCCGGACGTGCTTGTCCGGAGTGAATTCCCGGAGTGCTGTGTGGATGAGGAAATTGAGATCGCAGAGGAAGGCAAGTAAGATGGATAACAAGGTACTACAGTATATCACCGATAAATCAGTGGACGGTGTAATGTTCAAGGCCGCTGCGCTTATGGAAGTGGCGGGAACTGACATGCACGCGGTCAATGACGCAATCGGACAAATGGCGCAGATGATATCCCTGATCGAATCGGACTATCTACGGGGCGAGTATATGGATTCCATCTGTGCGGATTTTAAAAAGATCAAGATAGCAAGCCTGAAGCGTCGGGTAAACATGATCCGCAAGGAACGCGAAGATACCGTCGAAACTGTTGAAGTTGTCCAAGCTCCGGTCAACAAGTCCTTAAACAATCCGATAGAGCTGTATATCCGCGAAAGGTCCATTGACGGGATCCTTTACAAGGCAGACGTTTTACTGCAAATTCCGGACAACGACACACATGCAGAAAACGAAGCGCTCGGCAGGATTGCCGAAATGCTTGCCATCCTTGATTCTGATTTCCTTCGTGACGAATACGTTAGCAAGATCGTGGCCAAGCACAAAAAGGTGAAAGCGCCAAGTCTGATCAAGCGTGTGGGCGATCTCGAGAAAAGACGTAAGGAAGCAGTGCAGGAGCTAGCAGAAAAGGAACGCGCAATCCCCTCGTGGATCAATACGGAGCGGTTCTGGACGGCCGGCTTTGATGCCAAGATCGATGGCGTGGACAAGACCGGATTCTGGTTCCATATGGGCAAGGACGGCGCGAGGCGCATGACGAATTTTGTTATGACTCCCCTCATCCACATCTATTCCAAGGACGAAAACGCCAACCGCCGTTTGACCGAGGTTCACAATGGTAGATCCAAAGCAATATTGGAACTACCCTCCAAGGCCTTTTCGTCGGTTGACCAGTTCGAATCGATCCTGATGAATGAGGGGGTCTACTTTACAATGGACGGATTTACAAAATCACACCTGAACAAGCTCAAAGCAGAGCTGCTGGGCGAATACCCAAAATGTTTCGAGCTCAAGACGCTCGGTTGGCAGCCGGAGGGATTCTGGGCCTATTCCAATAAGATATACAAGGATTCGCTTGTTTCCTTCAACGAGTACGGCTTTACAGAGATCGATGGTGTTAACTACCTATCGATGGCAGCGAGCGAGATCAAGGGCGAATTTCGCGCTGAGGATGATCTATACGAGAACGACAGGTTCCTGCAGTGGAGCAAGCCTTCGATCGATTTTTCCGAATGGTCCAAGATGATGGTCGGTGCCTACGGCGATAATGGAAAGATTGGGATCATGTACGCTTTCGTATCGCTCTTCCGGGATATCGTTTACGCCCTCAACAGTAGCTGCCCGCACCTTTATGCTCATGGCCCGGTTGGATCTGGGAAGTCAGCTTATGCAGAGTCGATATCTAACCTGTTTTTTAAGGAAATGAAATTTTTCAACCTAAACCAGGGGACTGATTTTGCTTTTTTCAATCGCCTTGAGAGGTTTAGGAATTGTCCTGTTGGATTTAATGAATTCGATGAAAACGCCATCAAGGAAGAATGGTTCCGTGCGATCAAGTCGGCATTCGACGGTGAAGGCCGTGAAAAGGGATCCATGACCAGGAAGAAAAAAACAGAGGTGCAGCAGATCCTCTGCACGATTATCCTTATTGGCCAATTTCTATCTACCAAGGATGATGCCTCGGTACTAACCAGGACAATCCCGGCAAAGATTAGTGGTAGCTCGCGCACAGACGAACAGATCGCCACGTTCCAAAGATTGAAGGCACACGAGAAAGCCGGTCTCGGCGGAATACTCGTCGAACTGTTACAGCACCGGACATTGATCGAAAGCCGTTATTCCGATGCCTACGCTAAGGAATTTAAGAAACTAACGGAGTCATTTCGGGCGGACGGCCTTAAAGTTAAGACCAGGATACAGAATAATTTCTGCACGATGCTAACAATGCGTGTAATACTCCAGGGACATATCAATTTTCCTTTCACCTACGAAGAATTTTTCCTGCAGATGAAAACCGATATCGTGAAACTCTCCGGCCAGATAGCCGAATCCGATTCATTGGCAGCTTTCTGGAAGACCATGGAATTCCTAGCTGATCAGAAAATGATCATCGATGGATATGATTTCAAAATCGAAACGAAGAACGAGATCCCGCTCATCGTGCCACGCAGCGAACGCGAGGATGGCAAGGACACGAAGGTGCATACATTCTCCGAACCAAAGAAGCTTCTTTATCTGCGGATGAACAACATCCATCCACACTATATGAATGCCATTAGGCAACAGACCGGGAAGACCGGTCTGAATGTGGAAACCATTGTAAATTTTATGAAGGATCTCGATGGATATCTAGGCATGATAAAGTCCACCAGTTTCCGCAACAAATCGGAGAGTAAGATCTCCAATGCCTACATACTGGACTACGATTCACTTAATCTGAACCTGGAAAAGACCGATGAACCGGTTGGAGTGGAGAGGGAGCTCGAGGGAGAGGTGAAATGGAACGATGCCGAAGTTGTGCAGGTCTATGGTAAGCCAAAGGTAAAATGGCTTATGGTCGAGGACATGAGCTACGAGCAGGACGGCATGCAGGTAAAGAACATCGTGAACATAACATGCTATTCCGAAGAACTGGAGATGGCCAAGCGTCTCACCAAGGGCGTCAAGGTCAAGCTGAAGGGACAGTATGTGGAGCGAAGATTTGCTGAGGGCGGTCGCGGCGACATGATAGTGGACACGATCAAGATATTGGGGCCAATGTCGGCTCCGGTACCGGAAGATGAGACACAGCAAGAATTTCCCTGGGAACAAAAATCATGATAGCATACAAGGACCGCAAGCGCTACTACCTGCACGCCAAGATGAAAGAATTCGGGTTCACGTTGGATATCACCAGACACGAGGTGGATGTATTCCCCTATTCCTGTCTAGAGGAAATACCGGTGGGACCTCGGTACTATGTCAATCAGCTGATCAAAATGGGATATAACGTACAGATCAAAATGTTCTAGATATGGAAAATTTCTTTTACGGACAGCATATCATCGACCACAGGTCGCGCAAGTTCAAGCTCACCGAGCTATACTGGTCGGTTGGAAAGTTTGACGATAGGTCACCATACCATACGATCGAGTTCAACAACGGATGCTTGTCGCATATACAGGGAAATTTTGAAGACTGTCGGCTCTCCAAGATCGGATTTGTCGGAGAGGACGGCAATCTAACGGTACTTACAATAGAACAGGCTCGGCACTACGTTGCCCAGCGCTACCTAAAATTTGAATAATGATCATGATACTGGAGTTTACAGAACAGGAACAGATAGCCTACCTATCCAGGCGCGGATATGAGATCTCGGTCAAAACCGAAATCCAGTATTATGGCCCGGAAGAAATAGAGGTTCCAAAGCGGATCGCCACCAAGGGTGGTACTACGGAAGATCTTGACCGCGCGTTCCGGAGGGAAATAAAAAGATCAATACTGGAACGATGAACGGAAATAAGCTGACGGATAACGATCGCGCAAAGATATACGGCGAATGGCTGACCGGAGGTTACACACTCTACCAGTTAAGCCAGCGGTATAACGTTTCGCAGGCTACCGTCAGCAACATAATATCAAAGAAGTTGAACAACAAAAAAAGAAAATGAGCAGTCAACAGCAAGCGGCAAAATTTCCGGTAGATCTCTCGACGTGGACAAAGATCAGTGGAGAGGAGGATCTGCCGACAAACGAAGACAAGCGTTACGATATGTACTTCCATTCTGCCCTAAAAGAGGAATGTGATTACTGCGAGGCGCTGACGATTTGGGACCTGAAGCTTTTCTATGCGAACGGCTTTATAACGCATTACCGCGAGAGTAGGCATGGCAGATCGTTCCGGCGCAAGAGTGAGGATATCGGAATGAGAAATTACGGATTAACAATTTAAAACATATAAAACTTTAAACACCATCAATATGGCACTTTCATTTAAAACAGTACAAGAGGCGTACACAATTTTTAACGAATTACAACGGACGGTCGTTCCGGAACTAGACATCCGGTCCTATCCTGCCGATATGTCCCAATGGTCATGGGAGAAAAAGGATAACCCTCCCGTGCTGCAGGTTCTGGGCTGGGACAGGAAAAGCGATGACGGATGGGAAAACCTATTCTTCTTCGTCGAGGATCCATCGATTGAACTGAAACATAAATTCGATGAGCTGAACTCGATAAAAGGAAATACCTCAATGTTTAAGAAATACAAGGACAATAGTGACTTGTGGATCATTGGTTGGATTTAAGGTAGAGAAAATTGCATTCAAAAATTTAAAGAATGAGACTATTAACCATTTTAATCCTGATCCTGATCTGCTCATGCAAGAAGGAAGATATCAAACCTAAAAAGGTCGATTACAATTTCCGGTGTTTTAAATGCCGGGTTCCAATTAAAGATTCACTAATAAAGTACAAATAAGATAACTATGAAAATACTAATTACAGGACCGGCAGGTTCGGGTAAAACCACTAAAGCAAGAGAGCTCTTAAAACGAATGAATGTACCATTTACGATAAACCTTGGCCACTGTTCCCCTCCTGATTTAAAAACATGGCCATCTGGGGCTGTCCTATTTGATGAAATACCATCCGTGGAGGCCTTGGCCTTGCGCGTTGCTTTGGCTGAGAAAAAGAAATTTCATGCAGTTTTCGTTTGGCAGGGTAAAGTCAACGAGTTGCCAAAACACCTTAAGCAACGCTTTTCGCAGGTGATAAATTTAAAAACGACTATCAGGAGCGAAGAAAAAGCCATCAAAAGCTAAACGGAGAACATGATGAGAAGAAAATTTAAAACCACCGATCCGGTTTATACTACCAAAACAACGCGCCTGAAAGGGAAACAGATTGCTCCGGCTGGCCATATATACCTTTCCATTTTTTTTCAGGCAAATGGCGGTACCCACAAGTATACTCGACTGTTACCGTCATCGGCCATCCCTGCGGAAGAAAGCGCGCGCAAGGAATACCTAGACGATTTTTATAGGTCGTCCCTCGCTAAATTTCTACTTGCGCAAAGACGTAAGCGCAGGACGCCCGGAGTATGCACAGAGTGCGGATGCACAGAGAAGGATTGCCGAGACTGCATCGAGAGAACCGGCGATCCTTGCCACTGGGTAAACGATGAGCGTACGCTCTGTTCGGCATGTCAGGAAGGAGGTGAACATGTGTGAGTGCATCGAGCAGGTAGAAAAGAACATACTGCAGAAGTTGAAAGATAATCATCCGGAAAGGTCATACAACGATGCGCTTAATGCCTTTGAGGGAACGGGGATACAGAACAAGGCGTCCGGCCTGACAAATTTTGGGAAGGTATTTATCTACCACGAATTTAAAGTAGACTACACCTTCACCAAGACAAATGGAGAGCAAAGTAAAATGAAGCGTCAAACAACTAGCCTCTTTCCGGTTTACTGCTGCTTCTGCGGCAGGAAGCTGGAAAAGTCGGAATAACAATTAAAATCATTCAATCAAAACAATGGATACACTATTAGAAAACGATCTTAAGCTGGACGATGAGGTTATCTACAGCGGACTGGGCAGGGATAGATCTGCTACCATTATCAAAAGAACTAAGCGTTCAATAACGTTAAAATGTCATTTCTCCAAAGTGAAATTAACTTTCAAAAGCGGCATACCGGCGGAGGATATCGGACTTAGGAGAGCCCATCACGATAAAACAATATAAATCTGACAGCAATGGATACCCTCGAAGAACTTAAAAGCGAAGTAGCGAAAATCGGTCGGGAGATAGACAGCTGTCTCTTTGAACTCTATCGTAATATAAAGATGCAGCACAGTTATATTTGCGAAATACCGGTACACAGCGTACACTTTTACACTGTATACGACAAAGTGATCGATTCTTACCAAATCTACACAGAGTTTAAGCGTGAAGCTGAACGTCTGCAGAGCATGGCTCGACAACCAAACCATCAATACAGGGTTAAAGCTACTTTAGTAGGATTACAAAAACTTTATGGAGCTATTGAACTGTATGTCATTAATCTATTGCGTTTTCGGTGCATAGAGGATGCTACATCCGTTTGGAAGGTAACTGGAATGCAGGTCGACCTTCCTGAAGCATTTCGTTATACAATCCCTCGCAACATTCGTATGGAATATTTCCTACGTACGCTGATCGCTGCGGGTAAGATGGGAATTAAAGGGAAGACGATATATGAAATTTATGAGCAACTTCAATCCGTATTGGACAAAAGGCGTGCTGGAGGGCGTGTCTGTGATGCTGTGTTTTATGATGAGTTGGCCACGTTTGCCAATGAGATAGGTATACGTATGTCTTTTGGTAATTTAGCCGAAGAAATGGACGAACTCGGGATATCCATGGAACATGCGGCAGTTGCCTTCAATTCCATGTCAAAGCCTAAGATTCCAAAGCCTGGTGCAATTGCCAAAAAAGGAGGTCGAAAGCAAAAGAACCGATATCGTCGATAGACAAGAGCTCCACCGGAAGGTGGGGCTTTTTATTTTTAGATAGCCAACTTTAAAATCGTATACTTTAAAAACTAAAATACTTAGTAATTTCGCCTTATGGAACAGTTGAAAATACACGTGCGTAACCGCGTCATATTTGCCAGGATGACCGAGGAAAAGAAACACCAATGTACAGACTATACACTCTTCGACAAAAATGGTGTATCTATTTACATCTTTCGTTATGAACGAAACACATGGAACCATGTCTATGGCCAGCTGTCCGATGATGTACGGGATGCTTGCATCGACGCATTGATTCTGCGGTTTGACTGGCAGTGTACCGATCTGTTCTACGTCGATGGAGAGCGGAAAATTGTTGACGTAAGCTTTGCCGAAGGTGGTGACCATTGGGCCGTCTGCGTCAATCGGCGCTGGAAGGGCAACATAAGACTTATTGAATCGACCATGGATCTGGTCTATAACGAACATAACAGGTGCGAAGCGCTGACCACCGACCGGCTTGAAAAATATTTCCGCTGGATACGTGAAGGCAGGATCAAGGGGAGCAAATTCGGATCGAGCCTATCCAGATGAACGTCTGTTTCCCATCTGCGACAATACCCTTTTACGGCTTTTTGTGCTTTTTTGGATCGCCTGTTCCTAATGATCCTAACGATTTTTGTCAAAAACGCGGTTTTTTGTATCACTTTTTGACCGATCCTAAAACTGCGCCTTTTTCGCTGGGCAAAATTGCCGATCTGCGATTGCAGGCAGTGAAGGCAGTTTTTAGGAAAAAAAGCCGAAAGATTTTGCGACACTTCAAAAACTATGAAAAACTGTTCCTAATGATACAAATGATACAAATCTTTATTTAAATATATATAAACCTATATTTTGACAAAAAAAGCCTTAGGAACACTTTGTATCAGTAGGAACGGTTTGTATCGTTTGTATCACTTTTTTAAAAAACCGTTCAACCGAAAGTGAACCGTAATTATTTTTGCATTTATGAATGTTTATATACCACTCCAATTAACCCTGCCAAACAAATTATATCTGTCTTCAAGGGTGAAGCTGATGCCGCATTTTACGTTGACCAAAAAGAACATTTTTGGAATCGTACTGCTGATGTCACTGAAGAGATACGACTCTTCCAAAACTAAATTTACCGATGCCGCCTCCAAGCATGAGCGGTACACTGAAACCATCAACCTCGTTGTCTCCGAAAAGATCTACCTGCGCAATGGCGTGCATCTCTCGGTACAGGACCAGATCGATTTCAACCAGATGGTGAGGTTCGAAATGATGGAGGATTTTTATGAGTACATGGACTACCATTTCCTGCTCAACAAGGTACAGCTGCGCCAGTGCATCGTTGACTGGCAGACCAAGTGCGGAATCCACGAGGATGCACTTGGCGTGCGAACGCTCGAAAAGGCCTATGAGCGCAGAAGAAAGGAAAAAATTAATACGCTAACTATGTGCAGATCAATTTCTGCATAAAAAAATCAAAAAAATCGTGTCCCGACTTGTCGCAAAATTTGACATCGACTTTCCAACAGGTCGATGTCGTTTTTTTTAGCAGCCTTTGATGTGATCATTGTGCATGATTACATCGTTTCCCAGTCGTGCGCTTTTCAATCCCGGGGGATTGTCCGCATTTTATTTCATTCCATATTATTCGGTTGCATCCATCCCGGATGTCTACAAGGGACGTACCGTCGCTCCGCTCCAGCTAAAGCCAAAGCTCGCCTTCCATAAAGGCTACGCTACACAAGAGAGCCTGAAGTTCACCGAAAAGACCACCAAGACCGATAACGGTCCATATTATCCGCAGGATCTACAAGGGTTTTACCCCGGAGATAGCGATGAAGCGCAGCACCTGTTCGCTGACATGGAGCAGCTGGGCAAACAGTTCTTTGTGATCTTCGAGGACCACCTTGGACGAAAACGCCTTGCAGGCTACGCCGGTGCGCTTGAATTTTCGGCAGATTACGATTCCGAGAACAAGCGGTACAGTTTTTCTTTCTCGGGCAACGCGCTCGAAAAAGCGCCCGTATACCCTTTTCCGGTCATTTTCTAGTCGTTTCACAGCCTTTTTTGCGGTGAATCTTTGTGCTTTAATGTTTAACTAAATCGAGCGACTTGAGTGATTTTAAACTGATATCTGCAATTCTAAGGGGCCACTGGCTCATGGATAATGCGTGGGTTGAGCGCCACCTCCCAATGATCGAGCGTATGATCTCCGGGGAAAAGGTATCGTTCGACAATGGAGAGTCCCGGACAATGGCGCTCCATTCTGCGTTGACCACCTACCACTACCGTGATGGATGGAAAAATGCGACTGCCGGTTCCATCGCTTTCTATGACCTGCGAGGGCCGATCATGCACTATGGCTATTGCGGTGATGGATCGCACGAAATGCTGCAGGCGTTCCGGGAGGCAGAAGCCAACCAGAACATTATTGCCCATTTCTTTTTGGCGGATACGCCAGGCGGTCAGGTTCAGGGAACCAAGGAACTTGCCGAGGAGATCTTCCGTAGCAATAAGAATACGGCAACGCTCGTCAACGGCGGGATGCTATGTTCCGGCGGCATGTGGATCGCCTCGGCTACAAACATGATCTATGCGACCAGCGATCTTGTGCAGGTTGGCAGCATCGGTGCCCAGATGTCTTTCGCTGACTACTCCAAGCAGGATGAAATGAACGGTATAAAACGCTTTATTATCCGTGCAAGACCATCGTTTGACAAGAATGTACTACTGGAGAAAGCAGCTAAGGGCGACGAAGCCGCACTGAAGGAACTCGAGGACGAGATCACCGTTATGGGTGAATCCATTGTAAATGCCGTAAAGCATAACCGCGGCGAGCGTCTGGTGGGAAAAGGCTGGGATTCCGGAAAAGTGTTCTATGCTCCGAAGGCTATAGAGTTCGGCCTTATCGACGGCATTGCCTCACAGGACGAGGTGATCGCCAAGCTCAAATCAACCAATTTCAAAAAATCAAAATCCCATATGAATTTAAAATTTGACAACGTAGCTGCGCTAGCCGGCAATAGTTCGGCAACGCAGGAACAGCTTGATCTTGCCAACGCAGATCTTACAGCTGCAGGTATCACCAGCCACACCATCGTAGAACAGTCCGTGATCGATGAGGCCGCGCGCGTAACCACAGAACTTGAGGCTGCAAATGTTTCCCTGACTGCAGCCAACAGCACGATCGCAACGCAGGTGACGGAAATCACGGCATTGCAGGGTAAGGTTACAACGCTTGAAGGTGTGATCGCCAAACGTGCGGTAGGTGACACTGGAACGGCAACAAAGCCGGATGCTAACAAAACAGCCGAAATCCAAACGCCTGGCGAGGAAAAGAAAATAGCAGCGCACAACAAGGCAGCTGATGCCGGCTTTTTCGGAGTATAAAAATAACCGTTAACATAAAATCCATAAACAATGGCAAAAATAAATATTGATGAAGTAGTCGCCGAGTTTGGCGAACATTATGTCGATGGCGGCCAAGGTATGCAGAACCTTCAGGCGAAGTACATGGAACGCTCACAACTTGTGAGTTCCTTTCCGTTACTTCCGACTGATGATACTGTAGTCTACAAGGCGACTGCATCGATCACCGAAGTATTACAGGCCTTCCAGACGGACTTCACGCCTAAAACCGGGTCCGAAGTCAAGTTCGAACTGGAGAGTATTCCGTTGACGCATGTAAAGATTGACGTTAAGATCAGTCCAGACGAAATCTTTCCCTCTTGGCTTGGTTTCCTTGCGTCTAACAAGCTTTCGCGCGAAGAGTGGCCGATCGTACGGTACATGACCGAAGTTTTAATACTCGGTAAATATGAAGAGGATCTTGAGATGCGCTCATCTTTCTTGGGTGAAAAAGCCGTGATCACTCCAGGTACTGCAACATCGGCCATCGGCTCGATGAACGGTATCCGTAAATTGATACGTGATGCTTTTGCGCTTGGTAAAACCAATTCCATCGCACTGGGGACCGTACCTACGGATGCAGTGGCATTCTGTAATTACGTTGAGGCATTTGTGGAAGCTATCCCGGATCTTTTACGCGAGCACATCAAGGAAATCTCGATGTCTACCAAATTGGAACGTCTATACCGCAAAGGGGTGCGCGCGAAGTACAATCAAAACTACGATCAGAAAAAGAATTTAGCCACGCTTATCGATGACGAGCACATCGTGGTAAAAGGATATCCTGGTATCGGTGCAAGCAAATTGATCTATGCAACTCCGGATGATAACAAAGCCAATCCGATGAAAGCGCCGGAGAATCAGGGACGTTTCGATGTGCAGAAGCTCGACAGAACCGTTAAGCTTCTTTCCGATTGGTGGATCGGTCTTGGTTTCTGGTATTACGGATATGTATTCCATAACGATCAGGATCTAGCGGCCTAAAAAATTAACGGTGGGCAGTAACGCCCACCCATTTTTCCATTTTACACAAATTTGAAATGTCCAATACAAAGAAAACAGAAACAAAAAAGGTGGCATATCTAGTAGTAGGTACGATCAGCGATGCCGCTAAAGTGCTTATCGAGGGACTTGTTGCCGATAAAACCTTCGAGATCGTTGACCTTGAATCGATCGACCAGGATTTACAGAAGCAGCTTTCGGTTAAAGATACTGCGATCGAACAGTTGTTAAAAGCAGGCGAAGATCTTGGCAAATTGCACGGCAAGAACATTGCCGAAAAGGACAAGGAGATCGCCACGTTGACAGGTTCGGTGACCCGGCTTACCGAAGAGCTTGGCACCTTGTCCGCTGAACTTGGAAGCGCACAAAGCGCAGCCGATCAAGGTTTCCAGACCGTCAAGTCCGGAAAGAAAACCTATCGTATCTACGGCAAGAAATGGCGTTACGAAGGGCGTGATATCACTGCCGACGATTTGAAAAAAGATCCTGCACTAGTGGCAAGCCTTGTAAAGATCGGCGTGGGCTTTTTGGTTGAACTTAACGAAAAGGAGGGCTAAACAATGAAGAAGATCTATAACATAGGTACATTCCTTTTGCTGTTGATCATGACCTCGCTATTCATGGGGAATGCAATTGCAATGGGTATCGATCATCCGGAGGCAACGTTCGCGATTTCCGGAGTAATCGGTTTTTTAGGGCTGATCCCGATGGAACAGGCCGGCGTGCTTTCCCTTGCGCTGAACGCAAAGAACATCACCTATAAACAGGGAACCTACAATCCCGGTGGTATCGAGGGCAGGGTGTACTACGCCTTTGATGAAGATATAGCCAAGTGGCCGGACCGTTTGATCAATATCGATACGTTGAACGCGACCGAATTTGCCGAGCTTGTTACCATTCCCTTAGCGGACAAGTTTGTATTTAAAACCGGCAAGTGCTTCCACGAGCTTTACTGCACACTGGAGACAGGTGAACTAAAATACTCGCTGATCGGTGCGCGTGACGGGAAATCGTTCTCCAATTCAATGGAGGTTTCCTATCCAAGCAACGATGAGGAGTTCTTGGGCTTCTTGGCATCGAGCGCAAACCGCAGACTGGTATTCCTAGTGGTCGAGCAGAACGGCAAGGTGAAGGTATTGGGCACGCCGAAGTTTCCGGCTCAGCTGGAGACGGTGGAAGGTACCACTGGTAAACTGGTCGAGGACCCTAACACCTCGGTGCAGACCTATCTTTCCAAGTCACCGATCCCAGCAGCTATCTACAAGGCTCCTATCGAAATCGCACCTGCCGCGTAATTGAAGCAATTATTGATTAGAATAATAGAAAAGCTCCCTTTCGCGGGAGCTTTTTTGTAAAACAGCAAACATGAACGAGAAAGTTGTACGATTGATCAACATCCTACAGGACCGCTTCCAGATCCCCGATCGCACGGACGGCAACAACATCCTGATGACCTTTGCCGATATTGAACGTTCTGTGGACGAAATTTGGCAAAAAAGCGAAAACTGGAGCGTGGAAAATCTATGGGATGCACTTGCCGAAATTGGCGTTCCGAACTTCACCAATACAAACCGGCAGCAGATCTTTATCCTGGTAAGGATATAGTGTCGTTTTAGGCCGTCAGCGCCTTGATACTTTTGGATCATGGCAATATCGGCAATCAAAAAGTATCTATCCCAGACCGTCCACAGCTACGAGGAAGGCCGCGTACTGTTCGAGCGCTACTCGGACGATTTGGCTTTGCAGATCGTTTTTCGTGCCGGCTCGAGCAACTACCATCACCGCCGGCTCTTGGAAGAGCTCACTATCCTTTCCGATCTCACTATCGAGGAACAAGTTGTCTCCAGTAGTACTTTAGTACCAAAGCCGGCCGTTCCGGAACTTGCCGTTTTTGACGTTCCGCAACGTCAGGTCAAGGGTGAAGATTTCAGTTCATTGCCCGAAGCCGTGCAGGATCTGCACCGCAAAAAGAATATGCACCATCGCCGCGCTATGCAGCTGTTCATCGAGATCGGCTTCACCGAGGACCAGGATCGCCGTTTGGAGATGGTGCTTGCCATGCTCGATGATCATCAAGCCGTGAACCATTACTGGAGCCTGATCGATGAGTACCGGGAAACTGGTAAGTACATTGCCGAGCACATTGCCACGATCGAGGAAAAGGTTGCCGGTACCGATCCCAAATTGATCGGCAAATCGATGGCCAACCTACAATCCAATATATCCAAGGACAAAAAGAAGCTGCTTTCCCTCCCCGATGGCCACAAGCGCGCCAAGGTGCAAAAACGCCTTGAGCTAAGGCTGAAAGAGCTGGAGCAGTTCAAAAAATTATTGGAGGACGGCGATGAGTAAGCTTATCGGGCAGGATACCAATAAGGATTACATCATGTCCTATCTAAAGGGTGATGACGACGATCCGGAGAACGTCCTAACTGCAAAGCAGCGGGACCTACTGGATTGGTATATGGATGCCTACACGCTATTTCGCAACTACAATACGATGACCGATACGATACAGGTGATGCGCAAGCTGGGCGACCGTCGTGGTAAGCCCATTTCCGCTTCAACCGCACGTAGGTATATCAACGACGCAATGGAGCTCTTCGGCAATATCTACAAGATAAAGACCGAAGTGATCAACCACATTGTGATCGAAACGCTGCTCGATGCCCGGAGCATGGCGCAGGCCATGAACAATCCGATGGCAATGGTGCAGGCAGCCAAGGAACTCAAGGCTGCAGGAGGAACGGAAGATTCTGCGGCGCTCAACGCCGAACTGATAGAGCGTCACGAGGTAAACATCAATATAGACCAGAAAGCAGAGCGCGCACTGGGCATGATCTACAAGACCGGTACCGTGGATTTCGGCGCCATGATGGATGGTCTGATCGAAGATGTGCAGCATGAGGAGGTGAAGCATGGCGGGGAATAGACCTAAGCTTGAACTTGTCCGTAATGCGATGCAGATCGTTGTCCGCAATGCCCCGCAGCGCACCGTCGTCATCGAGGGCGCTCGCGGTGTGGGAAAATCCACTGTACTTGCCGACAAGATGGAGGATATCGCGCACGAGCTGCCGCGCAGTACCAACTTCATGCAGGCCAGAACCTATCAGCAGGCGCTCACCAGAACGCTGCCGTCCACGATTTCCTCACTCAAATCCCTGGGCTACATTCCGGAGGTGCATTTTACCGTATGTAAGAAACCGACCTGGAGAAATTGGAGAGAACCTTACGAGCCGCCACAGGATTACGGCAAGGCAATTTCTTGGTATACCGGGGCGGTATGGCTCCTGCTTTCACAGGATGTCAGCTCTCGCGGACTTAACACGTGCACCGGGCTTGCCGATGAGTTCTGTGAGCTCGATCCTGTCAAGTTCCAAAAAGAGACACTGGCAACGCTACGCGGTGGTAAGCGATACTTTGAACACCATCCCAAATGGCTTTCCCAGGTATACGCATCATCCATTCCCCGGACGCAGGAGGGAAAATTCATCTATACCTATGAGACGGCAGCGCAGGCGACTCCGGACAAGATCCTATATGTGCGCGCACCGTCAAGTGTTAATTCGGATAATCTGCCTGCAGATTGGTTCACCGAGCAGCGCAGGATCATGACCAAGTACGAGTATGATATCGAAATTGGCAACATACGTCCGCGCGCGGTTGGGGGCGGTTTCTATCCGCTGTTTAACGAAAAGCGCCATACCTACGACGATTTCAATAACGATTATCTGCGCGGACTGATCGAAAATGCAGAGGGCTACGACAAGAGCAGCTTTGATGATCTGGACTGCCGCGAGGTGAACGATGTGCTGCTGGAGACGGAACTGGATATTGCCCTGGATTATGGCAAGTTCTGCTGTGTGGTTACGGGGCAGGAAAATTTTCTGAACGAGTTCCGGTTCCTGTCATCCATTACGCCTGTCAACGATGGAGAGATGATCGAGGTGCTTGTGCAGCGCTGGTGCGACTATTATCGTTTCCATCGCCTTCGCAGGGTTGTGTACTGGTATGATCAGACGGCAATGGGTAAAGATGCACGTTCACCGCTTACCTATGCCGATATCGTGATCCAAACGCTGGAAAAGAACGGCTGGGATGTGGAACGTCAGTACTATGGCGCGGCTCCGGAGCACCACGATAAATACAAGTTCTGGTCTATTGCCATGCGTAATGACCATCCGGCACTGCCGATCTTTTCCTGGAACCGGACCAAGTGCAAGTACCTTATACATTCGATCAATAACTCGGCGGCAAAGGAAGGAACCTATGGCCCTGAAAAGATCAAGACGGATGAACGTAAACAGAGCGTTGATCAGCGTTATACAACGCACCAGGGGGACGCAATGGATATGATAGGATATTTTAAGTATTCTGCTAGACTGGAATCGTCCGCTGGATTATGGATGCCTGCTAGGGCTATGTGATCGGGGTAAAAAGTCCCCGGCTTGCTTTCGTAATTCTCACAAACAAAAACTGCAAACGTATACACATTCACGGCCGGGGATAACCTTGCATGATGTACAATAGTCTGCAGTAATTTTTGTTTGTGAGAACGCAAATTTAATAAATATAAAATGAAAACAAGTAAAATTCACACCTCGGCACCCTTGCCGTTCATGGGACAGAAAAGAAGATTCCTGAAAAAATTCACGGAGATTTTGGCAACTAATTCGCCTACGGCCACTTATGTCGACCTTTTTGGCGGCAGTGGTCTGCTTGCCAACACGGTAAAAAAGCATTACCCGGATGCAAAGGTAGTCTACAACGACTACGATAACTTTTACCAACGACTGCAGCGCATCGACGCAACCAACCGCTTAGTAGCCGATCTAAGGGAACTTGTTGCCGATCTTCCGAGGGACAAGGCTATTCCCAAGGACAGACGCCGGCCAATACTGGACAGGATCAGGCACGAAGAGATCGCCACAGGATATGTTGACTATATCACCATATCAAGCAACCTGCTCTTTGCTATGAACTATGTGCATGATCTGGATACGCTTGGCCGCCAAACGTTTTATAACGTAGTGCGGGGTTCCGCGTACAATGCCGATGGTTATCTACATGGCGTGGAACGTGTCCGCATGGATTACAAGGAACTTTTCGCGCTCTACAGGAACAGACCAAACGTTGTGTTCCTTGTCGATCCACCATACCTGTCAACTGATGTTGTACCCTACAAATCTTCGTATTGGAAGCTGGGAGACTATCTTGATGTGTTGGAGGTTCTGCAGGTGCCACACTACTATTACTTCACATCGAACAAGTCGCAGATCATCGAGCTGTGTGAGTGGATGGAACGTAAGGTTCCCGGGGCGAATCCCTTCAGCCATTCTGTGGTGTACTCCCACGTTGCCCAGCCGAACCCTGCAGCTAAGTACACCGATATCATGATCGTCAAATAGCTTAGGACAATGAACAAGTACCATCTAATGCTAGAGAAGATCCTGAACAAGGGAAAGAGCCAACGCAACAACAAGGGCGATATCACCTATCTCCATAACCAAAAGCTTTCGCTCAAGCCGGCAGATCTGCTGGACATCTTTGAAGGCCACCAGATCGCCAGGCGTAAACTGTCCGGCGAGCTGGAGCTCTTCGAGAAGGGCGAACGGCTTACCGAGCGGTACCGTGAGATCGGCGTAACGTGGTGGGACTACTGCGGTCCGATCCTTATCAACTCCTATCCCACCTACTTCGAGAAGCTACCGGACTTAATTAAACAGATCAACCGGGAGAAGAGGGCGAGCAAGAACTATGTGCTGTTCCTTGGCGCGACCGGAGCCGAGAGCAACCAGAGCCCGTGCCTGTCGCTCATCCAGTTCCAGATCGAAAACGGCAAGTTGATCCTATCGGCATACCAGCGCAGCTCGGATGCCAACCTCGGTCTGCCTGCAGATATCTATCACTTGTACCTGATCTCGCGCAAGATCGATCTGCCATTGAAGGAGATCACGATGTTCCTGGGGAATGTGCACATCTATAGCAACAACATGGAAGGAACCCGGCAGTTGATCGGGGGAGACAGGCAGGTAAGGTTCGCCCTCAACGTCTAAAAAAAAAAATTGGACCGACCTCGAGGCCCCTTTCAAGGGGGCCTCGATCGAGGGTACCGAATCATATTCCGAGGGCAAAAAAAACGGAAAATGCCGTTTTTTGACAGGGCACGGCGGGGTGCTGAAAGACACTTTGCATCCTTTTTGAAACTTTTGAAACCTTCATGTTCTTGGTTTTTAGTCTTTTGCGCACAAAAAAAGTCCAATTTTTGAAAATTTTAACGTAACAGGTTGATATATAAGTATCCGCTCTTTGTGTCGTTTCGCAAAGGCCTTCAATGAGTGATTTTTGAAGTATGCAAACGATACCTCTTTCCGAAGTCTTAAAGCAGCTTGACCGATGCCGATATCAGGTATCTAAAGAGCATTTTTCCATGACCTATCTCACGTGTGATCGCACTCGGAGAAAGGGAGGACAATGGCGTACCATCGAAAAGGGACAGATTCAGGGCCTGCCATATTCAGTGCGCGATAACGAAATGCGCGGACTGGTAGATCTAGACTCGGGAATTAAGTCTGCAATCCACATCCAATTGATTTTTGAGTTTAACGGCAAACGTGTAGTAAAATGACAGGAACCCGGCACATAGAATATAGCTCGGAAGGTTTTCCGATATACGCATTTAGAGAGGGCGGATCATACGTTGCGACCTCCTCCGGCACCACCTCCAGTTCCGTTGCCGCTAAGTTGAAGGATGAGAACTTCGGCTCCGTAGTTCCCAACAAAAAAGAGTTCAGCGGTTCGCGTGAATGGGTGCCCTGGGGACGAACAGATCGCTTTCCAGATGAAGTTTTCGCGGAGGTTCGCAAATCGGGCGTGGCCATGTCCGCTTTGCGTTTGTTGAACTACAAACTTTTTGGACAGCAGCTGATCCCGGTAATCGAGGAAGGACTTGACGATAACAAGGAAATGAAGTATTCCCTTGTGAAGGACGCCGAGGTCACCGAGTTTCTGAAACGCTCGAACATCGACAGATGGCGGATATCAAATATTCAGGATTATAACTTTCTAGGCATCACGTTCCCATCATTGATGATGAACGCGGACCGCTCCAAGGTCGTCAAGGTCGGACACGATAAGGCGCGCAAGTACCGTTACTTGCCATACGACCAATCCACCGGCAGGATCGATAAGATCATGCGATCGGCAAATTTTCCTGCTCCATCTTCTGATGCACGCGACAAGGAAATCACCAAGGTGATCAATTCGGCAGACTGGTACGAAGAGGTAGAGCGCATACGTTATACCGATGGTGACCACCGGTACATTTTCCCGACGTATTTTCCGGATGCTGAATACGACTACTATCCACGTGTTGCCTGGGATGCAATCCGGGAGAACGGATGGCTGGAAATATCCAACTCCATTCCGGAATACAAGCGCGCGATCTTTAGAAACCAAAGCTCCATCAAGTACCACGTCAAGATACACCAGCAGTACTGGCTCAACAAGTTTCCAAAATGGGCCAGTATGTCTGTCGAAGCTCGGACAGTGGAAGTAAACAAACAGCTTGACGAGATGGACAAATACCTCACGGGGACAGATAACGCAATGAGGACCTTCGTTTCGTTTTTTGAGACCGATCGTAGTAACGGGAAAGAGTCTGGCCATATCATTATCGAGCCTATCGACGATAAACTTAAGTCTGACGCATACCTCCCAGATGGAGCCGCTGCCAATGCGGAAATTCTTTTCTCGATGCTTGTCAATCCTGCCGTTTTCGGCGTAGGCATGCCGGGCGGATCCTACACTGGAGGCGCAAACAATGGCGGCTCCAATATCCGGGAATCTTGGCTTGTAATGAATGCGATCAATAGCGCGGACAGAGCTATACTGTACCATATCTTCGACTTCGTGCGCGAATACAACGGCTGGAATCCAGATATGAAGCTGATCACATTGGACAAAGTGTTAACTACTACCGATACTGGACGCGGTACCAAAATTGTAAGCTGATGAATTTCTTTTCCGATATCAAGGAGGTGCAAAATTACCTCACCTCGAACGCTTCGTTTACCATAACGCGGATAAAATCACACATCCGCCGCGCAGAAAGAAAATATCTTGTCCGCGCATTAGGGCCTGCGCTATTCCGGGAGCTAGCGGATGCCTACCGCGACGCGCTGGCCACACTGGAGACTTTGAGTGATGAGGAAAAGGCGACAATTATCGCGGATGGCGCGCAGTACACGCTCGCGCCCGAACGCTATCATGAGCCGCTGCTTTTTATCCAGGATGCAGTTGCAAATATTGCCTTTATGAACGGTATGGGACAGTTGCAGATGCAGATCGGTGATAACGGCATGCGTATATCGACCAACGAAAACCAAAAAACAGCCTTCCAGTGGCAGATCGATGATCTTAAATACCAGGTTGCGCGTGATGGTTTTGCGGCAATGGATAGTCTGCTCGAGTACCTGAGCGCAAATATCGACCTGTTCGAGAACTGGAAGCAGTCGGAATACTATCTGGAGCAGGAACGGTACTTCGTGAAATCGGCCGATCGGTTCAGCCAGTCGTACTATCTTACCAATCCATACATGACTTTCGTTACGCTCCGTTACATCATGTACCGTATAGAGCAGTTCGAGGTGCAGCGCCTGATCAGTCCTGCTATATTCTCTAGGCTGAAAGGAAAAGCGGACTATTCCGACAGGGAAAAGATCTTGATCGACAATTTTCTGATACCGGGCATCGTGCTTTTAACGGTGGCCAAGGGTATTGTCGATAAGCTGATAGACGTGTCCGATATCGGCGTGCAGGCCAATCTGTACACCTACTACGAAACCCTAAAGGACTCGCGCAAGCGGGTGCCGGGATCAGACGACAGAAACCTGATGATCGAGCAATTGACCAAGGACGGAAACGAGTTCCTGGAACAGGCGCGCAACTACCTCGAGGCAAATCCGGATGAGTTCGGCGAGATCGAACCGGAAGATAGCCCAATGAACTTTAGGATCACAAACAGCGAACGTAAAATCTTTTCAATGTAAATATGATGAACGATCAATTCTCTCTGGTGCAGTTGATAATGGCCATCCTCAGCTCGAGCGTGGTGAGCTCATCCGTTACGAGCCTGTTCTCCAGACGGCAGAACGTGGCCACGGTAGATGCCACCGTCCGCAATACGCTTGGTGAGGTCATTGCAGATCTGCGCAACCAGATCGATTTCCTGAACAAACAGATTCTAAGCGCGCTTAGCCGCGAAAAAGAGTACATGGTGCTCATGACGGACACGACGAAGGAAAACAATTCCCTGCGGGCGGAGCTGACGGCGAGCCAACTGTCGATCCGGCATCTGGAGGGACTGAAACAGAAGTACGAACTAAAATTGGCCAATTATGAAACTATCAAGAAGCGGGCTGAAGCTCATTAAGGAATGGAGCGCATTGCGCATGAACGCCTACCAGGGGAAGGATGGCGTGTGGATGATCGGTTACGGATCGATCCGTTGGGAAAGCGGCGCACTTGTTAAAGAGGGCGATCGGCTTGTTTCTGTCGAGCAGGCAGATGCGCTGCTTGAATACTCGCTTCGCAATCCGATCCGCGTGGTGAATTCCCACATCAAGTGCAGATTGACACAGAACCAGTTCGATGCACTTGTTTCCCTGGTGTACGATATCAAAGGGGGGCTCTTCTACACAAGTGGACTGATCGATCTCATTGAAGCTGGGCAGACCTCGGAAGCTGCTGCATTTTTGGCTGCGCTTGATATCGCCGGATGCGAGCCTGCCGGCACAAGGACCACAGCGCAGCGCATCAATCGCCGAAAACGTGAAGCACAGATATTTAACCTGCTATAGCTATGAAAAAACTCTACTTTTTGTTAATGGTGATGATCCTCACCTCGTGCAACATGTTCCGGAAGACCTCCGAGGATATCCGGTACACCGCCTATCGCGACAGTTCCGGTACCATCGATGCGAAGGTCGATCTTAAACGCACCTACGATATACGCTCAAGCGAAGAGCTCTACGCGATGAAAGCGCAGGGATTTCGCAGCTTGACCGTGGATAAAGATGGGAACATCAAGGCCGAAGGCGAAAACGGAACACTGCTTGTGTCTGCAGGAAATAAAAAAGGATCGCAGAGCGGATCCGTTGATTCCAGCGGTAGAAAAAAACAAGAGGTACAGGTCGAGGAAGGTACCGACATAGCAAAAAACAAGGTGACCGATACTGGAGCAAAAACGCAAGGATTTTCCCTGTTGTGGATCGGTTTGGCAGTGGGAGTCGTTGCTACTTTGGTTGTCACTCATTATCTTAAAAAATACAACGTTAAATCGCGTTTACAGAAACTATGGTAAAATTTCAAATAGCCGACGGCAAAAAGGTCTACACGGCTAACATCCCGGAGAACTGGAACGAAGTTCCCGAGGAGCAGTACCCGAACTTGGCGCAGATCTATCTGAAGACTGAAAACCGGATGAACGAGTACGATAAGCTTGTGCGTTCTTTTTGTCTGCTCACGATCAGAGCCTGGGACGGGGTAAAGCTTATGAGCGACGAGCAGCTTGCCTATCACCTGCAGCACATCCATTGGGTTTTCGGTGAACTGGATCTCTCCCTTAACAAGATCCCCCAGTTCTCAATCGATGGCGTGGATTATTATGGTCCGGAGGAAGAGCTCGGAAACCTGCGCTTTGGGGAATATTGTATCGCCGAAGCACATTTCATCGCCTACTGGCAGCACAGGGACGAAAAGGCACTTGATAGGCTTATCGCGACGCTATATCGACCAAAAGGCAAGGGCAACCAATATAAAAAGGACAATCCTGATTATCGAGGCGATATCCGGGAGAAATTCAACGGTAACCTAGTCGAGCAGCGGGCGGAAGTTTTTGCGGATCTAGATTTAGCGATCCGCGACGGGATCTTCCTGTTTTACGTGAGCGCGCGCAACATCTTGGCATCCTACTATCCGCACGTTTTTCCAAAGAAACGGGCCAAGAATACACCTTTAGGAAACCAACAGGTGCCCAATTACGGCTGGCTTGGTGTTTTTGATGATCTGCTGGGTGAAAAAGGCAGGACCGCCGAAACATTGGAGGATGAGTTCCTTGCCACTACGCTCATGAGCCTCGAGCGCTCACAGATCAAGTTCCGGGATATGAAAAGAAACAGTAAAAAATAGCACGACAAATGAACCTACTCGCTTATATCAATCTGATAAAGGAATTTGCAGCCGCTGATCCCGCTCTCAAGCACCACGAAAAGCGTAACCCTGCCGTCTTTTCTGTTAGCTATGAAGATGCCGTGCCGCTTCTCTCCAGTATAACCGATCGTATGATCTTACTAGTGCCACCATACTCCAAGAATATCAGACACAATGCGGCAATGGGCTCTGTCTGGCTGAAAGATGGACTGGCCATGGCCCTGCAATACGTGCAGCCGGACGATCAGGAAACAAAGCTGCAGGTCTTCACCGAATCGGAGCAGGTACTTGATAGATTGTACGCTTTTTTAACAAAAAATCGGAATTCCAATAAACTGTACGGATTTGATCCGAACGCATGGAATTCCGATTCTATAGGTCCTGTAGGGGAAAACCACTACGGCTATTTTGCAGAGTTTAGCTTAAAGGACGGCATTTCGTTTTAATTTCCAAATGGAAAGTTGTCTGTCGGTCCAAAGACCTTTCTGTAAATTCTAACGAAAAATTCGTGATCTTCATCCATTAATTCTGAAAATCCCAGTGAAAATTCCGCATTAAGCAACTTAATAAATTCGTTAAGCAAAACTAGATAGTTATTAAGGTAGTCTGCCCTTATAAATTCGGTTTTCTCCCTTCTGCTCTCTTTTCCGAAGTGAGCAAACCATTCATTCCTTAATTTAAGAACATCTTCCGAGAATTCGTCCCAGTTGCTCAGTTCTTTCTTTAGCTCGGTCATCTCGTTCATTAAATAAGAGGATTTGTTAGCCGACTTGAGGTTATCCACCGCATGAAATATACTATAGATTGCATGAATGTCGTTGTCGCTTTTCCCTCTTGGCTTTTCAATACTATCAGTCCTTTTAAAACTTATCAATTTAGCTGCATCAATAACTGCAAGTTTGTAATGTGAAAAATATATCATATGAAGCTCATCCTCCGTGAGCTCCGGATAATTCGCCCAATGATTCATGTATAAGCATACATTCACATGTCGCATCGCTTCGGTCAGTATAAACCCGAATCCATTGATTTTATCGGTCAATAGTTTCTTTTGCTCGGCATTTAAGGGTTTAATATTTTCAGTGTCCATATAGTATTAATTTGAGTAAAGTTATGATTTATATACTGTCGTTTCTAAACACCCTGTAGTGTTGATTTTTGGATCATGGCAGTAACATTGATCCGTCAACCAGACGAGCTTAGCTTTTCCCGTAACCCGATGCTTTTTGAATGGCAGTCGGACAATGTAGTGACGGATCCAGGCTCAAATTTTTGCGGCTGGCTGTTCTTTACGGCATCTACGTTAGAAGGGTACAACGGCCCTGCCGAGGGACAATTGCTAATCATCGATTATTACAACATCCGGGAGGTGTTTACCTATAAGACGGTTTTTGATCCATCTAAGAACGAGCTGCCTCGAAAATCTTCGTCCGAAACAGCCTCTGCCTGGATCGCGCGGGTGATGGATGCCCTATCGAAAAATTTCAACATACGTTCGCGATACGTTCTTTCCATTGTTCCGGGACCGATACAGATGGGATCGGTAGGCGGCGGAGGGTTGATAGACTATTCGGCCGCCTGTATAGAATTTCTTGCAAGGGAAAAGACCGAAGATTCCCATATAGACGTCGTGTCGCAGATTGGCGGGAGCACGAACTATACCAATATCATCCTTTATAAAGAAGCCGGTGCTCAGCCGGCATACACCGAAAATCTTCGGGTTTACGCGGAACTATTTGCTGTTGTTGATGGTATGGCCACTAAGCTAATCGAATCGTCCATGCCTGCCGATCGTAACGGAATTGTACGTTGGGACGTTTCCCTACCGATCAGCTCGCTGCTGGAGCTGCACGGAATGGACCGTCCGGACTTTGATAGTTCAGCAATTTCATTTGGTAAGGGCGTGGTCTCCTATTTTATCAATTACACAGAGGTTTCTGGGGCAAATCAGCAAACCGCCGGCTTTCAGTTTACGGCCGAAAAATGGGCAGTACTGGGTGGTGTTTCGAAAAACCGAATAGGCATTACAGCGAATCAGGCTCTTGTCAACGAAGGGCTTACAGATTGGTTGCTGCCATCATCCGAACGATCCCAAAAGATCTTGCCAGCACAGCAGCTTTGGCTAAGTTGGATAAACCTCGTCGCGAACCTTCAGAACGTTACTTTGCGATTGGATATTGAGTACGACAACGACACGCGTTGGGTAGTAAACTTGCCAGTTCCGGACGTCGCAAAATTTCAAAAGATCATTGTGCCGGTCGATATGGAGGCTCTAGAAGTTAACACCTATTATCCCGAGTATAATGTAGTCGCATACAGTGTAGAGTTACGCCAAAACGGTATCCCCGTGAGTACGCGAATGAAATATGTGATCGATGATAGATATCTCGATTATTCACGCGTTTTCCTTTTTCAAAATTCCTATGGATCCTATGAGACCTTATATACATATGGGCGCAAGGTGACTAGCTACGACATTGAGAAAAGTACGGCTCGTCTGATGCAGATCAAGGATTTTGTGCTGCAAAACAGTACCGATATCGACTTCGACATAGCAATTCGCAATAAGGAAAAGATCAGTACCGGCTTCAAGAGCCGCGAAGCGATCCATGCGTTGCGCGATTTCTTTTTAAGCCGTGAGAAGTACGCATTCATAGATGGCCAGTGGTGGCCCATCAATCTTGCAAGTACTACTATAGAGGAACATACAGATGGGGAGAACCTTCACGCGCTTTCCTTCGAAATTACCGGCGGACATCTGGAGGAATTATGGAACAACAATAAATTATAGCAATGGACTATTTTCAAGATATCGGTGAATACAATTTTGATCTGATTCAGGGAGTCGATGAATCCCATTTTTTGAGTGACTGGCGCGTTAATGGCGAACCCTTCGTTCTGCAGGGCGCGGAGGAGATACGGGTCGATTTTCGTCGAGATCCATCCTATTCCGGAGAGCCAGATCTCTCCCTGACATTGGCAAACGGAGGAATTAGGGCAGAAAGCAATACTATGTACATGAACTTCGGGAAAAACACTCTAAAGTTAGTCCCAGGCCTATACCACTACGACGTACTTGTCGTGAAGGCCGGGAAGCGTTACACATACGTGCGCGGGCAAATGGTATTAACAGGAGTAATAACTAGATAATCTAAATTTTATGGCAGAAGGAATACAAGTACGAATTTATGCAGGGCCCATGTCCCTGCAGAATATGATGCTGAAAGTGACTGAGGCAACTATGGCAGCTGCCGTAGAAATGCAGCCACTTTTGGGCGGAACACAGGCCAACCCAAAAATAATCCCGAATGGACCCGCAGGTTTTACACGCAAGAGGGAACTCTCACCTGGCTGGTATAAATTAAATGGAAACGATGTTGAAGTTGTAAAGGGAAAAAGATGGCTATGGTGGTGGGAAAACACTTTTGGCGCTATTCTAGATCTGGGCGATCTGCCTAAGGGTACCGACGGTACCAATGGTACAAATGGCACCAATGGTAAAGATGCTAATCTAGGTGACTGGGATAGCAGTAAAACGTATGTATGGGTTAATACGGGAGATCAGTATGTTTTGTATCAGGGGAAGCTTTGGTCTATCGCGGCAAATCAGACAGCCGGTGCCGCAGATATTCCTGGTGTGAGTAACAAATGGATACTTAAAACTACGGACACCAGTAATCTCGCAAGCAAATCGGAGCTTAAAGACAGTACTAAGATCTTGCCAAGTACAGCTGTTAATTGGGCAAGCGGAATTTACATAAACCTTAGCGGCGGCCAATCTTCACTACAGGGATATCAATCGACAAATCAGATATCTATAGCAGATTCGGTCAAAAAGATAGTACTTGAAGGAAACATTTCGTACGGATCCGTTCAAAATAATATTGCGTTTTATGATCTTGCCGGCGCATTCATTTCCGGCCTCCAGATACCTACTACTACTTCACCGGTAGTGGTTGATGTTCCTGTAGGAAGTGTAGGATACCGTTTGTCAAATATTCAGACTGCAGGAGTGATCACCTCCTATTTCATGGTATCTGATGTTGTGTCCGGGCAATTAGCAAAAGAGCCGGTCACCGAAGCTTCTATCAACAAATGGACCGATGGTTATTACCTCAATACCTTGGGGGTGGCAACTGCGAACAGTGCTTGGTCGATAAGTGATTTTATTTTTGTTCCGGATGATGCACTCCAGTATTCGGCTCGGGTGTTGGCACAGATCAACCTCAGTGCAGTTGCTTGGTATGCTAGTCCGGATGCGACTACATTTATTTCGAGCACCGTAATAAATACGCAAACAACCTACTGGAAGGAAAATTTTGTAAAGCCTTCCGGAGCAAACTATGCCCGCGTTACCTTAACATCCGTTCTAAAAACTTCTGCCAAGGTATATTTTAAAAGTCTCTTCAAACTGATGAGCAACCTTGATCTCAACCTGATCTTGGACTATTTTCTTTTTTCCCCTTCAAAGTTTACCGTAGGGAAGTATATATCCTCGAGCAATGGTAAGCTCATGACCGCAAGTAACTGGACATATTCAGATTTTATTCCATGTTCATCAGCCGACTATGCGCTGTTTTCCGGAGGATCGGGAGCCAGTAGCGCAGGCGCACATCGGATTTCGTTTTATAGGGACAAATCAGAGGCCGGTTACATCTCCGGTATTCCACTTCCAGCTAGTGGCGCTACCACTTGGAATAACGAACCAATTATGTTTCCAGCAGGAGCAAATTACCTTCGGCTTTGTGCGAGCACGCTGGCAAACATGAATTCCTATCGTCTACGGTTAAAACTTAACTCAATAATAAAAGTCCTTCAAAGGGAAATAAACGTGCTCAACACGGAAAACAACGAGTCAAAAATCGTTGTCCCCGAATACTTGGACAGCGTGATCGGCCGCAATAATGATATCTTCTTTGATTTCTCCAATCTCAACCCGGAATCAAACGGCGGCACGATGGTGGTTACGGGCAACGATTCAGCAGCGAACTTCCTTAGACGCGGGAATGGTATCCGGCACGTTCCAGTTCCAGCTTCAACAAATAATGCACTTACCTACTCCTTGTTCGATCGAAAAATGAACCGATTGGAAGAAAAAAGGCTTATCGTGAGACCTGTTTCCAGGTCGGTTGGCGATGGGATTTCGGAGAAAATGATATGTGCTAGCGGTGATTCCATAGCTGAAAACCAAAATTATCCGACGGAATTGTATAGGCTTCTTGACGAAGATGGCGATCACAAGTTTATACAGATAGGCACCAGGGGGAGCGTTGGCGGTAAACACGAAGCTAGGGGAAGCTGGGGCTGGAAGCAGTATGTAAATCCAGAATACGAAAATTCACCTTATCAGGGCAAGACAAATGCCTTTATGTTCAGCGGGTTGCTAAATTTTCAGCAATACATGCAGACAAATTATCCGGACCTCACTAGGAAGGAGATTGATATATTTTCTATGCCATTGGGCACTAACGATGTGGGTCAGGGTATTGTTGTAGCAACCGATGCAGAGATCGACGAAATTATAGCCTATGCAAAGATCTTTATTGATGCATTCTTTAGCGCAGATCGCGGTTTCCCAAATGCAAAGTTTATTGTGGGGCTTTGTGCGATCGGTGCACCAGAGCTACATATAGGAGACAGGAGTGCCACAATTTTCAAAAGGTCTATCTCAAAACTTAACCAAAAGTACATTGAAGTTTTCGACAACGGGAAGTACCATCCAAGGGTCACTACCGTGATGCACGGTGCGTACATCGATAGGATTAACAGTTATCAGTTTGTCGACGAACCGGTGAATGACTATGTGACGCAGACAGTTCGGAGATATACTGACGGCATCCACCCCCAGCAAAGTGGCTACAGACAACTTGCCAGAGGTATGTATGGCAAGATAAGGGCAATATTAGCAGGCAATCTTTAAAATGAACATGAATAACAAAATCAAAAAATGGATCCAGGAAAACAGCATGATAGTCATGCTGCTAGTACTCTTTTTTGCGGCGCCCTATGCGCTGCGCAGTGTTGACCCCACAGCTGCTTCTTTTGATGCCGGCATCCTGCACACGATCGTGGTGGTGTGCTTTGCCTTTTCTGTGTTCCAGGCCTGCACCTGGTCAGTGGTCAAAACGATATGGCCGGACATTGGCCATTACTTCAGGACTGGCTTTTTCAAGGATGACTTCAAGAGGCTTTCGCCCGAAAAGAAAGTACCTATTTCTCTGGCGGTGTACTTTATCATCTTTATCTCCTTCGTCATTCTCACATGCGCGGTGTTGTAGTTTTATTGCTTGTGCTGGCCAGTTGGTCGGCACAAGCTCAACCGTCCAAGCGGCAGCTTGTAAAATACATTTACGACAGCCAGCTGCATGTCCGCGAGAAAACCGGAAAGAATGACGGTATCGAGGTGGAAAGCTACCTCCGGTACACAGGCCTTGGTAAAGGCTATGCTTGGTGTGCGAGCTTCGTGTGTTGGACGCTTGGCCAGGCAGATGTTCCCAATCCGAAAAATGCATGGTCGCCGGCACTGCTCCCTACCAGCCGGCTCATCTATCAGCACGGCAAAAATTCCCTGCAGGGAATTCCGCAGACTGCAGATGTATTCGGGATTTACTATTCCAATCTTAAAAGGATCGGACACGTGGGGTTCATCGATCAGTGGCAGTCCGGAAGTTACACCATCACCGTCGAGGGAAATACCAATGGTGCCGGCAGCCGGGAGGGTGATGGCGTTTACCGCAAGCGCCGACTGAAGAACCAAATCTATAAAGTAGCAACTTACATCAATTAAATGAGTGCATTTGAGATCATCGGTGACGGGATCAGCCTTGACGTTTCCCCGAACTCAAGGCTGACTGCCGAATTTGTGGCCACTACCTTTAACGAGGAGGCCGTTTTCTCCGGAAGCTTCGTCTATCCCGTTACTTTCCCCTTAACGCCAAAGAATATTGCATACTTTGGACACGCGCACCATCTGGAGAACCGGGCCGCCCGCGTGCGCCGAAATGTAACTATTGTCCTGCACGGAATGAGCTGGAAGGGTGCGCAGTTGGAGTTCGATGTTTCGCGCTCCGGATACGAAGGATCCCTGACGGTGGACAATGGTACGGTGGCCGAAAAACTTCGGGAGCTGACTTTGCCGGAGGTATTTTTGACCAGGGAAAACGGCAAGATCATATTTAAGACAATTTCGCTGGGCAGTAACTCCAGTGAGGCCGTTGCAAGTATGCTTGCCGAAAACCTCCCTGCAGATAACCTTGGCTTTTGCTGGCCGACGCTTAAGAATACGCGCATACTCGGACAGGAGACGGAGGAGAAATGGCAGGCGGTAAATGATTTTTCCAATATGGCCTCGGTCACCGATGATCTCTTTTACACCCCTTTCTTTTACCATACGTGGCTGATCCGGGAGGTATGCTCATTCCTAGGATATGAGGCGAAGGGCAGCTATCTAGAGGATGAATTTATCAAGAGCATTGTTATCTACAACACCGGGATACGAACGGGCTCGGACTTCAAGGCTGACCAAAAGGTATCTCCCTCGTATCATCTTCCTGGAGACACTATTGCGCAATATCTTAAGGGGATCCGGAACGACCATCGGGTAATGATATACTTTGATTCCCTTGACAAGATTGCATATTTTGAGTTTGCTCCGGACGTGATCAATAAATGGGACCAGATCGACGTGAGTGATAGCCTACACGATGATTCTCTCCAGATCAAGCAACAAGCCGAAACAGCGTTTAAACTGATCACGAAAATTGACGATTCGGACGAGTTATATAAGACGGTAAAGTACGAACTCTCTGTAATAGTTGGGTATGACGTCAGTAGATCAAAGGATTTAACCCTTACTTTCGGAAAACCGTTCACTAGCGGAACACAGTTTAAAGGAATGGTGGATGTTGTTATGCCAGTTGCACAGCAATCTGGAAATATCTATAGCGAGTTTTACAAAGAAAATGATTCCGTTTACAATGGAGCAAATGTCTACAATAAAAACGGTTTCTCTTTTCGGTTTCTCTCTTATAAAGGAGTGCAAGAAATTCGGGTGAACCCAATTTATAAAATGCCATTTGCTACCGGTAACAACATAGGTAACGGTGGTATATCCTACACTCAATCCCTGGATCAGGGTGGGGTAGCAGGGATAATCAACCAGATAACGTTACCTTACTACCAATTTTATTGTCTATCAGAAAAAGTAACAGTAAATGCGGAGATGAACGTTTTTCAGTTCTTTGGCCTTTCTCCCCTGCAGAAGATTGTCATAGCCGATAGAAATCGGGCGAAGGTTGCTGCTCTACTGGATAAAGTCGTATTTGAACCTCGGGAAAATGGAAGTAAGAAAAGTATTATTGGTAAGATAACATGTTATCCCAACTACGCCATTTTAGGGGGAGCCCAGAATATCCAGGTAGTAGTTGGTGAAGCAGAGCTGTCAACCCCGGAAGGAAAAATATTTGCCAAGCTGTTTACTAGAAAGATCAGAACGGAAACCGATGATGATGGCTTTATGACGGGATGGACGAATGATCTCACGATCCGTTTCTATTCCGATGAGGGTGGGGCATTCGCAGTATCGGTGGTCAATTTGCCATATAACATCGAACTGCAAAAATATACAGAGGACATGAAAGAGCAGATCGGAACCAGCACAATATCAGGAGTGGCCAACGGAACGGCCCACGATGCCGGAGAATATCTGCAATGGTTCGCTCAGGGTAGATATGATCGATATAAACAGTATCCGTACCTATCCGCTCCCGATAAAGAATTTGTTGTCATTGGGAATTACGTTTGGTTTAAAAATAAGTGGACCTTGAGGGTTTAAAATCATTGATCTAGCCGGCTTAAAGCCGGCTTTTTTCGTTTAGGTTCGTGTCGTTTCCTTGGTAAATTCTGTCCGGACTTTCGTACCATGGCAGGAAATACAGAAAACAGGTACGTCACCATTTATGTGGATGGCCGAGCGGTTGAAAATACGTTAAAATCACTCCGTCAAACATCCCGTCAGCTGACCAATGAGCTGGCTAGGCTTGAACCGGAAACCGAAGATTTCATCCGGAAATCGGAAGAATTGCGCAAGGTAAACGAGCGGATCAGAGCCATAACTGATGACATAAACGGCGTAAGCGAGTCTTTTGGCTTTCTTAAAGGCGAGATGGGCCAGTTGGTGAAGTCTGCTGCAGGCCTTTTCACTATATCCAAGATCGGCGAGACACTTTTGGCTGCAGGACAGCGAATCATCTCGCAAAATGCCGAGCTCAGCGATAGCTACGCTGCAGTAATGAAATCTACCGGTCTCACCGAAGTCGAGGTCAATGCAATGAACGAATCGTTCAAGCGCATCGATACCAGGACAGCAAGCGGAGAACTGTTGAACCTTGCTTTCGTTGCCGGTAAATTGGGGATTTCTGCAAAAAAAGATGTCGAGGACTTCGTGAAGGCTGCCGATATGATAGGTGTTGCCCTTGGCGAAGACCTTGGCGGCACCGAACAGGCAATAAATACTTTGGGCAAGCTGGCAGAGATCTTTAAAATCGAGGATCAATATGGGATTTCTGACGCTCTCTTAAAACTGGGGTCTACAATAAACACCCTTGGGGCATCGGGAACGGCGAACGAAGAAAAAATGATCGACTTTGCCAAACGACTTGCCGGACTTGCTCCATCTGCTGATATTTCCGCAGCCAATGTATTGGGCTTGGGCGCTAAGCTCGACGAACTGGGGCAAAGTATGGAGACGAGCTCGACTGCGATCGGCAAGTTTCTTGTTGAAATGGGTACGGATCTTCCAAAGTTCGCCAAGATCGCGGGTGTTACCACCAAAGAGTTTAGCGACATACTGGCTAAGGACGCCAACGAGGCATTTATCATGGTGCTGGAAAAATCCCGGTCGCTTACTGGGGGGATCGAGGGGCTGGCCTCCAGTATGCAGGCACTGGAGATAAAGGAATCCGGAGCCGTTCAGGCTCTTAGTGCACTGGCCAACAACACCGACGGACTCCGCGCGAGCCAAGCGCTGGCCACGGAAGAGTTCAACAAGGGAACTTCCGTGATAGCGGAGTTCAATACGGTCAATACCAATCTGCAGGCCAACCTTGATAAACTTAAGAACAAGTGGGATCAGATGTGGGAAAACAGTACTGTCCGGGCATGGCTGACTGATGTTACTGCGAACATGATCGGGTTAGTCGATAAGTTGAACGGAGTCGATTCGTCCCTGCAGCGCACAACGGACAGTTACCGCCAGCAAAGATCTGAAATGAGGGCGTTCGATAGCGAGGTCGGAACGCTGATGTCTACCTATGACGATCTGAAGGGAAGGACAAACCTCTCCAAGGAGGAACAGGAGCGGCTGAACAAAACAATCCAGGATCTATCCGTCCTTATTCCTGCAGCAGTCAGCGAATGGGATAAATATGGACGAGCTATTGACATAAATAGAGCCAAGGTCGAAGATTTTACCAAAAAGCAGCGAGAGCTCTTCGAGATCAGGGAGCGAGACAACATTCAGGAGATCGGTAAAACTTTTGCCGAAAACATGCGCCTTGCCGATGCCTGGCAGAAACAGATGCGGAAATCCCGTGATTTTATCGATTCTGGAAAAGTAGCAAAGGATTCGGAGCTGGCCATCAACCATGCCGAGCGTATCAAACGCGCCGGCGATCAAAACACCTTGGCACTCGGTCAGGCATATGACGCAGCTGTTGCCTTACGCGACGTCTACGGCCAGACCCTTACCAAGCCGATGCGCGATATCATAACCTATTTTGACGGGATCAACGGTACGGCACCCAAGTCGGCTGCAGCTCTTTATACGTTCGCTTCAAATGCCAGTGCCGCGATGACGGGCCCTGTTGACGAAGTGCGAAAGCATATCAAGCTTTTAAAGGATGTGCTGAACGATAAATCGTATTCCGAAGACGCTCACCAGGAGGCGCAGGTTTGGTTCGATAAATTGAATGCTCGACTGGCTGCGCTGACCAAGAAATATCCTACCAAGGACAAAACAAAAAAGACTCCGAAAACAGATGAGGAGCGCGCGCAGGAGCGGGCAACCGAACTTGCCAAAAAACTACTGAATGACGAGAAGTTGTTCGCTGCGCAGCAGCTGATCGATAAAGAAGAATATTTCCGAAAAGAAATTGCGCAGGAGGAGGCGAAGTACGATAAGCTGATCAGTGCGCGGGAGAAGTTTTTGGAAGAATTTGAGAAAAAAGGCGCAACCAAACAACAGGTAACTGACGCCAAGTCGACCATCTCTGATTTAAATACCCAAAAAGAAGCAGCTGTCGCTGCTAAGCGCGTTGAGCTTGAACGTGAATCTACGGAACTGGTAGAAGAACTGAGAGTGCAGCTGGGGAACAAGCACGCGTCGGAACTCCAGAAGGAGAAAAATCGGATAGAGGCTTTTTACAAAGAGCAGCGGAAAAGATTCTCCGGAAATGCGGAGGTACTCGCGCAGTTACAAAAGGATGAAGCCAGTGATCTGGCAAATGCAGAAATTCACGAGCGTGAGCGAATAGAGAAGGAAACGAAAGATATCAAGGATCGTACCGCTGCGCTCGTGGCCTCGGACAAGCAGCGTGAACTGGGGCAGATCGATGTCTGGTATGAAGCAGAACGGCAGAAGTTGCTCGATAAGTTCGCGACAGAGTATCAGGATACAGTAGAGTTCTACGCGCTTATGGATGCGCTCGAGGCGGAACGTGACGCTAAGAAAAATGAGTACAACCAAAAAAAGGACAGGGATCTTAACAAAACGAAAAAAGAGGTTGCTATCAATGCCGCCCAGGATGTATCGGACGCTCTTTTTACCATTGGAGCTAACAATAGAGATGCGGAGATGCAGGCTGCTTTAGCATCATTCCAGAGACAACGCGAAAGCGAACTTTCCAATAAGAACCTTACCGAAGCGCAGAAAAAGTCTATAAACGAACGCTATGATCGATTGGAGCGTGCAGAAAAGCTTAAAGCATGGAAGGCGCAAAAAAATGCAGATCTCTTGCAGGCCGGGATCAACATGGCGTTGGGAGTAACTCGAGCGCTCGCATCATCTCCCCCTCCTCTCAATTGGATCAACGCTGCAGCCGTAGGCGCTGCAGGCGTACTACAGATGGGAGTGATAGCAGCGACAAAGGCGCCACAGTTTTTTCACGGTGGATTTACGGACGACCCAAAAGGATGGGTCAGAAAGCCAACTATATTTACAGGTGCCACCGGAAAACAGTTTTCTGCAGGCGAGAACAGTATGCCGGAATATGTTGTGTCCAGTGAACAGCTTCGCAATCCTGTAGTGGCCGATTTTGTTGGCATGATGGAGAGCGGAAGAGAGAACCAGGTGCAGTCATTGATGCCATCCCAGACAATCGTCAACCAGATCGTGGATAATAGCCGTATGGAAGGGCTGATGATCGAAATGATTGCAGCATACAACAAAGCTGCAGATAAGAAAGTTTATATACCACTACAGGACATCGAGGATGCGCAGGAAAGGAAAGCTAGGATTCTAACCAAGGCAACAGCATAGAAATGGCAGAAGCAAACGAAATAATGAAAAGATGGGGTGGTAACACCCTATCCAGTATTAAAGCAAGTTACATGGGGATGATCAACTCCCGTCATCGCAGTGGGGATGGACTGGATTCGATAAAGATCAGTTACGGACGTAGATATGGCGATATCGAGCGAATTGGGTTCAAGTTTATGCGACACCTTATTTTTGTACACAAAGGAGCAGGTCGCGGAATGGGCGGTAGCAAAGGTTCCAGCTGGGTAACTTCGAGCGGGCAGCGTAAGAAAACCAATCAAAGATCACTGGGCAAAATGAACCGCGGAAATCGGCTTGCAAAAAGGTGGCTTAGTCCAGTGTTAGACCGAGAAGTGCCTAAGTTGGCTGATGAAGTGATGAGAGCAAATCTTAATGCGGTAGTGAACGCAATAGAAATATAGCGCCCGTTCCAAGCGATACAAACGGCAATTGCCACAAAAAACGCCGCTTAAAACAATTTGAGCGGCGTTTGTATCGTTTGTAACAATTTTTAAGAACCTTAGCCAAGGAATCCCGATCTCGAAAATTCGGCTAGACCTTCTTGTATTTTCATTGCCTGCTCCAGCTTGTATTCTTCGTCGATGTGCGCGTATCTTTCGGTCGTGTCTATCCGCGAATGGCCTAGAATATCCTTTAATGCGTACAGATCGCCGACACTGGTCATAAATAGGTAGCCAAATGTGTGCCGACCCACGTGTGATGTTAAGCGTTTTGTAATATTCGATTTTGCAGCTAGGTCTTTCAATGTCCTATTGTATTCTTGCTGAGTCGGGAGTGTGAAAAATTGGTTGAGCGACTCATTAATAAGTTTCTTCGCAATAGGGATTATAGGAATCTTGATAGTTTTTGGCGCTCGCTGTATGTTTTTGCGCATGGTAAAAAGTAAAAAGTTGTCCGAAAGCATCCAGCTTTTATTGGCGGCGTAAATGTCCGAAATCCGCAGTGAAGTAAAGCAGGAAAAGAGAAATGCGCGATGCACCACAGATTCTATCTCGGAAAGCGGATATGTTTTCGGTAGATTGATCAGTCGGTTAAGTTCCACCCGGTTCAGGAACGTCGTAGGTGTTTTGGTATATTTATTCTCAAAGTCAATGGCATCTTGGTCGACGTATATCATCGCTTCTTCATTCGCAATTCGTAGAAAAGATTTTACGTCCTTTATAGTCGTCCAGATGGTATTAGGCTTGAGATCCAATTTTTTCAGATGTCCACGGAAGTCTTTCATCCATGCGTGGTTTATTTCATCGAACCGGGTATCTGCATTGAACCTCTCGACTTTATTTATTGTATTTCCGTAATTCTTACTTGTCTGTTCTGAGATCTCTCGCTTGTTGTAAAGTTCCTTTCGACGCTCTAGCATATATGCAACAAGTGACCGTCTTTTATCCAGGTACCGTAATTCCCGTTTCAGGCTATTCATGGTGAGCAGCTTCTCGCGAAGTCTGTACACTTTGGCGATGTTGTTGAGTTTTCCTCTTTCGGTCATGATCACCATGTTGTAATCATTCACGTCAGTATCGCCCTTGAACCTGGGAAGAAGTTGGCATGCCTCTCGATCAATTTTATCATGATCCCAACGTATTTTTAGCGGTACGTGGTCCTCTTCGTACTGACCGGGGGAGGACACATACAAGCGGAGATAGATAGAAACGGTACCGTTTGTCTTGTGAACGGCATGCTTATGGAAAAACAAAGTTGTTTTAAAAGTGAACATGTTCTGTGAAAGTTGTGATTTGGCCATGCCGAAAAAGTGTTAGAGAATACTTAGTGAAACACTTTGCCGGATTTTAATAAAATCGACGCTTACAACAACCAAACAAACACGAGAGGAAGGTTTTGTACCACAAAAGGGGAACTTTCGTTCCCCTGATTTTTGTTTTGTACCCAGCGCCGGAGTCGAACCGGCACATCCGAAGATATTGGTGTTTGAGACCAACGCGTCTACCAATTCCGCCAGCTGGGCTTGCTGTTATCCTTGTTTGACGATGCAAATATAGAAGTTGTTTTATGTATTCCAAAATATATTTTCGATGTTTTTGTAAACATGCTGATTTTTAAGTTATTTAATTTTTACCCACCTGCGGGACGTATTAAAAATAGACGGATGGACCCCTTAACATTATTTAACGATGGTAGATTAAACGTTTCATGTTTCTAGGACTCTATCCTATTAAAGAAGCAATACATAGTAAATTCATTAAAAAATTAGGTATATGAAAAAGATCCTTTCCCTAGCCCTCCTGTTGACAGGTATCAGTGTGGCTACATTCGCACAAGACAGACAAGATGTAGAACGTTCGGTAAAGCAGGACCGTAAACATGCTCGGCAAGAACGCCGTGTGGAAAACCGAAGTCCGGAGGAAATGGCCAAGATGAAGACCGATCGCTTGGATAAAGCCTTGAAGTTTACCGATGCCCAGCGTAAAGAAGTTTATGCCATTCAATTGGATCAGGCGAAACGTCAAAAGGAGCATCGCGTAGCGATGAAAAAATTGCAACAAAAATGGAGCGAAGAAGCCAAGGGCTCGCAAGACAAACTTAGTCGTGTGCTCAGTACCGAACAACAGTCGATATTGCAAGAGAAATTTGCAAACGGTAGAAAAGAAAGGATGATGCGTAAACCCGGTGGTTTCAAAGGCAAAAATAGAACCGATGTGATGCCTCAAAAAGAGGTTGAATCAGCGGGATAGTAGAGATAAGTGTTGCGTTTTTATGTTTTGATGAATGAGGGGGCTAGCTAGCCCCCTTGTTTTTCAGATAAAGGACTACAGCGCTTTTATAAGTTGTGCGATCAACGGATACGTATTCTCTTTGACGGTGTCGAGATCTTCAGAACTGATCCAGCGCGCCTCAGTAATATCTTCCTCTAGCTGCGGGATTAATTTAGGGGATTTGTTCACGCCCATATCGTACCAATTCGTTTGCTTAAGGACAAATTTTCCACGCATAATGTAGGTATGGTACGTCGTGTGTAGCTTAGCACCAAGATAGTTTATTTTGATGCCACACTCTTCTTCCACCTCCCTTACGGCGGCGTCTCTCATTTTTTCATTATCCTCCACTTTTCCCTTTGGTAGATCCCATTTTCCCAATCGATGTATAAACAAGTATTCGCCGTCTCCATTTTTCACGATGCCGCCAGCGGCCTTTATGATGTTGCTTTTTTGTAAAATGGCTTTAAAAACCTTCTCAGCCTCAGGGTGTACGTAAAGGTAAGTGGTGTCTTTGCTGGTTTTATTTTTCGAGGCTTGAAAAAGTTTTTCAAGGTCAATATCTTGTAAACCAATTGTTTGAACAATAGACAGTTTTTTAGGAACGAAATCTGCTAAAATTAGCTGAGATTCGTTCATATAAATTTTATAAATTTGTGCCATGAATAATTTAAATGAGGTTGAACAAAAAATTGCTGAATCCTTATTGCAAATTAAAGCAATAAAATTACAACCTAAAAACCCTTTTACATGGGCTTCGGGTTGGAAGTCGCCAATTTATTGTGATAATCGTATAACCTTATCACATCCAGCTATCCGCACATATATCCGCCAAAAGCTTTCCCAATTGATCCAAGAAGAATTTGGAACGGTGGAAATGATTTCTGGTGTGGCCACGGCAGGAATCCCACAGGGTGTTTTGGTAGCGCAAGATCTAGGGTTGCCTTTTACCTATGTGCGCAGTAGCGCAAAGGGGCATGGCCGGCAAAACTTGATTGAAGGCGAAGTGGTCAGCGGGCAACGTGTTGTCGTAATCGAAGATCTGATCTCGACTGGCAAAAGCAGCTTACAGGCCGTGGAAGCCTTACGCGAAGCAGGCTGCAATGTCGTTGGTTTGGTCTCTATCTTCACCTATGGCTTTGATGCTGCTGTAAATAATTTTGCCGAAGCGAAATGTCCATTTTTCAGCCTTTGTAACTATGATGCCCTGATCAAAGTGGCCGTTACCAACAGCTATGTGTTGGAATCGGATGTTGCCCTCCTGGAACAATGGAGACGTGATCCATCAAATTGGACCGGTGAGTAATAATTAAATAGCACGGCTTATGACTATCATTCAAAACAATATTGACATCAACAAACCTGTCGCTGATGTTTACGCTTTTTTAGCTGATCTGAACAATCACGAGCAACTGATGCCCGAGAATATCTACAACTGGTCATCTACGGCAGATGAGGCGAGTTTCACGATCAAGAACATGGCCAAATTGGCCCTGAAGATGAGTCAGCGCACAGCGCACAAGGAACTGGTTTGCGTACCATCTACGGAGGCTCCATTTGCGATGACTTTACGCTGGAAGCTGGATGAAAAATCAGCTGAACAAACAAATGCTACTTTCGTTATTGAAGCGGAGCTGAATATGATGATGAAAATGATGGCTTCTGGCCCGTTGCAAAAACTGGTAGATCATCAGGTAAACAAATTGAAAGAAGTATTGGGTTAATTAATAGCCCTGTTATAAAAAGAAGAGGCCGAGATCTAGCAGATCTCGGCCTCTTCTTTGTGCGCCCGGCATGGGCGATAACTCTAGGGTGTAAGTCCCGAACATGCCATTACAGTTGGAAATGTTAGCCAAATGCAAGGGTGTCCACCGTGAGGTGGAATCTGAAGGAAGCGCTAGGC
>PJTT01000056.1_pt1 | contig 221672 bp, 193 predicted proteins | sample 1512261 | NCBI WGS metagenome assembly PJTT01 (sample SAMN08177685, study PRJNA422409) | Soil metagenome, whole genome shotgun sequencing project. | isolation source: Soil (2) enriched on wood chips | place: USA: Madison | collected 2015-01-15 | reverse complement strand
ATGCGCAAAGGCTGAATGCTTAAAGCTTAAAGCTAGCACTTTATACTCCGGAGATGACCTCCGGTTTTGTTGTTTATAGACCTAGCTGTAATAGTTAGGGATAAATAACAATACTACTCTACTACGATAAACAAGACAACGTATGCCTAATGGCGAATAGAATTACTACTGCACAAGTGTGCGACGCAAGGGACGATCCATCAGGGAACTACAGCCGGTAAAACAAAATAATAATCCCCTCCATTTTTAACGACCTAACAAATTTATATAAAGACATACTTTTATATAACCTATATATATTGGTGCAGCTTTGCCTATGATGGTAAAACGTGGTTAATATGATGCAAACCTTGAGCATAATAATAACAACCTGTTAACGGATGGCTTATTATATTTGGTTAACCAATAAAGCCACCCAACTGCATGCATATTTTAAAAAGATTGTCTACTAGTTTTAGTAAGAAACCAATTATAGGTATTGTTTCAACAGCTTTATTGCTGTTATTTTTTTGTCCGATTGTTAAGGGGCAAACCCAAGTTACAGATAGTACTAATTCCTATGGATCAATGAAGGGTATTGTGTATGACTCTGCTTATAATTTTGCATTAAGTAGCTCTAGCATTGCGTTATACAAGACCAGCGATTCCAGTTTATTAAACTATACATTGCCTAATAACTTTGGCGAATTTTCGCTAAAGCCTTTACCTTTTAATACCAATCTTCAATTGGTTATTAGCCATGTTGGTTATAAAACCTTTGTGAAGAAAGTTATTATTGAAAAAGGTGTTGGTGACTTAGATTTGGGTAAAATTTTTCTGAATAGAAAGGATGAAAATGATAGCACTACGACTGAAAATGAAGTGATTGTTACGAGTGTGTTACCCATGCGTATGAATGGCGATACCTTGGAATTTAATGCAGATGCATTTAGGATGGATAAGAATGCAACCGCTGAAGATTTGATGCGCCGGTTACCTGGATTTACTATTTGGGGCGATGGTGAAATGACTTTTAATGGTAAGCCTATTAGTTCGTTATTAGTAAATGGTAAAGCTTTTATTGGCGGATCGGCAGATGTGGCTGCGCAAAATATTTCGAAGGATGCTGTACAAAAGATTCAAGTGTACCAACAAGCAAATGAAAAAAATCCGTTGGACTCTACCATGCATGCTAACATTAAATTGAAGGAGGATAAACAGACGGGGAGTTTTGGCAAATTATCTGCGGGCTATGGCAGTAGAAAAACATATGCGCTTGATGGCATGATGGGATGGTATGGCCCGAAATTGCAAATTAGTGCGGTGGCTGCAACAAATAATGTAAATAAAGTTGGCAGAGATATTAACCAACTTATCAGGCAATCCAGTTATAAAGGAACAGGAGCCAGTATAGATTATCAACCCGATTTTAGAGCAGCGGGAGTGAATAAGCCCATTGCCGGAGGCGTTAATTTTCAATATGATTATATTAAGGATCCTACCTATTACAAAAGTAAAACTTTACGAGGAAGTTATTTTTTAAGCAGGGACAATGTTTTTACGGAGAGAAACACAACTACTAATACGTTATTAGGTACTGATAGCTTGTTAATACAAAATAATATTGCTACGAGTAAAAATATACAAACCAATCAAAACCTGGAAGCCGTATATGAAAACAGGAATGATAAAATGCAATTTACTTTACGTGTTAATGGTTTTTTAAATGAATCAGATCAGCGCAATGAATCGGAGCAATTGCAAGAACAATCATGGTTGGGTTTAATTGGTTCCAGTAGTTCCTTATCATCTTCGGCACGATTAACAAAAGGCTTTACGGTAGGAAGTAGTTACCGGAAAAATGAACGCAGGAGAAAGTCTTTTGTAAGAGTATCGGATGAATTTACTATTGACTACAACTTTAGCTTGCGTGATGTAAATGGAAGTAGTGAAAACAGAACGGATTATATTTCTTTTATTAACCCGGCTGAAAACAGAACGTATAATCGATTATTCACAAAGGCAAATAGCCATTCTATTAGTAACAAAATAACACTGGAATATCCCAATTTAAAGAAGTTGATATTTGGGAAAATGCATTTATGGGATATAGGCATTGCATTTAATACAGAAATAGGAATAGATAAAAATAAGACGGATGATCGTGTAGCAGATTTTGATGCCGTTAGCAGTAAGTATATACAAAACAATTATCTAACTAATAGTACGAATGCGGATATAGTTAATATAAAACCGGGAGTTAGGTTTTCTAAAAGTTTTTATAAACATTTAACTAATCGTTATTTTAAAGGTTGGATGTTTAATTTGAATGTGGTTTCGCAGTATTATCAAATGGAACATAAGGCCACACAATCTATTCAGAATTTTAATTATAGTTACCATAAGTTTATTCCTGGTTTTGTAATATCAAGGTTTAATAACCAGTATGGTGCGTATGATGTAAACTATGGGTTGAATTACAATTCATCTGTACAGTACCCAACTGTAATGCAAATTGCACCGTTAATAGATAGTACCAATATTTGGTTTTTACCAAAAGGTAATCCTGATGTTAAACCACAATATAATAGAAACTTAAATTTTAATTTTAGTTATACATCACGCAAACCCAAAAATCCGGCAAGTGTCAGGTTTAATATTGGTTATAGAAATGCAACTGATTTTTTTGCTGATAGTAGCTATTTTGATGAAAAAGGTGTTAGGAGTAGTTATGTTGTTAATACCAGTGGCTATAATGCCTTTAATGGAAATATTGATGTCAGGAAATCGTTACAGATTAAAAAACATACATATCAGTTTGGCATTACTACAAATGCTTCCTCCGGCAATATTCCGCAATACATTACTGCCATTTTAAGAACATCAAGAAACTTTAGCGGTAGTGGTAATGTAAGTGTGGTGTATAGTTTTAAAGATTTACTTTCTTTTAGAGCAGAACAAGGTTATAATTATTCTCAAAACAAACAAGCGGCCACTAATAGCAATACGTTTATTTCACGTGTAATACACACCATGGTAAGCGGCAGTTTACAGCTTCCTAAAAATCTTACATGGAGTTCAAATGTTAGTTATAACCGTAGTAGTATTAATAGTACCAAGCCAATTAATTTTACCATTTGGAATGCAAGCTTAACGTACCGATTCTTAAAAACCAATAGTGGTGAAATTAAATTTTCGGCTTTGGATTTACTCAAGCAAAATAAGAGTATTATTAATACTGGCACTGCTAATAGCCAAACCTTTGGTTACCAAAATACGTTGCAAAATTATTACATGATTACGTTTTCTTATTTTCCTAGAAAATTTGGTAGATAATATTGATACATTAACTGTTGCAAAAAGATTATTATGAAACTTATTTTATTTATCACTATCACTTTGTTTACTGCATGTATTACACAGGCACAGAATGTTCGTAAGCTAAGAATTGATCCGGCCAATGCACATGGTGGAAATGTATCTGATTTTTTTTCCAACGTTGAGTATATTCCTTTAGAAACTACGAAGGAAAGTTTGTTTGGCGATGTTGGGCAGCTAATAATTACTGATAGTAGTTTTGTAATTGTAGATTATGATACACATGCTGTACTTTTTTTTACCTTAACTGGCAAGTATTTAAGAAAAGTAAAAACAACCGAAAATGAATATGCGCATGTGGAGTATCAAAAAAATGGAGTAGGTGTTAAAATATCTGTGTACAATTATCAGAAACAAAGCAGTGTATCAAAGTATTATTCCATTATGGGTAAGTTGATGCCCGGCGTGGAAAAGATAAAAGATGCTACCGAAGGCGGACGTATATTATTAGAAGATGATTATTTTATACAAGCTAGAGGATGTTATTACAATATTGATGACAAGCCTAAGGATAGTGTGTATCATTTACTAGAAGTATATAAAGGCGATTCGCTTTACAAATCTTTTTTACCTTATAACCAATTAACAAATCCAACTTTATGCGGCTTACTTGGCGGCGGTGTTAATCTTAGAAATAGTCCTGAAAATGGAACCATGTATGTAGCAACACCGCTGGATTTTTTCTTATACAAAGTAAATCGTGATACCATTCAGAAGCTGTATCAGTTTGTGTTTCCGCTTAACCGTAACTTAGAAAAATGGATTGTTGAAACTAAGGATAATAAAGTAATAGATAGCTTGCGGAAAGATCATAGGTGGAGAAAGGAAAGTGTAATTAGCGGCATCAGTAATATTTTTATGAAGAATGACATATTAATGTTTAAAATTGATGCGACCAGTTATTCTTGGAGCAGTGGATCCGATGCAAAGTATCAGTATAATTTTATTTACAATATTGCAAGTGGTAGGTTGGCGTCATTAGAGCGAATGTTGCCCGATAGTACAAATGGTTATTTGCCCATCATGCAAGGCTTTCGAAATGCCATTTCAGGTCTTACCTACGAAAAGGAGCACTTTTATTCAAATGTATCCTCACTCAGTATGTTTACAGTTAAAGAGGCTACTAAAGAACGTAATCCGGTTTATACACCAGTAGTAGATGCTTATTATAAAAAAGAAAACAGAAAGTCTAATCCGGTTATAGTAAAGCTAAAACTAAAGGGTGACGAAGAAACTAAAAAAGCATTTTAGTTATTTTTTTATTTGGGCGTTACCCTGCGGGTCGGGCTTTCCGCTACAAGTCCTCGTACCGTGTAACACAAACTACAGCTCGTACCTCGCCTTGTTTGTTTTACACGGTACTCCGGGCTTTTCGCTGCAATCCCTAACGCAATACATATATGCAAACAAAATCACCATATTTAAACATAAACGGTTAGCATTTTACTGCCTTTTTTACTTTAATTCAAGCACATATTAAAATGCAATCGTAGCATTAACAATTTGCTCTTTGCCTTCTTTATTAAATAATTGAACATCTTTCAATATCAAGGTTCTGTTTTTTACCGTAATGCTGCCGGTTGATGTTGAACTGCCAGTGTATTCAGTTGCACCAAGTTCTTCATTATTGCCATTAAGACTAATGGCTACTAGTCCAGGTTCAGCTTCCGTCATGGGAAGCATAGCCTTGTGATACAATTTAAATCCATTCATTTCAAGTGCATCTTTTTCTGTAATAAAAGTTGTTTGCAGCAATGTAAATTTTCCATTGTCGGCATCTTGTTGGCATAATACAGAAAAGTTACCTTTTTCTTTACTACCAAAATATTGAGTAGTAACAACACCTTTGTATTGGGTTTTATTAGCTGTAAATGTTCCTCTCTTTTCATCCGTAGTATTAATTTGTAAACTGTTTTCGGATGCAGATTCTGTTGTTTTGTTATCAGCATTATTGTTACAGCTTACAATTAAAAGCATAAAAACCATAAATGGTAAAAGTTGTTTTTTCATTGTATAAGGTTTAATGGTTAACAGGTTTTTTTTACTAATGAACAATTATTTTCCAACTAGCCGCTGAATCAATCCAGGCATCCATAACAAATTCATGGGTTCCTTTTTCATCTGTAAGACTAATGCTTGCCGAGGCCGGGGCAACCATTCCCATATTAATGGCTTTAACACCAAGTATGTGTTCGCCTGTTGTTAATTTACCTAAGGGAAGTATGCGAGGTTGGTACAGTATGGCAACCGAATCAGCGATTAGTTTACCATTGAGGTATACAGCAACCGTGTCTCCATCTTCTGTATTATTATCCCAAATCTTCATACCAACTTCTCCTGCTTGTAATATGGTTTGCCCTTGTAGTATAAAAACTGTAGGTTTAGTTTTTGGGCTTTTAAAAAAGTATAATAACAGTATTATTACCATTACAAGTAAAAGCAATAACAAGAGTATATTTCTTTTTCTTTGCATGGTTTAACTTCTTTTTTTACATGGATTAAGCGCTGCCTTCGTCGTTTTCTTTCCGTCGGCATCAAAGCCGGTGCTTAGTATGGTTTCAATAATTTCATTGTAAGGAGTACCGTCACTACTATATTTTAAAGCTAACTTTCCAGATCTTATATCCACTTTCACATCAAAAACACCTTCAAGCGATTTTAAAGCAGTAATTAATTTCTGTTTACCGGTTTCACAATTCACCGTTGTTTTAATGATGGTATAACCTTCATCCTCCTTAATATCTTCTGGCTTAGCTTCTTCTTTTTTTATTATTGGGTTTTCCTTTTTCTTAAAAAAGTATTCCTGCCACAATCCGTCACTCGTATATACTTTTAGCCAGTAAGCATGGTAGCCCTTAAAGGCAGGTGAGTTCAGGTTAAACTGGTAATTATTTACCGGTGTTTTAAAAGGATAGCTATGATCAGTACCTTTTCGTATGGCGAGTTGTTCAGCAGTATAGGTGCTTAGTATCGCTTTTATAATCGGTGCATTGGTTGACCATTTTAAGACCATTGTTTTATCATCAATGGATGCGGTTAATTTATACTTTGCATTAAAGTCGGCTTCTTGGCCAGCACCAGATATATATTGTTGTGCGGTAGAATAATTACAAAAGGCTAATAAAAATAGTATGACTAAAATATGCTGTTTCATTGGTAAGGGGAGTTTAGAAGAGTAGTTGTTTAAAATTTTGCGCCTTGAAACAGGTGTTTTATTTTAAACTTTCCCGTGATTTTATAAGGTTTACTAGTGGGATCATTTCCTGATATGGTACTAACATTAATGGTACCGGTAATAATGCGTCCTTCTTCGCCCAGTTTTTCACTTGCAGTAATTACAATAGCATCGGGTGTTGGTGCCTGTTTGGGGTTTGCCATAAAATCATAGCTATTGAATGTATTGCCCTTTGTTGGATAATCCTGTAAAGAAACACTACCCTGCGAAATACTGTTGCCAGGTTCAGGAGAACCGGAAGCTGTGTTGGAAGGGTTGGACATATCATGCGGAATAGTTAGTACAAGCTGCGGTGAACCCTCTGTACCTGCAAATATTTTAAATTCAGTTTTTTCCTGATAACTATTATAGCTGGTTAATATATCATCCGGATTTACACGAAACAATTTACCGTCAATAGCATATTCAAAATAATAATCTTCTTTTGGAGGGATAGTGTTTTCGGCTTCGTTAGTTTTTGTTGTGTTTTCCGAAGTGGCATTACCGCAGGAGGCCAATATAATAATGCTTGCGAAAACAGGGAGGAATAAACAAAGTTTCATATTGTGTAGTTTTAATATGTAATCGGACAAAATATTGTTTAGGTGTAAATACTACCCAAACCTAATTCATCTATAAAAACATATCAAAACCAACCGACCAACAATAGCTCAAAATCGATAAACGGAATTGGTTGTAAAAACTAAGCAGGTATAATAATATTTACCTGTGTACTGGCTTCAGTAGGTGTTGCATACGCAATTTGAATACCTGTTTTTTGAGAAAGTTCATGTACCAGGTGTAACCCAAGGCCATTGAAACTTTTGGTGCTATCGGTATCGTTAATAAATTGCTCGTATTGTTGTTGTGTGTAAGCGTCACCCTGATTTACTATACTGATAATTACACTATCCCGATTTTGAACTGTGGTAATCTTTATGGTGCCATTTTGTGGCGATGCCTTAATAGCATTTTGTAATAAGTTTCGGACAATAGTTTGCAAGTAATAACTATCGGTTTTTGCTATAATATTTAATAAAAAATCATTTTGATAACTGATGTTTTTTGCCTCACTATTTAACTGCAAAAGGTTTTGACAGGCTTGAATAACAGGTACAATTTCAACCTCCTGTATATTAATGCTAAATGCACTCATTTGAGTTTTACTCCATATAAGTAAATCTTCCATCGTTTCTAACAATGAGCCTGTGGCAGTTTGTATTTTTTCTGTAAGTGAGTTTTTTTGTTCTGCTGATAAAGCGTCAGGATTTAATTGCTGCAATTTTAAAAATTGATACACCTGGCTAATTGGCGATCGTAAATCATGACTGATAATACTAAACAGCTTTGCCTTACTTTGATTGGCTTCGTCTAAACGAGTGTTTAGCTGTTCAAGTGTATTATTTTTTTCTTGTAGTAATACAGCCAGCTTTTTCTTATTCCTAAAATTTATAAATAAAAGTATTGCACTTAAGGCCAGTAAACCAATGCCGCTTATTAGCCACAACTGTTCTTTTTTAGCAACAGATAACATCAGATTTTTATTGGCTATTTCCTGTTGTTTTTCTTTATTTTGGTATTTAGCTTCTGCATCCGCAAAGTTTTTATTGGCTGCTGCATGCATGAGGGTGTCCGTTACTTCACTGTATATTTTGTAATGAGCATAGGCACTATCCCAAATTTTTTGTTGCGCATAACATTCCGATATTATTTTATGTATACCCGCATAGCTATCTTTATAAAACTCAAAGGAAGTGCCTAATATGGATTTTAATTCTTTTATCGCTTCCTTATAGCGGCCTTGTTTGTAATAAATACTACCCATTAATTCGCTAGATCGGGTAAGCACACTAATATCCTCTGATTTTATTGCCAGTGCCCTGCTTTTAACGCTGTAATAATAAGCGGTATCAATTTTATTTTTATTTAAAAAGTAATTGCCGTATAAAAAATTGGCGGTGCTAAGCATGGCATATAAGGTATCACGTTTAGCCATTCCATCGTACATAAGCTTGTAATAAACTTTTGCACTATCTGTTTTATCCAGCCCTAAAAATGATTGTTGAAAATACAGGTATAAAGTTTCTTCATTACCCGTTAAAGCCTGGTCTCCTATAATATCTCTTGCCTGATTTAAATAATCTATTGCTTTAGAATATTGGCCTAGTTGATTAAACAAATTTGCCAGATTACTATAATCATACCCTAAGTTAATGGTGGAGGTAATTAATGTATCGGTCTTTAAAGCTTCCTTGTATAAATCTGTTGCAATAATAGAATACTCAATTGCTTTTTCATAATCATTAATATTGCCGTAATACCTGGCCACTGCATCCATGGCTAATTGCCTATCGGTTACACTGGCAGATTGTCCGCCAATTTCACTCATGCGTTTAACAGTGTTGTTAACCATTACGGAGTTTCTCAGGTAACCATATACATAGTTTAACCGGCTAAGGGCTGTTATTTCATAACTTGTTTTATTTACTTTACGGGAAAGTGTTGCAGCACGGTTTAAAAAAAATACAGCACTGTCAAACTGTTTAGTGTTTTCGTATGCACAACCGGCAAACAAATTAAACATGGCTTTTTTAGCAATACTGTCATCTGGTATAAGCGTTAAACCTTTTTTTGCTTCACTTATTAACCTTCTGTATTCATGTGTTTCGGTCAGTAATTCATTACAATAGGTACGCCATGCATTTACTTTTTCATTTAGTGTTTTATAGGTTGAAAGGTCAGGCGCAACCTGAGCTTTGGCAGTAGCAATAAAAAATAAAACAAAAATACTTAACAGTAAATTTTTCATATAGGGCTACCATTTAAGTTGTGCTATAGCAGAACGGTAAGTTTTTCCAATGGGTAAAATTTTATCACCACAAAGCAACTCATTACTTTTAAGTTCTTTAATTTTTGTAACAGCTACTGCATAACTTCTATGTATGCGTACAAACAAACCAACAGGCAATTTTTCCAGCATAGCCGTAAGTGTAGTAAGCGTAAGATAATTTTTCCCCTTTGTAACTATCTTGGTATAATCCTGCATGGCCTCTAAGTAAATAATATCCTGTACGGGAATTTTTATTTTGTTATAGCCTTCTTGAATGGTAATACTATCGTTTTGAAAAAGTAATTGATACGAGAGTGATTGTTCTCGCATACTCCAGTAATCTTTTAATCTATTGGCAGTTTGCGCAAACCTTTCCTGTGTTAATGGTTTTAAAATATAATCAAAAGCCGATAGCTCAAAACCTTCAATGGCAAACTCGGCATGCGATGTAATAAATACGGCCAGTTGTATTTTTTCTTTTATAAATCGTAATACTTCCAAACCTGTTGCTTCAGGCATTTCCACATCTAAAAAAACTAAATCGGGTTGTAATGCTTCAATAGCTTCCATACCTTTCACTGGCGAATCAAAGCTGCTGATATGTTGCAGAAAAGAATACTCAGCGGCAAAATGCTGTAATAGCAAAGTGTCCACAGGGTTATCATCAATAGAAATATATCTGATTTTGTTGGTCATTTGGTATTTAACAGGAGTGGTTTAAACGTTGTTATGCAACCAAATTACGGAATAAAATTTACTATTAAAACACCCAAATATTTTTACATTAACCGGACAGTTTTTGTTGGCTTAGAAACAAGTACAGCGTTAACGGTTACCAGAAATGGGAATTGAGATATAAGAATTGAGATATGAGAATTGAGATTGTAACTTGAATATTTAAAATAAAAAAGCGAAGTAACTGTTTATACATTACTTCGCTTTTTAGTAGTTTTTATTTTATGTTACCGGCTTTAGGAATTCTAGTCAACCCCAAACCCCTAAAGGGGCTTTATGGTAAGAGTAGGCCTAATGTTTTTTTGTTATCACCGTCCCCCCCTTGATTGGGCTTTACTTGCGTCGCACTCTTCAACTGTAGTAATGCTATTCAGCTTGTTCATAAAGCTTGCCAAGTTGTGTAAGTAGCATGTTACAATAGAAAACCTCATTGGCAAATTTTCAATTTAGCAAATTCCTAAATTGTTTTCTGTTCGCTAATCAACATCGTGTTACTGGCTACAAACTATTAACTGCCCGGTTAATGTAAAATGCTACTTTGCTTTTTCTTTAGCCTCGTATAATAAACCGAGTATGTGTTTTACATACTCGGTTTGTTTATTTAATTCCAATGCTTTTTCCAGGTACACCAACGCTTGGGAATAATTTTTTTGTAACAAGTAGCTATTGCCTAAAGAATAATGTGCCATAAATGCTTCCGGGTACAACCAGGTATTTATTTCCAATACTTTTAAGCCTTCAGCAGGTTTGTCTTGTTTTATTAATAATTGTCCCACACTGCTTAATTCGTACTCATTACTTACTTTGTTTTTTAATTGTTGGCTTAAACCACGGATGCTTGTATTTGCATGTGTAAGTGTATTATCGTTAAACCAATCTTTCAACAAACCAAAGGAAGCGTAATTAGGCGTATAGGACTGGCCTGATAATATCTTAAGTAAATCAGTTTCCAAAGTTGTAGTTGGGTACTCGTTTATACGGCCAATCTCAATATTGTTTTGGTAAACAACAAAAGTGGGAACTCTAAAAATGCCTAAGCCTTTTTCTTCACCCGTTGGACTTTGTTTGTATAAAGAATCGCTACCGCCTAAACCAATAAACTGTACTTGTTGTAAGGGAAACTGCATTTGGTGTAATAGCTTTACAAAATGTGGTATTTCACGTTTACTATCGCCGCACCAAGTACCTAAAAATACCTGTACACGAAGGCCTTTGGTTTTTATTTGCTGTAATTGTTTTAAGGTTTCGGTATGGGTATTATATTTTTCAAAACCGGGTTTATACCAACTTGCATAAGGTGCTACTTCCAGTTGTTGTATATTAAAAGTTCCGTAAATAATTGGCTCCGGTGTTTTGGTATTTTGGGTATGTATGTTTTGGGTAAAGTACAGGCATAACAATGCCATCACGATATGTTTCATGTTTTTTTGTTTTGAATAAGTTGATAATTTGAAAACTGATTTGTCTACTTAACTACTTACAGATGAGCACAACAGTGCCATGCTATAATTTATAGCTACATTATACAATAAGTGATAAGTAAAAAATTAAACGGTAAACATGATAAACCGTGGTGGCTTAAGAATAGATACAGTGAAGTTATTATACAACCCTGTTGTATAAATGGTATAATGGTTAACTAATGGGGAATGAACTGTAGTTTTTAAAAGAGTATGTGGTTGTTGTATGTACCACTCAGCTAAAGAAAAATGTTGGTGTTGGGCATGGTCTTTATTGGTATCAGCATCATGTGCTTGTATGGCGGTAATTTGTTGGCAATCGCATAAGGGAACACCTTGCCTAAACTCATTTACCAACACACATTGCATATAGCTAAGTTGCCGCCCATGAAAGAACAGCGACATAAGTGCCAGTAAAACAATTGCAATAAATTTTTGCACAATACAAATTAGTTGGTAAGCCCAAGAGGGAAGCAATAGTAAAAGGGTTGCGTGTGGGGAAGAAAAAAAGTCGGGAAGTCCGTAAGTCCGTAAGTCCGAGAGACCGTAAGACAGAAGTGAGTAGTCAATAGTGAGTTTGTGTAACTAGCGATTTGGGAAAGCTCTTACAATAGATAACTAAATCTTAGATCAAAAAATCTGAGATCATAGATTAAATCAGAAATCAACAAATCCTAAATCAGAAATTCTCCTGCTGAGGGGCTGCCCGACTGGCAGTAGTAGCTGCAACTGTGCGTTAGCGGTTCCCCCTTTGGGGGTTAGGGGGCTGTGCAGGCGTTGCACTACTACAGAAGGCGGGAACTGCTGCTGATTAGAATTACTACAGCTGATAGCCCCTAATTAATGTGATAATTTGAAAATGTGATAATTTGGAAATGATAGAAGCCCTATACCTTAACCCTTCAACCTTACACCTTAAAAAGCTATCCCTCTATATGCAACGTAAACATTATCATACGTGATTGTATGTTGTCAATAACGCTGGAGTATTTTAAGTTAACATCGCGGCTATGAATATTGCGTAAGCCCTGGCTAACTTTAATTTCCGGAGAAAGAATAAACGTAGGAAAGTAAAAATTAAAACCAATCCCCAGCTCGGCACCGTAGTCAAGCTTTTGCAACTTTACTAAATCATCGGCACGGCGTGCACTGGCATTACTGGCAAGGTCAAAATCAAGCTTACCACCGCCCATCATGTACACACGAAAGTTATGAATACGATCGCTATGAAATTTTAATTGCAACGGAAACGAAACTAAAATAGATTCAATGTTTTTTACATTATCGGTACTGTTCTCTACACCATCCGGATATTTTAGTTTGTACCGTATACTACGGTTCATAAAAATAAGCTGCGGATTAAATCTTGTTTCTAAACGGTTGGCTAAACGCAAGGTTGCAGAAAGGCCTAATGATAAGCCACCATTGTTGTTGGGCTCGGCAACATACACGCTATCGTCCTGTAAAAAACGGGAATGTAAGGAGGTGCGAAAACTGGCCATATTACCGCCAAGGGTAATGCCAAAGTAGTAAGGTTTATCGTCGTGATTAGGTAAGTTAGGTTCACGAAACTGGGCCTGCAAATTATTTTGTGCAACTACAAAAAATACAATTGCCAAAACAATATTTAAGACAGTGGCTTTTTTCCTGTGTATATGCAGCATATTCCTAAGCTTAACGATTTGTAACGGGTATCGGTGTAACCTGCTTTGTTTAAAATATCAGTTAACTGTTTGCGTTCCGGAAAAGCATTGGCCGATGCCGTTAAGTATTCGTATGCCAGTTGATCTTTGGTAATCATACGTGCTACGTTTGGCGCAACTAATTTCATGTACAGGTTGTAAAATGTTTTAAATGGTTGTTTAGGTTTGCTAAACTCTAAAATAACCAATGGCGCTCCGGGTTGTAACACCCTTAGTATTTCTTTTAAGCCCTGTTCCAAGTTTTCAAAGTTGCGAATGCCAAATGCTACCATCCCAGCATCAAACGTATTGTCGTTAAATTTTATTGCCTCCGAATCGCCGGTGTGCAGGGTAATTTTATCAACAAGTCCTTCTTTTTCAATCTTTTTACGGCCTACTTCCAGCATTTCGGTGCTAATGTCAATACCCGTAATTTGGCGAGGTTTTAACAATTTATGCGCCATAATAGCCATGTCACCGGTGCCGGTGGCAATATCCAGTAAATGTTGTGGTGCAGCAGGTTGTAACCATTTAATGGCTTTTTTACGCCAGCCAATATCGGTACCGGCCGATAAAAAACGGTTCATAAAATCGTACTTGCCGGCAATGTTGTTAAACATATCGGCCACTTGCTCTTTTTTGCCTTTATCCGAATTTTCGTAAGGCTTAATACTGTCGTGCGGTAAACTATTTGCCATGGGGCGCAAAGGTAACTATAAAGATTTGAGAATTGGGATTTGAGAATTGAGATTTCAGAGAGGGCTTCTCAATTCTCATATCTGAAATCTGATTTCTTTTTTGCCAGCTGCATTACTACTATCATCGTCTGTTGTGTCACTCACTGCATCGTTCGGTAATTCTATTCAGCATTGTGTTATACCAAAATCTTTTTGTAAAATACCACTTTCGTAGAGACGCCATACCGGCGTCTTGATGTAGAATTTGTTTAAAAGACGCCAGCATGGCGTCTCTACACGATTAACTATTAACAATGAACCATTAACCATTAACCATTAACCATCCTCCATGAACTATTAATAATTCCGTCACACTGCCATAACAATGGCTTAACATAGCGCTAATACTTTTGCCGCAAATTAAAAAACGGCTTATGAATAAGGCTACGCTATTTAGCTGCTTATGTTTTCTATTCATTTCTTTTACTGCCGCTGCGCAAAAAAGCGGTGTAAAAATTAAAGTAAAAGATGAGGATAATCTTAATCTTCCCGGTGCTACCATTGATATTAAACCAGGTAAGCACACCGTAATTACCGATAAAAATGGTGAAGCATTTATCCAGTTAGCTTCAGGTAATTATAACCTTTCTATTACTTACATTGGTTATGGTAATACAACAAAAGAAATAAAAATTGGTAACGATGTTTTACAGGTTACCGAAGTATTAAAAAGTGGTGCAGTAGTTACCGATAACGAGGTAGTTGTTTTAGGCGACCGTTTAAAAGGTCAGGCTAAAGCATTAAACCAACAACGTAACAGCGGTAATATTACCAATATTGTTAGTGCCGACCAGATAGGCCGTTTTCCTGATGCAAATATTGGTGATGCTATTAAACGTGTACCCGGTATTACCATGCAAAACGACCAGGGTGAAGCCCGTAACATTGTTATAAGAGGTATGGGCCCTGAGTTTAATGCTGTTACTTTAAATGGCGAACGTGTACCATCTGCAGAAGGTGATAACCGCCGTGTACAAATGGACTTAATTCCTGCTGATATGGTGCAAACAGTTGAGGTAAATAAAACCTTAACACCTGATATGGATGCGGATGCTATTGGTGGTTCGGTAAATTTAGTTACCCGTTCGGCACCAAATGGTTTACGTATTTCGGGTACATTAGCCGGCGGTTACAGCGATATCAGACAAGGCTTTAACGGTACAGCTAATTTATTAGTTGGTACTCGTACAAAAGACCAACGTTTTGGTTTTATTGTTAACGGTTCTTACAATACCAATAAATATGGTTCTGACAACGTAGAAGCGGTATGGAGTAAAGATGCAAATGGTAAAGAATTTGTAAGCGATCATGATATTCGTGTGTATGATGTAACCCGTGTACGTCGTAGTATTTCAACAACCATTGACTTTAAAATTAATCCACGTAATACTATTTACTTAACCGGTACTTACAACTGGCGTGATGATAAAGAAAATCGTTACCGTTTACGTCATCGCTACCGTGGTGATGAAGAAGATTATGCTGATGACTTAATATATGATGGTAACGGTAATATTACAGGTTATACAAACGGTGAAGTTTTACGTCAAACAAAAGGTGGTATTAATGGTGGTAGAACAGATGGCTCAAGATTAGAAGATCAACGAGTTCGTTCTTTAGCATTAAATGGCGACCATTTTTGGGGTAAATTAAAAACCACCTGGAGTGCACAATATGCAAAAGCTTCGGAAATAAGATCTAATGAACGTTATATTTCAATGGGTCGCAGAAGTATTCAAGTTAACCAGGATATTACAAATACGGAAAAACCTTTGCTAACAGATAACTTAGCATTAAGTAATTATACAAGACGTAATGAAATAACAGAAGAGTTTCAGGATCAGTACGAAGAAGACTTAAATGCTAAATTAAATTTCGAGTTACCGTTGAGTATAGTGAAATCACAAAAAGGTAATTTATATTTTGGTGGTCGTTTAAGAGCAAAAACTAAAGTAAGAGATAATGCTTTTTGGAGTTACGAACCGGTAGGTGCTAACGCAGCAAATTTTGCTAATATTGGCATGTTACCATTGGTAAATAAAACCAGCAATAACTTTTTAGCTGGTAAACAATATTTAGCCGGTGATTTTGTTTCTAAAGAATTTTTAGGTGGTCTTGCTTTAAATAACGCTAGCTTATTTGAACAAAATGATGAGCCTGCAGAATACCTTGCCGGTAACTACAGTGCTTCTGAAAATATCTATGCCGGTTTTGTTGGTATAAAACAAGATTTTACCAATAAGTTTTCGGCTAATATTGGTGTACGTGTAGAGCATACTAATTTAAAATACACTGGTAATATTGTAGAAGACGAAGAAGACCTGAAAGGGGAAAGTACTATTAGCGATAGCTATACAGATGTATTGCCAAGTGTAAACTTAAAGTACAATGTATCTAAAGATTTTGTATTAAAAGCAGCATACACACATTCAGTAGCACGTCCTAAATATTATGACTTGGTTCCTTATTTTCTTATTTCTTTAAGTGACCAAACATTAGAAGCAGGTAACCCGGCTTTGCAACCGGTACGTGCAAAAAATATTGATTTTATTGCAGAGAAATATTTTAAATCAGTTGGTTTACTTTCTGCTGGTGTGTTTTATAAAAAATTAGATAATTTTTATTACACTTATATTGACAAACAATATACCCGTGAGAAATTTCAACGTGATTTTCCTGATGCAACAATAGACCCAATACCTGCTGGTCAAAACTGGGAGTTTTTGCAACGTAGAAATGGAACAGGTGCTGATGTATTAGGATTTGAAGTAGCGGCTCAAAGACAGTTAGACTTTTTACCGGGTATTTGGAAAGGGTTTGGTGTGTATGCAAACTACACTTATACTTATTCTAAAACAGAAGGTATTTATGCTGATGGCGAAAAAATTAGAAGTGATGTAAAACTACCTGGTGCTGCACCACATATGTTTAATGCATCATTGTCTTATGAGAATAGCAAGTTGGTAGTACGTGTGTCTGGTAACTTTACATCAGCTTATGTTGATGATAGTGATGATGCTGGTTATGGCGAAGATTCTTTCAACGACCGTTACTACGACAAACAATTTTTCTTAGATGTGAACGCGTCTTACGCTTTCAACAAAAAATTCAGGTTGTTTGCTGAAGCTAATAACCTTACCAATCAAGGGTTGCGTTATTACCAGGGTGCAAAACACAGAACTGCACAAATGGAATTTTATGGCCCAAGATTTAATTTGGGTGTTAAGTTTGACTTGAGTAAATAATTTACTTTAAATAATAACTCGCTTGCCGGTAACTATATTACAGGCAAGCGAGTTTGTTTTACGTTATAATAATTAATTGCATGAAACATACATATTTTTTAATGGCAAGCTTAATCGTATTGCTTGCCGCTTGTAATAATGAAAAAAAAGGCGGTACCATTGCAGCCGATGCTATAAAACCAGTTGCAGTTACTGAGCCTACGGAGTTTGATACCGATGATCCTGCTATTTGGATTAACAGAAAAGATACTGCCAACAGTTTAATTATTGGTACCGATAAAGAAACCGGCGGAGGTTTGTACTTATACAACCTGCAGGGTAAAATTGTAAATAAAGTAACAGGATTAAAGCGTCCTAATAATGTAGATATTGCTTACGATGTACCATTGAACGGACAACTGGTTGATGTTGCTTTAACCACTGAACGTGAAGCCAATAAAGTAAGAATTTATACCTTACCTGACTTAAAAGAAGTTGATGGTGGAGGTATTGACGTTTTTTCCGGCGAAAAGGAACGTGACCCCATGGGTATTGCGGTGTACACACGCCCTGCTGATAGTGCGGTGTTTGTAATTGTAGGCCGTAAAACCGGACCTGCTGATGGTTACTTATGGCAGTACCGTTTAACGGAAAATGCAGGAAAATTGGATTTTACATTGGTGCGTAAATTTGGTAAATACAGTGGTAAAAAAGAAATTGAAGCCATAGCGGTTGATAATAAATTAGGTTATGTTTACTATTCTGATGAAAGAACCGGTATTCATAAATACTATGCTGATCCTGATAAGAAAGATGACAATGAACTGGCTTTGTTTGGTACAACCGGTTTTACATCAGACCATGAAGGTATTTCTATTTATCAGTCAACTGATTCAACTGGTTATATTTTAGTATCTAACCAACAGGATAATAGTTTTATGATTTTTGCCAGAGAAGGTAGTGCGAATAATAAACATGAACACGGCCTGATAGCAAAAGTACCTGTATCAACTTTAGAAAGTGATGGATCGGAAGTAACAGCATTGCCATTAAGCCCACAATACCCGCAAGGCTTGTTTGTAGCTATGAGTAATGGTAAAGTTTTTCATTATTACGATTGGAGAGATATTGCGAAGAAAGCGGGATTGCAATAGTTAATTGCAATAGTTAATTGCAATGGACAAATGACAATTTTAAGAGGTACTTATTGTCATTAGGGTTCATTCCCCTCCTTGGAGGGGCGGTATAAGGACTTACATTTGTTTAATACACCGGGGTGGGTTGCTCAATAGCATTACTGCACTCCGATTAAAATACGGAGTACTGCCCCGAATCAAACGCACTGTGCCAAACTCGGGGTTATAAACATAATGGCCAATAGAATTGATGCAGCACAAGAGTGCGACGCAAGGGACGATCAATAGTATTCCTAAAGCTGGGAACATAAAATAAAAACTATAAAAAAAAGCGAAGTAATGTACAAACAGTTACTTCGCTTTTTTATTTTAAATATTCAATCAAATCTCAATTCTAACTTCTCAATTCTGACTTCTCGCCACCGTTAACTCAGTGGTAGTTTTAATAGTCATAGGCATTACGTTATTCGATACTTCCACCGTGCCTTTACCTTCGGCAACACTCGATTGTGATTTAATAATGCCGGTAGTTTTGTCAACATAAGTTTTGCCTGTAGTAATGGTGCTTATTTTTGTGGTAGCGTCCATATTCATCATTTGCGATGTAACGATAGATTCTGCAGCGGTGCGAAACTCAACTACAATTTCCGTATCTGTAATGTCGTGTATGGTGTTTACTGTTGCTGATACTTCTGTAGCGGTTGTTGCCGAGGTTGTCCATGAATAACCTTTTACCAAAACAGTATCGGGCAATACTTTAAAAAAACTATTGCTGCCTTTAGCCGGTGGGTTGGCTACATCCTGTAATCCGGGAATCATATTTACAATCATATCCGAAGTAGGATCGCCTTTTTTGGCCTCAAATTTTTCAGGAATGCTCATCAGTGTTTTGCCGTTGCCGTCAATAATAATGTTATAGGTTTTTGCCATTATTTCTTTAAGCGGTTTACCTAATTGTCCGTCCAGATCTTTTTTTCTGTCCGAGTCAAAATCAAACCCTCTGCCCCAACCATCGGCCTTAAAAGTTATACGTGATAATTTATGGTGAAGGGTTGTATTATCGTCCGTTACATTACTAACACCGTATTTTTTTTCAAACATACTGCTCGATTTAAAATCGATATTATTACCACCAACTTGCTGAGCAACGGTTGATTGTAATTTGCTGGTAACAATCAAAGTGTCGCCTTGGTTAAACACCAATTTAGGTGCTTTTTGTTGTGCTGTAGCTAATAAGGAAACGGTTACAGCAAGTAAACTGCAACTAAATGTTTTTATAATTGACATGCGGGTTGTTTTTTTAAGTTGGTCTTAATATGGGTCAAACTTACAAAATGACGAGCATTTATGGCTAACCGTTGCCCAATTAAAGCCGTTAAATACTAACACAGCGAAATAATATAAAAATATGCGTTGAACTTGCTACTTTTAGCGGGTAAAAAAGTTAACCATGGCTATTATAATGACCGATGATCCACAGGATCAAAATGAAAAGGACTATAACGATAACAAAGGTGGGGGAGGTAATCGCCCCAGTATGCCGGGCGGCGGCGGAGGTTTAATTGCCTTGTTGCCCATGCTGCTAAGCCTGTTTAAAGGCAAAGGAATTTTCTTATTACTTATATTGGGTGTTGGCGCTTACTTTTTATTAGGTAAGGGCGGGGGCGGTTGTAATATTGCCGATATAGCACAAAATGTTTTCTCACAAAGCGGATATAATTTTAGCCCGGCCGAGTTTAACAAAGCATCCGTTTACGAAGGGCTGGAAGCCGAGGCCGGTAAAAACCCGTTGCCTGAATCAGTATCGCTTTTACGTTATGCACCCACCCGTGGCGACCAAGGGGCACAAGGTAGTTGTGTAGCCTGGAGCAGTGCTTATGCAGCGCAAACTATTTTAACAGCTGCCGCAACCGGTGCCGATCCTAACACCATTGTTTTCTCACCATCTTATTTATACAATCAAATTAAGCTGGATGATTGTCAGGGTTCATACGTAAACCTTGCCATGGAAGCCATGACTAAAAATGGCGGTGTACCTTTAAGCAGCTATCCTTACAATCCTAACGATTGTGGCCGCGATGCCACGCAGTATTTTAATATTGGCAGGCAAAATACTATACAAGGTTATACCCGTTTAACCAATGGCAATACCCAAACCATTAATGTACGTGCCATTAAGGAGCATTTAAGTAAAGATGCACCGGTGGTAATTGGTATGATGGTGGGCAATAGTTTTATGCAGGACATGATGGGAAAGGAATTGTGGACACCACAAGGTATGGATGCATCGATGGTGGGAATGGGTGGCCACGCTATGACCATTATAGGTTATGACGACCGCAAGTTTGGCGGTGCTTTCCAAATAATGAATAGCTGGGGCCGCAACTGGGGTAAGGATGGTATTGGCTGGGTACGCTATGGCGATTTTCAGCAATATGCCCGTGAAGCTTACGGAATAGATGCCTTACCTAAAACCAATGATGTAGCGGCAAAAGCATTGGAGTGTCATATTGGTTTGGTGGCTTATGCCGATGTAAATAGCACTGCAAAAAAATATATGCAATTAAAATCTACAGGTGGTAACAGTTTTCAATCTGTTGCGCCAATAAAAGTAGGTAGCCGTTTTAAAATGGAAGTAACCAATGCTACACCTTGTTATGTGTATATATTTTCTCGTCAGGCCGATGGTAGTAGTGCCGTGTTATTCCCTTATTTAAAAGCCGGTGAAACGGTTTCTAAACACTCTCCTTATTTTGGTGTAACCGGGTATCGTTTATTTCCTAAAGGCCAATCAATGGAAGCCGATGCCGTTGGAAATAAAGATTATATAGCTATAGTTACCAGCAAATCGCAATTGGATTATAATAAATTAAACCAGGCCATTAGTGCAAGTGCACAAACTGATTATACTGCAAAAGTTAACGATGCATTGAAAACTATTTTAGCAACTAATGCAAGCATTAATAACACCAGCGACGGACGTATTTATTTTAAAGTAAATGCCGGCGAAACCCGTGCGGTTGCAACGGTAGTAGCGTTTGATAAAGTAGCGAATTAAGATGTGAGATGTGAGAATTGAGATATGAGATGTCAGACCTGGTATTCTCAATTCTCATATGTCAATGCTGATTTCTGTTTGACCAGCTGCAGTTCCCTGATTGATCGTCCCTTGCGACGCTCCGTTCAACTGTAGGAATGCTATTGGGCACGTGATGGTTGTATATATAAATCCGATTTTGAAAATGCTATAAGCTGTAAGGCTGTAGAGATTGGAGAGGTTTATTGACGAAAGAATAAAGGCCTATAAAGCAAGCAACATTTACATGACGACAATACATTTAAAAGATTTCATTACGACTGGAAATTTTGGTGGTGTTACACTTGGCACTACAAAGGATGAAATCATCAATTTATTGGGCGACGATTTTTCTTTTTCAGATTTTGGAGAAACAAAAGCTATCCTTTTTGGTTGGTATGAATTTTTTTATTGGACTGACACCGAGAAAGTTTTAGGAATTCAAAATAACCATTTATTAGCCGATTGTACTAATCATGATGAAATGATAAACTTCAAAAGCAAAAAATGGCAATTGGACAAATGGTTTCTGAAAGAGTTTAAAAATATAACATTTAAGGACATAAAGGACTTGCTAACTAAAGAGGGTATTTCTTATCAAGTACAACCAACTTATGAAGGTTGTGATGAGAACATAATAAAATGTATTGATAGCAATGTTACATTCGACTTTTGTAATAATTTTACATCTATTCAATTAGATAACAAGGGAAAGACTAAAGTTTTAAAGAAAGTGAGAATTGAAAATGAAGAAGATTTTGTACTTAATGGAATACGCCTTTTTGAATGACGAAAATACAGATCAGATTGTACATACATAAAAAAATCTTCAACCCAAAATATTAAATAAAAAAAACTCCGAAGCATAACCTCGGAGTTTTTTATTTATAGGATTCAAGCTTTTAGCTTTCTGCTTTAAGCCTTCAGCTTATCCCTTCACAAAAGTGTAAACAAAGTAAATGGTTTTGCCTTCAAAAATTACCGGTGATTTTGCAATAAAACCGTTATCAGTAATATCAGTAATAGTTAATTTGTAACCATCGTCTACATCGTTAGCGTCTTTCTTTTTAACACCATCCATTTTTTTAAAGTTAAAGGTGTTAATGCCATCTTTTGTACGGAACGACCAGTTAATTTTTCTTTCGCCTGTCATACAAGTACTAGATGCAATATTGTAAGTACCAAAACCGCTGTTGGGTAAATACCACTGGCTGCCTTGGAAGCACTCATAAGGTACATCGTCAAAAGCAACAGTTTTAATTTTAGTACCCGCAGCAAGACCTTCAATGCTTACCGAACTTACTGTCCAGGTACCGCGGATGTCTTTTTTCTTAACGTTTTGCGAGGCCGATTTAGAGGATGAACAAGAACCCATAACTACTAAGGTTAAGAGGGCTAAAACCGGAATGAAAATTTTGTTTCGCATAATTTTTTAATTAATAAATATAAAGTTAGCAATAGAAGTGCCAAAGTTAGTACAAACAATAAAACAATTGCTTTTAAGTATATTGCATTATTAAAATTTACCCCAAATGTTACGTACCATTTTTTTAGGTATTTGTATATTATGCATTACTACTGTTACTGTTGCACAAAACGACACTAATGTAAAACCAAAAATTTACAACCCAGACGATAATGCCGTTAAGGCGGTTGCAAATGCAGTAGCACAGGCCAAAAAAGAAAATAAACATGTTTTTATACAGGTGGGTGGCAACTGGTGTATATGGTGTATACGGTTTAATAATTTTGTTAAAACCGATGCCCAACTGGATTCATTGGTAAAAGCAAACTACGTAGTGTACCACCTTAACTACAGCGATGAAAACCAAAACCTGAATGTATTAAGTAAGTATAAGTTTCCGCAACGTTTTGGTTTTCCGGTATTTTTAATTTTGGATAAAGAGGGCAACCTGCTACACACGCAAAACACTGAGTACCTGGAAGACGGTAAAAGTGGTTACGATAAAAAGAAAGTAATTACCTTTCTAAAACATTGGTCGCCTGCTGCATTAAACCCTGCTACTTATCAGGAAAAGAAATAAAATACATTTATGTCAATACGAGCTGCCGACACCGCTTCTTTTATAAAGTTGGTTAAACACCCCATAAAGTTCAGGTTGTTTTTATTAACCAAATTGCCCAGTGCTTTTTTTGCAGGGGTAAGGGTACAATCTGTAACGGAACAAGCTTGTGCCGTATCGGTTCCTTATAAATGGTTTTCAACCAATCCTTTTAAATCAACCTATTTTGCTTGTCTGGCAATGGCTGCCGAAATGAGTACCGGTGCATTAGCTATGGCTCATTTGTATAAAATAAAACCATCTGTATCTATGTTGGTGGTTGGGTTACAAGCCGAGTATTTTAAAAAAGCTACCGGCAAAACCACCTTTGTTTGTAATGATGGTGAGGCTATAAAAAATGCCATTACACAAACCATACATACTGGCGAAGGGGTAACCATTAAAGCAACCAGTATTGGCACTAATAAAGCCGGCGAAGAAGTGGCCCGCTTTTATATTACCTGGTCGTTTAAGGCTAAAAAAAGTTTATAGTTACATTAAATTAAGTATAATAAATTATGAAGATTGCTTTCCATGGTGCTGCACGCACGGTTACAGGAACCAAACACCTGATTACTTTAAAAAACGGTAAACAAATTTTATTAGACTGTGGCATGTTTCAAGGCATGGGTAAAGAAACCAATGAACTGAATCGTGATTTAGGTTTTGATGCTGCCGAAGTGGATGTGGTTATTTTATCACATGCACATATTGATCATTCGGGCTTATTACCTAAGCTGGTAAAAGACGGGTTTAAAGGCAAAATATTTTGTACGCCGGCTACACAACAACTTACTTCTATTTTATTGGAAGACTCTGCCGAAATACAGGAAGAAGAAGCCAAGTTTGCCAATAAAAGAAACCTGCATCAGGGTCGTCCGTATCAAAAACCTTTGTACGAATTAGATGATGCTAAACGCACCATTGAACGTTTTACAGAAGTGGAATACGGCCGTTGGTTTACTGCCATACAAGATGTAGAGGTAATGTATTCCGAAGCCGGGCATATTATTGGGAGTGCTTGTGTAAACCTGCGTATTAATGAAGGTGGTAAAACAACCAATATAACTTTTAGCGGCGATGTTGGTCGTTACCGTGATGTAATATTAAAATCGCCTGATGTATTTCCGCAGGCCGATTATATTATCATGGAATCTACCTATGGCAATAGTTTACACGACCCGGCCGATAGTACACCGGAGTTATTATTAAAATGGATTAAACATACCTGTATAGAGAAAAAAGGTAAACTTATTTTACCTGCTTTTAGTGTAGGCCGTTCGCAGGAATTATTGTTTGCTTTAAACCAATTAGAACTGGAAAATCAATTACCTGATGTTGATTATTATGTAGATAGTCCGTTAAGTATTGAAGCAACAGAAGTAGTAAAAAGTTACCCGCAATATTTTAATAAAAAAATCCAGAAAATTATGCAAACCGATAATGATCCGTTTGCATTTAAAGGATTAAAATATATTAAATCGGTGGAGCAGTCTAAAATGCTTAACTACCAAAAAAATCCGTTTGTGGTAATTTCTGCCAGTGGTATGGCCGATGCCGGCAGGGTAAAACACCATATAAGCAACAACATAGAAAACAGCCGTAACACGATTGTATTTACCGGTTATTGCGAGCCAAATTCTTTAGGTGGCCGTTTAATGAATGGCGCACAAGAGGTTGGTATATTTGGTATCGATCATCAGGTGCATGCCGAAATTGGTTCTATACGAAGCATGAGTGCCCATGGCGATTATGAAGACCTTAGCCAATGGCTTGCTTGTCAGGATGCACGTAAGGTGAAAAAATTATTTTTAGTGCATGGCGAGTTTGAAGTACAGGAAGAATTTAAACGCAAACTGGTGAAAAAAGGTTTTACCGATGTGGTTATACCAGAGCAGCACCAGGAGTTTGGATTGGGAGGGGAGTGATTAATTAATAATTAGGAATTAATAATTAATAATTTTTGTCATTCTTGATACTGTAATGTATATGCCAATTTATGAATGATAAATGACTCTGTCAGGCTGAGGCACAAATAAAAGAGCGATTATGTTCTTTAAAAGGACAAGAAGTTTGTCAGGTTGAGCCTGACGAAACCCGGTGAGAATTTTTATTGTGTTACATCACCCTTCGTCAAGCTCAGGGTGACAAAACGTTTCAAGTTTTCATGAACATTTTCAAAGCCTAACGCTGGCATCTGAAATAATGATGCTTTTGTAATGATACTTGCACAATGCCCAATAGAATTGTTGCAGCACAAGTGAGTGACACAACAGGCGATGATAGTAGTAATGCAGCCGGTAACAAAATAAAAAAAGACACTATTTAACGTAGTGTCTTTTTTTATAATTATGTTTTTGTATTAAGCTTCTACCTCTGCTAACTCATACTGAAAAACCGATTGGTTTAAAAAGTTAGGTAGTATGTGTGAGTATGTCCACAAAATTTTATCAGGATCGTGTAACTGCTCCAACATGCTTTGCAACTTGGCTTCGCCATGATTTTCAATAACCGTTTTACGTTTATCTTCTTGCTGAAAATGCGTAGCCATACCCATGGCATCAGCTTCCGGATGAAACTGTGTGCCAATCATATAATCGTTAAAACGTATGCCCATCACGGCACGTTCGTAAGGTACATGCGGACGATCTTTTTCTATACACAAAATTTTACCACCTATTTTTTCAAGTATAGCGTGGTTGGGTTGTATTACCTGATAGTCGCGGCTGTCCACCACATAAAACGGATCCTGCATACCATCAAAAACGCTTTCCTCCAAACCTTCATCCAACATATGCACCGGAAAAACACCAAACGATGTGCTGCGTCTTTTGTACACCAAACCTGCATCAAAATGGCGGCAAGCCAATTGAAAAGAGTGGCATATAAAAAACACATGTTTTTTTACAATGTTATCGGGGTTTTCGTTGTAGCGCACCATATCGGCCAGCCACTTGTTCCAGTTAATATCCCAGTCGTCAAAACGCGACGATAAGGGGTCGCCGGGGCCACCGCTGGAAATATAAACATCAAAAGAAGTATCGGGTAATTCGTTCGTTTGTCTTACATCAAATTCTGTAACGGTTACGTTGCTGTCACGCTGCTCACTCCACTCCCTGATGATTTGTCTAATACAACGCATTCCCTGGTTGGGGTACCCATCGTTCAAGTCTAAAACTGCAATACTGATGGGTCTATTTTCGTTCAAACTCATGGTTGCAAACATAGGGATTTTTTAAATAATGGTGCATTCACCTTGATTTACATATATAACTAATTATTTTTTAGTTTTTTATGTGGTCAACTGCATTACTACTATCATCGTTCCTTGCGTCGCACTCTTCAACTGCAACAATTCTATTGGGCTTTGTGTAAGTTTCCTTTTGCTTTACTTAGTTGTAGTATGTTGAGGAAAATTTATCGCTAATACGATAAAATCAGACATCGAAAAATCCTACATCATACATCAAGACTTCATTGCCAAATTTTCAAATCATCAAATTTCCAAATTGTTCTTTACCCAATTCTCAATCCGTTTTCCGTTTTTTGTTCAGGTGCAAGTAAGGTAATAATGTTGTTATCACCCACAGAACCAAGTACCAAACACTCACTCATAAATGTGGCAATTTGTTTTGGCGGAAAATTAACAACGGCCACAACTTGTTTGCCTATTAAGTTTTCAGGTTGGTATAAATCCGTTATTTGCGCCGATGTTTTACGGGTACCGTATTCGCCAAAATCAACCACCAATTTATAAGCCGGTTTGCGGGCTTCCTTAAAAACTTCGGCCTGAATAATAGTGCCTACACGCATTTCAATCTTTGTAAAATCGTTCCAGCTAATTGGAGCTTCTGCTTGTTCTTTCATCATTAAAAATTACGGTTGCTGATATACTTTAACACCATTCAAAAAAGTTTGTTGAACAGTAGTTGTTAAAATTTCCGATTCAGGTATAGTCATTAAATCTTTATTAAGGATAATAAAGTCGGCCAGTTTACCTGCTTCCAGGCTGCCTTTTTCTTTTTCTTCAAAATGGCTTTTAGCCGCCCAAATGGTCATGCCTTTTAAGGTTTCCTCACGGCTTAAAGCATTCTCTGTCTGAAAGCCTTGCTCCGGCCAGTTTTTACTATCCTTACGTACTACTGCTGCAAAAAATGTTTTAAAAGGCGATATATCTTCCACCGGAAAATCGGTGCCTAAAGCCAGCCAGCCATTTTGTTGTAATAATTGTTTGTAGGCGTAAGCAGTTTTCACTCTTTCGTTACCTAAACGGTCGGCGGCCCAATACATATCGCTGGTGGCGTGTGTAGGTTGTACCGATGGTACAATTTTGTATTTACCAAACAAAGCAAAGTCGGCAGGAGCTACTACCTGCGCATGTTCAATACGCCAGCGTAAATCGTTTTGTTCCGGTAAATGTTTAGCATAAGTATTTAGTATAACACGGTTGCCGCTATCGCCAATGGCATGTGTACACATTTGAAAACCACCTGCTTTAATACGAGTGGCCACCGAATCAAAATGTGCGGCACTGCTTAATAAAAAACCAAGATGACCCGGCCTGTCATGATAGGGACTTAACAAACAAGCACCACGAGAACCTAATGCGCCATCGCCATATACTTTAAAGCCACGTACATGCAAACGATCGGTTTTTATAATGCCCGATTTTTCTAAATATTCATAATTGGGTTTATCGTCGCTTAATAAAACATACAAGCGCATGGCTAATGAATTATTAGCTTGTAATTGTTTTATTTTTTCAACATCATCTTTGCTCAGTCCACAATCTGCAATAGAAGTTAAGCCCATGGCAAAACAATTTTTCTCGGCTTGTTGTAAGGCGGTTTTATAATCGTTATCGGTAGTAGCCGGAATTTTAGATGATACTAAACCAATAGCATTATCAACCAACACACCGGTTAGTTTACCGTTTACTACTTCAATTTCACCTCCTTCAATTTTATCACCGGGTTTTATGCCTGCCATTTCTAATGCTTTGTTATTGGCAATAGCGGCATGTCCATCCACACGTACCAGTAATACAGGGTTATTGCTAAATATTAAATTCAAGGCTTCGTTATCAGGAAACTTTTTACCGGGCCATAAGTTCTGGTCCCAGCCACGGCCGGTAATCCATTGCCCAACCGCTAAGTTTTTGGTAGCTGCAAAAGCCATTGATCTTTCTATACAATTATCCCAGGTGGGAGCAGCCGTTAAATCAACCGTTTGTAAACCTTGTGCATAGCCTACAAAATGCGCATGTGCATCAATAAAACCGGGTATAATAGCTTTGCCATTAGCATTTAATGAATCGGTAGGAGTGTAGGTAGCCAGCAAATCAGCATAGCTGCCCGTTGCTACTACTTTACCATCTTTTATCACCATGGCTTCTTGTACACTAAAAGCACTATCTACAGTGTAAATGCGGGCATTGTGTACTAATAAATCAACTGATTTTTTTTGCGAGCAGGCAGAAAATAAAACGGCTATTACAGCCAATAATAACAAACGGTTCATAAGCTTTAGTTTACAAACCTGTAAGATAAGTTTTATATTGAAAGAATAAAGAAGTGGTGTGATGGTCGTTTAAATTGGCGGAGTTGCTGTCACCCTGAGCTTGACGAAGGGCTACGACGTAAAATATAAATTCTCACCGGGTTTCGTCAGGCTCAACCTGACAACCTCGATATAATTTTAGTAAGTTACCTGAAATGCCCGGTATAAGTATAGGCAATTGAATCGTTTACCTTGTAAAAAATCTCGCCGTTAATGCTGCGTTTTTGGGTGTCTAAGTCTTTATCCAACAACCTGTTTTTATGATCGAATAGTTGCTTGGATGAGAAGAAAGCCAGGGTGAAATATTTTTCATCCTTCCATTTAGCCGTTAAATCTTTATGGCGAATGCTTAAGAAATACAATTGTTTTCGTTGTCGCTTTTCATAATAATCCAATGTAGTAATCCAGGTGCAGGAGTTTTGGCGCATATCGTATATCAGATCGTTAACCGCTCTTTCATCAAAATGATATTTGCGTAATGTATCAGTTAAAGCCTGCGAGTCAGAATCAAAAACATAAATATAACGAATGCTGTCGGTGATAATTTCTAAGCCCAGTTTACTAAATGCCTTGTCTTTAAATTCAATAGAGAAGGGCTGGTCTTTTGACAACCTTGCGTATTGGGTTTTTATACGCTGCAAAGCTTTTTCATTAGCCTGATAATAGTTATAGGTAAACTTTTGCGATGGGAAACAACCGCCCAGCAAAGCCAGTAAAATAATGCCTGATATAAAAAGTTTAACCTTCATTGTTGTTGGTCTTTAAACTGGAATTAGTAACGCCGTAAATAATTTCATCTAAAAATTTTGGTGTAACCTGTTGTAACGATTTTCGTCCGTAATCCCAGTATATAAAGTTTAGTTTACCATTATCTGCTTTTTGAATATCCAATAACACAACATAGTGTGTGGGTATACCAAACCTAGCTTTAACATGTGTTTTTTTATACAATAGCCTGTTATTTAAATAAACAAATACAGGTCCTTTTTGCATTTTTTCGCTTAGATATTTGTACCAGTTGTCAATGCTTGGTTTAATAATATCGGCACCACGGGCATGTACTTCAAACTGCGGAAACAGTTTTTTTAACATGCGGTTAAATTTGGCAAAATTGGTAGAAGCCCAAAATGTATTTTCATCGCCTTTATGAAAACGGTGATTAAGTATATTGAGGTAACCCTTAAAGTGATCGGCCAAAGTAAGAAACCACATTTGTCCGGCAGGGCTAATATCCAATGCTCCTTTGTATTTTATTAAACCGGCTTCGTTACGAACTCTTTTACCGGGTTTTAAATTTACTTTTCCAAAAGTGGCTTTCCCGTTAATAAACAGGTCTATCATAAAACGTGAAAAGTATTCGGGATCGTAATTAAGCGGTATATACGTTAAAGCCATGTAAGCACAAAAGTTAGTGCCCTTGCCTTCGTAAAACTTTAATGGCGATTTGGCAAAAAAGCGCAGGTTTTCCATAAACAAGCCCGGATCTACATTTGGCCAGTGTTTACTACTATCAACCTTTTGTACACTATCTAAAAACTGAATGGCTTTATCCTGACTTATACTTAAACCACTGCTATAATTATTAGCGCCTCCCATGCTTTGTGCTACGCTTTTTAGCGGAGTAATACATAGGTTTACAATAACTATAGCCAGGGTAATATATAAGTTTCGTAAATGCAATTGTTTATACAGGGTTGTTAGTAAACATGCAAATTTAATGAAAGCTTAATGAAGTGCAAAGGAGTTAAGCTTAAGAAGTAGTTAATGGTTAATTATGAATGATGAGTTATGAATGATGAATAAGTTCAAGAAGTTTGAAAGGTTGAAGAAGTACAATGATCGGCTTTTATGAATGTTGGATGTTTTTTGTAAAGTAAGAAACCGTTGCATGACACGATGTTGAATAGCATTACCGGACGATGCAGTGAGTGACACAACCAAAGCTCCATCAGGGGTGGGACGATGGTAACAAAAAACTACCTTGTTATTTAAACTGTAACACTAAGCTAAGCCCATTGGTTTTAGCCATATCGCTATAACCGGGTTTTATTTTAAAGCTTAAATCGGGGCTAACATCAAAGCTGCTTAAATGTGCATCAACAGTAGCATCTACCACATTCAAGGCCCAGGCTAGTAAGAAAAATAGTGCGGCGTAATCAATATCTCTGCGGTAGGAGTTGCGATAATAACGAAGTGTTTCTTTACGATCGTTTTGTACAAATGGCTGTAATTGCGGATGTACTTTTTGGTAAGCGGTTGGCCCTTCGTTTAATAAAACATTGGTGGCATAACGGGTACGGTTATACCATTGTAAATTAAAAAAGAAAACATAACCCGTACCGCCAATAGCGCCATATACCAGGGGTAACTTCCACCATTTTCGGTTATAAATTTGGCCTAAGCCCGGCAGTATAGCTGAGCGAATGGCCGCTGTACGTGGATTACGAACCTTTGAATTTACTGCCGCTTTATTACTATCAATAGGCGGCAGGGTGTCCATATAAACTATAAAGTTATCAGGACTTAATTCGGTAATGGTATAAAAAATTTTGGGTGCACTATTATTATTACCTGGTGATACCGATGCATGAATGGTAAGTGCCGGCCAACTGATGACCGCAACTGTTAGTAATAAAAATAAACAACGCATTGGTACTAATTTCATGCTGTATACAGGTACACACCTAATAGATTAATCAATGGAAACATCCAGTTTTTTTAACAGCTTATTTAGTTCGTCTAAAGAGTAATAATCAAATGTAATTTGACCGTTACCACTTTTGCTGTGTTTAAGTATAACACGTGTTTCAAAATGCGATGCTAAGTTATCTTCAATTCGTTGAAAAGCGGTAGCCAATTTAGGTTTTGCAGATTTTTTAACAGCAGGGCCGTCTTTATAAAAGTTACGCACCAGTTGTTCTGTTTGGCGTACCGATAAACCTTTGCTTTTAATTTCTTTAAAAACAGCCAGTTGTTTATCTACGGTATCAATATTAATTAACGAACGGGCATGCCCCATACTTAACTCGCCTTTACGTACAGCTAACTGAATATCGGGTGGTAGTTTTAATAAACGTATAAAGTTTGATACCGTACTGCGGTCTACACTCATGCGTTCGCCAACCTGATCTTGTGTGTAGCTTAATTCTTCCATCATACGTTTATAACTTAAAGCTACTTCCATAGCGTTTAAGTCTTCACGTTGTAGGTTTTCCAACAAAGCCAGCTCTAATAATTGCTGATCGTTTGATTGGCGTAAATAAGCCGGTATATCTTTTAAACCTGCCATCTGGCTGGCACGCCAGCGTCTTTCACCGGATACTAACCTGTATTTACCCGACGGTAATTTAGATACAGTAATGGGTTGTATAATGTCGTGCAGTTTTATGGAGTCCGCCAAATCTTTTAAGGCTTGCTCATCAAAATCTCTGCGGGGTTGTTTGGGGTTAGGTTCAATGTCGCCAACAGGAATACGGTTTATACCCGTTGCATTTTCAACAACTGTATTTTTTAACGATCCGGCTGCATTCTTCAAATCCGAATCAATGCCTTGTAATAATGAACGTATGCCTTTACCTAAGGCGTCTTTTTGGGGTTTGGGTGTTGCCATGTACAAGTAAATTTATTGCCCTGATTGTTGCAAGCATCGGGCCTTTGGTTGCAGCAGTTATCAAGCTGCTATATTTTAAAAAAATTAAAGTTCCAGTATTCTTTCTTCCTGTGTCAGCTTTGTCATATTGTTCTTCTGCAGAATTTCTTTAGCCAGGTTCAGGTAGTTAACCGAGCCTTTACTATTGGCATCGTACATAATTACCGGCTTGCCAAAACTTGGGGCTTCGCTTAAGCGGGAGTTACGGTGAATAATGGTGTTAAATACCAGTTCGTCAAAGTGACGGCGTACTTCACTTACCACCTGGTTACATAAACGTAAACGGCCATCATACATGGTCATTAAAATACCTTCAATCAACAATTCGGTATTTAAACGGCTTTGTACAATCTTAATAGTATTTAATAATTTACCCAAACCTTCCAATGCAAAAAACTCACATTGTACCGGTACTACTACTGAGTCGGCAGCGGTTAAGGCGTTTACTGTAATTAAACCTAATGATGGTGAGCAATCAATCACTATAAAATCATAATCATCCTTTACCGTTTCCAGCATACTTTTCAGTACGGTTTCACGGTTAGGGTAATTAATCATTTCAATTTCGGCACCTACAAGGTCAATATGCGATGGAATTAAATCCAGATGCGGAATCTCGCTTTTTAATATTACTTCCTTCGCTGTTGCCTGATTAATCATACAGTCGTACAAGCTTTTGGTAATATTATGCAAATCAAAGCCTACACCGGTGGTGCTGTTAGCCTGTGGATCTCCATCTACCAATAGGGTTCTGTATTCCAATACGGCAAAACTTGCCGCCAGGTTAATGGCTGTAGTGGTTTTACCCACACCGCCTTTTTGATTTGCTACACCAATTATTCTTGCCATATATCTCCAAAACTACACTACCAAGGGTAATATTTATAATAAAGCTCCAAAAATAATAAAAAACCAGCCTATAATGTAATCGTTTCTCCAATTACAGGTAAAATTAGGTCCTGACCGGCGGCCGCAAAAGTGCTTTTTGCCTTATCGTGGTCAATTTTAATAAAACCAAAGGTATCAAAGTGTACACCCACTACTTTATTGGTTTTTACCCATTTAGCTGCTTCAATGGCATCATCTATACCCATGGTAAAGTTGTCGCCAATAGGCATAATGCTAAAAGCAAGCTCGGCCCATTTGGGTATAAGTTGCATATCCATGGTTAAAGCCGTATCGCCGCTGTAATAAAAATTTCCTTCAGGTGTGTACACAATAAAACCCATGGGGTTGCCGCCGTAACTACCATCCGGTAAACCACTGCTGTGCTGCGCCACTACGCATTTAACCGAAAAATCGCCAAAATCCCACTTACCACCCGTGTTCATTGGGTGTACATTTTTAACATCCTTACTGCCCAGCCATTCGCCAATTTCCCAACTGCAAATAACTTTAGCACCGGTACTCATCGCCAGGCTTACGGCATCCGCCGTATGGTCGGCATGACCATGCGATATTAAAATATAATCGGCTTCAATATCGGCCACTACAATATCTTTTGCCAACTCGTTAGGCGTAATAAATGGGTCAAACAATAATTTTTTACCATTTACTTCTACTAAAAAACAGGCATGACCATAATATGTAAACTGCATAATGTAATTTTTTTGGGGAGAGCTGCAAAAATACGGCCTAAAGAGGCATAATGTTCAAAGGTTTAATGTTTAACGTTTAATGTTGTCGTGATAATGCTGGCTTCTTTCTCAATACTTAATACTACCTACTAAATACTGTGTACTATTTTTTTGTTACCCAACTGCAGTACTACTATCATCGTCCCTTGCGTCGCACTCTTGTGCACCTGTAACCTTACCCAGCATTGTGCAAGGTGCACCCCGATTCATCGGCGGTACTGCATCAATTCTATTGGCCAAAATGCAGTACTCCGTATTTTAATCGGAGTTTCTGTTCGCTATTCAACAACAGGCCGAGTTTCCTTGTTTAAGGTATTAAGCATTCAGCTTTCCGCTTTAAGCTTTCAGCCTTCTCTCAACATTAAACGTTAAACTTTTAACTTAAAACTACAAAAAGCTATTACTTTGCAACATGAGAAATTCGTCCTTTTGGTGGGTGTTAATTGTTTTAATGGTCATTCTAGACCTATATGTTTTTCAGGCAGTAAAGTTAGTGGCTCAGCCTATGTCGGCCCGGCCTAAAAGCATTATTTACATAGCGTACTGGGTAGTATCAATTGCGGCAATGGTAACCTTGTTATTATTACCTTACTTACCTTTTATACAACAATCCAAGTTTTTACGTTCTACCGTATTTGCTATAATTATTGGTTTGTTCTTTGCCAAAGTGGTAGCCGCTTTATTCTTTTTAATTGATGATATACGCCGTGGCGCACAGTGGCTGGCCGGTAAATTGTTTTTTAGACAAACCGAAGGTGAAACTATACAGGAAGGCACTCGCATATCTCGTTCAGCATTTTTAAGCTGGATGGGCTTTGCAGCTGGTGGCGGTTTGTTTGGTACTTTAATTTATGGTTTTGGTAATAAGTACAAGTACAATGTAAAAAGAATACCATTAAGCTTTCCCAATTTACCCGTGGCTTTTCACGGTTTAAAAGTGGTGCATATATCCGATATACATACCGGCAGCTTAACCGATAAAAAAGCGGTAATGAAGGGCGTTGAAAAAATATTAAAAGAAAAGCCCGATGTTATTTTATTTACCGGCGATCTGGTAAACAATGTATCGGAAGAAGCCGAAGAGTACATGGATGTTTTTGATAAGTTACATGCACCCATGGGTGTTTATTCAACCTTGGGTAACCACGATTATGGCGATTATGCACAATGGGATAGTCCCGATGCAAAAAAAGCCAACCTGGAAAAAATAATAAACATTCATAAACAAATGGGTTGGCGCTTGTTAATGGACGAGCATGTAGAATTGGAGAAAGACGGTGAAAAAATCTCACTACTTGGTGTACAAAACATAAGTGGCCGTGGTCGTTTTCAAACCTATGGCGATATGGCTAAAGCCTACGAAGGTGCTGCTGCCTATCCGTTTAAAATTTTAATGAGCCACGATCCTTCGCATTGGGATGCAGAAGTAATCAATAAGTTTTCAGATGTTGATTTAACCTTATCCGGTCATACACATGGTATGCAGTTTGGCGTAGAGGTACCCGGCTTTCAATGGAGCCCTGTACAATATATTTACAAACATTGGGCAGGTTTATACGAAAACAATAAACAAAAGTTATACGTTAACCGTGGCTTTGGTTTTATTGGTTATCCGGGTAGGGTAGGCATATTACCGGAGATTACGGTGTTGGAGTTAAAGCATGGGTAAGTGTTGTATTTTTCATTGTAAGCTACAAAAATATTTCAGCTAAGAAGGGCAACTAGTTATCGGATAGTAACACATTTTCAAATTAACTAATTACCAAATTGTCTAATTGTATAATTGTTTTACATTTTCTTTCACAACTACTTTATACTAAAACTATCGGGTAAAATGTTTTAGCAAATGATTGTGGGCTTGTTAAAACCCTTTATCAAACACAGGCATTACAATTGAAATATTTTTTGTCTAAAACATTATTACCATGAAGAAAAAGCTCTCTATCATGCTGCTTGCAGCTATTGCGGTTACGCAGGTTTCCTTTGCACAATTTCATGTAGGTGTTAAAGGTGGTGCCAACATTACCAAAATTGATGGCCAGTCGTTTAAAGATGAATTTAGTTATGGCTACGTAGTAGCGGGTTTTGCAGAAATTGGTTTGGGCAGGCGTTTCAGTATTAATCCCGAGGTACAGTTTAACCAGTTTACCGGTACGGTATCTGATGATTACAAAGACATTTATCAGGGAGTATTTAATTCAGACCAGAACAAAGTAAAAATGAATTATTTATCTATTCCGTTGGTGTTAGATTACAAATTGCTTGGCCCGTTGCATATACAGGCTGGTCCGCAGTTTAGTATTTTAATGAACAAGGATAAAAACTTTTTACAAAACGGTGCCGATGCATTTAAAAAAGGCGATTTTGCTTTGGTTGGTGGCGCACAAATTCATTTACGTGGTTTGCGTGTAGGCGGCCGTTATGTTTTAGGGTTAGACAATATGAATGATATTGATAATAAAGACCAATGGCGCAGCCAAGCCTGGCAGGTGACGGTTGGTTTTGCACTATAGTTTTGATGAAGGATAAATGATGAGGCCGGTTGTTTTTACAACCGGCTTTTTGTTTGGATGAAGTTAATTGTTAAGTGTTAATGGTTAATCGTATAGGTAAGCCTCAGGGTGTGTTTTCACGCATCTAAATGCATAGGCCATGATACGTGAGGACAAGCACCATGGCCGTTGACTACGTCGCCAACTATGAACTATTAACGATGAACCATTAACTTCAGATGAAGGGCTGCCCGACTGGCAGCAGTAGCTGCAACGGTGTGTTGGCATAGTGCGGAGCGTTGCACTACTGCAGAAGGCGGGGACTGCTGCTGATTAGTATTACTACTGTTGACAGCCCCAAATGGGATTTTTTTAATAAATCAGTCATATTGGCGCAAGCGGTGCCATAGTTTTATGGGCTTGAGACACAATGCATTATTTTTTTTTGTGGCATTAAACTTGACCAGTTTATATTCCTTTGTACTTTTACAGGTTCGGCTTTGAAACTGTGACAAGTTGACTAATTGAATTAATAATTATGAATTTTGAGAAATTGCTATTAAATACAGATGATGATATGAATTTTATGCCCATTATTCCCCTGAACGAAAGTGATCAGGATGATAATGGAAAGCTAGAAATTCCGTCGGAGATTGCATTGTTACCTTTAAGAAATACGGTTTTGTTTCCGGGTGTTGTATTACCCATTACTGTGGGCAGAGAGAAAAGTATTAAAGCGGTAACGGATGCTTATAAGGGTGATAAGTTGATTGGTGTGGTGGCACAAAAAGATACCAGTATTGAAGATCCTACGGTGGCTGATTTGGTGAAAGTGGGTACGGTTGCCAAAATAGTGAAGCAAATTAAAATGCCGGATGGTGGTACTACGGTCATTATTCAGGGTAAGGCTCGTTTTCAGGTAGATGAAGTGTTGACGGACGACCCTTATTTTAAAGCAAAGATTACCCGATTGGAAGATGGTGATATGCCCGTTGATACTGACTTTGAAGCGCATGTTGCTACGATAAAAGATTTGGCTACAGAAATTATTCAGTTATCGCCAAACTTGCCCGCAGAAGCGTCGATTATTTTACGCAATATTGAAAATCCTTCTTTTTTAATACACTTTGCATCGAGCAATTTAAATACCGACATTAAAGAAAAACAACGTTTACTAGAGATTAATGACATACGTGAACGAGCCAGTGCATTGATGCAGTTAATGCAAAAGGAATTACAATTTGCCGAGCTTAAAAATAAAGTAACCAATAAAACCCGTACGGAATTAGATAAACAACAACGGGAATACTTTTTACAACAACAGCTAAAAAGTATTAAAGACGAATTGGGCGGCGATACCAATGCACAGGAAATAAAACAAATGCAGAAAAAGGCCGAAACAAAAAAGTGGCCGGAATATGCAAAAGAAGCCTTTAAAAAAGGTATTGAAAAACTGGAGCGTATGCATCCCAGCACTCCTGATTATTCGGTGGTGTACAATCACCTGGATTTAATGTTGGAATTACCCTGGCAAGAATACACCGAAGATTTTTATGATTTAAAGAAAGCCAAAAAGACTTTGGATACGGATCATTTTGGTATGAACAAAATAAAGGAACGTATTTTAGAATACCTGGCTGTGTTGAAGTTGAAAGGTGACATGAAGAGCCCGATTTTATGTTTTGTGGGCCCTCCGGGTATTGGTAAAACATCATTGGGGCGTAGTATTGCTAATGCAGTGGGACGTAAATATGTACGTTTAAGTTTAGGTGGATTACATGATGAAAGTGAAATACGCGGACACCGTAAAACTTATATTGGCGCTATGCCGGGCAGGTTGTTACAATCGTTACGCAAAGTAAAATCCGGCAATCCGGTAATTGTATTGGACGAAATTGATAAAATAGGTAGTGATTTCAGAGGTGATCCTTCATCGGCTTTATTGGAAGTATTGGACCCTGAGCAAAATCATACATTTTATGATAATTACTTAGAGTTGGAATATGATTTAAGTAAAGTGTTATTTATTGCTACGGCTAATAACCTGCAAAATATTCAGCCGGCATTACGTGACCGTTTAGAAATTATTGACCTTAGCGGTTATGCGATTGAAGAGAAGGTAGAGATAGCCAAGAAACATTTATTGCCTCGTCAGAAAAACCTGCATGGTTTACAACCTAACAGTTTTAAAGTAAGCGATAAAGTATTAGAAAAAATTATTACTGATTACACACGTGAAAGTGGTGTACGTGAATTGGAAAGACAACTGGCATCGGTAATGCGCTATCAGGCAAAATTGTTAGCGATGGAAGAGGAGGTTAAATCTCCTTTAACTGTTGAGGATGTGGAAGTGATTTTAGGTAAATCGCGTTACAGCAACGAAATTTATAAAACGGCTAATATGCCCGGTGTAGCCGTAGGCCTTGCCTGGACATATGTTGGTGGTGATATATTATTTATTGAAACCAGTTTAAGTACCGGCAAAGGTGACCTGAAGTTAACAGGTAACCTTGGTAATGTAATGAAGGAAAGTGCAACAACAGCATTAACCTATTTACAATCAAATGCAGAGCGTTATAAAATTGATGCTACGATATTTGAAAAGAAAAGTATTCATGTACACGTACCGGAAGGTGCCGTACCTAAGGACGGACCTAGCGCAGGTATTACCATGATGACTGCTATTGCATCGGCATTAACAGGAAAAAGAGTAAAACCGTTTTTAGCTATGACCGGTGAGATTACCTTACGTGGTCAGGTATTGCCGGTTGGTGGTATTAAAGAAAAAATATTGGCGGCTAAACGTGCAGGATTAAAAGAGATTATTCTTTGCTGGCAAAATGAAAAAGATATTCAGGAAATAGAAGCGGAGTATATTAAAGGTATTAAATTCCATTATGTTAGAACAATGGATGAAGTGCTGGAATTGGCTTTGATGAAGAGATAAAGTACAGTCAAGTTCGTATAACAAAAGAGCAGCGAAAGCTGCTCTTTTATTTATTAGTATTTAATACAACATTATTGTAGAATCTTTCAGTAACGGTAAATGAGTTTGAAAGTATTTGTTAGCAATATGGCGGAATATGTTTACCGAACTTATGCTATCAGATAAATTACTATAATTTTTGTCCGAAAAATAAATAGCATTAAGATTCATAAATTCTTTGTCTCTTAAATTTTCAGGAATAACCCTGCTCCTGTATCCATGATCGCTTGCAATGACTATGACTCTTGGGCGATTTGTTTTGGTAAAATTTGATGCAGAGGCCAAAGAATCGATTAATGTGTTACAGAACTGCAACTGATCCAAGTAAAGACTATCCCTACGTGGATATTGGTCATCTATAAACATTAATTTACGTATTGCACCATTGCTGGTAAAATGAAATGATGCATGCGGTAGTAATATATGAGTATATAAAAATACTGGTTTATCAAATGTAGATTTTAAAGCAGTTAGTGTGTTATTTACCTTATTGAGGAAGATTTGCGGATTAGGTGATTCTGATTTGTTTATAATCTGATCCATATCTGTTTCACTATTTACAAAAAGTACAATATTCCACCAGATGTCTCTTTTAATTCTGCCCCATAATGTTTCGAGTGATAGTAATTTAGGCATATGAATATTAAAATGGGCCTGATTGGGGCTTTTAACTCCCGCAATGTCAAATATGCTATAATTCAAAAATTTATATCCATTTGCAATAAGCATATTTGGGAAATAGCTCAATCTGACAGTCTCCTGTGCTTTTAAGGCTGTTGCCGGAGTGTATAGTTTTTTCTCCAAATCGGCTTCCAAATATTGTAAACTTAAAGTAGAAGCAATTGAATGTGGTGTAGAATTATAATTGCTGTTAGAATTAGTAGCTAAGTGGAATCCTTTTTTTGTTAATAAAGAGTCTAATCTTGAATTATCAAAACCTAAATATTTTTCTAAACTTCTGGTACTTGCAAATTCATCGAAAATAATAAAAAAAATATCTGGCTTTAAAGAATCAGGGAGATTTGTAATATCGATTTTAGGTAATACACTATTATAGGATAAATTGTTTTTTTTACTTTCTTTAGTTATTAACTGGTAAATAGTTACCTGGAGTTCCAATAACGTTAAAAATAATATTACGGCGTTTAAATAAGCGGTCAAACGCACATGTTTTTTTTGGGTTCTTTTTAAAACAATTACACTTACAACAACGATAACAAATATTAACGGCAGTAAAATACTATATGAACTAATAATAGAAAATAATGTACTTGTTTTTACGAAATCATGAAAAGCGCCGAAAAAGAAAAATATAGTTAAAAGTACAGAAGCCCAAATTGCTGCCTTGGGATTGCTTTTTAATAATAACCTGCCAATTGCAAAGACCAATAGACTTAATACAAGGTAATAGCCTGTATATTCTAAAATATATGGCCATGTAACCAGACCAAAATATTCGTTACATACATGCCACACAAAAAATACAGGCAACAGCAAAAAGTGAAAATTATACCGGGTTAAAAATTTTATCATGCGAGGGCTTTGGTTATTTCCGTTTCAGTAAAAATAATACTCTTTCGGAATGAGGAACTATTGTCTTTTGCTCAACAGTATACATTGGCTCAAATGCTGCTAAAAAACCGGCTTCCGTATAATGCGGATAAATATCTCTTTTATGCTGCAATAAAATTTGTGTTTTAGGGTCTTCCTTGGGCACAAATTCAATTAATAGGTAAGGAGCAATGCCTGCAAAAAAATCAGCAGTTTTTTCCAGCGGAATATTTTTGCCAATTGCCAGGTGATGAATTACCGCCAAAGCAAAAACCATGTCCACTTGTAAACGTTGCGAGAAAGTGCTACGTTCAGCATAGTTTAATCCGTTAGCCGGTGAGGGCTGAGATAAATCAAGAATAAGCGGCTGGATATTTTTTACGCCATTCTTCTTTGTATGGCGGTACAAGTTATTTATGCAGTAAGCATCAAAATCGGCAGCAATGGTATTAATGTTTTTAGCCGCCGCCAGTTTAGAAAACTCGCCTTCGTTGGCACCTAAATCAGCAACTGTTTTTACTTCGGGCAGTTTCGTAAGCCAATCGTTAATGATATCTTTTTTTGCTTCAAGGTATCCATCACGCTGCGATGCCTCTTGGTAATAATGCGACCAGGTACTTTCTAAATCAGGTATTTGTAACTTGGTTACTAATATTTCAAGGCTGTTAATCAAACGGTCTAGTTTACTTTTTGCAAACACTTCCGTATTACTATTTCCTTGTGTTGTATTTTTTTGCTTAGCCGAAACCTTTGCATGTAAGTGAACATGTAAATAAGTATGAACAGAAAAACGACTTTTGCGTGGTAGCATAGTAGCCGCAATATCCAATGGTATACCATCGGGCCAGGCCAGCATTAATTGTTGTAGTGGCCTTTTAGTGTAATACATTATAAGCAATGGAACTACAAAACATTCACAAAATTGTCGGTAAGCTATCCACGGCTTTTCTTCGTATCGCTCAAACGATAAAGTATCAATAAATATTAGCTTGCCATTATGCCATTGAATATTATAAGGCGTAGCATCTTTTAGTATTAACCCAAAGTTTAATGCTTGCTTTAATACTTGCAGCGTTAACAAAGCCGCATCTTTCAGCATATCAAAACTCCACTCATACGCATAACTTACCAGGTTAAGTTTTTGCGGTTGTAGGGTTGCATACCAATCCTCACTATTTAAAATATTGGTATCAATTTGTTCGTGTTTAATCAGCAAGCCATCATCTACCAGTTTTTGGTAGCATCCGCTTTTAATAAACAGCTCAAAATTTTCCTTGTAAAATGTATTAACCTGTCGGTATAAAATACCTTCATGCGTATAAATAAAACCGGATGGATCCCGGTAGGATGCCGGATGGTTGGGCAGTTGGTTCATTAACTATTGAGGGTTACTGGTAGTAGTAGAGTCGTCTTTGGTACGTTTTTTAAAACGGGAAAAAAACGCCAAAATGTATAGTTTAATGTTTCTAAAAAAAAACACAACACCTAATGCTGCCGCTGCCAATATTTGAACCAGGTAGCTACCGCTACCCGGATCAAGATATAATAAGTAATTAGCTATCATAAATAATTTAAGTTGGTTTTTGGCGTCAGCGTCAGCAACGTTTCATACATCAACAAAATGGTATTTTCAATATCATCATGGTGCAACATTTCAACTGTTGTATGCATGTAGCGTAAAGGTATAGAAATTAAAACCGAAGGACAACCATCGTTGCTGTAAGCAAACGAATCTGTATCAGTACCTGTACTGCGGCTTAATGCACGCCATTGCACCGGAATCTTTTTGTCTTCCGCAACTTTTTCAACAATACCTAATAATTTATTATGTACAGCAGGCGCATACGCTAATGATGGTCCTTTACCACATTTAATTTCCCCTTCAATATTTTTATTAATCAATGGGGTAGTGGTATCATGTGTAACATCCGTTACAATTGCAATGTTTGGTTTAATACGGCGGGCAATCATCTCGGCACCACGTAAACCAATTTCCTCTTGTACCGCATTTACTACATATAAACCAAAAGGTAGTTTCTTTTTATTTTCTTTTAATAAACGAGCTACTTCGGCAATCATAAATCCACCTACACGGTTATCAAATGCACGGCCAACATAATTACCATTTGCTAATTCGTCAAAACCATCCTGATAAGTTACAACGGCACCAATATGTATACCTAATGCTTCTACTTCTTTTCTATCACGGGCACCACAATCCAACCATAAATTATCGGTACGTGGTTGCGCTTCTTTTTGGTCGGGTGTAGCATAACGTGTATGTATAGCAGGCCAGCCAAATACCGCTTTTACCGCACCTTTTTTACCATGAATCAATACACGTGATGCAGGCGCTGTTTGATGATCTACACCGCCATTGCGTTTTAAATAAATTAATCCTTCGGCAGTAATATAATTTACAAACCAGCTAATCTCATCGGCATGTGCTTCAATTACCACTTTAAATTCATGGTCCGGATTTATTACTGCAACAGCCGTTCCGTATGGGTCAACATAATGTGTATCGGCATATGGTTTAATATATTCTAACCACAGTTTTTGTCCCCAGGTTTCAAAACCAACTGGCGATGCGTTGTTGATATAATCTTTAAAAAACGAAAACGATTTGTCGGTTATAATTTTTTTCTTTTTTGGTGTTGCTGCTTTTGATGCTTTTGCCATAATAACAATATGTGTTTTTAATATATTGGGCGTTTCCCCGTGTTAACAAACTACGGCTTCCTAAAAATAATCAGGATTGGAGTTTTCCTTTTGCCTTGTTTGTAAACACGGGGCCGGGCTTTCCACTGCAAGTCCTCGCCACTCGTTCCTCGTGGCTGTGGGCTTTCCGCTGCAATCCCTAACGCATAAATCAAAAATAAGTAATACTTACATTAATAACGAATGATGGGGAAATTGTGTGACAAACGGGTTAGTACCACCGAGTTTCACAGAGGTTTTTCACAGAGAAAAACGGAGTGGTTTACCTGGTTGTTATTGTAAAACATAATGACATGTACATTATTCGTATTTCAACTGATGCACATTGCCCAATAGAACCTCACCCCAGCCCTCTCCTTGGAAAGGAGAGGGAGCCGGACCCCCTTCAAGTTGAAAGTGTTTTGTATTAGATAGGAATTTTGCATAATGCTGAATAGAATTACAGAATGTACAAGAGTGCGACGCAACAGAAGATGATAGTAGCACTATAGCTTGTAACATAAAAATATTTATGCTGTAGCAGACGCTGCTTAAGCCCCTCCTTCGGAGGTTCCTGAAAAGGAAGGGGCTAAGCCCGGGGGAGGCCCAAGCTTTTTAAAAACTGCATAGTATCCGCCCCATCGGCATAATTGGCAATACCCGGTAACTGCGATTGGCCAAAGGGTATATGTTGCTCGCTTACAATACACTGAATATTAGTGTCAGCATCAAGACCGGCCAACTCAGTTTTATCCTTGTAAAAACTATAATTTAACTGGGCAATAGGCGAAAAATGATTCTCGTTTTCTACCAGCAACAACGATGGGTTGCTCATATAATACTGCTTGTTTAAAATATAAATAGCCAGGTTATAATCGTAGTTGTTTTTGTACTTGTGGTGGTCGGCCAGATAGTTGTATTTATCAAATGCCCTTAACAGCGGAACAAAATCGTAATCATGCGGCACATAAATATGGGTAACATTGCGGCAACCTAAGCCAAAATACAGGTACACATCATCGGCCAGTTGTGTAAGTTGCTCGGTAGTTTCGGTGCCGGTAAGTATGCCTACCGATGTACGGTTACGGCGAATAAGATTAGGGTATTTACCAAAATAGTAATCAAAATATCCGGCGGAATTATTGCTGCCGGTGGCAATGTAGGCGTCGCAGTTTTTAAGCATATCGGCAAAGGAAATGTAGTCTGCTGCTGCCGGGTTTATGGTAATTAATTGTGCTACCAGGTGTTTTATTAAAACATCATCTTTAGAGGATGCCTTGATAACGGCCTTATGTCCGCTAACAAAAACCGATAAAAAATCGTGAAACCCGACTAACGGAATATTGCCTGCCATCACAATGCCCACGTTTTTTGGTGTAGCCAAAGCATTTTCACTTACAGCATAGCTTTGTGCCCAGTTTTGTAATACCGTTTGTTGTAAAAAACTATTGGCTATCTGGTTTGCCGCTAAGGTTATAAACTCAGGCGTAAACCAACCGTTTTGTCTGCCTGCCCGGTCAATGGCTTCCTGCCAGTTTTCATCGTTTTGCTGAATATATTTTCCTAAACTTGCTAATGCTTGTATTCGTTCTTGTAAAATCATTGCCAAAGGTTTACTTTTGCATTTCGTTGTGCGTAATTTTGCAAAAGTAAGTTCAACGGATTAATTAGTTCAAATTATGGCAATTAAGATTACAGATGAGTGTATAAATTGTGGTGCTTGCGAGCCGGAGTGCCCTAATAATGCAATATACGAAGGTGGGGTAGAGTGGGCCGTGGCCGATGGTACAGGTGTAACCGGTATGTTTACCTTAATGGATGGTACACAGATAGATGCGCATGTAAAAAACGATCCAGTTAGTGTGGATGTTTACTTTATATCGCCCAATAAATGTACCGAGTGTCAGGGTTTTCATGAGGAACCACAATGTGCGGCAGTTTGCCCGGTAGATTGTTGCGTACCCGACGAAATGTACCAGGAAACGGTGGCCGAGCTTTTAGAAAAGAAAGAAAAGCTACACGTGTAAGCAATTGCATTTTACCGCAGAATGTGCATAAAAATTTTAGGAAACAGTCGTTTTATAAAGTAACTTGTACTCATCATTCATCACAGGATTGAATGTACGCAACTTCGGTTGTATTTAGCAGGCGGGTGATATTTCCCGTCGTAAAAAGGTGAAGCACCAATCACGGTCTTCACCTTTATTATTTTAGCAAATGATCAATTTGCCAAAAACTGGTTAAAATAAGTAATCCTATTGCTAGTTTACAATACTTATACGCCTTGTTCGTTTGTTTAATGCTGTTTAATGGGGTATAAAACTGTTCATTTACATTTTATTTTCTTTTACCCTTTTTTTCAATAATATTTGTGTTATTAAAATAGGCAAAGAATATGAAGAAAAATATAGCCCTGGTTACCGGGGGCTTTTCAGGCGAAGCTGTTATATCGTATAAAACAGCGGCCACTATCGAAAATAATTTAGACAAAAGCTTATATAATGTTTACAAAATAGATCTTACAAAAAATGGTTGGTTTTACGATGTTGCCGATGGTCGCAAAGTAGCTGTAAACAAAAACGATTTTTCCCTTCCCTTAGATGGTCAGCATATAAAATTTGATGCAGTATTTATTGCCATGCACGGTACACCCGGTGAGGATGGTAAACTGCAAGGTTATTTTGATATGCTTAAAATACCTTACACCAGTTGCGATGCAACCACATCGGCCATTACGTTTAATAAACGTTTTACCGTAGCCGTAGCTAAAATGGCAGGCATTGGTGTGGCAGAGTCGGTACACTTGTATAAAAACAACAGTTATAATTGCGATGCTATTTTACAACAGTTAACTTTACCCGTGTTTGTAAAACCGGCTAATGGCGGTTCCAGCATTGGTATGAGCAAAGTATCGCAACCGCAGGATTTACAAGCGGCCATTGACAAAGCTTTTAACGAAGACGATCAGGTTTTGGTAGAGCAAATGATAGCCGGACGTGAGTTTACCGTTGGGGTTTTTAAAACCGAAGGCAACATTATTGTATTGCCACTTACCGAGGTAAAAGCACACGATAGTAAAGACTTTTTTGACTTTGAAGCAAAATACGAAGGTAAATCAACCGAAATTACACCGGCACAGGTTGATGAAAGTATAGCCAACCAGGTAAGGGAAGCAGCACAAAAAATTTATGCGGTGTTTAATTGCCGTGGTGTAATACGCATTGATTTTATTTACGACGAAGCCAGTGGCCAACCATATATGTTGGAAATAAATACCATACCCGGCCAAAGCGAGGCCAGCATTGTACCACAGCAGGTAAAGGAAATGGGTTGGAGTTTAAAAGAGTTTTATGCTAAATTGCTAAACGAGTGTTTTGCATAAAAAATAGTTTAAGCTTATAAAGTATAATATTAAAAGTAAACAGGCTTACAACTTAAAACTTACAACTTTTAACTTAACAATAGTTACATGTTTAAATTTATTACTACCCGCCCATTATGGGTAAACATATTGGCAGGTATTGCATTAATGGTTATCATATTTTTCCTTTTCGTTTTATCGTTAAAATGGATAACCAACCATAGCGAATCTTCAACGGTGCCTTATGTTACCGGAAAAAGTTATGCCGATGCCGAAAAGATTTTATCCAAAGCCGGTTTTGAAGTGGTAATACAGGACTCTGTTTATACTGACACTACCAAACCACTTACCGTATTAAAACAAGTACCCGAAGGCGATGAACTGGTAAAAAATAACCGTACAGTTTACTTAACTATTAACCGTGCCGTAGCACCACCTATTGATATGCCAAACATAGTTGGCTATAGTTTTCGCAGTGCGGAGATGGCTTTAAAAGCTGCCGGTTTAAAAATAGGCGATACCACTTTTAAACCCGACTTTGCCCGCAACTCGGTATTAGAACAACGTTACAACGGGGCACCAATAGCACCCGGTACCAAAATACAAATGGGCAGCCGTATAGATCTTGTACTGGGTAATGGCATTGGCGACAGAGAATTTGTAGTACCACAGTTAATTGGTAAAACCTATTGCGATGCAGTGGCTGAGTTGCAGGCTAACGGATTAGGACTTGGCGTAGTAATAGCCGATGGTATTAGTGATACTTGTAATGCTTATATTTACTGGCAAAGTCCGGAGCGATTTGATGAAGATAAAAAGTTCAGACGCATACGCTCAGGACAATTAATGGATATTAAATTACAAACCGATAAACCGGCTATTGATACTTTAAAAGCCATTATGCCACCAATAGAAACTGAAGACTAAAATATATTTTTATGCAAACAATTACCATAGACGAATTAAAGGCACGTATAGATGCCGGCGAAACCATTAACATTGTAGATGTACGTGAACCACACGAACATCAAGAATTTAATATTGGCGGTGTACTAGTGCCGTTAGGGCAAATACGTGATATGCAAACCGACGAACTGGAAGCTTTTAAAGACCAGGAGTTAATTGTGTATTGCCGCAGTGGTAACCGTAGTGGACAAGCCTGTATGGTACTGGACTCGCTGGGTTTTGAAAATACCAAAAACCTGGTAGGCGGTATGTTAGCCTGGCAGGAAAAGTTTGGCGGTTAAAATTTTTAAAAGGCTCTTACAAGGGCCTTTTTTATTTTTATGTAACCAGCTGCAGTGCTACTATCATCGTCTGTTGCGTCGCACTCTTGTGCACCTGTAACTTTACTCAACATTTCCGCAAAGCGGAACAAGTAGTGCAAGGTACACCCCGACTTGTCGGCGGTACTTTCTGTTCGCTAATCAGCATTTATAATTTTACAACATGCAAAAAAAGAATTTACTATTACTAGTATTGTTATGTTTGTTTCTACATACAGTTCATGCTCAGCAAACAAAGGATCCGGAAAATTATGCTGGTAAAAATTGGCAAAAGACTACTGATGAGAATATAGTTTATTACCAAACTAAATCAATGAACAAACTCGCCAAAAAGGCTGATTCAATTTCTCTCAAAGTTTTGGGTACTTTAGATTCGAGTCAACATTTAATTACATCACCATTTGATGCATTGGTTTTTGAATCTTTTTATGGCATTGAGCAGAAGAAATATGCGAAAAAAGATTTTTTGAAACTTATTTTTGGAGAAGTTATAAAAGACATGTCTGACGATGACATTGTTTATATAAGATGTAAAAAAGACCTTCAATTTTTAAAGCGTACTACATTTTCGTTACGTATTTATTTTAACGAACCTGAGGATACGGTTTTACATAGGAAATTTGCAAATGAGATTTTACAAAAAGGTTTTGCAGATTCCGTTAGATATTATACAAAGGCAGATGGGGAAGCGTTGTACTTAAGTGTATCTGGCGATGAAAGTTGGAAGAAAATACTTGATACAAATCCTTTTCCCGCATTTGCGGAAGTAAATATTAATAAGGAATTTGTAAATGAAAAAGATATCAGGAAAATTGCTAAAGAAATTGAAGAAAGCAAACTTGTCTCATCCGTTGAATATCCTAGCCTAAAAACGTTTACAGGAATAGATGAATTTGAACGACTTTATAAAATTCCTTTTATACTTAAAGTAGAATTTAACTAGTAAAAGACTTAACGCACATTGCCCAATAGTATTACCGAACGATGCAGTGAGTGACACAACAGACGATGATAGTAGCACTGCTGCTGGTAACAAAAAACAAAAACCCTTCTTTGCAGAAGGGTCTTTTTATTCAACATAGGGATTCTATAAACTTATGTTTACACCAATCATAAAGTTGATGCCTGCCATGGGGAAATAACCATTATCGGCAGTGATGTTGCCACCTAAGCGGTAAGCGTAGGTCCAGCCATTGGGTTCGTATTTTTTATCAAATACATTGTTTACCTGGCCTATAATATGCCATTGTTTAAACAGTTTGTTTTTTAGGGTTAAAATGGCCCGTACATCCTGTGTGTAAAAGTCGTTTAACAGTCGGGTGCTGTTTTGGGTATTGTCGGTATATTGTTTACCTACATACTTACCTAGTAAACTTATTTCAAGGTTTTTCTTTGGTAAAAAGTTTACATCGTAACCGGCAATAACAGCAGGCGAAAAAGCAATATCGGTGTTTTTATGATTTACACTATGCAAGCCAACCCATTCCCAATCAGCATCATAATCATCCATAAACTCGGTAAATGCTTTTACTTTATTACGGCTAAAAGTGGCATTGGCGTTAATGTTTAACCACTTGCTAATAATATAACCACCTTGTAGCTCTATACCAGCACGGTAACTATCCGGCACGTTAATACGGGTGGCTGCACCCACATCATTAATTTGTCCGGTTAAAACCAGTTGATCTTTGTACAACATATAGTACAGGTTAGCCGCTGCATAAAATTTATCGGTACGCTTTTCTACACCTGCTTCAAAGTCGTGTAACTGCTCGTGTTTAGGCTGACTAACTTTACCGGCTTCAAAATCGTCACGGTTAGGTTCTTTGTTTGCAGCAGCGTAACTTATAAATGCATTCCAACCATTGTTTAAATAGTTAAAACCAATTTTTGGATTGATGAAATTAAACTTACGTTTTACTTCCAAGGTTGGGTTGTCTTCAAAACCACGCATTTGGTGTTGCACATAACGATATTGTACATCGGTAAATAAACTCCAGGCATTGGTAAAGGAGTATTGCCATTTTGCAAAACCATTCAGGTCGGTTTTATTAGCCGGATTGTTGTAATAGGTATGGCCATTATCAAAACCATATTTAGCCCAAATTATTTTACCAATATGGTCGCCGGTATAACGGCTCCAACCACCACCAACAGTTATTTCATGTTTTTCTTGTTTGTAACGAACGGAAAATATTTGTCCGTAAAAATAATTGTCCAACCATTTTTGGCGCACAACATCGGTACGGGAAATAGTGGTATCGCCTAATACCAAATCGGCTAATCCATACTTACTTAATCTTTCATCGCCTTTGTAGTTTTCGTAATAACCTTTACCACGGGTTAAGAAAAAAGCCGTGTTTAAATGCCAACGGCTACTAGCCTGATGATCAAAAAAAAGCTGGTAATGCGTTTGGTTGTAATTATCTACTTCATTGTCGTAAGGCTCACCGGGTTTATCGGTACCGCTGGAGTTGTAAGTACGATTATTTTTTAACTGATCTGCCGATATACCGTTCCATGCCTGGTACGTTTTTTCTTTACCCGAAAAAACATTGAAACGTAGGGTAGTGCGGTCACGCAAATAAGCACCCGATAAATAAAATGCCTGTAAGTCGCTGCTTGCTCTATCAACATAACCATCGCTGGCAATACGACTTAAACGGGCATCTAGTGTAAAAGCGTTATTAATTAAACCGCTTCCTACTTTAATTGTGTTTTTCCATGTGTTAAACGAGCCATAACTGTTGTTAAGCTCGGCATATGGTTTTTCATTTACTTCGTTGGTTGATAAACTTACCGTGGCACCAAAAGCACCGGTTCCGTTAGAGGAAGTACCCACGCCACGTTGAATTTGTATGGAGTTTACGGATGAGGTAAAATCGGGCAGGTTTACAAAAAACGAACCCTGACTTTCTGCATCGTTATACGGAATACCGTTTAGCGTAATGTTAATACGGGTAGCATCGGTACCACGTATACGCAAGCCGGTGTAACCAATTCCGGTACCGGCATCGGAGTTAACCACTACAGAAGGGGTGCGGTTTAAAATAAAAGGAATATCCTGCCCCTGATTTAATTTCTGGATAGCCGCTTTGTTTAAATTGGTCTTGGTAAACGGTGTTTTTTCGCCTGCACGAATAGCTTTTACTTCAATGGGCGACAGTTGATAAAAACTATCTGCCACGGCAGTAGTTTGTTGGGCATGTAAAATGCCAGCTACACCTAAGTAGCTGAGAGTCAATAAAGTCCTCTTCATTTTTTTTAATGAGTTTTGTTTTAAAAAATAATGAGAGGGAAATGCTGTAGTAGAAAGGTGACAATATAGTCTAACATCCTTCCCTGCGCAGGCATTACCCTGATCAGGTTTGCGGGTTTAATCTCAGCCGATTGTTTTTGGCAATCAGCACCCCGGGAAACGCTGTAAAATACTTTTAAACGGTGCACCATTTAAAAGCGGCCACGAAGGTAGCAGAATATTTTTACATTTTTTGTAACATTATAAAGCCTGCATCGTATTACTGTATATAAATGCTTTTACAATTTTAAAAATAAATTGATAATGAAACCTTTAACTATTGCTTTTGTAGCTTTAACCTTATTGTGCAGTAATGTATTATTTGCACAAAAAGTAATCAACGATAAAAACGCCAATGCCCAAAAAAGAGATATAACAGCACCTTTTACCGCCATTAGTGTATCAAGCGGAGTAGCGGCTTATTTAACCGAAGGAACAGAGGAAGCGGTGGCCGTAAGTGCCATTGATGATGAATACCGCGACAGAATTATTACCGAGGTAAAAAATGGTACTTTATATATTTCTTACAAACACGACCAAACTAAAAAATGGGTAAATTGTGATAAACGTTTGAAAGCGTTTGTATCGTACAAAACCTTAAAAAATATTCGCATATCTTCCGGTGCATCTATTACATCAAACGAATACATTAAGGCCGATAAATTAGATATGGACTTATCTTCGGGTGCGGTTTTTAATGGCTCGTTAAAAGCCGATAAAGCATCTATTAGCCAAAGCAGTGGTGCGGTGGTTAATATTTCAGGTGCGGTGCAGCAGTTAGATGTAAGCTCCAGCAGCGGCGGAATATTTAATGGCAAAGAGTTATCAACAGTTGCCTGCGATGCCACAGCAAGCAGTGGTGGAATGGTAAAAGTGAGTTGCTCCGAGGCAATTAATGCCAATGCCAGCAGCGGTGGTAAAATAACTTATAACACCAGCAACAACGCCATTAGCGTTAAAAAAACAAAAAGCAGTGGCGGTGCCATTGTAAGCAGTAAATAAAATAACAAATAACAGGATAGATGAAAAGGATAAATTTAATCATAGCTTTTTTAATAATTGCGGTTGTAGCGCAGGCTCAAAAAATATACGATGCCAATGCAACGGTGCGTTCCATTGGCGACTTTAAAGCCATCTCCATTAGCAATGCATTTAGTGTTTACATATCGCAGGGTAGCGAGAATGCCTTGGTAGTTAGTGCCGATGATAAGGACGATATTAAAAACATTATAACCGAAATTGATAACGGTGTATTGAAAATAAAATACGAAGACAAAAAAAGCTGGCGAGGCGATAAAAAACTAAAAGCGTACATCTCGTTTAAGGAGCTGAACAAAATTGTAATGAAAGGTGCTACCGATTTATATGTAACAACGCCTATTAACCTGCCTTCCTTACATGTAGATGCTTCCGGTGCCAGCAACTTTAAAACACTAACCGGTGTATTAAACATTGATGAAATGGTGCTTAAATGTGATGGCGCATCTGACATTAGACTAAAAGGTAAGGTAGATAAACTGGTAATAGATGCCAGTGGTGCCAGCGATATAACTTCTTACTCTCTGGTGGCTAATAATTGCACTATTAAAGCCAGTGGCGCCAGCGATATTAAACTTACTATAAATGGCGAGTTAAATGTAAACGCCAGCGGTGCCAGCGATGTACGGTACAAAGGTTCGGCTACAGTAACTGATGTTAAATCAACCGGAGCTAGCAGTGTAAAAAAAGTGAACGACTAAAAAATAGTATTTAAAATATTTGTAATCGGAGTTAGACATTGTTTAGCTCCGATTTTTTTTTGTTAACCAGCTGCATTGCTACTAGCATCGTCTGTTGTGTCACTCACTTGTGCACCTGTAACATTACTCAGCATTATGCAAGGTGTACCCCGACTTGTCGGTGGTGCTGCAACAATTCTATTGGCCATTGTGTTTCTAACCTCGAGTTTGGCACAGTGCGTTTGATTCGGGGCAGTACCCCGTATTTTAATCCTATCGTGTGTACACATCTTTTTTAATGTTAGGAATGTATTTATAATAGCCCGTGGCTTTAGCCACGGGAATGGATTAATTGGCTGTTGGCTTTAGGCCAATAGTAACAAATACTTTGGTGGTCTGATGCTACAATTCGGCTAAAGCCGTTAGTTGCTTACTGTATTCCTCCGGCTAAAGCCGGAGGCTATTGACAAATCAAAAATGTGTACACACGATAGGTATTTTAATCGGGGTGTTCGATAACGGCGAAGCCCTCATTTAGACTAATAACAATATAAATGAACTATATAATGCTATTCAGCACTGTGTAAGTTTCCTACACTTTGAGAAAGCAATTAATAATTTTATTACAATTAATTAATAATTAGTTTGGTGGGTAATATCAAACCCCCTAATTTTGCACCCGCGAGGTAGAGCAGCGGTAGCTCGTTGGGCTCATAACCCAAAGGTCGGGAGTTCGATCCTCCCCCTCGCAACAAAAGAAAAGTTAGCTTTTATAGCTAACTTTTTTTGTAGTTGCTTATCAAAACTCTGAATAAAATCCGGAAAAATTGATAATCAAATTATATAACAATTTACTCTTCCAAACATTGTCACATCTGACAAAATAGAACCCCAATATTATAATAGTTACAGAATTTAAGGATTAACTTTTACAAGACATGAAACCATTACTAACTATTATCGCTATAATTATAGCTGCAACTTCATATTCCCAAAAATCTTACAAGGGCACAATAAGTATCAGCCCAGATTTGCTTTTCGCCAATAAACACTTTATTCAGCGGCAGTACTTTGGTGGTACGGTTGAGTTTCTAGGCAATATCAAAAACACTTCATTAGGCCTAGGAGGAAACATTTCTGGTTTTCATAGTGAAAGTGTTATCAAAATGACAGTAGGCTACCTAACTGCCCGACAATCGTTTCCTATTGGAAAATTCATCCCCTATGCTCACGGAGCCATAGGCTATGGCCAGGTTAAAATAGATAGTGAAGTTAGTTATGAAAATAAAGGAACCTATTATCATGCAGGTGCTGGGTTAAGATACAAGGCTTTGTCTTTTGTTGAGCCTTTCATTTCTGCTCGTTATTCAAGTTATTACAATGGTAAGATTTGGTTTATGGACGACAATGGCAGTTATATGAGAGAAAAAACAATACGTGTTGCTGGTGCGGTTGTGTCGGTGGGGGTGAGTTTTAACCTGTTGTAATAAAATAGTAATACAAATATAAAAGCTGACGCATGCGTCAGCTTTTTTTATATCCGTCCGTTTTCAAGGTGTTTAAGCAAATTCTACTTCTTTGTTGGCAATTTTTAAGTTTACTGCCGATACTCTTATTTGTTGTAAAACCGCTGACAGTTCTTTTATTCTGTCGGCAGATAATTGACTATACAATTTTATCTCGTTTAAAAAATATACGTTAGCATTAATAATTTCACGGGCAGTACGACCAGAAAAAACATTTACAAACATATTTACAATGCCTTTTACAATCTGGTTATCGCTATCGCCGGCATAATAAATTTTTCCATCAACATATTTAGCTTCTAACCATATTTTTGATTTGGTTTCTTTTACTAAATTTTCGTCTGTCTTTTTTATGTCGTAAGTAGGGGCATCTTTTTTACCAAAATGTGCCAGGTGACGGAAGTAGTTGAATTTGTTTTTCATACCATCAATAATCGACTCAAATTCATCAATAATCTTGTCTTGCACTTTGTTCAAATTCATAATGATTTCTTTTGGGGTTTAGCAAATTAGTTTATCCTGCTTTTTTCAATTGGGCTATAATTGAAAAATTAATAATCAGCAATTATCATACTAAAGAATAAAATTAAGGGTAGATTTTTCGTAAAAAATTAGTTCGCAGGTTAAAGGGTATATCGTGTAATAAGCTGGTGTTTTTTTGTAAGCAAATGGTTTGTGTTATTGACTTATATAAAGCTTGGTACTGATAGGGTTAACTGCAAAGTGGCCAATAGAATTGTTGCTGCACCACCGACAAGTCGGGGTACACCTTGCATAATGCTGAGTAATGTTACAGGTGCACAAGTGAGTGACACAACAGACGATGCTAGTAGCAATGTAGCCGGTAACATAAAAAATAATCAAACCATTTAATAGCTGTTACTATTTATTTAAGAGTGTATGATAAAAATTCACTTACATTTGCCGCGTATTATTGGTTTCTGTTAGCATTCCATTGCTAATAAGAATTAAAAGGGAATCCGGTTAGAACCCGGAGCTGTCCCGCAGCTGTAAGAAGCTTCACGCAAGTGAAACAACTTAACACTACAAACCACTGCCTTAACCGGCGGGAAGGAAGTTAAGTTGGGCTTTGAGCCAGAAGACCTGCCATAGTATAATCGTTCACGGCTTTCGCGGAAAAAGCTGAGGAAACAAATATTAGCTGGCAGTGGCCATTCTTTTTGTTTTCAAACATTTCTTGTTTGCAGTAAACGATGTTTTATTAATCAACTTGTATCCTGTGATGACCAATTTTTAACAAGTTGAAATATAAACATTGATGAAAAGTTTTTACATGGTAGTGTTATGCCTTGCAATGACAGGCATAGGGAAATTGTATGCGCAAAACTTAGTACCTAACCCTAGTTTTGAAAATGTAAACTGTCCAACAGGTTACACTGGATTTCCTGCGCAGGTATCTACTTTTGTTAGCGATTGGTACTCGGCAACCTGTGCCAGTCCGGACCCATTTACCAATTGCGGTACTACGGTTGGTGCTAATAAAACATTAGTGCCGCATGTTATTTTTGGTTACCAAAATGCGCAACATGGTAACAACTATATGGGCTTTGGTTTTTATGGTGGATGGTACGAATACCTTGGTGTAAAATTAACGCAACCTTTAGAGGCGGGGGAGACATACAATGTGTCTTACTGGTTGGGTTGTGCTGATAATATGGCTTGGGCAGCGGATCAGATTGGTGTTTATTTTTCTACCACCGAAATACGTTGTTATAGTGGATTTGCGGGCCCACAATTAAATTATACACCACAAGTGGTAAACCCGGTTGGTAATTTTATTACCGATACTACCTGGCAACAGTTAACAGGTGAGTTTGTTGCCGCCGGTGGTGAGGAGTATATTGTGATTGGGTATTTTAAACCTATTGTTGTATCGGATTTTTATTTGTTCCCCGATCCGGGAAATGGGTTATTAAGAAAGGCGAACCCTTATTATCAGCCAACTGTTGGAGCACCAGGAAACCCTGCTTTTCCAAGAACTTATTATTACATTGACAATGTATCGGTACAAAAATTATCGGCATTACCTGTTAAACTTACCGGCTTTAATGCAAGGGTTAGTAACCAACAAACTTTGTTAAATTGGAAAACTTTAACCGAGTCTAATAACTGCCGTTTTGAAATAGAAAGAAGTACAAGTGGCAGCGGTTTTAAAACAATTGCAGATGTTGCAGGTGCCGTGAATAGCAACACTACAATTAATTATACCTACACAGATAAAAACCCGATACCTGGGCGTAGTTATTACCGATTAAAACAAGTGGATTGTGATGGTAAAACAAACTATAGCAATGTGGTTACAGTTAACTACACGTTGGAAGGTTTTAGCATTTATCCTAACCCCGCTTTACAACAAATAATTATTGATAGAAATACCAATGGTAATGCAACTGCAACCGTTATAGATTTTGCAGGCCGTGTAATGGCAACCCAAAAAGTAACGGGAACAAAAGAAACCATTATGATTAACCAATTACTACCCGGCACTTATATTTTAAAACTAGAAAGTGCTAGGGGTGTACATACACAAAAGTTTGTAAAACAATAATTGCTATTGCATTTTATGCAGCGTCTGTTTTTTTTATTTGTATTAATAGTTGCACAGTTTACTGTGAAGGCGCAATGCGGCGGCATAGATATTTTTATTGCCAATGACCAAAGCGGATCGGTTGATGCAAATGAAAACCTGAAAAGCAGAGAGTTTATTGCTGTTTTTTGTAAAAGCTTATACCTGGCAAATGATGAAAACGGCTATAGGGTGGCCATTGCAGATTGGGATTATAACCAGGGCTGGGCACCATATAATTTTCCTACAGCAGGTATAGGTTTTACAACCGAGTTCAGCGATGTTTTAAGTTACACAAATAGCCAGAGGGTTTTAATAGGTGGTACAGATTTAGTAACCGCATTACAAAAAGCTTTTGTTGCCATACAAAGCCAGAATAATAACCGGGCCAAGGTAATATTGTTAATGACGGATGCTATACAGGGTGTAACGCAGCCAGCCTTGGTGGATCTGGCACAGCAGGTTAAAAACAGCGGTGTGTATATTGCGCTATTATCTATCTCAACACCATATAACCCGTTGTTTGAGGATGTAGCATCGGAAGGTGGATATTTTATGGCAACGAGTTATGAGGAGTTGGCAAAGGATGCGAAAGATTTTACATCGGCCATTACAACTGCCAGTTGTGTAGGTACCGAGCCGGCATTTGATTTAGATATAAAACTTACCGCTTTTACTGCCGAAAATTGTTTTCCCGGGCCGGGTAATTATAGGGTGGAATATGAAATTAAAAACTCTGGTAAACTACCATGGAACGATAGTATTGCTATCTCGCTTTATAATGGCGATGTAGCTGTGTACGGTAACTTATTTGTTACCTCATTTAAAACCGAAAAACTAATAATTGAACCCAGCGAAACTTATAAAGGTTTTGTTGAAGAAGATATACTACAACGCTTTAAAATGTTGACCGCCATTGTAAATTTTGATGGAAAAGTAAATCCGCTATCATTGCCCATTTATGGCTTTGAAATTTACGACAGGTTGTATATAAAAGGTGAACGGTCTTCCATTAATAATTTTAGTAACCCTATTAGTAAAATTAATGGTGATGGCTGTATACCCAAGGCCAATATATTGGTAGATGTTAATGCCGTGAATCTGGGTTGCGATGATATAGTGGTTTATAATGTTTCAATATGTAACACCGGAAATCAGGATACACGTTTAGCCAATTTATTGCCTGTTGCTCATGAAAAATTTAGTTTGGTGCATGCCGATATAAATATTGATAATACTATAACAAAATATACCAATACTTATTTTGGTGGTTTGCAAACTGATTATGCTTATACTGCTACTACCGATTTATTTGGTGGCATTTATATTGCCGGACAAACCAACAGTGCGAATAATATTGCTACGCCGGGTATGCACCGTACTTCTAATGGCGGAACCGAAGATGCTTTTTTAGTAAAGTTTAATGCCGAAGGCGATAGGATATGGGCTACTTATTTTGGTGGTATTGGCCCTGAAAATGGCTACAGCATTACTACCGACAAACAAGGCAACGTGTATATGACAGGTGAAACCAGTATTAGTACAAACATTGCAACAGCGGGTGCGCATCAAATGAGCAATGGTGGTAATATTGATGCCTACCTGGCCAAGTTCAGTTCAAGCGGTGTATTATTATGGGCTACTTATTATGGTGGTACAGCGGCCGATTATGGACGTAGTGTAACTGTTGATAATGACGGAAATGTTTACTTAGCAGGTAATACTACCAGCAGCAACAATATAGCTACTGTCGGTGCGCATCAAAATGCATTAGGTGGTAGCAACGATGCTTTTTTAGTTAAGTTTAATAGCGAAGGTGTGCGGCAATGGGCCACTTATTATGGTGGTAGTGGTACCGAAACAGGCTTCTCAATAGATGTAGATGCTACAAACAATATTTACCTAACAGGTTTAACTTCAAGTACCAATAATATTGCTGTAGCCGGTAGTTATCAGCCCGTGAAAAGAGCAGGCAATGATGCTTACCTGGTTAAGTTTAATAGCAATGGCGTAAGACAATGGTCTACTTATTTGGGTGGTAATAATAACGACAATGCTACCTCTTTAAAAATAGATAAGCAGGATAATATTTATATCTCCGGTAATACTTCCAGTACAAACTTTCCGGTAAAAGATGCATTGCAAGCTGCCAACGGTGGCGGTACAGATGCTTTTTTAACAAAGTTTAATAGCGATGGTAATTTATTATGGAGCACTTATTACGGTAATACCGGAACAGAAAATGGCCGCCATATTAATGTAGGCGTTGATGGTTTTGTGTATTTGTCCGGCATTACCAATTCGGTAACCGGCATTGCTGCCGGTAATGTTATTCAGCAAACACATGGTGGCAATAACGATGCTTTTTTAGTAAAACTTACGTCAGCAGGAACAAGAGAATGGGCTACTTATTTTGGCGGTCCTGATAACGATGTGGCCAGTGCCTCCATAACTGATGCGTTGGGTAAAATATACTTAGTAGGTGCTATGCAATCACCGCAAATGGCTACCCCCGGTAGCTATCAGTACGAGTATGGTGGCGGCTCTAATGATGTTTATCTGATGAGCATCGACGAAAAATCTTCCTTTATTTTAAAGCAAGGCCAATGTGTTACGCTTCAATACTTTTACAACACATCACAAGCGGCAGAAGGTAATTACGATTTTAGTTTTCTATTAAATACCGAAAAACTTTTTGCCAGCGACCCTGATGCTACCATACAACCCAGTGCAACAGGTTTTATAGGTTCACAAAATAAAAGTGATGATGTAACTGTTGTACAAAATTTGCCATGCACTGCCGGTAATAAAATAAATATCACTGCGGTTATTCCGCCAACGCTTTCCTGTGGCAATATGAGTTATACTACAGCCACTATTACCATCAATAACAATAGTGGTATGCAAATTAATAGTGCAGTTTTACATATTGCATTAGAAGGTAGCCATACAAAATTTGCAAGCGAGTTATATACAACCAATCCATTCCTTCGTTTTGCAAAACCTAATATATTACATGCAGCTTATCCAAATATTGATAATGCTTTATTACATAAAAACGGAGTTTTTAACGTTCCCCTGTATAATGTACCCATGGGCATAAGTACAATACAAATAGATCTTATGGCAGGTAGCGAAGATGTAAAGCTACTCACACATATAAGTAACTTGCCCATGTATTTTAATACAGCCGGTCTGTCAAACAATGTTGTAATAGAAAATAGCATTACCATAACCCCGGCACCGGTAATACAAAACTGGATTTATCCTGCTACAATAAATAACAACGAAACTGTCCGGATAAATAATGTAACCATTACGAATGCACAAACGGTACAGTGGGCAACAAATACTGTTAGTAATATTACAGGCAGTGGTACCGTAACCAATCCCGAAATAACCTACACACCATCTTTAAAAGATATAGCCAATGGATATATCGATATTTCATTAATGGCATTTAATAATATTGGTTGCGATGCCACAGTTATGGCACATATCCCTATCAAGAATATTACTTACGATTATGGCGATGCGCCGTCCTCTTACGATGTTAATCAATCAAAAACACCTATTGCGGCTGCGGCAACTGTCTTAAATGGTTTGCATTTAGGCAAATTACCACCTTCAACCGAAGCACAGGCAAAACATGCTATTAATGCCTTAGGCGATGGTGCAGAAGAAGATGCTTATATCAAATCTTGCACCGATGCACCTGTTCCAAATACCATTTATAGTTTGCCGGTAACCGTTACCAATAACACAATACATACGGCTTATGTTAGTGCATTTATCGATTGGAATAACAACGGCAATTTTCTCGATGCTTACGAAACTGTCTTGAGTGCCACTAAAATAACACCGCAATCCGGTTACAGCACGCAAATCTTATCATTTCAGGTACCGGCAAACATCCCTAATTTTGCCCAATTTTTCATTCGTTTACGGTTATCGGTCGATTCGGCTGCTATTATGCAACCTTATGGTCCCGCTGCCGCTGGCGAAATTGAAGATCATATTATCACCATTGGGCAGCCAACAATATTCAGGCAGCAACCAACTATTTGTTTGGGTAGTGCTTTTAAAGTTGGCAGTAAATATTATCAACAAACAGGTAATTATATCGATACCTTAGCCGCCGCAAATGGCTGCGATAGTATTGTGTACACATCACTGGTTGTTAATACATGTAGCGAGGATATTTGTGGGCCATTTATCCCCAATGCCTTCTCTCCCAATGGCGATAATACCAACGATGTATTTGGGGCAATTGTAAAATGTAGGCTCGGTAAATTTCAACTAACCGTTTACAATCGCTGGGGGCAAATTGTTTTTAAAACCAATAACCCCGATGGGCGTTGGGACGGAAAAGTAAATGGTGTATTGCAAAAAACCGATGTATATGTTTGGGTTTGTCATTACGAACTCAACAATCAGCCTAACATAAAAAAAGGAACCGTAGCATTAATTCAATGATGAAGCTAAAAACATATCACCTCTTTTCACCTTTCAAATTAAAAAATGTTTGGGGCTGTCATCAGTTTATTAAAAAATCAACTGCAGTTCCGGCTGTTACGGGCTTCGCTATCGCTACGGCCACGGCAAAGCCGTGGCTACCCCTGCACATCCGGCAGCCATTCAGCAGTAGTAATACTATTGGGCATTATGCAAGTGTTTGTATTAATAGCATAACGGTTAAGCGTGTAAAATTTTTTGTAACGCTATTTATACTTTTCTTTTCCATAAAATCTAGTGCACAGGAGGATACTTCTAAAACCCTAAACAAAGTAACGATTGCAACTATTAAATATAAAAACCAGTACGAAGCAGCCGTGCCTACTCAATTGCTTAGCAACACCATGTTGCAAAAATTAAATGCACCAACCGTTGGCGATGCGGCAAAATATTTCTCAGGTGTTTTAGTAAAAGATTATGGTGGTATTGGTGGTTTAAAAACAGTATCCGTACGCAGTTTAGGTGCTTCTCATACAGGCATTGCTTACGATGGTATAGCGGTGTCCGATGTACAAGCCGGACAAATAGACTTATCAAGGTTTTCCAGTGCTTATGTACAAGCCTTGGTATTGGAGCAGGGCTTACCTCAAACTTTGTTGCAACCTGCTCGTTTATTATCATCAGCCTCATTGTTATCTATTCATACACCATCTTATTATCCGGCAGCATTATTAGGTACTAAATGGAAAGCAGGTGTACATGCAGGTTCATTTGCACATTGGCAGCCTTTTGCCACCGTGCAATTACCGGTGTCAAAAAACACCATCATTAGTGTTAATACCGAAGCCTTGTTCTCAAAAGGAAACTATCCTTACAAGGCGGTAAATGGTAATAATATTCAGGATAAAAAACGTGATAACAGCGATATCAATTCCCTGCAAGCAGAAATTAATGTAAACACAGTTTTAAAAGATAGTGCAGTATTACAGGTTAAAGGCTGGGGTTATTCATCAGAACGCGGTCTGCCGGGTGTTGTTATTTTTAATATTGATCGTTCGGTACAACGCCTTTGGAACAAAGATTTTTTTATACAAACACGTTACACCAAAACGCTTTCTTCCCGTACCAATTTATTATTAGCAGCTAAATACAATTATGCGTACACACGTTATACCGATCCTGATTTTTTAAATAACCAGGGCGGGTTAGATGATCGGTACACACAAACAGAAGCTTACGCAAGTGCAGCAGTAAGTCAACAATTGTTGTCAGGGTTGCAAATGTCGTTTGCGTCAGATATAGCGTATGCAGTGTTAAAAGCAAATACCAATGTAAAAGGTAAGCCCGATCGTGTTTCCTGGTGGAATGCGCTATCGCTTAGTTATAAACAAAAGTTATGGAACATAAATGGCTCCGTATTATGGCACCATTTTAACGACCGTACCGAGCAGGTAATTGCTGCCGGAACAACAAATAAATTAACGCCGGCCATTGCTGCAGGTTTTAAATGGAGCGAAGAAAGTCCTTTTATGTTGCGGGCATTTTATAAGCATATTTTTCGCATGCCCACTTTTAACGACCTCTATTATAATTTCATAGGCTATCGTGATTTAAAACCAGAACTGGCCAAACAAATAAATGCTGGTATAACCTATTCAAAAAAGTTTGAAGGTTATATAACCGGTTTAAATATGAGTACAGATGGGTACATTAATAATATAAAAGATAAAATTGTGGCCATACCCAGCCAGAATATGTTTATTTGGACCATGATGAACCTGGGTAAAGTACGTATTACCGGTGTAGATGTAAATACTGATGTACAAGGCAAAGTAAATACTGCATTAAGCTGGATGTTACGTTTAGCCTACACTTGGCAAAAAGCCCTGGATGTAACCGATAAAACGCAAAGCAGTTACAAACACTTTATTCCTTACACGCCGGAGCATTCAGGTTCGGGAATGTTTTCAGCTTCGTATAAAGAATGGACGGTGGGCTATAACATTCTTTTTTCAGGAACCAGGTATGCACAAAGAGAAAACCACCCAACCAACGAGTTAAACGGTTGGGGTGTTCATGATGTATTTGTGGCAAAAAATATAAAGTACAAAAATTATAACTGCTTGCTAAAAGCAGAATTAAATAATATAACTGCACAAGCATACGATGTGGTACGTAACTATCCTATGCCCGGACGGTCTTTTAAAATAAGTTTAGTAATTAATAATCTATAAATAAATGAAAACGACAAATTTTAAGTTTTTAATGTTCTTGTTAGCGGGTAGTGTGTTTTATGCTTCATGTAAAAAAGAAGACACGCCACCTGTTGTGGAAGAGGAAGAAACAGTAGCAGACGGTTTATATGTATTAAATGAAGGAAACTGGGGTGCAGGTAACACTACATTAACTTACTATAACGTAGCCACCAAAACTGCTACAACCGATTATTTCTTTAATAAAAACGGATCCGGTTTAGGCGATACAGGAAACGATATGATAAAACATGGTAAAAAAATGTACATCGTCATGAATATTTCCAGTTATGTACAGGTTACCGATTTAGCCGGTACCCATGTTAAAAAAATTGACTTTAAAGATGCGGGAGGTGCAGCACGTCAACCACGTTATGCAGTGGCCTACAAAAACAAAGTATTAGTTAGTTCATACGATGGTACTGTTGCTGTTATTGATACAGCCTCTTTAACCATTGATAAGTTTATAACAGTAGGTTCTAATCCTGAGCAAATGGCTATTTCCGGCGATAAATTATTTGTAGCTAACTCTGGAGGTTTAAACCTTGTTATGGATTCAACAGTTTCTGTCATTGACTTGGCTAGTTATACCGAAACTTTTAAAATTAAAGTAAAACAAAATCCCAATGCAATAGTAGCCGATAATGCCGGTAATGTGTATGTAGCCTGTATTGGCAACTATGGTGATGTTGAACCTGGTTTATTTAAGATAAATGCATTTACTAATGTAGTAACATATAGAAATGATGATATAGCCGTTGGCGATATGCGTTTTCATAACGGATTTTTATACACTACCGGCGGGTACTTAGGTGGCCCTGTAGTAAGCAAATTAAATACCGCAACACTTACAGCCGAGGGTACAAGTTTTATAAAAGACGGAACAACTATTACAACACCTTATAGTTTAGATATTGATGCAGAGAACGGAGATGTATATGTAACCGACGCCAAAAACTATACTTCATCTGGTGAGGTTTTTTGTTTTGACAAAGATGGTAAGAAGAAGTTTTCGTTTATGACCACACCGGGAATTACACCTACAAAGGTTGTTATTGTGAGATAAAAATTGAGTTGACCGATAATATCAAGAGACGCAGTAATGCGTCTCTTTTTTTATTTAAAACCAATATTTTACGAAAGTATTGTTGGCTTAAAATATATTGGTACGGTTTTTTCATTATGCCTAGTACAAGATTTAAGGAGTAAAATAAATTCGTTAATCAATTAAATTATAGGTTATGAAAAAAGACAGCCCATCTGAAGATATGTCAACATTGGTGTCTTGCATGAATAATGCTACCAAAAAAGGATTTAAAGCAGATTTTCGTATTACTGAAAACGGCTTGGAATCCTCTACTAACAACAAAGTTTTTCAACCCACAGATGTTTGTATTGAAAACTTTTACCGTTTTGAAGGCGAGAGCGACCCGGCTGATAGCACCATTTTATACCTGATAAAAACCAATACCGGTTTAAAAGGTGTATTGCTGGACGCCTATGGCGCTTATGCCGATGATAATGTTACTTCATTTATACAAAACGTTGAGTGTATAGTAAAAAAAGAACCTACCAAATTAAGAAAGCAAAAAACAAAAGTACGCCGCCAAAAAATTGCAGCAGTACTGGCCGCAGCTACTATAATTGGTGGTACGTTTTACTACTTAATGCAAACTAAAAAGAAGAAAAAACTCCGCATGGGGTGTTAAAATAACTATCAGGGATGATATGTGATAAAGAGTATTTTAATAATACTTTTTATATGCTAACTATAAAACCCAATATTAACGGGGCTTAAGCAATTAAGCCCCGTTTTTTTGTGGCTAATATAATGTCAACTGTTTTCGCTAATAACTTTTATAAATATAACATAGCCTTGCAGCTTTAGCACGGGAAAGAAAAGTTGTGTATTGGTTTTAGTGAAACCAATTTAGGAAAGGGTTTATAAAAAGGGAGTAATACTTCTATTATTTTTCTGGTAAAAAAATAAAGCTTGATCATAAAAAAAGGAACTCGTTTAAAAGTTCCTTTTTGATTTACAAGCGATATAAGTTTTATAAAAGATATTGTACTTAACTGTTCAATTATATTCTAAAGATGAAGGGCTGCCCGATGGAAGCGGCACCCCGGTTACAGACCGGGGTACAGCGGACAGCGGGAACAAAAGTTGAGCAGCGTTACTACTGCCGATAGCCCCTAATTAACTAATCTTTTATCTCGCTGGTGTAATAACTGGTATAATAATGCACCAACAAATGGCACCGATATTACCAAAATTTGCCAGAATCTTTTTTGATAAGTAAAGAGATCTCTGGTGCCGCTTACCAACACAATCATCCATATCCAATAAATAGCGGCTAAAACCAATGCAATGGTAATTAAGGGATAATTAAACAACTCATCGGCCGGTTTAAGTAAAAAGCTAATCATGCCGATTAAGAGTGCTATAGTTGCAAGTACAAACGGCGGAATGTTTACTATTTTCATAACACTATATTTTAGTGATTAAAATTTGCCCGTATTATTCGTCACAAGCGTTTAAAATGTATATAGTATATAATGCAAAATCGTACCAAAAAAATTATGCTGTAATAAGTTGGTATTTGATTTATGCTGCTAACTAATTATGGTACAATGCGTAAGAATAATTTTTGTTTTTTAATTTGCTGCTGTATCTTAAACAAAAAAAAGCATGTTGCGCTATTTATTACCGGTTACATTTTTACTTATACTTTTTAATGCAAGCGCACAGCAGTTTGGCGGCCATCCGGCGGCTACAAAATGGCAGCAAATTAATACCGATACGGCTAAAATTATATTTAAAAAAGGCAATGATAGCCTGGCCAAAGAAGTGGCTCACTTGGTGCATACCATGGCATTGGCTAAACCATATAGCCTGGGCAATAAACTTAAAAAAATAAATATTGTGCTGCAGCCCAATACAACCATCTCCAATGGGTATGTTGGGTTAGGGCCATTTAGAAGTGAGTTTTACATGACGCCTGATGTTAACTCTTTTCAACAAGGTAGTATTCCGTGGCATAAACAATTGGCTGTACACGAATACCGCCACGTACAACAGTTTAACAATTTTAATAACGGACTTAGTAAAGTAGCCGGAATTTTATTTGGACAAGAAGGTTATTCATTAGCCATTAATGCATCGGTACCGGATTGGTTTTACGAAGGTGATGCGGTGTATGCCGAAACTTTTTTATCAAGACAGGGTAGGGGCCGGTTGCCGCTGTTTAACAATATGTACCCGGCTTTGTGGCAGGCCGGAAAAGATTACTCATGGATGAAGTTGCGCAACGGATCGTTAAAAGATTATGTGCCTACACATTACCACTTGGGCTATTTAATGGTTAACTATGGTAGGGTTACTTATGGCGATGATATATGGACAAAAGTTACCCGTGATGCCAGTGCTTTTAAAGGTTTGTTTTATCCTATGCAAAAAGCCGTTAAACGGCATACAAGTAAAAGCTATAAAACTTTTTATACTGATGCTTTTGCTTACTACCGCAGTAAAACAACTACTACAAACAACAATGATTTTGTGTTGCCGGTAAACGAAAAAGTGGTTACACATTATAAGTATCCGTATTTAATGGGTAATGATAGTTTGTTGTATGTACAATCCGCATACAACCAACGCCAGGCATTAATGGTAAAAGATGGTGATGCAAAAAAACGTTTACGTTTTTTAAACATTAGGGATGATGAACAAATAAATTATAACAATGGCAATGTAGTATATACTGCCTACGAAAATAATCCGCGTTGGCGCTGGCACGATTACAGTGTAATAAAAGTATTAAACCTGGCCACTAATAAACAACAAACTATTGGTAAAAAAACAAAATATTTTCGCCCAGATATTAATACTGATGGAACAAAAGTAGTAGCCACACATGTGGCCGTAAACGGGCAAACTGCTTTGCATGTTTTAAATGTAGCCGATGGTGAAATACTGGCCCAACTAAAAAATAAGGATATTGCTTATTATGCCGATCCACGTTTTATGGATGATAACCATATTGTTTTTGCTGCCCGATATAACAATGGTAGCATGGCATTGGTAAAAGTAAATATACAGGATGGGGCATTTACAAATCTTACACCCGTTACTTACAAAGTGGTGGGCAATCCGTATGTAAAAAACGATTCACTGTATTTTACTGCCGGTTACGATGGCAACGATCATGCGTATATGTTAACGCTGGCAAACCATGCCATATACAAAATGGCTGCATCGCCATTGGGTAATTACAACCTGCATGTTAATAACAATAAAATGGTGTGGAGCACTTTTAACAGCGAAGGTTATAATATTGAACAAAAAAATATAACTGCAGTAAACTGGACAAAGATTGATACTGACCAGTTATTAGTTAGTACTGATACGGTTGATGTGCAACAATCCGGTGTTAATTCTCCCTACACCAATATTACAACTTATAAAAAAAGTAAACACTTAATTAATGCACATAGCTGGCGGCCTTATTACGAAGATCCTTTGTTGACTTACTCGCTTTACAGCGAAAATATATTAAACAGTTTTCAGTCGGAGTTATATTACCAATACAATGAAAACGATCGTACACATGCCACCGGTGTTAGCTTTACCTATGGTGGTTGGTATCCGCAAATAACAGCTAATGCGCAATACACTTTTAATCGTCAGGCAGTATCTCAAAATAGGGTAAAAGAATGGAACCAGTTAGATGCAGGCCTTGGGTTAAATATTCCATTAAGCTGGACAAGCGGCACCACATTTAAAAATTTTAACTGGGGTGTACGTTACCAGTATCGTAACGATTATAATAAAGGGTTTTATAAAGACACATTCACTACTGTTAACTTCAGTTATCTTATTCACCAGTTATCGTGGAGCCAGTATGTACAATCTGCGGTGCAACATATTTATCCTCGTTTGGGTTATGCCATTGGTGCGCAATACCGCCATGCCATAAGTAGTTACACCAGTTGGCAGCCTTTGTTAAATGCCACTGTTTATTTACCCGGTGTACAAAAATCGCATAGCATTGTGTTGGCCGGTTCTTATCAGGAAACCGATACTACCTATGCATTGTTTGCCAATCGCATGGCTTATTCACGTGGATACGAGGCACCGTATTTTGCAAAAATGTGGCGCTTAGCCGGCAACTATCATTTTCCTATTGTGTATCCCGATTGGGGCTTTGGCAATATTCTTTACCTGCAACGCATACGGGGCAATTTGTTTTTTGATGTTACCCGTGTGTACGATAAATTTAAACAACCAGCTGCCTGGCAGCGATCAACCGGCGCAGAAATTTTTATAGATACAAAATGGTGGAATCAACATCCTTTAAGCTTTGGTTTTAGAACCAGTTATTTACTGGATAGGGATTTTTATTACAACAACCGTAACCTGGCTTTTGAATTTATTTTGCCGGTAAGCATTTTACCACGGTAATTTTATTTATGTAACCAGCGTCCCACCCCTGATTGAGGCCTCCCCAACCCCTCCGAAGGAGGGGCTTAGGCAATGCCTTATTACGTACATTTTTTTTTATTTTACGAGCAACTGTACTACTATCATCGTCTGTTGTGTCACTCACTTGTGCGTTCGGTAATTCTATTCAGCATCGTGTTATGCAATAGTTTCCTTTTTTATATTAAAATAATAAGGGTCAAAGTAGTGTCCCAATTTATCATTCATAACTCATCATTCATCATTAATTTGAACCTTTAGAGCTATCAACTATAAACCATCCACCATGAACTCCTCCCGTTTCTCACTATCTTTGCCAAATGGAAATTGTATCGGCCAAGTATATTATAAGTAGTCCAACATACAAACAATGCCCCGAACCCGATAAACCAGAATATGGATTTATTGGACGGAGTAATGTAGGTAAGTCTTCGTTAATCAATATGTTGTGTAACCAACGTGGCCTGGCCAAAACATCAGCCACACCTGGTAAAACCCAATTAATCAATCACTTTGAGGTAGTTTCTAACGATAGTAAGAAAAAAGGCCAGAACAAACCCTGGTACCTGGTCGATTTACCGGGTTACGGTTATGCTGTTACATCGCAAAAGTCGCGGAACAACTGGTCCAATATGATTGAGTCCTACATTAGAAAACGGCCCAATCTTGGCTGCATTTTTCTACTTATTGACAGTAGGCATGCACCACAAACCATTGATTTAAACTTTGTTCACCAATTGGGTGAGTGGCAAATTCCATTTGTTATTGTATTTACCAAGGCCGATAAAAACAAACCCGGCGCTACCAACCGTAATGCCAAAGCCTTTTTAGACGAACTGCAAAAAAACTGGGAGGAGTTACCGCCTTTTTTCATTACTTCTGCCATTGACAAAACCGGAAAAGAGGAAATACTGGACTATATCGCCGATATTAATATAGAGTACCATGCTAATCCGCCTGCTATTTAAGTGGTTTGGGCTAAGTAAATGGATGTTTTGCATAAAATTTTAATGTTCAAGGGCTTTATAGTTAAGAATGTAGGTCATTCTTAGGCTAAAAGCGTTAACTTGCGCCCAATTAGGAATTATGAGAAAGTATTTTTCAGAGAAGAGCCTTGTGGTGATTCTTTTTATACTTGTACTGGTAGTATTTACCATCGCACAATCTGAAACCCAGAAAATGGGCAAGGTGAATGGTTCCCTTATGTCATCTGCACAAAAGGCAGGCTTAAAAATTATGGCTTCCGAAAAGCCTGTAGCTATTACTGCTTCTCAAAGCCAAAATAATTAATAGGCTACAGTTTATTACTTATTCCACACCAAACAAACCGGTTTCGCTACTTCAATATTATTTTTTGTATCGGTTAATTTACCCGTCTTTTTATTACGTTTAAATACTACAATATTGTCGCTGTTTTGATGCGCCACCAGTAAAAATGCACCTGTTGGGTCTATGCTAAAATTACGAGGGCCTTTACCGTTGGTAGGCACTGTTTCAATATGTTTTAGTTTACCTGTAGCAGCATTAACCGAAAAAATGGCAATGGTATTATTAATACGGTGTGTGGCATACAAAAACTTTTCGTCCGGCGATAAATGAATATCAGCACTATTCGCAGGCGATTGTTTTTCCTCCGGTAAACTATGAATAGTTTGTGTGGCAGTTAATTTACCGTCATTGTGGTCATATACTATTACCGCACCATTTAATTCTTCTATTAAATATACATGTGTTCCGGCTTTATTAAAGGTGATATGTCTGGGGCCGGCACCGGCAGGTGATGGTGTTTCTGTATGTGCTTTATTTTCTAAGGTTCCTGTTGCTGCATTAAAAGGGTAGGTAACAATTTTATCGGTACCTAAATCGGTAACAAATAACCAGCGGTTATCCGGCGATAAAATAGTGCAATGCACATGCGGACTTTCCTGTCTGTCTTTATTAGGGCCACTACCCGTATGTTTAATGGTAGTTTTTGCTTCAGTTAATCCACCATCATCATTTACACCAAAGCTGGAAAAGTTGCCACCACTGTAATTACCGGCAAAAACATTTTTACCTGTTTTATCAATGCTAACGTAACAAGGGTGTTCGCCTTGTGTAGCTTGTTTATTTATAAATTGCAGTTTACCATTGTTATTGTCAAAACTAAATGCGCTAACCGTTCCGCCACCTTTATCATCACCCAATTCGTTTACAGCATACACAAATTTTTTATCAGGCGATACAGTTAAAAAAGAAGGATCATCGGCTGCAACACTATTGGCTAAACTAGCTTTACCTGTTTTGCTATTAAAATTAAATACATAAATGCCCTCACTCTTACTATTATTAGTGTAAGTGCCTACCAATAGCTTTGTATTTTGTGCATTAAGTAATACTGACATAGTAATGCAGATAATTGTTGTTATAAAAATTCTCATACCACAAGTTAATCAATAAAAGATGATGCCAAATAGCTAAACCTTTAAGAATATTAATAAAAGCATTAGCACTATGCAAATTGTTGAATAGAATTACAGAACGCACAAGAGTGCGACGCAAGGGACGATGATAGTAGTAATGCAGTTGATAACATAATAATAATAGTCCAAACAGGAAAGTTTAACAATAGAGTAGGATATATCCTTTGCCTTCCGGGCTTAATGATGAACCTTTGCGGCTTTATTCACTTTTAAATGCTTTGATAATGATAAAGTCGTTTAATGATTGGTTAACCAACCTGCTAAACAACTGGCATATCAATGATGATTTGCTCCCTTACCTTCAGGTTTTAATATTACTTACCGGTGCTGTAATAATTACTTTGTGTTTAGCCTGGATAACAAAAACTATTAGTGTATCTGCGTTTAAAAAACTGGCTGGTAGAACCGCTACGCAGTTTGATGATATGCTTTTAAAGAATAAAGTAATTAATTATTTATCACGCTTGGTGCCATTTATTGTTGCGTATAAATTAATACCGGTTGTATCCTATGCTATTCCCAGTTTTACAAAAACCTTACACACAATTGCCGATGTATATTTTGCTTTATGGGTAATATGGTTGCTGCGTTCTTTTTTACATAGCGTTCGTGATTTTTTAAAAACCAAAGATGCTTACAAAGACAAACCGGTGGATAGTATGATACAAGTGCTGGTTATATTTTCATACTTTATTGCAGCTATTGTTGTGTTCTCTATTATTACCGGAAAATCGGTTGGTGCCTTGCTGGCAGCAACAGGTGCCGCATCGGCTATATTGTTATTAATTTTTAAAGATTCTATTCTTGGTTTTGTGGCCAGTATACAGGTATCGGTAAATGATATGGTGCGTATTGGCGATTGGATAACCATGGATAAATACGGTGCTGATGGTGATGTAATTGAAATAAACCTGACCACGGTAAAAGTGCAGAATTTTGATAAAACAATTACCACTATTCCCACGTATTATTTAATATCCGATTCGTTTAAAAACTGGCGGGGTATGCATGCCGTGGGTGGCAGGCGTATAAAAAGATCGGTGCATATAAAAGTATCCAGTATTAAATATTTAAACAATGACGATATAGCGGAGTTGCGAAAAATTCAACTACTAACCAATTACCTTGATTTTGTAAAAGAAGACATTGCTAAAACCAACCGGTTTGATAAGGTAGATGAAGCACATCCGGTAAATGGCAGGCGGTTAACCAATTTGGGTGTGTACCGGTATTATGTTGAAACGTATATACAACAACATAAACAGTTGCATAAAGAAATGACATCTATGACCCGGCAGCTGGCACCTACCATGCACGGTATTCCGCTGGAGTTGTATGTTTTTACTAAAGACACCAAATGGGTTAAGTACGAGCATGTAATGGCCGATATTTTTGACCATATTCTGGCCGCTGTTCCCTATTTTGATTTAGAAACCTACGAACAGCCTAACTCAGGCGATATCAGGTACTTGGCTACAAAAATGCATGCAGGTAAAGATAATAACCGCCAACTTGTAGCAGAAAAAGCATAACTTAATATGTATGGTGAAACGGCGTATTTGTTTTAAATAAAACTTTAAACGGCTAAAATAGAGTACCTTTGCGCCCCCAATAACAACTTAACAGTTAATTAAAGGCAATTTTGAAAGTAGGTTTTGTAAACATATTTGGTAAGCCTAATGCAGGTAAAAGCACATTATTAAATGCGCTAATGGGCGAAAAACTGGCCATTGTATCTCACAAGGTACAAACCACTCGCCACCGCATTAAAGCTATTATGACCGGCGAAGGTTATCAGGTAATTTTTTCTGATACACCCGGTATTATTGAGCCAAAATACAAGCTACACGAAAAAATGATGCAGGCTGTAAAAAGCTCGCTGGAAGATGCAGATGTGGCTTTGTTAATTGTTGATGTAAATGACAATTGGGAAGAATCGGATAAGATATTTTCTGCCCTTAGATTAAGAGTGCCGGCCATTGTTATTATTAATAAAATTGACCGTGCAAAAAAAGATAAAATACAGGAAGCTATTACCTTTTTTAAAGAAAAAAAGTATTGTAAGGATACTGTTACCATAGCAGCAACAAAACCTTTTGATACTGCACTTTTAATAAATCCTATTATAGAATTGTTGCCGGAAGGGGAACCGTTTTATAATGAAGATGATATCAGCGATTTACCAACCAAGTTTTTTGTAAGCGAAATGATTAGGGAAAAAGTGTACGAACTTTTTTCGGATGAGTTACCTTACCATACTGCTGTTTTAATAAGGGAGTATAAAGAAAAACAAACCCTGGTAAAAATTGTAGCCGATATTATTGTTCACCGTGAAACACAAAAAGCTATTATTATTGGCGAAAAGGGAAGCATGATAAAAAAAGTAGGAATGCTTGCCCGTGCCGATATAGAAGCTTTTATACAACAAAAAGTTTTTTTAGAGCTGTTTGTTAAGGTTAAACCCAAATGGCGTGAAAACGATTTGCAACTTAGAGAATACGGCTATTAATTATTCCTGAGTTTTTTATTTTTTACTTTTTAATTTTTAATATATCATGAGCTTTACAGTCGCAATAGTTGGTCGTCCCAACGTAGGAAAAAGTACTTTCTTCAACCGTTTGTTGGAGCAACGCAAAGCTATTGTTGATGACGTTAGCGGCGTAACCCGCGATCGTCAGTATGGCGAAAGTGATTGGAACGGTAAATCATTTAATGTAATTGATACCGGAGGTTTTGTTAGTGGTAGTACCGATGTATTTGAAAAAGAAATAGCCAAGCAGGTATTAATAGCGGTGGATGAAGCAAACGCCATTGTATTTATGGTAGATGCGCATACCGGCCTTACCGATTTGGATGAAGCAATGGCCAATGTATTACGCCGCAGCACCAAACCTGTATTTTTAACCGTTAACAAGGTTGATAATAACGACAGGTTAATGGAAGCCAGCGAGTTTTACAGCATGGGTTTTGACAAGGTATTTTTTATGGCTGCCGCAAGTGGTAGCGGTAGTGGCGAGTTGTTAGATGCGCTTACCGAAATTATGCCTGAGCAAACAAAAGAGGAAGAAGTAATTAGCGATGAGGAGTTATTGGATAGTGAAGGAAATGCTGAAAAAGCAAAAGTGTACGAAGTGCCTAAGTTTGCTATCATTGGTCAGCCCAATGTAGGTAAATCATCTTTGTTAAATGCATTAATTGGTCAGGAGCGTACTATTGTAAGCGATATAGCCGGCACCACTCGCGACACCATCCATACACACTACAACCTTTTTCAAAAGGAGTTTGTGTTAATTGATACAGCCGGTATTCGCCGTAAAAATAAAGTACACGAAGATTTGGAGTTTTACTCCGTAATCCGTGCCATTAAAGCTGTAGACGAAGCCGATGTTTGTATGCTGCTTTTAGATGCTGAAAAAGGCATTACTGCGCAGGATTTAAATATTTACAGCCTGGCTGCCCGTAAAGGCAAAGGCCTGGTGGTATTGGTAAACAAATGGGATCTGGTACAAAATAAAGAAACCAACTCAGCCCGCGATTACGAAAATACGCTGAAGAAAAAATTAGCACCCTTTAACGATGTACCCATTTTATTTATTTCGGCCTTAGAAAAAACCCGCATTTTTAAAGCTATTGAAACAGCTTTAGAAGTGGTTGATAATCGTCGCCGCAGGGTATCAACATCTAAGTTAAACGAGGTAATGTTACGTGCCGTAGAAAGTTATCATGCACCTGTAGTACGTGGTCATGCCATTAAAATTAAGTTTGTAACACAAATACCAACAGCGGTTCCTTCGTTTGCATTCTTCTGTAATTTCCCCGATGATGTTAAACAGCCGTACAAAAACTATTTGGAAAATCAGCTACGTCAAAACTTTGATTTAAGCGGTGTTCCCATCCGTCTGTTTTTCCGTAAAAAGTAATATTTGAAATAAAACCTATACGCAGCCCTCGGTTATTTTTTAATCGGGGGCTGTCAGTCCCCACAGTATTGTGGGGATAACTCCGGTCAGCAGCAGTACCCGCTTTCCGCTACAAGTCCTCGGTCCTCCTGCGTCGGCCCTGTGGGCTTTTCGCTACAATCGGGCAGCCCTTCATCATTTACTTATTCAGCATCATTTTTTTGTCATCTAATTGTTTACACTTACATTTTAATAAGTAAATGTTGTAAATTGTATCCATAAACACCCTCTATACCTCATACACTGCTAACCAAAACTTAAGCTATGAGGCTAATTTTATTATTGTTATTTGTAATTAACACCAGTATTTCATTTTCACAAATTTATTGGGACGGCGAGGCCGGTGATGGTCAATGGAGTAGTGCTACAAACTGGGTGGGTAATGTAGTGCCTGTAGCCACAGATAATGTAGTCCTTGACAACAGTTATGTTACTGGCACATATGCTGTATTATTACCCGCCGGAGTTATTACTACTACAGTTAATACCTTGACCATAACACCAGCTACAGGACAAAACATAACCTTAACTTTACCAAATACGAATACAGCTGCAACGGGGTTAGCTATTACAGCTTCTGGGGATGCTTTTGTATTAAACAGCGGGGGAATATTTAGAAACATGACTGGTGCTACAAGTGGCGGTACAACAGTTAATGTAAGTGGTAGTTTGCGTATTAATAATGGGGGACATTATGTTCATGGTACACTTCGGGCACATACAGGAATTTTAAACCAGTTATCGACTGTCAGCGGAACTGAACTAGGTGTATTTGAGTTTGATTTTGCAGGTGCGGGAACTATTTCGCTTTCCGGTAGAACCTTTGGCACATTAATGCTTTCGGGTACTGCAGCTTTGCCCGTTGCTAGAGTCTATACCGCATCAGGAGCTAATCCTGTAAACGTAAGAGGAGATTTAATAATAAATACTAATACTACACTTGGCATTTCATTTACAGATATTGGCACTCTTACCATTAATCGAAATCTTAATGTTGCCTCAGGGGGAAGCTTCAATCTTCAAACATCTACAAATCATAATATTGTTAATGTAAATGGAAACGTTAATGTTTCCGGAATTCTTACTAAAGGTGTTAGTACGGGTACACCAACATTAGTTTTTACAGGTAATCAACCTCAAAACTTTTCTGTAACAGGTGTTATTAGTAATCAGGTTATTGTTAATATAGATAAGTCTGATAATCATGTTACACTTACAAGTCCTGTAATTATTCCATTTGAGCTACATCTGAATAGTGGAAACATTATTAGCAGCACAGCCAACCTACTTACCATTAATAACGGAGCTAATGCTTATAACTTCTCTTCATCAAGTTTTGTAGCCGGCCCCATGAAAAAAATCGGGAATAACGCTTTTATTTTTCCGGTAGGTAAAGGAGAAATTCTATCTCCTATTCATATACCTGGCGGCGGAACGGTTACGGATGAATTTACCGCCGAGTACCATCGTATAAACCCTGATAATACTATTAGCAATATTTTCGAGCCATCCATTAACCATATTAGTTATGTGGAACACTGGACATTGGATATGCCGACTTCTACGGCTCCACGTGCTAATGTAACACTTCAGGTAAATGAGTTTAGTTTTGCTAGGAATAGTGCCACACTTTTAGTAGCACAAAATGATGAAATTGGTAATATATGGCAAAATAGAGGTTATGCTGGTGGGGTACTTTCTACTCTGGGCAGTGGTTATGTAACAGGCACCTATTCCAGTAGTGCCACTTCACTAGCAAGTTCTCCTTTAGACAGGGGGCGTTACTTTACATTGGCCACTACAGACGTATTTGCCATGAACCCTTTACCGGTTAAATTAATAAGTTTTACAGCTAAGAAAAATAGCCAAGATGCCGTACAATTAAGCTGGCGTTTGGCCGAACAGTTGAAAAATAACAAAATGGTATCGCTACAAAAGGCCACTAAACCTAATGGGCCGTTTGTTACCATTACCCAAAAAAACATGGAAAATGATGTATATGCCACTTATTTGGATGAAGGCGTAACGCAAACTGCTTATTATCGTCTGGCCTTTAAAAATGAGGATGGCTCCACTGTTTATAGCAATACCCTTACGGTGGGGGCAACACAGCCTTTAGAAATAGTGAAAGTATATCCAACTTTAAATCCTGTTAATTATGTATTTATTGCCAGCCATGCAACAACGGATATGCAAATAACCTGGACAATTTATAACATGACGGGCAGTGCCATAGTAACAAGTAAGGAAAATTTGGTGAAGGGTATTAATCAATCACAGTTACGGGTGGATGGCTTGCCGAAAGGGGTATATGTATTGAAAGGCGTAACAAGTGCAGGTAATGCGCTAACATATAAGATTGTAAAATAAGGTTGTTGCACATGCAAATTACCGCAATTTCAGTTTGGTACGTTATTTGAATTATAAGAGTTTGTACTTACCTACGCTAAAATTTGTTAGTAAAAAGTCTTATATTTTACATAAATACCAAATTTGATGACATAAATCAACTCAAATAAGGGTTTATGGCACCGATTTTGCGTTTTTTTGCATGGAACACGCCCCGTTTTTAGAATAGTAGTTCTATGCAAATCCCGTTTCCTCAATATCGTTTGAAACAAACCGAAAAATATCTTAAGTAAAGCTTTTTGTATTCATTATCCCTGAACAACATTTTCTTAAGTATGTATGTGAAACACCAAACTAGGTTAAGGGCTCAGTCTTGAGCCTTTTTTTGTGTTCATAAAGGCCCCGAATTTTAATGTTTGGCAATGTTATACTGATGAAGGGCTGCGCTGCTTAGGCGGAAATACTTTGCGGCAGCCGGGCCTGGTGGGGTGGCTGGCAAAGATTGGAGCCGGGCGGCGAACTGCTGCTGACCGGAGTTACAAAAGCTGACAGCCCCAAACAAGTTTCGCCCCAGTTTCTACCGCCAATAATTTGGGTGGTTTAGAATGCCGACAGGGTTGAAAAGAGTTTTGTAAGCAGGGTAGGGAAGCTCACAATGTTGGGCTAAAAGGGTAAATTTGCAGGCATTTGGTTCAAAACACAAATATTTTTTAAAAAAGTTCATTTATTTTTTGCCCTTTAATAACTAACCCCTTACCTTTGCACTCCCAAAAAGAAAAGCGGGTTCATACACATGTCACAGCGAATTAGAATAAAATTACAGTCTTACGATCATAACTTAGTTGATAAATCAGCAGAGAAAATCGTAAAAACAGTACGCAGTACAGGGGCAGTAGTAACAGGACCAATTCCGTTGCCTACTCGTAAGAAAATTTTTACTGTGTTACGTTCACCTCACGTTAACAAAAAAAGCCGTGAGCAGTTTCAATTAGCTACCCATAAGCGCTTATTGGATATTTATACTTCTTCTTCACGTACAGTTGATGCTTTAAGTAAGTTAGACTTACCAAGCGGTGTTGAAGTTGAAATTAAAGCATAACATGCGTTAATCGCAAGCTTTAGGGAAAACTTAGTTCTTTTTAAAAAATTAAATTTTTACCATCTCTCAAATCACGCTTAGGCGAGGCCAAAAGAGCTCTGGAATATTACATAAAACAAGCCGTTCAGGGTTTGTTTACTACCGGTACTTCCCCATAAAGGAAAAGGTCGGTAGCAAACGGGGATTGAAGCATCCTGATTGTATGTCCCACATACTATTAGATAATGATGTTGTCCCAATAATCCTGTAAGGCATAAATTTGAACATAACCATGATAGGTATTATTGGGAAAAAAATTGGGATGACGAGCATCTTTGATCCTTCAGGCAAACAAACAGCCTGCACGATTATCGAGGTTACTCCTAACGTAGTTACACAAGTAAAAACTACAGAAACAGACGGCTATAACGCCTTACAAATTTCTTTCGGCGAGAAAAAAGAAAAACGTGCCACTAAAGCCGAAAAAAATCACTTCGCAAAAGCTAGTACAGCTCCAAAGAAATTCTCTAAAGAATTCCGTAATTATTCTCTTGAAAAAAATATTGGTGAATCAATAACTGTTGACATTTTCTCAGAAGGTGAAAAAGTTGAAGTTGTTGGTACCACAAAAGGTAAAGGTTTCCAAGGTGTTGTAAAACGCCATGGTTTCTCTGGTGTGGGTCAACAATCGCATGGTCAGCACGACCGTCAAAGAGCACCAGGTTCTCTTGGTAACTCATCTGACGCTAGCCGTGTAATGAAAGGTATGCGTATGGCCGGCCGTGATGGTGGTGATCGTGTAAAAATGAAAGGATTGAAAGTAGTAAAAGTATTTGCTGAGAAAAATTACATCCTTATCAGCGGTTCAATTCCAGGTCACAACGGTTCTATCGTTCTTATTCAAAAATAAGCACAGCCTTTTGTAAAGGTGTAAACCCAACAACAACAGTTAGCCTTGGGCTACTAAAAAAACAAGAAAATGAAAGTTGAAGTATTAAATAGTAAAGGTGCCAGTACAGGTCGCTCGGTAGAACTTCCAGAAGAAATTTTTGGAATTGAGCCAAACAATCACGTAATGTACTTGGCCGTTAAACAATATTTGGCAGCACAACGTCAGGGTACACATAAAGTAAAAACCCGTGCCGAAGTACAAGGTGCCAGCCGCAAATTACACAAACAAAAAGGTACCGGTGGTAGCCGTAAAGGTAACATTCGTAACCCTTTATACAAAGGTGGTGGTACTGTATTTGGACCAAAACCTCACGCTTACGACATTAAGTTAAATCGTAATGTGAAGGCTTTGGCTAAATTCTCTGCACTTTCTTACAAAGTAAAAGAGAGCAACCTTTTAGTTGTTGAAGATTTTAAATTAGAGCAACCTCAAACAAAAGAGTTTGCAGCTATTTTAAAAAACTTAAAAGCTGACAACAAAAAAGTATTGTTTCTAACTGCTGATGCAAACGAAAACAATGACAACCTTTTCCTTTCTTACAGAAACATACCAAACGTATTGGGATACACTTTCAACAATATGAACACGTATGATATTGTAAACTCAAGCTTGGTTGTAGTAACAGAAGCTGCCGTTAACCAGATTAACGAAGACCTGAAAGAGGCGTAAGCATAGAAGGGTAGGAGCAAACACAAATTTTGATTTTTAAAAATTAAGGAAGATGAAACTTTCTGAAGTATTAATAAAACCGGTTTTAACAGAGAAAGCAAATGCACAGCAAGATAAATTGCGTCGCTATACTTTCAAAGTGGCAAAAAATGCTAACAAACTGGAAATAAAAAAAGCCGTTGAAGCTTTTTACGGTGTAAACGTAATTAATGTAAACACTGTAGTTTCTCCTGCAAAAAATAAAACCCGTTTCACAAAAGCTGGTTTTATTTCTGGTCGTAAGCCTTCATTTAAAAAAGCTTATGTTACTGTTGCAGAAAACGAAACAATTGACTTATACGCTAACGTATAATTGTAAGCGTTAAGTAAGCAAACAATTTGTAAACAGAATGGTAGATCAACTACCGCAAAAGTTGAAACGCCTAATAACCAAAAAGGCAAAAAAAGTATAAAATGGCATTAAGAAAATTTAAACCGGTTACAGCAGGTACACGTTGGAGAATAGGTAACGCTTATGCTGAAGTAACCACTAATGTTCCAGAGAAATCCTTAGTAGAACCTAAGCAAAGAACTGGTGGCCGTACATCTTCTGGTCGTTTAGCAATGCGTTACAGAGGCGGTGGACATAAAAAGAAATACCGTATAGTTGACTTTAAGCGTGATAAAAAAGATATGCCTGCAACAGTTGTATCTATCGAGTACGATCCAAACCGTACAGCATTCATCGCTTTAGTTACTTATACCGATGGTGAAAAACGTTACATCATTGCCCCACAAGGTTTAGCAGTAGGTGCAACCGTAATTAGCGGTGACAATGTAGCTCCAGAAATTGGTAACGCATTGGTAATGAGAAACATACCATTAGGTACTAACATTCACAATATTGAAATGCAGCCTGGTCAGGGTGGTAAATTGGCTCGTAGCGCCGGTTCATCAGCTCAGTTAACCAATAAAGAAGAAAAATACGCTGTATTAAAAATGCCTTCTGGCGAGTTAAGAAAAGTATTAGTTACCGGATATGCAACTGTAGGTGTGGTAAGCAATAGCGATCACAGTTTACAAAGCATGGGTAAAGCTGGTCGTAACCGTTGGAAAGGTATTAAACCAAGAACCAGAGGTGTAGCGATGAACCCTGTAGATCACCCGATGGGTGGTGGTGAAGGTAGAGCTTCCGGAGGTCAACCTCGCAGCAGAACCGGTCAGTACTCAAGAGGTTTAAAAACTCGTACTAAAGGTAAAGGAAGCGATAAGCTAATCATTCAAAGAAAGAATGGTAAAAAATTAGCTAAATAAAATTTGTTTACCGGCTGTAGAAACTTTGGTCATCGTCCCTTGCGACGCTCCGTTCAACAGCAGTACAAATGGCAACAAAAGTACTAACATCAAAATTTGAACAAGTTCAAATTTTCAAACAGATAAAATAAGATATGGCACGTTCGATTAAAAAAGGTCCTTACATAGCTGCTCACCTTGAAAAAAAGGTATTTGCTGTAAATGAAGGTAAAGCCAAAAAAGGTGTAATTAAAACCTGGAGCCGTAGATCAACTATCTCTCCTGATTTTGTAGGACACACTTTTGCTGTGCATAACGGTAACAAATTTATACCGGTATATGTAACAGAGTTTATGGTAGGCCACAAACTTGGTGAGTTTGCTCCAACCAGAAACTTCAAAGGTCACTCTAAGAAAGACTAATTTTTAAAAGTTGTACGAAGAGTAATCTTCGGTTAACAGATAAACTAAAGAAGGTAAAATATTAACCGGTACACAACCGAAAAATGTTTGACCATAAACATAGTAAAAATGGAAGCAGTAGCTAAATTAAAAAATTACCCAACGTCGCCTCGTAAGATGCGTTTGCTTGCTGATCTTATTCGTGGTCAGAAAGTAGAAAAAGTATTGGCGGAATTGGAGCACAACGCTAAACACCCGGCAGTGCCTTTACGTAAACTGGTTTTAAGTGCTATCAGCAACTGGAAACAAAAGAACGAAGGTGGCGACGAAGGACAACTTTACGTTAAAACCATTTTTGTTGATGGTGGCAGAACTTTAAAGCGCATGCGTCCGGCACCTCAGGGTCGTGGATACCGCGTAAGAAAAAGAAGCAACCACGTAACTGTAATAGTTGACGCTAAGTAATTAAGTAAAAATTTGGAAGTGTTAGTTAGCAAATGAGTAACACATCCGGATGATTTAAATAAAAGATTATAGGCAGTTTGAATCCATTTTCAAACGCTCAAATTATCACATTGTCAAAATAAAAACATGGGTCAGAAAGCAAATCCGATTGGTAACAGGTTAGGCATCATCCGTGGATGGGAATCTAACTGGTATGGCAGCAAAAAAGATTATGCCGGCAAATTGATTGAGGACCATAAAATCAGGACTTACCTGAATGCACGTATCAATAAAGGCGGTATTTCTAAAATTGTTATTGAGCGTACGCTTGGTAAACTAATTGTTACCATCCACACATCTAAGCCTGGTATTATCATTGGTAAAGGCGGTGGAGAAGTAGATCGTATTAAAGAGGAGTTGAAAAAGCTTACAGGCAAAGATGATGTACAAATAAACATTCTGGAAATTCGTCGTCCTGAATTGGATGCGATGATTGTAGGTGATACTATTGCCCGCCAGATTGAAAACCGTATCAACTTTAAAAGAGCTACTAAAATGGCTATTGCTTCTGCATTACGTATGGGTGCCGAAGGAATTAAAGTTAAATTAAGCGGTCGTTTAGGTGGCGCAGAGATTGCCCGTAGCGAAGAATTTAAACAAGGACGTGTACCTTTGCACACTTTCCGTATGGATATTGATTATGCCAACGTATTTGCACAAACTGTGTATGGTAAAATTGGTATTAAAGTATGGATTTGTAAAGGTGAGGTTTTAGCCAAACGTGACCTCAACCCTAACATTATTGCCGGCGGCAAAAACGAAGGTGGCAATAACACCGGTGGCGAAAGAAGAGGTGGTGGTGATAGAAGAGATGACAGAAGAGGTGATAGAAGAGGCGGTGGTGGCCGTGGCGAAAGAAAATAATTAATTAGCTAATTAGTCAATGTGATGATTTGCTGATGAGATAGCAATTTACACATTAGCAGATTATAACATTATCAAATAGAATTAAGATGTTACAACCGAAAAGAACGAAACATAGGAAAGTGCAGAAAGGCCGCATGAAGGGTAATTCAAAAAGAGGTACAACCATTTCTTTTGGATCCTATGCTTTGAAGGCACTTGATGATCATTGGATTACTGATCGTCAGATTGAAGCTGCTCGTCAGGCGCTTACCCGTGAAATGAAAAGAGAGGGTAATGTGTGGATTCGCATTTTCCCTGACAAGCCAATTACTGCAAAACCTGCTGAGGTTCGTATGGGTAAAGGTAAAGGTAACTTGGAGTACTGGGCTGCCGTGGTACAACCAGGACGTATTATATTTGAAATAGATGGTGTTGACGAGAAAGTTGCACGTGCCGCTTTGGGCCTTGCTTCTGGTAAGTTACCTATCAAAACCAAATTTATTATGCGTCGTGATTTGATGACTGCATAATAATTCGATAAGAAGATGTGCAGTTGATTTTTTCAAAAACACGTTTTCTCAGTCTCTAACTTTCAAATAAATAAAGATGTCAAAAAAAGTAGATTTCAATAAAAGTATCCAGGGTTTGAACCTTGCTGATTTGCAAGCACGCCTGGAGGAAGATAAACTTCGTTTGAAGAAATTGGAGTTTGCACATGCTATATCTCCATTGGAAAATCCAATGAGCATTCGTAGCCTGCGTAAAGACGTTGCACGTATTCAAACTGCAGTGAAACAAAAACAAGCTGAAGCTTAAGATAATATTCAAATTAGATAAAGATGTCTGAAAGAAATTTAAGAAAAACGAGAATTGGTGTTGTTACCAGCAATAAAATGACTAAAACCATTACGGTTGCAGTTGAGCGTAAAGTAAAACACCCTCTCTACGGTAAGTTCCTTAAAAAAACTACCAAATTTCATGCGCATGACGAAAAAGACGAATGCAGCATTGGTGATGTAGTTAAAATCATGGAAACTCGTCCGCTAAGTAAAACTAAGCGTTGGAGACTAGTGGAAGTGGTAGAAAAAGTTAAATAAGATAAGGGTACTGCGTAGTCAGTATTAAGTAAAATAGTTTTATAATATTTTAAGTACTAAGTACTAAAAGCGAAGTACTCTATTAAAAATCTAACAAGATGATACAGCAAGAAAGCCGGTTAAACGTAGCCGATAATAGTGGCGCAAAAGAGGTGTTGTGTATCCGTGTTTTGGGTAATAGCGGTCAGCGTTATGCCAGAATTGGTGATAAAATTGTGGTTACTGTTAAGGATGCTATACCAGCCGGTGGTATTAAAAAAGGTACCGTAGCAAAAGCGGTAATTGTACGCACAACTAACAAACTGCGTCGTAAGGATGGTTCTTACATTCGTTTTGACGACAATGCGGTTGTTATATTAAACGCATCGGACGAGCCAAGAGGCACACGTATTTTTGGGCCAGTTGCCCGTGAATTGCGTGATAAAGGATACATGAAAATTGTATCGTTAGCACCGGAAGTACTTTAAGCATTGCAAAAGGTTTTTTACCTTTGTACGATGCTGATAAGCGAACGGAACGATGAACGGAGCGTCGCAAGCAAAGTTGAACAGAATTACCTTAGCTGGTAAACTAAATAAAAATATCTCATAAAGAGAAAACAAGTAAAATGAGCAACAGATTTAAACCTAAATACAACATCAAGAAGGGTGATTTGGTAATTGTTATTACCGGAGCAGCTAAACCCAGAAAAGATGATAACGGTAAGCTAGAGTATAAACCTCGTGTAGTTAAAGAGGTACTGGTTGATGCCGGTAAAGTAATTGTTGAAGGTGTTAATGTAGTGTCTAAACACACTAAACCTTCGGCACAAAACACACAAGGTGGCATTGTTAAAAAGGAAATGCCTATACAAATTAGCAACGTTATGTTGTGGGATGCTAAAGCTAAGGCACCTACAAAGGTTAAACGTGTACGTGAAGAAGGTAAGAAAACTGTGCGTGTGTCAAAGAAATCAGGAGAAACTATATAATCTCTTAGCAGTATTAAAAGCATTAGAAAATGAGTACTACAAAATATACCCCAAGATTGTCGGACAAATACACTAAAGAAGTGGTTCCGGCTTTAGTTAAGAAGTTTGCTTACAAATCAGTAATGCAGGCTCCACGTTTGGAAAAAATTTGCCTGAACCGTGGTGTTAACGGTGCTGTGGGTGATAAGAAATTGGTAGACATTGCTATTGATGAGTTAACAACTATAACTGGTCAAAAAGCAGTAGCAACAATATCTAAAAAAGATATTTCGAACTTTAAGTTGCGTAAGCACATGCCTATTGGGGCTCGTGTAACTTTACGTGGCGATAAAATGTACGAATTTTTAGATCGTTTAATTGCTGTGTCGTTACCTCGTGTACGTGACTTTAAAGGCATTAACGAAAAAGCTTTTGACGGCCGTGGTAATTATACCTTGGGTGTTACTGAGCAAATTATTTTCCCTGAAATTGATATTGATAAGGTAAATAAAATTACTGGTTTGGATATCACTTTTGTAACTAACGCAGGTACTGATGAAGAAGCGTATGAGTTATTGAAAGAATTGGGAATGCCGTTTAAAAACGCTAAGAAAGAAACTACTAATTAAGTAAAGGTATTTGGTTAAGCAGCAGTTGCTGAACTAACCAGGTTTTAAAATAAAATAATAATATGGCAAAAACTTCGGTATCAGCCCGTCAACGCAAAAGGGAAAAACTGGTAGAGCAGTATGCAGCTAAAAGAGAAGAGCTTAAAAAAGCAGGTGATTGGTCAGCTTTGGACGCACTTCCTAAGAACTCATCTAAAGTACGTTTAAAAAACCGTTGTGGTATAACCGGTCGTCCGAAAGGTTATGTACGTTACTTTGGTATTTCAAGGGTTGCTTTGCGCGACATGGCACTAAATGGTAAAATACCAGGTGTTAAAAAAGCAAGCTGGTAGTAACAAAAGTTGGTTGGTTACTTTTTTATAAAGTGGCTAACAAACAGAAACAATTTACAAATAACAATTCACAATTTACTTAAAGATGGTAACTGATCCTATAGCAGACTTCCTGACCAGAATTAGGAATGCACAAATGGCGGGGCACCGTATTGTAGAAATACCTGCTTCTAACCTTAAAAAGCGCATGACTGAAATTTTATACAATCAGGGCTATATTCTGAAATATAAATTTGAAGACGATAACAAGCAAGGCCTTATTAAAATAGCTTTGAAATACGATGCTGTTAACAAACAGCCGGCTATTCAAAGTTTAGAAAGAGTAAGCCGTCCGGGTTTGCGTCAATACGCTTCACCGGCTGAATTCAGACGTGTTAAAAACGGTTTGGGTCTGGCTATTATTTCTACTTCTAAAGGTGTAATGACCGATAAAGAAGCGAAAGTTCAAAATGTAGGTGGCGAAGTTCTTTGCTACATATATTAATAAACTATCGGGCATGATGACAATGGCTGCCTGATAAAATAAATGTTTAAGCGATAATATAAGTTCTCTATACGGAAACTGACCACGTTAAACATACCTTGTCAAAATTTCTTAAAAATATTAATACTGAATTATGTCTCGTATAGGTAAAAAACCCGTTGTTGTTCCTGCCGGTGTAACTGTTACAGTTGGTAAAGACAATGTTGTTACTGTTAAAGGTCCTAAAGGTGAATTGAAAGAAGCAATTGACCGTGATATTACTGTAGAAGTAAAAGACGGAGAAGTTACTTTCGCTCGTCCTACTGACCAAATTAGACACCGTGCTTTACATGGTTTATATCGTGCACTTATTGCTAACCTTGTAAAAGGGGTTACTGATGGTTACGAGCGTAAACTTGAATTAATTGGTGTAGGTTTTAAAGCTACTAACCAAGGTAATTTGTTAGATCTTGCTTTAGGTTACTCTCACAACTTTATTATTGAAGTGCCTAAAGAGTTAACTGTTGCAACGCAACAAGAAAAAGGTCAAAACCCTATTATTACTTTAAACGGTATTGACAAACAATTAATTGGACAAGTTGCTGCTAAATTACGCAGTTTACGTAAGCCTGAGCCGTACAAAGGAAAAGGTGTTCGTTATATGGGTGAAGTGGTACGTAAGAAAGCTGGTAAATCTGCTGGTAAATAATATAAGCAGGCTTGTTAAGCTGTAGGTACAAATAATATTGAATAAAGTCCTGGCAGAATCAGGATATTAAATAAAAGAAGATGTCAAACGTAAAATCTCTTAGAAGGCAAAAAATCCGCTACAGTATTCGTCAGAAGATTAGTGGAACATCAGAAACGCCAAGATTGGCAATTTTTAGAAGTAACACTGAGATATATGCACAGTTAATTGATGACACAAACGGTGTTACCATTGCTGCAGCATCATCAAAAGACAAGGATATTAAAGCACAAGCAGGTACTAAAACTGAAAAAAGTAAGTTAGTAGGTGCTGCGGTAGCCAGAAAAGGCAGTGAGTTAGGAATAAAAGCTGTTGTATTTGATCGTGGTGGTAATTTATACCATGGCCGTGTTAAAGCAGTAGCCGAAGGTGCAAGAGAGGGTGGTTTACAATTCTAATTTTCAACAACGCAAGTTTCAAAACTGAAATAATGTCAAAAGCAAATTTAAACAAAGTAAAAGCAGGTGACCTTGAATTAAAAGACAAAGTAGTTTCAATTAACCGTGTGGTTAAAACTACCAAAGGTGGTCGTGCTTTTAGCTTTTCTGCACTAGTTGTGGTTGGTAACGAGGCAGGTGTAGTAGGTCATGGCTTAGGTAAAGCTAAAGAGGTTCAAGAAGCTATTACAAAAGGTATTGAAGACGCTAAGAAAAACCTGATTAAAGTTCCGGTAATGAAAGGTACTATCCCTCATGACCAATGGGCTAAAGAAGGTGCTGCTAAAGTATTAATTAAACCTGCTGCTGCTGGTACAGGTGTAATTGCCGGAGGTAGCATGCGTGCTGTTTTAGAAAGCGCTGGTGTTACTGACGTATTAGCAAAATCTCTTGGTTCGGCTAACCCACACAACGTGGTAAAAGCAACTTTTAAAGCTTTAGCTTTATTACGTGAGCCAGTTAGCATAGCTAAAACCAGAACTTTAGGATTAAAGAAAGTATTTAACGGATAAATGTTGATTGTTGATCGTTATTAGTTAATCGAATGTTTGACCAATAACTATTAACCTTTAACTATTAACTTATACATATCATGAAAAAGATAAAAATTACGTTAGTTAAAAGCCCTATTGACCGCCCTGAGCGTCAAAAGCTTACTTTAAAAGCTTTAGGACTTAACAAAACCAACTCTGTTAAAGAAGTTGAAGCTACTCCTCAGGTTTTAGGCATGGTGCGTAAAGTAGAGCACCTGGTTAAGGTTGAAGAAGCTTAATTAAAATAAAATAGTAAGGTTTGCAATGTTTTCGTAACATTGCAAACTTTTTCGTTCATATAAGCGAGCTCCAACTGCTTTTGGAGCGCTAAGTAAAAAATAAAAGCAATACAATGAAACTACATGAATTAAGACCTGCAAAAGGCGCAACTCACAAAGAAAAAAGAATTGGTCGTGGTGAAGCATCAGGACATGGTGGTACTTCTACAAAAGGTACAAAAGGTGCTCAGGCCCGTACTGGTTACAAACGTAAATTAGGTCACGAAGGTGGTCAAATGCCGCTTCAACGTCGTGTACCAAAAAGAGGTTTCAAAAACCCACACCGTGTTGAATACAAAGTAATAAATGTTGGTCAGTTAGATCAATATGCTGAAAAATATGGTTTTACCGAGTTTTCTTTAGAAAACTTATACATCAACAACTTAATTGGTCAAAACGACAAATTGAAGTTGTTAGGTAACGGTGAATTAAAAGGTAAGTTTACTGTAAAAGTAAACGCAGCCAGCGCTAAAGCTATCAGTATTATTGAAGCGGCAGGCGGTTCAGTAGAAATTGTTAAGTAATTTTCACTAATTTGCATCGACGCACATAGTGCGTCTTTTGCTTTTTTGGCCTTAAAAAACTGATTACATTTCGTGAAAAAGTTCATCCAGACACTTAAGAATATTTGGAGCATAGAAGAGTTAAGAAAGAAAATTCTTTTCACTTTAATGCTTATCGTTATTTATCGTATTGGTTCGCATATAGTATTACCAGGTATCAATCCTATTGTTTTAGAAGAGTTGAATAAAAACAACGCTAGCAATGGTATTCTTGACCTGATTAATACATTTGCCGGTGGTGCCTTTAACATGGCATCAATCTTTGCATTAGGTATCATGCCTTACATTTCTGCCTCTATCTTTATGCAGTTAATGACGGTATTAGTACCCACTTTCCAAAAAATGCAAAAAGACGGTGAAAGTGGTCGTAAAAAAATCAACCAGTACACTCGTTATTTAACTGTAGCCGTTACTATTGTACAAGCCTTTGCTTACGTAAGTTACTTACGTCAAACATCTGGTCCGGCAATTATGGAAAACTACGGAACAGCCTTCTTCACTATTTCTACTATCCTTACACTTACTGCAGGTACAATGTTAGTAATGTGGATGGGTGAAAAAATTACTGATAAAGGTTTAGGCAACGGTACTTCTCTTATTATCATGGTAGGTATCTTAGCTCGTCTTCCCCAATCGTTTTTTCAAGAGCTTACCAGCCGTTCAGTACGTGCGGGTGATATCTTGATCTTCATTGTTGAGATAGCGGTGTTAATTGCCATTATTTTAGGATGTATATTGTTAGTGCAAGGTGTACGAAAAGTGCCTGTTAACTATGCCAAACAACTTACCGGTAACAAACAATTTGGTGGAGCCCGTCAGTTTTTACCTTTAAAAGTTAATGGCGCAGGTGTAATGCCTATCATCTTTGCTCAGGCAATTATGTTCTTACCAACTTTGTTTACTTTAGGTAGTACATCTTCAATTGGTAAAGCATTTACCGATCATAAGAATATCTGGTACATGGTTATTTACTCGGTAGTTGTAATCGGATTTACTTTCCTTTACACTGCTTTAATATTCAACCCACGTCAGATATCTGATAACCTTAAGCAAAACAATGGGTTTGTACCGGGTGTAGCACCAGGTCAGCCAACTGCCGATTATATTGGTACCATCATGGATAGAATTACTTTACCCGGTGCTATTTTATTAGCCTTGTTAGGTATTCTTCCTGGTATTATCGAGCTTATCTTCGGTATGCAGCAAGGTTTCTCTACCTTCTTTGGTGGTACATCTTTACTTATCATGGTAGGTGTAATTTTAGATACATTGCAGCAAATTGAAACACAGTTGTTAATGCGTCAATACGATGGCTTAATGAAAAGCGGTCGTGTACAAGGACGTCAAACAACATCTGCTGTACAGATTTAAGAACTATTTTACAAGTCATTATAAAGCCGGTAATTAATTACCGGCTTTTTTTTACGATATTTGCGTATGATTTTTTTGAAAAACAAAGAAGAGATTGAAGAGATGCGAAAAAGCGCATTGTTAGTAAGTGCTACACTTACCGAATTGGCTAAAATATTAAAGCCGGGCATCACCACTTTATCGCTTGATAAAATGGCTGCTGAATTTTTGGCCGATCACAAGGCCACCCCATCATTTTTAAATTTCCACGGTTACCCGTTTAATACATGCATGTCCGTTAACGATGTGGTGGTACATGGTTTCCCTAATAAAATAGAACTAAAAGAAGGCGATATTATTTCCATTGATATTGGCGCTTACCTGAACGGCTGGCATGGCGATCATGCTTACACATTCGCCATTGGCGATCCCGGCGAAGCTACCATACAATTAATTGAAGCTACTAAAGCCTCTTTGTACGCAGGCATTGAAAAAGCCGTTGCAGGCAATCGTGTTGGCGATATTGCTTTTGCTATACAAGATGCTACCGAAAGAAAATATGGTTATGGCGTTGTGCGTGAGTTGGTAGGTCATGGTTTAGGTCGTAGTATGCACGAAGATCCGCAGGTGCCTAATTACGGGAAACGTGGCTCGGGCACTAAGCTAAAAGCCGGTATGGTACTGGCCATTGAACCAATGATTAACATGGGTAAAAAAGAAGTGTACACCGAAGAAGACGGTTGGACTATTCGCACCAAAGACGGCAAACCTTCTGTGCATTTCGAGCATGATGTATGCGTTGGTACCAATAAGGCCGACATACTTTCCAACTATGCGCCAATAGAAGAAGCCGAAGCAAATAACCCTAACTTATTTACGGTTCGTAAAAAAGTAGCGGTCGTTTAATTTTTTGTTGACCAGCTGCAGTAACACAGATGATCGTCCCTTGCGTCGCACTCTTGTACTGCAGTAATACTATTGAACAAGGTTAATAGTTCATTGTTAATGGTTAATAGTTTATCAATTGTGAAGTAGACCTATAAGGTTTTTAAAACCTTATAGGTCTTAACATTTAAAGAAAGCAATCTCGCATCTGACATCTCAATTCTCAAATCTCAACTCTATTCTCTCTTGAAACCAAAAACAACTATCATAATCGGCGGTGGCGCAGCAGGTTTTTTTTGTGCTGTTAATCTTGCCCGGTTAAGGCCGGATATGAAGGTTGTTATCCTCGAAAAAACAAGTAAGCTATTATCCAAGGTAAAAATAAGTGGTGGTGGCAGGTGTAATGTAACCCACGCTTGTTTTGAAGTAGGAGAAATGAGTAATCGTTATCCTCGTGGAAAAAACTTTGTAAAGAAAATCTTCCATCAGTTTTTTACTACCGATACTATTGCCTGGTTTAAAGAAAGAGGTGTGGCAATTAAAGCCGAGAAAGACGGACGCATGTTTCCTGTAACCGATTCATCGCAAACCATTATTGATTGTTTATTAAAAGAAGCCAATAAATACCGTGTTGATATTAGAATGAGTATAGATGTTACGCATGTTGAACAACAAGGCGAACAAGTTATTTGTACAACCCGTAATGGCGAAAAAATTACAGCAGATTATATTTGTGTGGCTGCCGGTGGTTATCCAAAATCTACCATGTTTGATTGGTTAGTACAAACAGGACATACTATTGCAAACCCGGTACCATCGCTGTTTACGTTTAATATACCCAAACACCCAATAACCCAATTAATGGGTGTAAGTGTACCGGATGTAAAAGTTAAAATTGCCGGTACAAAATTGGAACAACAAGGCCCGGTATTAATAACACATTGGGGGTTAAGTGGCCCGGCTGTTTTAAAACTAAGTGCATGGGGCGCCAGAGAATTACATGATAAAAACTGGCAGTACGAAGTAAGCATTAACTGGTTACCTGCTTATAAAGAACCTGAGTTAAGAACGGTATTACTAAATATAAAAGAAGACCATAAACTGCAAAAAGTAACCGGAAAAAATGCATTTGAATTGCCTAACAGATTATGGGATTTTTTTGTTGTGCAATCGGGTATTAATCAGGATATGAAATGGGCCGATGTACCACTTAAATTGTTAAACAAGCTGATTGTTATTTTAAATAACTACACCATGCAGGTAAGTGGCAAAACAACTTATAAAGAAGAATTTGTTACAGCAGGCGGTATAAATATTAATGAGGTGGATGCTAATACAATGATGAGTAAAATAATACCCAATTTATATTTTGCCGGTGAAATTACCGATGTGGATGGCATTACCGGCGGTTATAATTTTCAATATGCGTGGACAACAGGATGGATTGCAGCCAATAGTATAGCTGCTAAATAGCTTTTTTATATTCTTTCTTGCTGATTTTTCTATCATTACCGTACTAATTTATACCATCCGAGTTTACTAGGCTACAAGCGGCAGAAATCGTTAAAACGATTTTTATATCTCTCTATTTTTCATAGCCCACGGTTTAAACCGTGGGCTATGAAATTGAAATAATATTATTAATGGTTTTAACCATTTACCTTAATAAAAAACACCTTATGTAATATAAACAACGGTAAATGTTAAGTACGGTTTATGTTGTTGTTACTTACAAGTATATAAACAAGTTGCTGATAATGTTTTTTACAACAGTAATTTTAGATTTCCCAATAAACCACCCAAGGTTACGAGGTAACATTTACATGACTACAAGAGATAGAATAAAAAAGCGAGCTGCAAGTTTCGCATAGCGGGGAAAAGGTTAAGAAGCAAACAATTATAGGTAAATCTTTTTTCCTTGCATCACACTAATTTCAGAGCCCTCGGCTAAGAAAACCGATTTAGGTTTTTCGTTTTTCAAAAAGTCAAATTCATGACCATATATGTCAGCAAAGTCAACATCAATTAAATAGTTGTTAGTTGCATATACATCCCAGCGTGGGTGTTTTACTTCGTACTCAGATGTTTTGCTAGCTGATATTTTTGTGTAGCCCCAATAATGTTCTGTTATAAATTCCTCCTCACTGTTTTTACTAATAGGCGTAGCTATATTGGTAGCATTTATTTTAAATAAATTCCAGCGTTTCTTTTTCCATTGGTATGCTACCGATAATTCATTCTCTACCACTGTCCATGCATGTTTCATGGGCATGGTTTGGTAGTTTTCTTTGTAAATGGTATTGGCAACAAAAGTTAATGCATGTTTAGGTACAATTTCTTTAATAAAAACTACACCACGTTTCCATTCCTCGTTGTCCTTGTACTTTACGTAAAACCTAAGATTTACTTCCTCAAAGTTGATGTGAAAAGGAATTTTTAAGCCCATTACTTTGGTGTTATTAAACATAAAACCAACAAGGCTTACGTAACACACATCATTCCATAAATCAATTTCTGTTTTTGCCGGCAAATATTTTTCTAGCAGTTTTTTATCAACCTGGTAATTAGCCATAGCTAATTTTCTCCATTCTGCTTTTAAAAAAGTACTGGCCATATAATAGAAGGTTTACTCATCTAATTGTTTGCTTAACTGCACATAACTAAAGGCGGTAAAAGGTATTAATAACAAGGCTAACCAAAACCAGCTGCAAGAAAAAGCCAATACAAAAATAATAGTAAGTAATAAAACATACAAAGGGTAGGTGATAAGCGAAATACCTAAAAACACAGAATCATAGTGATCGGTTTTACCGGCTTTTTTTGTAACAAAGTTTTTTACCGGAATAAAAAATGGTGCATGAATAATAAGTCCTAATAAGGCAGGTATTGCCAAAAATATTTTTTTCCAAACAGGTACTGGCACGGTTAACATTTCCTGTTTTTTGGCTGTGTCGTTAGCATCAATTTCAAATACCAATTGGTTTAATTCGGCTTTTAATGCCTGGTTAAATACCATGTTTTTTTTACCATCGGTATCGTAACCTTCTATTAAATTTTTATATATAGGATTACCAATATTGATGAAAACATTTTTACCAAATAAACGGAAAGAGTTGTAGTTAATACCAACGGGCAAAATGTACATGGGTACATTTTCGTCCCAGGCTTTTGTGGCTAAACGTGCAGTGCCTTTTTTTAAAGGACGTAAATGCCACTCGTTAATACACAGCCCTTCGCTAAAAATTAAAACCGCTTCGCCTTGTCTGAATTTTTCAATACAACTATCAAAGGTTTTATAGTTTTCGCCCAGATTGTCATTGCCTTCGCTACTGCGATAAACGGGTAAGATGCGTACAGCAGTTAAAAATTGTATAAGCCTTTTGCCTTTAAATACATCGCCACGTGCCAGCGACCAAATGGGTACTTTAAAAAGTATATCCATTAGTATGGCATCTAAAAAAGAGTTGGGGTGGTTCATGGCCAGCATAAATGGCGCATCGGATTGTAATAGTTTTGGTTTGTTCACTTTTATTTTACGGGCAAAAATGAACATACCCAGCCTTACGTAGGTTTTTAAAAATGCGTATAACAAGGGGATTATAAATTTTGCGTGAATGTAGGAATAATTTACTAATGAGTTCATGGTTAATAGTTCATTGTTGATGGTAAGATGATTATGTGGCTATGAACTATTAACGATGAACAATGAACTACAGATGAAGGGCTGCCGGACTGGCAGCAGTAGCTGCAATGGTGCGTGGGATAGGTGGGGTGGGCATTGCACTACTGCAGAAGGCCGGGACTGCTGCTGATGGGTGTTACTGCTGCTGAAAGCCCCTGATTAATTAGATAATTAGTTAATTAGATAATTTGAAAATGATAATTACCGTTGTAATACATTGATTATTAGTTATTTTGATATTCAGTTTACAGCCGGATTTTTTTGCAACCGTTTATGCTAAAAAGCCTCTAAATAACGTATCTTTGCACCCCCGAATTTTTAAACCCTCGGGGACAAACAAAATGTTTATTAACAAACACTTAAACGCTGATGCACAGGATAGCGCTGGTGGTGAGGTAGAAGTACCTGCTACTGAAGCTGCTACTACAGCGACAACAACTGCACCTGTGGCTGAGCCGGTTGTAGCAACCGCTCATGATGATTTTGACTGGGACGTTGACAAACGTAACGTAACTTCTTACTCTAAAGAAGAGAAAGAAAAGTACGATTCAGTTTACGACAACACTTTCGTACAATTAAACGACGGTGAGTTAATTACTGGTCTTATTGTAGGTTTAACTAAAACTGATGTGGTTTTAAACATTGGTTTTAAAAGCGACGGTTTAATTTCATTAAACGAGTTTCGTGACTTACAAGGTTTAAAAGTTGGTGATGAAGTTGAGGTAATGATTGTTGAAAAAGAAGACCGCGACGGACACCTTAACTTAAGCCGCAAACAAGCCCGTATTACACGTGCCTGGGAAAGAATTGTGGAAGTACACAAAACTGGTGAAGTTATTACCGGTGCTGTTACATCTAAAACTAAAGGTGGTTTAATTGTTGACGTATTTGGTATGGAAACTTTCTTACCAGGTTCTCAAATTGACGTTAAACCTGTTACCGACTACGATCAGTTTGTTGGTAAAACAATGGAGTTTAAAGTAGTTAAGATTAACGAAACTATTAAGAATGCCGTTGTATCTCACAAAGCATTAATTGAAAGCGATATTGAAGCACAACGTGCTGAAATAATGAGCAAACTAGAGAAAGGACAAGTATTAGAAGGTACTGTTAAAAACATTACTGACTTTGGTGCTTTCATGGATCTTGGTGGCTTAGACGGCTTATTGTACATTACCGATATTTCATGGGGTCGTATCTCTCACCCTGCTGAGGTGTTGAAAATGGATCAAAAAATTAATGTGGTTGTTCTTGACTTTGATGACGAGAAAAAACGCATTAGCCTTGGTTTAAAACAATTAACTCCACACCCTTGGGACGTATTACCAGAAGCAATTGTTGAAGGTAATTTAGTAAAAGGTAAAGTAGTTAATATTGAAGACTATGGTGCTTTCTTAGAAATACTTCCAGGTGTAGAAGGTTTAGTACACGTAAGTGAAATTACTTGGGCTAACACACCAATTAACGCTAAAGAATTCTTCAAACTTGGCGACGAGTACGAAGCTAAAATTGTTACCCTTGATAAAGAAACTCGCAAAATGAGTTTATCTATCAAACAATTAACTGAAGATCCTTGGAGCGATATTGAAAGCCGTTTTGCTGAAGGTAGCAAACACGCCGGTACTGTTAAAAACATTACCAACTACGGTGTATTTGTTGAGTTAGCATCTGGTATTGGCGGTATGATTCATATCTCTGATCTTAGCTGGTTGAAACGCTTTAACCACCCTGGTGAGTACACCAAAGTTGGCGAGCAAATTGACGTTATTATCTTAGGTATTGACAAAGAAAACCGCAAACTACAGTTAGGTCACAAACAATTGGAAGAAGATCCTTGGAACGCTTTACAGGATACTTTCGCCATTGGTACCCAACACGAAGGAACCGTAATCCGTCGCGACGATAAAGGTGCTGTAGTACAGTTGCCTTATGGTTTAGAAGGATTTGCTCCTAACCGTCACTTGAACAAAGAAGATGGTAAGAGCATTGGTGCCGACGAAACTGCACAGTTTATCGTTATCGAATTCGATCGTAACGAAAAACGCATCGTTCTTTCTCACAGTCGTATTTGGGAACAAGGCCAAATAGAAGAGAAAGAAGCTGCTAAAAAAGAAGCAAGAGTTGAGTCAGAGAAAACAAAATCTGCCGTTAAAAACATCCAAAGCAAAGTAGAAAAAGCAACCTTAGGTGACTTAGGTGTTTTAGCTGACTTGAAGAAAAAATTGGATGACGAAGCTTCAAAAGGCGAATAAGTTTTAAACTTATACCATATACAACTGCCGTAGCCTTGTGCTGCGGCAGTTTTTTATTTTACTACATAAAATAAAAAAGCTATGTTGCACAACGCAAAAATGTAAATCAAACATTTCTGCTTAGGGTAGGCTTTAAGTTTTTTATGTTACCGGCTGTAGTAACACAGATGATCGTCCCTTGCGTCGCACTCTTCAACAGCAGTAACACATATCAACTTTTTAGCAGGCCTGCATTAAAATATAACTTGTGTAAAACTTAAAAACTTTCTGTACAAGCATAGTGCGTTTGCTTTTAGCTTACAGCATATAGCTTTCAGCTTCATATACCATGTGGGAACGATTAGTAAAATATAGTTTGGTACGCAAATTTGTACATTTCATCGTAGGCATTGTCTTTTATCCGAGGTTAGCCATTTTTAATAAACTACGTTTCGAAGGTTCAGAACATTTCAAAAATCTGCCCAAGAAAAATGTACTGTTTGTTAGCAATCATCAAACCTATTTTGTTGATGTAATAACTTTTCTTTCTATTTTTTCTGCTGTAAAGTGGGGTAAAAAAAAGAGGTTGGGAATACCGTATTACATACTTAACCCATTTACCAATGCCCGTTACATAGCTGCTGCCGAAACCATGAAAAATACATGGGTGGCCCGGTTTTTTCGTTTAGCAGGTGGGGTAGTAGTAAAACGCACCTGGAACAGCAGTAGCAGTGAAGTACGCAAGGGTTTAGATCCGTCTGACACACGTAAAATAGCCCGTGCTTTAGAAAAAAATTGGGTAATTACTTTTCCTCAAGGTACTACTACACCTTATGCTGCCGGCCGTAAAGGCACTGCCGTTATTATTCGCTACACAAAACCTGTAGTAATACCTGTAGTAATAGAAGGTTTTTCTACCGCATTTGATAAAACAGGGTTAAAAACACTTAAACGTGGTACACGTTTAACCGTAAGATTTAAAGCCCCGTTAGATATTGACTACAACGCTCCTGCAGAAACAATAATGGCGCAAATAATGGAAGGTATTGAGCAAAGCAGTGCATATGCAAACAAATCTACTGCTACCAATTCAACCGCTACGCAAACCATTGAGTAAGATTTAATACACCGTTCCTCGCTTTTATTAAGTCCATTTAAGGGTATTTAGTACTAAAATGCATAATATTGTAATAGCATATTTTAATAATAAAATACTGCCATACATTTCTTTACAACTGTTATCATTCAAAATACTGCTTAAAATACCTCAAAGGCTATGATACAAAAACCCGCTACCATAAAAGAAATTGCCAAACGATTAAACGTTTCAATTTCTACTGTATCACGTGCATTACACGATCATCCCGGTATTGGATTACGTACCAAAATGCGTGTGCAGCAAATTGCTACCGAATTAAATTATGTGCCTAACCAGGCTGCTATTTCTTTTAAGCAAGGCAAAACAAAAACCATCGGCGTTATATTACCCAACTTTAGCGAAGACTTTTTTTCGATGGCTATTACCGCTATTGAAGATATGGCGCAGAGTAACGGTTACACGGTACTTACCGGCCAAAGTTTAGATAATGTGGAAAGGGAAAAAACCTACGTGGCTACCATGCAAAAGCATAGGGTAGATGGGGTGTTGGTTTCTTTATCAAAAAACACCACCGACTTTACGCCTTTTGAGCAGTTAATGGCCAGCGGCATTCCGGTTGTTTTCTTTGATCGTATACCACAATCACTAGATGCCTACAAAGTAACTTGCGATTTAAGTAAGGCTACTGGACAACTGGTAGACTTACTGGTAGAACAAAAACACAAGCGTATTGGCTTTATTAACGGCCCGGAAAGCATGGCATCTTTTAAGGAACGTGCCGATGGCTTTATGGAAAGTGTAAAAAAGCATAAGCTAAACGATAAAGATATTTCGGTAGTATCAACCGATATGACCAAGGAGCAAACCAATGATGCGATTAAAAAGCTATTGGATAAAAAAGACCGACCTACCGCCATTATTGCTTTTAACGATTATGTGGCACTGGAAGCTATTAAATTTACCCGTGAGCAAGGTTTAAAGATAAATGAGGATGTAAGTTTTGTAAGTTATGCCAACCTGCCTATTACTACTTACCTGGAACAGGGTTTGGTAGCATCTGTTGAACAGTTTCCGTACGAGCAGGCAGAAAAAGCAACCGAGATGTTGTTTGCTTTACTGGATGAAAAAAGTGATAATTCGGGGTTGCAAAAAGAACATGTTTTTCAAGCAGAAGTAGTACTTCATTAAAAAAGAAAAAAATAATTGCTAACTATTTTGCTGTTAACTCTCAGGCACTTACTTTTGCCGCGGAGAGCTGGCAGAGTGGTCGATTGCGGCAGTCTTGAAAACTGTTGACTGTTACAGGTCCGGGGGTTCGAATCCCTCGCTCTCCGCCAATAAAAAATGCCCCATTTCGGGGCATTTTTTATTGGCGGTAGTTTTTCCTGCTGTATGCAGGGATATTGATTTTATATTAAGACAGCATCCGGTTTTTATAGGTTGGTAAATGAAAGGATGTCTTATTGCATAGTTTGTTCTAACCATTCTGTTTTTCCTTCATTAAACGCACATACTTTAAATTTATATTTTGATACCTTTTTTACTAAGGTTTCAAATTTAACAGTAGTAGGATCTTTTGTAAGAATGTCAAACGTTGAGGTGCTTATTTCTTGCCAGATGTTGTTTTTTAAGCTATAAATTTTTAGCATCTTGTACCTACTTGCACAACTTGAGTTAAAAACACCAATCTCGTTAATACCATCTTCATCAATATCGTCTACTACAAATAAGTTATCAGGATGGCAACAATATGAATTGGAAAAAAGTCTGGGTAAGGACGTGTCAGTAAAATAATAGGATTGCCCTTCGTCGCAATAATTTAATGGTGGAATAACAAAAACACTATCATCTATTTTATCTCCATTAATATCGGTAAGCCGTTTAACACCTTCAAATGCGTTTTTTAACGAAGTATTGGTGTATAAAATAATACCACAAGTGTCGGGTTGGTATTTAAGAATAAAACTTTTCAGTAGCGCTCTGTTTCCATTTAATAAACTATCAGCAAAATAATCCAAACTTCTTCTAAGCTCCATTCGTACACTGTCGTTTTTATTTATTGACTCATTTGGCAATATTGATTTATTATTTCTTTTTTCTTTGCACGAAAGAAGAAATACAAATAATGTTATTAATGAGAAAATATCTTTTTTCATTTTTAGGTGGATCGAACTTGGCTATAAAATAAAATTATTTGACCTTATGTTTTGCAACAATAAACTATATAAAATAGCACAACAGCTAACCTATTGCTGATTAGCGAACAGAAAGATGAAGAGTGCGACCCCGAGTTCCGTCGTTACAATCCTCGTCGGGGCAGGCGCAACAATAGCTGATAGTAGCACTAAAGCTGATAAACAAAAAAGAAAAAACTTTAGGTAGGGATGTAAACCGAAAAGGTTGAACCCATCCCAGGTTGGCTTTCCACTTTTATTTTAGCATTTAATTCATCGGCCAATCGTTTTACAATAAATAAACCTAATCCCATACCTTTTTCGGCTGTGTTATTATTTTTGTCAAGCCTGGTATAACGTAAAAAAAGTTTTTCTTTTTCTGCATCGGGTATTCCAGGACCTTCATCTTTTATTTTTATACCTATGCCATGGTTATCCTGGTAAGTTTTAATCCATATATTTTTTGCCGGTTCCGAATATTTAATGGCGTTTGATAATATATTTTCAAGTATGCGTCGCAGTAATTTTTTATCGGTAAATAAAATGGCTTTAGGTAAGGCACTTTCTACTATTATATTAATTTGCTTAGCTTTTGCTATTTCGTTAAAATGAAGCCTTAATTCATCTATTAATAGCGTTAACGAAATATTTGTCATTTCAAGTTTATGAGAACCGGTTTCTACAGCTTCAATGTTTAATATTTTTTGTATCAGGTCGTAGCCATATTCTGCCGACTCGTTAATGTTTTTTATAAGCTGCATTCTTTCTTCAATAGATCCTGCGTGCAATAAGTTTCGTTCCAATGTTTGCGAGCTAAGAATAATATTTACCAGTGGTGATCCAAGGTCGTGACTTACATAACTAATTAGCGTGTTTTTTTCTGTATTCAGTTCTGTTAGTTTTTCTTTTTGTTTATTTATAATATTGTTTTGTACCGCTAATATGTTTTTCTTTTTTATATTACTTCTTAAAACAAATGCAATACCAATAACAATAATAACCAGCGCAATAATTATAATGGTTAGGTTTTGTTTTTTTAATACTTCTTTTTCAAGATCACGGAATAGCCCGTAATTCTCTTTTTCTTTTTTGGCTGCTTTGTGTTTTTCTTCCAGCAGTATAAAATCTTTCACTCTTTTTTGATTGTCGGTTGCCCAAATAATTGAATCGGATTTTAATTTAAATTCAAGCGATTTTTTAAAATTTCTTTTCTTTCTGTATAATTCCGATAAGCCAATTAAAGCATCGGTGGTTTTAAAGGGAGTGCTGGTTTTTTCTGATTGTCTTAAAGCATAGGTATAATATTTTTCTGATTGAGCATAATCCTCCCTTAACATAAATAGTTTACCCATGTTGTAATAGTTGTACCATAGGGCATCAACAATATTATTTTTTTTATTGTATGCATAACTTTCTTTTAAAAGTTGTTCCGCTTCGTCCAGTTTATTTATGTTTAAAAGTACTTCTGCCAAATTCGATTTTCGTTCCATCATCCGCGTACTATCATTTGCCAATAGGTCATACCTTATTGCTTCTACATAATAATGTTTGGCACTATCAGGCATATTTAAATACTTATAACAACTGGCCAGCGCACTGTATAAGTGTGAATAGTTTGTAGGTATTGGTGTTATTTGCGGTGTAAAATAAAGGCTGTTGAAGTATAGTTTTTTTGCATAAGCATATTGGCCAATATTCATATAAACGTTTGCAATATCAATAGTGCCAAGCCACTCCGCTAACTTAAAACCATGTTGGTGTGCCTTTTGTAAAAAAACCTGATAATAAAAAATGGCAGAATCAAAATTATCATTAAACCGATAGTAAGATCCCATTAACCTATAGCTATATGTTTCGCCATATGCAAAAGATATAGCCGCCGAAGCCTGGTGTATATAGTTTGCGTAATAGTAAATGGAGTCGGTTTTGTCGGGGTATAAAACAATAGCATGACTTACCATATTTTTTATGGTATTCGTGTCAGTCACCTGACCGAAAACTGTTTTTGTAAAAACAAGTATAGCGACTAAGATGGTGAGTCTCATGTCTATGGTATTTATTAAAAAATCCTGAAAAGGAGATTGGATTCTTTACAGTTTTGATGGGGTAGGGATAAAATTTACGTATTACGATTTACTAAATGACCTTCGTAATATAGCTATGTAGTATGTTACAACTTTATTGAAACTTTTATGTTCAACTAACTAATAACAAAATTAATCTTTGATTTTGGGTTGTGCAATTAAATATTTTTATATTAATTGTTATATATTCTATTATTTTAATGTCAATTAAACTTACGTATCAAGAGTTTTTATTTTTTAATATGTAATAATTATTATTACAATTAATTATACCTAAACCTCTTAAAGTGTAAACAAAAGCATAAAAAAAATTGCAATAATATTTTTTTGTTATCATCGTCTATCGCTTTCAATAATCTTCTGTTTTTGCCACACATTTATACCTCCGTAAATACCATCAAGCATTTAAAACTTATCTTTTTGGTACATGAGTTTGTTATCAGTTTTATATGTTTATATATATATTGAACATACGTAAATTAGAAGTTTAATAAATCTGCTGCTTATAGTTGTCAATATTATTCTTATATAGCTTAGTTGGTATGGAATATTTGTTCACTATTATTTTAAAATAGATAAACTTAGTTTATGAATAAGTCTTTTACTATTGGTGTTAAAAGCTTAAGCATAAAATAAATACATTCACAAATTTGGCTTAAAACAAATTTGCTAAACAGATATAAATAAAATTAGTTGCTTGTTTTACTTTCCTAAACAATAGGAGCCGTAAATTTTTTTTGTTATCAGCAGTAGTAATTCTATTGATCGTCCCTTGCGACGCTCCGTTCGTCGTCCCGTTCGCTAATCAACATCGTGTTACACATCAATTTCCTTTTAGCTAAAATAGCTTTAAATAATTGGGCCGGTATTGGCTGTTTTTTGTATTTTACTGCTTCTATTATTTCAGTCGCTCTAACCCCATTGCTTATGTACCGTTGTTTGTTTTTTTGTGTAAGTATTTTATTCGCTAAGTTTTCTTTCGCTCAAACATCAGTTTACGATTTAAAATGCGATTATCTCATTAATCCCATTGGTATTGATAATGCAAACCCTCGCTTAGTTTGGAAATTATCGGATAGCAGAAATAACATCAAGCAAACAGCTTATGCATTATTTGTTAGTACCGATTCATTACAGGTATTAAACAATACAAACAATAGTAGTAATGGATCTAAATTAACTACCGATGCAAATTTGGTAATGTACAATGGCCAAAGTTTACAACCATTTACCAAATATTATTGGCGTGTAAGGGTATGGAATAACCATAACGAAACGGTTGTATCACCCATTGCCAGCTTTGAAACAGGCATGATGCAAATGAGCAATTGGAAAGGTACATGGATAAGCGATACAAAAGGTATTGATGTAAAACCTGCACCATATTTCAGAAAAACATTTGCTGCTAATAAAAAAATAAAATCGGCAAGGGCGTATATTGTTGCAGCCGGTTTGTACGAGCTATATATAAACGGCAAAGAAATAGGCGATCAAAAATTAAACCCTATGTACACCCGTTTTGATGCCCGAAACTTATATGTTACTTATGATGTTACCGCCGCATTACAACAAGGCCAAAACGCAATTGGTGTTATATTAGGCAATGGCTGGTACAATCATCAATCATTAGCTGTTTGGGATTTTGAACGAGCACCCTGGCGCAACCGACCTGCTTTTTGTTTGGATGTACGGGTAACTTATGAAGATGGTACAACCGAAACCATCACCAGTGACAAAAGCTGGAAAACAGCATTAAGTCCCATAGTTTACAACAGCATTTACACCGGCCAACATTACGATGCCCGCAAAGAACAACCGGGTTGGAACACCATCAATTTTGATGATGCTAAATGGGATAGAGTAATTAACCGCAAAGCACCATCAGAAAATATTGTAGCGCAAGTATTGCAACCTATCAGGCATGTACAAAAACTTTTACCAGTAAGTTTAAAGCAAACATCCGATACAAGCTGGATAATTGATTTTGGTAAAAATATTTCCGGCGTTACACAAATAACATTGGATGGCGATAGCAATACCAAAGTGCGTGTTATTCATGCGGAACGTTTAGATAAACAAGGTAAAATTGATCAATCAAATGTTGACTACTTTTTATCAAAAGCAACAACCGCAACAGATCCTTTTGCCACAGATATTTATTGGCTTAACGGAAAAGGGCCTCAAACCTTTGTACCAAAGTTTGATTATAAAGGTTTTCAATATGCGCAAGTGGTAAGTAACAAACCTATTAAGTTTACAACAGAAAATATTGTTGCTTTTTTCATGCATAGCGATGTGCCTCCCGTAGGTAGCATTAAAACGTCTAACGAGTTATTAGATAAAATATATGCAGCTACTAATGCAGCATACTTATCTAATTTATTAGGTTATCCAACTGATTGTCCGCAACGTGAAAAAAATGGTTGGACTGGTGATGCACATATTGCCAGCGATATGGGCTTGTATAATTTTGAAGGCATTACTGTTTACGAAAAATGGTTAGATGATCATAGAGACGAACAGCAACCCAATGGTGTGTTGCCATCTATTATTCCTACCGGTGGTTGGGGGTACGAGTGGGGTAATGGTCCCGATTGGACAAGTACCATTGCTATTATACCCTGGAATGTTTATTTGTTTAATGGCGATACTAAAATACTGCGTGACAACTATGAAAATATAAAACGTTATGTAAACCTTATTACGCAACGTTATCCCACAGGTTTAAACAATTGGGGATTGGGTGATTGGGCTCCGTTAAAATCAAAAAGCCCGGTGGAGTTAACCTCTTCTATTTATTATTATGTGGATGCAGATATACTGGCAAAAATTGCTAAACTTTTAAACAAACAGGACGACTATATAATTTATACAGCCTTAGCAAAAAAAATAAAAGATGCTATTAATGCAAAGTATTTAGATCCTGTAAAAGCTATTTATGGTAGCGGTTACCAAACCGAATTAAGTGTGCCTTTGTATTGGGGTATTGTACCCGATACACTAAAAACCAGAGTAGCCGCTAACCTGGCCGACTCCGTTGCAAAAAATAAATATTTTTTAGATGTAGGTATCATTGGTGCTAAAGCCGTTTTATCTGCGTTAAGTGATAATGGTCAGGCCGAAACTGCTTATAAATTAGCTGCACAAAAAGAGTTCCCATCATGGGGTTATTGGATTATGAATGGTGCTACCACTCTGTATGAAAACTGGAATATTACTTTAGATCGTGACCTGTCGCTTAACCATATTATGTTTGGCGAAATAGGTGCATGGTTTTTTAAAGGCCTTGGTGGTATAAAACCCGATGAAACCAATCCCGGATTTAAACACGTTAAACTTACGCCTGCATTTATACAATCTTTACAACATTTTACTGCAACACATAATGGGCCACAGGGTAATATTATTTCATCGTGGAAACGTGTGGGTAAAAATATTATTTATCAGGTAACTATTCCGGCTAATTCATCGGCCACTATTACCTTTCCCGAGGTAAAGGATAAAGCTGTTTATTATGAAAATAAAAAAATAAACGATCCTAAAATGCATGTAATTAATTCAGGAAATCATGAGTTTATTATTAAGTAAATTTTTATTTGGTTACCGGCTGTAGTAACACAGATGATCGTCCCTTGCAATCTGGTGATTGTTCGCAATCTTTTCTTTCAGTGAAAGAAAAGATGAGAGCCACTCTTCAACTGTATATCGTTAATCAGCAGAGGGAAGTCCGAGAGTCGGAAAGACCGGAAGTCCGGAAGACGGAAAGTCCGAGAGTCGGAAAGTCCGGAAGTCAGGAAGTGGAAAAGATAGTGAGTAGTGAATAATCAATAGTGAGTTTGCGATGCGAAAAATATTAGTGGATTTTTTTTTACAAGGATAATAAAATTACAGATCAAAAAATCTGAGATATTAGATTAAATCAGACATCAGAAATCAGCAAATCAGAAATCTAAAGCTGATGGGCTGCACGACTGGCAGTAGTAGCTGCAACTGTGCGTTAGCGGTTCCCCCTTAGGGGGTTAGGGGGCTGCGCAGGCGGTGCACTACTACAGAAGGCGTGAACAAAAGCTGACCGGAGTTACTACTGCTGACAGCCCCAAAATTGTACTGATAAAATTGTTTTTTTTGTGCTGAGTTATTTAACTTGTACATAATCTTTACCACAACCTTATAAAATTCACTAATGAAATACATCCGTTTACTATATAAACGCACCATTGCTTTTTTTACAGCATTATTTTTAATCACAATTTTTAATGTAACAGTTGCACAAACGGTTAAAGATGCTGAGGATCTTATTAACCGTGCTGATAGTGCCATTAATATTGGCGAGTTGGATAAAGCCGAAAAGTTGATACTGGAAGCTATTGCTATAACCCGTAAAAAAGGGTTTGAATTAGAAGAAGCCAAGTACCTTGTTAGCCTTATATCCGTTAAAATTGAACAGGAGAATGGTATTAATATTGATGAATGGTATAACCGGGGTTTAGAAATTGCCACAGCAAAGAATGATAAAATGTCGTTGGCAAATTTGTGGAACATAAAGGGACGACAATTAGTGTATAATCAGAAATATGAAGAAGCCCGGGCATTATATAAAAAAGTAGCCGAAATATATGTGCCTTTAGGCGACGATTTGGTAGTGGCCTATTTTTATAATGACTGTGGGTATTTGGAAGAGGCTCAAAATAATTTATTAGAAGCAGCAAACTGGTATATTAAAGCTATTCGCATTTTTGAAAAAGTGGATGGAAAAAGCGGACTGGCTAATACTTTAGGAAATCTGGCTATTACTTATTTTAATTTAGGCGAATTACCCAAGGCCATTGATTATGCACAACAATCAGTTGCTATACGTAAACAAACCGGCGATAAAGAAGGTATTGCTATTGTGTTGGGAAATATTACCCGTATGTATTTAAATATGGGTAATATGGATTCTGTTAATCATTATCAGGAACAATATATTTACTATGCAAAACAATCGGGAAAGAAAAAAACTTTAACCGACTCCTATGTTAACCTGGCCATGATTAACCACGCCGGTAAAAGGTTTGAAGAAGCCTCTGTACAAATGAAAAATGCCATACAAATTGCCAAGGAAATTAACCACCCCAACCTGGCAAATTTTTACCGCATGAATGCTTTGTTTATGGGTAAACTGAAACGAGAGCCGGAAATGAATGTTTACTACGACTCGGCCTTTGCTTTAATTGTAGCCAATAATAACAAAATGCAGTTTCGTGATTACTATGCCACACGAATGAATTATTTTAAATCAGTTGGCGATTATAAAAATGCATTTGAAAATTATGAAAAGTTTGTAGCCTACCGCGACTCCTTACTAAATGATGATGTTAAAAAACAAGTAGCGTTATTAGAAGTACAATATGAAACAGAAAAAAAGAATGCACAGATAGAATCGGCTAAGTTAGAAAAAGCGCAACAACGGTTGTATTATAACATTGTAGTATCGTTATTAGTGATGGGTTTACTGGTAGGTTTGTTGTTGTTTAGCCGGTATAATTATCGTAAAAAACTAGAACGTAAAAATTTGTTATTAGCAGAAAGAAATAGGATTTCATCGGAGTTGCATGATGAAGTAGGCAGCTCCTTGAGTGCTATCAACTTAATGTCGCATGCAGCTATGCATACCAAGACCGATAATCAACAACAGGCGCAGGATTATCTGTCGTCCATTAATACTAACTCGGCAAAAGTAATGGAAACCATTAGCGATATTGTTTGGAGTATGCATCCGGAAAACGACCAGATGCCCCGCATTATAGCCCGCATGAAAAATTTTTGTGGTGAAATATTAGAAGCCGTAGATACAAGTTATGATATGCAGGTAGAGGAAAATGTGTTGGCCTTAACCTTAAGTAGCGAAAAACGCCGCGACTTTTATTTGATATTTAAAGAAGCCATTAATAATGTGGCCAAATATGCACAGGCAACTACTGTAAAAATTGATTTACAAAAAAACGGCGATCAGTTGCAGTTAATAATTAAGGATAATGGAAAAGGGTTTGATGCTACTGTAGCATCGGAAGGTAACGGCTTACGTAACATGCGCCAAAGGGCCGAAAAACATGGCGGTAATATTTTGGTAAATACCACAATAGGGCAGGGCAGTACCATTACCCTTTATTTGCCGTACGCATCATGATGTTATAGCATAAGTAAATGCATAATTGGACATTTGTTTATTAAAACCACCCTGCATGATAAAAGTAGCCTTGTTTGAAGACAATGATTTACTGCGTAACAGTCTTACCGCTTTTTTACAAACGGCCGAAGGAATTGATTGCGTGGGTAGTTGGGAAAACGGTGAACAGGTAGCAAAAATAATGGAACACTATCGTCCCGATGTAGTGTTGATGGATATAAACATGCCCGTGGTGGACGGTTTAGAAAGTTTAAAAATTATTACCCATCAGTTTCCTGATATTCTGGTAATTATGCTTACCATTTTTGAAGATGATGTGCATGTGTTTAACAGTATTTGCTATGGCGCTAAAGGTTATTTGCTTAAAAAAACGCCTCCTCATAAAATTATAGAAGCCATACAGGATACCGTTGCCGGAGGTTCGCCATTAAGTGCCGGTATTGCCCGTAATGTATTGTTATCGTTCTCCTTAAATCAACATCCTAAAAACCAGGATTATCAATTAACCAATCGTGAACAGGATATTTTAACCTCGCTGGTGGCCGGTAATAGTTATAAAATGATTGGTGCCGATTTAGGCATATCTATCAACACCGTACGCCAATATATACGCCGCATTTACGAAAAATTACAGGTTCACTCCATGAACGAAGCCGTAGCTAAAGCCATCCGAGAAAAAATTGTTTAACACCGGCGTACGCATCATAATGCTATTGTTTTTGTTTTTCAGGCTTCGGATTTTTACAGTGTAAACTTTCAGATAACCTTATTTAATTAATATGAAATTCAACATACCGGCATTTAATGCCATAGGCATTGTTATGCCTTGTACACGAGCTTTATATTCTAACAACTTTTGCCCATTACTTTAAGCCAATGTTATGTCAAATAGTACCAGGTTTTGGTATGTTAGCGAAAAAGATTTGCAAGATGAAATTGTTTATTTAAAAGAACAATCTTGCTATCAGCTACCATATAATATGGAAGTAAAAAAGTATAAAAAAATTTTACGCAATATTGCCTATTGGCGTATTACAAAATTTAAAGTTTTTTTTCTAGGGGTAGTATGTATTTTAATGTTTGCGGGAATTGGCATTTTTGCGAATGCCTATAATAAACAAGTATGGATTAACAGCTCACTACTTTTAATATTATTAATTGTAACCGCAGTTTACGGCGGCCTTTATTTAATAGTCTATCTTATTTTCTTGATATACAAAACCAAACTTTCAACAAAATGAAAACTTATCCTTTAAGCCTGTTAGCAGGCATTGCTTTAACTACAACCATTACTGTTTTTACTGCTTGTGGCGAAAACAAAGGCGCACCTAATGCAGCAGGCACCGAAGTAAGTGCCGATGATGAAGACGATGATAAAGCTATGCAAACAAAAATGACTCCGTATGTAGATGCTATTAACAGCGTTAGCAAACCTATAAACAAGGGCTATAGTCATTACTTAAAGTTTGCAGATGTCGAAACCGGGGAAGAACGCAAGAAAGGCCTTACTATTTCTTTTTTGTCAGAAATCAGAGACCTCGATGCTAAATTAGCTGCAGTAGAAAAAGCCGCCCAAACTGAACCTAAGGCCGATATTGACCAATACGCTACTGCATACGTTACCAAGGCAAAAGCCGCATTGGCTTTGCACAATCAAATGGCTGGGTATTATGGGTCAAATGAAAACTTAATGGATAATGGAGCAAAGGGCAAAACCTTACACAAAGATTATGTAGCGGCATTAACTGATTTTAAAGTAACGGCCAATCAGATTGCTGATGCATGCGATAAATATTATAAAGATGGTAATGCTAAATACCTGGCCAAACTGCAAAAAAAAGGTGATGCAATTCGTTTAGCCGGCAACCATCTCATGAACGAAGCCGAACTGATAAAAGATAATTTTTATGCGGCTATACCCAACGAAGGTACTGTAACTGTTACGCCGGAATTAGAAGCTGTAATGACACAAACAAGCAAGTTTCAGGAACTAATCAACACCTACAATACTGCCGATCAAAACACTCCGGAACAAGATAAGAAAAAGTTTTTCAGAGCCGGTACAACTTTTTCTTCGTTTGCTAGTGAAGCCAAAAGTTTATTAAACTATGTCAGAACCACTATTGATAAAATTAAAAAAGGTCAGGATGCCAGAAGTTGGGATTATGATTATAAAGGTGTGGGAGAGGAGTATGAAGATATGATAGAGGAATTTAACCGTAACCAGTTTTAGCAACTATTTTTTAAACTGTACTTTTTAACGAAAACAATAATTATGAAACGTTTTATTCTCTTAGGTGCGGTAGTAAGTTTTGTGCTGCTGTCAAGTGCTTGTAAAAAAAATAAAAATGATGGTGGTGGTAAACTCTCCATACGTATGAATTTAAATGGTGTGGAGTGGTTTGATGATAAAAATGTAATAGCCGGAACCTCCAATGCAGGCGGTACTTACAACGTTACCATTTTTGGTCGTGATGATGATTTTGGTGCCGAAGCATCTTCCTTATCCATCATTTTTTCCCGTGATGCCGATATTACAACCGGTACTTACAATTTTACAACTTCCGGTGATGGTGCATCTGTAACCAAAGTAAATGGTAAAACTTATATTATGACGGGTATTACATCAGGCGCATCGTTTACGGTAAATATAACAGGTGTAAGCGGGTCAGGAAGTAGTAAAAAAATACGGGGTACATTTTCGGGTGTATTACGTGGCCCTACAACTGGCGATAATTTAACTATAACCAACGGACAATTTTCCAGTTATTAATTACGCTGGTTGTTGTTAAACTATAACACTATAGCACATTAACCATAGCAACCTTTTATTAAACACTAAGGGCTGTATAAAAGCATCACAACTTTTCATACAGCCCTTTAATTTTTTAGTAGCAGCAACTATTAATGCGGAACAACTTCTACCAATATTTCATTTCCTTGTAAATCGTAATAGGCACAAGTAAATTGTTCCATATCCATCACCCATTTTTCAATGCCGCTTTTAGCACAATCATTACAAAAAGTAGGGTAGTCTGTTTTCCCTTGTTGATGCAATTTTAAATCTGCCTTAAATGTTTCCGCATCACTGGTAGCCGCAATATGTAATTTATCATACACGGCCATCTTCGATATTGTAAAATCATTTGCACCGTAATAATCCGTGTGTCCGTCCTCCACAAAAGTTGCATAGCCTGTTACGCCTAATTGTATCAGGTCTTGTATATAGTTCGGAAAATCTGCTCCCGATTTTACTTTGGTATGTGCCGCTTTAATAGCTTCAATGGTAAACATGGTGTATGTTTTTTTTAGGTTGTTTTAATTGCCTGCAAAATTGTGTATTTATTTTAAAATAATTTATTTTTTATTTTATGGCGTGCCCCCCGGTTATTATAAAAACTACGGCTCGTACCTCGCCTTGTTTTTATAACAACCGGGGTCGGTCTCCTACGGGCTCCGCTTCGCTCCGGTGCTACGTTCTACTTCGCACTGCTCACTGTGTTCGCACCCTCCGTCCACCTCACGCAGCTTACGCCTGTTAACCCATACGGCGGCTATCAATGCTATTAAGTTAAGGAGTACGTCATGCCGACTTTAGCAGGCATCTCCTGCATATCAAACGCATATTTAGATGTTGATGATCTCGCTTTCATCAAGTTAACGTTTTACCAGCCCAACACTTTATCCGGTGTAATCGGTAAATCTCTTAAACGTTTACCGGTAGCATTGTATATCGCATTGCTAATAGCAGCGGCTACACCAATAATACCTACTTCACCTAATCCCTTCGATCCGGTTGGGTTAATATTAGGGTCAGGCTTGCCAATAAAAGCTATATCAATCATCGGTGCATCTGCATTTACGGCAAAGTGATAACCTGCTAAATCATCACCCACCAATCCGCCTAAACGTTCATCAGTAGTCATCTCTTCTAACAATGCCATACCAATGCCACCTACTGCAGCACCTGACATTTGATTAGCTGCGGCTTTCTCACTCACAATCTTACCACCATCAGCCACCGCTACCATTTTTTCTATTTTTACTTTACCGGTTTTACGGTTTACTTTTAGTTTACAAAAATGTGCCGCCGATGAACAGAAAGAATATTGTTGTCTTTCTGCACCCGGTCCCGAGCTGGCTTCTACTTCTAATACCGTCAGTTTATTTTTATCCCAAATGCTGGCATAACTTATAAACTGGTTATTGGCTGTTTGAAAAGAAATACCGGTATCAGATAACAACACATCACTTGCTTTGGCATTTTTATACACTTCGTTTTCTGTAGCAGCATACTCTGCTAATTTTTGTTTTAGCAAATTACTTACGGCTACTACCGCACCACTAATAGACGATAAACCATTACTACCTCCCTGGCTTGGTGCTGCGGGTAAATTAGAATTACCTAACTCAATTTTTATTTTATTTTTTTGTATACCCGTTACATCATGCGCAATGTTTTGCATAGATGTTCCGGTGCCGGTTCCAATATCCGTCATAGCAGTTTGTACCGTAATGCTGCCATCTTTTTTCATTTCAATAGCAGCACTGGCATTACCTCTTCCTGCATTCCACATACCTACGGCCATACCATAACCTGTACTCCAGTCGCCATCTATAACCTGCATGGGTAATGGTTTTCGGTCCTGCCAGTTAATCATGGCCGCACCTTTTGCAATGCATTCATTTAAAAAATTGGTTGACCATGGTAAACCCGTTTCCGGATTTTTTTCTGCAGCAATATTTTTTAATCGTAACGCAACCGGGTCCATTTTTATTTGGTAACTAATTTCATCAATGGCACTTTCTACGGCAAAATCGCCGGTACAATCTCCGGGGCCACGCATCCATGTGGGTGTACTTAAATTAAGTGCTACAACAGCAGCTTCTGTTTTCAGGTTTTCAAAATTGTAAATCAACCGGGTAACACGGGTAATGCCTTCATTAAAATTTTCATATTTAGATGTGCCGTTTTTTGATTGATGTAAAATGCCTAACAACTTACCCTCTGCATTAGCACCCAATTGTATTTTTTGCCAGGATGCCGGACGATAACCAACGGAGTAAAACATCTGCGGTCGGGTTAACATTAATTTTACCGGACGGTTTACTTGTTTGGCTGCCATTACTGCGGCTAAAGCATGTGGCCATATTCTAAGACCGGAACCAAAACCACCACCAACATATTCACTAATTACTTCCACATTTTTTTCGGGTATACTAAACAAACGGGCAAAAGTGCGTTGCACATTATTTACACCCTGGTTTTTATCGTATAGTTTTAATTTATCAGTGGCTGTCCATTCCGCAATGGTAGCATGCATTTCCATCGGGTGATGCACTTCAGCTTTTATATTGTACTCTGCTTCTACTTTAAAAGGCGCAGTACTCCATGCATCCATCGTACCTCTTTCTTTTCCCGCTGCGGTTAATGCAACAGCGGCTTGTGCTTTATCAAAATCAACCGCAAAACTTTCCGTATCGTATTGCGCTTCTACAAGCGAGGCAGCATAGGTAGCGTCTTCCAGCGTTTCCGCAATCACTAATGCAATAGGCTGACCTTTAAAATAAATTTTATCGGTATGAAAAACCGGTAAGCCAAATCTTGCAGCGGCTATCTTAGCTTCATCGGCTAAACCCGGCACTGTAGGTTTATGCTGATGCGTAATAATATCCAACACTCCTGCAACCTGTTTGGCATTGCTTAGGTTGAAACTTTTAATAGTACCTGCTGCAACGGTGCTGCCTACCAATACCGCATAACAAATATTATCCACTTTATATTCGGCGGAATATTTTCCTTTGCCGGTTACTTTGTAAATACCTTCTACACGGCCATCATCCGGCGGTGCTATAAAATCGTATGGTTCATTCCACATAATTTGGAAATTTGATAATGAGATAATTTACTTCCCAGCCGAGTCTCATACAAGGCATGTGCGTTGGCTATGGACTCGGCGTTATTTTATTTTACTAATAACTTCATTTAATCTTCGTTTACGCCGAGTCCCCTGCGGGAGACTCAGCTGAGAAAAAAACGAATGTCACCCTGAGCTTGACGAAGGGTTACGCAGAAGAATAAAAACTCCTACTGGGCTTCGTCAAGCTCAGCCTGACAAACTTTTTTATTTTAAAGAACTACTTCCCAGCCTTGTGCTTTGTTATGGGCTCGGCTAAGAAAATAACAGCTTACACAATGCCCAATAGAATTACTACAGCTGAAGAGTGCGACGCAAGTAAAGATGCTAGTAGCATCCCGAATGCTTTCGGGACTAGTAACATGAAAAATTTACTGCGATGCCATTAAACAATTTTGCAAAGCAGTTTCTACAGCGCCATGTAACAGCGGCACTTTAAAACTGTTGTGCGATAAGGGTTTCAGGCCCTTGGTAATAATTGTTGCGGCTTCATTGAAAGTAGTTGCTGTTGCTGACTTACCTTTTAAATATTGTTCTGCTTCCGTCCAACGCCAGGGTTTATGCGCCACACCACCCGATGCTAACCTTGCCTGCACAATGGTATTGCCGCTTAACTGCAAAGCCGCCGCCACGGACACCAATGCAAACGCATAACTATCACGGTCACGCAGTTTTACATACGCATAATTTTTGTTGAAAGGATTATCGTTGATACTAACCGAATGTATCAAAGCATTGGCCGGTAAATTATTATCACGTTCCGGTGAATTTTCCGGCAGGCGATGAAAATTGGTAAATGCTATTTGTTCTTGTTTGCTATTTTTTGTAGTTACCGTAACCGTTGCATCCAGCGCTGCCAGTGCCACACACATATCCGAAGGATGCGCCGCCACACATTGATCGCTATAACCCACAATGGCATTCATACGATTTTGCCCTTGTATAGCACTGCAACCGGTGCCGGGTTTTCGTTTATTGCAAGGGGTGGTAATATCATAAAAATACGGACAACGGGTGCGTTGCAATAAGTTACCACCCGTAGAAGCCATGTTGCGTATTTGCGGCGAAGCCCCTGCCAGTATGGCTTTTGCGAGCAAAGGATATTTTGCTTTTACCGTTGCATCATTGGTGATGGCCGTGTTGCGCACCATGGCACCAATTTGTATGCCTTTGGTATTCGTGGTTATTTTATCTGGCAACGCCGTAGTAATATCCACCAGGCTTTCAGGCTGTGCAATATTTTTTTTCATCAGATCCACCAAATTAGTACCACCTGCAATAAACTGTGTAGTGTTATTTTTTTTCGACAATGCCTGACTCAATGCCGATGATTTGCTGAATATAAATGGTCTCATGGTGCAACTTTTTGAATGGATTGAACAATACCGTTATACGCTCCGCAACGGCACAAATTACCGCTCATAAATTCTTTTATTTCTGCTACCGATCCGGTGTGGCCTTCGTTTACACAAGCCACTGCGGACATGATTTGTCCCGGTGTGCAATAGCCGCACTGAAAGCCATCGCATTCAATAAATGCCTGTTGCATGGGGTGTAATTTGTCACCATTCGCCAAGCCCTCAATCGTTGTAACTTCTTTACCGGGTACCATAGCTGCCAATGTTAAACAACTCAACACCCGTTCGCCATTTACATGTACGGTGCAGGCGCCGCATTGTCCGTGGTCGCAACCTTTTTTTGTGCCGGTCAGGTGTAAATCTTCCCGCAACAAATCCAGTAAAGTGGTGCGTGTATCGGCTTTAATACTGTACTTTTTTTTGTTGATGCTTACCGTTAAAGGCAGCACTTCTTTGTTGGGTACAAAAAAGTTTTTTACTTCTTCATAAAATGCTTTGGCGGTTCGTGGTATCATGGCAAATGCCGCTAACACCGACGAAGTTTTTAAGAAAAAACGCCGTGAGTTTGCCTGCTTCATGTGGATCAAAATATTATAGCATAAAATAATGGTGGAATCAGCTGCACTGCTACTATCATCGTCTCTTGCGTCGCACTCTTCAACTTTAGTAATTCTACTCAACAATACTTCGACAACACTATGTTTTTTTTTTAAAACAAACCAACACAAGAAAATAACGAGATAACAAACTATTACCAGTTTAAAACCACTTTATAAATATAAGCAAAAAGGATGGCAGTAAGTTAAACCTACTTTCTATAAAGGGATTTATCAATTATAAGTACCTTGGGCGAATAAAGAAAAAGATTTTATCAAGGGATGAAAACAATAATTGCATTGATATTAACAGTAATTTTTTTAATTATTTCCATTATACATATCTATTGGGCTTTTGGTGGTAAATGGGGTAGTGGCTCCGTTATTCCTACAAAAGATAATCATACTAAAGTGGCTATGCCGGGAGTATTACCTACTTTAATGGTAGCCGTAGGTTTATTATTATTTGCCTTGTTTGTATTGGTAAAAGGCGAACTTTTAAAAATTGATTTACCCGTCTGGTTAAACAATTATGGGTTGTACATTTTAGCCGGCATATTTATCATACGAGCCATTGGTGATTTTAAATATGTTGGTTTTTTCAAAAAAATAAAGTCGACAAAATTTGCCCAACAGGATGCAAAATTTTACACACCCCTGTGTTTGTTAATTGGTTTGTTAGCTATTGTTTTGGCAAATTGATATCGTTTGATTTACACTAATTTTGCCGGTAATAAAACAACATTGTTATGATTAAACAAGCATTACTTGGCGAGTTTTTGTACGAAGCCGAGAATACAAGAAAATTACTACAAGCTATACCCGATACCGCAATGGATTACCGACCGCAACCACAGCTTTGGTCGGTAGCGCAGTTGGCTTCTCATATTTCCTCTATCTACGCTTGGTACGAAGGTGTTTTTAGTGTAGATGTTTTTGATTTTGCCAGCTTTCATTACGAAAGAGAAGATATTAGCAAAGCAGCAAATATTGTAACCAAGTTTGAAGAGAATTTTATTAAAGCAAAAAATGCCATTGAAGCATCAGACGAAGCTACTTACCTAAACGACTGGACAATGAAAAGCGGTGAACAAATTTTTATTGGCCCAATGCCGAAAGTGCAAGCTATACGTGGATTTTTATACAACCATTTGTATCATCATCGTGGCGAAATGATAGCACACCTGCGTGCCAGCGGTAATAAAGTGCCGGGCTTGTATGGGCCTACTTATGAGCAAATGCAGAAGTAGTAAATTATTGATTGATTGAGAAAGATATGGAAAGGGTGATAACGAAGGTTATTGCCCTTTTTTGTTTTTAATGACTGCTTAAATATTTCCCTAAAACATTCAAGGTTATTATGCCGGTATTACCTGTATAAAAACATAGTTTATTACTGTATATTTGGTGCTATTGATTCAATACAATTATGGCCATTAAAAAATCAGAATTATACAGCTCACTTTGGGCTAGCTGCGACGAACTACGAGGCGGTATGGATGCCTCACAATATAAAGACTATGTACTTACCATGTTATTTGTAAAGTACATTTCCGATAAATACAAAGGCAATCCTTTTGGTGCCATTACGGTTCCGGCAGGGGCTTCTTTTGATGATATGGTTGCGCTGATTGGTAAAACCAGTATAGGCGACGATATTAATAAAAAAATATTAAACCCTATTAAAGAAGCAAACAAGCTAAACGAGTTTCCTGATTTTAATGATGAAAATAAATTAGGCAAAGGAAAAGACCTGGTAGATACCGTATCTAATCTGGTGCGGATTTTCAACGACCCTAGTTTAGATTTCTCCGGTAATTCTGCCGAAGGCGATGATATTTTAGGCGATGCGTATGAATACCTGATGCGTCATTTTGCTACCGAAAGCGGAAAAAGTAAAGGACAGTTTTATACGCCTGCCGAAGTATCACGAGTATTGGCGAAAGTAATTGGCATCAACCAAAACAACTCGTCGCACCAAACAATGGCTTATGACCCGACTTGTGGGTCGGGTTCGCTATTGCTGAAAGTAATGAACGAAGCGGGTAAAAACATTGACCTTTACGGGCAGGAAAAAGAAACCACCACGGCCAACTTAGCTAGGATGAATATGATTCTGCATGGTGCAGAAACTGCTACTATTACAGCTGATAATACTCTTTCAAGACCAGCGTATATAACCACAATTCCGGTTGATATTTCAAAACCAATAAAAAATGATCCTGCGTCTATATTAGCAGGGAGAACAAACTCTTCTGAAATATTGAAACAGTTTGACTTTGTTGTTGCTAATCCTCCATTTTCATTAAAAAATTGGAGTAGTAGTGTAAATGTTGAAAATGATCCATACAACCGTTTTGCCTTAGGTGTTCCGCCGGAAAAGAATGGCGATTATGCTTTTCTGTTACATATTTTACAATCCTTAAAAGCCAATGGAAAAGGGGCAGTGGTATTGCCGCACGGTGTTTTGTTCCGTGGAAATGCAGAAGGCGAAATCCGTAAAAATATTTTAAAGAAAGGCTACATCAAAGCCATTATAGGTTTGCCTGCCAACTTGTTTTACGGTACGGGTATTCCGGCTTGTATTATTGTGCTGGATAAAGAAAATGCCGAACACCGCAAGGGTTTGTTTATGATTGATGCGAGTAAGGGTTTTGTGAAAGATGGTAACAAAAACCGATTGCGGGAGCAAGACATTCGCAAGATTACCGATGTGTTTGATGCTTTTGCTGAAGTGCCGAAGTTTAGCCGGATGGTGAGTATGACAGAAATTGCCGACCCTAAAAACGATTACAACCTGAACATTCCACGGTATATTGATACGCAGGAAGCCGAAGATATTCAGGATTTGGCGGGGCATTTGTCAGGAGGTATTCCGCAGAAAGATGTGGATGGTTTGCAGGCCTATTGGGATTTGTTTCCTTCGCTGAAAGACGATTTATTTAAAAAGGCAAGAAAGGGTTATGTTGCTTTGAAAGTACCGGCAGAAAAAATAAAAGCAACCATTTTTAATCACCCGGAGTTTGTAGCTTTTAATACAAAAATGCACAAGGCATTTGATAAATGGTTACAACAACAACAAACTGTATGGAACAATATAGATAAAGGTTTTATTATTAAGGAGAGTATTGACCAAACTGCACAAACCTTATTAAAACATTTTGAAAAAAATGCGTTGGTAAACCGTTATGCCATGTACCAACACCTGATGCAATACTGGAATGAAGTGATGCAGGACGATTTTTATTCGATTGCCTTAGACGGCTGGAAGGCAGGAAACGAATACACCCGACTGGTGATAAAAGGCAAAAAAGGGAAAGACGGTAAAACCGGACAAGATAAAGAGATTGCAGGATTGGCAGGTATTGAAGGCAGAATGATAACGCCGGAAATGCTGATTGATGTTTGCTTTGCTGATACAAAAAATAAAATTAAAGAAGCGGAGCAGATTATTGAAACGATGATTTCTGAGCTTGCTGAAATGGAAGAAGAGCACAGTGCAGAAGAAGGTTTATTTGCCGAGCTGGATAAAGTAAACGCAGCAGAAATTAGTAAACTTTTAAAACTAAAAGAGAAAGAATCCTTGGCAATGGTTGCGGAGCCGGTTGTGTATTACGGTGGTAAAGAACCTGTCAACGAAACAAACATTCTTAAAAAATACATTGCCAATACCGAAAAAATTAAAGTAGCCAACAAGCTTTTGAAAACATTAAATGATGCTTTAGAAGTTGGGGTACTGGCAAAATATCTTTCTCTTACAGAAGCCGAAATAAAAGATATCGTTATCAACCACAAATGGACACCCGTATTGCAACAGGCATTACAAAGCGAACAGGAAAAGCTGAGCCAAAACCTTACACAACGCATTAAGGAACTGGCAGACCGCTACCAACAGGCTTTGCCTACATTGGAAACCCAAACAGCGGAAGCTTCACAAAAAGTATTGGCTCACCTGCAAAAAATGGGATTGGTATGGTAAAGGAAAATACGATGAAGCAGACAGAGATTGGGTTGTTGCCGGAGGATTGGGAGGTTGTAAATTTAGGTGACGTCTTATTATCAAATCCTGATTATGGAATTAATGCATCTGCTGTAAAATATAGTGATGCGTTACCAACGTATTTAAGAATTACAGATATTGATGATGAGGGGAATTTTATTAAGGATAATTTGTCTTCAGTAAATGATGTAAATTCTGAAAAGTATTATTTGAGTAATGATGAAATTGTATTTGCAAGAACAGGTGCGAGTGTTGGAAAAACTTATTTGTATAAAGAAAATGATGGAAAATTAGTCTTTGCGGGGTTCTTAATTCGTTTAAAAGTGAATATTAGAGAAGCTAATTCTAAATTCATTTTTTATAACACTCAAACAACTTACTATAAAAATTGGATTATTTCAAATTCAATGAGAAGTGGACAACCTGGAATTAATTCTAATGAAATTAAAGTTTTTCAAATTCCCTTTCCATCCCTACCCGAACAAGAAGCGATAGCGGAAGCCTTGAGTGATGCCGATGCGTGGATAGAAAGTCTGGAGCAAATCATCGCCAAAAAACGCCTCATCAAACAAGGGGCAATGCAAGAATTGTTGACGCCTAAGGAGGATTGGGAAGTGAAGAAGTTGGGGGAGGTTATTAATTTTAAAAATGGTGCTGCTCACGAAAATGTTGTTGATGAAAATGGAGATTATGTTATTGTAAATTCAAAATTCATTTCGCAAGACGGAAGGGTAAGAAAATATTCTAATGCGTATTTGTGTCCGCTTTATGTAGATGAAATTGTAATGGTAATGAGCGACATTCCAAATGGAAAGGCCTTGGCAAAATGTTTCATTATTGATAAAAATGAAACATACACTTTAAATCAAAGGATTTGTGCGTTTGAAGCTCAAGCAAATTTCTATCCTAGATTTCTATTCTATATCATTAATAGAAATGATTATTTCCTGTCTTTTGATAGCGGAAGTGGGCAAACTAATTTACGTAGAGATGAAATTTTAAATTGTCCAGTTTCGTTTCCATCCCTCACCGAGCAAACCCGTATCGCCGGGATATTATCGGATATGGATGCGGAGCTGGAAGCTTTGGAAGTGCAACTAGCCAAAGCCCGGCAGGTAAAACAAGGGATGATGCAGGTGTTGCTGACGGGTAAAATTCGTCTGCATCAGGATTTACAGGATTAGCGGATGGACAGGATTTTTGATTCGCTTGTTTTCATCCTGTTAATCTTAAAATCTTGAAAATCCTGATACTGACAGTTACAGGATTAGAGGATGGACAGGATTTTTGATTCGCTTGTTTTCATCCTGTCAATCTTAGAATCCAGAAAATGCTGATACCGACAGTTACAGGATTAGAGGATGGGCAGGATTTCTTGATTGTTTTGTTTTCATCCTGTTAATCTTGAAATCTTGCAAATCCTGATACCGACAGTTACAGCATTAGAGGATGGGCAGGATTTTTGATTGGTTTGTTTTCATCCTGTTAATCTTGAAATCTTGCAAATCCTGATACTGACAGTTACAGGATTAGCGGATGAACAGGATTTTTTGATTGGTTAGTTTTCATCCTGTTAATCTTGAAGTCTTGCAAATCCTGATGCCGACAGTTGCAGGATTAGCGGATGGACAGGATTTTTTGATTGGTTAGTTTTCATCCTGTTAATCTTGAAATCTTGCAAATCCTGATGCTGACAGTTACAGGATTAGCGGATGGACAGGATTTTTGATTCGCTTGTTTTCATCCTGTTAATCTTGAAATCTTGCAAATTCTGATGCCGACAGTTACAGGATTAGAGGATGGACAGGATTTCTTGATTGGTTCTTTTTCATCCTGTTAATCTTAGAATCCAGAAAATCCTGATGCTGACAATTTAATCCTGATACTGACAAAAAAATGTAAATTTAAACACCTTAAATCCTGCTTATGACATTAGATGAAATTACCTATAAAATAAACGGCTGTGCAATGAAAGTGCACAATGCTTTAGGTAATGGTTTTCAGGAAGTGATTTACCAAAGGTGTTTAGCTATTGAAATGGACAGAGCCGGATTAAGTTTTGGTAGAGAGATAGAACAAACCATTTATTACGATGGCATTAACGTAGGTACACGCAGAGCCGATTTTGTGGTGGAAGGAAAGATAATAGTAGAGATAAAAGCAGTCATCAATTTGGAAGATGTGCATTTGGCACAAGCAAAAAATTATGTAGTGGCTTATGATTTTCCTATTGGACTACTCATCAATTTTGGAGGCACGAGTTTGCAGTTTAAAAAGGTGTTTAATAAAAAATACCAAAACAATGTTTAAATCAGGATTAAAGGATTGCAGGATGGTCAGGATGAAAAAATCCTCTTAATCATAGAATCCAGAAAATCCTGATGCTGACAATTTTAACCCTGATTCCGACAATTAAAAATAATGAAAGAAGTACAACATAACCCACTTTTCACCAGCATCAGGGAACTGATAGAGGAAAGCAAGCAGCAGGTGGCTGTGGCGGTAAATGCTGAAATTACTTTGCTTTATTGGAAGGTTGGTAAACGTATAAATGAGGAGGTGTTGGGTAATGAAAGAGCGGAGTATGGAAAACAAGTGGTGGCTACTATTGCAAAGCAACTCGGCACTGCGTATGGTAAGGGTTGGGGAGAGAAACAATTGCGACAATGTATGCAGTTTGCACTGGTTTTTGCTGATGAGCAAATTGTATACGCACTGCGTAGACAATTGAGTTGGACACATTTCAGAAGTGTCATTTACATAGAAGATCCATTAAAAAGATCGTTTTATGTAGAAATGTGTAAACTGGAAAGATGGTCGTCTCGTCAATTGCAAGAGCGCATTCAATCTATGTTGTACGAACGCACTGCGATTAGCAAAAAGCCAGAACAGACTATTACAAACGATTTAGAATTACTAAAAACACAGCAACAACTTTCACCCGATCTGGTATTCAGAGATCCCTATTTCCTCGATTTTCTTGGTCTGAGCGATATGTATTCAGAAAAAGACCTGGAAACATCTATCATTGTAGAGCTGCAACGATTTATTATAGAATTGGGCAGCGATTTTGCTTTTATGTCTCGTCAAAAGCGCATCACAATTGATAACCGGGATTATTATATTGATCTGTTGTTTTATCACCGCAGGCTAAAATGTTTGGTAGCTATAGATTTAAAACTTGGGGAATTTGAAGCCGGCTTTAAAGGCCAAATGGAATTGTATTTACGCTACCTACAAAAAAATGAACAGATAGAGGGTGAGAATAATCCAATTGGATTAATTCTATGCACCGGTAAAAATGAGGAACACATTGAACTAATGCAACTAGAACAAGCCAATATAAAAGTAGCTGAATACCTAACCTTGTTACCATCGCAGGAAATACTGAAAGAAAAACTGCATAGGGCCGTAGCCATAGCCACCTCAAAAGAAAAAGAATCATGATCAATCCAATAGAACGCATCACCCAAAACCGCATCATCCAACTCTTCCAAAAAGAACTGGGTTATAACTATTATGGGAATTGGGAAAAACGTGAACATAACAGCAATGTGGAAGAAGCAATTCTGAAAAAGAATCTGTTGAAACGTGGTTATGCTGAAACCCTTGCTGATAAGGCGGTAAAAGAAGTGTATGATTTGGCAACTACTAATTCAGGCAATTTATACCATCGCAACAAAGCCATGTATTCGCTTTTGCGTTATGGAGTAAAAGCAAGACCAGATTTGGGCGAACAGTTTGATACCATTTTCCCAATTGACTGGCAAAATTTTGATAAGAATGAATTTGGGATTGCAGAGGAAGTAACGCTGACGAAGGGCGAAAATAATCGCCGTCCGGATGTGGTGTTGTATATCAATGGTATTGCGATTGGTGTGTTAGAATTGAAAAGAGGGACAACTGATATTTCCGAGAGTATCAACCAATCTATTTCCAATCAAAAAGTATTGTTTAACGAATGGTTTTATACCACTGTCCAGTTGTTGATGGCGGGGAACAATACACAAGGGTTGAAGTATGGAACGATAGAAACACAATCAAAATACTATTTGTCGTGGAAAGAAGATGAAGCCGATAACGACGGGTATAAACTGGATAAATACCTGAAAAAACTGTGCGACAAAAAGCGCATCATCGATATTATTTATAATGGGGTGGTGTTTGATGCCGGCATAAAAAAACTGCCTCGGCCGCACCAGTATTTTGGATTAAAGGAAGCGCAAAACTTTGTCCGAAAAAAAGAGGGTGGCATTATTTGGCATACGCAAGGTTCGGGTAAATCGCTGATGATGGTGATGTTGGGTAAATGGATTTTAGAGAATGTAGCCAATTCAAGAATTGTCATCTTAACCGACCGTACAGAATTGGACGACCAGATAGAAAGAGTTTTTAAAGATGTAGGTGAAACCGATGTAGCCAAAACAAGATCAGGGAAGGAGTTAATACAGTTTTTAACTTCTTCACGACCAAGATTGGTTTGTTCGCTCATTCATAAATTTGGCAATAAAACAGAGACAGATTTTGATTCATTTATTAAAGAGTTACAGAGCAATCCGGTAAAAACGCAAGGAGAGATTTTTGTGTTTATAGATGAATGTCACCGTACGCAAAGTGGTAAGCTTAACCAGGTAATGAAAGCTGTGTTACACAATGCTGTTTTTATTGGATTTACAGGAACCCCTTTATTAAAAGAAGATAAAAAAACAACGATGGATGTATTTGGCAGATACATTCATACATATAAATTTAATGAGGCTGTTGAAGATGGTGTGGTAAAAGATTTAATGTACGAGGGAAGAGCTATAGAGCAAAACCTGACTTCTCAAACACGGGTTGACCAATGGTTTGAAGCAAAAACAGCCGGCTTAAATGATTTTCAGAAAAATGAACTGAAGAAGAAGTGGGGAACTATGCAAAATGTACTGAGTTCTAAAAGCCGAATGGAAAAAATTGTAGCAGATATTATTGTAGATTTTTCCGTGAAGCCGAGATTGAAATCACAGAACGGAAATGCTATTCTGGTAGCATCGAGTATTTACGAAGCCGCTAAATATTACAATTTATTTCTCAATTCAGAACTCAAAAATAAGTGTGCTATCATTACCTCTTACAATCCCAATGCAAGTGATGTTTCGTTGGAAGATACAGGAGCCGACAATGAAACAGATAAACAGTTTATTTTTAAAACGTATACTGATTTACTGAAAGAGGTAAGCGTAAAAGGTAATAAATCTAAAACGGAATCTTACGAAGCCGATGCCAAAGAAAGCTTTCGCAAAGAACCTGCAAGAATGAAGTTGCTGATTGTAGTATCTAAATTACTCACAGGATTTGATGCGCCACCTTGCACCTACATTTACATCGATAAAAGAATGCAGGATCATACGTTATTTCAAGCGATTTGCAGAGTAAACCGTTTAGATACCGATGATAAAGATTATGGTTACATTATAGATTATATGGAGTTATTTGGAAATGTAACTGATGCCATTAATGTTTATACTTCCGAACTAGATAGTGAAGGTTTTACTAAAGAAGAAGTAGGCATTCAATTAAAAGATCGTTTGAAAATAGCCAAAGACCGATTATTTACGGCTATGGAAACAGTGGAGAGCATTTGTGAAAATGTATCATCGCCCAAAAACGATTTGGCCTACATTCATTATTTCTGCGGTAATACAGAGAAACCCGAAGATTTGAAAGGGACCGAATATAAACGCATGGCATTGTATAAGGCTATTGTAGAATATATCAGGGCTTATGCTAATGTGAAAGCAGATTTTATAGCCGCTGAATTTACCAATGTAGAAATAAAAAGGTTTAATGATAAGTTGGAAGCTTACTTAAACCTGAGAGAAATTATCCGCATTGCTTCCGGCGAAACAATTGATTTAAAAGCTTATGAAGCTGATATGCGTTTCTTAATTGATACTTATATCAGAGCTGAAGAGTCGGCAGTGATTTCGCCTTTCGATAATATTTCGTTACTGGATTTACTGGAAACAAATATGGAGAAAGCCATTGATAGTTTACCTGATAAAATCAAAGGAAATAAGAAAGCAGTTGCGGAAGTGATTGAAAACAATGTACGAAGTAAAATTGTTGAAGAGCATTTGCTAGATCCTAAATATTTCGATCAAATGTCTGTTTTATTACAGGAAATTATCGAAAGACGAAAACAGGAAACAATTAACTACCAACAATATCTGAATGAAATGGCAGCGCTAATCAGTCAGGTAAATGCTGGAAAAAAAGATGATGTTCCTAAATCTTTAAATACAAAAGGAAAAGTTGCTTTGTATCACACGTTGGATGGAGATGAAAATTTAACATTGGTTGTTGAAGGTGCTGTACAATATGCGAAGCAAGATGGATTTAGAGAAAATTTGGCAAAACAAAAGTTAGTAAAAAAGGCCATTTACGATGTTGTAGCCGATGTACAAAAAGTAGAAGAAATTTATAAAGTCATTGATGCCCATAAAGACGAGTATTAATGAAGAAGGATGTGTTATATATTGGATCAGTACCTATTGAAGTTACTTTTAAAGCTATTAAAAATCTTCATTTAAGCGTTCACCCACCTAAAGGGAAAGTAACAATATCGTCTCCAGATTTTTATGATTTGGAGAAGGTGAAAATTTATGCGGCTACAAAATTGGGATGGATAAAACAAGAACAAAAAAAAATAAGAAGTCAGGAGCGGGAAGATCTTAAGTTAATGATTAGTCGAGAGAGTCATCAGTTTTTAGGTAAACGTTATTTGTTGAAAGTTGTTGAAGCAACTAGGCCCAAAATAGTTTTAAAACACAGTTTTATAGAACTACACGCTTTGCCGCAGGCAAGTGTAGCGCAAAAACAGAAAACACTTTACAATTGGTATAAAAAGGAATTAGAAAGCAAAATTGTGCATTTGATTGTTGCTCATGCTATGCAAATGAACATTAGTGACTTTAATTTCGGCATCAGGAAAATGAAAACCAAGTGGGGAAGCTGTAGTATTGAGAAGAGAATGGTATGGTTTAATATTGAGCTGGCTAAAAAGCCGATTGATTGTATTGAATACATAGTAGTACACGAAATGGTTCACTTACTGGAAAGAAATCATAATAAGCATTTCATTATTTTAATGGATAAGTATCTGCCTCAGTGGCGGGTTCAAAAGAAACTATTGAATGAGCTGCCGTTATAATGTATTGGCAATAAGGCCATAAAAAAGGTGATAACGCCAGTTATCACCTTTTTTATTATCCAATAATTTCTCTTATCCTTTCAAACTCTGCATATCAATTACAAATCTGTACTTCACATCACTCTTTAACATTCTTTCGTAAGCATCATTAATGTTTTGCATATTGATGATTTCGATATCGGAAACAATATTGTGTTTACCGCAGAAGTCTAACATTTCCTGTGTTTCGGCAATACCACCAATTAAAGAAGCAGCTACTGATTTGCGGCCCATAATTAAGGGTACGGTTTGTAACATAGGATCCAATGGTCCTAAATAACCCACCAGTACTAATGTTCCGCTAATGTTTAAAGTGGCTACATAAGGGTTTACATCATGCACATAAGGAACGGTATCAATAATTACATCAAACTTTCCACGTACCGATTTCATTTGTGCTTCGTCGGTTGAAATAATAATCTCGTCAGCACCTAATGCTTTTGCATCATCCGTTTTGCCGGGTGTTCTGGAAAATAAGGTTACAGATGCACCTAAACCTTTTGCTAATTTAATAGCCATATGTCCCAAACCGCCTAAACCAATTACAGCTACTTTGCTGCCTTCTTTTACATTCCAGTGGCGCAATGGCGACCAGGTAGTAATACCGGCGCAAAGCAATGGTGCAACAGCCGCTAAATCTAAATTTTCAGGAATATTTAAAACATAAGATTCATCCACCACTACTTTTTCGGAGTAACCGCCAAAAGTATGGCCGCCTAAATGTCTGTCCTTGCCATTATATGTTCCTGTAAAACCGTTTAAGCAATATTGTTCCAAATTTTTTTTACAACTCTCACAGGTACCGCAGGAGTCAACAATACAACCAATACCTACTACATCGCCTGTTTTAAATTTTGTAACCTCGCTGCCTACGGTTGTTACCTTACCTACAATTTCATGTCCGGGTACTGATGGGTATTTTGTACCGCCCCAGTCGTTACGTGCCGTGTGTAAATCGGAGTGACAAACACCGCAATATAAAATTTCAATTTCTACATCTTTGGGAGTAGCTACCCTGCGCTCAATTGACATGGCTGCCAAATCAGCTTCGGGTGCTGTAGTACCAAATGCTTTTACATTTATTGTTTCCATAATTTTTGTTATATCATTTAATGATGGAGCAAAGGTAAAGCGGTATGGGGTTAGAAAAATTGTATTGTAATAACTGTTTTATAATTGTTGGTAATAAGTGAGATGATCTTGTAAAATTTACTAAACCTTTTTCTGTATTGATTGTATGAACCTTTTTGTCTTTTGCGTGAGGGATAGCAGCGGCATCCTTTTGCGAAGCGTTGGAAAGGCAGTGTGGGGCAAAAGATATAGCGAATAGCCCGACCCGCTTGCATTTTGTGCAAGGCTAAAAGTGCGTTGGCAAAAATGCAAGCGGGGCACGCCATAATAAATAACTTAACCGGTATCCGATAAAATATGGCTAATTTTATACGCAACAAATCGTATTGATACAATTACTTGATTAACAAAAATCATGAAATTTTACAGCCTTCTTTTTTTAATATCTATAAGCATCTTCGCCTGTAATTCTTCAACAACCACAGCGTTATCCCGAACCGAAAAACGTGATGCTGTTTTAAAAAAAATTGTTCCGCCAAAAATAGCTGCTAATCATTTTTTGTTAACAGACTTTGGTGCAAAAGGCGATTCGTTAACGGATGCAAAACCTGCTTTTGATAAGGCCTTAAAAGCTTGCAAAGAAAAAAATGGTGGTAAAATAATTGTACCTGCCGGTATCTACATTGTTAATGGGCCAATACATTTGGTGGACAATAGTAGTATTGAATTACAAAAGAATGCGAAGCTGGTTTTTGGTACCAATGAGGCTGATTACTTGCCCGTTGTGCCTACTAGTTGGGAAGGAACTTTTTTGTATAATTACAGTCCGCTGATATACGCTTATAAAGTAAATAACGTTGCTATTATTGGCGAAGGAACCATTGATGGTAATGGCAGGGAAGGCTTTAGTAAATGGTACGACCAACAAAAGCCCGCACAGCAACTAAGCAGAAAGATGAATCATGAAGGAACGCCGGTGAAGGATCGTGTGTTTGGTGCAGGACATTTTTTACGGCCACAGCTAATACAATTTTACAATTGTAAAAATATTTTGATTGAAGGTGTAACCATTGCCAACTCGCCTTTTTGGTGTGTACATTTTTTGCAAAGCGAAAATATTACGGCACGCAAAGTAAAGTTTGATGCGTTTAATAAAAACAATGATGGTTTTGATCCGGAATATTCAAAAAATATATTGATAGAAGATATTGATTTTAACAACGCCGATGATAATGTGGCCATTAAAGCGGGTCGGGATCATGAAGGTAGAAAGACTGCCATCACATCAGAAAATATTATTGTGCGCAATAGTCGGTTTAAAGGATTGCATGGTGTGGTTATTGGTAGCGAAATGTCGGCCGGTGTGCAAAATGTATTTGTAGAAAATTGTACCTATGGCGGTTATTGCAAGCGGGGTATTTATTTAAAATCTAATCCCGATCGTGGTGGATTTATTAAAGATATTTATGTGAACGATGTGGAGTTTGGCGATGTGGAAGATGCTATTTTTATTACGGCATATTACCATGGCGAAGGCAAAGGTTTTGAAACCGAAATCAAGAATATATTTTTTGAAAACCTGAAATTTAAAACCGCCAGTCACGCAGGCTTGGTGATACAAGGTTATCCCACTAAAAAAGTTACTGATGTTTTTTTGACCAATGTAAAAGTTGATTCATGCGGCACTGCCATTAGCTTAACTAATACCGATAACATTGTATTTAACGATGTGGTGATTGGTAAAGAAGTGGTGATACCTTCTGCCGCAAAATAATTACTTAACACAAAGTTTAGTATTTATGAACCCAGCTGCAGTGCTACTAGCAACAGTTGTTGCGCCTGCCCCGACGAGGAGCGTAGCGACGGAACTCGGGGTCGCACTCTTGTACTTTCTGTTCGCTAATCATCATCGTGTTGATGCAAAGAGGGGCTATGTAATCAGATCGCCACAGGCGATATAATATTAATGCGAAACTACAAGTTTCGCATAGCAGCAATTCACTATTGAAGCGCATTATTACTTTTGTTTTGTCCTTCATCAAACTGTTAATGACAGGTTTAAAGTTTTTGTCACCCTGAGCTTGACGAAGGGCTACGCAGAAGAATAAAAAATCTTCACGGGCTTCGTCAGGCTGTTAATGACAACTTTTTAATTAATTGAAAATGAATGTCACCCTGAGCTTGACGAAGGGTTATGTAACACAATAAAAAGTCTCACCGGGTTTCGTCAGGCTCAACCTGACAAACTTCTTGTCATTTTAAAGAACATAATTTCTCTTTTATTTATGCCTCAGCCTGACAACGCTCTTGTGATTTTAAAGAACTTACTTTTCCTTTATTCTAGCCTTAACCTGACAACCTCTATTGTAATTGAGAAAACTAAGCAAACACACCTTCTCTCTCTTTAATAGCCCATTTAGCCATCGCATTAATTACCGGTAACAAACCTTTGCCGGCTGTACTCAACTTGTAAATAACATGTGGTGGTACAACGGGTTTTGATTCCCGGATGATTAATCCGTCGGCTTCCAATTGTTTTAAATGTTGAATTAATACTTTTTCTGTAATAGCCGGTATGGCACGTTTTAACTCACTGTAACGTTTGGTGCTGGTAGAAAGGTGATAAAGAATAATCGGTTTCCAATAACTGCCTATCTTTTCCATTACATAGGTAACGGGGCATAAGTCCAGTGCATACTGTTTGTTTTCCTGAATGGTAGATGTTTTTTTAATTGCTGTCATGATACATACTTTAGGGTAAGTACTTGTATAAAAGTAAGTACAAAGATATCTTTGCTTTCAGAAATAAAAAAATATATAATGAAAATTACAGTAACAGGTTCTTTAGGGAACATAGGCAAGAAGTTAACAACCGTTTTGTTACAAGCAGGAAATGAAGTAACCGTAGTAAGCAGTCAACCGGAAAGACAAAAAGACATTGAAGCATTAGGGGCTAAAGCTGCCATTGGATCAATTAGTGATGCTGCCTTTTTAACAAATGCATTTAGCGAGCCAGATGCGGTTTTTGCTATGACGCCTCCCAACCTTGGCGGTGTTAATATTGTAGCCAATACTACAGCAGCAGGTAAAGCTTTGGCAACTGCAATTACTGCGGCCGGTGTAAAACGTGTGGTAATGCTTAGCAGCATTGGTGCCGATGTACCTACCAAAACAGGGCCTATTGAAGGTTTGTACCATATTGAACAAATGTATAACCAATTGGAGCATGTAAATATTACTTATTTACGTGCGGGTTATTTTTACACCAATTATTACAACGATGTTCCGTTGATAAAAAACGCAGGTATTATTGGCTCTAACTTACCGCATACTACTTTGATTCCATTGGTACATCCAAACGATATTGCGCTGGCTGCTGCAGCTGCCTTACAAAAAACAGGTACAGGTAAAAATGTACAGTATATTGTAAGCGATTATCGTTCTGCTGCAGATATTGCCACTGTATTTGGTGCTGCTTTAAATAAGCCAGAATTGCCTTGGGTAGCATTTACCGATGAACAAGCTTTAGAAGGAATGAAAGGGGCAGGACTACCAACAGAAATGGCTCAATTATATACTGATATGGGAGCAGGGTTAAGAACAGGTGCCATACAAGCGGATTTTATTAAAGTAGGTGCGCCAACAGATGGCGCTACCAAACTGGAAGATTTTGCAAAAGAATATGCTGCTGCATTTTAATAATATCTTTTTCTAATCATAAAAGTGAACAGGTAGCTGTTCACTTTTATGATTTCTGTTTGCTTACGTTTATTATTGTAAGTGTTTTTGCCAATCATCTTTGGTAATACTATAAACAAAATTTTGTCTGCTAGGTTCGCCAAAATAGGCCACCGCTTCTTCGCCAATTTTTTTTGCACCTATGCGGGTAATAGCAATTTGCGACCGAATGTTTTTTGCACCAATATGAAATAACACGGTTTGTACCGATTGAAAGGCATAGTCTAACATCAATTTTTTAACAGCTCTGTTAGTACCGCTGCCCCAGTATTTAGTAGCATAAAAAGTATAGCCAATAAAAATGCTGTTTTGGTTTGCATCATAATCGTAAAAACGACTGCTACCAATTACTTCACCGGTTTCTTTATCAATAATTTTAAAAGCACCGTTGCTTTTTATAGCCCCATCAAAAACAGTTTCAAATACTTCTTTTTTCCACCGGTCTTTATTGGGGTGTTGCTCCCAAACAGCAGGGTCGGCAGCTACATGGTATAAGGCATCAAAGTCCTCGGGTAATAAAGGTTGTAGTATTACTTTATCAGTTTGTAAAACAGGTTGGGTGTTAAATGCCATAACAATTAATCTATGCGTTTAGTACAATACTAAAGGTAGATCCTTTGCCTACTTCGCTGTTAATAATAATTCGGCCATCAATTTTTTCCAGTAACTCTTTTACTAAAAATAAACCTAACCCGCTACCACGTTCACCGGCTGTACCCTTGGTGGTGTTTATTTCTTTTGCCTCTATCTGTGCAATTTGTTCTGCCGTCATACCAATTCCCTGATCGGTAACGGTTAATAATACCTTATCACCATCTTTAAATGAGTTGATGGTTATTACACTATTAGCCGGGCTAAATTTAATGGCATTGGTAACTATGTTGCGAATAGCAATTTGCAGTATATCATAATTGCCTTTTGCGGTTATGGCTTGTATGTTTTGTGTAAGCGTAATACCTTTTTGTATGGTTTGTGGCTTTACACTTTCGCTTACATCCCAAATACTATCCTCAACTGATATAGCGGTAATAGGCGGTGTGCTATTTTTTAACTGAATATTGGCCCAGGCTAATAAATTGTCCAGCATATCGCTGGTATTAAGCACTGCATTAAAAGTTAAAATCTTAAACTCTTTTTTCTTTTCTTCTGCTACATTAGGGTTGTCGCTAAGCAATAAAAACGATTTTAATGTTTGCAGCGGTTGTCTTAAATCGTGGCTTATAATACTAAACAACCTGTCCTTAACCCGGTTTAAGGTTATTAACTCATTTTTTTGTTCGCTAATCAGTATGTTTTGTTCGTTCAGTAATTTATTAGTCTTTTTAATTTTTGTATAAAAATAGCCCAGGGTTAATAAAATAGCCAGTGCGGTGGCACTTAAAATAATAAAAATATTACGTTCGCTTTTGTTTTTGGTTATCTCGGTTTCTTTTACCAGTATCTCGTTATTTTTTTGGCTAAGCGCATAATCTGTTTCTAATTCCGTTACCTGGTTTTTACTATCAATTGTAAATATGCTGTCTTTAAGGGTATAATATTTTTGTAAATAAGTGGAGTGATTTTTAAAATCATTTTGTTTTAAAAACATATCGGCCATATTGCGATAGTTTTCCATTTCATTTTTTATAAGGCCCGCATCTTTTGCATATTTAATACTGGTATTAAATGCAGTCAAAGCTTTATCGGTTTGGCCCATGGCTGCATAAGTAGCACCTATATTATTTTGAATACTGGCATATATATCATCCACCTGTTGCATACCTTTTAGCAAAGAAATACTGGTGTCAAAAAGTTGTAAAGCCTGTTGATAATTTCCTGTTTTTTTAAGTGTTATACCCTTATTCATTTGTGCAATGGACATACCAATAGGGTCGTCCACTTCTTTATAAAGATTAATTACTTTTTCATAGTAGTATAAGGCCGAATCAAGCTTATTTTCTTTGCTAAAAATGGTTGCTCGTGATTCCAGATAGTTGGCCACCTGTGGCGGATAATTTTCCGCAAAAACATACGGTGCTGCTTTAGCATTATACTCATTTGCTTTTGCCAGGTCATTTAACTCAAAATAAGTAGCCTGTATAGACATTAGCGCATTTGCCAAGCGAAATGTATCCGTTAACTGTTCATACACCGGCAATGTTTGTTGGTAGCTGTAAATAGCTTTATCAAATTTGGCTCGTATACGGTGGTTAAAGCCTATGCTATACCAAAAGTTAGCATACTCTTTCATCAGGTTTGCTTTTTTAGCCACCGCTTTTCCCCGTTCAAAATATTCAATGGCTTTTCCAGGATTGTTTAGTGATATAGCCTGACCAATCTGGTCGTATAAAACAACCAATACCGTATCATGCGGATGTTTATTAATTTCTTTTAAAAGGCTGTCAACATATTTGTTGTTTTGGCTAAAAGTGGTAGTAAAAAAGAAGAAGCTGGCTAAGAGAAAAAAAACTCTCATCATATTGGTTCAGATATGTCTTTTAATAATGTTGTTGCCTAAAATAGATTCCAGCACATTGGTATATGTTTTGCCAATGGGTAGTTGTACTTTATTTAAAACTACGTTGTTACTATCAACCGCAGTTACTTTTGTTTTATTAATCATGTAGTTTCTGGAAATGCGCAAAAACAACGATGGTGGTAATTGTTGCTCCAGGCTTTTCATATTTACCAAAGCAATTTTTTTAGTACCATCTTCCAAATGTATATCCACAAAATCTCCTAACGATTCTATGTACATCACCTGCGTGTAAGCAATCTTTACAAAACTGCCTTTATCTTTTATAAAAAACGAATTATCGTCCACCGGTTTAAAACCTTCAGCGGGCAGCGTATTTTTTTTAAGCTCGTGTAATTGCAAGGCTTTATTTATGGCCCGCATAATACGTGGCAGGGGCGATGGTTTCACCAAAAAATCAATCGCATCTACATTAAAAGCATCAATGGCGTAACTACTGTGCGATGATATAAAAATTATCATGGGTTGTTGTGCAAGGCTCTGCACCAAATCAATGCCCGATAAACCCGGCATTTCCACATCTAAAATAAGCAGGTCGGCAGGTTGCGACTGTAGTTTTTTGCGTACCTCAATAGCATTATCACAAACTGCTAAACATACCAGTTCGGGCATCGTATTTAAATGCTGTAGCATTAGCTCCCGATAAATAATATCATCGTCGGCTATCATGTAGGTGAGGGCCATCTAACAAATTTATATAAAAGTTTAAACTTCAATCAAGGATTTATTCCGTTTATATACTCAAAACATACTTTAACCTACAAAAATGGTATGTTGGGCTACTTTAGCCAATTTGCCCGGTTTTACGGGTTAGGTTTGTACTGGTTTTTCATAGGATATTGGATTTTGAAACGGGGCAGAATGTCTATTCCAACCCCTTTATTTTTAAATTATAGTTCTTAACATATATAAACGCTTGGACGGATCAATAAATATTTTATTGATTTTTTTAAGCCACATCTTTCAAGATTGTGGCTTTTTTATCTCTTTTTAATCACATTGTTTTAGGTTCTCTAATTCAATCCGTAAGGGCCACACAAAAACTGTAGCCATTAACCTACCTATGTTTTTTACGGGTAATTACAATTTGTAGTTACCCTTTTTTATTGCCCTAAAGAATCCAATTTGGAAATTTGATAATGAGGGATAGTAATTAATAATTAATAATTGTGTTTTCCGATAGAGTAGGAAACTTACCAAATGCTCAATAGAATTACTGGACGTTGAAGAGTGCGACGCAACCAAACTCCCCTTTAGGGGCTGGGGGCATAGTAGTAATGCAGATGTTTAACAAAAAAAATATTAGCTACTAACTTTTTTATTATGCGGGCCCCACAGCCACGCACCCTGCCATGCTTCGTGGGCCGGGCTATACGCTGCTACTCCGGCACAAAGCCAACACACAAGGCCTCACCGGGGTATTCGCTGCTATCCCTGCCCGAAACCCTACAGCAATAATTTTTATTACAGCTGGCTTGTTTTGCTAATAATTAAAAGCTATGTGTTTAAATAAAAATTTGCTCTTACAATAAAAGTTTTACATTCGTTATCTAACGATTGCATTTACACTACAAGTAAATTGTTGCTACTTGTGAACATTTTTTTAATTGTATATGGCCGATACTACTGACTTTGAGATACGAGCCTGGCAAGAAAAAATTGCTATGGGTGATGAGCAGGCTTTTAATAAGCTGTTTCGTAGCCTGTATCCATCGTTGGTACATTTTTCCACCGATATAGTACATACAAAATCGCAGGCCGAAGAAATTGTGGCTGATGTGCTGATGAAAATATGGCAACAACGTGAGTTGTTATTAGAGGTAGATAAATTAAGGGTTTACCTTTTTGTAGCGGTAAAAAATCATTCCTATAATTATTTACGTAAGTTTTCGCCCTGGACAACCGAGTTATCTGATAACAATATTGGTACACTGGTGTATGGTAATAGCCCCGAAGATGATATTATGTTTAGGGAGCTGCAATTACAGTTGCATAAAGCCATTGAAGCCTTGCCGGAGCAATGCAGGCAAGTGTATAAACTAGTAAAAGATGATGGCTTAAAATATAAAGAAGTAGCCGAAATTTTAAACATATCTCCACGTACGGTAGAAACCCAATTGTTTAGGGCTATAAAAAAAATTAGAAAAATTTTACTGCCCGATACCGAAAAAGATGCTGCAAAAACCAATACAAAAAGCTTTGGAAACAAAGCACTTATGTACTTGCTGTTATTTTCCTGAAAAATATTTTTTTAGTAGTTGTAAGTAATTGTCAATTTATTCGTGTCCTAATACTGCAAGCCAAACAATTGCAGCATATGAATAAAGATTACTTTCTGTTTATCGCAGCAAAAGTATTTTCCGGCGAAGCCACGCCGGAGGAGGAAAGCAGCATACGTAAGCAGATGGAAATTAATCCATCGCTTAAAAATGTTTTCGAACTATACCAAAAACATTGGAACACAAGTTTTACAAAGGAGCATTCATCTATAGAAAATGCTTTGGATAAATTATGGGTAAGAATTAAAAACGAAGAAAATGCAATTGCCCATACCCCAACTGCTACCATCATTGATATTGCTGAAAGCCGCCGCCCACAAAGGTTATGGATGAAAATAGCTGTAGCCGTAGTATTATTTTGCTGCGTAGGGTTAACCTGGTTTTGGTTAAATAAAGCAAACAATACCGATGCTGATTTTATGGAGACTGCTAATAAAGCCGGCGTACAATCAACCTTAACATTACCGGATGGTACAAAAGTTATCTTAGCCGGCGCCAGTAAAATAAAATATCCCGCTACATTTTCCGAACAAAACAGAAACGTTTATTTAGATGGTCAGGCTTTTTTTGAAGTACAACGTGACACGTTAAAACCATTTATTGTACACACAAATTATGGCGAAGTAAAGGTATTGGGTACTTCATTTAATGTATCGGCATACGAGGCCGATAAAGAAGTGATAACTGCTGTAGCAACTGGAAAAGTTAGTTATACATCACCTGAAAAAGATTCGGTTGTTTTATTACTACCGGGACAAAAATCTATCTATAACAATAACTTAAAAACATTGTTGGTAACGGATGTTGTAGAAGAGGCCGATTGGGCATGGACAAGTGGCAGAATATCATTTAGTGCTGATAGTTTAGGCAAAATTGCCACAGCGTTACAACGTCATTTTGGTAAGCCGGTTCAGTTTACAAATCCGCAGTATAAAAAGTTTCGTTATACAGGTTCTTTTTACAATCAATCTCAATCAGAAATATTGGAAATGTTAACACGAACGAAAAAGTTTCCGTTTAGGGTTACTGACACTACCATTTACATTGGTAATTAAGTAACATTTTTAAAATCAAAACATTGCCGCATATGAATAATTATCAACTCAAACTTACAAGGGTTAAGCCTGTAAGAAAACATCCTCCATTACGTTATCTCGCTTTGTTTTTATTACAAGTATTATTGGTGCAGGTTAGCTGGGCTAATAATGATGTGCCTGATAATTTACATAAACTACAAGATAAAAAGGTAAGTATAGTTTGTAAAGAAAAGGAACTTCGTTGGGTAATAAAACAGTTAGAGGAACAGTCCAAACTTGATTTTGTTTATTCTGATGATGAATTGAAACCTGAAAGAAAAGTTTCGGTTCGTATTAAGAATTCAGGACTTAATGAAGCATTAGCAAAAATATTTGAGCCCTTAAATATTGTGTACGAGTATAACGGGAAAAATATTTTACTCTATTCCCGCAATAACAATCGTGGTACAGCTGTAAAGCAAGCAACCACTATTACTAACTTATTGCAAACAGAAATTAAAGGAAGGGTAACCGATGAATTGGGTAATCCTGTGGAAGGTGCATCTGTTAACATTAAAGGCACCAATACAACGGTAAAAACCAATGTTAATGGCAACTTTCTTATTTTATCAAATACACCCAATGGCATATTAGTAATAAGTTATGTTGGTTTTATTACCAAAGAAGTAGTAATTACTGAAGGTGATATAAATGTAGTGTTGGCACTTTCTGATAACAGGATGAATGAAGTAGTGGTAGTGGGGTATGGTACGCAACGTAAAGCAAATCTTACGGGCGCCATCGATCAAATTAAACCTGCTGCATTGGAAGGTAGGGCTAGCGGTTTTTTAACACAATCGTTGCAAGGTGCTTCGCCAAATTTAGTAATTCAACAAACCAATGCCGAGCCCGGTGCCAGACCCTCTATGAATATTAGAGGTATTGGTACCATGGGTAATAACGATCCGCTGGTGGTAATAGATGGTATAGCCGGTGGAGATTTAAACCTACTTAATCCCTCGGATATTGAATCTATTTCAGTATTAAAAGACGCAGGAAGTGCAGCTATTTATGGTTCACGTTCGGCCAATGGGGTGCTTTTAATTACCACAAAAAAGGGTAAAAAGAATGAAGGCATGCAGATTAACTACAATGGTATTGTTGGCGTGCAACAACCAAAAGTTTGGTACAAACCTGTTGAGAGTTATGAAAATGCTACCCTTAGAAATGAAGCAAATGTAAACGCAGGTTTACAACCCATTTATACACCCGATCAAATAAGAGCTTTCCATCAAAACGGAAGTGAGCCTTGGTTTTTAGATGAAATTTTACAACCAGCCATGCAGCAGAATCATAACATTAGTGTATCGGGTGGTAATGCCAATACAACTTATATGATTTCCGGTGGCTATGTAAACCAGCGAAACAATTTGGTAGGTCCGGGTTATGGTATGAATCGTTACAATTTCCGTGTAAACCTAAGCAGCGATGTTGGTCGTTTAAAAATAACCAGCACAATTGCTTATGCTCGTAATCAGATTAAGGAGCACAGTACTTCTACCCAAACTTTAATTGTTGATGCCGGAAGGGTACCCACTTATTATAAATTAAAAGACGAACAAGGACGCTATTTAACAAACGATGTTTTAGCTGAGTATAACCCTTTAGGGATTTTGGAGCAAGGTGGTTCTCGCAAGTATGATGATGATAATTTGTTTGGTAATATTAGTGCCGACCTGAGCTTATTTAAAGGATTAAAATTGCGTGGTGTAGTTGGTGGTACACTTGCTTCTAACCATATGTTTGAGCACCGCAGGCAGGTTGATTATTTTCCAAGAGGTGTATATGGTGTAGATAGAAACGCCAACGACCGTACTGATAAAAACTTGTTTTTAAATACCCAGTTAATGTTAGATTATAATACAACGATCAAAGATCATCGTATTAATGCATTGGTGGGTGTAGCTAACGAGTCGGTAAATAATCAGCGTACAGAGATTAAGAAAAAATATGTTGACAATGATTTAGGCACGCCAACTACAGGAACTGTAATTGATCCGGGCACAATTAATTCGGTTGATGGAACGGATGAAACCAGTTTAAATTCTTTATTTGGGCGTGTAGGTTACAATTACAAGGATAAATATTTTGCCGAAGTAAATTTTAGAGTTGATGGATCTTCAAAATTTAATAAGGACAATAGATGGGGATTTTTCCCTTCTGTTTCTGCAGGCTGGATGATTTCTGAAGAAGATTTTTTTAGCGGTTTGCAAGGTAAAATAAACACCCTTAAGTTGAGAGGATCTTATGGTGTGTTAGGTAACCAGAATGTGCGTAATTATCAATTTCAAACCACTTACGAGAATTACAATAATGCCTATGGGTTTAATAATGTACCTGTATCGGGTACTAATTTTTCCTTTGCCAATCCCGATTTACGTTGGGAGCGTGCCGCAACCTTTAACATAGGGGTTGATGCAGGATTGTTTAACAATGCACTCCAGGTAAGTTTTGATTACTTTGATAAACTTACTACCGATATTCTTATTCCTCCGGCTATTCCCGGTTTATACGGAGCTACCATATCTGATTACAATGCTGGTAAAGTACGCAATAGTGGATGGGAGTTGAATGTGAACTACCGCTTGCCGGGTAGTAATATGTTTAAGCATAATGTAGGCTTTAATATTGGCGATGCACAAAATGAAGTGGTGTACTATGAAGGAAACGAAAGAATAAGCGGCGCAGATGAAATGCAATTTATTTTGAAAGAAGGTTTGCCTTTTAATAGTTACATAGGATTAAAAACAAATGGTTACTTCCAAAATTTAGATCAGGTAATTAATGATCCCCGCCCAATTGGTGTAGATGTGCAACCTGGTGACATAAGATATGTTGACCGCAATAAGGACGGTATTATTAATGACGAAGACCGATTTGTATTAGGCCATCCTTTTCCTCGTTTTACTTATGGGTTTAACTATGGTGCCAGTTATAAAAACTTTGATATAAGTTTCTTAATTCAGGGTGTAGGTAAAAGAGATATGTTTTTACGAGGTGAACTGGTAGAGCCTTACCATTTTAATTATGGACAAGTGATGTACCAGCATCAATTGGATTATTGGACACCATTAAATCAGGATGCCCGATATCCCCGCCTTGCCGCAAGTGGAAGTGCATCTAACACTAATAATTTCAGAAGAGGATCTGATTTATATCTTTTTAATGCGGCTTATTTGCGATTAAAAAATATACAATTGGGTTACAACTTTGCGGGTAACTGGGTACAAAAAGCCGGGTTACAAAAAATACGATTATATGCAGTAGGGCAAAACCTATTCACTATTTCCAAAATGACATTTTTAGATCCTGAAGCATCGGAGTTCAATGGTAATTTAACCAATGCAGGAGCTAATAGCGGACGTTCATATCCAACGCCGGTTTTTTATGGTATAGGTTTAGATGTAACATTTAAATAGTCTTAATTATGAGAAAAATATCTTTTAATAAAACGCTGATTGTTGGTTTGGTGGTAATGCTGGCGGCTTCCTGTAAAAAGCTTGACCTGGCACCAACAAACAGGTTTACTGATGCTAATTATTGGACAAGTCAGGATAGAGCACAAACTGTGTTGAACACTGCTTATTCCAATATGTTTAACTCCAATCAGTTTTTTTACAACGAAGCATTGTCGGATAATGCTTACAATGGCAGAGGTGATATTGAAGGGGTTATGAGTATTTCAGCAGGGCTGGCCGATCCTTCATTAGGAAGGTTCTCGGGCCAGTGGAATAATCAGTACAGTTGTATAAAAACTACGCATATTTTTTTAGAAAATATTGATCGGGTTCCCAATATGACCGATGAGGTGAAGAATAGAATGAAAGCAGAAGCCAGATTTATCAGAGCTTTTCAGTATTTCCAATTATATACATGGTTTGGCGATGTGCCTTTATTTACGGCCGATATATCGGTGGACGAATCTAAAACACTTAGTAGAACAAGTAAAGCAAATGTGGTAAGTTTTGTTTTAGATGAACTGGTTGCGATAGAAAGTATATTACCCACGAATACACAGTATAGTGTTGCGGATAGAGGCCGTATAACCAAAGGAGCTGTGGCTGCTTTAAGAGCAAGGGTATTACTGTATGAAAGCAGGTGGCCTGAAGTACTGGCTATTACTAAAAACTTTTTAGAAACCAATCAGTATGGTACCTATAGTCTGTTTCCTAGTTACGAAGGGTTGTTTTTACCACAAAACGAGTATAACCAGGAAGTGATTTTTGACCACGCTTATATACCGGAGGTAAGAACTTATAATAACTTTTTTGATATGGCGCCTTTGGCTGTTGGGGCAAGGTTAAATGCTTTAGCACCTACACAGGAGTTAGTGGATGATTATATTATGTTGAATGGGAGAGGAATCAAAGATGCGGGTTCTGGATACGATGAAGATAATCCATATACCAGACGTGACCCAAGGTTACAATATACCGTTGTGTATCATGGCTACCAATGGAAATTACCTAATGGTTCTACCCGTACCATTTATACCAAACCGGGTACCGATCCTGATGCGCAAAACAAAGTTGACGAATATGCGCCGGGTGGTGTAAGTAGCCCTACCGGTTATTATATACGTAAGTATTATGACCCTACCTCAGTTGGTAATTTTAATTCAGGCTTAAACTTAATTCTTATTCGTTATGCAGATATTTTGTTAATGCATGCAGAAGCACTTAATGAAACTACAGGGCTTAACAGTAGTGCATGGGATCAAACAATTAAACCATTAAGACAAAGAGCCGGATTTACTGATGCCGCTGCTTTACAATTTAACAGTACACTTTCACAAGTACAATTGAGTGATGTTATCCGTAGAGAACGTAGAACTGAGTTAGCTATGGAAGGGTTACGCATCTTTGATATTCGTCGCTGGCGCATAGCCGAAACCGTACTGAATGGTTGGGTACATGGTGCCCGATTTGGCGAACCTACTATAGACAATGGCTACATAAGAGTGAATCAAAGAAGTTTTGATCCTAATAAACATTATTTGTGGCCAATCCCAAGAGAGGAACGTAACCGCAACACAAATCTTTCTCAAAACAATGGCTGGTAATATAAAAAATATATAAACGAATGTATATGAAAAAAATAATCAACACTATTTTAAAAGCAGGCGCACTAATGTTGCTATTAAGTTCCTGCGATAAAAATAAAAACTTAGAAAATACCGGCGTTACAGCAGTAACAAACTTCTTTACACCGGAGAACAACAGATTTGTAAAACTGGTTCCTACCACCTCGGCTAGTGTGGAGTTTGAGTGGGAGCAAGCGAAAGCAGAAGATGGTGGCGTAATCTTGTATGAAGTAGCTTTTGTTGCCGAAGGCGGCGATTTTACAAAACCGGTTTATAAGTTGTTATCCGATAATAATGGTTTGTTTAACAAAGCAACGCTGTCTCATAAGCAATTAAACTCTATCGCTAATTTAGCCGGAATCGAATCTTTGGAAAAAGGCAAATTACAATGGACCGTGTTTTCATCTAGAGGTATTAATACCGTACAATCTGCCATTGTACATACAATCGAATTAGAGCGTCCTGCCGGATTTTCAGAAATTCCAACTGATTTGTATTTAAAAGGAACTGCTACTGAAGCCGGCGATGATATAGCCAATGCCATTGCATTTAAACAAACGGCTAATGGTGTATTTGAATTATACACGTCTTTAAAAGAAGGTAAATATCAATTAACAGATAGAAAAACCGGAACGCCTGTTGTTTATTATATTGATGGGCCTGTAATTAGAGTAGATGGAGAAACAACAGTGACAGGTGCTACAAAAGTATATCGTATTGTACTGGACTTTAACAATATTGCGGTGAGTTTTACAGAAATTAAAAAAGTAGAATTATGGTTTGCACCGGATAATGCAATAAAATTTGCATTGCCTTATGTCGGCAACAGCGTATTTAAAGCCGAAAATGCAAAGGTTGATTTTAAACAGGAAGGCTGGGGTCGTGATGAAAGATACAAGTTTAAGTTTACGGTAAATAAAGATGGTCAGGATGCCAGCGAGTGGATGGGAAGTGTAAACAATGATAATTCACGTCCCGATGGTAATACACCTGCCAGCTTTTGGTATTTAATTCCTATCAACAATAACGACCAGTGGAATTATTGCTTCAAGTTTAAAACCGAAGTAGATGGCGCTCCTTCAGATTTTAGCGTTATCATGTCAGCAGCCGGACCATATACACATAAAATTGATGTTCGTTAATTTAAAATACACATAATGCAATTCAAATTAATTATAGCCATATGTGGTCTTTCCTTATTGTCTTGTACCAAAAATTATGATGATGTTGTTATTGGTACCGGTCAATCAGCTTTAGAAAAATATAATGTTGACTGGGACGCTGCTGCAGATAGTAGTGCCATGTCAGTAGTTACACTTTTCTGGAATGTACAGGATAAATATTTTAATAAAAATAACCTCAGCAATCCCGAGTTTCATTACTGGCCACAGGCTCACGCTTTAGATGTAGTACTGGATGCTTATCAACGTAATCCTAAACAACAGTATGGTAATACTATACAACAATGGTTAGAAGGTGTACGGGTTAAAAACGGTAACACCTGGCTTAACGAGTATTACGATGATATGGAGTGGATAGGTTTAGCTTCATTAAGAGCATATGATATAACACGTAACGCTACTTTTAAAACCGTGGTTGATCAACTTTGGGTTGATATAAAAACCGGATGGAATGAAACAATGGGCGGCGGTATTAGTTGGCGCAAAGCGCAACCAGGTTATAAAAATACACCGGCTAACGCCCCTGCATCTATCCTTGCTTCACGCATATACAAACAATCTAACAATCCTGCCGATTTGGAATGGGCGGTTAAAATATACGACTGGGTAAAAAATAATCTTTATGAAACAGGTACTGGCCTGGTGTATGACGGTATAAACCGAGATGGTAATGGCACTATAGATAATTGGAAGTTTACGTATAACCAAGGTGTTTTTATTGGTGCCGCTTTAGAGTTGTATAATATTACTAAAAACACTGTTTACTTAAATGATGCGATTAAAGCCGCCAACTATACACTTTCTGATAATACTTACACCAATTCTGTAGACAGGTTGTTACGTGATGAAGGTAATGGTGATGGAGGTTTGTTCAAAGGAATATTCATCAGGTATTTTACTCAATTGATTTTACACCCCGATCTTTCGGAGGCTTATAAAAAAAGATTTGCTGCTTTTCTTAAACACAATGCAGAATGGTTATGGTTTAATGGTACCAACAAACAAACCGTACTGTTTGGTACCTATTGGAAAAATAAACCCGCAAATGAAACTGATTTAACAACGCAGTTAAGCGGTGCCATGTTAATGGAAGCGGCCGCCTTGTTAAACAAAAACAATTTATTTTAAACAAACGGAATGGTTAAATTATCAATACTGATTATTGTAACAACAATGCTCAGCCTGAATCATATTGCCTGTACTCAACCCTCAAAAAAGACGAATAATTATCAGGATGCTGCAAAAAAATTGCGTCAGGCTATACAGGATAACTTTTATGATACGGCAACAAATTATTATACTGAGCATGCGGAAAAAGAACGCAATCAAAAACCTGCCAGTTACTTATGGCCGCTTTGTGCGCTGATACAAGCCGATGAAACGGAGCAAGTATTATTAAAAACAAACAATAGGGTAGATCATACGCTGGAAATTATAAAAAAGTATTATGATCCCAGAGCACCTAAACCGGGTTATGCTTCTTATCCTCCTGCATTAGGTGGTGGCGATAGATTTTATGATGACAACCAATGGATTGGTATTGCCTTAATGGATGCCTGGAAAGTAAATAAAAAAAATGAGTACCTGGATATAAGTAAATCAATTTATGATTTTATGATGACTGCTTACGATACAGTAGGTGGTGGCGGCTTGTATTGGGAAGAAGGCGTTCCTTCTAAAAACACCTGCTCCAATGCCCCCGGTGTTTTATTAGCCTTACAATTATATAAAGCAACAGGCGAAAAACCTTTTTTAGATACTGCTTTACAAATATATAATTGGGTAAATAAAAACCTTAAAGATGAATCAGGATTGTATTGGGATAATGTTGGCTATCCATCCGGTAAAGTAGATACCATACGTTACTCTTACAATACGGGTACCATGTTACAATCTGCTATATACTTGTACGAAATTACAGGCGAGAAACAATACCTCGAACAAGCAAAAAAATCTGCAAAATCGGCTGCCGAATATTTTTATGGTAATGCTAAACTTAGAGATGCATTTTGGTTTAATGCCGTTTTGTTAAGAGGGTATCAGCATTTATTACAGCACGATAAAAATCCTGATTACATCAATGCATTTAAAAAATGTATTGATAATGAAATGAAAGAAAAACAATTAGAAAGCGGCTTGTTTGCTAATAAAAATAAAACCGAAAATTTAGTAAATCAGGCAGGCATGTTAGAAATATTAAACAGGCTTTCTGCCATCCAAAATTAAAAGTAATTATATGGAACGTAAACAATTTTTACAGCAGTCTGTGTTGGCTGCAGCAGGCGTACTTATTGCAAAAAATAGTTTTGGAGGTTCGGGTACGGCATCCACATTTAATAGCGAATTTCCGGTAGTTCGTCTGGCTGCCAATAAAAGACATTTTACCAGTAAAGCCGTTGAAGATTTAATAGCAAACTTTAAAAAAAATACAGGTAATAAAGAACTGGCCTGGTTGTTTGAAAACTGTTTTCCTAACACGCTAGATACTACCGTTTATTTTGAAACCATCAATGGTAAGCCCGATACTTATGTTATCACCGGCGATATTGATGCTATGTGGCTTAGAGATAGTTCTGCCCAAGTGTGGCCGTATTTATTGCTTTGCAAGCAAGATAAAAATTTACAACAATTAATAAAAGGTGTTATCAACCGTCAGGTATATTGCATTACTAAAGATCCGTATGCCAATGCTTTTTATAAAGATGAAAATAAAGTAAGCAAATGGATGGAATCTGATAAAACGGATATGAAAACCGGTATTCATGAACGTAAATGGGAAATAGATTCGCTTTGTTACCCCATACGTTTGGCACATGGTTATTGGAAAGCAACCGGCGATACAACTGCTTTTGATGAAGAGTGGGTTAATGCCATGAAGTTGGTCGTTAAAACTTTTAAAGAACAACAACGCTTTGATAATTTAGGCCCTTATAAATTTGAACGTGTAACATCATGGGCAACCGATGGCGTTCCAATGGGCGGCTATGGTTATCCTGCAAGGCCTAACGGATTAATTTGTTCCAGCTTTCGGCCAAGTGATGATGCAACCGTGTATAGTTATTTAATTCCCAGCAATTTTTTCGCCGTTACTTCTCTAAAACAAATGGCCGAGTTGTTGAGGTTAAAAAAAGGCAACGAAACATTAGCAGCCGAAGCTATTGCATTAGCAAACGTGGTTCAAAATGCATTGAAAAAAGAAGCCATTTATCCGCATCCGAAATATGGTCCAATCTATGCTTTTGAAGTAAATGGATTTGGTAGTTATAATTTAATGGACGATGCCAACATTCCATCTTTATTATCGTTGCCATACCTCAGTGGCATTTCTCTTAACGATAAAGTGTATCAAAATACACGCAGGTATATTTGGTCAAAAGACAATCCTTTCTTTTTTAAAGGCAAACAGTTAGAAGGTATTGGTGGCCCGCATATTGGTTTAGATATGGTGTGGCCCATGAGTATCATTATGCGTGGTCTTACAACAAATAACGAGGCCGAAATAAAACAATGTTTACAGCAATTACAAAAATCTCATGCCGGTACAGGATTCATGCACGAGTCGGCACATAAAGATGATGTAAGCAAATTTACCAGAGAATGGTTTGCATGGACTAACACAATTTTTGGTGAATTTTTATGGAAGACTTACAGAGAAAAGAAACATTTACTACAGTAAGCATCTTATAAATAAATTAAAAGAGTTGACACCCTATAAAATGTCAACTCTTTTTTTTTGTGGCATCACAATTTTACAAATAATTATTTTTATGTTCCCAACTGTAGTTCCCTGAGCATCGTCCCTTGCGTCGCACTCTTGTGCTGCATCAATTCTATTGGCCATTGTGCAGTACCCCGTATTTTAATCGGGGTGTCCAGTAATTCTATTGGGCATTCCCGTAAAGCGGGACAGGTTGTGGACGTTATCCTTGTTTTTTGTAATGGATATTTATTGAGGAGTTTCCTCGCTTTGCTTGGATGACGGTCGTTTAAATTGTAGGACTCCGTCATTTCGACCAACGGGAGAAAACTCCTGAAACTACAGTCATTCATTGATTGTAGAAAACGACAAACTATCACGATGATGCACAAAGAACAGAACGATGAACGGAGCGTCGCAACGGATGTTCATCTGTGTTACAATAGCTGGTAACATAAAAAATAAAGCCTTACAATGAATACTCACTATAAAGCTTTATTGTAATTTATTTTACAAATTATTTTGGGTACACTTCCGGATTTAAAATCTGTGGCATTTGTCTGCCTTGCAGCAGTGCTACAATATTATTAGCAGCAACAACCGCCATTTTACTACGGGTTTCTTGCGTTGCCGATCCTATATGTGGCAATACACATACGTTGCGCATGTGTAATAATGGATTATCTGAAGACATAGGTTCAGGATTTGTAACATCTAACCCTGCACCCCAAATAGTTTCATTTTCTAATGCTTCAATTAAATCAGTTTCGTTATGTAAACCACCACGAGCCGTATTAATAAAAATAGCAGTGGGTTTCATTTGTGCAAAAGCTTTTTTATTAAACATGTTTTTTGTTTCATCGGTTAAATTAGCATGTACCGATAAAACATCGCTTTCCTCTAACAAACGTTCAAAGGAAACATACTTTGCACCAAAAGTTCTTTCGGCAGTTGTGTTTCTATTTCTGTTGTGGTAAATTAATTGCATATTGTATGCGGCGGTGCATTTTTGTGCCAGCGACATACCAATGCGGCCCAAACCCAATATACCCAATGTTTTGCCATTTAGTTCCATACCTAAATTGGCTGTCGGTTCAAAAAAACTCCACTCACTTTTACCAATAGTTTTATGCATATAAAATGCATTGCGTGATACGGCAAGCATTAACAAAAAAGCCACATCGGCTGTGGCGTTGCTTAACACATCGGGGGTGTTGCTTACCGGAATATTATTGGCGGTTGCCGCTTCTATATCTATTTGATCGTAACCGGCACTCATTAAGGCAATGCCTTTTAAATTGGGGCAGGCTTGCAAAAAATCAGCATCTAACTTATTGGGGCCAACGCTTAATAAGGCATCAACTGCTTGACAGTTTTTTATTAATGCTGCCGATTCAATATTTGTTTTACCTGAGTATTGTATTATTTCCACGCCTGCCTGTCGCAAAACATGTAAGCCGGCTTCGGGAATCATACGGGTTATGTAAACTTTCATGTCATTTGTTTATGGGCTTTAAAGCAATATTAATACTATTAACCTGCAATAAGCACTCCAAAAGTTGAAATTAACATTATATTACTGGCTTATAGTTCTTAATTAGATATTTAAGCGGGTAATTAGTAAATTTTAATCTTTATTATAAAATAATATTTTGTAAGGCATTCAGGTATTTATCAATATACAAAAGCTTGTCTTTTCTTTTGTATTGCATAATAAATCGTGGGTGTGGTAGGGGAATAATTTCATCAAACCACAGATGTTTGTTATTAAGTGCGGTTAAATAATTATAATTTTTTTCGCCGCCAATACAAATACATTTTTTGCGGTACACATTCCAGGCTGTTTGGGTTTGCAGACAATCGGTAATAAAAGGTGTTACTTTTTTTTGCAACACTTCATCGTCATAATAGTTTAGGTTTTTATTTTCTTTGGTAAAACCTAGGGGACAAACTGAACTTAAAAAGTATTGGCTATAAAATGTTGCTGCACCACCATAGGCTTCAATTACTTCATAAATAAATTCCGCCGAAAGCTCGGACTGTGTACCGAATGGATGTGCTATGCCACAATTGTTAAGTAATTGTTTGGGGGCTGTAAAATTTATACCGGTTACACCAGCACCAAAACGTCCTGGGTTTATACCAAATAACAAGGCTCTTGGTTTATTGTCGGAATAATACTTTGTAAAAAATGTTTTGATAACGTTTTGCGTTTGTAATTCCGCTTGCGGGTGCAGTACACTTATTGCTTTGGGCAGCTTTGCCGAAATATGTAAGGAAGAATAAAACTGAATAATTTGTTTAGCAAAAGTTGTAGCGGCCATGTAATAAAGGTACAATAACTATGCACCATTTCGTCCATGTTCGTTAGGGTACAGTTGCCATAGCGGATTGCTTTGCCAAAACTGTTTGGTATTAACATTCATAATGCTCAAACGACCTTTAAAAGCAGCACCGGTGTCAATATTCCATACATTACAACCCTGCATGGGTGTAGTTACATCAAAATAAAGGGTAGGGGTGTGGCCAATAAATATTTCGCTGTATAATTTTAAGCGTTTGGGATAAAATAACGAATCTTTTTTTATGCGTCTATCCATAGTAATGGCCATTTCCCATAAAGTACGGTCCCAACTAAAATTGGAGGAGTGAAATTCTTTTTCAGGTCCATGCATAGAGGTAAAACCTGCATGTATAAACAAACGGTTTTGTTCATCAATTACATAATAAGGCATGCGTTCCAACCAGTTCAGGTGCGTAAGTCTGGTTACTTCATCAATATTTGCATAGCTATCAACCGTTGCTTTGCCACCATGTGTTAACCATAGTTGCGGAGCTAAACCATTTTTTAACCAGCCTTCGCACCACACATCATGATTGCCTTTTATAAAAACACATTCCTGCTTTTCGGACAGGTTAATAAGAAACGAAATGGTTTGTGCTGATTCACTCCAGCCATCCACATAATCGCCTAAAAAAATTAAACGATCTTCCGGTGTAACGTTAGCTAACTGCAAAACCTGCTGTAATGCTCTTAAACCTCCGTGTATATCGCCGATAACAAATGTGTTCATTAAGTCAAAGGTGAAATTAAAAAGTCAAAATTTAAAATGAGATTACAAGTTATATAACTATTCATTTACACTTATCAAGTTTTGACTTTTTAATTTTTATTTGTCAATATATTTTTCCGGAACATGATCCGTTAGCCAAACATTGTTTTCTGATAAATAAAACGCATAGCCGTCCTGGTGCATTTTTAATGACTGAACAATTAACACAACCACTTTGCCATGTCTGCTGCCTACCTGAGTGGCTGTTTCTTTAGTAGCACTCAGGTGCACATGTTGGCGACTTTGTTTTACCAATCCATTTTTATGAATGCTTTCCAAATTATTGATGGCAGTACCATGAAAAAGTATAGCCGGCGGTTCAGTAGGTTGTAAGTTAAGGTCAATAGTAATGCTATGTCCCTGACTGGCTCTTATTCTTGTTTTGTCTGCATTAAATGCAAAACGTTTTTTATCATTTTCTGCAACAATGCTTTCTAATATTTCTATTGTAATATTAGTATTGTTTTCATTCATTTTTGCAATAAGTGTATTAACATTCGCCCAACCTTCGTTGTCTAATGTAAGTCCAATCTTTTCGGGATGATGCCTAAGTGTGTAGCTTAGGAATTTGCTTAAATATTTATGTTCTTTTTCCATTATTAGTGTTTAATGATTGGTGGTTCCAATCCTTTGTTCAATTTCTGCGTTACCTAGAGTAATTACCTCTTCGTATGGGGTTTGTATATTATCGGTTTCGCCCTTTTCTACAAACTGATATTGTTGATGAACAAACTCAGTGATGTCATCTATCTTTTTAATCCATTCTGTACAGAAAAGTTTTTGAATACTCCCTTTTAGTCCTATTTGTATAGCCTTACGTTCTTGTGTATTTCCGTATGGGTCATGATCAGGATCCCATTGTAAACGTACTTCCGTTTTAGCCAATTCGTTTTTCCATTGGTCCTGTGTTGCAAATAGCGTTTCATCGTATGAGGTAATAGTTGCTTCTTGCAAAATGGTATTAAAGTGTACTAACGGTAAGGTGATAGCTAATATTCTTTGTTGATGTTCTTTTTTTGCCCAACCGGCTCTGTACATCATCCATAAAAATCCGGGCTTAATCCAGGTCATTCTGTTAAAGCTATAATGTGCGCCTCCAAACTTTTGATTGGCTACTGCATAATTTGCAATGTTAGAATTAAAAGCTTGGTAAACGATTATGTTGTCGTTATCTGTACTGCCAATTATTTGTTTCCCATCTTTTGGTAATCGTTTTATCTGGTCAGTATATTTTTCTGTTTTCATTTTTACTTTATTCTATCTTCTTATAATTATTACCATAAAAAGTTTTAACTTATTTTATTTCTCCAACAATATGATTATTAAAATCATCTAATTGCTCAGCCGGCACCCATAGTTCATTATGTATTTCACCTCCTACATTTTGAATGGGGAATTGTTCTATATAATCTTCTTCAACATCAAATGAAAGTACATGACCTACATAACCTCCGGCTTCATCTTCGGTGTTCCATTGTGATGCAATTTGCTCGGCATAAGGCTGATTCATTACCGGATAAAAAATAGGTTGCCATACCAATCTTGGTGGAAAACGTTTATATCCTGAGTCTATTATTAATTCTAATTCTTTTTGACCAACTGGTCTATATAATGTGATTGTTTTCATGTTTCTAAAATTCTATGCTAATTCATAAACTGTTACATCTATTTCTTTTTCACATAATTGTTTTATAATTATTGATTCTATTATTTCCCATTTACCTCCGGCTAGTCCTGCTCCAATTCGTGGCATGTGTACAGAAGCATTTTTATTAATTGCTTCAAGGGCAACCTTTGCTAAGCATTCTTCTGTAGCATCGTAACGTATTGGGGGATTACCGGTTTTTGATTTTGTTACTCCATGTTGACCAATCATGTTGGCTATCCAAATTTCTGGTTCAACATTAACTAATTGAATTTGTCCTAAAGCAAAGTTGTTCTCTGATTTATACCATTCTCTATACATCTTTTCAGGCTGCGACCAGCGATTAGAAATTGCTAATACAAACCCTTTTCCCCATCCGCCAATATCATTGCATATATGGGTAATAATTTTATTTCCAGTCCCTATCGGAGTTGTTGCATCTCCTTTTACGTATTTAATTATTTTCATTTCTTTTAAGTTTTTACTCCGCGACGATGCAAAGCTCATTAGTATTACTGCCGTACAAGAGTGCGACGCAAGGAACGATGATCTGTGTTACTGCAGCTGGTTAACAAAAAATTATTTGCGCCACAAGATTTCTCGTATTTCCTGTAAGGAAAATTCTTTTACTAATTTACCATTTTTAAAAACAGTCTGCAAGGCACTTTCTTTTTCTTGTTGCCAACTTACATTATCGTGCAACGTAAAAGTTCCGTTTTCTTCTTTTACCTGTAACAAACCCGTTGCCGATTTTTTTGTACCATCATCCGTAACAGGATTTTTAAAAATATTTCGGCCTTCGCCATTTACTTCAACATAGGTGGCTTTCATGGCCATACCAAATACATCACGGGTATTGTATTGGTAAGTGTAACTGCCCAAACCAAATACAACCTGACTGGCAAAACCTTTTTGTTTCAAACCTTCGCAAATTTCCTCTGCACGTTGTAGGGTAATGCTATCGCCATAGATGGCGCCAATGTGTGCATCCAATAATTTATAACCCTGCATTGTAGTGGTGCCGCCAAACACATCCCACAATAATTCCACTACACCTTTACGTTCGCTTTCTGTTTTACCATTTGCATCGCCACAAATAATTTTTACAGGATCGCCACTGTCAGGCCGTATAACCACTTTGCCATTGCGTTGTAAAATAGTTTGTTTTAATGCCGGTAAATATTCGGTACAAACTTTCCACAAATCCCAAGTGTCGCTCACAATGCTTACAATACCATCAGGATATACTTTGGTAATTAACCGGCGAAAAGTTTCCAGCTCACCATCTTTACTACCGCTGCACATTACACTATGTTCCGTTGCTGCCACGCTACCACCAATTAATTCTTTATCGGCATTGGCATTATAATATTGTTCCAATGCATCAATGGCGGGTATGGTATCGGTACCGGTGAATGATAATAAATGCGCCATACCACTGATGATACCACTCTCTAAACTACTCATACCACGAAAACTAAAATCATGTCCTTGCCATTGAACAAAATCGGTTGGTGTGCCTGTTTCAATAGCATAACGGTTTAGTAATTGACGATATGCATGCGCAATTGTTGCACTGGTGCATGCTTGCCATATACTGGTAGATAATAGTGTTTCTAAAAAATTAGTTAACCAATAAAAATTAGGATTGGTATTTACAATTGTTAAACAAGGTACTTTCATGGGTACCAAGCTACCTTCAGGTAATGCTTTTATTTCTACCGGTAAATAACCTAAGTCGTGCAACTTTTCCAGGTGCCCGTAACTGGGTAAATCGTTTCCTAACGAAGTAGTTATTCGCCTGCGGTAACTTGCTAATACTTTTTCTTTTGATTGGTCAAAAAAGTTTTCGTTAAAATAATTTACCAGATACTCTTTAATAAAATATTGCAAGCCAAAGAACACCATTTTATCCATTTGCGGATTACGTGTTTTGCGTGGTGTTAAATTGCTATACACTAAGGTTGTGCCTTGCGGGTATTGAAAAATATGTCCTACTTTATAATAATCGGTTAATAAAAATGGATTTGTTTTCATACTTAGTTTTTTATTTGTTTGTCAGCTGTATTGCTACTAGCATCGGTTGTTGCGTCGCACTCTTCAACTGAATTAATTCTATTGAGCATTATGCTAGTTTCCTACTTTATCGTAAAGCCTCATTGCCAAATTTCCAAATCAGCTAATTGCCAAATTTGTTTTTACTATTTGTACAATTGGTGAGTCGTATGTTTTACAATAGCTATCACTACTTATAATATTATCAAACTTTTGTGCTAATATGCCAAAACCTTTCGAAAATATACCGTGAGTAACTATCAGGGTTAAATGGGCAGGTTTAATTTGTTCGGCTATTGCTAAAAACGTAGCACCACCATCACACAAATCGTCAATAATTACACAGTTTTGGTTGGTGCATTCTTCAGGGTTTAATACATCCAATAATAATCGACCGGTTTCGAGGTTTCTTTTTTTATGGCAATAAACAATTTGTTTCAGGTTATTATTCCACGAAAAATATTGTTCTACTTTTTTAGCGGCACCAGCATCGGGACAAATCAACACAGCATTTTCTTTATGGTATTGCTCCACCATTATTTTATTGTTAACTACAATGCTATTGTTAATGAGTAGTGATGAAACATCCGAATGCGGATCAAACAATACTACTTTTTCAAAACCGCAGTAGTTAATCATATCTGCCACTACCTTTATGTCAATGCTATCGCCTTTTACCATCAGCCTGTCGTAACGTGCTGCCATTAAATAGGGGATAATTAATATTTTCTTTTGCGCAAAACAATTGGTTAATGCATTGGATACTTGTAATAATTGTACTAACTTTTGACTATCCGTTAAGGAACAAATAACCTTAATTTCTTCTGCTTCTTTTATGTCACCCACATTTACATGGGGTTGGTTATCGGGAAACAAGGTTAGTGTTACGCCTTCGCCGGTATTTAAGTTTATTGTTTTCATTTTGCTTAATTATAAAGCAAAATTATATCGCTTTTCTGAAACAAACAAATAATGCTTTAAAATGAAGCAAAATAAAAGTTTAATGGTAATTATATTTTCTTGTCATATGCCAAGAGTTTTAAGTACAGGTAGTCTTAATTTTATTATTGAAATTTAAGCAGCTAATCTTTATTTTATAAACATTACCATATGAAATTTGAAGCAGGCACAAATATTGCGATGAAAATACCTGTACACCAGTATGAGGCTACAGTGCAATTTTACCGCGATGTATTATTGCTGGAAATGGAGGAAACACCCATTAAACACCCCACGGTGTTAAAAACCTATAAAGTGAAATTTGGCGCATTTACGCTATGGCTCGATTGTGTGGAAGGTATTGATAATTCTTCCCTCTGGTTACAAATAACTACACCCGATGTACAAGCTGCAACAGATTATTTAAAGAGCAATGGTACCCGAACTTTTGATGAATTGGAAGAAATTCCAGAGAATATGCATTGGATAAAAGATCCTGCAGGAACGGTAATGTTGTTAAAAGATAATAAATAATAATCTAAAATATATAAACATGAAAACAACCTAGGAAGATCAAAGCAATGGTAAAGCCATTATTGTTACAAGAGTATTTGATGCACCTGTAACCAAAGTTTGGAATGCATGGACAAATAGCGAAATTTTAGATACCTGGTGGGCACCAAAACCCTGGAAAGCAAAAACCAAACGTTTTAGTTTTAAACCGGGTGGCGATTGGTTATATGCTATGCAAGGGCCGGAAGGTGAGGAGCATTGGGCTATTGTGAAATATGAATCAATGGAGCCCAATAAATCGTTTACCGGCACAGATAACTTTTGCGATGCAGAAGGAAATATAAGTAGTGATTTTGGAAACTCGCATTGGAATGTACAATTTAATGATAATGGAGCTGATAGTACTAAAGTAGTGGTAACATTAACTTTTGCTACAGAAGAGGATAAAAATAAGTTAGTAGAAATGGGTTTTAAAGAAGGCTTTGCTATGTGCCACGAAAACCTTGATGAAGTTTTGAAAACAGCTTAAAACATTTTTATGCGTAATTCAATTTATCCCTGCCTTTGGTTTAATGGCAATGCAAAAGATGCCATGCAATTTTATTGCGATGTTTTTCCCGAATCGAAAATTGTTACGGATACACCCATGGTTGTTAACGCTGAATTATGCGGACAATTATTTATGGGCTTAAATGGCGGTCCGATGTTTACGCCTAATGCCAGTATATCGTTTATGGTTATTTGTGAAACTACTGAAGAAACCGATAACTGTTGGCATAAATTGGCAGAAGGTGGAACTGTATTAATGCCACTTGATAAATATGAGTGGAGTGAAAGATATGGTTGGGTGCAGGATAAATTTGGTATAAGCTGGCAAATTTATAAAGGCGATATAAGCGAAGTAGGTCAAAAAATTGTACCAACGCTTATGTTTGCTCAAGAGCAGCAAGGCAAAGCCAAACAAGCTATTCATTTTTATATTGACTTGTTTAAACAATCTTCCTTAGCAGGTATTATGGAATATGGATTTGGCCCAACAGAAGGACAGGTGCAACACGCACAGTTTACTTTGAATAATTATGTAGTAATGGCAATGGATAGTGGCGTACCACAAACCTTTAGTTTTACCGAAGGGATATCATTAGTATTTGAATGTGAAACACAAGACGAGATTGATTATTATTGGAATGGTTTTACAAAGCAAGGGGAGGAGAGTAAGTGCGGCTGGTGTAAAGATCAATTTGGCGTATCCTGGCAAATTATTCCAAAAGTATTATCAACTTTAATGAGTAACCCTGAAAGAGCACAAAGAGTAATGCAACAAATTTTAAAGATGAATAAATTGGATATTGCCACTTTAGAAAATGCATAAATAATAATACTTTGTCAGCCTGAGCTTGACGAAGGCATTTAAAGTGATTGTTAATATTTTGTCAGGCTCAATATGACAATCACTTTAAATTTTTTAACCTGTTTTACTCACTCAATAATTCTTTTCGTATTCTGCTTAATGATGTATCGGTAATACCCAAATAAGTAGCAATATGTTTTAACGATACGTTTTGTATAATATGCGGTTTTTCTTCCAGCAATTTTACATAACGTTCTTTTGCATGATCTGTAAGCATAGCAATACTATGTTGCTTTAATGTAAAATAACCTTGCACCATAGTACTGCGTCCATGTTCATTAAAGGCTTTAATGCCATGATACAGTTTTTGAAACTTATCAAAATCAATTTCCCAAGCTACACAATCGGTCATGGCTTGTATATTTTCCTTTGCAGGTGTATGCTGAAAAAAAGAAATCCAATCAATAATTAAATCACCAACTGAATAAAAATTTGTACTTATATCGTTACCCTGCACATCAATTACATAACCACGTACAAATCCACTTTCTACAAACCAGTATTTATAAGCTGTATTACCTTCTTTAATCAGGTAATCGTTTTTACCAAACGATACTTGCCTGAACTGCGAAATAATTTCTTCCTGTTCAGATTCAGTAAAATCTTTTGTAGTAAATACATGTTGTAAAAAATGTGAAACCGGCATAGCAAATTTTTAAGATATGCAATATAGTATTATATCTACTGATGTTATTTATTAATCAATATTTATTCTATTTTTTTGTTACCAGCTTTAGTTCCCTGATTGAGCTGATGTTGCGACGCTCCGTTCTGCTGCATTAATTCTATTGGCCAAAATGCAGCATCCCGAATTTATTTCGGGAACAGGTTCGCTAATCAACAGAGAGAAGTCGGAGAGTCAGGAAGTCCGAAAGACCGGAAGACCGTGAGTGAGTAGTCAATAGTTTGCAAATTCACTACTCACTATTGACAATTGACTTTTTCTTATTACGCTTGTATTGCCAAATGCTGAATAGAATTGATGCAGCACAAGTGTGCGACGCAACAAAAGTTCAATCAAGGGTGGGACGCTGGTCAACAAAAAATTATATCTCAAAATGAAAACCTTCTTTCAATAATTCTTTATAGCGTTTTTGGTTAAAGCGGTACATTTTGCTGGGGCGTCCCTTGCCATCGGGTTTGGATAGTTCGCCGGTTTCTTCTAAAAAATCGAAGGACAAAATTTTTTTACTAAAATTGCGACGGTTAATTTCTTTATCTAATAATGCGGCATATAATTTTTCCAAATCGGAGAAGGGAAATTTTTTATCCAGCAATTCAAAACCAATAGGCTGGTAACGTATTTTGCTTTGTAATCTTTCAACGGCTTGTTTGATAATTTGTTTATGATCGAATGCGAGTGTTGGTAATTTTTTTATGGAGAACCATGCAGCATTCTCCGCATCGGTACTGGCTTTTAACTCCTGAAACTGCGATGTTTTAACCATGCCAAAATAGGCGATGGATATTACTCTTTGTCTGGGGTCACGGTCGGGTTCGCCAAAGCTGTACAACTGTTCCAGGTAATTAACGGTAATGCCGGTTTCTTCTTGCAACTCACGTATTACGGCGTTTTCTAAAGATTCATCGGGTAATACAAAGCCGCCGGGTATTGCCCAACTGTTTTTGTATGGCTCATATTTACGCTGTATTAATAAAATAGAAACGCCTTCTTTTTTAGAATATCCAAAAACAATGGCGTCAACCGCTACCTTTATATCAGAAGTTTTATTTTGCATACGATAAAAGCAAATTTACATGTATTTGTCTTATTAGTATTAATACAGTGTAATAGTATCACTTTGTTAAAGAATAGATTTTCGTAACTTTATCCTAACGATTGGCAATTATGCTTTACTTCAGAAATTTTACCTATTGGATAGATAAACGAAAGTGGAAATATTGTTTCCTGCTTTCTTCCTTGGAACAATCGTCCAGAGTGGTCTTGTATTAACTCCATTACCAAATTTCCAAATCATCAAATTAGCTAATTAGTCATGCCGCATTATCAAAAATTAGGACAGGTTCCGCATAAACGCCATACACAGTTTTATAAACCTGATGGTGGTTTATATTCCGAGCAGTTATTTTCTACCGAAGGTTTTAGTAACGATTATTCCTTGTTGTACCATGTGCATCCGCCAACACAAATTATAAAAACCGAGCCGCAGGTAGATGTGTCGCCGCAAATAGCCGAAGAAAAAATGCTCAAGCACCGTAGTCTTGAAGGGTTTAATGTAAAACCTGTTGCCGATTATTTGCAAAGCCGTGTTCCTGTATTGGTAAATAACGATTGCCATATTGTATTAGCTGCACCGCAACAAAGCATGACCGATTATTTTTACAAAAACACCGATGCCGATGAAATGATTTTTATTCACGAAGGACAAGGTGTGTTGCGTACCATGTATGGCGAGTTGCCATTTAGTTATGGCGATTATTTAATTATTCCCCGTGGTACTATTTACCAAATACATTTTAACGATAGCCATAACCGTTTGTTTATTGTAGAATCGTTTAGTCCCATACGTTATCCTAAACGTTACCATAGTAAATATGGTCAGTTGTTAGAGCATTCACCTTATTGCGAACGTGATATTCGTGGGCCACAAAACCTGCCCACTTTCGATGAAAAAGGCGACTTCCTCATCAAAGCAAAAAAGAAAGGCATGTTATATGGTTTGCATTACGGCACACATCCTTTTGATGTAATAGGGTGGGATGGTTGTTGTTATCCTTATGCATTTTCTATTCACGATTTTGAACCCATTACCGGACGTGTACACCAGCCGCCACCGGTGCACCAAACTTTCGAGGCACACAATTTTGTAGTATGTTCTTTTGTGCCGCGTTTGTACGATTATCATCCGCAAGCCATACCTGCGCCATACAACCACAGTAATATTGATAGCGACGAAGTATTGTATTATGTAGATGGCGATTTTATGAGTCGCAAAAATGTTACACGTGGTATGATAACCTTGCATCCTGCCGGTATTCCGCATGGTCCACACCCCGGTACGGTACAAAAAAGTATAGGTGCTAAAGAAACAAAGGAGTTGGCTGTAATGGTTGATACCTTCCATCCGTTAATGTTAACCAAACAAGCACTTGAAATTGAAAACAACGATTATGTAATGAGTTGGGCGGAGTAAATTTTGTTACCAGCTGCATTACTACTATCATCGTCTGTTGTGTCACTCACTTGTGCTGCAACAATTCTATTGGGCATTGTGCAAGTTTTCTACTTTATCAGAAAAACATCATTGGCACATTTCCAAATTATTCTCTGTCGTGTCACTCACTTGTACTACAACAATTCTATTGGGCATTAGAACTTATAACCCCCAAGTTTTGCACGGTATATTCAACTCGGAGCAGTATCAGCTTTTATAGGAGTACTGCTCCCTCTCCTTTGGAGAGGGTTGGGGTGAGGCCTTATTCAGCATAGTGCAAGCAACATTATATAAACAACAAAGCCTGTCAATCGACAGGCTTTGTTTTATACCACTAAAATAAAGTTAGAAGTTTTTAGTAACACCAATGTTTACTGTTTTACCAAAGTTAAAACCTGCATTGGTAATTGCTTTAGCTCCATCAGTATCCACTTTTGAGCTGTTCATGTTTAAACCACCAAAGTTAAAGTTTAAACCAAAGTTGTTTTTTAAGTTTACAAATACAGCAGGGAAAATGTTAACACCAAATTTGTTCAGGTCATTACCTTTTGTAGTGATAGAACTGTTACCAACTTCAGTTTCTATTTCACTTTTTGTTACACTGGTAAAACCTTGTGCTTGTACATACAAACTAAAAAGTGAGGACAAAGGTTGTGTGTAACGAACAAACAAACCACCACCTAATTCATTTTTTTTACTAGTTACGGTTGTATTGCCGTTAACGTCTTCTGTTTGTCCAAAAGTAGATACACCAATAACACCGGCAGTCCACTTATCAGCAAACTGATAACCCACCATCGGGTTAAAGCTTATAGAACTTGTTTTTTCCTCAGTGTTTTTGTTGTTTTCAAAATTAAAACCTAAGTCACCACCTACTAAAACTGTTCCTTTCTGAGCAAATGCAAAGCTGGTCATTCCTAAAGCCAGGGCACTGATAAATAATCGTTTCATAAAGTTTTTAAATTTAATGGCGCAAAGGTATAGCGGCTTAATAATAACATAATCAATTGATAACCATATTTTAACAATTTTTAAAGTATTACTGATTTTTACCAGGCTATAACACTATTTTATGTTCAGGTGTTTTTTCGTTACATTACAGTAAACAAAAACGATTTGCTATGCTTAAATTATCTGAACTAAAATTTGGCGACTTAGTATTGGTTACTGAAGATGGTGTTACCCGCGAAGGGGTAGTAACCGAAGTAAATAATACCGACCACAAAGCGCATATTGATAATGGGGTGCAGGAGTTTTGGTATTCAAAGGAAGATATATCTGGTATTCCGCTAACTGATGATGTGATGACACGGAAGCTGGGCTTTGAAAAAGAAGTACATGATGGTATGGTAAAATACAAGAAAGATGCTTTTAGGTTAGTGATAAAGGATAATTATGATTTTACAAAAATTGACCTTTGGTACCGTGAAGACAGAAGAAGTTTTCATAGTTCTTTAATGGCGCATACTTTACAAAATCTATATTTGGATATGACTAAAGTGCACTTAGAACCGGTTGGGATGGAGCATGATTAAGGAGTTAGAAAGTAGTACCACAGAGGAACACAGAGTTTTTTTCACAGAGTGACACAGAGAAATTTTATTATCTCTGTGGGTATTATTTATTTAAAAGCTAATGCTGCCAGTGCTACACTAAATTTTAAAAACACCATGATTGAAGATGAAATTACAGAAGTGATTCTACAAAACTCCGTGCTACTCTGTGAAAAACTCCTTTAACTCTGTGGTTTTATTTCTCTCAATAGAAGTAATATCGGTGCCGGGCTGCCGGATTGCAGCGAAAAGCCCACAGCCCCGGACGCAGGAGGGGCGAGGACTTGTAGTGTAAAGCCGGAACTAAAGCTGACCGGAGTTACTACTGCTGATAGCCCATATTAATTTGCTAATGAGCTGATTTGCTAATGTACTAGTGAAGAAAACTTAAAAAAAGACTTAATATGTTATACTTTTTTTACTTTTCCCTTTTTAATTTTTAATTTCCCCTTCATAACCTCCTCATTTTTACTTACTTTTGCGCCTTCGGTGAGAATTTAGGAAAAAAAAAGAAGCTTTTTTCTTTTTTTAGCTACATAATCCTATCTTTGCACCCCTAAAAATAATATGTCAAAACAGGCGCTAATAAAACAAGACGGTGTAATTCTGGAAGCCTTATCCAACGCAATGTTCAGGGTAAAGCTTGAAAACGGCCACGAAATATTGGCTACTATATCTGGTAAAATGCGTATGCACTACATCAGAATATTACCCGGAGATAAAGTTGGTGTTGAGTTATCGCCATATGATTTAACAAGAGGGAGAATTAATTTTAGATATAAATAATAATAATAGCGAAAGCCCTATGCTACGGGCTACGAGCAGTAAAACAAATACTCATGAAAGTAAGAGCATCTATTAAGAAGCGTAGCGCTGACTGCAAAATTGTACGTCGCAAGGGTAGGTTATATATTATTAACAAAAAGAACCCTCGCTTCAAGCAACGTCAAGGTTAATTTTAACCTGCTGTGTGCATGAAATAAACTTAAAGCGATAACTAACAAACAATAAACAAAGACTATGGCTCGTATTGCCGGTGTTGACTTACCAAAAAACAAAAGAGGCGAAATAGGACTTACCTATATTTACGGTATTGGCCCTTCAACTGCCCAATATATTCTTGACAAGAATAACATTGACCGTAACAAAAAGGTTAATCAATGGAATGACGAAGATTTGAACGCTATTCGTACTACTATTACTGAAGAGTTGAAAGTGGAAGGACAGTTACGTTCGGAAGTACAAATGAGCATTAAACGTTTATTGGATATTGCTTGTTACCGTGGTTTACGTCACCGTAAAGGTTTACCTGTACGTGGTCAGCGTACTAAAACAAACAGCCGTACCAGAAAAGGTAAGCGTAAAACAGTTGCGGGTAAAAAGAAAGCAGCTAAAAAATAATAATATAAATCAGACGTCTGGCAACAGATGTCTGATTTGTTTATATACTAAGGCTTATAAAGACATGAACCTGCTTCGGATGGCCTCGTAAGCCGGCAGTAGAAAAGGGTTCGGTTCCTGTAAAAAGGAATATTTTTTTAAACATTTTTTGACTACCTCACAACATGGCAAAAGCACAACAAAACAGCGCTAAAGCTGCTGCGAAGAAAAGAATTGTGAAAGTGGACGCTTATGGCGACGCTCATATTTCTGCTACATTTAACAACATTATTGTTAGTTTAACCAACAAAACCGGCCAGGTTATTTCTTGGAGCAGTGCTGGTAAAATGGGTTTCCGTGGTTCTAAAAAGAACACGCCATATGCTGCACAAATGGCTGCCGCTGATGCTGCTAAAGTTGCATTAGACGCTGGTTTGAAAAGAGTTGACGTATATGTAAAAGGACCAGGTTCTGGTCGTGAAGGTGCTATCCGTTCTTTATCTCAAAGTGGTATTGAAATTGTGATGATTAAAGACGTTACGCCTTTACCTCACAACGGATGTCGTCCTCCTAAGAAGAGAAGAGTTTAAGGCCCCCTTAATCCCCCGAAGGGGGAGTTTTGGAAAGCCTCATTATATTTAAGTTCTTATATATACGCATTTACATTAGTAAGTGCAGCCAAATTAAAACAGGCCACTTAAGCCCTCCCTTTGGGAGGGCTTAAGTGGGCTATTTCATTTTTAAAAAGGGTACACGATTAATTTTTTTCAAAGCTTTTTACTGATCGATGTACCGCATTCTAAAAAAGCTTAAATGAAAGTATATTATGGCACGTTACAATGGTCCTAAGACCAAAATCTCTCGTATTTTTGGAGAGCCTATTCTTGGCAATGGTAAATGGTTGGGTAAAAACAGCAACCCTCCAGGTCAGCACGGTGAAAAACGCAAACGTAAAACTTTAGGTGAATACGCTTTGCAATTACGTGAAAAACAAAAAGCAAAATACACTTACGGTATTTTAGAAAAACAATTCCGCAAAACTTTTGAAGAAGCTGCTCGTCGTAAAGGCGTTACCGGTGAAAACTTAATTAAGTTGTTGGAAGCTCGTTTGGATAACACTGTATTCCGTATGGGTATTGCTCCTTCACGTCCTGCTGCTCGTCAGTTAGTAAGTCACAAACACATTGAAGTAAATGGTGAAGTAGTAAACATACCTTCTTTCCAATTGAAAGCCGGTGATGTTATCACTATTAAAGAAGCAAGCAAAGAAAACTCTTCTATTTCTAGCGTTGTTCGTGCTAAGAACCCTAAGTTTGGTTGGATTGATTTTAACGAAACTACATTTACGGGTACTTTCATTACTTATCCTGAAAGGGAAAGTGTTCCTGAAAACATTAAGGAGCAACTGATCGTAGAGTTGTACTCTAAGTAATAGTTAATGGTTAGTAATTAATGGTTAATTGGTTTACCCGGTTAATAATTAAACAACCAAAAACAAACTTAGAAAAGATTTACTGTTAGCCGGTAAACGAGTGTAAACTCCTGCCAGCTATAGTAACACAATCATTAAAAACCTAAAGACAAATTAAATATGGCTATCTTAAATTTCCAGAAACCTGATAAAATCATTCTGCAAAAGGCCACCGATTTTGAAGCTCAGTTTGAGTTTCGTCCATTGGAGCCAGGCTTTGGTGTAACTATTGGTAATGCACTACGTCGTGTATTATTAAGCTCGTTAGAAGGTTATGCCATTGTAGGTGTAAAAATTGAGGGTGTAGATCATGAATTTGCTACCATGAAAGGTATTAGCGAAGACGTGGTGGAAATATTCTTAAACTTAAAACAAGTACGTTTTAAGAAAGTAGTTGATCATGAAGTTGCAAACGAAAAAATCGTTTTGTCGCTTAAAAATAAAACTGAATTTTTAGCCGGTGATATTGGCGAGGGTACACACTCTTTCCAAATTATGAACCCTGAGCTATTAATTTGTACTTTGGATTCATCTGCACGTATGGACATTGAATTAACTATTGGCAAAGGCCGTGGTTATGTTCCTGCAGAAGATAACAAAGTAAAGGATGCACCAATTGGTTATATTCCTATCGATGCTATTTACACTCCTATTAAGAATGTAAAATACACTATCGAGAATACTCGTGTGGAGCAAAGAACTGACTTTGAAAAACTGATTATGGAAGTATCTACCGATGGTACTATTCATCCTGAAGAGGCAGTTAAGCAAGCGTCACGTATTTTGATTCAACACTTAATGATCATCACTGACGAGAACATCACCTTCGATAACAAAGAAGAGAAAAAAGAAGATCTTGTTGACGAGCAAACTTTACAATTACGTAAAGTATTGAAAACTCCGTTAGAAGATCTTGACCTTTCTGTACGTGCCTTTAACTGCTTAAAAGCAGCTAAAATTAACTCACTAAGCGAGTTGGTACAGTACGAGCAGGAAGACCTGATGAAGTTCCGCAACTTTGGTCAAAAATCTTTAGCTGAAATTGAACAAGTATTAAGCGAAAGAGGCCTTGGCTTTGGTATGGACTTATTAAAGTTAGGTGTAGATAAAGATGAGCTTTAATTAGATAATGAGGTAATTTGAAAATGTAATCTACTTTTCAAATTACCTCATTTCTTTATAAGTATTTATAACAAGTAGGTTACAATTCCTGACACGGTGTAACCGGATTTTTAAACAACAATTTGGGATTAATAATTTTCAAATTATCTAATTACCAAATTATCAAATTAAACAGTCATGCGTCACGGAGACAAAATCAACAATTTAGGCCGCAAAAAAGCACACCGCGAAGCCTTATTAAGCAACTTAGCTATCCAGCTTATTCAACACAAACGTATTGTAACTACATTAGCAAAAGCTAAAGCGTTACGTGTTTATGTTGAGCCGTTGATCACTAAAGGAAAAGACAATACTACACACCAACGTCGTGTTGTATTCAGCTATTTACAAGACAAAGAAGCCATCAAAGAATTATTTGATGTAATTGCAGAAAAAATAGGTGGTCGTCCTGGTGGTTACACTCGTATCATTAAATTAGGCATCCGTCCTGGTGATGCTGCCGAAAAAGCAATGATTGAGTTAGTTGACTTTAACGAGGTTTACGGTAAAGTAGCTGACGAAGCAAAAGCAACTACCAAACGTACACGTCGTGCAGGTGGTGCTAAAAAGAAAGCAGAAGGAACTGAAGCTGCTGCGCCTGTTGAAGCTGCAACTGCTCCTGCAGAAGAAGCTAAAGAAGAAAAAACAGCTGAGTAATCAGTGTTTAATATCAGTACTAAAGCCCTTGCATTTGCAGGGGCTTTTTTTATGGAGCCTCCCCAACCCCTCCGAAGGAGGGGCCTTGGCGTTTTTTTGATATAGGATTCTCCTATTATCTTTTGTGTTTTTTTGTTACCATCTTCTGTTCCCTGATTGAGCTTTTGTTGCGTCGCACTCTTGTACTACAACAATTCTATTGGGCATTTGGCAATACAAGCGTTAATAGTTAAAGGTTATTAGTTAATAGGAATAGTGAGTATAGAAAAATAAATAGTGAATTTGTAAATCGCCATTGACTACTCACTATTGACTACTGACTTTCCGACTTCCCGACTATCGGACTTTCTTCTGTTGAATAGCGAACAGAAAGTACAAGAGTGCGACGCAACAAAAGCTGATCAGGGCTATGCAGCTGGTAACATAAAAAAATTACTCACTAACACCTTATGTAACTGAATTAATTACTAACAGTTGTTTTTTACTTTTTAATTTTCACTTTTTACTTGCCCACACAAATCATTAAATTGTTTTATCTTCAAGGCCTATACGATGCTTGCTGCTTAATTAATTTACCGGAATAATTTTTTTCCTTATGGATCAATATGTAAGTGCGTTACAGCAGTTTAGAAATGAGGTTGGCATACGGTTTCAACTCTACAATAGTTTATTTACTTCTTTGCCTTTTCATAAAATTGAAAAGACAGGTATTTTATTGTCGTTACTTTCCAGCAATTGCGAAGAAGGTTATGTAAAGGGCTTAAGTCCTATACGTATTATTGATGATTTTTTTAGCAAGCAAACTACTTATATAACCGAGCAGGAAAAAGTGGATTTGTTGTTTCGTTTTGTGCAATACGCCGAAAGACAAGTTGTATTATTTGATGCGTTGGAAGACGCCGCATTTAATAAAGTGCATGACATGAATGGCGCCGGCACATTAAAACATTTAGAGTCGGAAGTAATACAAGCATCTAAACAAGCTGACCTTGCCGAACAGTTAAAAGTATTTACAGTACGATTAGTTTTAACAGCGCATCCTACGCAGTTTTATCCCGGTCCGGTGTTGGGTATTATTAATGATTTAGCCAAAGCTTTATCAGGTAATAAAACCAGTTTGGTTAACGAGTTACAACAACAATTGGGGCGTACCCCATTTTTGAAAAAAGTAAAACCTACACCTTATGACGAAGCGGTTAGTTTAATATGGTATTTGGAGAATGTGTTTTATCAGGCAGGTGGTAATATTGTTGCTTCTTTAAAAAACAGATTTCCGGATGCAGTAACAAAAGCCAATCCTGTTTTTCAGATGGGCTTTTGGCCGGGTGGTGACAGAGATGGTAATCCGTTTGTAAATACCGAAACAACATTAAAGGTTGCCGATGCATTACGTGGCAGTATTATAAAATGTTATTACATGGACGTACGTAAGCTACGTCGCCGGTTAACTTTTCAAGGTTTGGAAACCTTGTTGTTAAACCTGGAAACCAAACTGTACAATAACTTATTTGTACCGGATTATAAATCGGAGTTGACCAAGGCTGAGTTAACCGATACATTGGAAGAAGTAAAACAAATTATTATACACCAGCATAATGGTTTGTTTGTTGATTTGGTAGATAACCTGATTAACAAGATTGATATTTTTGGTTTACACTTTGCCTCATTAGATATACGACAGGATAGTGTTACACATGGTAATATGTTTAATCACCTGGCGGAGAATAATGTTGTTTTAGATAAAACTTATATTGAGTTAGACGAAAAACAAAAGATTGAAACTTTATTAAAAGTTACAGAGAAGATTGATGCTGCTGTATTTTCCGAGGATGTACACAAAGACACATTGCGTTGTGTAGATGCTATTAAAACTATTCAGCAGTATAATGGCCCTGATGGTTGCAACCGTTATATTATTAGCCAATGTAACAGTGCTTTAAACGCCATTGAAGTGTTTACTTTGTTTAAGCTGGGTGGTTGGCAGGAAGAACAAATTGAGGCCGATATTGTGCCTTTATTTGAAACCATCGATGATTTGGAAAATGCGGCTGATGTAATGGAAACATTATACAATATACCGGCTTATCGTAATCATTTAAAACGCCGTGATAATTTTCAAACCATCATGTTAGGTTTTTCGGATGGTACTAAAGATGGTGGTTATTTAATGGCTAACTGGGGTATTTATAAAGCCAAGGAAGAACTTACAGCTATTTCCAGAAAATATGATATTGATGTAATTTTCTTTGATGGTAGGGGAGGCCCGCCATCAAGAGGTGGTGGTAAAACACATCGCTTTTATGCATCTATGGGTAAAAATATTTCCAGTAAAGAAATTCAGTTAACCATACAAGGGCAAACCGTAAGTTCAAATTTTGGTACGGTTGATTCGGCCGGTTATAATATTGGCCAATTACTAAATGCAGGTTTATCTAATGCTTTATTCTACAATAAAGAAGTAACGCTTACCAGTGAGCAAGAATCATTATTAGAAAAGTTATCGGACATTAGTTACGATGCTTATAAGAAATTAAAAAATCACCCTTACTTAACGGCATACCTTGTACATGCAAGTCCGTTGAGGTTTTATGGTGAAACCAATATTGGTAGCCGCCCTGCAAAACGTGGTCAGGCTTCTGGTATTTCGTTAAAAGATTTACGGGCTATACCTTATGCCGGTTCTTGGAGTCAGTTAAAACAAAATGTTACCGGTTTCTTTGGTGTAGGTACTGCCTTAAAAGCAATGGATGAACAAGGACAGTTACCCGCAATAATGGATTTGTATAAAAACTCTTTGTTCTTTAAAACCTTGTTGGATAACTGCGAGATGGCTATGTCTAAATCGTTTTTCCCATTAACCAGTTATTTAGCTAAACATAAAGATTATGGTGAAATATGGCAAATGATTTATCAGGAGTACCAATTAACTAAAGAATATATTTTTAAACTCTCCGGCCGTACGGAGTTAATGGGTGATTATCCGGTAGATAGATTATCTATTCAAATGAGGGAGAAAATTGTAATGCCGCTGGTTACTATACAACAGTATGCACTTACCCGTATACGTGAAATGGAGGAGCAGGTAGCCCGTACACCTATAGCAGATGTGTATGAGAAGTTAGTAATGCGTTGTTCGTTTGGTATTATTAATGCGGGAAGAAATTCAGCGTAGTTAATTACATTTTAGTACTTATATTTTATTGCTGGCCAAAACTATGTTTTAAAACATGGTTTTGGCCAGCAATTTTTTGTCTTAAAAAAACAAAACCTCCTGCCACAAGACAGAAGGTTTTTGTTACACAACTTAAACTCAATAAAACATTTATTAAAACGAAGCTAATATAGACGCTTCTTTTGTTTCCAGTATAGAAGTACCCATTAAAAACTCATCTACTTTACGAGCACATTCACGGCCTTCACTAATGGCCCATACCACTAAGCTTTGGCCACGGCGCATATCACCGGCCGAAAATACTTTGGCAATATTGCTTTTAAATTCTTTTTCGCCTGCTTTTACATTTCCACGGGCATCTAGTTCAACACCTAATTCATCAATAAAACCAACATGTTGCGGATGCACAAAACCCATCGCTAATAATGCCAGGTCGCAGGGTATTTCTCTTTCAGTTTCCGGTATTTCAGTAAACTGTGCAGGGCGGCCATCTTTGCTGGCTGTCCATTGCAGGTTAACTATTTTAAGGCCTTTTAATTTGCCATTTTCATCGCCAATAAATTCTTTAGTACCAATAGCCCATTCACGGGTTGCACCTTCCTCATGCGATGTAGTTGTTTTCAACAACATTGGGTAAGTAGGCCAGGGCATATAATCGGTTCTGTCATTTGGTGGCTTAGGCATTAACTCAAATTGTGTAACCGATGCTGCACCATGACGATTACTTGTACCTACACAATCACTACCTGTATCACCACCACCAATTACTACTACATTTTTTCCGGTAGCTGTTACTTCATGTGGTAGTATATTACTTTCAATATGTGCATTGGCCAATACATCTTTTCCGGCAACACGTTTGTTGTTTTGTTTTAAAAAATCCATCGCAAAATGTACACCATCCAACTCACGACCGGGTATAAATAAATTACGAGGTGCTGTACTACCACCTGCTAATACTATTGCCTGATTCTCTCTTAGCAAATCATTAATGCTCACATTAACACCTACATTAGCCAGGTAATGAAACGTAATACCTTCTTCTTCCAACAATGCAATACGTCTGTCAATTACCCATTTGTCTAATTTAAAATCCGGAATACCATAACGTAATAAACCACCTGCCGCATCATCACGTTCGTACACATGCACCGTATGACCGGCATAATTTAATTGTGCTGCTGCGGCTAAACCAGCAGGACCACTACCAATTACTGCAATTTTTTTACCAGTGCGTACATTAGGTTTTTTAGCTTTTACAAAACCTTTATCAAAGGCTATTTCAATAATATGTTTTTCAATTTCTTCAATTGATACCGGTGGTTGATTAATACCTAACACACAAGCACTCTCACATGGGGCAGGGCATATACGTCCGGTAAACTCCGGAAAATTATTGGTAGAGGCTAATATATGATAAGCTTCTTCATAATTTTTATGATACACCGCATCATTAAACTCCGGTATTACATTACCCAAGGGGCAACCACTATGGCAAAAAGGTATGCCACAGTTCATGCAACGTGCCGACTGCTCGTTTAACTTATTCTCAGGGTACTTACTTACAAACTCGCTGTAATGTTGTAACCTTTCCTGCACCTTTGCTTTCTCCGGTGCTTCACGGGTGAATTCTAAAAATCCTGTTGGTTTGCCCATTTTTATTTAATTAAAAAGTAAAAAGTAAAAATTAAAAGTGTTGTTGCGTGTTACTTTTGTTTTTAAACTCTTTAGTTTATTAGTTTTTATTTTTTTGTTACCGGCTTCAGTTCCCTGATCAGCTTTTGTTGCGTCGCACTCTTGTACTTTCTGTTCGCTATTCAACAGGCTTAATGCTTAACGCAAAACGCTTAATGCTGTAAACCCTTGCCATGGTTCGTGTCTCACGAACCAACTTTAATTGTAATCAAGCTTTTGCACATTCTATTTTGCACTATGCAAAATGCTGAATAGAATTACCGAACGTACAAGTGAAAGTCTTTAATTCATTTCCACTGGAAATAAATTAAATCCCAATCCTATCGGGTTACAACAGACGATGCTAGTAGCAATGCTGCTGGTTAAACAATACTACTTACTCACTGTTACTGCTGCACGACTTTGTAAAACCTTTTTGTAATCTCTTGGAAATACTTTGATAAAGTTTTTCGTTTGGTTTTCAAAATCGCTTAAAATGAATTTTGCAACTGTACTGTTGGTATTTATTGCATGCTGATTAATCATATACTTTAAGGTACAGCTATCATCTTCATCTACCGGATCAAGATCAACCATTTCCATATTACACTTGTTGGCAAAGCTGTTATTTACATCGTATATGTAAGCAATACCACCACTCATACCTGCGGCAAAGTTTGGTCCTGTTTCGCCTAATACCACCACGGTACCACCGGTCATGTATTCGCAACCATGGTCGCCAATACCTTCTACCACTACACTGGCGCCTGAATTACGCACCGCAAAACGTTCGCCGGCTTTACCACGTATGTAAGCATTACCTTGCGTAGCACCATAAAATGCGGTGTTACCAATAATAATATTTTCTTCGGGTTTAAAGGTTGCTTCTTTATCAGGGTAAACAATCAACGTAGAACCGCTTAAGCCTTTACCAAAATAATCGTTGGCATCACCTTCCAGTTCAAACGTAATACCCTTGGTGCTGAATGCGCCTAAACTCTGTCCGGCTGTGCCTTTTAATTTTAAACGAATGGTGTCTTCCGGTAATCCTTCTGCACCATAAATTTTTGTAATCTCGTTTGATAATAAAGTACCTGCTGCACGGTCGGTGTTAATGATATTAAATTCGGCTCTTACTTTTTCTTTGTTATTTAAAGCTGCTTGTGACGCTTCTAAAAACTTCCAGTCTAAAATATTTTCCAAACCATGATCCTGTTGTTCGGTATTGTACAAGCCAACCCATTCAGGTGCTTCTTCTTTATGTAACAATGGCGACAGATCTAATTTGCTGTACTTCCAGTGTGTAATATTTTCTCTAACTTGTAATGCATCTACCTGGCCAATCATTTCATTTACCGTACGGAAACCAAGCTCCGCCATTAGTTCACGAAAATCCTGTGTAATAAACTTAAAGAAGTTAACCACATAATCAGCATCACCGGTAAAACGCTTTCTTAATTCTGCATCTTGCGTGGCTACACCAACAGGACAGGTATTTAAATGACATTTGCGCATTAAAATACAACCTTCTACAACTAATGCTGCGGTGGCAATGCCCCATTCTTCGGCGCCTAATAAGGCGGCAATAGCAATGTCACGACCAGTTCTAATCTGTCCATCGGTTTGTACCACTACACGACTGCGTAGTTTATTTTTTACCAATGTTTGGTGTGTTTCTGCCAAGCCTAATTCCCATGGTAAGCCCGCATGTTTAATAGAGCTCATAGGTGATGCACCAGTACCACCATCAAAACCTGCAATTAACACAACATCTGCTTTTGCTTTGGTAACACCGGTAGCAATGGTACCAACACCGGCTTTACTTACCAGCTTAACATTTATACGTGCCTTACGATTTGCATTTTTTAAATCGTATATCAATTGTGCTAAGTCTTCAATAGAATAAATATCATGGTGCGGTGGCGGCGATATTAAACCTACACCGGGAGTTGAATGACGTGTTTTACCAATCCACTCATCTACTTTATGTCCGGGTAACTGACCACCTTCACCAGGCTTGGCACCCTGTGCCATTTTAATTTGTATCTCGTCGGCCTCTGTTAAATAAATACTGGTTACTCCAAAACGAGCACTGGCCACTTGTTTAATAGCACTACGCATGCTATCGCCATTTGCTAATGGTTTGTAACGTTGTTCGTCTTCGCCACCTTCACCGGTATTGCTCTTGCCGCCTAAACGGTTCATAGCAACAGCCAATGTGGTGTGAGCTTCCCAACTAATACTACCAAAACTCATAGCACCCGTAGCAAAACGTTTGTATATATTTTCTGCAGGTTCTACTTCGTCAATAGAGATAGAAGGACGAGTACGTTTGAAGTCTAATAAGCTTCTTAATGTTATAGCTTTTTGGTATTGATCGTTGATGGATTTGGTATATTTTTTAAATATGCCATAATCGTTCATACGGGTTGCGTATTGCAACAGGTGAATACTCTCCGGGTTAAACAAATGCGCCTCACCCTTACGTTTCCATTGGTAAATACCACCAACGGGTAAACGATCCACCGGTATATCTTTTTTGCTAAAGGCAAAGAAATGTTTGGCCAATGCTTCTTTGGCAATTTCATCTAAGCCTAAACCTTCAATGCGTGAAGTTGCTCCGGTAAAGTAAGCATCAACAACAGAGCGGCTGATACCTATGATTTCAAAAATTTGTGCTCCCTGATAAGATTGCAGGGTACTGATACCCATTTTAGAGAACACTTTCAACAAGCCTTCGTTAACGGCTTTGATATAATTTTTCTTTAAATCATCTTCGCTTAATGCCGATTGTAGTTTACCGCTTTCTTTCATATCACGAATAGATGAAAGTGCTAAGTAAGGGTTGATAGCTGTTGCTCCAAAACCTAACAAGCAAGCAAAGTGATGTACTTCCCAAACATCGCCGGCTTCTACTACAATACCAACCTGACCACGTAAACCTTTACGAATTAAATGGTGGTGTACAGCAGATGTTGCCAATAAAGATGGAATAGGAGCGTGGTCGCTATCAATGGCTCTGTCTTGTAAAATCAATACTTCAAAACCATCACGTACCGCATCTTCGGCATAACGACAAAGACGTTCAATACCTCTTTTTAAATTTCCGGGTTTACCATCGGCTAAAAAATAACATTGTAATGTTTTAGCCTGAAAAATACCGGTATCAATACTGCGCAGGGTTTCTAATTCTTTATTGGTTAAAACCGGATGTTTTAAGCCTACTACGTGGCAATCCAGCTCATCTTCCACCAACAGGCTACCGTTATTACCCACAAATGTTACCAACGACATTACTCGCTTTTCACGAATAGGGTCAATAGGCGGATTAGTAACCTGTGCAAATAACTGTTTAAAGTAAGACGATAAATGCTGCGGCTGATCGCTTAATATAGCCAACGGTGTATCGGTACCCATAGAGCCAATTGGTTCTTTACCATCAATGGCCATGGGTAAAACAATTTGTTCTAAATCTTCGGTACTATAACCAAATGCTTTTTGGTATTTAAAAACCTGATCATGCTCCAAGTGAGTAAACATGATACGTGGTGGTGGTAATTCGTTTAAGCGAATTTTATATTTATTCAACCACTCATCGTAAGGTTTTTGTGAGCAGATGGTTTCTTTCACTTCCTGATCGCTGATGATACGGCCTTGCTCCATATCAACAATAAACATTTTTCCGGGTTGCAAACGGCCTTTTTCTTTAATCAGTTTTTGATCAATGGGTAAGGTACCGGTTTCAGAAGCCATTATTACACGGTCATCTGTTGTAACGCAATAACGTGAAGGACGTAAGCCATTACGGTCTAAAGTGGCACCAATTATTTTTCCATCTGTAAACGAAATAGAAGCAGGTCCATCCCATGGTTCCATTAAACAAGCATGAAACTCATAGAAAGCTTTTTTAACCGGATCCATATCTTCATTGCCATCCCATGCTTCCGGTATTAACATCATCATTACATGTGGTAATGAACGGCCTGTTAAGGTAAGTAACTCAATCATGTTATCTAAACAAGCCGAGTCACTTTGGTTGCTGGTAACAAGTGGTAATAACATATCCATTTCTTCTTTGCTGAAGTATGGTGTTTCAAAACCGGGTTCACTTGTTTTAAGCCAGTTTAAATTCCCTTGTAAAGTATTAATCTCGCCATTGTGTGCAATGTAACGGAAAGGTTGAGCCAACTTCCACGAAGGGAAAGTGTTGGTAGCAAAACGAGAGTGAACCAAACCAAATGCACTTACTACACGCTTGTTGGTTAAGTCACTAAAGTAATTACGAACCTGGTTACTGGTTAACTGACCTTTGTAAACAATGGTTTTATATGATAATGAGGCAAGGTAAAATCCTATCTCATCTTTTTTAACAGTATTATTAATTATATGGGTAGCATAGTTACGCAACACAAATAATTTTCTTTCAAATTCCAATGCATTGTTAATATGATCGGGACAGGCAATAAACACCTGTTCAATCTCCGGCTCTACACTTAAAGCAGTAGGCCCAATGTCCGATTTGTTAACCGGCACCTTACGCCAGCATAAAACTTCTAAGCGAAGTTTTTCTGCGGCACGTACAAAAATTTCACGGCACTCTTCACGTAGTCTTAATTCTTTGGGAAAAAATACCATACCTACACCATAGCGTTCAAAGCGGGGTAGTGGTACACCAAGTTTTAAACATTCGTCAAAGAAAAACTCATGCGGTATTTGTATCATAATACCTGCGCCATCGCCAGTGTTAACCTCATGTCCACATGCACCACGATGTTCCATGTTTTCTAAAATGGTTAAAGCGTCGCCAATTGTTTGGTGATTTTTATTGCCTTTTATGTTAGCAACAAAGCCTATCCCACAGGCATCATGTTCAAACGACGGGTCATATAATCCGGTAGCACGAACCATAAACAAAGTTGTTTTGAATAAATTATAATAAACCTTACAAAAGGTTGGAAAAATTGGCAGGCAAACAGTCTAAATTACAAACTTTCGTCAATAAAACCATCATGTTGCTGTAGGTTTTTTCAAAAAAGTTTGATACAAACGCTTGTTAATGCAATCGTTAAACTAAGTAACTAAACAATGTATCGTTTTTGTTTAACTCAGTATGGTTAATTGCAAAAGCATCTAGCTTTTCTAAAAATATTTTATAGTCTTCTTTTCGTTGTAGTTCAATGCCTACAAGGGCGGGTCCGTTTTCTTTATTGGTTTTGTGAATGTATTCAAAACGGGTAATGTCATCATTAGGTCCTAATACATTATTCACAAATTCTTTTAATGCACCGGGGCGTTGTGCAAAGTTGATTAAAAAGTAATGTTTTAATCCTTCGTATTGCAAGCTACGTTCTTTAATTTCCTGCATACGATCAATATCATTATTGCTGCCGCTAATTATGCAAACTATTGTTTTACCTTTTATTTCTTCGGCATAAAAATCTAAACTAGCAATAGATAATGCACCCGCTGGCTCGGCAACAATCGCATCTTCATTATACAATTTTAAAATGCTGGTACAAACTTTTCCTTCGGGTACCAGTTTTACTTCATCCACCACATCTTTACAAATATCAAACGTTAAATCACCAATGCGTTTTACCGCAGCGCCATCAACAAAACGTTCAATACTTTCTAATGTTACGGGATAGCCGGCTGCTAATGCAGCAGTCATAGATGGTGCACCTTCGGGCTCTACACCAATAATTTTTGTGTGGGGCGAAACATGTTTAAAATATGTTCCGGTACCGGCAGCTAAGCCACCACCACCAATGGGTACAAATAAATAATCAACGCTTATATTTACGTTGGTTAAATCATCTAAAATTTCTTTTGCCACCGATGCCTGTCCTTCTATAATGCGCAGGTCATCAAATGGTGGAATAAAAGTCATTCCGTTTTCTTCTGTGTATTTTTTAGCAGCAACGGCACAATCATCAAACGTATCGCCAATTAATTTTATTTCTATATTACCATCGCCAAACATTTGTGTTTGACGTACTTTTTGTTTTGGCGTAATTACCGGCATAAACACCACACCTTTTACTTGTAAACTTTTACAGCTAAAAGCAAAACCTTGTGCATGGTTACCGGCACTGGCGCATACTACACCATTTTGTAATTGTTCTTTGGGTAAACTACTCATCATGTTGTAAGCCCCACGTAATTTGTAGGAGCGTACAACTTGCAGGTCTTCACGTTTTAAATATACATGGCACTGATGCCTGCGTGATAAATTAGCATTGTACTGCAAAGGGGTTTTGGTTACAACACCTCTTAACCTATCTGCTGCTGCATCTACCTGTAATAAATCCCAATATGTAGTTAATGCTTCCATTTGTAGTTGTGGTGAAAGGTAAAAGTATTTTTATGTTACCGGCTGTATAGCCCTGATCAGCTTTTGTTGCGTCGCACTCTTGTACTTTCTGTTCGCTAATCAACAGAAAAAGTCCGATAGTCGGGAAGTCGGAAAGTCAGTAGTGAATAGTGAGTAGTCAATAGTTTGCAAATTCACTACTCACTGTTGACTATTCACTTCTTCCTATTAACCAATAACCATTAACTATTAACGACAGTATTGCCAAATGCCCAATAGAATTACAGAACGATGAAGTGAGTGACACAACCGAAGTTGATAGTAGTAATGCAGCTGATAACAAAAAAAAATAAAAAGAAATTTTTAATAAGCCGCTGCAAAAAATAGCAGCGGCTTATTAAAAAAATAATTATCCTACTGATTCTGCTTTTTGTGTTAACTCATCAAAAACTTTTTTTGTTGAGCTGTCAACATCAGCAGCTTTTGGTGCTTGGTTTTCCGGACGTAAGCTACGTACAGTTTTACCTGCTTGCCACATTTCGCTTTCTCTTAATTCTGTTAACTCAGCATCTAACTTCTCACGGTAATCAACTTGTGAGTTGCTGTCAATTGAACGTTGAGACTCCTGACCGGTTGCAACGCTTTCGTATAATTCTTTAAATACAGGTGCCGTTGCATCTCTGAATTTTTTCCACCAATCTAATGCACCACGTTGTGCAGTGGTAGAGCAGTTGGCATACATCCAGTCCATACCATTTTCTGCAACTAATGGCATTAATGATTGTGTTAACTCTTCAACTGTTTCGTTGAAAGCTTCTGAAGGAGTATGGCCTGCATCACGCAATACTTGATACTGCGCTGCGAAAATACCTTGGATAGCACCCATTAAAGTACCACGTTCGCCGGTAAGATCGGAGAATACTTCTTTCTTAAAATTAGTTTCGAACAAGTAACCGCTACCTACGGCAATACCTAATGCAATTACTCTTTCTTGTGCTTTACCGGTTGCATCCTGGAAAATAGCATAAGAGCTATTTAAACCACGACCTTGTAAAAACATACGACGTAAAGAGGTGCCGCTACCTTTTGGTGCTACTAAAAATACATCAACATCTTTTGGAGGAACGATGCCGGTTTGCTCATTAAAAGTAATACCAAAACCGTGAGAGAAATATAATGCTTTACCTGGAGTTAAATGTTTTTGCACAGTAGGCCATAAAGCAATTTGTGCAGCATCGCTTAATAAATAACAAATGATGGTACCACGTTGTAAAGCTTCTTCAATTTCAAATAAAGTTTCGCCGGGTACAAAACCGTCGGCAATAGCTTTATCCCAAGATTTTGAATTTTTACGTTGACCAACAATTACATTAATGCCATTGTCTTTTTGGTTTAATGCTTGTCCGGGGCCTTGCACACCGTAACCAATAACAGCAACAGTTTCGTTGCTTAAAACCTGCTGCGCTTTGCTAAGCGGAAATTCGTCACGGGTTACCACGTTTTCTTCTACGCCCCCGAAATTTAATTTTGCCATTGTTATCTTTTTAATGATTAAAAACTTTGTTTATTGTTTGTTTTGTTAAAGACTTTTTATACTAGTTTTCGTAAAGCACTTACCTGTCCGGTATGTATGTTATCATGCGCCAGACAGCATAATAACATTTCATCAATATTTTGTACGGTGTACTTATAGGTTGATGTTGCAAAAGGCTCAAAGTTCTCAAATGCTTTTGCTTGATAATCCTGCTCTATCTGCTCAATACTGCTGAATAATTGGTGCTTTAATTCTTCAATTTCAGCTTCACTAACCGGTCCTTCAGGCTTTGATCCTTTTATATATTTTTCTATAAAAGGAATTTCTCGTTGTGGTTGCACATTGCTGCGTATGTAACATAATACAGGTGTGCTTACAGCCAAATGTCCCAGGTTCCAGATAATATTATTATTAAAACCTACAGGAATGGTATTAAGTTGTTCTGCCGTTAAGCCTTCGGTTAACTGCAATAAAATTTTTCTTGTTTGTATTATATAATTAAAAGTGTTATTCATAATTACATGGTAAATACTTTTTCATTATCATTCAAAAATTCGTTTTCTACCAGTTCTGTTCCGGGCTCACGGTATTCAAATTCTTTTAAACGTTTATGAAACCCCTCGCTATTATTAATAATAGCGATACGGGCACTGCGTACAAATTCAATTAATCCATGATTGCCTAATTTTTTTACAAGGCGATCAATTTCTTCACCGTGACCGGTGGTTTCGAAAACAGTATAATCTTTACGGATTGCAACCACCCTTGCACCATACTCACGTAAAAGTCTTTCTACTTTTATTTTATCAATTACTTCTTCGGTTGATAATTTGAACAGGCCCATTTCTTGCCAGGTAATTTCGTCGTTGGTATTATAAAATGCTCTTAAAATATCAACTTGTTTTTCTATCTGGCGAATAAGTTTTCTTACTACGTCTTCCGTTTCATTTATAACAATGGTAAAACGGTGTATACCTTCAATTTCACTGGGTGAAGTATTTAAGGTTTCAATATTTATTTTTCTGCGAGAAAAAATAATAGCAATACGTGGTATAATACCAATTTGGTTTTCGGTATATACGGTTATGGTGAAATCCTGCTTTTGCATATGTTTTAATTAAAAAGTAAAAATTAAAAAGTAAAAAGGGGCATTATTTATTGTTGATTCTTTTTTGTGTTAACAATAATGGCTCCGATTACTTTTGATATTTCATTTACTTCATTTATTAATTGCTCTGTTTGTTGCTTGTTTTGTAATAAGGTTTCTTTAATAAGATAAAGCCAGTATTTTGTTTCATTTGCCGACTTTAATGCGATAACATAAAACTTTATAAAATCTTTTGTTGATGAACCTGCGGCGCCTTCTACTAAGTTTGCTCCAATTGAGGTTGCACTGCGTATTAACTGTTCAAATAAAGAGCTATAAATTTTTTCGTATTGTTGTTCGCTTATAAACTTTATTACGTCTTTTGAAAAGTAAAAAGCTCTGTGCCTGATATTATAGACAGGCGGCCCTTCTTCAACCGTTAAAAAATCATCAGGTTCCATTTTTGACTTTTTAATTTTGACTTTTTACTTATGTTATATTTCATCTGACGAAAGAACTATCTCCGCAACACCTCTTCCTTGTGGTACCATCGGGAATACATTGTTTTCTTTTCCTACCACCACTTCTAATAAATAGCTGCCATTATGCTCTAACATTTCCTGTAAGGATTGTTTCAGATCGTTACGTTCGCTGATTTTTTTACCGGCTATACCAAAACCTTTGGCTACTTGTACAAAATCGGGACTAGTAATATTTACAAACGAGTATCTTTTTTCATGAAACAGTTGTTGCCATTGGCGTACCATGCCCAGGAAACTATTGTTAAGAATAATAATTTTTACATGCGGATTAAACTGCATGATAGTACCTAATTCCTGTAATGTCATTTGAAAACCACCATCACCAATTATAGCTACTGTATGACGAGAAGGATCGCCGAAGGCAGTACCAATAGCAGCGGGTAAAGCAAAGCCCATGGTGCCTAAGCCACCGCTGGTAACATTACTTCTGCTTTTTGTAAACTCAGCATATCTACATGTTACCATTTGGTGCTGACCAACATCGGTCACCACAATGGCATCACCTTTTGTTAATTCGTTTAAGGTTTTAATTACTTCACCCATCGTCATTACATCAGTACTTGGGTTTAGTTCTTCATCAATCACTTTTGCTTTTTCCTTCTCTGAATAATCTTTAAATAACTGTAACCATTCGGTATGTTCTTTTTTATCTACCAGTTGCGTAAGTAAGGGTAGTGTTTCTTTACAATCGCCCCATACGCCTACATCGGCTTTTACGTTTTTATCAATCTCTGCCGGGTCAATATCTAGGTGAATTACTTTGGCTTGTTTGGCGTATTTATCTAAACGTCCGGTAACACGGTCGTCAAAACGCATACCAATGGCAATTAATAAATCGCATTCGTTGGTTAAAACATTTGGTCCGTAGTTACCATGCATACCTAACATACCAACACCTAATGGATGGTCGGTTGGTATAGCACTCATACCCATGATTGTCCAAGCAGCAGGTAAACCAGCTTTTTCAATAAATGCTTTAAATTCATTTTCTGCTTTACCAAGTATTACACCTTGTCCAAAAACAACAAATGGTTTTTTAGCCTCATTAATTAATTTGGCTGCGTCTTCAATATATTCTTTTCTTATAATCGGGTTGGGTCTATAGCTACGAATATGATTACATTTTTTATAACCTTCATATTCGAACAATTGCATCTGCGCATTCTTAGTTATATCTATCAACACCGGGCCGGGACGACCACTGGCTGCAATAAAAAATGCTTTAGCCAACACCGAAGGAATTTCTGTTGCATCTGTTACTTGATAGTTCCATTTAGTAACAGGTGTAGTAATGTTTATTACATCCGTTTCCTGAAAAGCATCGGTACCCAGTAAGTGTGCAAATACCTGACCGGTAACACACACAAGTGGGGTAGAGTCAATCATAGCATCAGCTAAGCCGGTAACCAGGTTAGTTGCACCGGGGCCACTGGTGGCAAATACAATACCTGTTTTGCCACTTACACGGGCATAACCTTGTGCGGCATGTATGGCACCTTGTTCATGACGAACAAGTATATGTTGTAACTTTTCGTTATAGTCGTACAATGCATCATAAATAGGCATGATGGCTCCACCGGGATAACCAAAGATGGTGCTGACCCCTTCAGCAATAAACGCTTCCAATACCGCTACTGATCCGGAAATGGTTGTTTTTTTACTTGCTGCAAGCTCGGTCGCTTGTGTATCTTTTTTTGTTTCGATGATCGTATCCATGATGTAGGATTTATTTATTTTACTACTGACTATTTTTAATTTATTGTTTATTATTCTTCGTCTGTTACGCAACCTTCACTTGCATCTTTAACGCTACGGGCATATTTAAATAATACACCTTTAGTGGCTTTGGGGGCGGGCTTCACCCAAGCGGCTCTGCGTTTGGCAATTTCTTCATCACTTACTTTTAGTATAAGCGTATTATTAACCGCATCAATTTCTATAATGTCATTGTCGTTTACCAGCCCAATTAATCCACCCTCAACTGCTTCGGGTGTAATATGTCCTACTACAAAACCATGTGTACCACCGCTAAAACGTCCATCGGTAATTAACGCAACCGACTTGCCTAAGCCTGCTCCAATAATGGCTCCGGTGGGCTTTAACATTTCGGGCATACCCGGTGCACCTTTGGGGCCAATATTTCTTATTACTACCACATCACCTGCATGCACTCGTCCGGAGGATATACCTTTTATCAATTCCTGTTCGCCATCAAACACACGGGCTGTTCCTTCAAAACGTTCACCTTCCTTGCCGCTTATTTTTGCCACACTTCCTTTCTCGGCAAGGTTGCCATATAATATTTGTAAATGCCCGGTGGCCTTTAATGGCGTTTCTAAAGGCATAATTATTTTTTGTTGGTCAAAATCTAAATCAGGTGCTTCGGTTAAGTTTTCCGCAACAGTTTTTCCGGTAACGGTTAAACAGTTACCGTGTAATAAACCTTTGCTTAATAAATATTTCATTACCGCAGGCACACCACCATATTGGTGTAAATCTTCCATTAAATATTTACCGCTTGGTTTAAAATCGGCCAATACCGGTACACGATTACTAATTGCCTGAAAATCGTCTTGTGTTAATTTAACACCCACACTTTTTGCAATGGCAATTAAATGTAATACTGCATTGGTACTACCGCCTAATACCATAATTACCGTGATGGCATTCTCAAATGCTTCACGAGTCATAATATCACGGGGTTTGATATCTTTTTCAAGCAATAGTTTTATTGCTTCACCGGCTGCATCACACTCTGCTTGTTTTTCTTTACTTAATGCCGGGTTAGATGATGAGTAAGGTAAACTCATACCCATTGCTTCAATAGCACTAGCCATGGTATTGGCTGTGTACATACCACCGCATGCACCGGCGCCGGGACAAGAGTTTTTAATAATACCTTTAAAATCGCCTTCGCTTAAATTGCCGGCAATTTTTTGTCCTAATGCTTCAAAAGCACTTACAATATTTAAATCATTTTGTCCCTGATAATGTCCCGGAGCAATAGTACCACCATACAACATAATAGATGGTCTGTTTAAACGGCCCATGGCCATAACAGAACCGGGCATATTTTTGTCGCAACCCGGAATACAAATTAATCCGTCGTAGTATTGTGCACCTGCATTTGTTTCAATGCTGTCTGCAATTACATCACGGCTAACAAGACTATAGCGCATACCATCAGTTCCCATACTAATACCATCACTCACACCAATTGTATGAAAACGTAAACCTAATAGTCCTTCTGTTTTATTAATACTTGTACGAACCTGTGTAGCCAAATCATTCAAATGCATATTACAAGGGTTACCATCCCAACCCATGCTGGCAATACCTACTTGTGCTTTTGCAAAATCTTCTTCTTTAAAACCAATTGCATAGTACATAGCCTGTGCCGCAGGTTGGGTTTCATCCTGTGTTAATGTTTTGGAATACTTATTTAATTCACACATAATTATTTATTTATCCGTTTGTAACGGTGTTGTATTTGCATAAAAAAACCCGCCTTACAGGGCGGGTATGTATGTTTGTTTTGGTTAAAAACTATAACTTATCCGCCTCCTTGCAACGCAGGAATAATAATCACAATAATAATAATGACTAGAGCAGCCATTACGTTTGTGATATATGATTTCTTGTTTTGCATTTGAAGCGTGTATAAAACGAATATACACCTGCCATATAACTTGTCAAAATTTTTCTTTTGACTTGGGCAAAATTTTTAAAGAACTAATGGTTGTTTGTTGACCAGCTGCGGAGCCCTGATGAGGCTTTACTTGCGACGCTCCGTTCATCTTTCTGTTCGCTATTCAGCAGATGAAAGTCCGATAGTCAGTAAGTCCGTAAGTCAGTAGTGAATAGTGAGTAGTCAATAGCGATTTATAAATTCACTACTCACTATTGACTATTCACTTTTTCCTATTACGCTTGTGTTGCCGCAAGTGCTGAATAGAATTACTGAACGATGCAGTGAGTGACACAACAGACGATGCTAGTAGTAATGCAGCTGATAACAAAAAAAGAACTTATGATACTATAATCTAAATACTATATACTTAATACTACATACTATTAAATAATCGTTGACTTACGTAACTCAATATTTTCTGTCATTGCCGATCCGGGAATTTTTCCGGAAACATAATCGCTGATTAACTCGCCAATGGTAGAGGTGAAATAAGAATTAACAGGGTCAATATCTTTTGTAACAAAACCACTTTGTAAAGTCCAGGTTACGGCTTCACGTACAAGGTTTGCTTCTTCGTTTAAATTAAAATGATCTAACAACATAGCTGCAGAAAGAATAGAGCCAATAGGGTTGGCAATGTCTAATCCGGTTGCTTGCGGATACGAACCATGAATAGGCTCGAACAATGCCACACCATTACCAACCGATGCAGAAGGTAATAAACCTAAAGAACCGCTGATAACACTGGCTTCATCGCTGATAATATCGCCAAACATGTTCTCGGTTAATACAACATCAAACTGTTTTGGATTTAAAATTATTTGCATGGCTGCGTTGTCAACAAATAAAAAGTCAAGTGTAACATCAGGATATTCAGCCGCAATTTCTTTAACCACTTTGCGCCATAAACGTGATGTTTCTAATACATTGGCTTTATCAACCAGTGTTAATTTTTTTCTACGTTTTTGTGCCGCTTGAAAAGCAAGGTGTGTAATGCGACTAATTTCATCTGATGAATAAGTACAATCATCAGAAGCTTGTGTACCTGCTTCGTTAATTGTTTTGTTACCAAAATAAATACCACCGGTTAATTCACGATAGATGATGAAATCAACATCTTCGATATTTTTTGTTTTTAACGGCGATAAATGATGTAATGCCGGGTAGGTTGTAACCGGACGAATATTGGCAAATAAGCCTAATGATTTTCTAAGTTTTAATAAGCCTTGCTCAGGACGAACTTTAGCCGTAGGATCGTTATCATATTTAGGGTGACCAATGGCACCAAATAAAATACCATCGCTTTTTAAACAAACTTCTAATGTTTCATCGGGTAGGGGTGAGCCAGTTTTGTCAATGGCATCAGCACCCATTAACGTATAAGTGTAGTCGAAACTATGGTTAAAAGTTTCGGCAATGGCGTTTAAAACCCTGATAGATTGTTTGGTTACTTCCGGTCCAATTCCGTCTCCTTCAATGATGGCTATATTCTTATGCATAAAAAATGTTTCTGTGTTTATGTTAATAGGTTGGTATATGTTCTGTTAGTAGTTCATGTTGTTTTGTTTCGGCACTTACCCGGTACGAGTATGCTTTGCCACCTTTTAATTCTATTACATGCGATACACAAGCCGGTGTTTCGGCAGCATAATGGCTGGTAAACACCATGCTTACTTTGGTAGTGGCATGTATGGTATTAATCAGGCTGATTAATTTGGCCACCTGCTCATCATCTAAACCTTGTGTTGGCTCATCCAATACAAGTAGTATCGGATTTTTTACCAATGCTCTGGCAATTAAAATAAGCCTTTGCTCGCTGGCCGATAATAAGGACAATGATTTATGTTGTACCCCTGAAAGATTAAAATATTTTAACCATGCAGTAACCGCCTGGTGTTGTTCGGTATTTAATTGCCTGAACAATCCCATGGTATCAAAAAAACCGGAACCAATGACATTGTAAGCTGTGGTAGTAACATCAAAATATTTATGTAACTCGGGTGATACAAAACCTATTTTACTTTTTATATCCCAAATGCTTTCGCCGGTTCCACGGCGTTTACCAAATAAAGAAATATTTTGTGAATAGGCTTGTGGATTATCTGCCGTAACCAAACTTAATAAGGTTGATTTACCGGCACCATTTGCACCTTTTAATGCCCAGCACTCACCGCTTTTTACCTTCCAGTTTATTTGTTGCAATATTTGTACTTGTCCGTAACGGATAGATACATTGTGCATTTCAATGACAGCGCCATCAAACTTTACTTTTTGTAAAGCGGGTAGGCCTGTTGCACTAAAATGGTTTTTGGTTTGCGAAGGAACAAATTTGTTTTTGGTAACCAGTTCTTGCAAGCTTCCGTCTTTTATTACAGCTACATGTGTAACGTATGCCGGTATTTGATGCTCGCTGCAAATGCTGATAATGTTTAGCCCTTTTTGTGCAAGGCTGGTTAATTGTTGCTCCAGTTGTTCACGGCTTTGTACATCAAGGCCAACAAAAGCATTATCTAATATTAATACATCGGGGCGTTTTAATAAATGCTTTATCAATTGCATTTTTTTTAATTCGCCGTTGGATAGTTGTAATAGTGGAGAATTAGTACGATGGCCTAATGAAAAAGTATCTAACCAATATTGTATATCAGTTTGATTGTGGTTGTCACGGCTTAACTCTTGTAATAAAGTTAAGCTGTCTTCATTCTCGGTACTGTTAAAACGTTGCTGGTAATAAAAATCAGTAACGTTAGAAAGATTTTTTAATGTTTCTAATTGCGAAACATAAGCTATTAAAGGTTTGTACGGTGTATTGTTATTTAAAAACTGCACCGTACCGGAAGTAAATAATAAACCAGCAATAGCTTTGGCTAAAGAAGTTTTGCCGCTGCCGCCAGGGCCAACAATCGCTAACTGTTCCTGTTGGTTAATAGTAAAACTGATATTGTTTAATACCTGTTTACCAAACTGCGTTGCTGTAATGTTGTTTACTATAATACTTGCTTGCTTCATGCTTCACTTATCGTTGCCACTTATATGGTTCTGTTGGCTTCGTATTGTTCTATTTCCGGTTTCATGCTTAGTAAATAGTCTATATCATCATAGCCATTTAACAAACATGTTTTTTTGTAATTGTTTATTTCAAAACTTTCTTGTTTAATGCTGCCGGTAAAATCAGCATCAGTAACCGTAATGGTTTGTTCCGGTAAGTTTACTTCAATAGTGGTGGTTGGTTTTTTTTCAATAGCTTCAAAAATTTGTTGTAAAAATGCTTCACTAACCGTAACTGGTAACAAAAAGTTGTTTAATGAGTTGTTTTTAAAAATGTCAGCAAAAAAGCTGCTTACTACTACATCAAAACCTGCATCTTTAATAGCCCATGCAGCATGTTCACGAGATGAACCACAACCAAAGTTTTTGGCAGCAACCAAAATATTACCACTGTAACGACTATCGTTTAACGGAAAATCTTTTTTTGGTTGGTTTTCATCATCGTTTTCATAACGCCAGTCACGAAAAAGGTTTTTTCCAAAACCATCACGGCTGGTTGCCTTTAAAAAACGGGCCGGTATAATCTGGTCGGTATCGGTATTTTCAATATTTACCGGTACGGCCGATGAAGTAATTATATTTATTTGCTTGCTCATTGTTTAATTTTTAATTGCTTTAATTCTTAGTCTTACATAATCCGCATACCAGGTGCCATTAATGTAATTGGTTGGTCTTAATTTTTCTACTGCTTCTCTGGTTATATCAACCGCTTTAGCCGCATCAATATTTTTGTATAAAAAACTACCGAACATATCTATCCAGTTTTTCATACCATCTTCACCGCTTAATGGAGTAGGGCGATTAAAGTATAAAACACTTTCTACCGTAAAACCATGTTGCTCTAACAAAGTGGTGTAAGTAGCTACCGATGGAAAATACCAAAATTGAAAAGGTTTGCCGTCTGTCAGTTGTTGCTCTTGTAAAGTATTCAACACTGCATCTGCAATACTTTTAATATTGTTTTTGCCACCCATTTCCAACACCAATCGGCCACCGGTTTTTAATGCTTTATTAATATTACCTAATGCCGCATCCTGATTGTTTATCCAATGCAGTGTAGCATTTGAAAAAACAGCATCATACGGTGTGGCTACTTCAAAACTGGTAGCATCGCCTACAAAGAACTTTGTTTCAGGATAAGCTGCTGTTGCTTTTACAATCATCTCGGCCGAAGCATCCATGCCTGTAACTATTGCACCTGTTTTTGTTATCTCATGGGTTAGTTGTCCTGTGCCACAACCTAAATCTAATATGGTTTCCTGCTCTTTGGCATCCAACCAGCTTAACAGGTCTTCGCCATATTTAGCAACAAAGCTGTGTTTGTTGTCGTATAAATCTGCATTCCATTTTATCATTGTATGTTACGATAAATGTTCTCTAATATCACCCACTGTTCCGGTAACGGCTGCTAATGCTGCTGTTAAAGGACTGGCTAAAAAGGTACGGGCATTTGGTCCTTGGCGACCTTCAAAGTTTCTGTTGCTGGTGCTAATACAATATTTACCTGCAGGTATTTTATCTTCATTCATACCTAAACAAGCACTGCAACCCGGTTGACGTAATACAAAACCAGCTTCTTCAAATATTTTATCTATGCCTTCCTCTTTAGCTTGTGCTTCTACTTGTTTGCTGCCCGGTACAATCCAAACTTCTACATCATCGGCCTTGTGTTTACCTTTTACAAAATCAGCTACCATACGCAGGTCTTCAATGCGTGAGTTGGTGCAACTGCCTATAAAAACATAATCCACTTTTTTACCTTTAATATCTGCACCGGCTTCTAAGCCCATGTACGCAATTGATTTTTCAAAAGAAGGTTTTTCTTTTTCATCAATCTCGCTTAATGCTGGTACATGACCACATACACCAATACCCATACCCGGATTAGTACCGTATGTAATCATCGGTGTAATATCTTCTGCTTTAATATTTACTTCGCTATCAAATATTGCATCAGCATCGCTGTATAATGTTTGCCAGTAAGCCAGGTGTTTATCCCACTCGGCACCGGTGTACATAAACTTGCGGCCTTTCATGTAATCAAATGTAATCTGGTCAGGTGCAATCATACCACATCGGGCACCCATTTCAATACTCATGTTACAAATGGTCATGCGGGCTTCCATGCTTAAACTACGAATGGCACTACCTGCAAATTCAACTGCATAACCGGTTGCACCACTTGCCGATATTACTGATAGTATATACAACACAATATCCTTACTCACCACGCCTTTGTTTAATGTGCCCTCTACGTTAATACGCATTAACTTGGGTTTGCTTTGCATTAAACATTGTGTAGCCATTACCATTTCTACTTCGCTGGTACCAATACCAAAAGCAATGCTGCCAAATGCACCATGTGTACTGGTGTGGCTATCGCCGCAAACCATGGTCATGCCGGGTTTAGTAACGCCTAACTCCGGGCCAATAACATGCACAATACCTTGGTAAGGATGGCCTAAACCATATAACTCAATACCAAACTCGTCGCAGTTAGTTTTTAATGTTTCTACCTGTAGTCTTGATAACTCTTCTTTAATAGGAAGATGTTGATTTAAGGTAGGTACATTATGATCGGCCGTTGCAACAATTTGTTGCGGACGAAATACACCAATGCCTCTTTTCTTTAATCCACCAAAAGCTTGGGGGCTGGTTACTTCATGTATAAAATGTGTATCAATGTAAAAAACTGAAGGGCCTCCTTCAATTGTTTTTACCACATGTTTGTTCCATATTTTTTCAAACAGTGTTAATCCTTTTTTATGTTGTTGTTCGCTCATTTTCTTTTTTATTTGGTCAGCGGTATTACTACTATCATCGTCTGTTGTAACCCGATAGGGTTGGGATTTAATTTATTTCCAGTGGAAATGAATTAAAGACTCTCACTGCATCGTTCGGTAATTCTATTGGGCATTATGTAAGTTTCCTACTCTAACGGAAAACCTCATTACCAAATTTTCAAATTATCAAATTGTCACATTGTTCTCTTACGGTCTTTCGGACTCTCTGACTTTCCGACTTTCCTCTGTTGATTAGCGAACGGAACGATGAACGGAGCGTCGCAAGTAAAGATCAATCAGGGAACTGCAGCCGGTAACCTAATTATTACGCTACTGTTGCAACGGCTTCGGCTAATAGTTTTAGGTCTTCGTCAAATACTTCTTTTTTTGCATCGGCAACTAGTAAAAATTGTTGGTACAATACATCTACCTCGTCGCGGGTAAAATCGTAACCCAATTTTTTAAATCGGAAAGCCAATGCACTACGACCGCTACGAGCCGTTAAAACAATTTTAGAAGTATCGGCACCTACTTCTTCCGGTGCAATAATTTCGTAAGTAGTAGCTTCTTTTAAAAATCCATCCTGATGAATACCCGATGAATGCGAGAAAGCATTATCACCAACAATTGCTTTGTTGGGTTGCACAATCATACGCATGGTTTCTGAAACCAGTTTACTAATGCGGGTAAGCTCTTTAGGGTTAACACCAGTGTATAAGTTTAACTCCGGATGTTTTTTAATGGTCATTACTACTTCTTCTAACGAAGTGTTACCGGCACGTTCGCCAATACCGTTAATAGTACACTCAATTTGGCGAGCACCTGCAATAGCGCCTGCAATAGAATTAGCAGTAGCTAAACCAAGATCGTTATGGCAATGACAAGAGATAATGGCTCTGTCAATATTTTTTACGTTGTTAACTAAGTAACTAATTTTTTCGGCATACTGGTGTGGTAAACAAAAACCTGTTGTATCAGGAATGTTAACCACCGTTGCACCGGCAGCAATTACGGCTTCAATTAATTGAGCTAAAAATGTAAGATCGGCACGGCCGGCATCTTCGGCATAAAACTCCACATCGGGTACAAAGTTGCGGGCAAGTTTAGTGGCAGCAACGGCACGTTCAATAATGTTTTCCCGTGTAGTGTTGAATTTGTATTTAATGTGATTATCTGATGAACCTATACCGGTATGAATACGTGGTAAAGCAGCGGGTTTTAAAGCCTCGGCCGCTACACGAATATCGTTTTCCACTGCACGGGTTAAACCACAAACAGTTGTACGTTTTAATGTTTTTGCAATTTGATGTACTGATTCAAAATCGCCGGGAGAAGAAACAGGGAAACCTGCTTCTATAATATCAACACCAAGATTTTCCAGTTCAACTGCCAGTTTAACTTTTTCCTCGGTATTTAATTTACAACCGGGTACTTGTTCTCCGTCTCTTAGTGTGGTATCAAAAATGTGAATTTTTCCGTCGCTCATGATTAGTTTTTAAATTGTTTTACAAAACTATCGGCATAATTTGCAAGCTCTTTTAAACATTAGGTTGATGCAAGCCGTATATTAGCTTACTAAATTACCTACAACATAAGGTGTAAGAAAACCAAAGTTTAAGCAGAATTACGCACCCGAAATAGGGTCTTTTTGGCTCAAATGCAGTATGGTAAAGCCTTTTAAAGTTTTTAATTACAATGCCCAACAGGTCTACAGATACATTATTCCAGCTTATTAAGTCGCTTACCAAGAGCGAAAAACGCAATTTTAAGCTGTATGTAACCCGTAATACGGCCAGCGACACATTGAAAACCACCCAGTTATTTGATGCGTTAGATAAATCGGCTGACTATGACGAGAAAGCCATTTTGCAAAAAAACAAGTCCATTACCAAGCAACAACTATCTAATTTAAAGGCAGCTTTATACAAACAAGTATTAGCCAGTTTACGCATTATCAGGGACGAAGAAAATATTGACCTGCGCCTGCATGAGCAAATGGACTATGCCCGCATTCTGTACAACAAGGGATTGTACTTACAGGCTTTAAAGGCATTGGATAAATTAAAAGATCTGGCAAATCAGTACCAACAGTTTACCTATGTACAACAAGCTTTGTTTTTTGAGAAAAAAATTGAAGCCTTATATATTACCCGCAGTATGCAGGGTAGGGCCGATGAATTATCGGCAGAGTCAGAAGAAACCAATATTCGTTTAACATTGGTGAGTAGGTTATCAAACTTATCACTGCAATTATATAGCTGGTACATACAACATGGCCATGCCCGTAACGAAAACGATATTAAAAGTGTAAAGCTTTTTTTTGAAACCAGCATGCCCAAGGAGGCTGCATTAAGTAAAGGCTTTTACGAGCGACTTTATTATTACCAGAGTTTTGCCTGGTACTCTTTTATTAAACACGACTTTTTACTGTATTATAAGTATTGCCAAAAGTGGGTCGATTTATTTGAACTGCATCCGGAAATGATGGCCGTTGAAACTGCCAATTACATTAAGGGAATGCACAATTTAATGAGTGCCCATTTTGATTTGCTGAATCATGATAAATTAATGGAATGTATAAAAGTTTTTAAAACTTTTGCACAAACCAAATTGATTGAGGATAACGAAAACAACCGCATACTTACTTATGTGTATTTGTACACAGCCCGTATTAACCTGCACTTTTTAGAAGGCACTTTTGAAAAAGGCACTAAGCTGGTTCCGTTTTTAGAAGAGATGTTGGTGGAGTACGGTTTATACTTAGACCGCCATCGGGTGATGGTGTTTTATTATAAAATTGCTTGCTTATATTTTGGCAGTGGTAATAACGAAAAAGCCATCGATTATTTAAACCGCATCATTAACCAAAAAGATGATTTGCGTACCGACTTACAAAGTTATGCCCGCCTGTTAAACCTGATTGCGCATTATGAATTGGGCAATTTTGATTTGCTGGAATACCTGAGTAAATCGGTGTACCGCTACATGGCAAAAATGGAAAGTTTAAGTAAGGTGGAAGAAGAGATGTTTACCTTCCTGCGTCGCTCTTTTAAAGTAGGTGCCCACTCCATAAAACCCGAGTTTGAAAAGCTGTTAAACAAGCTAAAAAAATACGAGGGCAATCCTTTAGAAACCCGTGCCTTTGCTTACCTGGATGTTATCTCCTGGTTGGAAAGTAAAATTTATAACATCAATGTGCAGGATGTAATCAGAAAAAAATATTTACGGGAGAAGAAAGGGGAATAGATTTAGACCATTTACATGTCTATATACTAAATACTTTATACTATATACTTTTTGGTTATCATCGTCCCTCCCTTGATTGAGCTTTCGTTGCGTCGCACTCTTCAACGTTCGGTAATGCTATTGGGCATTGTGCAAAAGCAAAATAATATGTTGGTTACATTTTAGCGTAAAAAAAACCGACTTAAATTTAAGTCGGTTTTTAAAAATTTATGCTTGCGGAGCTTCTTCCTCGTCATCTTCCTCATCGTCAATTGGCTCCAATTTGCGTTCTTTTTCCAATACCAGGTTGTCTTCATCGTCATACAACTCATAGCTGTATTCTAATTGTACACGGTCAATAATATTGTGCAAAACACGTAAATGCTCTTTTTCGTAATTGATATAACCGGTTATAATAGGTTTAATATCATCACCTTCTAAAAACAAATTCGACCATTCATTCTTAAGGTCGTAGTTACCACCACCGGCACGGCTGGCCGTCCAGGTGTTCATCTCAAATGCGTCTTTTAATGCAGTTTTACTAATAAGTGAAAACTTAGCAAAAAAATTTGTTTTTTCAGCCATACTGCGTTCTTTTATAGTTAGTTACAAATTATTGTTGGTAATAGCCGTGGCTATAATTACCGCAAATATACAAGCCTATTGCATTAAGCAAAGCGGAAAACCATTTTTAGTTATAAAATATCTGGCGGTGGGTCAGCTTTAAATCACCTTATTTCAGGTTTCCACAACATTTTATGGTATAATTTATGTTAAGCCTTAAATGAATATTTAAATAAAAAAATTGGTTTATGAAGAAGTTGTTAGTGTTATTAGCGGTTCCTGTTTTGTTATTAAGCGCTTGTAAAAAAGAAAAGGTAATTGACGATAATGATTTACCACGTGAGGCAAGAGATTTTATTGCTGCTCATTTTTCAGGCCTAACTATTTCACAGTCGGTACGTGAATGGGACGATACTAACTGGCAGTACGATGTTTATTTAAGTAACGGTACTAAACTTGAATTTAACCACAGAGGTGAGGTGGAAGAAATATCAGGAAATAGTGCTTTGCCAGAATCGGCATTGCCCGCTTTAATTGTTAGTTATGTAAAGGCTAATTACCCGGCAGAGTATATCAGAAAATGGGAATTAGATCGTACTACACAAGAGGTAACGCTTTCTAATAATCTGGAGTTGGTGTTTGATAAACAAGGTAATTTCTTAAGGATAGATCAGTAAAAATATTTTATAAACCGTGAAGTGGAAAAAGCGGATAAGCATATAAATGGCTTATCCGCTTGTTTATTGAATAAAGCTACTAACAAAGTAAACAGCACTGGTACAAGCTGCACCAACCAATGCAAGGGCTAAACCACCTAACAATGCATTGGTGCCCATTGATCGGGCCTTTAAAAAACCAATCACCAGCAATATAATATGCCCGATAACCGCCGATGTTAAAAACGTAAAACTTTCACCCGGGTACAGGTAAAAAGGCAATACAGTAATAAGTGCGCCAACTATGTAGGATGCGCTAACCCAAAAGCCATACTGCAAAGGATTTTTTACCCGTTCTTTATCTGCTTCGCTTGTTTCGGTATCTAAGGTGTCACGCCATATTTTTTTCTCTCTCAGTTCGTCTTCAATCACTTTTTCCTGTAACTCATTGCTAAAACCAAGGTTGGCATAAAATGCTTTGGATTTGGTAAAGCCAATGGTCTTTGTTGTATCCTTAATTTTTGCGTCGTTATATATTTCGTTTTCCAAAGTTGCTTCGCCTTTTGCAGCAAAAAAAATGGTAAAACCCACTAAAAAAGTAGCAATAAGTGTAACGGTAATAATAGTACTGCTTTGGCTGTTAAAGGCGGTCATAATAGCCAGCAGGCAAAGCAATATAATAATGCCATCGCTGGCACCTAATAAAACCGGTGGTGCTGTATTATTTACTTTCTGTTGTGATTGTTGTTGCAATAGATATTTTTTAGGCCTGCAAATTAGGCCATTGTTTGCTAAAAAGAACTGAAAAAAGAATAATATGACAATGCGGTTATACGGCTAAACAATCCAATGATTTTTTTATAATTTCTACGGATAGTTTAATCTCCTCTTCATTAATAACCAACGGCGGTGCAAACCTTATTTTATCACCGTGTGTAGGTTTGGCCAGTAAACCGTTTTTCATTAGTTCGGTACACAATAACCATGCAGCTTCTTTATTGGGGTGATCAATAACAATAGCATTTAATAAACCTTTGCCACGTACCTGTTTAATGTATTTTGATTGAATGGCCGTAATACCATCACGCAACAATTGTCCCATGGTTTCAGCATTTTGGGCCAGTTGCTCATTTTTTAAAACCTCTAATGCGGCTATTGCCGTTTTACAAGCTAAAGGGTTTCCGCCATAGGTAGAGCCGTGTTCTCCGGATTTAATGGTTAGCATAATTTCATTATTGGCCAGTACTGCACTTACCGGTAACATACCGCCACTTAATGCTTTTCCTAATAAAAGAATATCCGGCTTAACATCTTCGTGGTCGCAGGCTAATAATTTGCCGGTGCGGCATAGTCCGGTTTGTATTTCGTCGGCAATAAATAAAACATTGGCAGCGGCACACAGTGCTTTTGCTTTTTGTAAATAGCCCTCTTCCGGTACTAACACACCGGCTTCACCTTGTATGGGTTCTACTAAAAATCCGGCTACAGTTTTATCCTGTAAAGCTTGTTCCAGGGCCGCTATATCATTGTATGGAATATTAATAAAGCCAGGCGCAAAAGGGCCGTAATTATTTTTTGCGGTAGGGTCGCTGCTAAAAGAAATAACGGTAGAAGTGCGGCCATGAAAGTTACCATTACATACAATAATTTTTGCCTGTTCTTTAGCAATACCTTTTATTTCGTAACCCCATTTGCGGCAAAGTTTAATACCGGTTTCAACAGCTTCTACACCGGTGTTCATGGGTAATACCTTATCGTAACCAAAATAATTGGTAATATACTTTTCGTATTCGCCCAAGGTATTACTGTAAAAAGCCCTGCTGGTTAATGTAAGTGTTTTGGCTTGTTGTAAAAAAGCATCCACAATTACAGGGTGGCAGTGGCCTTGGTTTACGGCCGAGTAGCCACTTAAAAAATCTATATATTTTTTATCATCAACATCCCATAACCAAATGCCTTCGCCTTTTTTTAATACAACAGGTAAAGGGTGATAGTTATGTGCACCAAAATCATTTTCCAGATCAATATATAATTGAGAAGCTGCACTAGCTGTGTACATAAAACATTGTTTAAAAAAGTAAAAAAAGGAGATATAGCAATAAAATAATACTATGGCGAAGATGTTTCGCCATATACAAACTATACTCAGTGGTTGAGTAAATCTAAATTGTTGCTTAAAAACAATGTTATAGTGGATGTAACTTTAATAATTGCTTAATTGTATGGCGAAGGTACTGTTTTAGTTTTAAACGGAAGTCTTAGCCAATGATACGGTTTTGTGAAAATAGTTATCAGGAAATTTAATATCGGGTACATTATCCTTTGGAAACAAGCCATACACGGTACTTCCCGATCCGCTCATAGATGCATATACAGCGCCGGCATCATACAAGTCATTCTTAATTTTTTCTATCTGCGGGTAGCTGCGAAAAACAGTCGATTCAAAATCATTGTACAGTTCATTACGCCAGGTAGATATGGGTTGTGTAATAATATCCTTCAACGATTTTTCGGGTTGCATAGGCGTAACATAGGCAAAAGCCCAGGCTGTTGATACTTCAATACCCGGGTTAACAATTATTAATGTATAGTCCGATAAATCTAGCTGTATTCTTTCCAGTTTTTCGCCACGGCCGGTTGCATAACTGGGTTCGTTTATAATAAAAAACGGGGTATCGCTGCCTATTTGTGATGCATAGCCAATCAGTTGTTCTTCGGTTAAACCCAGTTTATATTTATCGTTTAAGCCTTTTAAGGCAAATGCTCCGTTTGCGCTGCCGGCACCCAAGCCTGCACCGGGTGGTAACATTTTATGTAAGTGAAAATGAACAGGAGGTAATTGCGGAAAATCTTTCTTTAAAAGTTTGTAAGCCACTACAACAAGGTTTCCGGTAATTGTACCGGGTACAGGTATGCCGGTTAAACTAAGGTTTACCGAGCCACCACTTCTGCTATCCGATCCGGTCATTATTTCCAGTATGTCGTTTACAGGCACAGGAAAAAAGATTGTCTCTAAATCGTGGTATGCATCTTTTCGTTTTCCGGTAATGTGTAGTCCTAGATTGATTTTACAATTTGAAAATAGAATCACGATTGATATTGGTTTTAGGATAATGTAAATCGGTGATCGTTATTGGTGGATTTTACTTCTTTTTGCGACTATTAATTTCGTCGCGTATGGTAATGGCTTTTATGTAATCTTCGTTTTCTAATACTTCGTTTAACAATTGGTTTAGTTCGTCCAGACTCAAGTTTTTTAAGTTCTCGTCAGTTTCATGTTCAGTGCTGTCTTCAAAGCTTTCTTCCGATGTTTTTTTTCCTTGTTCAGTACCTGTTTCGTCCATTAATATACCTGCGTTTTCTAAAATATTTTCGTAAGTATAAATAGGGCAACCAAAACGTACTGCTAATGCAATGGCATCAGAAGTGCGGGAATCTATTTCAATGGTATCATTGGCAGATGAACAGATAAGTTTAGAAAAGAAAATGCCTTCCTGTAAATCGCAAATAATTATTTCGTGTAACTCAATGGCAAAAGATTGTAAAAAGTTCTTCATCAAATCGTGCGTAAGCGGCCTGCTCGGTTGCATTTTTTCCAGTGCAACAGCAATAGCTTGTGCCTCAAATCCGCCAATTACGATAGGTAATCTTCTTAATCCGTTTATTTCACCAAGTACTACCGCATACGAATGCGTTTGCGTAATACTGTGAGATAATGCCACTATTTCCAATTCTATTTTCTTCATAATTAGGAACACGAAACTAATGTTTTTAACTAAAAAAACATAGCCTGTTTTAATAAAGTTAATAGTAGGGTTTAGGGGTTAAGGTTTAAGGTTTGGGGTTTGGGGTTCAGCGTTTAAGGTTTAAGGTCTAATGTTATAGGGCGAGTGCTAATCACTTTTCTAATTTTACATACTAAATGCGGTATACTTTTTTTTATTGAACCAGCTTCAGTTCCTTGATTGAACGTCCCTTGCGTCGCACTCTTGTGCACCTGTAACTTTACTCAGCATTTCCGCATAGCGGAACAAGTAGTGCAAGGTGCACCCCGACTTGTGCTATCGTGTGTACACATCTTTTTTAATATTAGTAATGTATTTATAATAGCCCGTGGCTTTAGCCACGGGAATAATGGATTAATTGGCTGTTGGCTTTAGCCCAATAGTAACAAATATTCTGGTGGTCTGATGCTACAATTCGGCTAAAGCCGTTAGTTGCTTACTGTAATCCTCCGGCTAAAGCCGGAGGCTATTAACAAATCAAAAATGTGTACACACGATAGGACTTGTCGGTGGTTCAGCATATCGCTAATTAGCTAGTGAAGTCCGAAAGACCGAAAGTCGGTGAGTCCGTAAGTCAGAGAGGCAGTGAGTGAGTAGTGAATAGTTAAATAGTGAGTTTTTTTTATTGATTCTGTACCATTAACTATTAACGATGAACAATGAACTAATGCTGAAAGGCTGCACCGCTTAGGCGAAAATACTACCGGCCTTAAAGCCGGTAGATTGTAGCCGGGCGGTGGACTGTAGCTGAACAAAGAACGGGACGATGACAGCCCCAAAAAAGTTTTAAGTTGATAGTTATGAAATATAAAAAAAAGTCCGCCAACTTTTATGCCGGCGGACTTGGTAATATTAGTAAGAGCGAAGTACTATGCTCCTTTTAATTTTTTAATAGCTTCAGTAAGTTTAGGTACTACTTCAAAAGCATCGCCTACAATACCGTAGTCGGCGGCTTTAAAGAAAGGTGCTTCCGCATCTTTATTAATTACAACAATTACTTTACTGCGGTTTACACCGGCAAGGTGTTGTATGGCACCCGAAATACCAATGGCAATGTACAGGTTGGGCGCAATGGCACCACCGGTTTGTCCTACGTGTTCGTTATGCGGACGCCAGTGTGCATCGGCCACCGGGCGGCTACAAGCCAAACCTGCGTGTAATGATTTTGCTAAGTCTTCTACAATACCCCAGTTTTCAGGGCCTTTTAATCCGCGACCACCGCTTACAACAATCTCAGCTTCGGCCAATGGTATTTCGCCTGAAGCCTTGGTAGTGCTGATTAATTTTACTTTAGAAGCGGCAAGGGTAGGTGCATAAGCTACAACTTCGGCACTGCCTCCGGTTTCTTCAATTTTATAAGCATTGGGGCTAAGGCCAATAATTTTTATGGCTGTAGTAATGCTAATGTTTGCAAAAGCTTTACCCGAAAAAACATTCTTTTTAACGGTAAAGCCATTGGCTGTATCGGGCAGTGCAACAGCACCTGATACAAGTCCCGCTTTTAATTTAGCGGATAAACGTGGCGCAATAGCTTTACCCGTTGTGTTATTAGAAAAAACAACTACATCGGGATTTATGCTTTGTGCTAATTGGGCAATGGCAGCAGTGTATTGTTGTGCATCTAAATGGTCAAGGTTGGCATCAGCCGCATGGTGAATTTTTTGTACACCATATTTGCCTAGTGCAGCAAGGTCGTCTGTTAGGTTACCTAATACAATACCTTCGGCAGTGGTGCCATGTTGTTGGGCTATTTTTACACCGTAGCTAATTGCTTCTAACGATGCTTTTTTTATTTGTCCTTCTGCGTGATCTATAAATATTAAAACGCTCATGATTGTAATGTTAAAAAGTTGAATTAAATAGCTTTTGCTTCTTCGTGTAATAAACGAACCAGTTCGTCTACATTGTCTGCATCTACCAGTTTAACACCGGCTTTTGCTGGCGGTAAACCAAAGCTGGAGATGGTAGTAAGTGTATCAACTGCCACAGGTTCTACAACTTTTAATGGTTTTGTACGAGCGCCCATAATACCTTTCATATTAGGAATACGTTGCTCGGCCAAACCTTTTGATGCGCTTAATACCAATGGTAAAGTAACTTCTGCTACTTCTTCGCCGCCTTCAATTTCACGGGAAATAGTAGCCTGGCCACCATTTAATTCAAATTTTGTTGCTAAGGCAATATAAGGCTGGTCTAATAATTCGGCAACCATACCGCCAATAGATGATCCGTTGTAGTCGATGGTTTCTTTACCGGTAAATACTAAATCATAACCACCTTCTTTAGCTACTGCTGCAATTTGCGATGCAATATAAAAACTGTCGTGGCTATCGGCATTTACACGAATGGCTTCATCGCCACCCAGTGCTAATGCTTTACGTATAATAGGGTCAGCATCTGCTTGTCCTACTGAAATAAGGTGTAATACAGTCGAAGGATCTTTTTCTTTTAATTCTACTGCACGTACCAGTGCATACCATTCGTCTGACGGGTTAATTATCCATTGCACACCATTGGTATCAAATTTTGTGTTACTGTCGGTGAAAGCAATTTTTGCCGTTGTATCCGGCGTTTTACTAATACAAACTAATATTTTCATACAACTTGTTTTATTCCGTTATTTGCTATAATACTAAGCTTTGGAAAGTTTAAAAAGGTTGTTTATGCAACTAAACAAAGATAAGGTTTGTGTTATAGTAATGATTATTAAATAAGAAATTTTTTTTGTTAGTTATGAGTAGGGTGGAAAAGCTGTTGACAATGTTGCAGGAAAATGCGAACGACTCATTTTTAGCGCATGCGTTGGCGTTAGAATACTTGAAATTGGCGCAGGATGATATGGCATTGCAAACCTTTGAAAGGTTGCTGGAAAAAAATCCTGATTATGTAGGTAGCTATTATCATTTGGCCAAGTTACAAGAAAAATTGGGTAATACTGATAAAGCCATAACTATTTATGAAACCGGAATGGCTATAGCTAAAAAATTAAATGAACGACATGCTTATGGCGAACTGCATAGTGCCTGGGAAGAGTTGACCATGTAATATTGTTTTTTGGTAAGCAATTATTAGTAGTATTGGTAGCATCATTTTTTGCTCAAACTTCATATGCAGGAAAGTGAATAGTTGATTTTCGATTGATTTTTGAATGTTTACTTAGTAAAATTACTATTTTACATTATATTGGTTTTTAATGTGTTGCATTTTTTTTGCGCTTTTTTGCGTATTAAAGGCCTTAAATGTTTACACAAATCGCAATCTTTTTTATCTTGTTGGCCAATTTAACTGCATGTTTCGTACCCGGTACATTAAACCATTACTACTTATCACCATCATTTTTGCCAACAGTTTTCTGTTTGGGCAGCCGTCAAATTTTTCCCGTCAAATTACTATTAAAATTGCCGATTCTGCAGGTAACGGTATTTCCGGTGCAACGGTGTCTTTATTAAATTCCGATTCAACGGTTAACAAAATAAATGTTACCAACGAGTCAGGTAGTGTTGATTTTTCCGTCATAAAGGATAATAGCTTATTATTTAAAATTTCTGCGCTAGGTTTTATAAGTATTTACCAAAAAATAAACGCCGGTTCGGTAGTTACGGGCACACCCTATTTAATTACATTATTTAATAAGGATAATACTTTACAGCATATAGAAGTAACGGCCAAAACGCCTTTAATCCAGATGCTGCCGGATAAGACGGTTGTAAATGTAGAAGCTTCTATTTTAAGTAGTGGTTCATCTATACTGGAGGTACTGGAACGTTCGCCAGGTGTATTTGTTGATCGATCGGGTAATATTAGCCTGAAAGGTCGTCCTTCAGTTTTAGTTATGTTAGATGGTAAGCCCACACAAATGGCAGGGCAGGAGCTGCAACAACTACTAAGCGGTATAAATGCAGCTACTATTGAAAAAATTGAATTAATGGAGAACCCTCCGGCTAAATATGATGCAGCCGGAAATGCGGGTATTATTAATATTGTTACCAAACGTATTAAACAGGTTGGTTTTAATGGTAGCATAAATACCAGCTACGGCCAGGGTAAGTATTATAAAAATAACAATGGCTTGCAACTTAACTTTAGAAAAAACAAGTTGTACCTGTTTTTAACCTACGGTGCATTTGCCAATAAAAATTTTACCGATTTATATGCCCATCGTAAATATTACGATGCCAATGATGATGTTATACTGCAAGTACAACAACCTTTTTACACCACTTCAGTTAATCAAACCCATCGGGTATCAACCGGGTTAGATTATAAATTATCAGAAAAAACAAATATTGGTGCTACATTATCGGGTATGCACAATCAACGCAGGAATAACGGCCGTAGCGAAGCTATCTGGTACGATGGCAGCATGATGCGTGACTCTGTTATTACCACCGACAGTCGTAATACAAACAGACAAAAACAGGGTAGTGTAAATGTTTATTTGCGTCATAAGTTTAATGAGCATAACGAGTTCTCAGTAGATGCTGATGTTATTGGTTACAACCTTTTTGGTACACAATATTTCCGTAACCAAAAAACAATACCGGCGGTTTTAGGCATGCCCGATCAGGCCCGTGCGGATATTCCTTCAAATATCACCATTTACTCAGCCAAGGCCGATTATAGTTACACCAAAAACAGTCTGGTTTGGGAAACCGGGTGGAAGTCTTCCATTATTAAAACAGATAACGAATCTAAGTTTTATAGCAATAATAATGGTAACTGGCAAGATGATTTGGCCCGCAGCAATCACTTTTTGTATAACGAGAATATACATGCCCTTTATACCAGTGTGCAAAAACGAGCCGGCCGCTGGAATTTGCAGGGCGGTTTACGGTACGAGTTAACAGATTACAAAGCCAATCAGTTAGGTAATGGTGTAAGCCTGGATTCTTCCTTTAACCGTAATTACAATAGCCTTTTTCCAACAGCTTTTATAACCTATGAGGCAGATACTATAAACTCATTCACTTTCAGGGCAGGTCGCCGTATTGACAGACCGGCTTTTCAAAAGCTGAACCCTTTTTTATATATCATTAATAAATATACTTACCAGAGTGGTAATCCTTATCTGGTTCCGCAATACACCTGGAATGTAGAACTGGCTCACTTGTTTAAAAACTTTTTAAACACATCGGTAAGTTATAATTACACCAACGATTATTTTTCGCAGGTGTTTACCTTAGATCCTGTTACTGGCATTGTGGTATATACCGATGGGAATATTGGCCACATGCACAATTTTGGCGCATCGGTTAGTGTACAAAAAGATATTAAGCCCTGGTGGTTTATAGTAGGCGAGGTAAATTATAATTATAAAGAAATTAAGGGCAGGGTGCAAAGCACCAATTACAATCCGAGTATTAACCAGGTACAGTTTAACCTAAGCAGCCAGTTTAACTTTAAAAAAGGCTGGGCGGCCGAGCTAAACGGTTTTTACATCAGCCGTAGCCAAAACGATTTACAGGAAATTTTAGACCCCAATGGTCAGGTTTCAATGGGTTTATCCAAGCAAGTATTAAAAGATAAAGGAAGCATAAGGTTTTCCTTCCGCGATATATTTTATTCGCAGCGTATGCAGGGTATTACCTACTTTAACAAATCGGAGGAGTTTTTTAACCTTAAGTACGACACCCGTGTAGCCACTTTAACGTTTACCTATAAATTTGGTAAAATGTTTAAAGTTGCCCGAACTTCTTCCGGCTCGGCAGCCGACGAAATACAGCGGGCAAGCAACTAAAAGAACCTTTTTTCGGAGCTAAATCCTTGAAATCGGTACTTTTACACAGTTATTTTTTAAAAACACCGAATTTTTATTATTTAATGCCGGTTTTTCCATAAAATATCCTTACTTTTGCCGTCCAAAATTTAGAACAGTCATGGCAAGAGTATGTCAGGTTACAGGTAAAACCCCAATAGGTGGAAACAAAGTTTCTCACTCTAATATTAAGACAAAACGTCGTTTTTTGCCCAATTTGCAAAAAAAGAGGTTTTACCTTGTTGAAGAAGATAAATGGATAACCCTTAAGTTAACCACAGACGCAATGCGTACCATTAACAAACAAGGTTTGTTGAGTGTAGTTAAAGACTTAAGAGCTAAAGGAGAAAAAATATAAGTTTGATTTGTAGTCCGGCTTTAAAACTCGGAAACCAAATTCTCACCTTTTCAAATAAACAACAATGGCAAAGAAAGGAAACCGTGTACAAGTTATATTGGAATGTACTGAACACAAAACTAGTGGTCAGCCAGGTACCAGTCGTTATATCACGGTAAAAAACAAAAAGAACAATCCAGAGCGTTTAGAGTTAAAGAAATTTAACCCTATTCTTAAAAAAACGACTGTTCACAAAGAAATTAAATAATTAAAGCAAGACGTTTGTTGTTACTTACAACAATACATCCTGACATAACTTTTCAAATAATTTACAATGGCAAAAGCAGCTTCAAAGAACGCTAAAGTAAAAGACGCTAAAGCAGCAGCAGAATCTAAAAACTGGACTAAAGTTATTAGAGCCGTACGCAGCCCTAAAACTGGCGCTTATACTTTTAAAGAGCAAATCGTTCACAAAGAAAAAGTAAAAGACTTTTTAGCTCAGAAATAATGCTGAGTTAAGGATATATTTAAAAGCTGTTCGTTTTTAGCGAATGGCTTTTGTTGTTTACGTACCTGCATCATTAATTACTACAACTATGGGTTTTTTTAATAAGTTATTCGGTAAAAAAGAAAAAGAGAGTCTGGATCAGGGCTTGCAAAAAACCAAAGAAGGTTTTTTTGCAAAAATAACCAAAGCTATTGCCGGCAAAAGCACGGTAGATGAAGAAGTGTTGGATAATCTGGAAGAAGCCCTGGTTAGTGCCGATGTGGGTATTGAAACCACCGTTGAAATTATTAACCGTATTGAAAAACGTGTAGCTAAGGATAAATACCTGAATGCATCGGAGTTAAACAAAATGTTGCAGGACGAAATGGAGCAGCTTTTGGTAAATGCTCCCGAAAGCAATACCTATGCTTTTACATCCGACCTGCCATCCAAACCTTATATAATTTTAGTAGTTGGGGTTAACGGTGTGGGTAAAACCACCACCATTGGCAAGCTGGCTTACAACTTTAAAAAAGCCGGTAAAAATGTATTGTTAGGTGCTGCCGATACTTTCCGTGCAGCAGCTGTTGATCAGTTAACTATCTGGAGTGAAAGAGTAGGCGTGCCCATTGTAAAACAGGATATGGGTAGCGACCCTGCAGCCGTAGCTTTTGATACTGCCCAAAGTGCAGTTGCCAAACAAAGCGATGTGGTGTTAATTGACACCGCAGGCCGCTTACACAACAAAGCACATTTAATGGACGAGCTCTCTAAAATTAAACGTGTAATACAAAAAGTAATTCCCGATGCGCCACACGAAGTATTGTTGGTATTAGATGGCAGCACCGGCCAAAATGCTTTAGAGCAAGCCAAACATTTTACTGCAGCAACCGATGTGTCGGCATTGGCCATTACAAAGCTAGATGGTACAGCAAAAGGTGGTGTAGTATTAGCCATAGCCAATCAGTTTAAAATACCTGTTAAGTTTATTGGTGTAGGCGAAAAAATGGAAGACTTACTGGTGTTTGATAAACACGAATTTGTTGACAGTTTATTCAGCCTTGAAAAATAAAACAACAAGCCCCTCGCAAGAGGGGTTTTGTTTTCTTATCCCTTTTTAATTATTAGTTAGTCAGCTGCATTGCTACTATCATCGTCTGTTGTGTCACTCACTTGTGCTGCAACAATTCTATTGGGCACTTTGCAGTACCCCGATTCTATCCCCGCTGTTCGGGGTATTTTAATAGGGGTTGTTCGGTAACGGCGAAGCCCTCATTTAGACTAATAACAATATAAATGAACTAAATAATGCAATTGGGAAATTTGTAAGGTGTTGTGCTTATAAAAAAGCTCATCATCTAATTACTTAATTGTCTCCACTTCTATCCAGCTATCGTATTCGTGGTTCATGTAACAAGTAACAGGAAAGTTTCCCAACCCTTTACATTCGGGTATCTTTTTAAATGTTACTGTAACTGTTGACCCGTTCGGGAATGAAGAAACTTTTTCAAGGTTATAAACCTTGTAATCTTTTCCATTCCAGTTTAAATAGGTCCCGGTACAATCTGTAATAATTTTTGCAGTTTTCGCCATGTCTTTCTTGCAGGCAAAGGCTATGAACATGAGAGATATATAAAGGAATACTTTCATTTGGTTATTGTTTTACTTTTTTGACAAACTTGAGCACATTACCGTTGCACGGAATTTTATCAAGTACTTATTTGTTCAATTATTCCATTAAGGATACTGCCATATTCCATTTTTCGGCAAAAGATATTTTAGGCTTATATTAGCATAGGTGCACATACCCAACTAATAATTTTTTGTTTATGAAATTTAGCTCAATTATCTGTACTATCATTTGCCTGATACTTTTTGTATCCTGTAAAAAAACTACTGAGAGGTTTTGTTGGCAAATAATTAATCAGTACGGTCATAAAGTGGATATTATATGTGATAAAACAGAGGAAGAGCTTTGGACTTGTATTAATAATCAGGAATGTGTTCCTAGTATGGGTGTCGATGCATTGCGACCATGCAGTTATTTTAAAATTGAAGGTGAGAAAAAGTGCTGGATGTATGGTACCCATTATATTCACGATGTTATTAAGAATGAAGCGTGGGCATACTCAAAATGTTTTGCAGGTGGTGTGGAGCCTGTAGAAACAGCTTGTCGCAATTGTAAAAACTGGTATCACCGGAAAAAAATGACTTTTAAGACCGCAAATACATTTGCCTACTCCGCCACACGTATAGAAACTTTTTGTGGCGATACGGCTCGTACATTATTTCAAGGCCGGCAAATAATTATTAAAGATGATGCTGATTCGCTTATTGTTATTCAATTTAGTACTAACGGAGCTGATTGGTAATTGGGGTTCAATGCCAAATTGCTTTTGCTACTATTAAACTATAAAAAACCTATGGAAGAAGTAAAAGACTATTATTATGTAGAAGCACTTGTTAAGATAGAAAGTACGGACATTTCATTTACTACAAAATATGAATGGCTGATATTACAAGTTGATAATACCGATGAAGACCTCGCCTTAGAAATTGCACAAAAGTATTTAGATACAAATTATAATAGGTCGTATCAGGGAGGTGTTCCCATTACACTTTCTGTTGTTAAAATTATTGCTATTAACCCTTCAATTGACAATAGTAACCATGATGTAAAGGAGGTTTATTCAGTAGCATTTAATGATTTGAATAGCTTTGAAAAATGGAGAGATAGTTACGAATGATTATGAGGGTAATATGCTGGTAGTTACTTCAACGCAAATTAATAGCCTTTTGTAAAGTGATTTACTGTTAAATCCTAAATCTAAAATCATATATCCTACATCTTTCCGCTTATTATTTCCCTATCTTTAATTATGGAGAGAAACTACATGAAAAAAGTTTTTTTTATTGCAATTATGAGCAGTGTTATTAGTGCGAAGGCACAAATTAAATACCCGCAAACGCAGAAGCAATCCGTTACCGATAATTATCATGGTACCGTAGTAGAAGATCCATACAGATGGTTGGAAGATGATAATAGTGCAGCTACCAAAAACTGGGTAACAGAACAAAATAATGTAACACAGGATTACTTAGATAAAATACCTTTTAGAAGACAAGTTTACAGACGTTTAGAAACATTATGGAACTACCCTAAATATGGTTCTCCATTTAAAAAAGGTAACTACTACTACTTTTTTAAAAACGACGGTTTACAAAACCAGTCTGTTATGTATCGCCAGATTGGTTTGCAAGGAATGCCTGAAGAGTTTTTAAATCCTAATACATTAAGCAATGATGGCATTGTGGCTTTAGGGGGTGTGTATTTTAATAAAAGCGGTAAATACATGGCCTACTCTGTTGCTGTTGCCGGTAGCGATTGGCAAGAGATTTATGTAATGGAAACCGAGTCAAAAAAAATATTGACTGATAAAATTGAGTGGTCCAAATTTAGCGGCGCCAGTTGGAATGGAGATGATGGTTTTTATTACAGTGCATACAGCAAACCCGATGCTGCTGCCAAATTAAGTGGTAAGAATGAATTCCATAAAGTATTCTATCACAAATTAGGTACAGCACAAACAGATGACCAGTTAATTTATGAGGATACTAAAAATCCGTTACGTTACCATAGTGTTGGATTGTCGGAGGATAAAAGATTTTTATTCTTAACCATCAGCGAAGGAACCAGTGGCAGCGAAATATGGTTTAGAGATTTAAAACAACCCACACAAAATACTTTTAAATTACTTATACCGGGTTTTAAAACAGAACCTGATGTAATTGATAATAGCGGCGATAAAATTTTAGTACGTACTAATGATGGCGCACCTAATTATAAAGTAGTTTTAATTGACCCCAATAACCCCGCTAAGAAAAACTGGAAAACAATAGTACCTGAAACAAAAGAAGCCCTGGAGGGTGTAAGTACAGCGGGTAAATATTTATTCTTGTCTTATTTAAAAGATGCGGCCTCTAAAATTTATCAATACACTTACGATGGTAAACTGGTACGGGAAATAAAATTACCGGGTGTGGGCAGTGTGGGTGGTTTTAGTGCAGAAAAAGAAGATGTAGAACTTTTTTACACTTACTCTTCTTTTGCTACACCGCCTACCATTTACCAATATAATATTGCTTCTGGTGTATCTACTTTATTCAGACGTACAGAGGTTAAACTGGATGAAAGACAATTTACAACCGAGCAAATTTTTATTACCAGTAAAGACGGTACAAAAGTGCCGGTATTTTTATCGTACAAAAAAGGTTTGGTAAAGGATGGTAGCAACCCTGTTTTGTTATATGGCTATGGTGGTTTTAATGTGCCTATTACACCGGGCTTTAGTGTAAGTAATGCTTTCTTTATGGAGCAAGGTGGTATTTATGCGGTGGTAAACCTAAGGGGTGGCAGTGAGTATGGCGAAGCCTGGCATAAAGCCGGTATGCTTGAAAAAAAGCAAAACGTATTTGACGACTTTATAGCCGCAGCCGAAGATTTGATAAAACTTAAGTATACATCGCAAGGTAAAATAGCTATACGTGGCGGTAGTAATGGTGGCTTGTTAGTTGGTGCCGCAATGGTACAACGTCCGGACTTGTTTACAGTAGCTTTACCTGCTGTAGGTGTGTTAGACATGTTGCGTTACCATAAATTTACGGTAGGCTGGGGTTGGGTAGTGGAATACGGCAGTGCCGATACTGCCACGCATTTCCCTTTTTTGTATAAATACTCTCCGTATCATAATTTAAAAAAGGGAACAACATATCCTGCTACTTTAATAACCACTGCCGATCATGATGATAGGGTAGTGCCTGCCCACTCATTTAAGTTTGCAGCCCGTTTACAGGAATACCATATTGGAAATAACCCGGTATTAATTCGTATAGAAACCAATGCAGGACATGGAGCAGGCAAACCAACCGATAAACAAATTGCCGAAGCAGCGGATACCTGGAGTTTTGTGATGTATAATTTAGGTATGAGTTTTAAAACTGAAAACGATGACCGTTTAAATAGTGCCATAGAAAAAGAATTACAGAAAATGAGAGATGCAAACGGTGGAAAACTTTCAAAAGAAGAAGAAGAAAAATACAGAAGTAAAATTGTAGAAAAGTTAAATAACCGCAAGGATATTAAAAAGGAGCGAAAAAGTAATACACAGGGCGGAGATAATAATACAGGCAAAAACCCTGAAAAGCATATGCAAAAAGTGCAACCTTTTAAAAAAAATTAAGAACACTGTTGAATGATGAATTATAAATTTTGAATGGTGAGGCCGAATTAAATATTTTATATTGAAGATTTGAATATTTAGTAACGGCACTACAAACTCACCGACTTTCGGTCTATCGGACTTTATTAGCTGAATAGCGATATACAGTACAAGTGTGCGACGCAACAAAAGCCCAATCAGGGCACTGAAGCCGGTAACAAAAAAATAATTACTTTCTTAAAGTGCTAAGCGATAACAGTAGTACTTTCTTTATCAACTATTAGCAGTAATTTTGCCGCTTATGACAGTGAAACCGTTAACACCGTTACAGGAAGCGTTTACAGAAGGTAAAGTGTTACTGATTGATAAGCCGCTACACTGGACATCTTTTGATGCAGTGAGAAAAATACGTAATCTTATTCGTATAAAAAAAGTGGGTCATGCAGGTACGTTAGATCCGTTGGCAACAGGCTTACTGATTGTTTGTACCGGAAAGTTTACCAAACGTATTAATGAGTATATGGCAAAGGAAAAAGAGTACACCGGCACTTTTGTGTTAGGTGCTACTACGCCTACATACGATTTGGAAAGCGAACCCGAAAATCATACATCAATTGATGGTATTGACGTAGCTGCTATACAAAAAGCGGCAGCACAATTAACGGGTGAAATTATGCAGGTGCCACCGGCCCATTCGGCTATTAAAAAAGATGGTGTGCGGGTATATGAATTGGCCAGGCAGGGAAAGGAAGTAAAACTGGATCCCAGAAAAATAACCATTCACGAATTTGAAATAGTAAAGGTTGAGTTACCTGTTGTTCATTTTAGGGTGGTATGTTCCACTGGAACTTATATTAGAAGTCTGGCAAATGATATTGGCCAAATTTTAGGATGTGGTGGTTATTTAAGTAGCTTATGTCGTACAAGAATAGGTGAGTATTGGGTGAAAGATGCCATGCAAATTGTTACATTTGAGGAAAGTTTACAATCAAATTTGGATTGATAGTTTTTACCATTAATACCGTTAACCATGAAAAAGTACATGCTCTTATTATCTGTAATGTTTAGTATGTTGATATCTTGTCAGCGTGAAGTAGACGAAACATTAGATACAGATGATGATCAGGACTTAGATCCTGTAACATTAATTATAAAATCGTTTATTCCTAACGAAGTTAAACTTGATGATACTGTATCTATTAAGGGAGCGGGATTTGATGGGGTAAATATTACAGCCAACAAACTTACCGTTGACGGCATAAGTGTACCTGTTCTTTTTGATGTTACTGATACCACCATAAAGTTTAAAGTAACCGAGAATCTTACTTCTGGTAAAATTGGCTTACAAGTAGGTGCACAAAGTTTTACTACATCAGATATACTTACCATTATTAGTGATATTAATGTAGAACCTGAGGAGTGGAAAAAACAAACTGATTTTCCTTACGCTGCAACCGGTGATAACACTGAATTTTATAGCGCTTTTAGCTTAAATACAAAGGGTTATTATTTAAATAGAAACAGGTTGTGGGAATATGATTCTGCTGCAAATAGCTGGACCGAAAAGGCAAAGTTGCCTGGAGATGAGAGGAATTATAACTTTTCGTTTGTAATAAATAATAAAGCATATGTAGGGTTAGGAACAGGTTCACCGGGCGAAGCTTTTGGTCCTATGGATAGAAAGGTATGGGAGTATAATCCATCTACAAATATATGGTCTGAAAAAAGTGGTTTTCCGGGAGATGCCAGGGTTGCGCCATTTAGCTTTTCCGTTGGTACAAAAGGTTATGTTGGCGGAGGCGATAAAGAAAATAACGGGACGGGATTTGTAAAAGACTTTTGGGAATACAATAGTGTTAATGATACCTGGAAACAGTTAAAAGATTTTAGTGGTGATAGAGCGATAGGGTTAACTGGCGTATCAACCAATAGCGAAGGATATGTTTTTGAACTGGGTTATGGAAATCCTACAGCGGCTTTTGGAAATTACACCAATGTTTTTCTTTGGAAGTATAATGTAGCAGGTGATAGTTGGGAAAAACTTTCAAGTGTTCCATCAGGTTCCACTATTTATTCAAGCGGTACGGCTGTGTTGTTAAATAATGCTATCTATGTAGGCTTAGGTTCGCAAAGTTCTACAACTGTTAATGGTGAAGAAGTTTGGGCAAATTTTTGGAAATACGATTTAACAACAAAAACATGGCTACAAAAACCAGACATTGGCGGAGGGGTAAGGCACTTCCCTATTGGATTTGTTGTAGGGAAATCAATTTATATGGGTTTAGGTACCGGTGAAACTTTTGATGCAACGAATAAAGACTTTTGGAGGTTTACCCCTAACAACTAAAATATAAACGGATAGTTTACCCCAAGTTGAAACTGATCGCCTTGAAAGAAAGGATAACCAAAGAATTTATTTTTATAGGCTGAAAACTTTGGCTCGGGGCTTGGGTCTTTTATTTTATACGCATAGTCAAATCGGATAACAAAAAAACTAAAATCAACACGGATACCTGCGCCGGCTCCAATGGCAATATCCTGCGGTAAACGTGAAAATTTAAATACTTCTTCTGCCGGTCGGTTAGGGGCATTTTTCAAGTACCATACATTACCAATATCGGTAAACAAGGCACCATTCAACGGAATACCAAAGGGTTTTGCAATAGGGAAACGATACTCCACATTTGCTTCTATTTGTACGTCGCCAAATCTATCAGGAGTACTACCCACACCAATAAAATCTTTAACGGTTGAGCCTGGCCCTAAACGGCGTAGTTGCCATGCACGCATGCTGCTGGGGCCTCCTGCCACAAATTGTTTAAAGAAAGGAAGGTTGTAACGTTTCGTTTCGTCAGCCGTAAAATCAAACTCGTAACCAACACCAACAAAGCCACGTAATACAAGTGATGTTTTACCAAAAGTAAACAGTCGGGCCAGGTCCATATCAAGTTTTATATAGCGGTATAAATTAGAGTCTAGAAACTTGTTTTTTATTAGGCCGGTTAATACACCTGCCTGCTCAATATTTACTTTAAATACGCGGTTAAGTTTTTTATTATCGCTACCCGATAAAGTAAAGTTGGCAACTACCGATGAAATGAATCCGTCAGAAAATACATTAGCCAAACTTGGGTTTTGTACAATTAGTTCGTTTAGTCCGGCAAGTTTGGTAAGGTTGGAGTATTCAATATTGGGAAGTTTAATATTCATTAACCAATTACGGCGTTGAAACTCGTAACCCCAAGAGCCGTTTATGGCAACCTGCTTAAATAAATTAAATCTTTCTGTATTACCCAAACTACCGGTAAATACACTTCTTATATTTCCCTTGAAACGTTCTTTAATGCCTTTTATAAAACCAATATTTGGAGCAAGAAAGCGGGAAAAATAAATTTGATGTGTAAGACCTACCTGCTGGGTTTGTATAAATTGACCTTCACCACGGTTACCTAACTCTACACCATAACGCAGATTGGTACTGGTGATATTTGCACCCTTTAAAAAATTTCTATTTTGCACACCGGCCGTAACACCAACGCCAAACAAACTTCCCAAAAAAGTACTTTGGTTAATACTACTTTCAAAATTGGTAGAAAAGGAATATTTCTTTTTTGGTGTTAGTCTTATAATAAAGTCAACTGTATCCGAGCCTTTGTTGTAAACTGGTTCAACATTTACGGCACCCCATGCATCCAGTCCGTTAAAACGATTAATAGTGCGGTCGTAGTTACGTTGGCGAAACAGACTATCTGTTTTCAGGTATACATAACCGGGAAAAATTTTGGGTTTAAATTTATAATCATACTGTACAACTTTTACTCCCTTTACAAAACTAACATAGGGTATTTTTCCAGCGGTATCTAAGTTGTAATTGGGGTACAGCGTTATGTTACGTACAGTATATTGCCAGTGTTTGGTGCTATCGTTTAAGGGGTGTCGCCTTATTTCCAAATTAGCAGTTGGGTTGTTCCTTCTTTCTCTTAATTTTTCTAAGGCTAAAAATTGTTCAAAAGGGTCCAGGTTGGGTTGTAGTAACGATACGTCTAAAGTATCCCACAAGCCAAATAAATCGTCGCGGTTAAAACGTAAGTAACCATTGTTACGGTATAGCGAAACTAGGCGGTCCAACTCGGCAGAAATATTACCTTGTGCAAAAGGATCCCCTTTTTTTATAACAGCGTCCTTCTTATGTTGATTGGTAATTTTTTGTAGTGTACTATCTTTTAAAACATAACCTACCGAGTCAAGCTTAACTTGTTTACCCAGCGTTACATTAAAAACAACATTGGTTCTTAACTGATCATTTTTTACCGTATCAATTGTAGTGGTAAACGAAATAGTATCGGTAAAATAACCAATGGAGTTAAGGTAATAGCGCATAAACTGTAACGACTTACTTACACTGCTACTATCAAATTGCGATGGTTTTTTTATTAAAGCACCAAAGGGGTAGTTTATTACTTCTCCCAATGATTTTCTGCTTAGTTTTACTTGCAGGCTGTCGTCCAGTTGGTTTTCCAGTTCGGCAGTAATATTTACCAAACTGTCCTTACTGGTTTTACCGTTTACTTGCACATCGGTTTTGTACACAAACGGTTTACCGGGTGGGTATTGTTTTACATATGGTTCCAGCACATTGCACGAATGGAGCATAAATATGGCAATAATGCCCCCAAGTGTACTTAGGAAAAGCCGAAAGCGCATAATTTTGTTCCGTTCGTTAATAAGATTAATATTAAAATATGATTGCTAAATCAAAGCTCAAATATATTCAAAGTTTAGGCCATAAAAAACTTAGAGACGAGGCAGATTTATTTGTGGTAGAAGGGCCTAAAATGGTGGCAGAAATTTTACACGAAAAACTGTTACAAGTAACCGAGCTATATGCCCTACAGGATTGGGTTACAGCCAATCAACAGCTGCTACAAAATATACCATCATCGGTGGTTTTGCATACCATTGATGATATTTCTTTAGCAAAAATATCACAATTAACTACCCCCAATAAAGTGCTGGCCGTGGTTAAACAACAGCCTTTGTTAACTGGTATTAATACATCTGAATTGGCATTGGTGTTAGATACTATTCAGGATCCGGGGAATTTAGGTACCATTATTCGCATTGCCGATTGGTTTGGTATACAGCAAATAATTTGCAGCCACGAATGTGCCGACAGGTACAACCCTAAAGTGGTACAGTCAACAATGGGCAGTATAGCAAGAGTGGGTTTTTATTATACCAACCTGGTTGATTTTTTAACGGCCAATAAACAAACACAAATTTATGCGGCCGCTTTAGATGGTATGCCCGTACAAAAATTGGGTAAACTTGCAGGTGGTTTACTGGTAATTGGTAACGAATCAAAAGGCATTAGTGCACCGGTAATGGACTTGGTGAATGTGCGCATTACAATTCCACGGATAGGTTTGGCCGAATCGTTAAATGCTGCGGTAGCAACAGGTATTATTTTATCGCATGTAACTATGTAGGGTTAAGGAAATAGGGTAGAAGGAGGAAGGTAAAGAGTCTGCTGCTGATTAGCGAACGGAACGATGCAGTGTGCGACCCCGAGTTCCGCTTCGCTCGTCGGGGCAGGCGCAAGGAACGATGATTAGTATTACTGCTGCTGACTAACAAAATAAAAAATAACTAGCCTTAAAAATATTTAGCAGTAAGAGATAGGTTTGTCTGCTGTTTTTTATTGAACCAGCTGCATATCCCTGATTGATCGTCCCTTGCGATCCGATAGGATCGGGATTTAATTTATTTCCAGTGGAAATGAATTAAATACTTACCGTTCAACTGAAGTAATTCTATTGAACAGTTTGGTTAATGGTTATTGGTTAAATGTTAATCGGATCTAAGTATAAAACCATTAACCATTAACAATGAACGATTAACTATCGGAACTGAATAGCCCTTACCGGCTGCACTTTACGTACAATTAAGGATGGAATCATTAATATTAACATACACACAATTAAAGTGGCTAAACATATGGCGCCTACTTGCCACCAAATAATATGCACGGCGGCTTTGTCCATATAATACGCATCTTCGGGTAAGGATATAAAGCCGGTGTATATTTGTAAATATAAAATGCCCAAACCAAGTATGGCGCCAGCAATAATACCGGCAAAAGTTATAATAAGCGAGTGGCGTAAAAATATTTTTTGAATGGTCCAATCAGTAGCACCTAATGCTTTTAACACACCAATCATACGTACACGTTCCAGCACCAATATAATTAAACAGGTAATTAAATTAATAACCGCTACTACTACCATAAATCCAATTAGTACATTACGGGTAGTGTCCTGCATGTTTAACCAATCAAAAATATTAGGCGAAACTGTTTTTGTACTTTCCGATTCCCATGTGGCTGGAAAATCGTTCAGGCTATAAATATCGTCGGCAATAGTTTCGGCGTTTTTATAGTTGGTGGTAAAAATTTCATAACCGCCAATTTGTGCCGGATCCCATTCGTTCAGGCGTTGTATTAATTTTAAATCGCCAATGGCAAATGTTTTATCGTAGTCTTCAATACCGGTTTTATAAATGCCGGTAATAGTAAGTTTATCGGGGCGAATATTGCCATCGGGTTTAATAAAGTAAATTAACAGCGCATCATTTACTTTAAGGTGTAATTGCTCGGCAGTGTAAGCCGATATCATTATTTCGCGGCTGTAAGTACTGTCTTTAAAATTTATGCTACGGCCTTGTTGCATAAAACCTGAAAGGTTTTCAAAGTCGTAGTTTTTGTCAATGCCTTTTAATAGTACGCCTTCAATTTCATCACCCGATTTTAAAATGGCATATTTGGTAGCAAAGGGGGCAATTGTTTTTACCGCAGGGTTTTGTTTTATTTGTTGTACCAGTTGCGGATAGGCTTCAATGGGAATTTCCTCGGCAATTAAAGCTTTGTAAGGTTGTTTTTCCTGTATGCGTACATGGCCCCAAAAGCTAAAAACTTTTTCGCTAACGGTACGCTGAAAACCGTTGGCAAAAGCCAGCGTAACAATCATTACAGCCACACTTATTACCGTTGCAATTATTGATAAACGAATAATAAACCTGGAAATAGACCGTTGTTGATTAAATGCAATTCTGTGCGCTATAAAACCTGCAACCTTCAATTGATAAAATTTGTCTTAGCTTCAAAATTAAGTGCTTTCAGGTTATTATAATGATAAAGTAAGGTTAACTGCCTGAATAAAGCATTTACCCACTTGTAACTGTAATATGGGGTATAAAACCCTGTTAACAAAAACATACTTATTTTTATAGCGTATAACACGTAGATTATTAACTAAAATACCGGCATGAATAAATTATTGTTGCTTGTTTTGTTGTTTGCATGTACTGTAATAAAAGCACAAACCCCCGATAAAATTTTTCACGATAATATTAAATCGATAAAGCTATTTAAAGCTAACAACCAGGTGGCTTACCCCATACTTACTTTAAATGGCACCGATAAACTGGAGCTGCATTTTGACGATATGGACGGCGATGTAAAAAACTATTTTTACAGTTTTGTTTTATGCGATGCGGATTGGACAGTGGCCAATGTAGTGCCTTTTGATTATATAAAAGGTTTTCAAACTACTCGTATTGGTACTTATCGCATCTCCTCTATTTCCGAAACCAAGTACACACATTATACAGCTACTTTGCCGGAGCGTAACTCTGTACCTACCCGGTCGGGTAACTATATTTTAAAAGTATTTTTAAGTAACGATACATCTAAACTGGCTTTTACCAAACGTTTTTTAGTGGTAGATACAAAACTGCAACTGGCGGCACAAATTAAGCAACCATTAAATGGGCAATTGTTTCAAACACACCAGCGTATACAGGCAACTATTAATACCGCTAATAATAACAAAATAAATATTTTATCGCCGCAGGATATTAAGCTAACTGTGGTACAAAATTTTAACTGGAACCAATCCATTTTACAAACAAGGCCTACTATTTTTCGTGGTAACTATTTTGAATACAGCGATGATGCACTTACATTTCCTGCTGGTCGTGAGTTTCGTTGGGCTTACTTAAATTCTTTCCGTTTGTTAACCGATAGAATGGTAAAGATTGATGATAAAGTTGATGGACAAATACAAGTGTATTTAAAACCGGATGCAGACCAGAGTAAACAAATCTATTTTTCGTTTAACGATATAAACGGTTTATACACTTTAGAAAACCAGGATGGTAATAACCCATACTGGCAAAGCGATTATGCTTATGTACATTTTACTTACGTACCCGCTAGCAGGCAGGCCATACCCGGTAAGGATGTGTATATTTTTGGCGAACTGACCCAATACCAAACCAATGAACAAAACAAAATGGTTTTTAACGAAGCCGAAGGTGTTTACCAAAAAACATTATTTTTAAAACAAGGTTACTATAACTACTCATATGTAGCACAAACTGCTGAACAAGCTAAAGCCGGCGCAACAGCTACTGAAAACCTGGAAGGTAATTTTTGGGCTGCTGAAAATACTTATATGGTGCTGGTGTATTTCCGTCCATTTGGTGGCAGGTCAGATGAATTGGTAGGTTTTGCTACGGTAAATTCTATAGCGGGAAGGTGACAATTAGCTAATTAGCTAATCATTGTTGTCCGGAAAAAGTTAAAAAAAGAGTAATAAAAAAGGTGGCCTAAGCCACCTTTTGGGTTAGTTTTAAGTTACCACACCAAAAACATTCCCATGCGCAAACATAACTTTTTT